>Ga0207696_1000014_pt1 | contig 517939 bp, 435 predicted proteins | sample KBSS54metaG_FD_184403 | JGI IMG/M metagenome (GOLD analysis project Ga0207696, IMG submission 184403) | Switchgrass rhizosphere microbial communities from Kellogg Biological Station, Michigan, USA - KBS S5-4 metaG (SPAdes) (version 2) | ecosystem: Host-associated > Plants > Roots > Rhizosphere...
TGAGGTGCAGCAGGCTGTAAATCAACATGGAGCCGTGGCCATTGGACAGCACGAAGCGGTCGCGGTCAGCCCAGTGCGGGTTGGTCGGGTTGTGGTTCATGTAGTCGCGCCACAGGACTTCGGCGATGTCCGCCATGCCCATAGGTGCGCCCGGGTGGCCGGAATTTGCTTTTTGTACGGCGTCCATGCTGAGTGCGCGGATGGCGTTGGCAAGCTCTTTACGAGAGGACATGTTTTACTCCAGGTCGGATTAAAAAATCAGTCAAGTTTTCTATTTTCTCAGACTCAGCATTAAAACGGCAATCCCTAATGCCAAATGAGAGCGAGTTCACAACTTATTAGCACGATCGGCCGTTTTTTCGGAATAACACTATTCTCCCGATTGCTGACGTACACTAGTCTCATGCGACAAGATTTCCCCCTAAACTACAATCGCACTCCCCCTTGTTACCATTACAGGAAGATGGCCTTATGAAGATTCGTACCTCTTTGATTGCATTAAGCATTGCCACTTTGGTAAGCGGCTGTCAAAACCTGAATACCGATACGCTGATGCAGTCTGGGGCGCAGGCGTTTCAGGCGGCAACGCTGAGCAATGACGACGTAAAAACCCTGAGTGTTAAATCCTGCGCAGAGATGGACAGCAAGGCACAAATCGCGCCGGCCGACAGCACCTACGCCAAACGTCTGAACAAAATCGCGGCGGCGCTGGGAGATAATATCAACGGCACGCCGGCCAACTACAAGGTTTACGTCACCAAAGACGTGAACGCCTGGGCGATGGCCAACGGCTGTATCCGCGTTTACAGCGGGCTGATGGACATGATGACCGACAACGAAGTGGAAGGCGTGCTGGGCCATGAAATGGGCCACGTGGCGCTGGGCCATACCCGCAAGGCGATGCAGGTCGCTTACGGCACCGTGGCGCTGCGCACTGCGGCATCCTCAACCGGCGGCATCATAGGTTCGCTGTCGCAATCACAACTGGCGGATGTGGGCGAAAAACTGGTTAATGCCCAGTTCTCGCAGAAACAGGAAAGCGAAGCGGACGATTATTCGTTCGATCTGCTGAAAAAACGCGGTATCGATCCTAACGGCCTGGTCACCAGCTTTGAAAAACTGGCGAAAATGGAAGCCGGTCGTCAAAGCAGCATGTTCGACGATCACCCGGCCTCCGAAGAGCGTGCGCAGCATATTCGCGACCGCATCGCGGCAGGCAAGTAAACCTCAATGCCCGGTGTCCGCCGGGCATTTTTTATCTCTTAATACAATGACTTCTGCGGCGGCCCGGCGAAGGTCAGCGGCCCGATACTCTTCATATCCACCTCCACCACCGACGGCCCCGGATAGTTAATCGCTTCCGCCAGCACGCCCTTGAACTGCGCCGCACTGTCCACCTTCCAGGCCTTCAACCCCATCGCCTCGGCGACCAGCGTAAACGCCGGGGTATGCAGCTCGTTGTAATACTGGCGGCCGGCAAAGTATTTATCCTGGATGCCGCGCATCACGCCATACCCGCCGTCGTTCATGATAAGCAGCGTGATATTGGCCTGCTCCTGCGCCATCGTCGCCAGTTCTCCCAGCCCCAACGCCAGCCCGCCGTCGCCCACCAGCCCAACCACCTTACGCTGCGGGTTAGCGATCGCGGTGCCGATCGCCATCGGCAGACCCATGCCGATCGCCCCGGCCAACGAGTGAATGTTGCAAAGCGGCGAAATCGCGCGGAACAAACGGCTGCCCCATACGCTGCCGGACACGGTGATATCGCGCACCAACAGCCCATCCTGCGGTAGTGCAGCGGCAATGGCGTCGTTCAGTTTGGCGTATTCTCCCGACTGCTCGCGCAGTGCGCCTTCCGCCTGCCGCACCGCAGAGGCGATCTCGGCATCCCAGTCGGCATTCACCTTCTCGCACGGGCCTAACCGGGTGGCCAGCGCGTTAAGCAATGCGGCGCAGTCGCCGTTGATTTGCTCATCGGCCAGATAGTTGCGGTTGCCCGCCGCCGGATCGATATCAATCTGCACCAACGGGCGCGGCAGCGGCAACGTCCAGGTGCGGGTTTCGTTGCTGCGCAGGCGCGAACCGGCCACCAGCGTCAGATCGCACTGCGTCAGGATCGCCTCAATGCTCGGCGAATTATGAAATGCCCTCAGGCTGCGCGGATGGCTGTCCGGCAGAATGCCGCGTCCGTGGGTGCTGGAGATCACCGCCACCCCGGCGTCGGCCAGCTTGCGCACCGCATCGCCGCAGGCAAGCGCCCCGCCCCCCAGCCACAACAGCGGCCGTTTGGCGCTTTTCACCCGCTGATACAGACGTTCTACCGCCTCATCATCCGCCGGCGGCAACGGCGCGGGCGCTAACGGCCGGTTCAGCACCGAACGGGATACCAAGCTGCTTTGAATATCGATCGGGATCTCTACCGCCACCGGGCCGCAAGGCAGGGTCTGCGCATCCAGGATCGCCCGCTGGATCACCGCCACCGCCTGCTCCGGGGAATTCACCCGGTAAGCGCGCTTGGAACAGGCGCGCAGGAAACCGAGCTGATCGCGGGTTTCATGAATAAACCCGGCGTCGGCATCCAGATATGCTTTTTCCACCTGGCCGGTAATGTGCAGCAGCGGCGTGTTGGCGTTTAACGCCTCGATCATCGCACCGACCGCATTGCCGGCCCCTGCGCCGGTGCTGGTCAGCGCCACGCCCAGGCCGGAAAAGCGCCCGTGAGCGTCGGCCATGGTGACCGCCCCCGCTTCGCCGCGTGCCGGTACGAAGCGGATTTTTCCTCGCTGCCCCACCGCATCGGCAATCGGCAGATTGTGGATCGAAATGATGCCGTACATCGCCGACACCTCGTATTGCTCCAGCGTCCGGGCTATCGCTTCACCAACCGTTATTTTATCGCTCATCATCTGCCTTCTCATTATGTTCGTTGTAGGGGTACGCACCGTCGACCAAAGCTAATCGCTCCAGCGGTTCACCTGATGGCTCAGCGCCAGATACAAGCTTTTCTGCTGCATGTAGGCTTTGATGCCGTGCAGGCCCTTTTCGCGGCCCAGACCGCTCTCTTTGAAACCGCCGAAAGGCGTAGAAATAGAAAATGTTTTGTAGGTATTGATCCACACCGTGCCGGTTTCCAATTGCTCCGCCAGCGCCATTGCCCGTGGGAAGTCACGGCTCCAGATCCCGGCCGCCAAGCCGTACACCGAGTCATTGGCCTGTTCGATCAACTGCCGTTCATCGTCGAACGGCAGCGCCACCAGCACCGGGCCAAAAATCTCTTCCTGACAAGCGCGGGCGCTGTTGCTCAACCCGTCGATAATCGTCGGCAGGTAATAGCTGCCGCCCGCCAGCAGCGGATCGGCCGGTGCTTCGCCGCCAATCACGACCCGCCCGCCCTCTTGCTGCGCCAGCGCCACATAGTCCGCCACGCTCTGGCGATGTTTGTCGTTAATCAGCGGACCAAGATGCACCCCCGGCGTCAGCGGGTTGCCCACCCGCAATCCCGCCGCCAGTTCACTCAGGCGCGCCAGCAGAGGCTGGTACATCGAACGCTGTACAAACAGCCGCGAACCGGCGATGCACGCCTGCCCGGCTGAGCTGAAAATGCCGTAACAAATCCCGCGCGCCGCCTGTTCCAGATCGGCGTCTTCCAACACGATGGTCGGCGACTTGCCGCCCAGTTCCAGCGAGGTGGGGATCAGTTTTTCAGCGGCAATATGCGCCAGATGGCGGCCGGTACTGGTGCCGCCGGTAAAGGAAATCTTTTTCACCAACGGATGACGCGCCAGCGCTTCGCCAATCACCGAGCCTTTGCCCGGCAGCACGCTTAGCAGCCCGGCAGGCAGCCCCGCCTGTTCGAACAGCTCCGCCAGTTTTAGCGCCATCAGCGGCGTGGCTTCGGCCGGCTTGAGGATCACCGCATTGCCCGCGGCCAGCGCCGGGGCCACCTTTTGCATTTCACTGGCAATAGGCGAGTTCCACGGCGTGATGGCGGCGATAACGCCCATCGGCTGATACTGGCTCAGGGTCATCACTTCGGCGTTGCGCTGAGTGGGCAGCTCGCCCTCCAGCACTTCGCAGGCGGCGGCGAAATAGCGGGCAGTGGCCGCCGCGCTGGCCACCAGACCACGGGTTTCCGCCAACGGCTTGCCGTTGTCGCGGGTTTGCAACTGCGCCAGCTGTTCCTGCTGCGCCAGAATCAGGTTGCTGACGCGATAGAGGATCGAGGCGCGCTGGTGCGGCACCAGCCCGCGCCACTCGGGGGCGCGCCAGGCGCGCTCCGCCGCTTCCACCGCCTCATTCACGTCCTCAACGCTGGCGGCATTCAGCCGCGCATTGATGCTGCCGTCGGCCGGGAATACCGAGGCCATTTCATCGCCCCGGCCTTCGCACCAGCGCCCGGCCACAAAAATCTTTAACTTTTCCATGCTCCGCTCCTGCCGTTCAGGCAATAAAGCCACCGTCGATCAGACGGCGACAGGCTTGTACCGCGCTCAGCGCCGCCAGGGTTGATGTCTTGGGATTGCTCGCCAGCGGGTTGCCGCTCAGCTCTATATGGAACTCACCGAAGCTGCCGCGCACCTGCAGCCGGTGAGTATTACGCCGGGTATGCGGATCGACCTGCAATCGCACCCGCGTAGCGTCCATGCCCAGCCCGTTCAGCGCGATGGTCGCCGCCACGTTGGCGTTAGCCGGAAACAGCCGCGCCGCTTCACGTGCCGACCCTTCAAAGAACACCCGCGCCTCGCTGACCGTATCGAGGTCGATCAGTTTTTCCGCCAGGCTGCCGCGCCAGCTGGCCGGGCTTTTGCTGGCCTGATAGGTGACGCTGTCCAACCCGCCTTCGCGCGCCGACGCCAACCCGTCCATGCCCGCCACCGCACCGGACAGCACGATCACCCGCCCCTGATATTGCCGACCGGCCTGCTGCAACCTGAGTTGCAGCGCCGCATCCGCCAGCGCACCGGTAGAGATCACCGCCAACGACCAGCCGCGTTTCACCACCGCCTCGCCAAACTCCGCCACCGCCTGCTGGCTGGCGCACTCCAGCACCAGATCCGGATGCCCGGTACAGTGATCCGGGTGCGTCAAGGCCTGCACTTTGCCGTCGAAAGCACTATTGATAGCCGCATGATGGGCCGCGCGCGCCACAATCCAGCCGACGCAGACGCCCTCCGGCAGGCGGGAAAGCACTTCCTTCGCCATCGCGCCGTAGCCAATCATCATGATGTTCTTCATTTTTCAGCTCCCAGCCATTACAGATGGCGGTTAAATCCGCCGGAGACGTCGAGCGCCGCACCGGTGGTAAAGGACGCTAACGGCGAGGCAAGGAACAGCAACGCCCGCGCCGGTTCCTGCGGCTTACCGAGGCGTTTCATCGGAATGCCGCGCCGTTCGGCGATCGCCGCTGTCCATTGCTCCCAGCTTTGATCCTTGTCGCTGCGCTCCTCGAAACGCCGCCGCCACTGGCCGGACTCGACCATGCCCAGCAGAATCGAATTAACGCGAATGCCCTTCTCCACCAGCTCTTTCGACAGCGTCAGCGTCAGGTTTAACAGCGCGGCGCGCGCCGCCGAGGTGGCGATCATGTGTTCTTCCGGCTGCAGCGCCAGCAGCGAATTCACGCAGGTGATTGAGGCAATGTCCGAGCGCTCCAAAGCCGGTAGAAACGCCTGTACCGGGTTAATCACGCCGAACAGCTTCAGCTCCGCCTCATGCAGCCAGGCGGCGCGCGGCGTTTGGTCAAAATGGGCGACGAATCCCTGACCGGCGTTATTGATCAGCAGATCAACGCCGCCGAAATGCGCGGCCACCCGTTCAGCGAACTGCGCCACCTGCAGCTCATCGAGCACGTCGCAGCACAGCGCCAGCACTTGCGCCTGCGGGAATTCATTGCGCAGGCTGGCTTCCGCGCCGGCCAGTTTGTCCGCATTGCGGCCGCAAAACGCCACCTTCGCCCCTTCAGCCAGCAGCAGACGCAGGGTTTCGAAGCCAATGCCCGACGAGCCGCCGGTGACGACCGCGACCCGATCCTCAAGCTGAAAATTCATGGTTGAATTGCTCCCGTAAAATCCTGCAGATAGCGGTTAAACAGCACAGGCGCCTCGAGATAGCTGGCATGCCCCGCGCCGTCAATCAGGCGCAGCGGCGCGTCATGCTGTTGCGCCAGCCTCGCGGCCGCCTCGGGGGGCGTGATGCGGTCTTTATCACCGCACCACACTTCCAGCGGGCCGCGATAACGCGTCAAATAGCGGCCGATATCCTCGTGGGCCAGCATCCAGGCGGCGCTGAGGAAGCCCTCGGGATCGAGCTGCTGCATGCCGTTGCGCACCCAGGCGATATCCTGTTCCGACGCCTCGTCACTCAGCAGCGCAGCCGCCCGCTGTTCGCCGTAGCCCAGCGGCCCCAACGTTTCAATCATCTGTTTACGCTGGCTGTAAACCTGTCGGCGTTTTTCCTCCGGCGCCGTGGCATAGCCCTGTGCGGGGTCCGCCAACACCAGCCCACACAACCCGTCCGGATAACCTGCGGCATAGGCGCTGGCGATCAACGCGCCGAGCGAGTGGCCAACAATCAGCGGCTGCTCCAGCCCCAGTTCGGCCACCAGCGCGGCCAGCGCAGCGGCATAGGCGGCAGCGTCCGGCTCAGCGGAGGCCAGCGGCAGGCTGCCGCCATAGCCGGGAGCGTCCCAGGCCAGCAGACGGTGGCCGTCGGTCAACCCAGCGTCGTTAAACTGCTTGATCCACGAAGCTGAGCCTGAGCTGATGCCGTGCAGCAACACCACCGGCCGGCCCTGTCCCGCTTCGCGCCAACTGAGGGAGTACCCCCCGCAGCGCCGCTGCTGACGTTGTGCCAGGCCGTTCATCAGTTACGCTTCACTTTGGATAACGGGTGATCGGCCGGGTAGGTCGGCGTTTCCGGTTTGGCCGTGCCAAGCATCACGCACATCAGCGCCTCTTCCTCGCCGTGGTTGAACAATCCGCGGTAGACACCGGCCGGCACCGAGATCAGATCGCGCTCTTTCAGCTTGGTTTCGTAGTATTCCGTACCGTCCTGGATCATGAGCGTGATGCTGCCTTTGAGCATAAAGAACACCTCTTCCACGTCGTCGTGCAGGTGCAGCGGCCCTTCGCATTTTGACGGCAGCACCATGGTGGAGAAGGTGAAGTTTCCCGCCGGAATGGTGTTGGTGTCGTTAACCACCCCGGTAGCACCGGTGCCGATGTAACGCATCTGCGCGCGACGGTATTTCGGGTCGTAGTCGGCCTGGAACTTCAACGCATTCCAGTCATATTTACGGCCTTCAAAGCGGGCGATACGCGATTCCACCCAATTCTCTATCGACTGATCCTGCGGCTTGACGCCGGCTTGTTTCTCAACTTGGGACATGTTGTCACTCCTCTGTAGCCATAGATAAATCAGTATTTTTTCAGCAACGGCAGCAGGATGATGCAGCCGATGAAGGCCATCACCACCAGGAACAGCAGGCCGTTATCCATGTTGCCGCTGGCGGCGATCAGCGCCCCCATCAGCACCGGCGCCAACGCGCCGGCAAAATTGCCCAATCCGTTAAAAATACCGCCTGCGGTGGCGCTGACCTTGCTGCTGGTCGCTTTCGCCAGCAGCGCAAAGATGTTCGGCGCACCGGCGCCCCACATAAAGGTGCTGAAGGCCATCGCGGCAATCACGCTGTAGGTGCCCTGCAGGTGCAATACCACGGCCAACCCCAGCCCGGCGCCGCACAGCGAGACAAAGCAGGCCAGCGCGCGACGATCCAGCTTGTCCGACAGCCAGGCACCGACCACCTCGCCGAGCAGCATGGCGATAAACGGCAACGAAGACAGGTAACCGGCATGTTCCAGATGGATGCCTTTCCCCTTGATCAGGTAGCTGGGCAGCCAGCCGTTCATCCCCCACAGGTAGGTCAGGAAGGCGATATTAAACAGGCAGATCATCCAGAAATGCGGATTGCGCAAGAGTTCCCGGCGCTGCTGTTTACGCTCCGCCGCCACAGGTTTCGCATCGGTTTTGGCTGCCGGGCGCGCCACGTTCAGATGACGCATGCCAAACAGCACCAACAACATCACCGGCAGCGTCAGAAACGCCATAAAGAAGAAGGTGGTCTGCCAATCGAAGGTGTTGAGGATATACAGCGTGACCGGGAAACCGAGTGCGGCCCCCAGCGGCGTGCCAAGCAGCCATAACATGGTGGCGCGAGCCTGCAAGCGCTGCGGGAAAGCCTGGCGGATAATGGCGTATGCCATCGGCAACAGCGGCCCTTCCGCAATGCCAAGCAGGATGCGCAGCGTCATCATGGTGTGATAAGAACGGGACAACCCCATCAGCACCATCAGCACGCCCCACACCACCATCATGCCGATCAGCACCTTGACCGGATTCAGCCGGTCGCCAATGCCGCTCAACAGCATGGAAGATATGCCGTAAGAGAACAAAAACGCACTCATCAGCAAGCCGAGCCGCGCCGGATCAAAACTGATGCCCAGCGCCTGCTGGAACTCGCTGTCGGAAAACAGCGCCGCAATGCTGATCTTGTCGAAAAACGCCAGCAGCACGCAGGCGAACAGCGCGATCGGCACCGACCAGCGCACCCGTTGCTGCGGATTTTCGGCAACGGTATCCCCCACCCGTCCAGCGCGGGCGTCAATGTCTTGCGTAGTCATAAAACGCTCCCGAGGTTCGGGCGTTATTTCAACGCCATCAGAGAAAATTCCGCGTCCGCCAACTGCTGCGGCTCCAGCACCCGCCCGCCGGCCAGCCAGCGTTTGCCCAGCTTGATGGTGCGCGCGTCGTTAAACGCCACCATCTGCACCAGTTGCCGGTCGGCGTTGAGCGTAAAGAACACCTGCGACTGCGGCGTGCGGCGCACCACGTGATGCACCCCGCCGATCGGCACGCCGAGGATCTGAATATTGGTGTCGTATTGATCCGACCACAGCCAGGCCACGTCGTTGTAAGGGGCGGCAAAGGCATCCAGCATCGCGCAAGCGGTGCTGATCGCCTGGTTCTGCGCATAGGCCCAGGACTGCAGGCACAGGCCAAGCGTCGGGTGGCGCGCCACATCGCCGGCGGCGAAAATGGCCGGGTGGCTGGTGCGCCCCTGGCCGTCGATCACGATACCGGCGTCGACCTCCAGCCCGGCACTGTGAGCCAGCTCGAGGTTAAGTTCGACGCCGATGCCCACGACCACCAGATCGAAAACCTGAGGATCGCTGCTTTCACTGCCGATCCACGCAGCGCCGTCGCGATCTTCCAGCGAGATCTCGCCGCAGCCGCAGCGTACCGTTACGCCCTGCTGCTGATGCAGCTCGAGCAACGCCTGTGAAACATCCGCGCCTACGCTGCGCATGCATAACGCGGGCTGGCGCTCAAACACCGTCACCTCGGCACCGAGCCGCCGGGCGGAAGCGGCGATCTCCAGCCCAATCCAGCCGCCGCCGACGATCGCCAACTGGCGACACCCTTGCAACGCCTGGCGCAGTTTTGCCGCATCGTCCCAGGAGCGCAGCGTCATCACCCGCGGATGGCTGGCCCAACGGGCGTCCGGCAGGCGTGGCCGGCCGCCGGTGGCGATCAACAGTTGATCAAACTGCAACTGCCGCCCGTCGCTGAGCGTGACGATTTGCTGCTGCCCATCAATGGCTTCGGCACGCAACGGGCGACACCAGTCGATGTTCAACCCCGCGACCACCTGTTCGCTGAATAGCCTGCTGAGCGGCGCATTGCCGTCCAGCAACGCCGCCTTGGAAAGCGGCGGGCGTTCGTAAAAATCATAGGGTTCGTCGCTGATCACCGTCAGCCGGCCCGCGTAACCCCGATCGCGCAGCGTTTTCGCCGCCCAACCGCCGGCCTGCCCGCCGCCGATAATCACGATGCCCGCCTGCACTGGCTGGCTCATAGCGCCTCCGGTTTTTTCTGCTGGCGACGCGTGTCGTGGTCGATACCGCCTTCCACCGCCCACTCGGTGAACGACACCAGTGAGTGCTCCAATTCGCGCGGTTGCCAGTTTTCGGTCAGGTAATCGTCGTTGGTGTAGTACTCGAATGCGCCGCCGGTCGGGCTGTTGACGTACCAGAAATAGGCCGAGGAAATCGGGTGGCGACCAGGGCCGATGAACGTGCTCCACTTCTCTTTGTTCATGGCGATGCCGCCACCGATCACCTCGTGGATATCGCGCACGGTAAAGGCCACGTGATTGAGGCCACGCGGGCGATTAGGCAGTTTCAGCAGGAACAGATTGTGATGGCCGCCGCGCGCCTGGGTCCGCAGGAACACCGCGCGGTCGATATAACGATCCGACACCTGAAAACCCAGCGCTTCACGGTAAAATTTTTCGGTGGCGGCAAGATCCTCGACGAAGAACACCACGTGGCCGATGTTGATCGGCTGCGCCTGCGCATATACCGGGCTGGGCTGATCGATGCGGCGCACGTCACCCCATTGGTTGATCGGCGATACCGGCAACTCGACATCACGTTGTTGGCTGACGCTAAAGCGCAGCGTCATGCCGTTCGGATCGCGGCACTCCAGCTCTTCCCCCACCTGGCGGAAACCCGGCATCTGCGCCAGCAACGGCGCCAGGGCCGCCAATTCGCTTGGGCTGCCGACGCCCCAGGTCATCCGGCGCAGAGTGGACCCGCCCTCAAATGCCGCCGGCAATGCTTCGCTTTGCAACGGATGCAACACCACGCGCGCACCGCTCAGGGTAGTGAATTCGCGCTGGCGTTCCCCCCAATGCTGCTGCGCCGCCTGCAGGCCGAAGTCCTGCATGAACTTTTCGCAAGTTGGCAGATCTTCGACGCCAAATTCCAGTTTTTCGATTCCGATTACGCTCATTATTGTGCCTCACGTTCTCGCTGAATGCGTTTTTCAGGCATGATCGAACCCCGGCCCCTGATTGGTGTGGACCTTATCCCTGCCTGAGTAAAAGAGTCGGTGTCGTCAGTTAACCGACGTTTGCCTGCGGCGGTGCGCCCAGGAAGCCGGAGATTTTCTCTGCGGCATCCCGCACCTCCTTGCGCAACCGTTCGCGATCCGCTTTCGGGATCTCATCGAACGGCACCATAATGCTGACCACAGCCTCAACCCGCTGCTCGCGGTTGAAGATCGGATAGACGATCGAAGAAATGCCGTGGCGGAAAAACGATTCGCCGATCACATAGCCGCGCGCTTTGTCCTGCTGAACCATTTGCCACAAGGTTTCACGATCCGCCGGGGTGCCCGGCCCGCTGCCCGGCAATTGTTCTTGCGGGTACAACAGTTCGAACTCTTCGCGGGTGGCGCTGGTCAACAGCATGCGGCCGAGCGAAGTCTGGTGCACCGGCAGGCGAGTGCCGACGCTGACCTGATTGATTTGCGAACCGGCGGCGCTGACGCGGGCGATGTAGATCACATCGCGCTCATCGCGGATCGCCAGGTGACTGCTGCATTGGCTGCGGTCGCGCAGCTGTTCGATCACCGGTTGGCCGGCCTGCGCCACATCCAGAGAGGCGATATATTCAAAACCGAGCCGCAGCACCTTGATGCCCAGTGCAAAGGTGTTGGTGCGCGGGTTACGCTCCAGAAACCCCAGATGTTCCAGCGTTTGCACCACGCGGTAGGCGGTCGCCTTCGGCATATCGACCAGGCGATGTAATTCTGCAAAGGTCATTTCCTTGTGCTGCTCGCCAAACGCCAGCAGCAGCTGCAACCCGCGATCCAGCCCCGGGATCAGATATTTACACGCTTGATCGTCTGCCATGTGCTGCTCCTGGCTAATAAAATGTAGATTAGTTAAAGACAAAGCCGCCGTTGACCGGCAACAGTTGACCGGTCACGAAGTTCGCCAGCGGCGACAGCAGATAAAGCACCGTGCCGTTCACGTCGTCAGGATGTTGCGCCCCGGCCAGCGCCCGGCCCTGTTCGTACAGCTGGTGGCGCTCGGCGGGCACATATTCGGTAGCTTCTACCCGCGTCAGGCCCGGCGCGATAGCATTAACGCAAATCCCCTGCGGGCCCAGTTCACGCGCCATCGAGCGGGTCATCGAGATAATCGCCCCTTTGCTGGCCACATAGGCCATCAAGCGCGGTGCGCCCCACAGCGCGGTATCCGAAGCCACGTTGACGATCTTGGCATGCGGGTTTTTCGCCAGCAGCGGTACCGCGGCCTGGCTCACCAACCAAGTGCCGCGCACGTTAACCTGCATGACCCGATCCCACAGATCAATATCGTATTCCATCATGGTTTTACCGCCGACACCGGTCGCCAGCGCCGCGTTGTTCACCAGCCCGTCGATCGTACCGCCTTCGGCAATGGCGCTGAACGTAGCGGTGATCGAGGCCGGCGACGCCAGATCGATAACCTGCGTTTCCACTTCGGCTCCCTGCTCACGCAGGCCGGCGGCGCTGTCCGCCAGTTCATCCGCCAGAATATCGCACATCACCACCCGACCACCCGCCTGGGCGATGGCCCCGGCAAAGCTACGGCCCAGACCGCGCGCCGCGCCGGTCACCACAATGCGTTTTCCCGCCAGCAGGCCGTTCACTGCGCGGCCTCCTGTTCAGCGAGCATCGTCAGTTGTTTTTGCGCCTCTTTCTGCATCATGCGACGCAGGCGGGAAAGGCCGACGTCATGCTGATACAAATATTCACGGCCACGCGCGTTTGGCGCCATGTTCTCCAGCACGATGCGATCTTGTTCCAGTACGTCCCAATGCAGTGCTTCCAGGCGATTGCGGTACATAAAGCGCCAGATGTCGCGCTGCCAGTCTTTGACCTTGCGGATACGCCAGAAGAATACCCGGCAATGATCTTTATCTTCCGGCACCACCATGCCGATGATCCAGAAGTGACCGCCCGGCCCAAAGCGTTTTTTGTATGGGATCGACAGCCGCATCCAGTAGGCTCCGCTGCTGCCGAACTCTACCCAGTCAAAGTTGACGCCAATCTGGCCATTCTTCTTAAAGATGAACCCGGTATCGGTCGGCTCCAGCGCCATGTCCGCCTTGCGATCCCCTTCCGCCATCGAATGCGAAGAGGAATGCAGGTAGGTGCCGTGCATGGGATCCATGACGTTTTCCAAGGCGTATTGATAGTTGCAGTCCCAACTGGCGGTACACAGGAAGTTGCTGTAAGCAGCCTCGTCCGCCAATTCCTGCGGGAAAGTCAGCTCCGGCGGTGCCTCGTCGGCGGTGATGCCGAAATAAAGGAACACGGCGCCGTAAGCCTCTTTGGCCGGATAAGAACGCAGGCATTTCTGCCCCACCAGCGGGCAGCGATCGACCGCAGGCACGTCTTTGACCGTACCGTCGCCACCGACCTCCACGCCGTGATACCAGCAGGCGATGCGATCGCCCAGATTCCAGCCCATAGAAAGCCGTGCGCCGCGATGCGGGCAACGATCTTCCAGCGCGTGGATCGCGCCTTCAGCGTCGCGCCACACCACAATCTGCTGCTCAAGACGCGTAATGCCTACCGGATTATTGCCCACTTCCCAACTGGCCAGCACCGGATACCACATGCCGCGCAGCCCCTGATCGAGATAGTCCTGCAAAGTCTGTGCGGAGGATGTTGTGTTTGCTGTCATTGTCTTCTCCCGGACTGCTCAGTAACCGTTAACGTGAAGGAATTCGCGGAACGCCGCCTCATTCCACGGCTGGCCGCTGCGATCAAACAGGCGGCGCTGGTTCAGCGCGCTGACGATCTGCTCAAGCTCTTCCGCACCCTGCTCGAAGATCTCTTCCAGCGCCGCGACCAGCGCGATCTCGAAACCGTCCGGTACCCGGCTGCGGTTCTGCCAGATGACGTTTTGGAATTGGCCAGGTTGGTGGATTTGGCCGTTGCCGCCAACGCGTGCCGGGATCACCTGTTGGGTGTCCGGCAGCCAGGGATTGAAATCGGTGATGTGCTGCATGATTACTCCTCCGCAATAAAGGTGATTTGGATTTGATTGTCTATCACCCGGGTGGGATAGGTTTGCAGATCACGGCCGCCTGGCTCACGCAGACACTGACCGGTACGGACATCGAACAGCGCTTCGTGCAACGGACACTCGATCTTGCCGTCATCGACAAACCCTTGGCTGAGCAAGGCATAAGCATGTGGGCAAACGTCTTCCAGCGCGTAATAGTTGCCGTCGATCAGATACACCCCGACTTCTTTCCCTTCCACGTTGGCGGAGAAAGGAAAATCTTCTTTCACCTGAGACACTTCACACACGTTCTTCCAGCTCATTGCTTCTACCCTCTATCTGATTGTTTCATATATGAAACTCAGTTTCTTATTTAATACACTCACTATAAGTCTGGCGAAACTTTCGTCAAGGGAGCAAGGTGGCAAATGTTAATGAAAGGTTGTTTGATCGTAACAAGTGTGGGAGGGATCACGAAAAAATGCACCGATATGAAAAACCGATATCAGGCGTGATTTTCGTAGTGAGTTTATATATTAGAAGTCGTTAACGGGGTTCTGTCGTTTTTGTTGGCGAGAGCAGCCCCATAAAGCAAAACGCCCCCGATCATCAAGACCGGGGGCGTTTCATTATCGCTATTTAATAATCACCCGGCGCGGTGGCTAACGGGGATTATTGACCACTCAGCGGCCTTTCTTTTTGCGGCCTGGCTGGGCAAAACGCTTGCGGGCAGCCGCATTGCCGGCGGGTTTATCGGCGCTTTTCGGCGCACTGCCGGCCGGTTTTTTCACCGCAGGTTTGGCCTTCTTCGCCGGCTTGGCTTCTGAGGAGGAACCCTCAATCGATTTAAACAGTTCGACCAATTCGTCATCCGTTAAATCGCGCCATTCACCCGGCGGCAGCCCGGCCATGCTGACATTCATAATGCGAGTGCGTTCCAGCTTGGTAACCTCATAGCCAAAATGCTCGCACATGCGGCGGATCTGACGGTTAAGCCCCTGGACCAGAACGATGCGAAAGACAAAAGGCGCTTCTTTCTTTACCTTGCACTTTTTAGTCACCGTGCCCAGCATCGGCACGCCGGCCCCCAGGCCACGGATAAAATCGTCGGTCACCGGTTTGTTGACCGTAACCCGATATTCTTTCTCGTGATCGTTGCCTGCGCGCAGGATCTTGTTGACCAGATCGCCGTGGTTGGTCAGGAAGATCAGCCCCTGCGAATCCTTATCCAAACGGCCGATCGGGAAGATGCGGGTGCTGTGGTTTACGAAATCGACAATATTGTCTTTCTCGCCCTCTTCCGTGGTGCTGACAATCCCCACCGGTTTGTTGAGCGCAATGAAGATCAGGTTGTCTTCGTTGCGGGGTTCAATCAGTTGGCCATTGACCTTGACCACGTCCCCTGGAAACACTCGATCGCCAAGCGCAACGCGCTTGCCATTGATAAAAACGTTGCCTTGTTCGATATAACGATCGGCATCGCGGCGGGAGCAGATACCGCTCTCGCTGATATATTTGTTAAGACGTGTGGATGGTTTGCTCAGCATGGTTCCTCCGTAACCCCGGATTATAGACATTCAAGGCAACAGATACAGGCATTTTCATTGTGCAGTAACGAGTGGCGACATGGGCGTTTCGGGCTTTATTTTCCGCCCTGTCCTCACCGCCCGCTATGCCCGTCGTCTTTCGAGCTGCTGCCTGAAAGACGACGGGTATCGTTTAGGCGTGTTTCTTGGCCGCTTGCAGATACAGCATTTCCAGGCCCAGAGTCGCCGCGGCCAGCGCGGTGATTTCGGATTGGTCATAGGCTGGCGCCACTTCTACCACGTCCATGCCGACGATGTTCAGCGACTGCATGCCGCGTACCAGTTTCAGCGCGCGATCGGAGGTCAGGCCGCCGATCACCGGGGTGCCGGTGCCCGGTGCGAACGCCGGATCCAGGCAGTCGATGTCGAAGGTCAGGTACACCGGCATATCGCCGACGATCTGTTTGATCTGCGTCAGCAGGTCGTCCACGCTGCGATCGTTAACCTGTGCGGCATCCAACACGGTGAAACCGTTGTCGTGATCGAACTCGGTACGAATACCGATCTGCACCGAGCGGTTCGGATCAATCAGGCCTTCGTTCGGCGCATGGAAGAACATGGTACCGTGGTCGTATTTACTGCCGTTGGCGTAGGTGTCGGTGTGGGCGTCAAAATGCACCAGCGCCAGTTTGCCGAAATGTTTGGCGTGCGCACGCAGCAGCGGCAGCGTGACGAAGTGGTCACCGCCGAATGAAAGCATGCGTTTGCCGGCCTTCAGCAATTTCTCCGCGTGCGCCTGCAGCTTGTCGCTCATGTCCTGAGCGTCGCCGAAGTTGAACACGATATCGCCGCAGTCAACCACGTTCAGACGATCGCGCAGATCAAAGCTCCACGGCCAGCGGTTGCCTTCCCACGCCAGATTGGTGGAAACCTGACGGATCGCCGCAGGGCCATGACGGCCACCGGCGCGGCCGGAGGTTGCCATATCGAATGGAATGCCGGTGATGACCCACTCTGCATCGCTGTCATAAGGCATGAAATTCAGCGGAAAGCGCAGGAAACCAAAGGCGTTGGACACTAAGGAATTATCGGACTGATGGCCTAACGTGCTCATTGTAAACCCTCATATTTCAACGTTTCGCCTGCGGTAAAGTCACCAGGCGTTGGCAAAAAAAAATCCCTCCCGCGTCGTTAGCCCGACGAGAAAGGGATTGATACGATGTCTGTTTCGTTACTGCTGATGCGGCAGATTATCGCCGTATTTGGTTCGCGCTTCAAGCCCGCGCATCGTCTTCCTGGCTGCTCGTCGTTAGCAAGTATAGACCCTACATCCTTCAGCTATGTGACCGTTACCGCCTTCACGAGCCTGGAAGCTGACATCATCCATTGAGCTCCCGATGATTAGTTTTGTGATTTCGATCCCTTTATCTGAAGGCGACAATATATAAATTAATTCCGGCCATACTATTAATAATACACGGAATTAGTGGTTGTCATATTAAACCCAAGAAGAAACTCACTTTGAAAATAAATTTAAACCAGACAAGTTAACAGTACGAATAACAATTAGAGCTTACATATAAAGATAAAAGCGAGATAAATAAGCCCGATGTTTAACATCATGCCAACACGTCACAAACGGACAATTAAAAATAAAAAGCTTTATGTAACGCTAGAGGTTATGACTTTTTTATTAAGTATTCCTCTGGGCTATCTTTGTTCTCAAATTGATTCACTGAATGATATTACCTTAGAAATCATTCTCATCTATGTCCCTGTATCTATGATCACAGTGGATTATCTTTATCAACGTCTTGAAAGGAAATAAGCGTTATGAGAGAGCTAACAACAAAGGAAATACTCACCATTTCTGGTGGAAATGCAGATTCTGGCTATGAAGGTCGAGGGTGTTCATCAAAGCCGATACTTTAGAAGCGGAGGCCGCGTTAATGGCCAGTATAGAAGGTAAATGGGTGCTAAATGCACCCATTTATTATTTCATCCGGTCATTCACTTCAGACTACCGCCAAACAGGCGGCAATCTGAAAACCGACAGGTCTATGACTTACTCGTCTTCCAGATAAGTATAACCATACAAACCGGCTTCGAACTCTTCTACGAACTGTGCCTGCAATTCATCGTCCAGATCGGTTTCTTTCACCTGATCGCGGAATTTGGCCAGCAGTGCGATCGGATCGAGCTGCACGTATTCCAGCATGTCGGCAACGGTGTCGCCTTCGTCGGACAACTCGGTTTCTACCGTACCGTCCGGGAAGACGAACACGTCAACCGAGGCGGTATCACCGAACAGGTTGTGCATGTTGCCGAGGATTTCCTGGTAGGCACCCACCATAAAGAAGCCCAGCGCCGGCGGGTTTTCCGGATCGTACGGCGGCATTGGCATAGTGGTCGCCACGCCGTCGCCATCGATGTAGTGATCGATAGTACCGTCGGAGTCACAGGTGATGTCCAGCAGCACCGCGCGGCCTTCCGGCGGCTTATCCAGCCCTTCCAGCGGCAACACCGGGAACAGTTGATCGATCCCCCAGGCGTCCGGCATGGACTGGAACAGCGAGAAGTTGACGTAGAACTTGTCTGCCATACGCTCTTGCAGTTCGTCGATGATCGGACGGTGCGCACGGTTGCTTGGATCAAGCTGCTGCTGGATCTTGTTGCAGATGTTCAGATACAGCTGCTCGGCCCAGGCGCGCTTGGTCAGATCCAGCATGCCGTGAGCGTACTGGGTGTGAACGTCGTGCAGGTCCATTTGGCTGTCGTGCAGCCATTCGCGCAACGAGCGGCGGTTCTCCGGCTCGTTCATTTCCTGCCAGGTTTCCCACATGCTTTCCAGCGCACGCGGCGCATCTTCCGCCGGCGGCAAAGGATCGCTGAACTCGTTGCGTTCAACGCCGATCACGTTGGACACCAGCACCGTATGGTGGGCGGTGACCGCGCGGCCGGATTCGGTGATCACCGTCGGGTGCGGCAGGCCGTGCTCATTACAGGCGTCGCCGATACCCCAAATCACGTTGTTGGCGTATTCGTTCAGGCCGTAGTTCACCGAACAGTCGGACTGCGAACGGGTGCCTTCATAATCCACACCCAGACCGCCGCCCACGTCGAAGCACTGGATGTTAACGCCCAGCTTGTGCAACTCAACGTAGAAACGCGCCGATTCACGCACGCCGGTGGCGATGTCGCGAATATTGGCCAGTTGCGAACCCAGATGGAAATGCAGCAATTGCAGGCTGTCGAGGCGGCCCGCTTCGCGCAGGGTTTCCACCAGTTTCAGGACCTGAATGGCCGCCAGGCCGAACTTGGACTTCTCGCCGCCGCTCGACTGCCATTTGCCGGAGCCCTGAGACGCCAAACGCGCACGCACGCCCAGACGCGGTACCACGTTCAGGCGCTCGGCTTCTTCCAGCACCATGTTGATCTCGGACATCTTCTCGATCACCAGGTACACCTTGTGTCCCAGTTTTTCGCCGATCAGCGCCAAACGAATATATTCGCGGTCTTTATAACCGTTACAGACGATGACCGAACGGGTCATGCCGGCATGCGCCAGCACCGCCATCAGTTCGGCTTTGGAGCCGGCTTCCAGCCCCAGCGGTTCGCCGGAATTGACCAGAGATTCGATCACGCGACGATGCTGGTTTACCTTGATCGGGTAAACCAGGAAATAGCCGCCTTCATAGCCGAATGACTCGCGCGCGCGTTTGAACGCCGCGTTAATCGAACGCAGGCGGTGCTGAAGGATCTGCGGGAAGCAGAACAGCGCCGGCAGACGCTGGCCGTCTTTGCGACGCTCTTTCACCAGTTCAGCCAGATCGACACGCGCCTGAGGGACGTCCGGATCCGGGCACACGCTGATGTGGCCCAGTTCATTGACGTCATAATAATTGTTGCCCCAGTAGGCGACGTTATAAGTGCGCAGCATCTTGCTGGCATCACGGTCATTCATGGCAACCTCCTGCATGGAGCGTAAAGATATAGGTTCGCCCGCGGCTGGCGGACGGTGAATCAACAGATCATCAGACATTACTCGCCTCACATCCCGTACTGACGATACAGTCAGCCACTATCGCAGCTACAACCCGCGAGAACAACCCAACAAACCGCCCTTGCGGCAGCGAATAAAACTGCCGTTCGCGGTCAGCGATCGGTTTATCACTCATATAATTGTAAGACACCCTGTTCAAACCTCGTGAATCGGGTCAAGAAACATCCCACAGGAAGGCTGCAGGCTACCCTTGTTCAGTTCTTCAGACGACCGTTAACCGGCCCGAGAATCCTGAGTAGCGCCCAAGTGTTTATCACACCTGGAAGGTGGAGTAGAGACAAGACGGGAAATAGCAGAAGAATGTGCGCCAGAACGGCACTGCTGTTGAGAACCAACAACCGGTAGACAACGGATCATTAATCCAACCACCTCCACGCACGTCGCCCGGAATGAACGACTGAGCCTCTATTAATAGTGTAAGAACGTGACCGTTCTATGAAGCGGCGACGCCAACTGTCAGCGTCTGCGGCTGACCATTAAGGCCATGAGCGGGAGCTTGCCACTTTTGCTCCGCACTGTGCACCAAATGAGCCGCGCGCGCAGTTTATACCGATAACCTGGGGAAAATGCAAAATGAAAATTCGCCGGAAACTGTTTCAAGCGATGAAAATGGCGCCGAGGGCTTTACACAAAAGAGCGAAACGGCAAAAAAATACTGGCAATCCGGCTAAAGCCTGACCTAAAATAGACGTCCAGATGTTAATCCATCTATACTGATTTGTGCCCTATGAATTTCAAGTTGCCGCCAGGTGAGCGAACGCAGGTAACAACGCGACAGCTTGAAAGACGACCGGCATAACTAAGAAACTGCTTAACGGCTTTGCCTGAGGGGCGTTGCAGGATGTATCTCGCGCCATCAGCGGAAGACCCTTCGCTTCGATGCCGGATCTCCAGCGCTGTGCAGTAATTTCTAACCCGTCTTATGCAAGGTAAAGAATACAATGGCTAAACACCTATTCACGTCCGAGTCCGTATCCGAAGGGCATCCCGATAAAATTGCCGACCAGATCTCCGATGCCGTTCTCGACGCCATCCTGGAACAGGATCCGAAGGCGCGCGTAGCTTGCGAAACCTACGTGAAAACCGGCATGGTGCTGGTCGGTGGCGAAATCACCACCAGCGCTTGGGTAGATATCGAAGAAATCACCCGTAAAACCGTACGTGAAATCGGTTATGTTCATTCGGATATGGGTTTTGACGCCAACTCCTGTGCCGTGCTGAGCGCTATCGGCAAGCAATCCCCGGATATCAATCAGGGCGTTGACCGTACCGATCCGCTGGAACAGGGTGCCGGCGACCAGGGCCTGATGTTTGGCTATGCCACCAACGAAACCGAAGTGCTGATGCCTGCACCGGTGACTTACGCGCACCGTCTGGTACAACGCCAGGCCGAAGTCCGTAAAAACGGTACCTTGCCGTGGTTGCGTCCGGACGCAAAAAGCCAGGTCACTTTCCAGTATGACGACGGCAAAATCGTCGGCATCGACGCAGTGGTGTTGTCCACTCAGCATTCCGAAGATATCTCTCTGAAAGACCTGCAAGAAGCGGTGATGGAAGAGATCATCAAGCCGGTTCTGCCTACAGAATGGCTGAGCGCGAGCACCAAATACCACATCAACCCGACAGGCCGTTTCGTTATCGGTGGCCCAATGGGCGACTGCGGTCTGACCGGGCGTAAAATCATCGTGGATACCTACGGTGGCATGGCCCGTCACGGCGGCGGTGCATTCTCCGGTAAGGACCCGTCCAAAGTTGACCGCTCAGCGGCATACGCGGCGCGCTACGTGGCGAAAAACATCGTTGCTGCCGGCCTGGCCGACCGCTGCGAGATCCAGGTTTCCTACGCCATCGGCGTGGCAGAGCCAACCTCCATCATGGTGGAAACCTTCGGTACCGAGAAAGTGCCTACCGAACAGTTGACCCTGCTGGTGCGCGAGTTCTTCGATCTGCGCCCATACGGCCTGATCCAGATGATGGACCTGCTGCAACCGATCTACCGCGAAACCGCAGCCTACGGCCACTTCGGTCGTGAGCACTTCCCTTGGGAAGCGACCGACAAAGCAGAATTGCTGCGCGATGCCGCCGGCCTGAAATAAGCCTGCGCATTATCATGAAAAACGGCAAGCCAAGGCTTGCCGTTTTTGTTTTTATTGGACGTTGTAAATCCTGTCAGGCACTTTCAGAACCCCCGGTTAGGGTATGCGGGAGCATTCTATTCATCTTGGTGACTCGTATTTACCCTAATGCTTTGTTGTTAACGCCGTCGGAAAAGCGCTGGACGCTGGACCCAGCTCAGACAGCAGGTGAGCCAACTAATGTGCGGCAAGTTCCCGGAAGAAAGCAGGGTTAGCCTGGATAGCCGCCAACACCTTTGCCGCCAGACCCGTTGGGTTACGTCTTTTGGTTTCCCAGCTTTTGATGGTATCAACGCTGGTACCCAGCGCCTTGGCCATTTCGCTCTGTGAAACGTTAAGCTGCTCCCTGATCGCCCTCACATCTGCAATATCATAACGAGTGACATTGGCAGGTGCAGTAACGCCATTTTTAATGTCGACAGCCTCTTCAAGAGACGTTTTCATATCGTCAAAAAAACTCATGTCACACCTCATTTTTCAGTAATCTCGTTAATCTCTTTAGCTGTGATTTTTCTGCATCGGTCAGACTGTCTTTAATACTTTTCGGGTAGGCCATCACCAGATAGATAACCTCCTCGGTCGCCAGAAAGTAAATAACTCTGGCGCTCCCACTTTTCCCCTGCGAACCTGTTGCCATCCTGATTTTTCGCAGACCACCCGTATTCTGAATCAGATCGCCTTTACCTGGCGATTCAATGAGTTCTTTCTGGAGTTCTTTTAGCTCGTCGTCCGTGGCTATTTGCTTCACCTGCCGCGTGAACATCGGGGTCTCAATAAATACTAGTGCATGACTCACCGGCACCCTCTCCATGTTGAGGTACATAGTACACCAGATAGCGTACTATGTACACCAAGGTGATTTGAGTGTAATGGGCTCCTTTCCTTGGTTCTCGGCAGAGAGCCAGAGCACCCGCGCGCAGTATATGCATCTCTCCCCAAGTTTTGGCGGCCCTTTCTGCGCTAGATTTCGTTTCTGCGCAACCTTGCGCAAAACGTTACAACCCACTGAAAACAGAAAAGACAAAGGCCCAGCAATGCTGAGCCTTTGATGGCAGAAACGGGCGTTGCGATGACGGCTACGAAGTTTGTTTACGCAGCAGATAAACGAAATACGGCGCGCCGATAAAGGTCGCCAGCAGCCCGGCGGGGATTTGATACGGGAACATCACCATCCGGCCGCACCAGTCGGCGAATACCATCAGCAGGCCACCCAGCAGCGCGGCAATCACCATCTGCGGTAATGCGCGGCGGAAGCCCAGCATGCGCGCCATATGCGGCGCCATCAGGCCGATAAAGCTCAGCGGCCCCACGGTCAAGGTCGCCATGGCGGTCAGCGTGGCGGCCAGCAGGAGAATCGCCACCCGCACCGGCGTCAGCGCAATGCCCACCGAGCGGGCGGTCGCGCTGCCCAGCGGCAGAATGGTCAGCCAACGGCGGCACAGCGGCGCCAGCACTATCAGCGTTGCCGCAATGACTGCGGTACGGATCGCCTGCTCCGACGTCACCGAATAGGTCGAGCCGGAAATCCAGGTCAGCAGCCCGCCCATGCGCGGATCGCCGCTGGCCAGCAACAGGAAAATGGTGGTGGTAAACGCCGTGCTGAGCGCAATGCCGGCCAACAGCATACGTTCGGTAGAAAAACCGCCGCGACCGGCGGCGACCATAATCACCAGCAACGTCGCCGCCGCCCCCAGGCTGCCTGCAGGCAGCAGCCAGCCGAAGGCATCGCCCGGTACGATGAACAACATCACCACCACGCCAAAGGCCGCGCCGGAGCTGATCCCCAGCACTTCCGGGCTGGACATCGGGTTGCCGGTCAACTTCTGGATTAAGGTGCCGGCCACCGCCAGCATCATCCCCGCCGCCAACGCGGACAGCACCCGCGGCCAACGCCACGGCATCAATGACTCCAGTTCTGCGCCGTAGCTCCAGTGCCAGCCAGTGGCGTTCTGCCCGAACATCAGCGCCACGGCGATGCCGGCCACTAACACAACGCCTGCCAGCATCACCCAGGCCAACAGATGGCCGCGTTCGGCCGGTACCTTGTCGCCCAGGTTCATCGGCGGCGGCGTGGCGGCGCTACGCAGGCGCGGCAACAGCCACAGCAACAGCGGAGCGCCAAACAACGCGGTCGCCGCCCCGGTCGGTATTTCACGCCAGATCTGCGTCAGCCAGATCATCACCTGATCGGTCAGCCACAGCAGCAAAGCGCCCAGCAGCGGCGCCAAGATCATGCGGTGCGCCAGCCGGCGCGCCCCCAGCATCTTCGCCATCAGCGGTGCAAACAGCCCGATAAAGCCGATGACACCCACTGCATTCACCAGCATCGCACTGAAGATAATCGCCACCGCCAGCGCGCAAAAACGCGCCATCGACAGCCCCAGCCCCAAATTGCGCGCCACGCCGTCGTCCAACCCCAGCAACGTCAGCGGGCGCAGCAACAGCACCGCCAATAGCCCGGCCACCACCAGGCGCGGCAGGATAAATTGCGCAGTGCTCCAGTCCTGCTGGTTCAACGCACCGGTGCTCCACAGGAACAACCCCTGCAGTTGATCGTAATTAAACAGCGCCAACAGGCTGTTGACCGCCCCACAGTATAATCCCAACACCAGGCCGGCCAGAATCAGCGTCACCGGCGACATGCGTTTGCCCCAGGCCACGCCGAACACCAGCCCGCCGACCAGGATCGCCCCGGCCATTGCCGCCAGTTGCCGGGTTATCTCGCCGCCCGGCAGCATCCACAAAGTGGCGATGGTCAACCCGAGCTGCGCACCGGCGGATACGCCCAGCGTCGCCGGCTCCGCCAACGGATTGCGCAACACCTGCTGGAACAGCACGCCGACCAGCCCCAGACCGGCACCGGCCAACAGGGAGACCGACAGCCGCGGCAGCAGGCTGTAATGGAACAGCATCTGACGCACATCGTCGTGATTCGGCGCGCTCAGCGCCTGCGCCCACAACGCCCAAGGCAACTGTTGCAACAGGTTGTAGATCGTCAAGCCGCCCGACGCCGCCAGCAATAGCAGGATCAGCGTCAGCGGCAATACCCGGATGCGCGCGCTCATGAATAGCTCTCCTGCGTCTGCTCCAGCAGATGGCAAAAACGCATCGCCGACAGCGTCGCACCGTAGAACCAGACCGCCGGCACCTGCCGCAATTGGTTCTGACGCACAAAGGGCAAAGCCTGCCACAACGGCGTCGAGCTGACTTTTTCCATCATCGCCTGATTGCCGTGGTCGAGATAAATCGCCCGTGCATTTTTCACCGTAATCAGGCGTTCAATGCCCACTACCGCCGTGCCCCAGAAGTTGGTTTCCCCTTCCCAGGCATTGTGGATGCCAAGCTGATCCATCACCTCCTGGAACAGGCTTTTCTGGCCGATAATCAGCACATGCCGCGTATCCAGCAAGGAGAACAACAACAGCGGCTGTCTGGTGTAAGAATGCAGACGCTGGCGTGCATCCTGAATGAACCGGTCGAACTGCATCAGATGCTGTTCAGCGCGTGCCTCAAGCCCCAGCCGCTGCGCCAATTGCTGCAACGAATTCCGGCCCACCGTCAGTGGTTTTCCGCTGCCGTCGTTGAAGCCAAAACTCATCGTCGGCGCTATTGGAGCCAGTTTTTGCGGCGTAGGGCCATACCCCTTTGACAGCAGCATCAACGAAGGCTGCAATTGTTGCAGCAACTCCAGATTCGGCTCGGTGCGTTGGCCCACGTCGATAACCGACGCAGGCATTTTCGGCTCTTCCACCCACAGGTTGTAATTATGGATATCCGCCACCGCCAGCGGCGTAACGCCCAGCGCCAGCAGCAGCTCAATAGGTAGCCATTCCAGTGCCACGATGCGCGTAAGATCGGGCGGTGTCATCGTCGCGCGCCCCGGTAGAGAGAACAGCAGCGGCGACAGCGCCATGGCGGTCAGCAGACGGCGGCGTACGGGATCGTGTTGAAAATCAGAGGAAGCAGGCATCAGTAGACAAAACTCACCGGCGCACCGCCGCTCGGATGCGCCAGCGTGCCCATTGGAATACCATAAATTTGCTCCAGCACCGGCCCTTGCATCAGTTCCAGCGGGGCACCTTGCGCAATCATCTCGCCACCGCGCAACGCCACCAGATGGTCGCAGTAGCGCGCCGCCATGTTGATGTCGTGCAGCACCGCAATCACCGTCAGGCCACGTTCATGGCTCAGGCGTTGAATCAGCGCCAACACCTCAACCTGGTGCGCAATATCCAGCGCAGAGGTCGGCTCGTCCAACAACAGGCAGCGGCTGTCCTGTGCCACCATCATCGCCAGCCAGGCGCGTTGGCGCTCGCCGCCGGACAGGCTGTCCACCAGGCGGTTGGCGAAGGGCTTCAGGCCAACCAGCGCTATCGCTTCTTCCACCTGTTCGCGATCGTTCACGCCAAAGCGGCCCAGCGCGCCGTGCCACGGATAACGGCCGATCGCCACCAGCTCGCGTACCGTCATGCCTTCTGCTGCGGGCAGTTGCTGGGGCAGATAAGCGACCTGACGCGCAAAGGCTTTGCTGTCCCATTGCGCCAGCGGGCGTCGGTTAAGCTGCGCGCTGCCGGCGGTAGGGCTCTGATGGCGGCCAAGAATTTTCAGCAATGTGGATTTGCCGGAACCATTGTGACCGATCAGCCCGCAGACTTTGCCCTGGGGAAAGGTCAGCGACAGCGGTTGCAACAGCACACGGCCGGGAACGGCAAAGCTGACGTTGTCTAACGCGAAAGTGGCGTCGTGATCGAGGTGTTTATCCTGCATAGGCCCTACTCTGTTCGGAGCGACGATCCGCCGCCCCGATTATCCGGTTAGAAGCGGAAGGTTGCGGTGGCGACCACCTGACGTTCTGCGCCCCAATAGCAGGCGTAGTCGCGATAACAACTTGAAACGTAAGTCTTATCAAACAGGTTGTTGATATTGACGCCTACTGACGAGCCCGGCAGGCCAAAACGCGCCAGATCGTATTTGATGGTCGCATCCACCAACGTGTAATCCGGTACTTTGAAGGTGCTGTTGTCACTGTTGAAGGATGAGCTGGACCCCACATAACGCACGCCGGAACCCAGGGTCAGACCGCTGACGGCCGTTTCGTGGAAGCTGTAGTCCGCCCACAGCGACGCCATATGTTTAGGGATCTCGGTGGTTGGCTTGCCCTGATAAGTGTTGTCCTTGGTGTATTTCGCGTCGGTGTAGGTGTAGGAAGCGATCAGGTTGACGTTGGCGTTCAACGCCGCCTTGGCCTCCAGCTCTACGCCGCGCGAGCGGATCTCACCGCTCTGGACGCTGAACTGTGCGTTATCCGGATCCGGCGTCAGGTTGTTGTTTTTGGTCAGTTGGTACAGCGCACCGGTCAAGACAATAGGACGATCTTTCGGCACGTATTTCACGCCGGCCTCGTACTGCTTGCCAATCGACGGGATAAACGTCTGCCCGTTAGCGGAGGTATCCAACGTCGGTTCAAATGACTCGCTGTAGCTGAAATACGGCGTGATGCCGTTATCAAACAGATAGTTCAGACCGCCACGCCAGGTGAACTGGCCGTCCGAGCGTTCGTTGGTATAGTTATCGATGCGGTTATTGGCCGAGGTTTTGGCCCAGTCATAACGGCCGCCCAGCGTCAGCAACCATTGGTTCCATTCGCCCTGCTCCTGCACGTACAACCCCGTCTGTTCCTGACGGTTCAGGTAGTTATACGGGAAGGTGACGGTAGTGGCGTCGTTGCCGTATTGCGGATCGGTCATGCTCAGGCTGTCGGCAGAACCGAAGCCGGAGTTGATGTCATTGCGCATGCGCGAATAGTCGACGCCAAACAGCAGGGTGTGGTCGACAGCGCCGGTTTTCAGCCTGGCCTGCGCCTGGGTATCCACCGAGAAGCTGTTCAGGTGCTCCTTCGACTGCACATAGGCACGGTTCAGCGTGGTCGGGGCCGTCGCGCTAACGCCGCTGCCATAGATGCTCTTCATGTCGCTTTCCAACTGCATATAACGCAGGTTCTGGCGCACCGCCCAGGTATCATTGAACGCATGTTCGAAGCTATAGCCGATCATGCGCTGCTTGCGCGCAAAGTAATTGCTTGCTTCACCGTCGTTGAAACTGGTTGGCAGCTTGCTGCCGTCCGGCAGCGGGATCAGCGTACCCTGCTTCGGCAGCCAGCCGTAGAAACCGGTATAGGGATCGTTTTGGATATTGGCCAACAGCGTAAAGTTGGTCTTGTCATCCGGCCGCCAACTGAATGACGGCGCAATCGCATAGCGCTTCTCTTTCGCCATGTTCTGCTGCGCATCGCTGTCTTTCGCCAGGCCGGTCAGACGGTAGGAATAGACGCCGTTATCATCCAGCGCATCGCTGAAGTCAAAGCCGGTCTGGAACAGATTGTCGGTGCCCATTTTAAATTGGATTTCGTGCAGCGGTTCGGTGGTTGGCCGCTTGCTGACCATCGCCACTAGCCCACCCGGGCTGCTCTTGCCGTACAGCACCGATACCGGGCCGCGCAGCAGTTCCGCTCGCTCGAGGAAATAAGGATCGACCGAAGCTTCGCTATAGTTGTCGCCCTGCAGACGCAGGCCATCCAGATACTGGTTGGTATTCACCGCCGGGAAACCGCGAATGGCCACCGAATCATAGGTGGTGGAACTGCCACGGCTGGCATAAACCCCTGGCGCATAAGCCAGCGCGCCTTTCACCGTATCCGGCTGGCGCATATCCATCTCTTCACGCGTGACCACGGAAACCGACTGCGGGTTCTTTTCAATCGGCGTATCGGTTTTGGTACCGGTGGCGCTGTGTTTGGCCACGTAGGTGCCGACCGGCCCCCAGGCGCTTTCCTGTTGCGGCTGACTGCTGCCCACCACGGTAAGGGTATCTTCTTTGGCTACCGGATTGGCTTCAGCGGAAAATGCTGGCATCGCCAGCGTACCCAGCGCGGCAGCGATAGTGATCGCCAACCCACTAACGGGAGAACGGCCCTTCATGGCCTGCGGTGAGAATGGACGCTTGGTCAGCATAGGTGGTTTCTCTGATGAATTATTTGATAACGAATGTAAACGATAATAATTATTATAAGCGACGCATTTTATGCAGAAGCCAAATTAAACTGCAAGTCGAATTCAGCCAATAAACAGGTGGGGGATTAACCGTTTAACCGTATTAACCTGATGGAAATAAACTGCGCGGAAAATAAAAAAGCCCGCAACCGAAGTTACGGGCCTGCAACAAAAAACCTTTCGGCAACGGGGATTAACCGCTCGCCAACTTACTGGCCTTGGCCGAACATATCCTTGATCCAGCCGGCGACGCCGTCAGCGTCTTTTTGCTCACCCGCCGGCTGTTGCTGCTGTTGTTGCTGCTGCTGAGCGGCCTGGCTTGCCTGACACAGCCCTTGCGGATTATCGGTCCACACCGGGATGCTGCGCCCGCCCTCGCCACAGACAAAGTTACCGGCGGAGTCGATGCCAATCTGGTTGATGCCTTCCGGCGCCTGCAGCATCAGCGGCAGCGGCGTCTGGTTTTCCAGATAGCGACGATAGAGAGTCAGCGCACCGTTGGCACCGGTCAGTTTGGCCGGACCGTTGTTATCACGGCCAACCCAGGCGATAGCCACTTCTTTACCGTCGATACCGGCAAACCAGCTGTCGCGCAGATCGTTGGTGGTACCGGTTTTCGCCGCCAGGTTGTAGTTGGGGAACTTCACCGACAGAGAACGGGAGGTCCCGCGCGCTACGCCCTGCTGCATGGCGTACAGCGTCAGGTAAGCGGCCTGAGCCGGCACCATGCGTTCCGCTTGCGGGAAGCTCTGGTACAGCACCGAACCGTCTTCCGCAATCACCGAACGCACCGCAGACAGCGGCGCACGGTTACCGCCGCTGGCGATGGTTTGGTATTCCTGCGCCACTTCCATCGGCGTCAGGCCAATCGCCCCCAGCAGCATCGAAGGCACCGGATTGATTTCCGCTTTCGGAATACCCAGGCGCTGCAAGGTAGCGCTGATTTGATCCAGCCCGACCGCCATGCCCAAATTCACCGTCGGCACGTTGAGCGAGAAGGCCAGGCCATCCACCAACATCACCTGTCCACGGAATTTGCGGTCGTAGTTGTTCGGCTGCCACACGCTGCCATTCGGCTGTTTCAGCGACAGCGGCTGGTCCGCCAGCCAGGTATTCAGGCGGTATTTATCCGGCTCGGAAAGCGCGGTCAAGTAGGTTGGCGGCTTGGCCAGCGACCCGACCAGGCGGCGCGCCTGCATCGCGCGGTTAAAACCGGCGAACTGCGGATTGGCACCACCAACCATGGCACGCACCTCACCGCTGAAGCGATCGACAATCACCATCGCCGCTTCCAGATCGTTAAGATGGCGGGCGGCACGCAGAGCCGGAATACCGTCTTCGACCGCTTTTTCCGCCGCATCCTGAGATACCGGATCCAGCGTGGTGAAGATTTTCACCCCGGACAGGTCGTTCACCTTGTCGCCCAATTTGGCCTGCAGTTCCTGACGCACCATCTGCATAAACGCCGGCTGCGGCGTGATCACCCCGCCCTTCGGCTGCACGCCCAGCGGCCGCGCGCTGAGCATGTTGTACAGCTCGGCGTCGATAACCCCCTGATTTTGCAACAGCTTGAGCACCAGATTGCGGCGTTCCAGCGCCAACGTCGGGTTGCGCCACGGGTTATACAGCGACGCGCCTTTCACCATCCCCACCAGCAACGCTTGCTGATCCAGACTCAGTTCGTCCACCGGGCGGCCGAAGTAATACAGGCTGGCCAACGGGAAACCGCGGATCTGGTCGCTGCCGCTCTGGCCGAGGTACACCTCGTTCAGATACAGCTCAAGAATACGGTCCTTGCTGTAACGGTAATCCACCAGCAGCGCCATGTAGGCTTCGTTGACTTTACGCCATAGCGAGCGTTCGTTGGTCAGGAACAGGTTCTTCACCAATTGCTGCGTCAGGGTACTGCCGCCCTGCACTGCACGCCCGGCGGTCAGGTTCGCCAGCATCGCACGGCCGATGGAGTAAGGGCTGATACCGTCATGCTCGTAGAAATGGCGGTCTTCGGTGGCAATCAGCGTATCCACCAGCAGGTCCGGGAAACCGGCGCGCGGCACGAACAGCCGCTGTTCACCGTTCGGTGACTGCAACATGGTGATCAGGCGCGGATCGAGGCGGAAGAACCCGAAGTTACGCTGGTTCTCCATGTTTTCGATTTTCGCCAGACGGTTGTTCTGGAAATCCAGACGGGCGTGGATTTGCCCCTCTTTGCCATCCGGGAAGTCAAACGGACGGCGCAGCATCTCGATGCTGTTGGCCTGCACGGTGAACTCGCCCGGCCGGGTCATGCGGCTAACCTGGCGGTATTGCATACCTTCCAGCAGATCGACCATTTCCTTCTTGCTGTACGGCATGCCCGGTTCCAGGTTGACCATGCGGCCATAAACCGCGGCCGGCAACTGCCAGACCTTGCCGTCAATGCGACTGCGGATCTGGGAATCCAGGTACACGCCGTAGATCGCCAACAGCACCGCAACCACCAGAATCAGTTTGATAAGCAGGCCAAGCCAACGGCGTTTTTTACGCGGCGGAGTCGCTTTTACCTTACGCGGCACGCTTTCCTCCTCGTCTTCATATTCATCATCGTCATCTTGCTGCTCGTCTTCCTCGTAATCGTCATAATCGTCGTCTCGGCGACGGCGCGGCGGTTTGCCCGACGCGGTGCGTTTTGGTTGTTTCCCTTTGCGCCCGATGGGCTCGCGGTCATCCCCAGCCATTGCTGTCATTCTCCAGACTTGGCGGCACTGCCGGCCATTATTAGTCGCTTAATCTGTCCCGACGCCAGGCCGCTGAACAGAAGAAACATCTGAATTCTCCCCCTAAATAATTGGCGTTGCATCAAGGTGGCAAGAGAGCTTATCCCGATGAGCTTACTCTAGTAAGTGATTCGGGTAAGTGAGCACAGCCAACACAGATGCGGCGTCAAGTATGACGAGGGTTACTGATATTTTTTCGTGCGCCGCGTGGGGGCGGTATTCGCCGGATCATCCGGCCACACGTGTTTCGGGTAGCGCCCTTTCATCTCTTTCTGCACTTCCCGGTAGGCACCTTGCCAAAACGCCGCCAGATCGCCGGTGATTTGCAGCGGCCGGTGTGCCGGTGAGAGTAACTCAAGCACCACCGGGATGCGACCCTCGGCCAGCATTGGGCTGCGCTGTTCACCGAACACTTCCTGTAAACGCACCGCCAGCGCCGGCGGTTTGCCGGCATCATAGCGAATCGGCAAACGGCTGCCGGTCGGCACAGTGTAATGAGTGGGCAGCGCATTATCCAGCCGCTGCTTTTGCTGCCAGTCCAGCAGGCGCGCAAGGGCCTCGGCGATATTGACCTGCTTCAACCCGCGCATATCGCGTACGCCATTCAGGGAGGGCAGCAACCATTGCTCCAGCCTCCCCAGCAGCGACTCATCATCGACCGCTGGCCAGGCAGCCTCCGGCAGCCAATTTTGCGCACACTGCAAACGCAGACGCAGCTGTTCGGCGGCGGTATCCCAGTTGAGCACCGCGATACCCTGGGCGCGTACCCAGTTGAGCAGCGCCAGTTGCAATTCTTCATCGGCCGGTTTGGCCAACGGCTGCGCCCGCAGCGTCAGACGGCCAATCTGCTGGCGTTTCCAGGCGCGCAGCGTGCCCTTTTCTTCATCCCACTCCACCGCGGTTTGCTGGGAAACGATCGCCGGCAGTTGCGCCGCCAGCGCATCAATCTCCACCGGCAGCGCCAGCAGAATGCGCGCATCGGGGCTGTTGTGGCCTTGCAGCAGGCTTGGCGCGATTAGCCACGGCGCACGCGACAGCGCCTCATCCTGATTCATCGCCGCCCCCATGCCGTTGGCCAGCAGATAACGGCCATCCTGACCGCGCCGCTGGGCGATGCGGTCGGTAAACGCCAACGCCAGCAGGCTCGGCGCCAAATCTGCATCAATCTGCCCGCTTCGCGGCTGCAAACGCCGCGCTAACTGGGCAGCACGGCGCTGCCAGTTTGACTGTGGGCGGCTCAGCCAGTAGCCGATATCCATCTGCCCATTGCGTGGCGGTTCCTCCAGCAGCGCAGCCAACGCAGCAGCGGTCGCCAATCCATCCGTCCCCAGCTCCGCACCCTGGGTCAGCATCGCCGCCAATCGCGGTTCACAACCCAGCATAGCCATCTGCCGGCCCCGTGAGGTTAATTTGCCGCCGTCGTCGGTAGCGCCAAGGTGTTGCAGCAGCTTTCTTGCCGCCGCCAGCGCCGTCTCCGGCGGCCGATCGAGCCAGGTCAGTTGCCCAACGTCATGGCAGCCCCACTGCAACAGCTCTAGCCAGAAGCCGGCGAGATCGCTTTGCAGGATTTCCGGTTCGGCATGTTCCGCTGCCCGCTCTGCCTGCTCTTTGGCAAACAGGTGCCAGCAAATACCGGGTTCCAGACGCCCGGCACGGCCGGCACGCTGGATCATCGACGCCTGGCTAATGCGCTGCGTCACCAGCCGCGTCAGGCCGTTACGCACGTCATAACGCGCCACGCGCTCCAGCCCGCTGTCCACCACCAACCGAATGCCTTCGATGGTCAGGCTGGTTTCGGCGATGTTGGTCGCCAGCACCACCTTGCGACGCCCGGCCGGCGACGGCTGAAGCGCTTTTTGCTGCTGCGCCAGCGGCAATGCGCCATACAGCGGGCACAGGTCGGTATCGGCCGCCACCTCGCCGTTCAGCCGCTCCAGCACCCGGTTGATTTCCGCCACGCCGGGCAGGAACAACAGCAGCGATCCGCGCTGTTCGGACAGCAGGCGTTTCACCGCCGCCGCCACGCCATCCTCCAGCCGTTGATGGCTGGCCAATGGCTGATATTGGCGTTCAACCGGGAAGCTGCGCCCCTCGGACACCACCACCGGCGCTTGCGGCAGCAACTGCGTCATACGGGCGTTATCCAGCGTCGCCGACATAATCAGCAGTTTGAGATCCTCACGCAGCCCCTGTTGCACGTCCAGCAACAGCGCCAACGCCAGATCGGCCTGCAGGCTGCGTTCATGGAATTCATCGAGGATCACCAGCGAGACGCCCTGCAACTCGGCGTCCTGCTGCAACATGCGAGTGAGAATGCCTTCGGTCACCACCTCCAGCCGGGTATGCGGCCCGCTTTTGCTTTCGGCGCGCATGCGGTAACCCACGGTCTGGCCCGGTTCTTCCCCCAACTGTTGTGCCAACCGATACGCCACGTTTTTCGCCGCCAGCCGGCGCGGCTCCAGCATGATGATGCGGCCCGGCAGGCCGGCTTTAGCCAGGATTTGCAGCGGTAACCAGGTCGATTTACCGGCGCCGGTTGGCGCGTGCAGCAACACCTGCGGGGCGGATTGCAGCGCAGTGAGCAATTCATCAAGAACCGCACTGACGGGCAGTGAAGACACAGAACTCTCCGTAGTGGTTAACATTGGGCGGCGCACATTGTAGCATTAGACTCTGCGTTTCATTCATTTGCCGGGTATCTATGTCCAGTTCGCGCCGCCTGTTTTTCGCCCTGACCTTACCTGATGCACTGCAGCAACAGGTGATCCGCTGGCGCGCCGAAGCTTTCACGCCCGAAGCCGGTCGGCCAGTCGCCGCAGCCAACCTGCATCTGACGCTGGCGTTTCTCGGTGATGTCAGCGCGCAAAAGGAAACCGCGCTGAAAAAGCTGGCCGGCCGCATTATCCAACCCGGCTTCAGCATGATACTGGACGATCTTGGCCACTGGCCGCGCCCTGGCGTGGTATGGCTTGGCACCCGCCGCGCACCGCGAGGGGCGTTGCAACTGGCGGAGCTGTTGCGATCGCAGGCGGCCCGCAGCGGCTGCTACCAAAGCCCGATGCCGTTTCATCCGCACATCACCCTGCTGCGCTCTGCAACGCAACCGGTAGCCGTGCCGCCCGCAACGCCGGGCTGGACCTTCAGCGCCGACTCCTTCACCCTGTACCAGTCGGTATTTGAGAACGGTCGCACGCGTTATCACCCGCTGGAACAATGGCCTTTAGCCCATCAGGATACCCCATGATTTTCACCCCACCGCTACGTCCCGCCACGCTGATTAAACGCTACAAGCGCTTTCTGGCCGACGCGATTACCCCGGAAGGCGAAACATTTACCCTGCACTGCGCCAACACGGGTGCCATGACCGGCTGCGCCACCCCAGGCGATACCCTTTGGTATTCCACTTCGGATAACGCCAAGCGCAAATATGCCCACAGCTGGGAGTTGACGCACACCCAACAGGGGAATTGGATCTGCGTCAACACCCTTCGCGCCAACGGATTGGTGCGCGAAGCCATTGAACAGAATTTAATCAATGAATTATCCGGTTACAGTAAAATCAGCGGCGAAGTAAGATATGGCAGTGAAAACAGCCGTATCGATTTGTTATTACAGGCAGAAAACAGGGTTAACTGCTATATTGAAGTTAAGTCAGTCACATTACTGCAACAACAACGTGGTTACTTCCCTGATGCGGTAACGCTCAGAGGACAAAAGCATCTGCGTGAGTTGCTCGGCGTGGTTGAAAGCGGGCAGCGGGCGGTTTTGTTTTTTGCTGTGTTACATAGCGGTATTGAACAGGTCGCACCGGCACATCATATAGATGAGCGTTATGCGGCACTGTTGGCACAGGTTCGGCAGTTGGGAGTAGAAGTCGTTTGTTATGGGGCTAAATTATCACCTGACGGTATATCTCTCTGCGATAAGTTACCGTTTTTTATCGATTAGCGGCACCGGGCACCAATAATTCAACAACCGGTCATCGCGTCGCCAAATACGCCTTCCTTCACAGCATTGTCAAGCAGGCGACAGGAATAATTGCCAACCTACCTTCCATCTGTTATTTATAGCGGCCTGTTTTTCCCCCGCATTGGGGATTCGATAGTGCGTGTGTATGTAGGAGAAGCAACATGCAAGAAGGGCAAACCCGTAAAACCTCGTCCTTGAGCATTCTCGCCATCGCTGGGGTGGAGCCGTACCAAGAGAAGCCGGGCGAAGAGTACATGAACGTCGCCCAGTTGAAGCATTTCAAGCTTATTCTTGAAGCGTGGCGCAACCAGCTCAGGGACGAAGTGGACCGTACTGTATCGCATATGCAAGACGAAGCGGCCAACTTCCCAGATCCGGTAGACCGTGCCGCGCAGGAAGAAGAGTTCAGCCTTGAACTGCGTAACCGTGACCGTGAACGCAAACTGATCAAAAAGATCGAGAAAACGCTGAAGAAAGTGGAAGACGAAGATTTCGGCTACTGCGACTCCTGCGGCGTGGAGATCGGTATTCGTCGCCTTGAAGCGCGTCCGACTGCCGATTTGTGCATCGACTGCAAGACCCTGGCAGAAATCCGCGAAAAGCAGATGGCCGGCTAATACAGTTGTTACCGCTGTGGCGCACGCTCCAACGTGCGCCACACAGAGAAAAGGGAACCTTTCCCCTCTGATATGCAAGAAAGTCATTATGTGGGGCGCTTTGCCCCATCGCCTTCCGGGGATCTGCATTTCGGCTCGCTGATTGCCGCTCTGGGAAGCTACCTCCAGGCTCGTGCCCAACACGGGCAGTGGCTGGTTCGCATTGAAGATATTGACCCTCCGCGCGAAGTCGCCGGTGCGGCCGCCCGTATCTTATCCGCACTGGAACACTATGGTCTCCTCTGGGACGGCCAGGTCATCTATCAATCCCAACGTCACGAAGCCTACCGCGCAACCCTGGATCAACTGCAACAGCAGGGGCTTAGCTATTTCTGCAATTGCACCCGCAGTCGTATCCAGCAAATTGGCGGTTTGTATGACGGCCACTGCCGTGATTTGCATCTTGGTCCGCAGGGCGCCGCTATCCGTTTACGTCAATCCACACCGGTTTACGCCTTTCACGATCGCCTGCAAGGCGAGTTGCGGGCCGATCCGGCTCTGGCGAGGGAAGATTTTATCATTCGCCGACGCGATGGGTTGTTTGCCTATAATTTGGCAGTGGTGGTTGACGACCATTTCCAGGGTGTGACCGAAATCGTGCGCGGCGCCGATCTGATTGAACCGACGGTGCGCCAGATTGCGCTGTATCATCAGTTGCAGGCGCCGGTCCCCGCTTATGTGCATTTGCCACTGGCGCTGGGCGCAAACGGCATCAAGTTGTCGAAGCAAAATCATGCACCCGCGCTGCCCGAAGGCGATCCTCGCCCGGTGCTGATCGCCGCGCTGAAATTTCTGCGTCAACCGCTGCCGGAAAGCTGGCAAGATCTTGACCTGCCGTTATTATTGAGCTGGGCTATAGCACACTGGAAGCTGGAAAATGTGCCGCGCCAGGTGGATGAAAACACATCGGCATTCTCAAAGGAGCCATGGTGAGCTATGATTAGCCGCTATTTTTTGTTAGCTCCATTTTTATCAGTCACTATCGAGGTGTACCATTTTTACCCGAGTAGCCAATTTCTGCCGTAAGGTACTAATCCGCGATGACAAGCTGCCCCGCGAGGATGCGCCGGTGAGCGATAAAAAGGTAATCCGCGAAGAAAGCGTGGTGGCTGAACAGCCTGCCGCGCCGCAACAACAACGGCACGCCGAAAGCGGCAGAGAAGCCCCTGCCCGCCGGCCTGCGCCGCGTAAGCGCCCACCTTTTCCCGCAGCGGAGGGAACCGGCCCCATGACCGTGATCCCACGCGATCAGCATTCAATCTCACGCAAAGACATCAGTGAGAATGCGCTGAAGGTGTTGTACCGCCTGAACAAATCCGGCTACGAAGCCTATCTGGTCGGTGGCGGCGTGCGCGATTTGTTGCTCGGCAAAAAGCCGAAAGATTTCGACATCACCACCAACGCCACGCCAGATCAGGTGCGCAAGCTGTTCCGCAACTGCCGCCTGGTCGGCCGCCGTTTCCGTCTGGCACACGTGATGTTCGGGCCAGAAATCATCGAGGTTGCCACTTTCCGCGGCCACCACGAGCAGCAAACCCCGGAATCAGACAAGAATTCTTCCCAGCAGGCCCAAAATGGCATGCTGTTGCGCGACAACATCTTCGGTTCGATCGAAGAAGATGCCCAGCGCCGCGACTTCACCATCAACAGTCTGTATTACGGCGTTGCGGACTTCACCCTGCGTGATTACGTTGACGGTATGCGTGACCTGCAACAGGGCGTGATTCGCCTGATCGGCGATCCGGAAACCCGCTACCGGGAAGATCCGGTGCGCATGCTGCGTGCGGTGCGCTTTGCCGCCAAGCTGGACATGAGCATCAGCGACGAAACCGCCGAGCCGATCCCACGCCTGGCTTCGTTGCTGCATGAGATCCCGCCGGCACGTCTGTTTGAGGAATCGCTCAAGCTGCTGCAGGCAGGTTACGGTTACCCAACCTATTTGAAACTGTGCGAATACCAGCTGTTCCAGCCGCTGTTCCCGCAGATAGCACGTCACTTCACGCCTAGCCATGACACGCCGATGGAGCGCATTCTGGCACAGGTGCTGAAAAACACCGATTATCGGCTGCAGAACGACATGCGCGTCAATCCGGCGTTCCTGTTTGCTGCTATGCTTTGGTATCCGCTGCTGGAACATGCGCAGAAACTGGCGCAGGAGAGCGGACTGGCGTATTACGACGCCTTCGCGTTGGCGATGAACGACGTGCTGGACGAACAGTGTCGCTCGCTGGCAATCCCGAAACGCATCACCACGTTGGTTCGCGATATCTGGCAGTTGCAGTTGCGCCTGTCTCGCCGTCAGGGCAAGCGTGCGCACAAGCTGATGGAACACCCGAAATTCCGCGCCGCTTACGATCTGCTGGCGCTGCGCGCCGAAGTGGAAGAAAACCAGGAAATGCTGCGTCTGACCGAATGGTGGGGCGAGTTCCAGGAAGCCACGCCGGCGCGTCAAAAAACCATGTTGAGTACTTTGGGTGACGACCCCGCGCCACGCCGCGCCCGTCAGCGTCGCCCTCGCCGCCGGACGCCGCGTAAAGAAGGAGCATAATGATCCGCGTTTATATCGCGCTGGGGAGTAACCTGGCGCAACCGCTGCAACAGGTAAAAGCCGCACTGGAGGCGCTGGAGCATCTTCCGCGCACCCGATTGATCCTTTGTTCGTCGTTTTACCGCACCAAGCCGCTGGGGCCGCAGAACCAGCCGGACTTTCTCAATGCGGTGGTGGCGCTGGATACCTTGCTGCCCGCCGAACAACTGCTCGATCATACCCAAGCGATAGAACGCAATCAGGGCCGTGTGCGCAAAGATGAGCGCTGGGGCCCGCGCACCCTCGATCTGGACATCATGCTGTATGGCGAGCAGGTTATTCATACCGATCGCCTGACAGTGCCGCATTACGGCCTGAAAGAACGCGAGTTCATGCTCTACCCGCTGGCGGAAATCGCCCCCGAATTGGTGTTCCCTGACGGTGAGTCGTTGGCCAGTTGCCTGAAGCGCGTGCCGGAGAACGGCATGGAACTTTGGCATCAGCCCAAGCAAAAAGCCTGAGTCGGACGCGGCATGCGGCGCCCCCTACAGCATCACCTGAGCGACAAACCCGCCTTCTGCCCGGTTGGCAAAGCTGATGCGCAGCCCGTGCAAACCGGCGATGCGCTGCACGATAGACAGCCCCAACCCGCTGCCGGTTTGCTCCTGGCCCGGCGGACGATAAAAACGCTCCCCCAGCCGTACCAGGTGCTCCGCCGTTATCCCCGGCCCATTGTCTTCGACCGCCAGCAAGCGCTCTGTAAGCCTCACAGTGACGGTGCCGCCCGCAGGCGTGTAACGTACCGCATTGTCCACCAAATTACGCACCAGCAGCGACAGCAGCAGCGCTTGGCCCTGTAACGGTGCCGGCATGCCCTGCTGTTCGTAACGCAACGTGACGCCGGCGGCGTGAGCATGACGATCCTGCTCCGCCAACGTCATCGGCACTAGCCGACTCCAGTCGACCGGCTCCAAATCGGCCAGATCCGACAGTGAATCCAACCGCGACAGCGTCAGCAACTGATCGACCAGGCGGGTGGCACGATCGATGCTCACCGTCAGATTGCCCAGCGCATGCTCGCGCATCGGCTCATCGTCACCGGCCAATTGCACCACTTCCGTCTGCACCCGCAGCGCCGCCAATGGGCTACGCAGCTCATGGGCGGCATCGGAGGTAAAACGCCGCTCACGCACCAGTAGCGCGTTGATGCGCGCAAACAACGCGTTCAGTGCATCCACCAGCGGCCTGACTTCGGTCGGTACCTGACGCGCATCCAACGGCGTAGCGTCGTCCGGTGCGCGTTTGCGCAGCCCGGCGGCCACCGCGCGCAGTGGGCGCAGTTCACGCCCCACCATCAGCGCGATCAACAGCATCAGAATCGGCAACGTCACCAACCACGGCACCAGTTGCCCGGTGACCATACCCAGCGCCATATCCCGCCGGTAATCCCACTCCTGGCCGACCACGATACGATAGCGGCCGTCCGGGCTGGTCAGCCACAGCAGCCGCCAGCTGTCGTCATCGCCTCGCCGTTCGCCATCGGTAAAGCCTTCACGCTCGCCGTCAAAGAGGAAATCCGCGCCGCTTTCACCGTCATTGAGCAACATCTTGCCGTTGCGGTCGAAGATCGCGAACGCCAACGCGTCGTCATCCTGCTTGCCTCGCTTGCCGTGATGCACCAGCTTCTTGGTTTTCGGCAGGCTACGCACGCTTTCTTCGGCCAGCAAATCGCCCAGATTGGCGGTCGCCAGGCGCTTGGCAAACAACATCTGCTGGGTATCAAACACTTCATTGATGTTGTTGCGCGTCATCATCCACGCCACCAGGCTGGCGGAACACCAGGTCACCAGCGCCAGCAGGCTGAAAATCAGGATCAACCGCAACCGCAAGCTGAGATGTTTCACTCTACCTCCCCCAACGTGTAGCCCACGCCGTGAATGGTACGGATAAAACCGTTACCCAACTTGCGCCGCAGGTGATGAATGTGCACTTCCACGGCATTACTGCTGACTTCGTCATCCCAGTTGTACAGTTTTTCCTGGATCAGCGACCGCGCCAGCACTCGTCCCTTGTTATGCAGGAACAGCTCCAGCACCGCCAGCTCACGCGGCGTCAAGGTTACCGGCTCGCCGTTGCAGCTCACGCTGCGAGTGGCAGAGTCAAACACCAGATTGCCATGCACCAGTTGCGGCATCAGTTGGCCATGACGGCGGCGGATCAACGCCTGCAGGCGCGCCGCAACCTCCGTCAGGGCGAAAGGTTTGCACAGGTAATCATCGGCACCGCTCTGCAGGCCGCTGACTCGCTGCTCCAGCGCATCGCGCGCGGTAAGGATCAGCACCGGCACATCATGGCCGGCCTGGCGCCACTGGCGTAATAAATCCATCCCATCCATGCCCGGCAAGCTGAGATCGAGTATCACCGCATCGTAAGGTGCGCTTTCCAGCGCGCTTTTGCCGACCAACCCGTCGGTAAACCAGTCCAGATTAAAGCCGAGTTTGGTCAGCCCGGCTTTGATGCCGTCACCGATTAACTTGTCATCTTCTATCAGCAGAATTCGCATGCTCATCCCTTTTTCGCTATTACATCACAAGGTTCTTAAGAACCCCTTAAGCTTCATGATCTGCGCTACCCACCCCGTTAGGGTTACAGTAGAATGACAGCACTTTTTTGCAGCCAGGGCCCTGCGCGTACCGCGCGGCTCTATTCAGGAGACGTAGTGATGAAACCCACCACCGTGACCCACTTGCGCCAGTGGAAACAGGAGCAACGCAAGTTTGCTTCACTGACCGCCTACGATGCCAGCTTTGCCCAACTGTTTGAAGAGCAAGGCGTTAAAGTACTGCTGGTGGGCGATTCGCTGGGCATGACGCTGCAGGGCCACGACTCCACGCTGCCGGTCACCGTCGCCGACATCGCTTACCACACACGGGCCGTACGCCGTGGTGCCCCAGCCTGCCTGCTGCTGGCTGACATGCCTTTCATGAGTTACGCCACCCCGGAACGGGCCTTCGCCAACGCCGCCGAACTGATGCAGGCCGGTGCCAATATGGTGAAACTGGAAGGCGGCAGTTGGCTGTGCGAAACGGTGAAAATGCTCACCGAGCGCGCCGTACCGGTATGCGGCCACCTCGGCCTGACGCCGCAGTCGGTGAACGTGTTCGGGGGCTACAAGGTACAAGGCCGTGACGAGCTCGCCGCCAAACAACTGCTGGAAGATGCGCAAAATCTGGAGCTGGCCGGCATGCAACTGCTGGTGCTGGAGTGCGTACCGACCGAACTGGCGCGCAAGATCACCGAAGCGCTGTCCATTCCGGTGATCGGTATTGGCGCCGGCAACGTGACCGATGGCCAGATCCTGGTGATGCACGACGCCTTTGGCATTACCGGTGGCCATACGCCGAAATTCGCTAAAAACTTCCTGGCGCAAAGCGGCGATATTCGCCTGGCGGTGCAACAGTACATGCAGGAAGTGGAGCAAGGCGCTTACCCCGCTGAAGAACACTCTTTTAATTAAGCGATCGTTCCAGGAGCTATCAATGATTATTATCGAAACCCTGCCTTTGCTGCGTCAGCAGATCCGCCGCTGGCGCCAGGACGGCAAACGCATCGCGTTGGTACCGACCATGGGCAATCTGCACGAAGGCCATATGACGCTGGTTGATGAAGCCCGCGCGCGCGCCGACATCGTGGTGGTCAGCATTTTCGTGAATCCTATGCAGTTCGAACGCCCTGACGATCTGGCGCGCTACCCGCGCACCCTGCAGGAGGACAGCGAAAAGCTGACCCGCCGCAACGTCGACCTGGTATTCGCACCGGCGCCGGCCGATGTCTACCCGCAGGGGCTGGAACAGCAAACCTATGTCGACGTGCCGGGTATTTCCACCATGCTGGAAGGCGCCAGCCGCCCTGGACATTTCCGCGGCGTCGCCACCATCGTCAGCAAACTGTTCAATCTGGTTCAGCCGGATCTGGCCTGTTTTGGCGAGAAGGACTACCAGCAACTGGCGCTGATCCGCAAGATGGTGGCGGACATGGGGTACGACATCGATATCGTCGGCGTGCCGACCGTGCGCGCTAAAGACGGCCTGGCGCTCAGCTCGCGCAACGGCTACCTGACTGCCGAAGAACGCAAAATAGCCCCTCAGCTCAGCAAGATCATGAACGCATTGGCAGAACAACTCAGCAACGGCGAGCGCCACATCGACGATCTGCTGGAGCAAACCGCCGCGCACCTGCGCGCCGCCGGTTTCACCCCGGACGAACTGTTTATCCGTGACGCAGACAGCCTGCAACCGCTGGGTGTTGAAAGCCAACGCGCAGTGGTACTGATGGCCGCCTGGCTGGGCAAGGCGCGCCTGATCGACAACCAGCAGGTTGACCTGACGTTGTAAGCTACTTTTTGTGCAATCGTCACTGTTTCAGCCCCTCTGAAAGTAGACATAGAGGGACTTATCGGTGACGATAAACGCCGGATGGATGTTCAACCTCAATCGCCTGTGAAGGCTGATACTCAGTTAGGTAAAGTTATGATACGTACTATGCTGCAAGGCAAGCTGCATCGGGTGAAAGTGACTCAGGCCGACTTGCACTATGAAGGCTCCTGCGCCATCGATCAGGATTTCCTGGAGGCCGCAGGCATTCTGGAATATGAAGCTATAGATATTTATAACGTTGATAACGGTCAGCGTTTCTCGACCTACGCCATCGCCGCTGAACGCGGTTCGCACATCATTTCGGTCAACGGCGCCGCGGCACGTTGCGCCTGCGTGGGCGACAAACTGATCATCTGCTCTTACGTGCAAATGAGCGATGCCGATGCCCGCCAGCACCACCCGAAAGTCGCCTATTTCGAAGGTGACAACAACCTGCAACGCAAAGCGAAAGCCGTGCCGGTTCAGGTAGCCTGAGAATAAAAACGGGCGCCTTTCAGCGCCCGTTTCACTCGATACGCTAAATAGTTCGAGTTGCATCGCGGCGGCAAGGGAGCGAGGCCCGATGAGCTTACTGAAGTAAGTGATTCGGGTGAGCAAGCGTAGCCAACAAAGATGCAGCTTGAAATATGACGAGTATTATTGCACTACCACAGTTCCCGGCTTGTTGGCTATCCTGTCCGCCATGGTCTGAATGGAGTCGGTACGCAGAATATACAGCCGCTTCAGCGTATACGGATTATCCCCCGGCTTTACCTTACCCTGCACCGTGGTCACCGCCATGTGGAAACCGGCGTCTTTCGCCGCCTGTATCGCCCGCTGATTGTAGCCGCCAAACGGATAGGATACGTACAACACGTGCGGATTAAACTGCGACAGCGCGCGGCGCGAACGCTCAAAATCGAATTCGATATTGTGCAGCGAACGGCTCAGCAGAATAGGCTGGCGGTTGCCGTCGGTACGGTGCAGGAAATGCGTATGTGACTGCACGTCGAACACGTCCTGTATCTGCTTCAGTTCGGAAATGCTCATAAACTGCAGCGAGTCCGGATTCCACTTCTGCGGATGGCGTTTGATGCGCGAAGAAATAATAAACGCCGTTGCGCGGAAGCCGTAGTCCTTCAATACCGGATAGGCATAGCGATAGACCGACTTCAGCCCGTCATCAAAGGTCAACACCACCGCCTTGCCCGGCAGATTGATCTGATTCTTCAGGTAGGCTTCCAACTGGTACAGGGAAATGGTGTCATAACCGGCCTGCTTCAGGTAGGTCATCTGGTTGCTGAACGCCACGTCCGAAGTGGTGGTCGAGGTATGGCGGAAACGCTTGTTCTCTTCGTTTTTCAGCAGATGGTGGTAGGTCAACACCGGAATGCCGGTGTCTATTTCGCAATCCAGCTCGCTGATATAGCCCAGACGATCGCCAATATTGATCTCATACCAGGTATTGTTCAGTCGATCCTTCAGTTTGCCGATGATCGGATAACGCAGGTTCTCTTCCAGCACGCCAAACACTTCGCTGGCGTTATCCGCCTCGGTATAGACGTTGATCGCCTTCTGAGTGATCAGGTTCTGATTGGTCAGCGGCTTATTCAGCTCACCGAGATCGTCTTGCACCTTGCGAGATTTTCTGAGGTTGCGCACGTCGTCTTTATCGATAAACCCCGTGCCGTGACCAAACTTGAATTCGTAATATTCCGCATCCGCCGGGAACACCTGAATCAGCTGCCCCTGCTTCACTTCTCCGACCGGGATAACATGCTCGCCAATCAGCGAATAAACCTCGCTGTCACGTTGCGCTTCCATATATTCAGATTTAACAGCGCTGTCTTCCGACAACAAATTTGCCAGCGTCGCCGGAGAAGCGAGTGACATCAGGATGCCGAGTAGCCCAGCCGCTATCTTGTGTTGAGGCCGCATGGTTATGTTCTGCTTACGAGTGCGTGATAAAAATGGAGAAAATGTGGAGCGCCAGCATAGCACGATTTGAACATCGGGGAGAAAGGGGTTATGTGAGCAATTCTATTGATTTATGTGATGCCGGCTTCAGATCGATAACAGCGCCCCCGAACGTGGGTCCGGGGGCATCAGTACATCAGGTGCGCAGGCCACGACCGCGCTCTATCAGGTACCAGGACAGCAGATAGAACACCAGGATAAACGCCACCAGCACCGCCATGGTCAGCACCAGCGGTACATCACTGATGCCGAGGAAGCCGTAGCGGAAACCGCTGATCATATAGACGATCGGATTCAGTTTGGACACCGCCTGCCAGAACGGCGGCAGCAACGTCAGCGAATAGAAAACCCCGCCCAGATAGGTCAGCGGCGTCAATACGAACGTCGGGATCAGGCTGATGTCGTCAAAGGTAGTGGCGAACACCGCGTTGATCAGACCTGCCAGCGAGAACAGGATTGCCGTCAGCAGCAGCGTGAGCACAATCACCCACCAGGCATGCACCTGAAGCGGCACAAAGAACAGCGAGATCACCGTCACCAGCACGCCGACGCAAATGCCGCGCGCCACGCCGCCGCCGACGTAACCGGCAATCACCACATGAGTCGGCACCGGCGCCACCAGCAGCTCTTCGATATTGCGCTGGAACTTGGCGCTGAAGAACGACGATGCGACGTTGGCGTACGAGTTGGTGATTACCGCCATCATAATCAGGCCGGGCACGATAAACTGCATGTAATCAAAACCGTGCATATCGCCAATGCGCGAACCAATCAGGTTGCCGAAGATGATGAAATACAGCGTCATGGTGATCACCGGCGGCACCAGGGTCTGGATCCAGATACGGGCAAAACGGTTGATCTCTTTGGCCCAGATACTCTGTAAAGCCACCCAATACAAACGCGTCATGCTTTTTCTCCATTACCGTTAACCAGGGTGACAAACAGCTCTTCCAGTCGGTTAGCCTTATTACGCATGCTCAATACCTGCACCCCCTGCGCGCTGAGCTGAGCGAACAAGCCGTTCAGGCCCTGCTCGCGCATCACTTCCACTTCCAGCGTCGAGGTATCCGTCAGGCGATTGCGATAGCCATCCAGCTTCGGCAAGGGGCTTTTGGCCGCCAAATCGAGGATAAAGGTTTCGGACTTCAGCTTGGCCAGCAATCCTTTCATTGAGGTGTTTTCCACCAGTTCCCCGTTCTGGATAATGCCGATATTGCGGCACAGCATTTCCGCCTCTTCCAGATAGTGGGTCGTGAGGATAATGGTCGTGCCCTGGGCGTTCAGCTCTTTCAGGAAGCCCCACATGGAGCGGCGCAGTTCGATATCCACCCCAGCCGTCGGCTCATCGAGGATCAGCAGCTTTGGCTGGTGCATCAAGGCGCGGGCAATCATCAGACGGCGTTTCATACCGCCGGAGAGCATGCGGGCGCGTTCATCGCGCTTGCCCCACAGATCCAACTGGGTCAGGTATTTTTCCGCACGCGCCAAGGCTTCGCGCCGGGTCACGCCGTAGTAACCCGCCTGATTGACCACAATCTGCATGACGGTTTCAAACGGGTTAAAGTTGAATTCTTGCGGCACCAGCCCGAGTTGGCGCTTGGCGTTAACGATATCTTTATCGATGTCATAGCCGAACACCCGTACGCTGCCGGCCGTTTTGTTCACCAGCGAGCTGATAATGCCGATGGTGGTAGATTTTCCAGCGCCGTTTGGCCCTAACAGGGCATAAAAATCCCCCGCTTCGACGTTAAGATCGATCCCGCGCAACGCCTTGACGCCACCCGCGTAGGTCTTGGTCAACTGCGCTAATTCCAGTGCATAATTCATAAGTTAGAAAGTACCTTGTGACGATGAGTATGCTGCCGCGTCTTGTAATAGAGATGATCTTATCATCAGCAGCGATTTCACTGAGGCGAATCCGTGCGGAAAAAAGCGTGACTGTTCCGATTTCCAAATTGTGACGCTTGTCCTATATTAGCCCAACGCAATCTGTTTGTTACAGGTCTATAACCCTCCATGAAAGAAATCGAAACGCTGATCGCCAACAACAAAGCCTGGTCGGCCAATATCAACCAGGAAGATCCAGACTTTTTTGAACGTTTATCCCAGGCGCAAAAGCCCCGCTTTTTATGGATAGGTTGCTCAGATAGCCGTGTTCCGGCAGAACGTTTGACCGGCCTGGAGCCAGGCGAACTCTTTGTCCATCGCAATGTGGCAAATCTGGTGGTTCACACCGATCTTAACTGTCTGTCGGTCGTGCAGTATGCGGTGGATGTGCTGGAAGTTGAACATATCATCATCTGCGGCCATTTGGGCTGCGGCGGCGTAGAAGCCGCGGTGGAAAACCCGGAGCTGGGGCTGATCAACAACTGGCTGCTGCATATCCGCGACCTGTGGTACAAGCACAGCTCATTGCTGGGCGAACTGGAACCGGAACAACGCCTCGACGTACTGTGTGAGATCAACGTGATCGAACAGGTGTACAACCTGGGCCACTCCACCATTATGCAATCGGCCTGGAAACGCGGCCAGAAAGTGACGATCCACGGTTGGGTGTACGGGATTCAGGACGGGCGCCTGCGGGATCTGGAAGTGGCCGCCACCAGCCGCGAGAGCCTGGAAATGGGGTATCGCAAGGCCATGGCCAAACTGCAGCAGGACAAGGGCGTAAAAGCCTAGAACGTTATCTTGCTCTCAATGTGGGCGCGGCCAAGCCGCGCCCCCGTCGATTACTCGTCCAGCAGCACCACTTTGCCGACGTACGGCAGGTGACGATAACGCTGAGCGTAGTCAATGCCGTAGCCCACCACGAACTCGTCCGGGATCGAGAACCCGACGAACTCCACCGGCACTTCCACCTCACGGCGCTCGGGTTTGTCCAGCAAGGTACAGATCGCCAGAGATTTCGGCCCGCGCAGCGCCAAAATTTCGCGCACTTTATTCAGCGTATTGCCGGAATCAATGATGTCTTCGACGATCAGCACGTCTTTGCCGCGGATGTCTTCATCAAGATCCTTGAGGATTTTCACATCGCGGGTGGTGGACATGCCGCTGCCGTAACTCGAGGCGGTCATAAAGTCGACTTCGTGCGGCACTTCAATCGTGCGACACAGATCGGCCATGAACATGAAGGAACCGCGCAGCAGCCCGACCAACACCATATCACTGCCGCTATCGCGGTAATGTTCGGTGATTTGACGGCCAAGTTCGGCGATACGGGTCTTAACTTCCTGCTCGGAAATCATTACGTCTACAGTGTGTTTCATAGGTTTCAGGTCAGTTGCCGGAAGAAGGGCGCAGAGTTTAGCATAGCCTGAAGCCGGTGGCGACGCGAGCGCGCCGCCACTTCTGCTCTAGTCGGCTACGGTAAAGCCCAGCATCATGCCGGTATCCTCATGCTCCAACAGGTGACAATGCGCCATATAGGCATGTTCGCTGTTAGCCGGATGATCAAAACGCACCAGCACTTCACTACGCCAACCCTCGACCCGCACCGTGTCTTTCCAGCCGCTGCGGTGAGCCGCCGGCGGCTTGCCGTTCTCCGACAGGATGCGGAACTGGGTGCCGTGGATATGGAACGGGTGCAGCATCATGTCGCCTTCGCCGGACAGGGTCCATTTCTCGTACTTGCCGCGTTTGGCTTCAAACGCCGGTTTGGTCATATCAAAGGCCTTGCCGTTGATCTTATTGCCGTGGTTGAAGTCGAAAGGCTTGGCGCCATGATCCATACCCTTCATGTTGCCGTGATCCATACCTTTCATGCTGCCATGATCCATGCCCTGCATATTGCCATGATCCATACCGGCCATTCCGCCATCGCTGTTGCTCATACTGCCGTGATCCATGCTCATCCCGGCCATCGCCTGATGACCGTAACGATCCATCAATGCCTGCATGCCCAACTTGTCCAACTGCGGGTCCATCATCAGTTGCAGCCAGCGTTCCTGAATGCCGGCCAGCGGCGGCAGTGCCGGCAATTTCACCAGGCTGTCCGGCATCGTCTTGATGCCCTGCGCCAGCGAAGGCTGAATGCGCAACACCGGCAGCGGCTGGTCGAAGGGTGCCAGCGTCATGCCCATCTGCTTGACCGGCAACGTGACGATGTCGAACGGCTTGCCGTCCGAGGCATCCACCAGCACTTCAAAGCGTTCGCCCATCAGCATCGGCAATTCGGTCAGCTTCACCGGTTCGGCCAGGAACCCCCCGTCGCTGGCGATAACGTATAGCGGCCGATTATCGCTGGCCGCCAGGTTCAGCGAACGTGCATTGCAGCCGTTGAGAAAACGTAACCGCAACCAGCCGCGCGGCGCAACGTGCTGCGGATATTGGGCACCGTTGGTGAACATACGGTCGCCGAACCAGCCAACTGCGGCGCTCATCACGTCCAGTTGGTATTCAATTTGTGCGTCTTTACCCAACCGTTTGTCCTGCAGGATCACCGGAATATCATCCAGCCCCCAGGTCTTCGGCAACGGCAGTTTACTGCTCTCGTCGTCTTCCAGCAGCACCAGCCCCGCCAGCCCCATCATCACCTGATGGCCGGTTTTGCCGTGGGTATGCGGATGGAACCAACAGGTGGCCGCGGGCTGTTCGACAGTGAAACTCACTCTGCGCGTGGTACCCGGTTGAATCAGCGCCTGCGGGCCACCATCGACATCGCCGGGGATTTCCAACCCGTGCCAGTGGACCGTGCTGGCCTCCGGCAAGCCGTTTTTGATATCGACCGTCACCGGTTTGCCGCGCTGCAGCCGCACCGCAGGCCCCAGCAGCGCTCCGTTGACGCCCCAGGTTTGGGTCGCTTTGCCCGGCAACCAGTTCATTTCACCGGTTTGCAGCGCCAGCGCGATTTTTCCCTGTGCGTCCGGCATCAACAACGGCGGGATCGGCAACGCCGGCAACCCGGCTGCCCACGCGCTTCGGCTCCACAGCGGTAAGGCGCTTGCCGCGCCCAGCGCAGCGGTCAATTTGATAAAATCACGGCGTAACATCGCTGACTCCCTTTTCTCAGTGATATGTACCCTATGGCTTTCAAGTTCCAGCTCATTCATCCCCTGTCAATCGGGGCGCTAGCGCAGGTAATAACGCCGCAGCTTGAAAGACAACAGGTATAACTTTCATGCCGGACAGCCTAAACCCTCCCCTTAGCGGAAGGTCAAGCCTTTGCTGTCGGTTATGTTATCCGCAAGTAATAAAATTTGGTGCCTTTACAGGCAAGTGTGATAACGTTTGCAGACAATAAACAGGTCTATTTTCATGATGAAAAAAACAACGTTACTGGTGCTGCTGCTCACCATGCTGGGGTTCTCCAACGCCAGTCTGGCGCTCAATGAGTCTGAGGCGGAAGATCTGGCCGATCTGACGGCGGTATTTATTTATCTGAAAAACGATTGCGGCTACAACGACTTGCCCAACGCGCAAATCAAACGCGCCATCGTTTACTTCGCCCAGCAAAACCGCTGGGATTTGAGCAACTATAATAGCTACAACATGAAGGCGCTGGGCGAAGACAGCTATCGCGATCTCAGTGGCATCGCCATCCCTACTCCCAACAAATGCAAATCTCTGGCACGCGATTCGCTAAGCCTGCTGGCATACGCCAACTAATCCCTTCTGCCTTCCGCTACCTCTGTTTGAAATTCAGCCGTGCATCACCAGGCAGAGTTAGCTATGATGTTGCGCCAATTTTTCATGGCCGTTATTACGGAGTTCCCGCACATGACCCAGAAAGAAATTTGGTATGAAACGCTGCATGCCAACTTCGGCCAGTACTTCTCGGTAGAGAATGTGCTGTACCGCGAGAAGACCGAGCATCAGGATTTGGTGATTTTTGAAAACCCGGTGCTGGGGCGCGTGATGGCGCTCGACGGCGTGGTGCAAACCACCGAGCGCGATGAGTTCATTTATCACGAAATGATGACCCACGTTCCGTTGCTGGCACATGGCCAGGCGAAGAAAGTGTTGATCATCGGCGGCGGCGACGGCGGCATGCTGCGTGAAGTCAGCCGCCATCGGGGCGTAGAGCAGATCACCATGGTCGAGATCGACGCCGGGGTGGTGGAGTTCTGTCGCCAGTACCTGCCTAATCACAATGCCGGCTCCTACGACGACCCGCGCTTCAAACTGGTGATCGACGACGGCGTCAACTTCGTTAATCAGACCGATGAAAAATTCGATGTGATTATCTCGGACTGCACCGATCCGATCGGCCCCGGCGAAAGCCTGTTCACCTCGGCGTTCTACGAAGGCTGCGCACGCTGCCTGAACGAGGGCGGCATTTTTGTCGCGCAGAACGGCGTCTGCTTCCTGCAACAGGACGAAGCGGTCAACAGCCATGCCAAACTAAGCCAATATTTCAACGACGTCAGCTTCTATCAGGCGGCGATCCCGACCTATTACGGCGGCATCATGACCTTCGCCTGGGCGAGCCAAAACCCGGCGCTGCGTCAGCTCGATTTATCCGCCCTGCAACATCGCTTTAATCAAAGCGGCCTAAACTGCCGTTATTACAACCCGGCGATCCACGCAGGCAGCTTTGCCCTGCCACAGTACTTGCTCAACGCACTGAACGTTACACGTTAAGCGAGAAGATAAGGAGGTGAACCCAATTGCAAAAGCTAAAACTGCACGGCTTCAACAACCTGACGAAGAGCCTGAGTTTTTGTATTTACGATATTTGTTACGCCAAAACCGCGGATGACCGCGATGGCTATATCGCCTACATTGACGAGCAATACAACGCCAATCGCCTGACCGAGATCCTGAGTGAAACCTGCTCGATCATTGGCGCAAATATTCTGAACGTCGCACGTCAGGACTACGAGCCTCAGGGCGCCAGCGTGACCATCTTGGTCAGCGAAGAACCGGTCGACCCGAAAGATGTAGATACTTCGGAACAGCCTGGCCCCCTCTCAAAGACGGTGGTCGCACACCTGGACAAGAGCCACATCTGCGTTCATACCTATCCGGAAAGCCATCCAGAAGGCGGATTGTGCACCTTCCGCGCCGATATTGAAGTGTCGACCTGTGGCGTGATTTCACCGCTGAAAGCGCTGAATTACCTGATCCACCAGTTGGAATCCGACATCGTCACCATGGATTACCGTGTGCGCGGCTTTACCCGCGACGTAAATGGCGTGAAGCATTACATCGATCATGAGATCAACTCGATCCAGAACTTTATGTCTGACGATATGAAGGCGCTGTACCACATGATGGACGTCAACGTTTACCAGGAGAACATCTTCCATACCAAGATGCTGCTGAAGGATTTCGATCTGAAGCATTACCTGTTTAACGCCAAGCCGGAAGCCCTGAGCGAGGCCGAGCGTAAAGAGATTACCGATCTGCTGTGGAAAGAGATGCAGGAAATCTATTACGGCCGCAATATTCCGCACTTGTAATGGGTTAAGGGTGCGGCCATACACACGCCGCGCCCTTACATTTAATATTTGAGCATAAAAGAACGGTAGGCCTTCAGCACCGCGAGGAAGTCTTCGACGCCGCAGAATGAGAGGCTCTCTTCATCATAATAATTCATCCCCTCTTCCATCTCGTCGCCTTCAAACGCCAATAGATTGGCGCGGATCATCACCTCTTCACCGTCCATCAGCAATGTATATTCGTGGCCTTCCAACTGCCATTGACGCTCACTGCCTTTGACTTCCGCCGCCCCGGCTTCGATCCGATCCAGCAGGTTGAAGTCGCCTTTGACTTCCTCATTGATCCAGTGGCCAATCGCTTCATGCCCCATCGAAAATCTGACCACCACCTGACCGGTCACGTCACGCAGAAATTCGTAATCCATAGCACGCCCTCCTGAGCCTTTTTCTTAGTGTAAACATTAATTCATGACTAACTCAGCGAGCGCTCGCAAAGTTGGCAACTGAGCAAAATAAAACGGGAGGCCAAGGCCTCCCGTTGAACAGTTGCGCAATATAGCGGCTTAAACGGCGGTTTGGAAGATCACGCCGTCGGCTTTTTCGGTGTACTGGCCCAGTTGGTCGAAGTTCAGGTAGCGGTAAGTATCCGCCGCCGTTTTATCGACCTGTTCCATGTACGTTTGATACTCGTCCGGCGTTGGCAAACGGCCCAGCAGCGAAGCAACCGCCGCCAGTTCTGCCGAGGCCAGATAAACGTTGGCACCGGTGCCCAGACGGTTCGGGAAGTTACGGGTAGAGGTGGAAACCACCGTCGCGCCGTCGGCCACTCGCGCCTGGTTACCCATGCACAGTGAACAACCCGGGATCTCGATACGCGCACCGCTCTTGCCGAACACGCTGTAATAGCCTTCTTCGGTCAGTTGAGCCGCATCCATCTTGGTCGGCGGCGCAACCCACAGGCGGGTCGGCAGTTGCCCCTTGTGCTGGTCCAACAACTTGCCGGCGGCGCGGAAGTGGCCGATGTTGGTCATGCAAGAACCGATGAACACTTCATCGATCTTGCTGTTAGCCACGTCGGACAGCAGGCGCGCGTCGTCAGGATCGTTCGGCGCACACAGGATTGGCTGAGTGATCTCTGCCAGATCGATGTCGATCACCGCAGCGTATTCCGCATCCGCATCGCCTTCCAGCAGTTGCGGATCCGCCAGCCATTTCTGCATACCCTGAATGCGGCGCTCCAGCGTACGGCGATCGCCGTAACCTTCGGAGATCATCCACTTCAGCAGCACGATGTTAGAGTTCAGGTACTCTTCGATCGGTGCCTTATCCAGCTTGATGGTACAACCGGCAGCGGAACGTTCGGCAGAGGCGTCGGTCAGTTCAAACGCCTGCTCGACTTTCAGCTCCGGCAAGCCTTCGATTTCCAGAATACGGCCGGAGAAGATGTTCTTCTTGCCCTTCTTCTCAACGGTCAGCAGGCCCTGCTGGATCGCGTAGTAAGGAATGGCGTGCACCAGATCGCGCAGTGTGATGCCCGGCTGCATTTTACCTTTGAAGCGCACCAGCACCGACTCAGGCATATCCAGCGGCATAACGCCGGTCGCTGCGGCAAACGCCACCAGACCGGAGCCGGCCGGGAAGGAAATACCGATCGGGAAACGGGTGTGGGAGTCACCGCCGGTGCCGACGGTATCCGGCAACAGCATGCGGTTCAGCCACGAGTGAATAACGCCGTCGCCCGGACGCAGCGATACGCCGCCACGGTTCATGATAAAGTCCGGCAGCGTGTGGTGAGTGGTCACATCAACCGGTTTCGGGTACGCGGCGGTGTGACAGAACGACTGCATGACCAGATCGGCGGAGAAGCCCAGGCACGCAAGGTCCTTCAGTTCGTCACGGGTCATCGGGCCGGTGGTGTCCTGAGAACCTACGGAAGCCATCTTCGGCTCGCAGTATTCGCCCGGACGCACGCCGGCAACGCCACAGGCGCGGCCCACCATTTTCTGCGCCAGCGAGAAGCCCTTGTTGCTGGAGGCAACTTCTTTGGCGATACGGAACACATCGCTGTGCGGCAGGCCCAGCGCTTCACGCGCCTTGGTGGTCAAACCACGGCCGATAATCAGCGGGATACGGCCACCGGCGCGCACTTCATCCAGCAATACGTCGGTTTTCAGTTCGAAGTTGGCGATCAGTTCGCCGGTTTCGTGGTTGCGCACTTCGCCTTTGTACGGGTAAACGTCGATCACGTCGCCCATGTTCAGCTCGGAAACGTCCACTTCAATCGGCAAGGCACCGGCATCTTCCATGGTATTGAAGAAGATAGGCGCGATTTTACTGCCCAGCACCACACCGCCACCGCGCTTGTTCGGCACATACGGGATGTCGTCGCCCATAAACCACAGCACAGAGTTGGTGGCGGACTTACGGGAAGAACCGGTACCGACCACGTCACCGACGTAGGCCAGCGGGAAACCTTTCTTGTTCAGCAACTCAATTTGCTTAATCGGGCCAACGCTGCCCGGTTGATCCGGCACTATACCTTCACGTTCGTTTTTCAGCATCGCCAGGGCGTGCAATGGGATGTCCGGACGCGACCAGGCATCCGGCGCCGGCGACAGATCGTCGGTGTTGGTTTCGCCGGTGACTTTGAATACGGTAACGGTGATTTTTTCCGCCAGTTTCGGGCGTGACAGATACCACTCGGCATCGGCCCAGGACTGCATAATCTGTTTGGCGTGCGGGTTACCCGCCTTGGCTTTCTCTTCCACGTCGTAGAAGTTGTCGAACATCAGCAGCGTATGGGAAAGCGCTTTGGCGGCGATAGCGGCCAGTTTTTCGTTATCCAGCGCGTCGATCAGCGGATGAATGTTGTAACCGCCCTGCATGGTGCCCAACAGTTCTACGGCTTTCTCGGGGGTAATCAGGGGAGAGGTCGCTTCGCCTTTGGCGATGGCCGCCAGGAAACCTGCTTTGACGTAGGCGGCTTCGTCGACGCCTGGTGGAACACGATTAATCAGCAGGTCTAACAGGAATTCTTCTTCGCCTTGTGGCGGATTCTTTAATGATTCAACCAGCGCTGCCATTTGGGTGGCGTCTAACGGCTTAGGGACGATGCCCTCTGCAGCACGCTCGGCTACGTGCTTACGGTATTCTTCTAGCACGACATTCTCCTCGCTCTCATTGTCATTTATTGTGCCTGGCGTTTATACCCGTCGTCTTTCAAGCCGCAGTGTTGTTACCTGCGTTCAGTTATGTGGCCCGTCCATGGGCCACACCCCTTCGGGGCCGCTGCGAGCAGCGTTCAAATCTGCTCCCGGCAGATTTGTCACCCCAGTTACTTACCTAAGTAAGCGCCTGGGGATGAACGAACTGGGCGCCTAACTGCAACTTGAAAGCCATAGGGCATATGTTCAAACCGGGTTTAGCGCACGGTGTTGGTGCCATTGATCCTGACGGGGCACTGCTGTCGATGTCCTGGCCTGTAAGGTACAGTGCCCGGTTCCGCTCAGCCAGCATATCAGGATTTGAAACGGTTGTTAATTCGTTCACATAAAAGCAACATTAAATCTTTGCTGAATCGTTGAGCGCAGTGTAATCGGCTGCGGCATAGGCCCAACGGGGCTGCGGGAAGGTTCCGTTCACAACATAAAACAGCCCGATGAGCACAACACAATACCCGCTCACTTACAATGGCTATTAATTGTGAATACCAAAAATTGGGAGTGAAAGGCACAAAAAAACCGCCGTTAAGGCGGTTTTTTTGTGCCTTTCGGTGTTAGCAGACACCTTAGGGAATTCTTACATCGTTAAAGAACGATACAAGCGCTACCGAGCCAAAACATTGTGCGCAACATCGTTCAAAAAATCAACTAAACAATATTGTCAATCTCGTTTTTGGGTATTCTTTCTATGGGTCTGTTCTGCCCGTTCAGCAGCGGATCATCGGGCTTGAGAACAACGCTGCAACTACTGCGATACAGGCGCTACCGGGCGCTTGTTCCGCCGGGATTTTTCCGGTGAAGTCGCGGTGGTCGTGGTTCCACAAGGATCGCGCAATGAAAGGGAGTTCTTTGTTTATCCTGCTCATTGTACTGGGATCGGCGTTTGGCGTGAGCAAAGGCGGTTGGTCGGTTAACGGCAATAGCCTCACGTTGAACGTGATATTCCAGAACAAGTAAGCTACTGGCCGCTCATTGAGCGGCCTTTTACCTAACTGCCACCCATAAAAAACGGCCCCTTTTCAGGAGCCGCTGTTTCAACCTTATCAGCCGGAGAATTACTTCTTCTTGGCTTTCGGGTTTGGCAGATCGGTGATGCTGCCTTCGAAGATCTCTGCCGCCAAGCCTACGGATTCATGCAGGGTTGGGTGAGCATGGATGGTCAGCGCGATGTCTTCCGCATCACAACCCATCTCGATAGCCAGACCGATTTCGCCCAGCAGCTCGCCGCCGTTGGTGCCGACAATCGCGCCACCGATGATACGGTGAGTTTCTTTGTCGAAGATCAGTTTGGTCATGCCGTCTGCACAATCGGAAGCGATAGCACGGCCGGAAGCTGCCCACGGGAAGGTGGACGTTTCATAGCTGATGCCTTTCTCTTTCGCTTCTTTCTCGGTCAGACCCACCCATGCAACTTCCGGCTCGGTGTAAGCGATTGATGGGATCACTTTCGGGTCGAAGTAGTGCTTCATGCCGGCGATAACTTCAGCGGCAACGTGGCCTTCATGCACGCCTTTGTGCGCCAGCATCGGTTGACCGACGATGTCGCCGATAGCGAAGATGTGCGGCACGTTGGTACGCAGCTGTTTGTCGACGCGGATAAAGCCACGCTCGTCAACTTCCACACCGGCTTTGCCCGCTTCCAGCAGTTTGCCGTTCGGCACACGGCCGATAGCTACCAGCACCGCGTCGTAACGCTGTGGTTCTGCAGGCGCTTTTTTGCCTTCCATAGTGACGTAGATGCCGTCTTCTTTGGCTTCTACCGCAGTCACTTTGGTTTCCAGCATCAGGTTGAACTGCTTGCTGATGCGTTTGGTGAAGACTTTCACCACGTCTTTGTCGGCAGCCGGGATCACCTGGTCAAACATCTCGACCACGTCGATCTGTGAACCCAACGCATGGTATACGGTACCCATTTCCAGACCGATAATACCGCCGCCCATCACCAGCAGACGCTCAGGGACGGTTTTCAGTTCCAGCGCATCGGTAGAATCCCACACGCGCGGGTCTTCATGAGGAATGAATGGCAGTTGGATCGGACGGGAGCCTGCGGCGATGATGGCGTTGTCGAAGTTGATGGTAGTAGGACCATTTTCGCCTTCAACGACCAGGGTGTTAGCGCCGGTGAACTTGCCCAGACCGTTAACGACTTTAACTTTACGGCCTTTAGCCATGCCAGCCAGACCACCGGTCAGCTGATTGATGACTTTTTCTTTCCAGACGCGCACTTTGTCGATGTCGGTTTTCGGCTCGCCGAAAACGATGCCGTGCTCGGCCAGCGCTTTGGCTTCTTCGATCACTTTGGCAACGTGCAACAGTGCTTTGGAAGGGATACATCCCACGTTCAGGCAAACACCGCCCAGCGTGGAATAACGTTCAACCAGAACGGTTTCAAGACCTAAGTCAGCGCAACGAAAGGCAGCAGAGTAACCTGCCGGGCCCGCCCCAAGTACCACGACCTGAGTTTTAATTTCAGTACTCATCATGACCTCTTAATTGATTGTCCGGCGGGTCAGACGTCATTTTTATTGCTAATCGATCTCATAACGCCCTTCATCCACCGGGACGCTTACACCGCGAGCAGTTTACAGAATTGTTAATAATCTGCAAAGCGCGTTCGAAGTGACCCGTGTCTCAACAATTTTGTCGAGTCATGCAAAAACCGACAAAACTGCTACTGAAGTAGTAAGGGCGCAGCATGCTGCGCCCTTTTTTCATTACATCACCAGACGGCGAATGTCAGCCAGCATATTGTTGATGATGGTAATAAAGCGCGCACCATCTGCACCATCAATAACACGGTGGTCGAAGGAGAGCGACATTGGCATCATCAGACGCGGCACGAACTCTTTACCGTTCCAGACTGGCTCCATAGCGGACTTGGAGACGCCCAGGATAGCCACTTCCGGCGCGTTGACGATAGGCGCGAAGTGAGTCGTCCCGATACCGCCCAGGCTGGAGATGGTGAAGCAACCGCCCTGCATTTCGCCTGCGGTCAGCTTGCCGTCGCGCGCTTTTTTGGAGATAGCCATCAGCTCACGGGACAGCTCAGTGATGCTTTTCTTGTTCACATCCTTGAATACCGGAACCACCAGACCATTTGGCGTATCAACCGCAACACCGACGTTGATGTATTTTTTCAGCGTCAACTTCTGGCCATCTTCGGACAGAGAGCTGTTGAAGCGCGGCATCTGCTCCAGAGCGGCGGCGACGGCTTTCATGATGAACACCACAGGGGTGAACTTCACGTCCAGCTTACGTTTGGCCGCTTCATCGTTCTGTTGCTTGCGGAACGCTTCCAGATCGGTGATATCGGTTTTGTCGAAGTGAGTCACGTGCGGGATCATCACCCAGTTGCGGCTCAGGTTGGCACCCGAAATCTTCTGGATGCGGCCCAGTTCGACTTCTTCGATCTCACCGAACTTGCTGAAGTCCACTTTCGGCCATGGCAGCATGCCTGGCAGACCGCCACCGGCAGCAGCGGTTGGAGCCGCTTCCGCACGTTTAACCGCGTCTTTCACGTAAGTCTGGACGTCTTCGCGCAGGATGCGGCCCTTACGACCGGTGCCTTTCACTTTCGCCAGGTTTACGCCGAATTCACGCGCCAGACGACGGATTACCGGGGTTGCGTGCACGTAAGCGTCGTTCTCTGCGAACTCGCCTTTGCTTTCCGCTTTGGCAGTTGGAGCGGCCGCAGCGGCTTCCTGCTTGGCCGGAGCCGGTGCAGCTTCTGCTTTCTGGGCCGGAGCGGCGGCTGGTGCCGCGCCTTCAACTTCGAACACCATGATCAGAGAGCCGGTTTTCACTTTGTCGCCGGCGCTGATTTTGATTTCTTTCACGGTACCTGCGAACGGTGCCGGCACTTCCATAGAAGCCTTGTCACCTTCAACGGTGATCAGCGACTGCTCAGCGGCAACTTTGTCGCCCACTTTCACCATCACTTCGGTCACTTCTACTTCGTCGCCGCCGATGTCCGGCACGGCAACGTCTTTGGCAGCAGCGGCAGCCGGTGCGGCTTGAGCCGCAGGGGCCTCAACCGCAGCCGGAGCGGCAGCAGAAGCTGCGCCGGCCACTTCGAAGACCATGATCAGGGAACCGGTTTTCACTTTGTCGCCGGCGCCGATTTTGATCTCTTTCACGATGCCCGCAAAGGGTGCAGGGACTTCCATTGAAGCCTTGTCGCCTTCCACGGTGATCAGGGACTGCTCGGCTTCCACCTTGTCGCCCACTTTCACCAGGATCTCGGTCACTTCAACTTCGTCGGCACCGATGTCCGGTACCGCAACGTCTTTGGCAGCAGCGGCAGCCGGTGCAGCAGCAGGCGCTACTGCCGGTTTTTCTTCCGCTTTGGCGGCTGGTGCGGCAGCTGCCGCACCTTCTGCTTCAAAGATCATCAGCAGTTTGCCGGTTTCGGTTTTATCGCCGACGGAAACCTTGATCTCTTTCACCACGCCCGCTTGCGGGGATGGGACTTCCATGGAAGCTTTGTCACCTTCAACGGTGATCAGCGATTGTTCAGCTTCAACTTTATCGCCCACTTTCACCAGAATTTCGGTGATTTCCACTTCGTCTGCACCGATGTCCGGTACCTTGATTTCGATAGACATTCTTCTGTACCTCTTATGCCAGACGCGGGTTGACTTTTTCTGGGTTGATGTCGAATTTCTTAATCGCATCAGCTACCACAGAAGCTTCGATTTCACCGCGTTTAGCCAGTTCACCCAGAGCAGCAACCACAACGTAAGAAGCATCGACTTCAAAGTGGTGACGCAGATTTTCGCGGCTGTCTGAACGACCGAAGCCGTCAGTACCCAGAACGCGATAATCGCTGGCTGGAACGTAAGTACGAACCTGTTCTGCGAACAGCTTCATGTAGTCGGTAGACGCAACCGCAGGCGCATCGTTCATCACCTGAGCGATGTAAGGCACGCGTGGGGTTTCGGTTGGGTGCAGCATGTTCCAACGCTCACAGTCCTGGCCATCGCGCGCCAGTTCGGTGAAGGAAGTCACGCTGTAGATGTCAGAACCCACGCCGTAGTCTTTCGCCAGGATCTGCGAAGCTTCACGCACGTGACGCAGAATGGAACCTGAACCCAGCAACTGCACTTTACCTTTGCTGCCTTCCAGAGTTTCCAGCTTGTAGATACCTTTACGGATACCTTCTTCTGCACCCTGCGGCATGGCCGGCATGTGGTAGTTTTCGTTCAGCGTGGTGATGTAGTAGTAGACGTTTTCCTGCGCGTCGCCGTACATGCGGACCAGGCCGTCATGCATGATTACAGCCACTTCGTATGCGTAAGCCGGATCGTAAGAGATACAGTTAGGGATAGTCAGAGACTGAATGTGGCTGTGGCCGTCTTCGTGCTGCAGACCTTCACCGTTCAGGGTGGTACGGCCGGAAGTCCCGCCGATCAGGAAGCCGCGCGCCTGTTGGTCGCCCGCTGCCCAGCACAGGTCACCGATACGCTGGAAACCGAACATCGAATAGTAGATGTAGAACGGAATCATCGGCAGATCGTTGGTGCTGTAGGAAGTCGCTGCGGCCAACCATGAAGAGGCTGCGCCCAGTTCGTTGATGCCTTCCTGCAGAATCTGGCCTTTCTCGTCTTCTTTGTAGTAAGCAACCTGCTCACGGTCCTGCGGAGTGTACTGCTGGCCGTTCGGGCTGTAGATACCGATCTGACGGAACAGACCTTCCATACCGAAGGTACGGGCTTCGTCGGCGATGATTGGAACCAGGCGATCTTTGATCGACTTGTTCTTCAGCATCACGTTCAGGGCGCGTACGAAAGCGATAGTGGTGGAGATTTCTTTGTTCTGCTCTTCCAGCAGTGAGCTAAAGTCTTCCAGAGCCGGCATTTCCAGCTTCTGGGTGAAGGCCGGCAGACGAGTCGGCACATAACCTTTCAGCGCCTGACGGCGTTCGTGCAGGTATTTGTACTCTTCAGACTCTTTCTCGAAGGTGATGTACGGCAGTTTTTCGATGTCAGCATCGGCAACCGGCACGTTGAAACGATCGCGGAAGTGGTGAACCCCTTCCATGTTCATTTTCTTCACCTGGTGAGCAATGTTTTTACCTTCCGCGGTTTCACCCATGCCGTAACCTTTGATGGTATGGGCCAGGATCACGGTTGGTTTGCCTTGGGTATCCTGCGCTTTTTTCAGTGCAGCAAAGACTTTCTTCGGATCGTGACCACCACGGTTCAGCGCCCAGATTTCGTCGTCGGTCATGTCTTTGACCAGAGCGGCGGTTTCCGGGAAGCGGCCGAAGAAGTGCTCGCGTACGTAAGCGCCGTCTTTGGATTTGAAGGTCTGGTAGTCGCCGTCCAGGGTTTCGTTCATCAGTTGGATCAGTTTGCCGCTGGTGTCTTTACGCAGCAGTTCATCCCAACGTCCGCCCCAAATCACTTTCAGAACCTGCCAGCCTGCACCGGCGAAGATGCCTTCCAGCTCGTTGATGATCTTGCCGTTACCGGTGACCGGACCGTCCAGACGTTGCAGGTTACAGTTGATGACGAAGACCAGGTTGTCCAGTTTTTCGCGGGTAGCGATGGTGATCGCGCCCTTGGATTCAGGTTCGTCCATCTCGCCGTCGCCCAGGAAGGCGTAAACGGTTTGAGCGGAGGTGTTCTTCAGGCCACGGTGTTCCAGATATTTCAGGAACTTCGCTTGATAGATGGCGCTGATTGGGCCCAGGCCCATGGAAACGGTCGGGAACTGCCAGAATTCCGGCATCAGTTTCGGATGCGGGTAAGAAGACAGGCCTTTGCCGTGAACTTCCTGACGGAAGTTGTTCATTTGGTCTTCGGTCAGGCGGCCTTCAAGGAAGGCTCGTGCGTAAACGCCTGGAGAGATGTGGCCCTGGAAATAAACCAGATCGCCGCCGTCTTGCTCGTTGCGCGCACGGAAGAAGTGGTTGAAGCAGACTTCATAGAAGGTCGCGGAAGACTGGAAGGAAGCCATGTGGCCGCCCAGGTCCAGATCTTTCTTGGATGCACGCAGAACGGTCATTACCGCGTTCCAGCGGATGGCTGAACGGATACGACGTTCCAGATCCAGGTTGCCTGGGTAAGCAGGTTCGTCTTCCACCGCGATGGTGTTGACGTAGTTGTTGGCGGCAGCACCGGCTGCAACGCTAACACCGCCTTTACGGGCTTCACCCAATACCTGATCAATCAGAAACTGAGCTCGCTCAACACCCTCTTCACGGATGACCGATTCGATCGCCTGCAGCCAGTCGCGGGTTTCGATCGGATCCACGTCATTGTTTAAACGTTCTGACATGGTGGTATTCCTTATCTGTCTAATGGTTTGTTTGGAGCCTGTCTTCCTGTGTTCTGAAGCAAAACACACGAAGACAGGCCCATCAGTTTAGTTGCCGCTTAAATGCTTAAATAAGCATTCCGAACGTAAACCCCGCAGGCTGGTGTACCCTGAAGAGAACCGTTCTTAATCCTTGCGTTGCTGGAGACGCCGCAGCGACCTCTCGCGCCGGGTATGTTCCCGACTGAGATCCAGCAATATTTCCTCGATAAACGCCAAATGGCGGTGCGAAGCTTCGCGGGCCCTTTCCGGCTCGCGTGCCACAATCGCCTCAAAAATCCCGGCGCGGTGGCTGCTCACCTTTGCCAACATCTCACGGCGCGAGTAGAGCAATTCAAAGTTCTGACGTACGTTCTGTTCCAGCATCGGCCCCATACAGCGTAACAGGTGCAGTAACACAACGTTGTGGGCAGCCTCGGTCACGGCGATTTGGTATTGCATGACCGCGTCGGCTTCTGCGTCGAGATCGCCGCTGTCCTGGGCCTGCTGAATCACAATATGGCAATCGCGGATGCGCGCCAGATCTTCGTCGGTACCGCGCAGCGCCGCATAATAGGCAGCGATGCCTTCGAGGGCATGACGAGTTTCCAACAGATCGAATTGTGATTCAGGATGGTCGGCCAGCAGTTCAGCCAGCGGATCGCTGAAGCTCTGCCACAGATTAGTTTGTACAAAGGTGCCGCCGCCCTGACGGCGCAGGAGCAGCCCTTTAGCTTCCAGGCGCTGGATGGCCTCTCTCAGAGAAGGACGGGAAACATCAAATTGTTTCGCCAGTTCGCGCTCCGGTGGCAACTTTTCGCCTGGACGCAACGTTCCCTCGAGGATCAGGTGTTCGAGCTGCTGCTCGATAACGTCTGACAACTTGGGTTGGCGGATTTTGCTGTAGGCCATGGGTGAATTCTTCTCTGCGAATGGCGCGGAGTCAATTGGTAATACCAATTTCAAAAACGTGACGGTAAAGTAACAAAGTATTCACCTCCTGTCCATATGAGCCTCGTTCGAAATCATGATTCCCCGCACATTTTAACACCTCGATATCCGGTTAACACTTCGCTATCCGACCTGCTGCAAACCGGTAACTCACCGTTGGTAATACCATTTACGAGGTAGGTTTTTGATTTAACGTTTTAGAGGCTGCGTCCCGACATGAAGACTGAAGCATCAAAGGCAGAATTTTATTGCATGTTTATTAAGCTTTAACGAATAGCTATTTGCATCCTATGTCCGGCATGAAGCTGATTACTATTTCACCGCCACAAGGGGATCCTATCTACGTTATTTCTGCGCATTGTGTGATTTGCTGCTTATTTCGTGCATCGGATCCCCTCTGTCGTCACACAACCCGCATTTTGTTTCCTAAACTGCTGAAATCTTAATCACTCACAGAATAAAGCAGGTGCAAACTGACGCGCATAACATTATTCTTTGCCAAACGGTAGCGGCTCCGTGGAATTAATAGCTATAACGCCGTAAATAAAACAAAACACACATCGTAACCACTGCTTTACAGCATGTGAGTATTCTGCAACGACAGAGGGTTTCATTGATGGATGGTCAACAGCATGGCGACCAGCTGAAACGCGGCCTGAAAAACCGCCATATTCAGCTTATAGCCCTAGGTGGCGCAATTGGTACCGGGCTGTTTCTCGGTATCGCTCAAACAATAAAAATGGCCGGCCCGTCGGTCATTCTCGGCTATGCCATTGGCGGCTTCATCGCGTTTCTGATTATGCGCCAGCTGGGTGAAATGGTGGTGGAAGAGCCGGTTGCCGGTTCCTTCAGCCACTTCGCCTATAAATACTGGGGCAACTTCGCCGGCTTCGCTTCCGGCTGGAACTACTGGGTGCTGTACGTGCTGGTGGCGATGGCGGAACTGACCGCGGTCGGCATCTATGTTCAGTACTGGTGGCCGGAAATCCCGACCTGGGTGTCCGCCGCGGTGTTCTTCCTGGCGATTAACGCCATCAACCTGGCCAACGTGAAAGTGTATGGCGAGATGGAATTCTGGTTCGCCATTATCAAAGTGGTGGCGATTATCGGCATGATCGTATTCGGCGCCTACCTGCTGTTCAGCGGCATGGGCGGCCCGGAAGCCACCGTAACCAATCTGTGGGCGCAGGGCGGGTTCTTCCCGAACGGCATCATGGGGCTGGTGATGGCGATGGCGGTGATCATGTTCTCGTTCGGCGGTCTGGAATTGGTGGGCATCACCGCCGCCGAAGCCGATAACCCGCAGAAAAGCATCCCTAAAGCCACCAATCAGGTGATCTACCGCATTCTGATTTTCTATATCGGTTCATTGACCATTCTGCTGTCGCTGTACCCGTGGGGCAAAGTGGTTGAAGGCGGCAGCCCGTTCGTGCTGATCTTCCACGCGCTGAACAGCGACGTGGTGGCAACGGTGCTGAATATCGTGGTGTTGACCGCAGCGCTGTCGGTCTATAACAGCTGCGTATACTGCAACAGCCGCATGCTGTACGGCCTGGCGCAACAGGGCAACGGCCCGAAAAGCCTGCTGAAAGTCGACGGTCGCGGCGTGCCGGTGATCGCCATCGGCGTGTCCGCCATTGCCACCGCCTTCTGCGTGCTGATCAACTACCTGATCCCAGGGCGCGCCTTCGAGCTGCTGATGGCGCTGGTGGTATCGGCGCTGGTGATCAACTGGGCGATGATCAGCCTGGCGCACCTGAAGTTCCGCGCGGCCAAGAACCGTGAAGGCGTAGAACCGAAGTTCAAGGCATTCTGGTATCCGTTCAGCAACTACCTGTGCCTGGCGTTTATGGCCGGTATTCTGGTGATCATGTACCTGACGCCAGGTATCCAAATCTCGGTGCTGCTGATCCCGGTATGGGTGGCGATTCTGGCCATCGGCTACGTCATCAAACAGCGCAGCCAGCGCGCGGCGAGCACCGCCAGCCGCTGATAAACCGCATTAACATCAACATGGCCCGCAAATGCGGGCCATTTTATTGCCCTGCAATTTTGCCAACTGGCTCACAGTTTCTTCGCCACGCCCGGTTTGTCCATCTCTACAACCAATAGTTTCTGATAACTCGCCCCCTGCCGGGACAATAATCGTTGCCACTCAGTCAGATCCTGCCGCCACGGAGAAAATGTCCATGAAGAGCAATGCCCTATCGATAAAAGAAAAGATTGGCTATGGCATGGGAGATGCCGGTTGCAACATGATCGGTGGCGCGATTATGTTGTTTCTCAACTATTTCTATACCGACATCTTTGGATTGACTCCGGCGCTGGTCGGCATTCTGCTGCTCTCGGTTCGGGTTCTGGATGCGGTTACCGATCCTATTATGGGCGCCATCGCCGATCGTACCCAAAGCCGCTGGGGGCGCTTTCGTCCCTGGTTGCTGTGGGTATCTCTTCCCTATGTATTATTCAGCGTGTTGATGTTCACCACGCCGGAATGGAGCTACAACAGCAAGGTCATCTATGCCTTCGCCACTTACTTCTTGATGTCGCTGACCTACACCGCCATTAACATTCCCTACTGTTCATTAGGCGGCGTAATCACCTCAGATCCGCAAGAGCGGGTATCTTGCCAGTCATACCGTTTTATTCTGGTCGGCATTGCGACGCTCATCCTCTCGCTAACCCTGCTGCCGATGGCCGACTGGTTTGGCGGTGCCGACAAGGCGCGCGGCTATCAGATGGCGATGGGCGTACTGGCGCTGATCGCCCTGTTCATGTTTCTGTTCTGCTTTGCCACGGTCAAAGAGCGTATACGCCCGGCCGTGCCGACCCACGACGCGCTCAAGTCCGATCTGAAAGACGTGTGGAAAAATGACCAATGGGTACGCATTCTGCTGCTGACCTTTTGCAACGTTTGCCCCGGGTTTATCCGCATGGCGGCCACCATGTATTACGTGACCTACGTCATGCAGCAGTCAACCTCATTCGCCAGCCTGTTTATCGCGCTGGGCGTAGTCGGCATGATGATCGGCAGCGCATTGGCGAAGCCGTTGACCGACCGCTTCTGCAAACTGAAAGTGTTCTTTTGGACCAATATCGTGCTGGCGGCGTTTTCCTGCGGTTTTTACTTCCTCAACCCTCAGTTGACCTCATTAATCGTGGTCGCCTATTTCCTGCTGAATATCTTGCATCAAATCCCTTCACCGCTGCACTGGTCGTTAATGGCCGACGTGGACGACTATGGCGAGTGGAAAACCGGCAAGCGCATCACAGGCATCAGCTTTTCCGGCAATCTGTTCTTCCTGAAGGTCGGGCTGGCGGTAGCCGGCGCCATGGTCGGCTTCCTGATGTCGTATTCCGGTTATCAGGCAGATGCGGCCAGCCAAAGCGCCAGTGCACTGAATAGCATCGTATTGTTGTTCACCGTGATCCCGGGCATTGGCTATCTGATCACCGCGGGCGTAGTGCGCCTGCTGAAGGTCGATCGCCAACTGATGCAGCAGATTCAGATCGATCTGGAAAAGCGCCGGGTCAATTACCAGGAGCTGGCCGACTATCGTGAGCAGCAGCTAGAAACCAAACACCCGTAAGGAGCCCGTAATGCGAGACTACCCTAATCCCTTTATCGAACAGCGGGCCGATCCGTTTATTTTGCGCCACAGCGATGGCTATTACTATTTCACCGCCTCGGTGCCGGAATACGATCGCCTGGAGCTTCGCCGGGCGCGCAGCCTCGACGAACTGCCGCAGGCCACAGCAAGGGTAGTATGGCGAAAGCCGCAGCAAGGGCCAATGAGCGCGCTGATCTGGGCGCCGGAACTGCACTTTATCAGCGGCAAATGGTATTTGTATTTTGCCGCCGCCCACAGCCCCGACATTGCAGATGGCCTGTTCCAGCATCGCATGTTTGCGCTGGAATGCAGCGCAGCCAACCCGTTAACCGGGGAATGGGTAGAAAAAGGCAGGATATACAGCCACATCGACAGCTTCTCCCTCGACGCCACCCATTTTGAGCATCGCGGCAAACATTATTACTTATGGGCGCAAAAGGATCCGGCCATCAGCGGCAACTCCAATCTTTACCTGGCGGAGCTGGAAAATCCGTGGACGCTAAAGGGCAAACCGGTGCTGCTCAGCAAGCCGGAGCTCCCCTGGGAAATCGTGGGTTTCGAGGTGAATGAAGGACCTGCGGTGATTACTCATGGCCAACGGATATTTATCAGCTACTCCGCCAGCGCCACCGATGAAAATTACTGCATCGGGCTGCTCTGGGCCGATATCGACAGCGACATCACCGACGCAACCCAATGGCACAAGGCCAGCCAACCGATATTCCGCACCAGCGCCAAAAACCGCCAATTCGGCCCCGGGCACAACAGCTTTACCCTCGACGAGCAGGGCCGGGATCTGTTGGTTTACCATGCGCGCAATTACACGGAAATCGAGGGCGATCCGCTCTATGATCCCAATCGTCATACGCGGATTAAACCGATAGCGTGGGATGAAGAAGGCATGCCGGTATTGGGTGAACCGCCGGCGGATAATCGCTAGTAGAGTAAAAGGGGCTCAACACGCTGAGCCCCTTCTTGATCAAGGCTGATTTCGCAGCTTCTTCACCTGCTCGGCAGTGATATCACCCGGCAACCCGCCCCAGGTGACACGCAGATAGTTCACCAGTTCAGCCACCTGCGCATCATCCAGCCGCGCACCAAAGGCCGGCATGCTCTGCATGCTTTCACCGTTGGGGAACTGCTGCGCCGGCAAACCGTCCAGTACCGAGACAATCAGATTCTTGGCGTCCGGCTGGCGCAGCGTAGCGTTATCGCGCATCGCGACCGCCACATGCGGCTTACCCTCGCCTTCACGTGCATGGCAGCCGGAACATTGATCCAGATAGCTGATGCGCCCGGCATCGCTGCCCTGCCCCACTTTTACCGGCAGCGCGGCCGGCGGTTGCTCACCCATCAGATAGGTAGCCAACGCCTGATGGTCCTCCGGCGTCAAATGACGCGTGCTGAGATCCACCACCATATGCATTTCGCTGAAGGCGCTGCCCTGCGGCGCAATGCCGGTTGCCAGGAAGCGGTTCAGGTCGTCCGGCGTCCAACCGCGTTGCGCCAACCCGTGCGGAGTAATGTCCGGCGCCATAAAGCGCCCCAGTTCGCCGCCTTGCATCGGTTTCCCGAGATCCATCTGGCCCAGCATGCCGCGGGGCGTATGGCACTCCCCGCAGTGCCCCAGCGTATCCGCCAGATAGCGGCCACGTTGCCACTGCGCCGAAGTCCCCTGCGAACTGGCCGGCAGCGGATCCTGGTTGCGGAACAACAGGTTCCAGCCAATCAGCGCCATGCGCTGGTTGAACGGGAACGGCATGGCATTTTCCGGGATGGCGACGTCCACCGCCGGGCGCGTCATCAAATAGGCATAAATATCATCGGCATCCTGGCGCGAAATCCCTTTATACGAGGTATAAGGCATCGCCGGGTAGAGATGGCGTCCGCCCGGTGCCACGCCCTGGGTCAGCGCCAGGAAGAAGTCGTCTTTGGTCCAACGGCCAATGCCGTGGTCGGCCGACGGCGTCAGGTTGCTGCCATAAATTGTGCCGAACGGCGTATCCAACGGATAGCCGCCCGCCAAAGGTGCGCCGCCGCTGGCGGTATGGCAGGCTGCGCAGTCGGCGGCCTGGGCCAGATAGCGCCCCCGGACGATTTGTTCGGCGCTGGCGGTCACCTGCTGCACCGGACCGTCGTAGCGGCGGTTTTCCCGCCACCACAACAAGGCGATAACGATAATCGCCACCAGCAGAATCAACAGTGCGAGACGTTTTTTCATCGCGCCGTCTCCTTCACCAGACCCGGCGTCTTCAACACCACGTCGCGCACCGCTTCGTAGTAGCGCACATAACCGGTACAGCGGCAGATATGGTTGTCCAGCGCTTGCTCGATGGCGCTTTCCAGCTGCTCGCGCGCAATGGGTTCACGCTGGAGCTTTTCCACAAAAAGGGTGGCGGCGTTGACGAAGCCCGGCGTGCAGTAGCCGCACTGGAAGCTGTAATGTTCGAGAAAGGCCTGCTGGATCGGTGAAAGCTCGACCACCTCACCGTGTTCATCCACCCTGGCGTGCCCTTCGACGGTGCGCACTTTCTTGCCGCTGAAAAAGTGCGCGCCGGTAATGCAAGTGCGCACTTCCTCACTGGTGCCGCTCGGATGATCGACAATCGCCACGCAGGCGTGACAAATGCCCTGCCCGCAGCCCAGGCGCGAACCGGTCAGATCGAGATATTCATGCAGGAAGTCGATCATCATCAGCCCTTCCGGCACCTCGATCGGGCCATACTGCTTATCGTTGACGGTCAGGGAGATCGGCTGGGTTTTAATGCTCATTGTAATACCTCACGAATATTTTCTGCACGAACGGGCAAATCACGGAAACGGTGGCCAGTGGCATGGGCGATGGCGTTAACCAACGCGGCGACCACCGGGATCATCACCACTTCGGCCATGCCTTTTGGCGGATCGGTTTCCGACAGCGCGGGCAGGATGTCACCGGTCTGCTTCCAGACCGCCACATCGCTGGCGCGCGGCAGGTGGTAACGGTTAAAGTTCCAGGTGCCGTTACCCGGCCCGTCTTCGTACAAGGGTAAATATTCGTGCAACGCATGGCCGATGCCCATCGCCAGCCCGCCCTGCAGCTGGCCGGAAACCAGTTCCGGCACAATCAGGTTGCCGCACTCCATGATCGAATGATGGTTAAGCAGTTCCACCTGGCCGGTGGCGATATCCACCGCCACTTCCGCCAAGGTGCCGACGGCGCTGTAATAGGTCACCGCCGCGTTATTGCGCTGGGTCGGTGGATAATAGACCTGGGTGCGCGGCAGCGTTTTGAACTCGCCATTGGCATTGCGTACCGCCAACCCGTCGATCGGCAGGCGCTCACCGTTACCGCTCAGCGTGAAATCCGCCTCCGCCCACTGCCAGCGGTTAAACACGTGCACCGCTGCACCTGTGATACCGCCCATCTGGTAGGCTTTTTTCGCCAACATCTCCAGGCTCAACACCGCCATTCCGGCGGCGGTCAGCCCGCCTTCTACCCAGCGTGCGTCCTCTCTGCGCACCACCAGCGGCGCCGCCTGGCCGCCGCCGATACCCACCTGCCACAGCGCCATCGCCGCCGGCCACAAGCCGTGGTTGAATATCAGCCGGGCCGCTTCGCGCGTGCTGTGGGAAAAGTAATACGCCGAGTTGCTGGCGCTGGACGGCGAACAGTAGCTTGGCGTCCAGGCTGGGTTGGTTTGCAATTGATCCTGCTCGGCCTGCGACATGATGTAAGGATCGCCGCTGGCGATCATCGGCAGTACTGACCAGTCGGTCACCGAAAAGTGCGCCTCATCCGCCGGTTTGCCCAGCCACTGTGCGCACAGCACCGACTGTGAAGTCGACATGCCGGTCCCCATCTCTGCGCCGCTGTGATGCAGCATGATGCGCCCGTCTTCCCCCAGCTCGACGCGAGCAAAGGAGGTTTCCGCGCCGGTGCCGAAGTCTTTTTGCACGCAACCGAAGCCAACGCCGTAGCGTTTGCCCGGGTTCTTGCTCTCGAACTCCGCCTTGCGCTGGGCACGTTGCAGCCACATCTCGTGCTTCGCCGCCTTCTCCAGTACTTCATCGGCACGAATAGCGCCGGCAGGAATAGCGCCCTGGGTGTTTTTCATGCCGGACTTCAGTACGTTGCGCAAACGGAACTCGATCGGGTCGATCTTCAGTTCGGCAGCCAGTTCATCCACCATCATCTCGGTGGCGGCCATGCTTTGCAGCGTGCCGTAGCCGCGTGCCGAACCGGCGTCGATAGCACGCGAAGCCAACCCCACCGCAGACAAATCGCTTTTCGGGAAGTAGTAAATCGACTGCGCCGCCGTCGCCGCCACCATCACCACCGACGGCGTAAAGTTGCTGCGGCCACCACCGTCTGCCGTCATCTCAGCGTGGAATGATTGCAGTACGCCGGTTTGGCGATTGACCGCAATACGGTAATTCATGTCGAAAGCGTGGCGTTTCAGCGCCGTCTGGAACTGCTCGAAGCGGTCATTGGCCAGGCGTACCGGGTGCCCGTCGCCATACATCGCCGCCACCGCGCCGTAGTACGGGAAGTTAAAGTGATCTTTCGAACCGTAACCGACGGTGTAGCACGGGTGCAAAATCAGCTGCTTCACCGGCGGGTTGCGTTTGGCCAGCATGCGCGGCATTTCGTCGGCCACTTCCTGCGGCGACTGGGTCGGCACCACCAGATGCAGAGTCTGCGTCGCAGTATCGTACCAGCCGTTGGCGTTATCCGGCTCCAGCGCCGAAGTATCGACAGACTGCGTGGTATAACGGCGCGACAGTACCAGCCAATCATCCGGCGGCGTTTGCAGCTCTGCGGCAATCATCCCGGCATGATGCATGCCTTCCTGATCCAGCTTGCCGCCTTCGCGGCCTTCCGGCCAGACCGGCAGGTGTTTCCTCATCGACACCGGGAAAATCGGCGTGTCTTTCAGGCTGGAGAAACGATCGTCATCGAACGGCTGGTCGCCACCCACCCGCACATAGCGGAAGGTGCCCCAGGGATCGCGCTCCAGCGGGCCGGTCTCAGCACCGTATTTAAGGGTATCTTCGCGGAATTTCAGCTTGTCCTTGGCAAAGCGGAAGCGAGCAAAATCGTGATAAATCAGGATCGCCACCGCTTGCCCCAGATAGGCCGGCGTCTTGCCTGCGGGCAGCAGCATGTCGTCGCCATAAAACGCCGGGAAAGCCAGGCCGTCGCGCGCCAAATCTTCCGCCGTCACCAGACGATCCGGCTGCAGGTCGTCTCCCAACAACGAGAGATCGAGGCCCGTAAACAGCCTGTCGGCCTTGGTCACGCGCAGAATAAAGGCGTGCGCCTGCTTTTGTGACCAGTGCGGCATATCGACCGCGCGGATATCGCGGGCGAACACCTTCTGACCCATGACCTTGGCACGGCCGTCAATACGGAAACGCACGCGTTTCTCATGGGCGTCCCAGTTAGGCGACTGAAGAATCTTCTGTTCAAACAACGCGGCGTAGGCGCGGCTGTAGAGGGGGGCGAGGTAGACGGACACCCCCGCTATCACGGCGCTTTTGATAAAGCGACGCCGTGACGAGTTGAAATTGCTCATAAAAAGTCCTTCACTTCTTTATTGTTGTTTTTTATGTTCGCGGTGTTGTTGCGCAAACGCTGACGACCTTGCCGTAGACGTCATAAGCATATGCTTATAGCCAAAATTATGTGATGATTAACATCCTGTTTTCAACAAAAACACATATTAAAAACACGCATTGGCGCTAAGGTTATCAATAGTTGCGCAAATTCGGGCAGAGCAGATGACAACTGGCATAGTGATCGCCGCCGCCGGGCGTGGGGAACGTTTCTCGCAGGCCGGTGGCGCAGGCAACAAATTAAACGCTGAGTTTGCGGATGAGGCGGGTCGTCGGCGCCCGTTGTTTGAACATACCTTGCGCCAGGCGCTGGCCTCCGGCCTGCCGATATGGGTCGTCACCCGGCCGGATAACCGGTGGGTACAGGAGGTTTGCGCCGCGTATCAGGTGCCGGTCACGCTGATCGCCAGCGCGGGTCTCGGGGATTCCATTGCCGCCGGCGTTGGCGCTACGCCGCACTGGCAAGGCTGGTTGATCCATCTGGCGGATATGCCGTTCGTCACGCCGGACATCTTCCGGTTGGTCGCCAACGCGTTGCAAGATCATGCGATAGCTCGCCCCTGTTTCGGCCAACGGCCTGGCCACCCGGTTGGCTTTGCCGCTCCATTGCGCAAAAGGCTTTGCCAGTTGCGCGGTGATAATGGCGCACGTGAACTGCTGCAAGGGGAAGCGGTTTATCTGTTGCCTCTTGATCGGGCAAGCGTCGTGCAGGATATTGATCTTCCGTCACAGCTACCGGCCAGCGAGTAAAATCATCTATGCAGCATCTTGATATCACCGTGGTCAGCCAGGCGATAAGCTGGCTGAAACAGCAGCCGGTGTGGCTGTGTACCGTACTGAATACTTACGGCTCCTCGCCGCGATCGCCAGGCGCGCTGCTGGCGGCAACTCAGAGCGGGCATTACTGCGGCTCGCTGTCCGGGGGCTGCGTGGAAGAGGATTTTCTGCGGCGCGTGGCGGCCGGGGAGTATCTGGCGGCCAGCCAGGTGATCCGCTACGGTGAGGGCGGCCTGGAGCCGAACGTGGCGTTGCCCTGCGGCGGTGTGCTGGACGTGCTGATTGAATACCTGCCGGCCGGTGACGACAGCATCGGCTACCTGACAAAAATCGCCGGCGCGCTGGACGGACACCACGCGTTGGTCAAACGCCTGACCTTGCCCGATGCCTGCCGCAACCTGGAACTGACCGACTTCGCCAGCGCCACCCAGGTGGAACGCCATGGGCAACACATCACGCTGAATATCGCCGCTGCACCGCGCCTGCTGATTGCCGGGTTATCGAGCGTGGCACTGTATTGCGCCGATTTCGCCGGTTCGTTGGGGTTCGAAGTGCTGGTGTGTGAAAACCGCCCGGAGGCGCTGGATAACTTCGCCCCCCAGCTCCGGCCCGGCGTGACGCTGCTGCGCCAGTTCCCGGCCAAATTTATTGAGGACGGCGGGTGCCACGCCAACACCGCCATCGTGGCGCTGACTCACGACCCACGGATGGACGATCTGACGCTGATGGAGGCCATACACACCCCGGCATTTTATATCGGCGCCATGGGCTCGCTGCGCAACAGCGCGCGCCGCCGCCTGCGCCTGCAGCAGATTGCCGAGTTCAGCCCACAAGAGCTGGAACGTATTCACGCGCCGATTGGGCTGCCGCTCGGCAGTAAAACCCCGGCGGAAATCGCCCTGGCGGTAATGGCCGATATCGTGCAACAGAAAAATCGCGCGGCGGCCCGGCCTTTCAGTCCAGAGGAATTACGGGTACCAGGTGCTGAAGCTCCAGATGCAGCTCCTCCCGCTCATTGAGCGAATATCTGAACAACGTCAGGTCAGGCCCTTCCCGGCGGGCCAGGCCTAGCTCCGGCAATATCTGAGTGTATATCTGCACCACGTGGTCGTTCAGTGCCACCGGCTTGCCGGAATAACAAAAGCGGCAAAAATCGCCGTAGATGTCCGGCAGCGGTTCCAGCTCGGGAACGGCATTGACCGAACTGTCCACCTCAACACCGAGAGAATAATCCACCCTGACCCTTTCCCCATCCGGACTCAAATGGGTCAGCGCGTAGATCAACGGCGGACGGCCGCCGAGTAGCTTGTAGAAATTCTCTTTGATCCCGCTGCGCAGGTGCAGATGCGACTTATCCAGATGTTCGATGTCCAGGTGATAGGCGTAATTTTTCCCTCTGAGGAGATACTGGCCTTTATCAACGGTGACGCGATCGACCTTAATATCGCCAGGCTGACCGGCGGACAGCGAACGCACCAGATGGCTGAAATCCTGCTTGCGGGCATGGCGGTAGACGCTGGGGGATTCGGCAAAGTGCTTTTTGAAACAGCGGGAAAAGGTTTGTTGGTTATCAAATTGATATTCTACGGAAATATCAAGAATGCTCTTTCGCGTGAAACGCAATGCGAAAGCGGCCAGATACAAACGGCGTGCGCGAATATACGATGCCAGCGACAGACCGGTCTGCTTCTTGAACAGCCGCTGCAGATACCATTTCGAGTAGCCTGATTTGGCGGACACAATATCCAATGACAGCGGATTAGTCAGATTGTCTTCAATCCAGACCAGCAGATCCTTGATGTGATTTTCCTGCGTTCCCATTTTCTTGCCGAACCTTCCGTTACAAATATGCCTTTGTGCACGTTTTACTGCTTTGTGCGTAGGGTATACAGGTTAAAACGAGGCGTCCAGCGGGCAACAGGACTTTACACAGGAGGAAACTCAGTGTGAAAGTTGCCGCCCCTATCAGGCGGCAACTGTTTTTGAAGGGTTATTTCACGCAGCGCGAGCACTGGCCGGCCTGGATCTTCTGGAAGAAGTCATTGCCTTTGTCGTCCACCAGAATAAACGCCGGGAAATCTTCCACTTCGATTTTCCAGATCGCTTCCATCCCCAGTTCAGGATATTCCACACAGGTCAGGCTCTTGATGCTTTGCTGCGCCAGAACCGCAGCCGGGCCGCCGATGCTGCCAAGGTAGAAACCGCCATGTTTGTTGCAGGCATCCGTCACCTGCTGGCTGCGGTTGCCCTTCGCCAGCATGATCATGCTGCCACCGTGAGATTGCAGCAGATCGACGTAAGAGTCCATGCGCCCGGCGGTGGTCGGCCCCAACGAACCCGAGGCGTAACCGTCCGGCGTTTTGGCCGGGCCAGCGTAGTAAATCGGGTGATCCTTAATGTATTGCGGCAAACCTTCACCGCGATCCAGACGCTCTTTCAGCTTGGCGTGCGCGATGTCGCGACCCACGATGATAGTGCCGCTCAGCGACAGGCGGGTCGATACCGGATACTGCGACAACTGCTTGAGGATATCGGCCATCGGGCGGTTGAGGTCGACCTTGATCGCCTCGCCCTCTCCGGCCTGGCGCAGTTCCTGCGGGATAAATTTGCCCGGATTGTGCTCCAGCTTCTCCAGCCAAATGCCGTCGCGGTTGATTTTTCCCTTGATGTTGCGGTCAGCGGAACAGGAAACGCCCATGCCGACCGGGCAGGATGCGCCGTGGCGCGGCAAACGCACCACGCGGATATCGTGCGCAAAGTATTTACCGCCAAATTGCGCGCCCAGCCCCAGGTTCTGCGCTTCTTTCAGCAACTCTTCTTCCAGCGCCACATCACGGAACGCCTGACCATGTTCGTTGCCTTCGGTCGGCAGGCCGTCGTAGTACTTGGTCGACGCCAGCTTGACGGTTTTCAGCGTAGCTTCAGCCGACGTGCCCCCGATGACAAACGCCACGTGGTACGGCGGACAGGCCGCAGTGCCCAGCGTGCGCATTTTATCGACCAGGTAATCTTTCAGCTTGCCCGGCGACAACAGCGCCTTGGTTTCCTGATACAGATAAGTTTTGTTGGCCGAACCGCCGCCTTTGGCGACACACAGGAACTTGTACTCTTCACCGTCCACACTGTAGAGATCGATCTGCGCCGGCAGGTTGCTGCCGGTGTTGACCTCTTTATACATGTCCAGCGCGGCGTTTTGCGAATAACGCAGGTTGTCTTCGATAAAGGTGTTGTACACCCCGCGCGACAGCGCTTCTTCATCGCCGCCGCCGGTCCAGACGCGCTGGCCCTTTTTCCCCATGATGATCGCGGTGCCGGTGTCCTGGCAGGTTGGCAAAATACCCTTGGCGGCGATTTCTGAGTTACGCAGAAATTGCAGCGCAACGTACTTATCGTTTTCGCTGGCGTCCGGATCCTCAAGGATATCGGCAACCTGCTGTTGGTGCGCCGGGCGCAGCATAAACGAAGCGTCATGGAAAGCATGCTGGGCGAGCAGGGTTAAGGCTTCCGGGGCAACTTTCAGGATTTCCTGGCCTTCAAACTCACTCACAGAAACGTGATCGCGGCTCAGCAGATAGTATTCGGTATCGTCTTTCTTCAGCGGGAACGGATCTTGATAATGGAACGGTTTATTCGACATTGATCTCTCACTTGCAACATCAGCTGCGTTAAATTCACACTTACTCAGCATGCCCGGGGCAGGCTGCGGCAAAAAACCTCCCACACCTTACGTATTTTTAATCAGTCGGTTATTGCGCTAAATCGCATAATAACCCCTATATTAGCAAGGTATTACTTCAGGTGGTTTTTTCCCAACCTCATACGATGAGCACTGCGGGTACAGACTCAGCATGCACGCTTTATTATCCCGCAGTTAACACATTGATTACAATCCATCAGAGACGATCGGGTTATCAATGCGGTGAAAAACCTGCCGGCAGTGAACGCGGAATTAGTTTTTCGTCTTATTGCCAGCCGGGGCGCCTTTGCTTAAGCTACCCACAATGAACAAAGTAAGAATCCCCATTGCACTGCAACAGGCGGTAATGCGTTGTCTGCGGGAAAAGCTTCAGCTGGCCCGCCAGCATTTTTCCGTCGAGTTTCCTGAACCCAAAGTCGTTTACCAGCAGCGTGGCACCACTGCGGGCACCGCCTGGCTGCAAGCCTGGGAAATCAGGCTCAATCCGGTGCTGTTAATGGAAAATCAGCAGCCGTTTATCGATGAAGTGGTGCCGCATGAACTGGCGCACCTGTTGGTGTTTCGCCAGTTTGGCCGTGTGCCGCCGCATGGCCGCGAATGGCGCCAGATGATGGAGAGCGTCTTGCGGGTGCCCGCCAGCCGCACCCACCAGTTCGAAATCGCCTCGGTGCAGAGCAAAACCTTCCCCTACCTGTGCCGCTGTCAGCAGCACCAGCTCACCGTGCGCCGTCACAATCGGGTGCTGCGCGGTGAAAGCGAATACCGCTGTCGCCAGTGCGGCGAAAAGCTGAGATTTATCGCTATCGAGAACCTTTAACGAAACGATTTATACGTTAAAACAAGTAAATATCACCATTTGCCACTGCCATAAACTTCCGTTACCCTGCCTGCTTTTCCAATTTCGAGCTGTTTTGGAATATGCTTCGCAAAATTCTGTTTATGGTGGTTTTCATTGCAGGTGCCGCGCACGCCCACGGCATCAATAATTTCTCTCAGGCCAAGACAGCGGCGGCCAAAATCAATCAGGATGCGCCCGGCTCTTTTTACTGCGGATGCCGGATCGACTGGCAGGGTAAAAAAGGCATTCCTGACCTCAATAGCTGCGGCTATCAGGTGCGTAAAAACGCCCAGCGCGCACAGCGTATTGAATGGGAACACGTGGTGCCGGCCTGGCAGTTCGGCCATCAGTTGCAATGCTGGCAGCAAGGCGGCCGCAAAAACTGCAATAAAGACGCGACCTACCGCCAGATCGAAACCGATCTGCACAACCTGCAGCCGGCGATCGGGGAAGTGAACGGCGATCGCAATAACTTTATGTACAGCCAGTGGAAAGGCGGCGAAGGCCAGTACGGCCAATGCCCGATGAAAGTGGACTTCAAAAATAAGCAGGCTGAGCCGCCGGCGCGGGCCCGTGGCGCTATCGCACGCACCTATTTCTATATGCGCGACCGTTATCAACTGCGGCTTTCACGCCAGCAAACCCAATTGTTCGAAGTGTGGAACCGCCAATATCCGGTCAGCCAATGGGAATGTCTGCGTGAAGCACGCATCGCCAAGGTTCAGGGCAATCATAACAACTATATTCAGCAGGCTTGCCAGCAACGAAAAGGCTAAATCCCCTTCGTACTTAAAACTGCAGCGGTGTTGGCTGCTTGAGCTTACCCGAATCACTTACTTAAGTAAGCTCATCGGGATGCACTCACTTGCCGCCTTGCTGCAGCTTCAATTACTTTGGGTATATACTCTTTTTTTTCAAGCTGCAGCACTGATGACTGCACATTAGTCAGGATCGAATATTCACATGCGTATACCCCGCATTTATCACCCGCAACCGCTGATCGACAATGCGGAAATCGCGCTGAGCGAAGACGCTGCCAACCACGTCGGACGCGTGCTGCGCATGAGCGCCGGCCAGACGTTGCAGCTGTTCGACGGCAGTAACCGGGTGTTTAACGCCGAGATCGTTCGGGTCGATAAGAAAAGCGTGCAGGTGCAACTCGGCGCCGGCCAGTTGGAAGACCGTGAATCACCGCTCAATCTGCACCTGGGCCAGGTGATTTCCCGTGGGGAGAAGATGGAGTTCACCATTCAGAAATCCATCGAGCTGGGCGTTAACGTCATTACACCGTTGTTTTCCGAACGCTGCGGCGTCAAGTTGGATGGCGAACGTCTGGCGAAAAAAATTCAGCAATGGCAGAAAATCGCCGTCGCCGCCTGTGAACAATGCGGCCGCAACCGCATTCCGGAAATTCGCGAGGCCATGCAGTTGGAAGCCTGGTGCGCCGAGCAGGACGGCAGTCTGAAGCTTAACCTGCACCCGCGCGCCAGCCACAGCATCAATACCCTGCCGCTGCCGGTGGACCATGTCCGCCTGCTGATTGGGCCGGAAGGCGGGTTATCCGCCGACGAAATTGCGATGACCACCGGCTACGGATTTACTGATATCCTGCTGGGGCCACGCGTTCTGCGTACAGAAACTACAGCGCTCACCGCAATTACCGCTTTGCAGGTACGTTTCGGCGATCTGGGTTAAAGGAGAGAAAATGATTAAGCTCGGCATCGTGATGGACCCTATCGCCTCCATCAATATCAAGAAAGACACCAGCTTCGCCATGCTGCTCGAAGCGCAGCGCCGTGGCTGGGAACTGCATTACATGGAGATGAACGATCTCTATCTGCACGCCGGTGATGGGCGCGCACGCACCCGCTTGCTGAGCGTGAAAGAAGATAAAGAAAGCTGGTTCAGCTTCGGAGCCGAGCAGGATCTGGCGCTGCAGGATCTGGACGTGATTCTGATGCGCAAGGATCCGCCATTCGATACCGAATACATCTACGCGACCTACATTCTGGAGCGCGCAGAGGTGAAAGGCACGCTGGTGGTCAACAAGCCTCAGAGCCTGCGTGACTGCAACGAAAAGCTGTTCACCGCCTGGTTCCCGGAGCTGACGCCGGACACCCTGGTCAGCCGTAGCGCAGCCCACATCCGCAAATTCCACCAGCAGCACGGCGACATCATCCTCAAACCGCTGGACGGCATGGGCGGCGCGTCCATCTTCCGCGTGAAGCAAGACGATCCTAACCTGTCGGTGATTATCGAGACCTTAACCGAGCACGGCAGCCGTTTCTGCATGGCGCAAAACTTCCTGCCGGCGATCAAGGAAGGCGATAAGCGCATTCTGGTGGTTGACGGCGAACCTGTGCCGTACTGCCTGGCGCGCATCCCGGCGCAGGGGGAAACCCGTGGTAATCTGGCGGCCGGTGGCCGTGGCGAACCGCGCCCTCTGAGCGAAAGCGACTGGAAAATTGCCCGCGCAGTGGCTCCGACGCTGAAAGAGAAAGGCCTGATCTTCGTTGGCCTGGACGTGATCGGCGATCGTCTGACCGAGATCAACGTCACCAGCCCAACCTGTGCGCGCGAAATCGAAGCGGCCTTCCCGGTTTCCATCACCGGCATGCTGATGGACGCGATCGAAAAGCGTCTGGCAACGAAGTAATCCGCCATGCGGGCGGCGCTGTCGCCCGCAGTCCTGACCTTCCAAGGCGCGTGTAGCCAACAACGCTGCGGCTTGAAAGGCGACGGGTATATACCCTATGGATTTCGAGTTGCAGCCAGGCGGCCAGCTCGCTCATCCTCAGGCGCTTACTCAAGTAAGTAACTGGGGGGAGCGCGTGCAGCCAACAACGCTGCGGCTTGAAAGGCGACGGGTATAGCCGCATACTGGCGGCTGTTTAACTTATCACCACTCAATTACCTTAAATAACGCCATGAATTTACAGCACCATTTTCTTATCGCCATGCCATCTCTTCAGGATCCTCGCTTCAAACGCTCGGTGATTTATGTCTGCGAGCACAATGAAGAGGGCGCCATGGGTCTGGTGATCAACAAGCCGGTGGAACAGTTCACGGTGGAAACGGTGCTGAGCAAGCTGAAGATCATGCCGCCTGCCCGCAATCCGGCCATCAGCCTGGATAGGCCGGTATTCGCCGGTGGCCCATTGGCGGACGATCGCGGTTTTATCCTGCATACGCCACGCAGTGGCTTCGGCTCCAGCATCCAGATTTCGCCGGATACCATGATCACCACGTCAAAAGACGTGTTGGAAACGCTGGGTACTCCGGAGCAGCCGGATGACGTGCTGGTGGCACTCGGCTATGCCGGCTGGGAAAAAGGCCAGTTGGAACAGGAAGTGCTGGAAAACGCCTGGCTGACCATCGAAGCCGACACCGACATTCTGTTCCATACGCCGATCGCCAGCCGCTGGCGCGAGGCAGCCAACCTTCTTGGTATTGATATCCGCAGCATTGCCAACCACGCAGGACACGCCTGATGACCAACCGTACCATTATCGCCTTCGACTTCGGCACCAAAAGTATCGGCGCGGCCATAGGTCAGGAACTCACCGGCAGCGCCCGCGCGTTGGCGGCGTTCAAAGCGCAGGACGGCTCACCGGACTGGCAAAAGATCGAAAAGCTGCTGAAAGAGTGGCAGCCGGATCTGGTGGTGGTCGGCCTGCCGTTGAATATGGATGGCACCGAGCAGTTGGTGACCGACCAGGCACGCAAATTCGCCAACCGTCTGCATGGCCGCTTTGGCGTGCAGGTCGCGCTGCATGACGAACGCCTCAGCACCGTCGAAGCGCGCGCCAATCTGTTCGATCGCGGCGGTTTCCGCGCTCTGGACAAAGGCAGCGTAGACTCCGCCTCCGCAGTCGTGATTCTGGAAAGCTGGTTCGAACGGCAACTGAGCTGACCGGCCCGTCACGCTTCTTCTCCCCCCAACAAACCGGCGTCGATCCGTTGCTGCAATCCCTGTTCAAAGGTCTGCATGCCGGACTGCGCGCCGGTTTGCAGCACGCTGGCAAGCTGATGGGTTTTGCCTTCGCGGATCATGCTGCTGACCGCCGCCGTCGCCGTCAGCACCTCGAAGATCGCCACTCGCCCGCCGCCGGGCCTGCTTAGCAGCTTTTGCGCAATCACCGCCTGCAGGCTGGCAGCGAGCTGTGCGCGCACATAAGGCTTTTCTTCCGCCGGGAAAACGTCTACCAAACGATCCACCGCCTGCGGCGCGCTGCGGGTGTGCAGCGTCGCCAGCACCAAATGGCCGGTTTCCGCCGCAGTGAGCGCCAAACGAATGGTGGTGGTATCACGCAGTTCTCCCAACAGGATCACATCCGGATCTTCACGCAGCGCGGCGCGTAGCGCTTCGTCAAAACTGTGGCTATCGCGGCCCAATTCGCGCTGTTGAATCAACGACTTCCGGCTATGGTGCATAAATTCGATCGGGTCTTCCAGCGTGATGACATGCCGGCGTTGATGCTGATTGATGTCGTCAATCATCGCCGCCAGCGTGGTGGATTTACCGCTGCCGGTCGCGCCGGTGACCAATATCAGGCCATCCTCACGCCGCAGCAGCGCGGGGACAATGGCCGGCACCGCTAACGCCGCCAGCGTCGGGCAGTGGCCGGCGATCAACCGCAGCGCGACGGATATCCCCAGGCTTTGCAAAAAGAAATTGGCGCGCAGCCGGATATCGCCCGCCAACGTCAACGCCAGATCGAGCTGCCCATGCTGCTGCAAAAGCTGCAACTGCGGCGGTTGCAGCAGCGTGCCGCACAGCTGGTGCATTCGCTCCTGGGTCAGTATTTCCGCCCCTTCCAGCGGTTGCAGTTCACCATCAATGCGCAACATGGGTTGATGGCCCGCACAAAGGTGCAGATCGGAAGCATTATGCTTTACACTAAGGGCCACGAATTCGTCGATATCCATATCAATCTCCTGGGTCAATAATGAGCACTATCCAACAGAATCTGCAGGATGTCAGAAGCCGCATCGCGGCAGCCGCTCAAGGTTGCGCACGCGCTCCAGAAGAAATCACTCTGCTTGCAGTCAGCAAAACCAAACCTGTGGCGGCGATCGCAGAAGCCATCGCGGCCGGCCAGCGTGCCTTTGGCGAGAATTACGTGCAGGAAGGCGTGGATAAAGTTCAGCATTTCGCCACGCAGCCGGAAGGCGCAACGCTGGATTGGCACTTTATCGGCCCGCTGCAATCCAATAAAAGCCGGCTGGTGGCGGAGCACTTCGCCTGGTGCCACACGGTGGATCGGCTGCGCATCGCCCAACGGCTCAGCGATCAACGCCCGGCTGGCATGCCGCCGCTTAACGTTCTGATCCAAATTAATATCAGCGATGAACAGAGTAAATCTGGCATTGTACTGGCTGAATTACCGGCGCTGGCGGAGGCGGTAGCCGCGCTGCCGAACCTTAGGTTGCGCGGGCTGATGGCGATTCCCGCTCCGGAAGAAGACTACCAACGCCAGTTGGCGGTCTTCGGCCAGATGAGCGACGCCTTCCTGGCCCTGCAACAGCATTATCCGCAAGTGGATACCCTGTCGATGGGCATGACGGATGATATGGCGGCGGCGATTGCCGCAGGCAGCACCCTGGTGCGTATCGGCACCGCAATTTTTGGCGCTCGTGATTATTCACCGAATTAACATACCCTATGGCTTTCAAGTTGCAGCTAGGCGCCCAGCTCGCTCATCCCCAGGCGCTTACTTGAGTAAGTAACTGGGGTGAGCGAGTGCAGGTAACAACGCTGCAGCTTGAAAGACGACGGGTATACACATATAACGAGGGATTTTGATGCAACATCGTAAGATTACCTTTATTGGCGCCGGCAACATGGCGCGCGCGATTATCGCCGGCCTGGTGGCGGGCGGATACCCGGCTAAACTCATCAGCGTCTGTGCGCCTTCGGCTAAAAACCGCGATGCGTTGGCGGCGGACTACGGCATCGTCAGCAGCGGCGACAACCTGGCCTGCGCACGCGAGGCCGAGGTCGTGGTGCTGGCGGTAAAACCGCAAATGATGGCCGACGTCTGTCAGCCGCTGCAACAGGTCGATTTCTCCGGCAAGCTGGTGCTGTCGATCGCCGCCGGCATTCAGGTCAGCCGTTTTTACCAACTGTTGAGCGACAAGCTGAGCATCGTGCGCATTATGCCCAATACCCCGTCTCTGGTTGGTAAAGGCATGAGCGGCCTGTACGCGCCGCAACAGGTCAGCCAGCAGGATCGCGACTATACCGGCGATTTGATGGCCTCCGTCGGCAAGGTTTGCTGGGTGGATGACGAAAACGGCATCAACGGCGTCATCGCCGCCGCAGGCAGCGCACCGGCCTACTTCTTCCTGTTTATGGAAGCCATGCAGCAAGAAGCCGAGCGCATGGGCTTCGACAGCCAAACCGCACGCGAGCTGGTGCAACAGGCCGCTTCCGGCGCCGCCGCGTTGGTGGAAGCCAATCCGGACACGCCATTATCGACCCTGCGCGAGCAGGTCACCTCCAAAGGCGGCACCACCGCCGAAGCGCTGCGGGTATTCAACGAGCAGCAACTGCCGGAGACCGTGGCCAAAGCCATGCGCGCGGCGGTTTCCCGTGCGCAGGAAATGGAAAAATCATTTTAAATAACCGAGAGTTAAGGAGAAGGACCCTTTCATGCTAACGCTGACTTTTTTGGTCAAAACCGTTATTGATCTTTACGTTATGGTGCTGCTGCTACGCATTTGGATGCAGTGGACGCGTACCGACTTTTATAACCCGTTCGCCCAGTTCGTGGTGAAGATCACCCAACCGGTGGTCGGCCCGCTGCGTCGCATCATCCCGTCGCTGGGGCCTGTCGACAGCGCTTCGCTGTTGCTGGCGTTCCTGCTGATGACCATCAAGTACCCGCTGCTGCTGCTGATTCAGGGCGGCGCAATGTCGCTCAGCCCGTATAACCTGCTGTTTGGCCTGATTTCGCTGGTCAAGTCGGCGGGTTATCTGATCTTCTGGGTGATGATTATCCGCGCCCTGATGAGCTGGATCAGCCAGGGCCGCAGCCCGATTGACTATGTGATGTATCAGTTGACCGAACCCCTGATGGCCCCGATCCGTCGCATTCTTCCCGCCATGGGCGGCATCGATTTTTCAGCGATGGTGGTGATCCTGATCCTGTATCTGATCAACTACCTGGGTATGGATTTGTTCGGTGAGATCTGGTTCCTGCTGTGAGTGCAGTCACCCCCGTGCTGGACGGGCTGGCGATCAGGCTATATATTCAGCCGAAAGCCAGCCGCGACCAGATTATCGGTTTGCATGGCGACGAACTTAAAGTCGCCATTACCGCCCCGCCGGTTGACGGCCAGGCCAACGCCCATCTGATCAAGTTTATCGCCAAGCAGTTTAAAGTGGCGAAAAGCAACGTCACCATCGAGAAAGGCGAACTGGGGCGGCATAAACAGTTACGCATCGTTAATCCGCAACAGATCCCCGCCGTGGTCGCGGCGCTTATCGAATAATGTTCAAGGTAGTCATCATGCAAAAAGTCGTTCTTGCCACCGGTAACCCGGGAAAAGTGCGTGAACTCGCCGACCTGCTGGCCGATTTCGGTCTGAACGTGGTCGCACAAACCGAGCTGGGCGTGGATTCCGCCGAGGAAACCGGCCTGACGTTTATCGAAAACGCCATCCTGAAAGCCCGTCACGCGGCGCAAATCACCGGCCTGCCGGCGATCGCCGATGATTCCGGCCTGGCAGTGGACGCCCTGGGCGGCGCGCCTGGCATCTACTCTGCGCGCTACGCCGGCGTAGACGCCTCTGACCAGCAAAACCTCGACAAGCTGCTGGTGGCGCTGAAAGACGTGCCGCAAGGCAGCCGCGGCGCACAATTCCACTGCGTGCTGGTGTACATGCGCCATGCAGAAGACCCGACGCCGCTGGTGTTCCACGGCAGCTGGGCGGGTGAAATCACCTTTGAATCCGCCGGTGCCGGTGGTTTCGGTTACGATCCTGTCTTCTACGTCCCGGAGTTGGGCCGCACCGCCGCCGAACTGAACCGCGACGAGAAGAGCGCGGTGTCACACCGCGGTAAGGCGCTGAAGTTGATGCTGGAAGCCATGCGCAATGCTTAAGTTGCCCCCGCTGAGTTTGTACATTCACATCCCGTGGTGCGTGCAGAAGTGCCCGTACTGCGACTTCAACTCGCATGCGTTGAAGGGTGAAGTGCCGCATCAGGAATACGTCGATCACCTGCTGGCCGATCTGGATGCCGATCTGCCGCTGGCAGGCGGCCGGGAGATCCGCACCATTTTTATCGGCGGCGGTACCCCCAGCCTGCTGAGTGCCGAGGCGATGCAATCGCTGCTCGATGGCGTGCGGGCGCGTATTCGCGTCGCCGATGACGCGGAGATCACCATGGAGGCCAACCCCGGTACCGTGGAGGCCGATCGCTTCAGCGGCTACCAGCGCGCCGGTGTGAACCGCATCTCGATCGGCGTGCAAAGCTTCAGCGCAGAGAAATTAACCCGTCTGGGGCGCATTCACGGCCCGGAAGAGGCCAAGCGTGCAGCACACCTGGCCACCGGTCTCGGCCTGCGCAGCTTTAACCTCGATCTGATGCACGGCTTGCCGGACCAGTCGCTGGAAGAGGCGCTGGACGATCTGCGCCAGGCGATCGCCCTGAACCCGCCGCACCTGTCGTGGTATCAGCTGACCATCGAGCCAAACACCCTGTTCAGCTCGCGGCCGCCGGTGCTGCCGGACGACGATGCGCTGTGGGACATCTTCGAACGCGGCCACCAACTGCTGAGCGCCGCCGGCTACCGGCAATATGAAACCTCGGCCTACGCCAAACCGGGTTACCAATGCCGGCACAACCTCAACTACTGGCGCTTCGGCGACTATCTGGGGATTGGCTGCGGCGCGCACGGCAAGCTGACCTTCAGCGACGGCCGCATTCTGCGCACCGCAAAAACCAAGCATCCGCGCGGTTTTATGCAGGGCAAGTACATGGACAAGCAGCATGAGGTGACGACGGCAGATCGGCCGTTCGAGTTCTTTATGAACCGCTTCCGCCTGCTGGAGGCCGCACCGCGTGCCGATTTCGCCAACTACACCGGGCTGGACGAAAGCGTGATTCGCCCACAGTTGGATGAGGCGCTGGAGAAAGGCTATCTGGAGGAAACGGCGGAATACTGGCAGATCACCGAAAAAGGCAAACTGTTCCTTAACTCGCTGCTGGAGCTGTTCCTGGCGGATGAATAAACAAAAAGCGCTGAATTATCAGCGCTTTTTTATTAATTCAACGGACCTGTGTCTCAGGCCGCCTGATGGGGGCGATGTGTCACATCGCCACGCCCCTTTAGCAAACCCTCAACGGAAATATCTTCATCCAACGCATCCCAATGGATCCCACAAGCACTCAACTCATAGCAAACGCGTTGTTCATCCGTTGCATTCAGCAACCGGGGGAACCATGTTAGCGGAACACCAATAATTCTGGCATCGCTCAGTTCCACCCACATTGTCACCTCATCAAAGCGGACAGCTTTAGCTGAAATACTCATTCCAGGCCTCCAAAAACAGCGACTGGTGATCTTCAATAATTCCAGTTAACTCTTTTAATACTCTGGAATTAAACCCATCATTGCGTGCCAGTTGCACAACCGGCGTCAACCAGAACTTGGCTTCCGTCCCCGCGTCTCTGACATGAATATGAGCTGGCTCTAACGGATCCGCCTTCATTTGAGTAAAAGAAAAACTTATACCCTTTAAAACGAAATATCACTGGCATCAATGCAAAATCCTTTTGGCAATTGATTATAGTTTAGCCAGTTTGTCAGATAGTCGTCAGCAGGTCAAAAAACGCTCCAATAGTGATAAAGCTAATGTTACTTCAACGCGTTAAGCAGGTCTTTACGCTGGGTTTCCAGGCCGGTAACGCGGTTGCAGACGTCGTGACCAAAGTTCTGGAAATCCTGCTCCTGGTTGTTCCATTCGTTCTGAATCGCCTTCTGCAGGCCACCCAAGTTGCCCATAATCGCCTGCAACGGATTACCGCCGCTGCTGGCGGCCTGCTTGACGCCCATCTCGTTCAGGCTGTCTTGCAACACGCCGCCCATGCTTTGCTGCACGAGATTGCGGCCATCCTGCTCAACCTGGTCGATCGCCTTGTGGTGGAAGGCCAGGCCGTCGCTGCGGTGTTCGATAATGCGGTTCATCTGCTGCTTAAGCTGGTCGTTCAGCGTGGTCAGGCGGTTGCGCACATTGCTGTCGCTACCCAGTTCCTTCACGATCACCTTGTCCAGCGCCACCCGCGCTTTTTCCAGATGCTGCTGCGCGCCCTTGTCGATCCACGGCAGTTCTTTGCGTAGCGCACTCTGGTAACTGAAAGCTTTCTGACGCTGGCTGTCGTTGAGGCTCAGCGCCTGGCCGTTACGGGTGACATCGCCATCCGCCGAAATCTGCAGATTGCCGCTGGCGCCGGTCACCTGCACGTTTTGCGGGCTGATGACCACGTCGTCCTGAGGTTTAACGCTGCACTGATATTCGGCATGCGCCTGTGAAGCGGTCAACAACAGTAAGGCTAACCCGGTTTTCTTTAACATATTTTCTCCTGACTCCCTTCCGTGGTGGGATTAAAAAATCGAACGGCTAATCCGTTGAGACAACAGTTCCAGCGCTGCAGTTCCCGCCAGGGAGTTACCGGATGCATCCAGCTCCGGCGACCAGACGGCGATCGACAGCTCATCGGGCACGATAGCGACAATGCCGCCGCCTACGCCGGATTTGCCCGGCAAGCCCACCCGATAAGCAAACTCCCCTGCGCCGTCGTACATGCCGCAGGTCATCATCAGCGCGTTGATCTGGCGGGCTTGCAGCGGGCTTATCACTTCGCGCCCACTGAGGTCACGCCCGTGATTGGCCAGATAGGCAAAGCTGCGCGCCAGCTCCACGCAGCTCATGCGCAGCGCGCAGTAGTGGAAATAGGTTTGCAAAACGGTGAGCACGTCGTTTTCGAAGTTGCCGAACGACTTCATCAAATAGGCTATCGCCGCGTTGCGATCGGAGTGTTCGAACTCGGAGCGCGCCACGCGGGAATCATAGGCCAGATCGTCTTCGCCGGTCAGTTGCCGCACCACTTCCAGCATTCGCTGTTTAGGGGCGCTGAGCCGGGTTTGCAGCATGTCGCACACCACCAGCGCGCCGGGGTTGATAAACGGATTACGCGGCTTGCCCTGTTCCATTTCCAACTGCAACAGCGAGTTGAACGGCAGGCCGGAAGGCTCTTTGCCGACCCGTTGCCAGATCTCGTGTTCCTGGTAGCGCGTCAGCGCCAGCGTCAGGCTCAGCACCTTGGAAATAGACTGAATAGAAAAACGTTCCGTGGCGTCCCCGGCCTGGAACATCTCGCCGTCGACGGTGCAAACGGCGATCGCCAGACGGTCGGCGGCCACTTCCGCCAGCGCCGGTATATAGTCCGCCACTTTCCCTTTGCCAATCAGCGGGCGCACCTGTTGCAGGATGTCATCCAGCAACGCGTTATCCAATGTCGTTACCACCTCGGTCACACTCCGGACAAAACAAAGGTGCCGTAAAGGCACCTGAGAATGCTGAAAAAGTCCTCTGTAGTTAAAAGCAGTGCTATGAGTGCCAATAAAAACAAAGAATCAGATTTTCTGTTTTACCCCAACCCACCGAAAACCACGTTTTTCGGCGGGTTGTCCACAGTCTAAGGCGCCGTTAAGGCACCTTAAATCAATGAATAGCACGGCGCGATGCCGCACTCATCAGGCCGGTAAAATCAATCCCACCAGATATCGAACAGCTCGCTGACCTTAACGTCAGACAGCTTGCGCGCTTCCAGCCATTTTTTGACCAGTTCACGCTGTTCGTCGGTACAATGACCGATGGTTTGCAGGCAGATTAACCCTTCCCACTGCAGATAGCCGCTGCCGTCAAACGCCAGGCCATTCGGCTCAATCATTTCGTCGATGAAAGCGTCCAGCGTGCTGTCGATATCCTCAACCGCGGTGCCTTCGGCAAAACGCCATGCTACGGAGAAACCCAGCTCCTGAAACTCTTCAATGTGTAACTTTTTACGTAAACGACGACTGCGGTTCTTAGCCATTATTCTTTCCTCTCAAACATCAAATCCCAAACGCCATGTCCCAGACGCTGGCCGCGTAATTCAAATTTTGTCAGCGGGCGTGAATCCGGACGCGGCACGTAATCATTATCGCTGGAAAGATTACGGTAGCCTGAGATCCCGTTCATAACCTCTAACATATGTTCTGCATAAGGTTGCCAGTCGGTGGCCATATGGAATACGCCGCCGACTTTCAGTTTGCGTCGCACCAGTTCAACAAACGGCGTCTGTACGATGCGGCGTTTGTTGTGGCGCGCTTTGTGCCACGGATCGGGGAAAAACAGCTGCACCATGTCCAGCGATCCGTCCGGGATCATATTCTCCAGCACCTCAACCGCATCGTGACACATCACGCGCAGGTTGCTCAATTCCGCTTCGGTGGCGTCCGCCAGGCAAGCGCCCACGCCCGGCGAATGCACCTCAATCCCCAGGAAGTTCTGCTGCGGATTGTTGCTCGCCATGGTCACCAGCGAGGCGCCCATGCCAAAACCGATCTCCAGCACGGTCGGCGCTTCGCGCCCGAACAGTGCGGCGATATCGACAAGTTCAGCCTGATACTCCACGCCCATCACCGGCCAATAGTTGTCCAGCGCGTGCTGCTGGCCTTTGGTCAACCGCCCCTGGCGGCGGACAAAACTGCGGATACGGCGCATCGCGCGGCCGTTCTCATCAAATTCCGGGGAGATGACGTCATTAATCATAGTGCTTTCTGTCTGTTTGGCTGCCAATTAGGGAAACGCGCATTATGCAAAGATACCTTGGTTTAGCAAGTGTTCATCTTGATACCTGCCGTGCGACGTCGGAAAGTTCCGGTTTACAGCAACATGACTCTATGCTGCAATCTCGCTTCATTTTCTGCCGGATATCGAATCTGCTTATGATGCAAGCACAACAGTTCGCACAGGTAGTGCTTGACTGGTACCAGCGTTACGGTCGTAAAACCCTGCCGTGGCAGCTTGATAAGACCGCCTATCAAGTATGGCTCTCCGAGGTCATGTTGCAACAAACTCAGGTTGCCACCGTTATTCCTTACTTTCAGCGTTTTATGGCGCGCTTTCCCAACGTACGCGCCTTGGCAGAAGCGCCGCTGGACGAAGTGCTGCACCTGTGGACCGGCCTGGGCTACTACGCTCGCGCGCGCAACCTGCATAAGGCGGCGCAAACCATTGTCGCACAGCACGGCGGCGAGTTCCCGACAACCTTTGAAGAAATCGCCGCTTTGCCCGGCATCGGCCGCTCAACCGCCGGTGCGGTGCTGTCGCTGGCGCTCGGTCAACACTATCCGATCCTCGACGGCAACGTGAAGCGCGTGCTGGCCCGCTGCTATGCGGTTGAGGGCTGGCCGGGCAAGAAAGACGTAGAGAACCGCCTGTGGCGGATCAGTGAAGACGTCACCCCGGCCCAGGGCGTCGGCCAATTCAATCAGGCGATGATGGATCTGGGGGCGATGGTCTGCACCCGCTCCAAACCCAAATGCGAGCTGTGCCCCCTTAACACCGGCTGCATCGCTTACGCTAACCACAGTTGGGCAAAATACCCCGGCAAAAAACCGAAGCAGACGCTGCCGGAAAAAACCGCCTACTTCTTATTGCTGCAAAGCGGCGAGCGGGCGTGGCTGGAACAGCGCCCGGCCGTAGGGCTGTGGGGCGGGCTGTTTTGCTTCCCGCAGTTCAGCGAACGCGAAGAGATGGAACTCTGGCTGCAACAGCGCGGTCTGAAAGGCAATCGCCTGGAGCAGTTGACCGCATTTCGCCATACTTTCAGCCATTTCCATCTCGATATCGTGCCAATGTGGCTGGAAATGAACGATGCCGGCGGCAGTATGGATGAAGGGGTCGGTCTCTGGTATAACCTGGCGCAACCGCCCGCCGTCGGGCTGGCAGCGCCGGTTGACCGCCTGTTGCAACAGTTGGCAAAACACTCCCCGCTCCAACAGGGTTTATTTGGCGCTAGCGCCATTGATGAGGAATTAGCATGAGCAGAACCATTTTTTGTACCTTCTTGCAGCGCGATGCCGAAGGGCAGGACTTCCAACTTTATCCAGGGGACATCGGCAAACGCATCTATAACGAGATCTCGAAAGAGGCTTGGGCCGAATGGATGAAAAAGCAGACCATGCTGATCAACGAGAAAAAACTGAACATGATGAACGTGGATGACCGCAAACTGCTGGAAGCCGAAATGGTCAAATTCCTGTTCGAAGGGCACGACGTCCATATCGAAGGCTATACGCCACCGAGCGAATAATGCTGTTGGGGCCAGGCGCTGGCCCTTCCAAAACTTCTCGTATACGGCTTTAAGATGAAGAAAATTTTAGCTTTGCTAGTGATAGCGCCATTGCTGATTTCCTGTTCCGGCAAGAAAACCGACGAAGTCAACGAAGCCTGGGTCAAAGACACTAACGGCTTCGAGATCCTGATGGGCCAATTTGCCCACAACATCGAGAATATCTGGGGTCTGAACGAGGTTCTGATCGCCGGGCCAAAAGATTACGTTAAATATACCGACCAGTATGAAACCCGTAGCCACATCAACTTTGATTCTGGCGCGATTACCATTGAAACCATCGCCACCACCGATCCTGCCGCTCACCTGCGCCAGGCTATCATCAGCACCCTGCTGATGGGGGACGATCCGGGTTCAATCGATCTCTATTCCGACGTCAACGATATCCAGATCAGTAAAGAGCCGTTCCTGTACGGCCAGGTGCTGGATAACAAAGGCGCGCCGATCCGTTGGGAATGGCGTGCGGCGCACTTTGCCGACTATTTGCTGCAAACCAAGCTGCAAAAACGCACCTCCGGCCTGCACGTGATTTACTCGGTCACCATTCAGCTGGTACCAAACCACCTGGATCAGCGTGCGCACAAATACCTGCCGATGGTACGCAAGGCGTCGGAGAAATACGGTGTGGAAGAGTCGCTGATCCTGGCGATCATGCAAACCGAATCCAGCTTTAACCCGTATGCGGTAAGCGGTTCGGATGCGCTTGGCCTGATGCAGGTTGTGCAGCATACCGCCGGTAAAGACGTGTTCCAGATGCGCGGGAAATGGGGCACGCCAAGCCGCAGTTACCTGTTCGATCCGGAGAACAACATCGACACCGGTACCGCTTATCTGGCGATCCTGCAAAACAACTATCTGGGCGGCATTCAGAACCCGACCTCGCGCCGCTATGCGGTGATCACCGCCTATAACGGCGGCGCAGGCAGCGTGTTGCGGGTATTCTCCAGCGACAGAACCCGTGCGGTGAGTATCATCAACGGCATGCAGCCGGGTGACATTTACCAGACGCTGACCACCAAACACCCGGCCAGCGAATCACGCCGCTATCTGGTGAAGGTGAACAACGCGCAGAAGAGTTATCGCAGGAAGTAACGTGCGGTGAGGTTGTTATCAATGAAAAGGGCCGGTGCAAACCGGCCCTTGTTGTTTATTGCTTGATCATATAGCCGAAAATGCGTTTCCAGCCGTGATCCTTTTTCTCGATATACACACCCTGCAGCTCCGGTGAGAAGCCCGGCAGACGGTTGATGCCGTCTTCCAGCGCCAGGAAGTAACGCTGCACCGCTCCGCCCCACACTTCCCCCGGTACCACGCACAGCACGCCCGGCGGGTACGGCAACGCGCCTTCCGCCGCAATGCGCCCTTCGGCCTGGCCGATCGGCACCAGCTCGACGTTGTCGCGAATAAACTCCACGTTGGCGTCCTGCGGATTCATCACCACCTGCGGGAAATGGTTCTTGCGGAACATCTCTTTTTGCAACTGCTTAACGTCGAAGCTGACGTACAGATCGTGCATTTCCTGACACAGCTGGCGGATGGTATAGCCGCGGTAGCGCTGCTCGTTCTTGCGGTACACCGTCGGCAATACTTCGCTCAGCGGCGCGTCTTCTTCCACGTAGCGTTCAAACTGCACCAGCATATCGACCAGGTGATCCATCTTGGCCGGATTTTCCGCCGGGGTCAGCAGGAACAGGATCGAGTTAAGATCGCATTTCTCCGGCACTATGCCGTTCTCGCGCAGGAAGTTGGCCAGAATGGTCGCCGGCACGCCGAACTCGGTGTATTGGCCGGTGGCCGCGTCGATGCCCGGCGTGGTCAGCAGCAGCTTGCACGGATCGACCAGATACTGGTCCTGCGCATAGCCTTCGAAACCATGCCATGTCTCGCCCGGCACAAAGTTGAAGAAACGGGCATCGTTGGCGATCAGGTCAGTATCGTAATCCTGCCAGGCCTTGCCCGCCACCTGCAAAGGAATAAACGGCCGCAGCTGCGAACAGCGTTCCAGCAGTTGCTTGCGCGTCTCGATGCCGAGCTTTACGCAGTCCATCCACATGCGACGGCCGGCGGCCCCGGCATGCATCTTGGCGTTAACGTCCAGCGCGGCGAACAGCGGGTAGAACGGGCTGGTCGAGGCGTGCAACATGAAAGCATTGTTAAGGTGCTTGTGGTTACAGTGGCGCTTTTGGCCCTTGATGTGATCGTCTTTCTTGTGGATCTGCGAGGTCTGCGAGAAACCGGCCTGCTGCTTATGCACCGATTGGGTGACGAAAATACCCGGATCGAGTTCATCGAGCTCCAGCAGCAGCGGCGAGCACTCTTTCAGCATCGGGATAAAGCCTTCGTAACCCACCCAGGCGGAGTCAAACAGGATGTAGTCGCACAGGTGGCCGATGGTGTCGATCACCTGGCGCGCATTATAGATAGTGCCATCGTAAGTACCGAGCTGAATGATCGCCAGGCGGAACGGCCGCGCCGCATTGGCCTTCTCCGGTGCCACCTCACGGATTTGCTCACGCAGATAGCGCTCGTCAAAGCAACGCGAATCGATACCGCCGATAAAGCCAAACGGGTTGCGCGCGGTTTCCAGATACACCGGCGTCGCCCCGGCCTGGATCAGCGCGCCGTGGTGGTTGGATTTATGGTTGTTGCGATCGAACAGCACCAGATCGCCGCGGGTCAGCAGCGCATTGGTCACCACCTTGTTGGCCGCCGAAGTGCCGTTAAGCACGAAATAGGTTTTATCGGCGTTGAAGACCCGCGCCGCATGCTTTTGCGCATCCTTGGCCGAGCCTTCGTGGATCAGCAGGTCGCCCAACTTGACGTCGGCGTTGCACATGTCGGAACGGAAAAGCGTTTCGCCGTAGAACTCGAAAAACTTCCGGCCGGCCGGGTGCTTGCGGAAAAACTCCCCGCCCTGATGCCCCGGGCAAGCAAAGGTGGAGTTTTCCATTTCCACATAGGTCTTCAGCGTTTTGAAAAACGGCGGCAGCAGCGCCTGCTCGTAGGCATCCGCAGCGGCTTCCAGTTGCGCCATATAGAACGCCTTGCTGGCGCCGGCCAGGGCAAAAACGCCGGTAATAAACGGCAGGTAGTCCGGGGAAAGGTGTTCATCCCCTTCAACAGCAACAAACGTTGGGATCTCGAATCCGGTGGCTTTCAACTGCGCCAAAATACCGGCGTTAACGTCATCAACCGACACGACCACCGCGGCCACATCGGTATAGTCCGTCTGTTCAATGCGGACAATCTGGCGCAGCGTTTCAATCGTGGCGACCAGGCTGGCGCTTGTCGCTATTTTCAATTCTTTCATCATGCTAACTCTCAAACGGTTAAGGATGAGGTGGTGCCACGGGGCACGGCGATGAGATAACAAAGGTTATCCCGGCAAAGTGATGTCCGGCGTTGCAGCATAAAGCGCAACCGTGACCGGCTCATGATCGCGAGATCATCAGGCAGCTATCGGGGACTGGTATCGGCAGCGTCCGATAGACATCAGTAAAATCAGAGCCGCAGCTCTATTTTTAATAATGCCTAACAGCGAGCATCAGAAGATGCCTTACCGCATGGTCGGCAGGGCGTTCTTGGCGTACTGTGTTCGGGAAAGGTAACGGCGGCGTGATGGCATCATCAGATGTCTGGTGCGCAGTGGCGCTTGAGTAACAAAACCAGTCATGCCAGTAATCCTCTGACTTAAATGAGCGGAAACACCGTTAGGGGACGTAGAGTGCCAAAATTTGCGCAATGATTGCATGTTTTTTTATGAGGTTCAAGTAACAATTATGTTACTACCCACTGAGGCAGATATTACATAACTCATTGTTATTTATAATATAAAAATAAATACCTGTAAAATCAAAACGGTATAAATACACATCTTTTCTGCATATCTATTGCCGCAGGCCGACGCAGACGCCCTGGATCGCCCCACCCCATTGAATGAAAAAAGAGCAACCGATCGGGTTTGTGACAGAAAGCGATTGACGATATCCAGCCAATAGGGTTAAATGCGCCCCGTTGCCCGGATAGCTCAGTCGGTAGAGCAGGGGATTGAAAATCCCCGTGTCCTTGGTTCGATTCCGAGTCCGGGCACCATATTTAGAAGAACCCGCCTATGGCGGGTTTTTTGCTTTCTGGAGTATGGACTCTTCCTGCGGGCCAAGGCTGAAGCGTTATTCAACCCGGCGCAAGCGCCGATTGTCCGAGTCCGGCACCACTAATTCTGCATCAAAGCACGCTGGTTAGAGGTACACCCTTTAACGGACGGAATAAAGGAACTGGCAGGTTGATATCGCAGTGTTGTCGAGCTTGCATATTCGATATCAATAACTAGGTTCATCTTAAAAAGGATGCCTGCGTTGGCGCACAGGCGTCATTTTCTCGATCACGATTAATTTTTACAGCTGGTGGTCTACCCTAGTATTAGATACAACCGTCAGTTAGTAATGTCGGCTTGTTCACTTCCAAACTCACCATTTCGCAACCTTGCTGTAAACTCGGATGGGGTCTGATAATTCAGTGCTGAATGGGGCCTGCATTCGTTATCGTCCCACCGCCAGTCATTAATGATTTTTCTTGCGTGCATGATGTCGCTGAACCAGTGCTCATTCAGACATTCATCGCCAAAGCGCCCGTTAAAGCTCTCGATAAATCCGTTCTGTGTCGGTTTGCTCGGCTGAATTAGCCGAAACACATGCGTTCCAACGCAAGCTCAGTGATGCGTCCGAATAAATGCGCATCAGCAGCCGGACGCAGCGCCTCATAGCGACAGGTTGACAGGGGTCACCTGCAGGCACGACGTTACGACAGAACTGTCGCATCACACATCACTGTCACAGCTTCCCATTTCTGGTCTGTCATCAGTACTTTCGGCCCAGTGCTGCCTATAATGTTTCTTTGTCCAGCATGGCTTCTGCCAGCAGCTTCTCCAGGCAGGCGTTATCTTCTTCAAGTGACTTAAGACGCTTCACTTCCGGCACTTCCATGCCGCCAAACTTCTTGCGCCATGTATAGAAGATGGCATCGTAGATAGCATGCGGCATATCTCCCGGGTAGGAATATCGGCCTCGGCTTCGCGAAGAATATTGATGCTCTGTTCGTCAAAAAACGCTTCTTCATGGGGTGTCCTCATATTGCTGATGAAGACATTGCTAACATCGGAGTGTATTAATCACGGGGATCAGGTCAAATCACTAGTACAATAGCCCAATAGCCCAATAGCCCAATAGCCCAAGAATATTTTTAATATTATTTAATATATAAGATCGATAATAAGACCACGATTAATTTCCCATAATTATAATTAATTATGCAATTATTGCTTTACCATATGACTTAACTTGCGTTTTAAGCCTGTTTTTAAACTCATTAATAATAACGCTTGCTAATGAAGTCGGAATAAGTTAATTATTTAACGGCTTTACATAGCCTTACACAGCTTTACATTTTATAATTGTATCGATTACATCAACAGAAGGAGTTGTTTATGAAAGTGATTGATTCTTCATTGTTAGAGTATGTATCTGGTGGTCGGGGTAACAATGGCGGCGATCGTACCGACAATGGCGGTAGAAGTAACGGGGGAAGTAAATCCGGTAATGGTAACAATGGTAGCTTAGGTAATTACTACGCTAAAAACACCTCGGAAGAGTGTATCAATTCGATGGTGGCAGGTACAGCAATGGGGGCATTTGGGGGATTACCTGGTGCGGCTATGGGATTGACTGCTGGCGCAGTTACCGGTGGATGTTTTAAGGATAGTGACAAAGGTGGCGGCAACGTGGGGATGGGTAGAGGCGGAAACAAATGCGGGTCAAGTTCTGGCGGAAGTTGCTCCTGGTAAAAATACACGTTAAAAAATAGTGATAAATCTCGCTTCATTTCCAGGTGGTTACATGAATGACAAAACGCTGAAATTAATATCGGTAGTTATCGGTATATTTCTCGCTCCCTCATTGCTAAGCGGGGCTGGGGTGGGGTTTTCAACATGGTATCCAGCGCCGAGGGGCATTTCCGTATTATTAGTTTCAATTAGCTCCTCCGTGTGTATAGTACGTTTTTTATATTTTTTGATTAAATTAATTTTTCGGAAACCATCGTATTAAAAACTAAACTACTTGACAATCCGCCCCTTTTGGGGCGGATTCACATATAAATATATTGTAGCCCTTCCCTAGGCTAATAATCACCCGATTTGCTTCAGTTGACAGATGATATCGCTGAATTCAGATAAATCACGCGGTCTGCCGATGCTATCGTAGTTTCACGGTGTGCAATGATGACCCGCGTAATACTGAGCCCTTTGATCGCCTGATTCACTACCTCCTCGCTTTCCTTATCCAACGCACTGGTCGCTTCATCCATGAACAACAGCCCGGGCTTTTTGTAAATAGCTCTGGCAATGTACAGTCGTTGTTTTTGGCCGCCGGACAGCCCCTCACCCAGTTCGCCGATCAACGTTTCATACCCCATCGGCATGCGCATGATGACCTCATGCAAATAACTGGCCCGAGCGCATTCCTGCAACCAGTCTTCATCCACCTCATCCACGAAACCGCAAATATTTTCCCGGATTGAACCGGAGAACAATTTGTCATCCTGCATCACACAGGCAATCATCTTGTGGTAGTTGTTGACCCCCAGTTGTTGTATATCGATACCATTCATCTCAACCCTTCCGTTGTCTGGCGTAAAAAGCCCACACAGTACCTTCATCAGTGTGGTCTTACCCGCTCCGGAGGGTCCTACGATAGCCACGCTTTCTCCCGGTAAGATGGTAATGTCCAGTTCACTGAAAATGGCTGGAGACTGGCTGTCATAGCGATAGCTCAAGGCGCGGGTTGTCAACGTAATCGGCTGTAGCCTAGCCTCATAAGGAAGGTCAGGTTTGCGATTCTCCCGCGGCTGTAGGGCGATATCAGCAATACGTTCGTTATGCAGGCTCATCATACGTAGCTGCAACAAAAAGTCGGTCAACGAGCTGATACGGTCGGAGAACTGTCCCCTGAAGGCGCCAAATGCCACAAACATACCTATGGTCATCTGGTTGTCGATCACCAGGCTGGTACCCAGCCACAGGATAGCGACCTGGTCGCAAGCCGCGACAAAGGTGTTGATGCCGCCAAACAGCATGTCCATCCTGGTCACCCGGATACCAGTATTGATAGTATCGATTTCGAGGTTGAGCCAGTGAGCACTACGTCGTTCCGACATTCCCTGTATTTTGACGGTGGCTATGCCATACAGTGTCTCCATGAAATACGAGCCAGCCCGGGCACTTCTGACTAACGACTCCTCAGACAGTTGCCGGTAATAACCGTAGGTCAGCAGACGCAGTAATACATACAAGGTGGTGAAGGCCATCACGATCCAGGTCAACCAACCACCGTACAGAATCATCATAACTAACACGCCGATCACCATGATACTGTCCATGATGGCGCCGACGATACTGGCAGTGAAGGTGCTGCGCAGTGCATCCAGCGAGCCGAAACGCGACTGGATATCACCCAGTTTGCGCCGTTCAAAATAGCCCAATGGCAGTCGCAACAGATGATTGAAAAGCCCAGATTGCCACTGTACGTTGATGAGAGTTGCCATGACCAATGAGGACCAGGCACGCACCATACTGACTGCCGCCCTCAGCAGGATGAAAAATAGCAACCCTGCGCAGATCAAAGTAAGCAGACCTCGGTCCCCGGCAGGGATCGCATGATCCATCACCAGTTGCGTACCGACCGGCATCACCAGGTTGATGGTTTCTATCACCAATGACAGACAAAAGATCTTGCCGAGTGTCCCCTTGAGACCGTGCACACTTCTCATCAGCAAACCAAGGCTGAGCCGATTGCGTACAGCATTTGCTTCGAAAGCGCTGCCGGGCCATGCTTCGAGGGCTACCCCGGTGAAACTTTGCGACACCTCAGCCAGACTCAGGGTACGACGCCCCTGCGCCGGATCATGCAGCACGACACGGTTACGCCTGACGCTCACCAGCACCACAAAATGATTGAACTCCCAGTGTAATATGCACGGCATTTTTAGCGCACCAAGCTCGTCTATATCGAGTGACAGAGGGCGTGAGGCCAACCCCAATTGCTCGGCAATACCGCTCAGACCAGACAGCGTGGTGCCACGCGCCGACAGGTTAAACTGCTGGCGCAGCGCAATCAGATCGATATTCTTGCCATAATGGCCGCAGACCATCGCCAGGCAGGCCAGACCGCACTCGGAGGATTCGGTTTGATGGACCAGAGGAACACGATGACGCAGCCGTATATCCAATTGGCTGAGCAAATTTTTAAAGGGCGCTTTACTCATTTACTGGCCCCGTTGCGCTGTGTTTCATGTCGTAGAACGGTGACAACATCCATTGATAAATCTTCCTTTTCTCAAGAAACAGCGTGCTCTGCGCTTTCATGCCGTTTTCCAGGCTCAGGCGTTTATCGCCATACATAATGGTCTGTTTTTCTGGCCGGACGATCACCTTGTAGTACGGAATGGCGGTGGTTAGTGCGCTTTTTGGAGCTCCCTGGTAAGTCAGCATTTCCTGTGGTAAGGCAGGTGCCCTGGAGATGATTGAGACGCTGCCGGCAAACTGCCCGAACTTCTCCGCCGGAAAGGCTTCATAGCGTACGTTAACCCGGTCGCCGGTGGAGACGTAGGGGATGGCATCATTGGGAACCCAAATGACCAGGTTGTAATGGTCTATCTTTTGTGGAATCACCTGCAGCAGACTGTCGCCGACATTCACCATTTGTCCGACAGTGACGCTCAGTGAATCAACGCGACCGGCGGATAGTGCTTTAACGATGATTTCTCCACCGGCATCGGTATTGATCAATTCCTTTTGCAGTTCGTAACGCTGTAACTCCATCTGATAAATCTGATTGTCAAATTCAGCTGCTTGGGTTTGTATCTGACTTTCCAATGCAGTAATTTGCAAAGAATTTTGCTCATTTTGCCCGCTTAGCCCTAGCATATTATTTTGCTGTTGATAATATAATGCTACCTGATTGGTTAGCTGATCTTTGTTAATTAACCCCTTGATCTGATACTGCTTATAGTTCTCCATATTCTCTTTCATTATACGGATACCGTCTTCGGCACGTTTGATAATTTCTGACGAGCGCTTAAAGGCTGAGGTGTATTGCTCTCTTTGGTTTTTCAGCATAGCGAGCGTGTTTTTCTTGCTACTCTGTAAACGTGATATGATGGCTGAAATTCGTCCTAGTTGATCCTCAATGTCTGTTCGTTGGTTCTCACTGACTACGCCACTGCGAGTGCTTTTGCTGACGTCAATCTGATAAATAGGATCACCGATTTTGATTATCTGCCCTTCATTGACAAATCGCCTGACGACCACACCCTGTACGCTTGAATACACGCTTGCTGCTCTAGGGGATGTGGTTATCTCTCCAGTTACATTGATGCGTCGCGTATAAGTACCAGCAATCACAAACACCAAAAAGGCGATGATAAATGATATGCAAATTCCAGTAACGAGCCATCCGGGGATACCTGGTAGTAAAATAGCTCGTCCCCGCCATCTTGACTTCTGACTTTCTATCGCTTCCCGGCGAAACAATTTCTGCCTCCATACATAAAAATTATGTTTTTTTGAAATTAGTACAATAAAACAATCAATTCAGAAGGAGAATAATTTAGACGGATTTTCTTTGTTCTGCCAGCTAAATAAAATTAAACCCACCTCTAATTATCGATATAGATTAATATTAGTATGTTTATTATATTTGTTTTATTGATGTACCACTCATGCCAAATAGTTACGCCAAATAATTATTCACATGGAAGGAACTCAGCCCGGATTGTGCGATCGGATCAATACCCTTTAGGGAACAAAGTATCTAACGCAAAAAAAAGACCACCAAACATCGGTGGCCATAGGTTAAAGCGTTAACAAAAGTCGGTGATTAGCCGGTTGCTGAATTCGGTGACAACGGCACAGAATCCTTGTCGGTGTAGGTCAGGTGGATCACCTCACCGACCTCAACTTCAGCCGCTATTCGTCCGCCGTCGACATGCTCGCCGCGGTCGTAGCGATCGTATGCGCTACGCGCGTCACTTGGTAGTGTCTTCGCCACTTCACAAGTGACGCGCGCTCCTCTGCTTCTAATGAGACTCACGTAAGCGGCCAAATGTACCAAATGGCCTTATACGTGCGTTCAAAAGTCGCATCGTCAGCAACACGTCGAAAAGATAAAAAAAATCAAAACGTTGAAGCGTAAAACCTCGCCTTGGCGAGCTTTATAGCTGAAAGACGTAATACATGCGTTTTGGTGAAAGGAACCGTTCCAGGACTGGCGCGGTTAAGTCGTTAATAAACCGTAATCACAATCGTGATCTCCGTTCTCAAAGGGTAAACGGAGGTACCGCCACATGGGCATCCTCTTCCAGGCTACGAGGATATTGTGACCACCCGAAGGCGTTTCTCACAGGTCACATGAAACATTGGATGGCACTCACCCGAAGGCATCTCTCACAGAGTGCTGAGACATTGGATGGTCGTCCGAAAACGACAGTACATCGAAATTAGCTTAAGCGATCATCTTGCTCACAGTCAATTACCATTCTCCACATCCCCCTCATAGGGTGTCCTCTCACTCGCAGGCCGCTACTATTCGTTGGGAGCCTATTTACTACCGAGTTCACTGGTTTACTTGTCCCTGGATATGATGGCTAATATTTTAGCCATTCATTTTAGTAACAATCTTTAAATCATTATTAATCTCATCAGCTTTCATTTGCATCCAGCAATATTTCTGGGTGTTCTGCTGTTCCAGCGCTCATGTGCGCCAAGGTGTTGTATGAGCGCTGTCAGATAGTGAAAATCGTTAACAAAAGATAGCTGGACTTCAGTTGGTTTGTTTGACCTCTGTGCGAATATCATATTTATCCTTAAAAGATACGGACACTTTCCAGTAAAAATAGTAACAGGGAGATCACCCATGCTTTTAAACACCTATTGTATGCACATTTCTGACCGGACAATATTGTGGATTTTGTCGCCTTAAAACGTCCATACGGAATGCATGATTATTATTGCTATAAAGTCATGAAATTTTATATTTAATGCTTAAACTGCGATAGTTCACCCATCGCAACAATAACTCTCCATTAGTGTGTTTTCAGCATTAGTCTCTCACTTCTCCTCTTGAGATCCGAAAAGCGGTATTTCCGGAACAGGTGTGGTTTTTCGCCATAAAAATGTAAAAAACGGAAAAATATGATATAATATAGATGGTTAGTGGTGATCAGGGAGATGGCATTACGGATACATTCAGCGGTATAACCGTACTGTGAAGCGCTTCCTGTTTCCGATTATCTGAAATGGTAAAGTTTCCGGAAGATCTTCTGGTGCAGGCTATCCGGTAATTCCGTAACGGAACTGTTTTACTGCTAACCGTAAATTGCGCGGCGACATGAAGCCACCTGCGTAATTATATAAGTTCAAATGATAAGGAGATCATATATGAACAATCTAAAAATTAGTTTTGAAACTGCGTATGCGGCAGTGCGTTTTCTTCAGGACAGGATGGGTCACCGTCGTCTGTGGATCACCAAGTTTTATGTGGGGATGGCAGGCGTCGGAAACTACTACGCTCTTGTTGACTGGGATCACCGTGTGCTTGCCGACTGGAATGAGAAAACCTGTCGCTGGGATTTACGCTCTGAAGCCTGGATTGTGGTTCAGGACAGCAGAGACTATCTTCCGGAAGACGTGTTGACTGAAGTCATTTCACAAGCGCAACTCTTTCAGCTCTCCACTGTGGAAAGCTTTTTATAATCAAGGAGGGGCTTAGCCCCTCTTTTTTTGTCTGCGACACAGCCTGTGATGAATCGATAATAGTTTTCAATAAGGAACACACATGGGTGACTGGTTTATTGCCACTGAGGGCGTGAAGATCGTCAAAGACAGCGCCGGCCTGTGGCCGCAGATCATCACGGCGGTTTCGTCCGCCGGCGCAGCACTGGGCGGTGTGTACCTGACCCACTACTTTATCCGCCGGCGTGAGGAAAGAGCGGCTGCGGCAAAGCAGGCCAGTGAGCGCCTTTTTATCGCCACGGAGCTGGTCTTTTTGCTGGAGCAGTTTGCCGAGGACTGTGCCCGGGTTGCCACGGACAAGGGCGAGCCCGATCCGCAAGGCGAGTATTCCCCTGTGGTAAAGCAGCCGGAGCTGACTGCCCTGGATGTTTCGGGTGACTGGCGCACGCTTCCTCCGCTGATTATGTACCGGGTTCGCGAGTTGCCTGTACTGCAGAGTGTGTTCAACACGGCGCAAGCGCCGATTGTCCGAGTCCGGCCCCCTATTTAGAAGAACCCGCCTATGGCGGGTTTTTTGCTTTCTGGAGTATGGACTCTTCCTGCGGGCCAAAGCTGAAGCATAGTAGCCAGCAGGGCCTCGTGAGCCTGAAGTCATTGCCGCTGGCTTTGCCGGCATATCCGGGTCCCATTTGATGGCCTCAGCATGTCACGCCGCCTCCAGCGATATCATCACCCCTGCTATCGGCATTAGCAGCACTCCGTTGAATCATGACCGGCGCTATGCTGCCCAGGTCAATACAGTACGGCAACAGAAAAAGTTTCCGTTAGGCTGTCATACATGCTGCTTGCGTCTGGTAAAAAGATCCCATGGAAATTGAGTTGAAGCAGTAGCCCACTAAAAAATATCAGCGCTATATCTTTTTTAAATTTTTATAGGGATGGTAAACTTACCATTACGTCACATTATCTTATTACGTAGAAAAGGCGTTAATCCAGGCAATAAGAAAGTATATATGGTACAGACTTCGAACATATGGATTTTCAGAACCGATATCAAAAATTCGAATATATATATCCGTACAGATATTAACACTCTATTTATTGCCATCGATTCGTTTTATTTTTCCTTGGAGAATAGATTACCTTATGCATTATAATCATTCTAAAGCTAAGTGTTGAAAATTTCCCTGGCGTTACATATTTTCAATGCCCTGTCCGTTATTTAAATAAATCCGGCCACAATAATATTACAAGGTATTATGATAATTACTTATAGTTTTTTAATTAGCAACGCGTTGGGGTAGAATAATATTAATTTTGTTAACGTGTCAAAAGGAAGGATTTAAGATCCTATGAGAAGTCATAGGGAAAAACCCAAAAACTCACGATAACTATTTGAAAAAATCTGGTTAGATGCAACAAAGCGGTGATTGAGATCTTTAACAAGGCTTATCCCGGCGCAGGCAGGTATTACGGGGTTGTCTAAATAATACTCAATGGTTGGTGAGCTCTTCTCATCCAAAGGTGAAAACTGTCTACTCTCTATCTTGGTCATGGAAGTCCTCCCATGGACTTTAAGGCTTTCACTGTAAAGCGAAAGCATAATCCTTCATTTTCACTCTATAAGTAACATATTTCTGCAACCTAAAAACCCTCTCGTTTTATGAATATAATGTAACAATACCTTTCATTATTGTTTTACGTATTAAAATCGCGTCTCATTATAACTACAACGCAACTCAAAACAGGATGTTTTATTTCCGTTTCATGAATCCCAATCTATACTGGGGTAGGTATTTTACAGTCCATGGAGATTCAGGATGTCTAAGAAAAAAACCGTCATAATTACTGGTGCGCTTAGCGGCATTGGCGAAGAATGTGCCCGCAAGTTCAGTCAAATGGGGTACAATGTAATAATTTCAGGACGTAATGAAAAAAGAGGTAGGGAATTAGAAACCGAACTACGTCAAATCAATCCTGAGATTCACTTCTTTTTAGCCGATATCGTATTTGAGAATCAGGTTTCCGAATTAATTAAGTACACGCAGCAGGTTTTTGGGAAAATCGATGTATTGCTTAATGTTGCAGGTACAGAGGGGCAGCCTATCTCACATGACAGAACCACAGTCGAAGACTTCCGCCATGTATTTGATACCAATGTGCTGGGAACCCAACTGGTTATGAAGCATGTTCTGCCGGTTATGAGCAAACAGGGGTCAGGCAGCTTGATTAATTTCTCATCGCAAGCTGGGCAAGTCGGTATTCCTGGCGGCAGCGTCTATTCAGCAAGTAAACATGCAGTAAACGGATTAACGCGCTCCGCCGCACTTGAAGTTGCCGCTGACGGGGTACGGGTTAACGCCATTGCGCCCGGGCCAGTAGCAACAGCAATGTTTGACCGGTTTGTGGGTAACGATCCGATAGCGAAGGAAAAATTTCTCAGTAAAATGCCTACAGGTCGTATTGTTACAACCGAGGAGATTGCTGCAACGGCACTTTTCCTGGCTTCGGATAATGCCCGTTCTATCATTGGCCAAATTATCACGGTTGACGGTGGTTATTCTGTAGGTTAATCCCCAAAAGAACTGGCAAGTTGATATCACAGTGTTTTCGAACTTGTACACTCTATATTAATAACCAAGTTTCTCTTAAAAAAGGATACCTGTGTTGGCGAACAGGCGTCCTTTTCTCGATCACTGGTGATAACCCCGAACGGTTGAAAAGTGAAGCGGCGCTGGCATCACTCTGTGGCGTGAATCCCTTACCAGCCTCTTCTGGGCACCGATTAAACGTGGTGGCTCACGTGAAGCAAATAATGCCCTGCGGATAATAGCCCTGGCGCGTATGCGTAGCGATCCGCCAGAGGAGCTATTTTCAATTGGCGCAACCTACCTGATGCGCGTCACTTTTCCGTGCCCTGGATTGCTGACGTCGCGCGCGATTGCACGCGCAGCGTGAATCGAACCAGCGGTACGGTCAGCGCCGTGGTCACCAGCGCGAACACCACGAGGATCGTGTAGACCTTTGGCGGAAGGATCTGCATCTGCAGACCGATTGACAGGACAATGAGCTCCATCAAGCCGCGCGTATTCATCAGCGAACCCACCAGCATCGCATCGCGTGGCGCAAGCCCGGTGGCACGCGCGCCCAGATAACTGCCGCCGAACTTGCCGATGAATCCGCCCGCGAAGAATACACCGAACCACATCCATGAAGCCGCGTCGTCGATCGTGCCGACCGACGCATGCAGCCCCGCATACGCGAAAAACACCGGCATCAGCACAAGCCTGACAAAACCTTCGACGTTATCCCGCCACTCATTCGCGATGCCGGGCACCCGCCGCACGAACAGCGCCGCCGCAAGTGCGCCAAATGCGCTATGAAATCCGATCAGCGACGTCGCCAGTGCCGACGCCATGACGAAACATAACAACACGGCCAAGCGGTCGCGCGCCGCATGCGCAGTCGATGCGAGCCGCATAAGCGTCGGTCGAACCACGAAGCGCACCAGGAGCGCGCACAGCACCAGATACGCGAGCAGGCTGACGAGCATGCGCGCAAATGCCCAACCAGGCCCGCTCGATAGCGAAGCAATAGCGGCAAGCAACATCCATCCGAGCGCATCCGTCAGCATCGCGGCAGACATTGCGTGCCGTGCTCCCACCATGGCGTTGAGCGCCAGGTCGTCGACGATGCGCGCCATCACCGGTACCGCTGATATCGCAAGCGCGACACCGCAGAAGAGTATATAGGGCAGCGCCGGCGCGTCGCCGGCGAGCATGTCTTTCGAGACAGTGGCGACGATCATGCCGATCGCGGCCGGTAAGACGAGCCCGCCCGCAGCGATCGCGACGGGCATGCGCCAACGCTTGCCACGCAGCGTCTCGCCCAACTCCATATGCAGACCCACCTGAAACATCAGCAGTATCAGGCCGACTTCACCGACTTGCCCCATCGCCGACAGCGTTCGGGGGCCGAACAATGCGTCGTAGAAATCCGGCGCGATCACGCCGAACAGCGAAGGCCCCAACAGCAAACCGGCCGCGATCTCGCCGACGACCGCGCACTGGCCGAGCCGTTCGGCAATGCGGCCGCAGACGTTGCAGAGCGCGATCACCAGCACGAGTTGCAACAGCCAGACAGTCATGAATACCTCGGAAAGCGCGATACCGACACGAATCTGGTGGCCGCGAGCCCGACCGGGCCCGCCGCGGCATATGCCGTGATGACCGTGACGCCGCTCGCCAGGTTCGCGAGCGCCTGGCGGAACGACGTGTCCGGGACCGGCTCGGTGAGGGCCGCCGACTCACGCATCACCGCTCACTCGCAACGCGGTCGACCCAACCCCGGTAGAACGCACGGTACTTGAGCACGAGCTTATCGTACTTGCTGTACGCGCCGCCGCCGTCCGGCTTCATCCCGTTCCAGATTTTGACGTCGAACTTCGCTGCCTGCCGGGTCTGCAGCCCGAACAGCACGTAGTCGGTCGCTCGGCGCAGAACGCCACCCACTTTCTTGATCGAGATGAGCATGTGCATGACGTTCTTGCCGTCGCTCACCGGCGTCACACACTGGAGCAGTTTGTATTTGAAGTCTCCGTCCAGGGAGACGGTCATGACGCACCCGCCGGGGTAGCCATCGAAGTGCAGGTTCATCTGCGACATGTTCAGGCCGAGCACGCGTGCCAGCATGCCGGAGGCCCCGAAATATCGGTCCACGGTAAAGTCGATCCCGGCACCGAACCACGCGCCCGCCTGTGCCAGAGACTCAACCTCCGGCCACCGGCGCCAATCGTCGAAGAGCTTGAGCTCGAAGGCCGAGATCGGGAGCTCGTGCACGGGAGACGCGTGTTGCGCGTCGTAGAAGTTCTCTACGATCCGCAAAACCGCCGTCGTCGTCTCGAACGCGAAGTGCAGGTGCATAAAGTCGCCGTTGTCGACGTCGGCTGCGGCGATTTCGGGCAGCGGGTGCAGCGGCTCCGGGGAGCCGTACCAAACCCACACGTAGCCGTATCGCTCGACGGTGACCAACGTCGGCTGGCGCACCGATCGCGGCACGGGCTCCAGCCGGCGCACCGTCTGGTTGTGACCGGGGATGTGAACGCACTGGCCCTGCTCGTCGTACCGCCAGTGATGAAACGGACACTGGATGCACCCGTCCTTGACCTGCCCGTCGGCCAGGTTCGCGCCAAGGTGCGAGCAGTGGCGGTCCATCACCACCGCCTGCCCCGTCGCTCCGCGCCACGCCACGCAAGGACGGCCGAAGAGCGTCAACGCCGTCGGTTTGTCCTTGAGGTCATCCGAGCGCATCGCGACGTACCAGCTCGCGGCCACGCTCGTAGTCGCATCGTACGCCCTTGACGGATGCTCCTCGGCGTTCACTTGAACCAATTGAATGTCGTTCATCATTTTTGTGTCCTCGATGGCCGGCTACTTCTTCCGAGTCAGGCTGATGCGGGTCGTGATGTACGCCTTGAGCAGCGCGAACATCGGGTTGTAGTCGAAGTACTTTTTCACCTCCGCCGGCGCGCTGGTTTGTGTCCAGTGCATCAGCTTCATCGCCGGCAGCAGGCTGTACTTCGAGTTGTTGAGCTGCGGCTTGTCCCCGGTGATGCAGTACCCGAAGCCGAACATCTGCTTGGCGAAGTCTCGTTCGTCGATGAGGGCGTGGATCCGCGCCGCGGCCTCCGCGGTCGGCTTGCGCCCTGCGCTCACGGCCTCGATCTCGGCTTTGGCGTCGTTGAACAACTGGTAGTACCCCTCCATGTCCGCACACAGGTACCCGAGGTACGGGGGATCGTTGTCGAGGTGATCGAGGTCGCCCTCGTCGCGCGACGCGCGGAACCTCGCGTGGGCCTGCACAAGCCGGAACTGCCCGAGGATCGTGCCGACTGCCCACAGCCTGTGGAACGCGTCCCACAGGCGGAAGTCCGAGAACGCCGTGTAGCAGCAACTGACGAAGTCGTCGTTGTGGTCCAAAAGCTTTTGCTGCAGGCGCTCGATGTACTCAAAGCGCTCAGGGGAGAAGTCATCGTCGCGCAGCGCCTTGATGAGGCGGGCCGCGAGCGCATGGATGGTCACCGCGGTGTTCTCGAGCCCCCGGGAGAAGAGCGGGTCGATGAACCCGTTCGCGTGCAACATCAGGCAGTAGCGATCGCCGACGCAGCTGGTCGACGAGAACTGCAGCCGATCGGTCCTGACCCAGTCGCGCACCGGTATGGCGTCCCGGAACTGCGCCCCGATGCTCGGGAATCGCGCGAGGAACTCGTCGAACTCTTGCTGCGCTGAGATGTCCGTTTTCGGGTAGACACGCGGGTCGAGCTGCAGGCCGACGCTCACCAGATTGTTGGTCGACCGCGGGTGGTTGTTGAACGGAATCACCCAGAGCCAGCCGCCCTCGAACATGTGGTGCAAGGTCCCCTCGTGCCAGCGCCAACGCTGCCCCTTGACCTTGAAGATGTCGTCGAACGGCTTGACCCCGAGCATGTGCGTGTAGAGGCTGCGTGAGTGCGTCTTGAAGCGACACGGCTCTTCGCGGAGATTGAACTTGGTCGCGAGCGGCGCGCGGGGTCCTCCGCAGTCGATCATGTACCGGCCGGTGAACCGTTCGTCCTCGGCGGTGGTCACCGCGACGCCGTCTTTATCGGCGTGGTATTCGGTCACTTTAGTCTTCTGGCGGACCGTGCAACCGTATTTAATGGCGGCTTGCAACAGGTAGGCGTCGACATCTTGCCGGTAATAATGGCTCTCCGGCCCCCAGGGCAGCTCGGGAATGACGCACTGCGTGAACTCCTTCGGGTCGTGCTCCTGGCCGGGCTTGTGGAACACGAAGCCGAAGTTGCGTTTGATGCCCGTGCTCGACGAGACGTAACGTTGCGTCGAGTAGAACGACGTGATGTGGTCGAGCTCCGGAATGCCGTAGCGATCGGCGATGATGCGGTTCATCAGAGACGTCTCGGGAATCGACGATTCGCCGATCGTGAACCGCGGGTGCGACGACTCCTCGATGATCAGCACGCGAAACTGCTGTTTGGCCAGGATAGCCCCCATCTGGGTGCCGGACATGCCCGAGCCGAGGATGATCACGTCGAAGTGGTTGTTGTCGCGCCCGTGCGCGGGGCTCTTCTGAGTCATGAGGGCAAATCTCCTTAATGAGATGGAACAGATGGCCGTGCGTGTCAGGACTCGTTGAGAGCAGTGCGGATGCGGGAGCGCGCGGCAAGTGTGAGCGTGGCCAGATCGCCGAGCATGCTGGGCGCGTACCCCCCGCTGCCGATTGCCGGGCCGCTTCGCCCGACTTCGTACACCCGCTCCGCCAATTGAACATGGGGTGCCCGGAAGCGCAGCAGGACCACAAAGATCCGGTTGAGGGCCGCCAGCCCGGCCCGGACAGGCTCGCCCTGCGCACCGGCCGCTCGCGCCTCGCCGATCGCACGGTCGACGAGCGACGGCCTCCCGGCGAACCGAGCGTAGACCGCCCGGTACGCGGGAAGCACATAGGGCAGGTACGTTTCTTTGAATTCTCGATAAGCCTGGTGGTCCGATTGCGAGCCCCACAGGACGTGATCCAGCACGAAGAGGGGCATTTCTACGGCACCGGGGCCAAGGTAACTCTGGCCCCCGACTCGAATCGGTTCGTAGAAGGGGCGGAGCTCATCGTAGAAGACCTGCGGCGAGATGAAGCGGTACGCGTAGACGATAGATTCGACCATTTTTTGCAGATAGGCGGCCAGCTCGTCGCACCCTTGCGCGAACGCGGGCGATCTCAGGGGCACGTCGTGCAGCTCGACGGTCACCGCGATGGCCGCTTCGAGGGCCGCCATCGAGATGCGCACGCTCTCGAGCAGGTGCGCTTCGTCGCTGAGCCCAGTGTAGCTCCGTTGCGCGTCGGCCGCCGCGGGGTTCCAGACCGTCACATGCAGGAGCGTCTCGCGCGGCGGCAGGTCGGTCATGCGCGCCAGGTCGAGCAGCACCGGCTCGAGCCCGGGCACCACGTCCGCGGGCTCGTGTCCGTGCCGCTTGAGCGACCCCAGGAAGAAACCGATGTCCCGCATCGCGGCGGCGGCTTCGACGAAGCCCCAGCCGGAGGGCACGCCGCGCAGCGGGAGGAACTCGCGCAGCAGGCCGACGATGCCGGGCACGTCCTTGTTACGGTTCAGGCCCGGCAGTTGCAGAACGAGCGAGCGCGCCTGCAGCGGATCGCAGGCCGCCACGGCAGCGTGCGTGGCCGCGAATACACATGCCCGGTCCTGGGCGCGCTCCACTACAGGCTCTCCGGCGACACGGCCGTCGGACCGGGTCGAAACAGCCCCGCGTCGCCCTCGCGCAGCGACCGCAGGTAGTCATAGTTCGTCGGCAGGCTCGCCCGCAGACGCTCGGCCTCACGCTGGATGCGGGCGAACATCGCCTCGGCCTTTTCGATCGACTCCGGTCGCAGTTGCAAGAGCGGCAGCGACCGGTCGGGCAGCATGCCCAGGCCGGCAAAAATGCAGTAGTAGTTCCCGTTCAACCAGAAGTTCTTGAATTCGAAGTCGAAGGTCTCATAGTACGTGGAATCGTCGAACGACGTGGTAGTCAGCGGCAGCCCCGCCTTATAGCGCTCAACCTTCTCTTTGATGGAGTCAGAGAGCCGCAGGTCGTGCCGGTTCGCGAGCCAGAACGGCGTGTCTTCGCGCGACGAAGTGAAATAGTGCGCCTGAACAAAGTCTCGGCAGTCGTCGAACATGTAGGTGATCTCGGCGTTGAACGCGTCGGCCAACCGCGGGTCGAACGAGGTGTCGGGGAAGTGCTTCACGAGTTGGTAAAGCGCCGCGTAGATGAAGTAGATCCCCGTCGATTCCAAGGGCTCCAAAAAACACGACGACAGCCCGATAGAGACGCAGTTGTTGACCCACGCCCGCTTGTTGCGCCCGACCCGGAACTTGATCTGGTTGAGCGGCTGATTGTCCGAGAGCCCCCAGAGGTTGAGGAAATCGGTGGTGGCCTGGTCGCGGGAGGTGAACTTGCTCGAGAAGACGTAGCCGCTGCCGAACCGGCCCAGCATAGGAATCTTCCAGGTCCACCCCGAGTTCATGGCGATCGCGGAGGTGTAGGGTTCGACCCCCACTTGCGCGTCGTCGTTGGGTACGGCGCTGGCGACCGCGCTGTCGCACAGCAGGTAGTCGGACATGTCAATGAAGGGCTCTTTCAGGGCCTGATTGATCAAGAGCCCCCGCATGCCGGAGCAGTCGATGAACAGGTCCGCCTCCAGCTTCCGGCCCTCCTTGGTGATCAGGCTGGAGATGAAGCCGTGGTCGTTCAGATTAACGTCCATGACCTCGTCGACCACGCGGTTCACCCCGCGATCGACGGCCCAGCGCTGCAAGAAATCGGCCACCAGGTGCGCGTCGAAGTGCCACGCGTGGGACATCTGACGGGTGCCGTCATGCAGGCACGGTGCCAGATTGCCATCGAGCGCCCCGGGCTGCGGGTAGCAAGCGTACGCCATCGACTGCTGAAAGCCCTGTTCGCGCTTGCGCAGCCAGTAATGGGTAAGCGGCACGCCGTCGCAGCTCGGCACATTGCCGAACAAATGGTAGAAGTAATCGTTGCGCGAGTGGTCGGGAGACTTTCTCCAATTCACGAACTTGATGCCGGCCTTGAACGCGCCGTTCACCTGGGGCATCCACTCCTGCTCCGGTATCCCGAGGAAGTCGAAGAACACCTTCTGCAAACTCGGGATGGTCGCCTCGCCCACGCCGATCCGGGGGATCGCCGCAGATTCGATGAGCGTAATGTTCGCCTGCTGCTGGAGCGCCCGGACGAGGTACGAAGCGGACATCCAGCCCGCAGTGCCGCCGCCCACGATGACGATATTCTTGATCGGTTTGCTCATGACACTCTCCCATACGAGATAGTGGAGATGTTAAATTAGATTCTAATTCAGACTAGAATCTAATCTAAAAAGTGCAAATTCCGTTTCTCAGTTAACTCAGCGATATATCCCCACGCGAATCGCCCCCTCACAACCCTAATTTTTCACCATCCACAGACCGGTTAAAAATATTATTTTCAACCAGTTAGAATTACGGATAAAGCAGGAAAAACAAGATCAACTCATTGTTCACCACAATAAAATAAAGACTTATAGCACCCCTACTCCATCCCAAACAACATATTCATAACACACTGTTTTTAATGAATTATCACAATTAAAAAAGGCAACGCACATTATCAAAAAAGGTCATATTCGACGTTTTCAATCACTGCCAGCACCGCTTTACCCTCATCCTTTAAATAAATTCATTACCTATTGGATATTAATTCATTTGGAATTGATAGCATGCTCATTATCTTATAAATTAAACACCCAGTTAGTTATAGGCGATGCATTATAAACTTGCCAACCAACAAGAATAATCAACTCCAACTCATTCGTTACTTACGTATAAAAACATCCATAAAATAATATCTTTTCCACAATCAAACATTCAGTCTAAAAACAATTATCCGTCTGGTTTTCATACAAATACTCAACAACATTCGGAAATTGTTTTCTGCCGGAATGAGTATCGGGAAAACATTAAGCCGGTAATAGAGATCGCTGCGGAATTCGCGGTCGGCGACCCTCTGCTGCAGGTCGCGGTGGGTGGCGGCGACTCGATCGGGATTTCCCCCACCTCGCCCAAAAACGGCGTGTCTTTGTCCACCAGCTCGAGACGCCCCATATGCTGGGTGCTGGCACCGGTAAACGCCCCCTTTTCACTTTTGTTCGATTATTCGGCCGAAGGCCTCACCCTGCGGGCCAATGCTGAATCCCTGAATAACCTGACGCCGGAAGAATACCGGCTGAAGGCTGAAGAATCGGAAATCGCAAAAAGTGTGTGGAACTAAAACGGGAGCGCTGACAATATGGAGCAGTCTCCTTTGAGGCAGACAATAATGTCGTTGGAAAAAGAGTGAGAACACACTCTTTTTTTCGTAACAAAAGAAATATGCGACTCACGCCTTTCGGCGAACAGGGGTTATTTTACGTTAAAAATTCACTGCACAGTTTGCATGCGCTGCCCGATATAGCCGACAGGCTTGGTAAAGGGGAGTCGGGAACATTATCGCCAACATTTATCATGGGTGCGGGTTACAACATTATTCCCAAGCTGATCAGCCATTTTCGTCAACCTTTCCCCATAGGTTGAACGGGTTTTAAAAGAGGCTTGGCTGGATAATGGCAAACTCTGCCCACGATATGTAATTAATTTACCGCTAATTATTCCCCCGCAAAAACCTGTGCCGTCATTATATAAACGAGTGCTGAAGTACTACGCCGATAACTGCGCGGAACCCAATATCAATCACTGCGATCAATGAACGCCTTATGCAAACCTTCCAATGGGTGATGTTGAAATTTTGCTTTGCCGCAAAATGGCTTAGGTATCGTCAGACGCTTCCCGATTTGCGCCGGATAACAACCAACATTCGACGTATTTAACCCAACCGACTTCCTGCCGACTGCCCGCTGCGCCGTTATTATTTCGCGTTAACCTTTCTCATAAGCAGTGAATTACTTTCCTGGAAAATAATTCAACGCTGTTATCAAGACATCCCGCTTACCACTCATTTTACGGTGACAGAGCTTTAAGCTTGACCTGCCAAAACAGTTTCATTATTGTACAAGGAATAACATTTTTAAAAATATACGTAATGAAATTAATCAGGCGTTTTCTTTTAAAAAGAAAAATAGTTGTCACCCTTGCCGCCACATCCTCCATTCTGGCATTTATTCTTTATCAGAATAATTATCAGTTGGTTGAAAGTACGGTAACGATCCCTCACAAGCCGAATAATCTTGATGCCGTCCTGGCGATGCCGCGCCATCTTCCCCCTGGCGAGAAACCCGGCGTAGTGATATTTGTTCACGGCGACGGAGATATTAACGCCACTCACGGCGGTTTTTACCGCCCCATCTGGGAAGCGCTGTCCAAAGCCGGTTTCAGTTCGCTTTCCTGGAATAAACCTGGCGTTGGCGGCGCGCCGGGCAACTGGCTGCAACAAAGCATGGACGATCGCACCAGCGAAGTGATCTCCGCCATCGATTGGATAAAACATCAGCCCCAGCTGGACGGCCAGCGCATCGCACTCTGGGGTGCCAGCCAGGGTGGATGGGTATTGCCGAAAGTCGCAACGCGATATCCCGATATCTGTTTCATGATCGCCGTTTCGCCCGCCGTTAACTGGCTGGAGCAGGGTCGCTATAATACTATCGCCAGCATGAAGCAAAAAGGCCGCTCGGAAAGTGAGATAGCGGCGGAATTAAAGCGCGAGCAGCAGGTCCTGGCATTGCTCGACGCCAACGCCAGCTTCGAACAATATCAACAAAAAGAGGGGAATGCCGCCGACTTCACCGCCGACCGCTGGACCTTCGTGATGAAAAATTACCGTTCGGACGCTACGCAAGACCTTGGCCAGGTTCACTCGCCGGTCTTTTTGGCCTTGGGCGGAAAAGACATTAACGTCGATATTAAAAATACCGAAAATGAATACCGCAAGCGCTTAAGCAAAGCAGGCCAGCTGGATATCAAATTTTATCCGCAGGCGACGCACTCCATGCTGGAAAAAAGCACCGAGGACTCCTTAATAGAGACCTGGTACAAAGGTTTATTTTTCCCACGCGCCATTTTCTATCCCGGTTTTTTACAAGATCAGCAGGATTTCGCTTGGCAGCACCGTCATTGCCAGTAAAAAAACCTCTGCGGGGAGTATTCCTCCCCGCCCTCTTCCTTATCTAATGCCAGCGGAAAATCCGCATCCCCAGAACAAAGGTAAATACGCCAAATCCCATTAGCATCAGCGTAGCCGGCATGATCAACCTGATATCTCCGCCTTCGATAAAGACTTTGCGCATGGCGTCCGCCAGCATCGTCAGCGGCAGGTATTCAATAATGCTGACCATCCAGTGCGGGAAATTTTTGTAGCTGAAGAAGATGCCGGAAAACAGCACCTGGACCAGAATGGTCACTTCCAGCAGGCCGTTTGCCGTTTGCGCCTTCATCGCCCGTGACGAGGCAAGCACCGCTATGCCAGAGAAACAGACATTACCGGCGAACAGCAGCAGCAGAAACGCGCTGAACGATCCCTGAATTTCCACATCAAAATAAACGCGCGCGAACAGGTTAATGATCAGAATCTCAATGAAGTTGATCAGAAAACAGGCGCCGATATGGGCCATCAGAAAGGTGGATTTTCGCATCGGCGTGATACACATCTGCCGTGTGACGCGGGTAATTCGCTTCTCCACCAACGCCCAGCCAACGGCGATCAGGCAGGTTTCCATGATCGCCATCGCCAGCAACCCCGGCACCAGGAAATCAACGTAACGGAGGCCGGCAGTTTCGAGAACGGAAAGATTTTTCTCCGTCGGTTGCCGCTCGCCCTGTTCCTTCTCATTCATCAAATAGTACGAGAGCATGGCTTCATTGTCCTGCGGATCGAGATAGTAAATCCGCTTCTGCCCCGTCTGCTGCGGAATGACCTCGACAAACATCTGAATGTCGCCGCGTTTCAGCGCCAAGATAACCTCATCGCGGTTCTGATAATAACTGACGAGGTATTTCACCTTAATCAGATGCTGGCGCTTCACCTCTTGCAGATTGACGATACCTTGCAGTTGGTGATCGGTACCGGCCAGTTGCTCACTCCACTCGCGAACCTGCGCCGCCGCCGTCTGATCCTGCGGCATAACAATGCCAATACGCCGCTCCGGTATGTCCTGCGAGGAAAAAGAGAGGCCCAACAGCCATACCAGCAGCAGTGGAAACCCAAATGACCAGAAAAGGATCTGCGGCTCACGAATGTATTGCCGGAATTGAGTGAGCATCAGGTTGAACAGCGCGCTATTCATGGAACCCCCTCCCAGCCAGCGACATAAACAGATCGTCGAGCGTTTTTTTCCGCACGATCAGTTCGGCTATTTCGACGCCGGCGTTTTGCGCAAATGCCAGCAAGTGACTGATAAAGCTGCTCGCATCCATAATAAGCATGCTGATTTTTCCGTCCTTTTCGTTGAAATCGTATTCAAGCACCTGAGGATGCTGTCTCATGGCCTCCAGGCGCTCGGGCCGGGTGGCCCGACATTCAATCACTTCACCGTCGCAATGCTTTTTCAGCAATTGCGTCATGGTGCCCTGCGTCAGGATCTCCCCCTGGTTCATAATGCAGATGCGATCGCAGAGATACTCAGCCTCCTCCATATAGTGGGTGGTCAGCATCATGGTTGAACCATTCTCCTGGTTGAGGCGACGCAAAATATTCCAGGTATCGTGACGGATGCGCGGATCCAGGCCCGTAGTCGGCTCATCGAGGATCATAATCTCGGGTTCGTTGAGAATCGCCACCCCCAGAGCCAGACGTTGACGCTCGCCGCCGGAAAGCCCCTCCACAAAGGTGCGACGCTTGGCCGACAGCTCGACCAATTCCAGCACTTCGCCGGTACGGCGGCGCGGGCAGCCGTAAAAGCTGCCGAACAGATTCACCGTCTCCTCAACCCGCAGTTTGTTGATAAACAGGGTCTCCTGCAGCACCCCGCTCAACCGTTGACGCAGAAACTGTGCATCCTGCGCCCAGCTTTTTCCCAGCACCTTTACCGAACCGGAGTCCGGCTGTTTTAACCCTTCCAGGATCTCCACCAGCGTGGTTTTACCTGCACCGTTAGGGCCCAGCAGGCCGATAAACTCGCCACGAAAAATATCCAGAGTAATCCCTTTAAGCGCCTCATGATTGCGGTAGCGCTTACGCACCCCATCGAAGGCGATGACTTTTTCACTGCTTTTATTTTCCATAATTTTTTTGTCCGTTATCAGGAGGCCGCAAACGCAACAGCACTAAGCTCCCGCTGCATCAGATTGATAAATTGTTCTATCCCGTCAGCGTTGAAGCAGCAGCAGGTGATATGTAAAACGGGTTTTCCCTCCGCCGAACTGGTGAGATAAATATTGATCGAGTCGTTCTCCCAGTTATCAGCCTCCTCTGGTTCATCCACCGAATCAGGTTGCCGCCAGACGCTCAGGCGTAACGGATCATCCCCGCCGCTCGGCGCTTTCTGCCGAAATGCATCCTGGAGAATATTGATGTTGATGATCGGATCTGCGACACCGACGCTTTGCGGAACGCGCCGGAACAATGCGCGCGGCGGCTGCGGCTCCATCAGCAGGAAATCGGCAAGAAAGCGCGGATAGAGGGCTGCACGCGGGCAGAGCGCGGTATAGATCCCGCTGACGGCACGGATCAACAGCGTTAACAGACGCGGGCTGTTGCGCCAGCGTTGTTCGGCCATCACGCCAACCGGCAAGCTCCACGGACAGTCGATATGTTCGTAGGCGCGCAGCACCCTTTCCCGCACCTGGGCCAGCAGCGTGGGAAAGGTTGGCGCATCGTTCATATCCAGGGGGACAGGCATGACGCGAAGCAACGGCGCCATCAGCGACTCGCTCCCCGGCCGGTCACGCCCTTCCAGCACGGAATTCAACGCGAAACGCGATGCGCCGGTCATCTCGCGCACCACCCTGCCGATAAGCGCCAACAGCACCATCTGCAGGCTCACCTTATGCTGACGCGCCACGCTCTCCAGCCGTTCATAGCTGTCGGCCGGAAAAGAGACATAGCGGTCGCTGGCGTGCGCCTGCTGCTGATTGATATAGCACTGGGGAAACGTGGCCCACGGATAGCCCTGCAAATGCCGGCGCCAGAAGCGTTGATCTTCGCTGCCATGACGACGATAGCGCGCCCGTTCACTGGCGATTAACGCGGTAAAGGGCATCTCTGCCTGTCCGGCTAACGGCAGCCTGTCTCCGCGCGCCAGCAGACGATAGCGCTGCCAGAGCTGCTGACAGAAGAGATGCACCGCCGCGCCATCAGCCACGATATGCGGAAAACAGAGCACCAGAACGTGCTGCTGGGGTTGCAGGCGAAAAAGCTGAGCGCGCAGCAGCGGCGGCCGCTGGAGATCGAATGGCTCGGCGAGCAAACGACGCGCTACGTCCTTGACGTGCTGCTGCGCCTGCACCGGGGTCTCGCCGGTCAAATCGGCAAAGGGCAAATCGAAACCGCCGACCGGCCGGATACGCTGCGTGGGCGCCCAGCGCGAAATGGCGCTGCGCAATATCGGATGGTGGGCAATCAGGCCACTCAATACCCGCTCCAGCAACGCGGGCTGCAGTTCTCCCTCAATCTGAATACAGCTCTGGTTATTTGCCGTATCCCCGAGGGTAGCGGCAACAAACCAGAAGCAGTGCTGGGCATAACCCAGCGGATAGACGACGCCCTCCTGCGGTGCGACGCTTGCCCACTCGTCGCCATAGTGGTTGCGTGCATGCTGAACGTCATTATGAACACTCATTTAGCCTCCTCCACCGCGGGCTGACGCTCCTGCAAACGCATAAGAACCTGCTCCGACAGCGCAGCCACTGTCGGATGGTCATAGATAAAACCGACCGGCAGGGAAACATTCAGCCGTTGGCGAATCAGGGCGATGATCTGCACGGCCATCAGCGAATGGCCGTTCAGCTCGAAGAAATCATCCTCGATGCCAAGCGGTCCGATACCCATTTTTTCCTGCCAGGCTGCGGTGATTTGACGTTCGGTTTCATTGCGCGGCTCCAGATACTCGCTGCTGAGCGGCGGGCGCGGAAACAAGGCCGGCTGAAGCCTCTCTCCGTCCCGATCCTGCTGGGCGATATCCGTCTGCACATTCGCGTCGCTGTCGACCAGCGGCAGACCGCGGGTCGAGATCAGATAATGGCCGCCATTGCGCGCCAGCAGTTGCGTCAGCAACGTCCATCCCTCCTTGGGTGAAATGGCGTCACGCAACGTCTTCTCGCCGCTGTCGCCGTGCCACTGCCGCAGGCTGTCAACCGCCATGCCGACATCGCGCCAGGCATCCCAGCCGATGGCCAGATAACGGGTGCGCGCATCGCGCCGCTGGTGAGCGTTGAGCGCCCAAGCATCCTGCCAGGCATTAGCCGCACAGTACGCCACCTGGCCGACCGGCCCGACGAAAGCGGCCAGCGAAGAACAGACGACAAAAAAATCGGGCGCATGCTGGCGCAGGCAGGCCTCCAGCACGCGCGTCCCCTGCACCTTCGCCTGAAATACCCGCTGCGAATCGTCCGCCGAGCGGTTCTGGATCAGACCGCCGTCCGCCACGCCTGCGCAGTGGAATATGCCGTTAAGCGTGCCATAACGCTGGGTAAAAGCGGCGATACCGCGACTGACGCTGCGCTTATCGGCCAGGTCGGCACCGATCACCGAGACTTGGGCACCGGCCTGCTGCAGTTGCCGCAAGAAAGCGATGCGTCGCGATTTGGCGTTGCTGGCATCATGCTGCGCCAGCCAACTCTCCCACTCCGCTTCGGGCGGCAACTCCCCACGGGCAATAAACAGCAGCCGGGCACGATGGCGGCGCGCCAAATTCTCGGCAATGGTGGAACCTATGCCGCCGAATGCCCCGGTGATGAGGTAATTGCCGCCATCGCAGAAGCTAAACGGCGGTTCAGTCTGCTGCCCGCAATCCAGCTCCGCCAGCGGTGCGTAGCGCTGCGCGCCACGGAGCGCCACCATCGGAGACTCATCGGTGTGCTGCATCTCCGCCAGCAGCGTCGACAAAGCGCGGGTAGTCGCCAGCCCCCGGTAGCGCGACGGCGGGATGAAATCGATGCTTTTGCAACGAATCTGACTGAACTCTTTCGGAATGATGCGGCTCGGGCCGATGATGAGCGCCTTACCCGGATCGATCTGCTCATCGCCTGCCAGCGCATGCAGATGATTGGACAGCACAAACAGATCCAACGGGGCGTCGTCATTTTCCGGGTGAAAATGACGGGCGATATGCAGCAGCGACTCATAATGAAGGGTGGCGTTTTTTGCCGACAGCGCACGACTGCGCGTGATGCTCCAGCCATGGATCAGCGCGTCCGGCGCCTGCTGCTGGCTGCGGAGATACTCTGCCAGCAGATGAAAATCCTGTGGACGCTGCGGATTGACGGTGGCGTTGCCGGATCTCAGGATACGGAAGCGTATTCCTTTACTGACGCGCCTGACGCGCGCGCCCTGATTTTCCAGCATGCGCGCGAGCCGTTTACCGCTGCCCAGCCGATCCATAAACAGAACCACCGTCCGTCCGCGCCAGGAATCCGGCGTTGACGACAGCGGCGGCAGTTGCTTCCAGCGTGACTGATAACACCATTGTGCCATCGGCAGACGCTCGCCGACCGCTGGGAGTGGCGCACTCTGGCTGTTGACCAATGACGCCAGCGTATAGCGCTGACGCTGAAACGCATAGCCGGGCAGCGGCACGCGTCGCCGCTGCTGATGTTGATAAAGACGCGGCCAGTCGACAGCCACGCCCTGACACCATAGCTCGCCCAGTGCCGCCAACAGCGTCTGCAGGCCGGCGCGCGGCTGCTTGACGCCGACGCCGCCGTTAAACACCCGGTGCCGGGCAGCGACACCGTCCAGTTGCATACGTGCAAGACCGGTGAGCGTACTGCCCGGCCCCACTTCCAGCAGCAGGTTTTGCGGTTCGTCCAGCAGGCGTTTTACCCCCTGACTGAAAGCCACCGGCTGACGCAACTGACTGACCCAATAGTCCGGAGAGGTCGCCTGCTCAGGGCGTATCCAGTCGCCGGTGACGCAGGAAATAAACGGCAGCGTAGGCGGCGAGAGTGTGATGTCGTCAAAAGCACGTTCAAAATCCGCCAGGCAGCCCTCCATCATGGCGCTGTGAAAGGCGTGCGAGGTGTGCAGGGGTTTCGCCTCGACGCCGCGGGCATCCAGCAGAGCCTGTAGCGTTTCAATCGCCTCGCTTTCTCCTGAAGCCACGCAAAACTCCGGCGCGTTTTCGCTGGCCAGCGACACGCCATCCGGCAGCCAGCGCGCCAGCTCTGCGGCGCTCAGGCCAACCGCCAGCATTTTGCCCGGCGGCATCTCGTTCATCAGCGCCGCACGGCGGACGACAATGCGCAGTCCGTCCTCCAGCGAAAATACGCCCGCCAGACAGGCGGCAACATATTCGCCAATGCTATGCCCGATGCAGGCCGCAGGCGCCAGGCCCCAGGACATCAGCAGCCGGCTCAGCGCGTATTCCACCACGAACAGCGCAGGCTGGGTAAAACGCGTTTGATAAAGCGCCGAGAGCGAAGCATCGTCGGCTGCTTCAAACAGCAGCGGACGAATATCGCGTCCCAGCAGCGGTTTCAACAAGCCGGCGCATTCATCCACCACATCCCGGAAAAACGGCTCCTGCTGATAGTGATCATGCATCATGCCCGCATACTGCGATCCCTGGCCGCTGAACATAAAAATCGTCCGCGCATCGGCCATCGCCTTGCCCCCGTCGGGCATGGCCAACCGGTGGGCCAGTTCCGCCCGCGCCTGCTGACGATCGCGACAGACCAGCGCGCAGCGATGGTTCATCTCCTCGCGTCCAACCTGCAACGTCCAGGCGATATCGGCCAGGGCTTCGCCCTCCGATTCGTTCTCCTCTGCGGATGACAACCATGCCTGCATACGCGCCATCCCGTCGCGCAGCGCCGCCGCCGATCGCGCCGAGAAACAGAGCAACTGCTGCGGGCGTCCCGGCCCGGAGGGGGCGACAAAGCGCGACTCCTCAAGCACCATATGCACGTTGGTGCCGCCGATGCCGAAGGCGCTGGCCCCGGCGCGACGCGGCCGGTCGCTGGACCAGGGTTCCCCCTGTCGCGGGATATAAAACGCCGATCCCCGCAGGTCGATCTCGGTATTCAGCCGGGAAAAATTCACCGCCGGCGGCAGATAGCGATGCATCAGCATATGCGCCACTTTGATCACGCCGGTAACGCCCGCCGCAGAATCGAGATGGCCAACGTTCGCTTTGACCGAGGCGACCGCACAGCGATGATCCGGCCCCCGCTGTTTGCCGTAAGCATTCAGCAGCGCCTTTAACTCAATGGGATCGCCAAGCCGCGTGGCCGTGCCGTGCGCTTCAATGTAGCCGATGCTTTCCGGGGCCACGTCTGCCGCGACCAGCGCGCGCCGCAGCACCTCGGTTTGACCGTTGATCGACGGCGCGGTAAAGCCCGGTTTGCTGGAGCCGTCGTTGTTGACTGCCGAGCCTTTAATGATGGCGTATATTCTGTCGCCGCCATCAAGAGCATCCTGCAACCGCTTCAGCACCACCGCGCCGACGCCATCGCCCGCCACCGTGCCGCTGGCATCGGCGTCGAAGCTGCGGCAGCGTCCGTCGTGCGATAAAATTCCGCTGTTTTCATAGCGGTAGCCGCTTTTTAACGGGAAGCCGACGTGCACGCCGCCACCCAGCGCCATATCGCACTCGCCCGCCAGCAGCGACTGGCAGGCGGCGTGCAGCGCCAACAGCGAACTGGAACAGGCGGCTCCGATAGTCATCGCCGGGCCACGCAGGTTGAGCTTGTAAGAAACACGGGTGGATAACAGATCGTTATTATTGCCCGACAACAAACCGTCCAGCGCCACATGCCGCTGGATATCGGGATGACGCAGCAGATAACTCATGGCGTAGCTGCTGTTGGACGCGCTGGCGAAAACGCCAATCTGTCCGGGAAATTTCCCCGGCGCATAACCGGCATGTTCCAGCGCCAGCCACGCCGTTTCCAGAAACAGCCGCTGCTGCGGATCCATCGCCTGCGCTTCGCGCGGCGAGTAGCCGAAGAAAGCGGCGTCGAACGCCTCGGCATCCTCCAGCAACGCCGCCCGGCGCACAAAGTCCGGCTGTTCGCGTTCAGCGTGCGGCGTACCGGCCTCATCCAGTTCCTCATCGCTCAGTTCGCGTATCGCTTCAACCCCTGCGGCAATGTTTCGCCAGAAAGCCTCAATATCTGCCGCGCCGGGAAACGACCCCGCCATACCCACAATCGCGATCTCAAAACCGTGCAGGGATTGAGGAAGTGCGTCCTTTAACATCTCCGCATTGCTCATTGTTTACCGCTCCTTCTTTGCTGCAAGCCGGCAAGACGGCTGCGGCCGGCATTCACCTGTAACTGAATGGCATCAAGGCTGGCATCGGGCTGCCGCTGGCCGCCGTTGATGTAATCCGCCAGTTGCTGAATGGTCGGGTAGTTAAGCAGGTCAACGATGCTCACCCCGCTATAGCCCAGCGCGGCAAGCCGCAGGTGCGCACGTGCCAGCAGCAACGAATCGCCGCCGAGGTCAAAAAAGTTCTCCTGCTGATTTGGCGCGGCCACGCCCAGCACCCTGCTCCAGACCTGCTGTATCGCTTGTGCCGTGGGATCGGTGAGTTCCACCGGAGCCGTGTCGGTCGGCGCGGGTTGGCGATCTTCCGCTCGCAGGCGGGAGGTATCCAGCTTGCCGTTGGCCGTCAGCGGCAACGCATCCAGCACCTGGAAGCGGGCCGGAACCATATAGCGCGGAAGATGCTGGAGTAGCCAGGTGCGCAGCGCAGCGGCATCGAAAGCACGTTCCGGCTTCATCACCAGCCAGGCGACAATGCGTTTGCCTCTGGGCTCCTCCACCACCTGCACCGCAGCCCGTTCAATGTCAGGGTGGCGACCGATCGTCGCTTCGATCTCGCCCGTCTCGATACGAAAACCGCGGATCTTGCACTGATCGTCAATCCGCCCCAAAAATTCGATCGCCCCGTCGGCCAGGAAACGGGCGCGATCGCCCGTGCGATAAAGGCGCTCGGATCGTTCCGGATCGAAAGGATTCGCGATAAAACGCTGCTGGTAGAGTTCGGGCTGATTGAGGTACTCCAGCGCCAGACCCGGCCCGCCGATATAGAGCTCGCCAGGCGTACCGAGAGGCGTCGGCTGCATGAAGGCGTCCAGAATCCAGGCAATATTGCCCTCATTGGGCCTGCCGATTGGCACGATGCCGTTTTCGGTAGCGCGATAATGCCAACTGGTGGTGAAGGTGGTGTTTTCGGTCGGGCCGTAGCCATTGATCAGCGTCAGCGCCGGATAGAGCCCGCTGATGCGGGAGGCATGACGCAGCGACATCGCCTCGCCACCGCTTATCACCTGGCGTACTTCACGCAATGCCTGCGGGCATTCATCGACAATCAGGTTAAACAGCGACGTGGTGAGAAACAGGCTCTCTACCCGTTGCCCGACCAGCAAGGTCTCCAGTTGCGGTATCGCCACCGGGCCCTGCGGATAGATGACGATGGTGCCCCCGTTCAGCAGCGGTCCCCAGATTTCCAGCGTAGACGCGTCAAAGCTCACGGCGGCCAGCATCAAAAAGCGGCGGCAATGGGTGAAATCGAGATAGCCGACCTCTTTCACCAGGCGAATCACTCCCTGCTGAGCGATAAGCACCCCTTTGGCCTTGCCGGTCGAACCGGAGGTGTACATCACGTACAGAGGAAGGGAGCTCTCCCCTCGCGCGACAGCAAAAGGCATCGCCGGGGCATCGCTCTGGCTCAGTTCCTTCTCCGTCAACTGCGGCACGCCGGTCTCTGCCGCCAGCGCCCTTTCCGGTTGGTGCGTGATCAGCAGGCAACAGCGCGCATCCGTTATCTGCTCCACCAGACGCGCATGCGGATCTTCCGGATTGAGCGGGAGATAAACCGCTTCCAGTTTGCTGAGCGCCAACACTGACACAATCAGGCCGACGCTGCGGCCCAGATAGAGCGCTACGCGGCTGCCGCGCGTCACGCCGCGCTGCGCCAGCAAGGACGCCCACCGGTCTGACTGCCGGTCCAGTTCGCGATAGCTCAGGCGCTGGGTTTCCCATTCTACCGCGTCGACATCGGGCTGCTGCGCCACCTGACGGGCGAACAGCGTCGCCAGGGTTTCCGTGCCGGCGTAGCCTGCCGGCCCGCGCGTAAATGCGGCCAACTGCCGCTGCTGCTCTGCGGGAACAAAATCGACGGCAAGGTGCAATGCCTGCGGCTCTGCCGCCATCGCGCCAAGGACGCGTTGGTAGCAGGCCGCCATTTGCTCCACCTGCTCCCGGCTCAGCAACCTGGCGTTATAATCCAGCTGGACGCTCACCTGATTGCTGGCCAGCGCTGAAGAGAGCGTTTTGTGCTGGAAATGAGCATTCAGGGTAAAGTGCGTCCCCTCATGGACATCCTGCACGTTCAGCTTATCCACCACGCCCAATCCCAGCGCCGGCGTCATCTGATCGTAAATATGGAAATCCATATAGTTGAACAGCACCTCATCCAGCAACGGCTGAGGGCCAAAGTGGCGCTGAATTTCGGCAAGGGGATAGCAGCGATGGGGGATCGCCGCACATTCGTTGGCGAAGGTTTGACGAATCACTTCCGCCCAGCTTTGCGCGCCCAGCACCTGGCGGAACGGCAAAATATTGAGATAGAGGCCGTAGAGCCAATCGCCGCCCTCCGCCTCCGGACGACCATTGGTCGGAATGCCGGTCAGGATATCCGGTTCGCCGCTGAACACGCTCATCACTTTGACATGGGCTGCCAACAGCACGCTTTTTAGCGGAACGCCCAGTTGCTGCATCAGTTGGCGCATCCCCTGATAAACCGTATCGTCGAGCGTAAACGAGAGCGATTTCAGACGCGGCGCAGCTCCCGGCGTCGCATCCTGCGCCTGATGAGGCAACCTGAGAAGGGTGCAATCCGCCAGAGTTTGCTGCCAGTAACGGCGCTGCGCATCGTCCCGGATGGCGGCCTGTTCCTGAACGATAAAGTCGCGGTACTCCTGCTGCGGCTTGAACGGCGGCTGCCACTGGCTGCCACCGGTCAGCACGGCATAACGGTTAAACACCTCGACAATCATGGTGTGATAGCTCCAGCCATCGAATACCGGGTGGCATTCGGTCATGGTGAACTGGAAGCTTTGCGGGGAACGCAGTTGAATGAAGAAACGCAGCAACGTCGGTCTGTGCAAATCGAACGGTGTACGGCGTTCTTCATCCAACAGGGCTCTGATACGCTCCTCCTGCCGTTGCTTGTCGAGATGGCGCAGATCCTCCACTACGATCGGCAACTCCGCCTGCGGCCAGACTAACTGCAACGGCTGGCTGTAGCGTGCGAAATCAAACCCGGTTCGCAACACATCGTGAGCAGCCACCGTCTCCGCCACCGCCCGGCGAAAAGCCGCTTCGTCGAAGGCAGCGTTGATACGCAAGTGCGAGGTGCCGGTACAGTGGTAAACGTTGGCGTCCGGCGTCAGGTTCATATGGTAAAACATGCCCGCCTGCATACGGCTCAGCGGATAGGCGTCAATCACCTCCGGCGGCAACAGCTCGCGATCTTCCTGCGCGATCTGGCTGAATGGCGCAGCGGTTATCGGCCCGCCGACGCCCTGCCCGCAGCCGGCGTCCAGCAACGCCGCCAGTTCGGCCACGGTCTGATGCTGGAACAGATTGACCAGCGTCAGCGCCAACCCCCGTTCGCGCCCGCGTCCGACAACCTGGACTCCGCGCAACGAATCGCCGCCCAGCGAAAAGAAGTTGTCATAAACGCCGATGTCATCCACCTTCAGCACGTCGCGCCAGAGCGCCAGCAGCGCCGCCTCGGTATCGGTGCGCGCCGCCTGATAGTCGCTCGCCAACTGCGGACGAAGCGCCTGCGGATCCGGCAACGCGCGCCGGTCCAGCTTGCCGTTCGCCGTTAGCGGCAACGCCTCCATAAACACAAAGGCGGAGGGCAGCATGTAATCCGGCAGCGTGCGGCGCAGCCCATTGCGCAGCGTTTCCACCTTGAGACCGTTTTCACGCGTGGCGACCCAGGCAATCAGACGCATCTGACGATCGGCGCTGTCCGCACGGGCAATCACCACCGCTTGATCCACGCCATCCAGCCGCTGCAGCGCCGCTTCAATCTCTCCCGGCTCAATGCGAAAACCCCGTATTTTGACCTGATGATCGGCGCGCCCCAGATACTCCAGCGAACCGTCGCGACGTCGACGCGCCAAGTCGCCGCTGCGATAGAGGCGCGCACCATCGTCATCGCCGCTGCCCAGCAGCTCGGCTTTATTCAAAAACCGCTCGCGAGTCAGTTCGGGACGATTCAGGTAGCCGCGCGCGACCCCGGCGCCGCCGACATACATTTCGCCCACCACGCCGGGCGGCACCGGCCGCCGCTGCGCATCCAGCAGATAGATTTCAAGGTCGTCCAGCGGCTCGCCGATGGGGCTTTTGCCCCCCTGTCGCGCGTCCGCCAACGTGATGCGCCGCCAGGTGACGTGCACCGTGGTTTCGGTAATGCCGTACATATTGATAATCTGCGGCGCATCTTCGCCATATTTCGCCAGCCAGCCGAGCAGCGTCGCCGGTTCCAGCGCTTCACCGCCCATAATCACGTAGCGCAGCGACAGCGGCGCCGCGTCAGGGGCCGTCGCATCGGCGGCGATAAACTGCGCAAAGGCGGAAGGGGTCTGGTTAAGCACGGTCACTCGCTCATCGCTTACCCACTGCCGGAACTGTTCCGGGGAGCGGCTGACCCAATACGGCACCACGCTGAGCTGACCGCCATACAGCAATGCGCCCCAGATTTCCCAGACGGAGAAATCAAAGGCGCTGGAGTGGAACAGCGTCCATATATCATGTTCGCTGAAGGCAAAATGGCGCTCGCTGGCGGCAAACAAGCGCATAACGTTGGCATGAGGGATTTCCACGCCTTTCGGCGTGCCGGTAGAGCCTGAGGTGTAGATGACATAGGCAAGCGCATCGGGCGTAACCGGCCGATCGGGATTGGTCTCCGGCATCGTCTGGATCAAGCCGCTTTCGCAATCGGTGCACAGATAATCGACCTCGCAACCCTCAAACAGCGACTGATGCGCCGCGACGCCGATCACCTGACGAACCCCCGCGTCCTCGACGTAGAAACGGACGCGCTCCGCCCCGTGGCCACTGTCAATGGGGAGATAGGCCATCCCCGCTTTCAGCACCGCCAGAATGGCGATCGGCAAGGCTTCGTCGCGATCCATGCAGATCCCGACCAGACCGCCGCCTTGCGCCGGACGATCCTGCATGCCCAGCAGCAGGTAGTGCGCCAGCCGATTCGCCCGCGAGTTCAACTGCTGATAGGTCAGCCCGCGTCCCCCGCCCGTTCCGACAGCTACGGCATCCGGATAGCGCTGCGCCTGATATTCGAAACGCTGATGCAACGCCTGGCTGACCGGGTGTGTATGGGGGCGTTCGCTGTGCAGGTCGCGCGCGGTGATGCAGGGGTAGCACTCCAGCCGCTGGGTGTCATCCTGGGCCACTTCACCGAGCAGGAACAGGAAATCCGCTTCCAACTGGGCGATGGTGGCGTCATCAAACAGATCGCTGCTGTACTCGAAGGCCCCCTGTAGCTGCCGGCCTCGGCTCTCCATCGACAGCGTCAGATCAAATTTTGCCTGTTCACCGGCCAGAGAATGCGGCTTAACCTGTAGGCCATCGAACGTCCAGCCCTGCTGCCCGCTCTCGTCAAAGGAAAACATCACCTGGAACAGCGGCGAGTAGCTGAGATCGCGCGTTGGGTTAAGGGTTTCAACCAGCCGATCGAAGCTCACCTGCTGATGCTCCAGCGCTTCGACCACCGTGCGGAAAACGCTTTGCTGCAAGGTGGTGAAGCTCTCTTCCGGATCGATCTGGATGCGGTAAACCAGCGTATTGACGAAGAAGCCCACCACGCCTTCCAGCTCAAGCCGCCCACGCCCGGACACCGGCGAGCCGATGGCCAGGTCGCGCTGTCCGCTATAACGATGCAAAATCAACGAGAAGGCGCTAAGCAACAGCGAATAAAGCGTGCTGTTGCGTGCGCGGGCGCGTTCACCCAGCGTTTGCGCCAGCGCCGGCGGCAGCGAGAAGAAGCGGGTTTTTCCGCGCAGGCTGAGCCGATTTGGCCGTGGGCGATCGCAGGGCAAATCTATCGGTTCAAGGTTACGCAGTTTTTCGCGCCACCAGTCCAGGGAACGGGCGACGTCATCCCCCTCCTGCTGCTGATGCTGCCATTCGGAATAATCGATGTACTGAATGTCAAGCGGGGGCAGATCCGCCGCCAGCCCCTGACGCCGGGCGTTATAGCAGGAAGCCAGCTCGCGGCTGATAATGCCGGCCGACCAGCCATCGGAAATAATATGATGCAGCACGATAAGCAACATATGGTGACAGGCGCCGCGGCGGAACAGCACGAAACGCGACAGCGGCGCCTGCTGTAAATTGAACGGGCGTTCGCTCGCCGCATTCAGCTGCGCCTGCAACGCCGTTTCATCCGCCGCGACCCAATCCACCTTCTCCAGCGGCAGCGTCATGGTGTCATGACAGCGCTGAAAGAGCGCCTCATCCTGCCAGACAAAATCGGTGCGGAAAGATTCATGGCGCGCCACCAGGTCATTCACGCTCTGCTGCAGCGCCGTTTCGTCCAGCTCCCCCTCCAGCTCCAGTAACGTGCTGATGTGATAAATTGCTGAATCATGTCCCAGTTGTTCATGCAGCCACAGACGCTTTTGCGCCAGCGATGCCCTGAACTGGAAATGGTTTTCCTGCATGTCGCCTCCGGTAAATTGCGGTTTATCGTATTCTGGGTTGTGCATCACAATGGCCTCTCCTGTCGGCGCGACACGCGGGTGATGGCGCGCTCTTCCGATATCGGCGTCGTCCGTTGTGCCAGTACCGCCGCTAACTGCCGGACGGTCTGATGGTTAAGCAGATCGGTCAGGGAGACCCTGACATTAAGTTGATTTTCAAGTCGCGCGGCGACCCGCAGGGCGTGCAGCGAATGCCCACCCAGCGCGAAAAAGTTCTGGTCGCAGCTGACCGGCCCGCAGCGTAAGATTTCTCCCCAGGTAGCCTGAATGGCGCTCTCCAGCGGTGTAGCGGGTGCCAGCAGCTCGGTATGTTGCGGACGAACGGGCAGAGGCAGAGCGCCATAGTCCACTTTCCCGTTCGACGTCAGCGGCAGCGCGGGCAGCACCACGATCGCGCCCGGGATCATGTACCCGGGCAGCGTCAGCGCCAGAAACGCACGCAGCGCCTCGCTCTCCATCCCCGCCTGCTGCGGCACGACCCAGGCCGCCAGTTGCGCATCTTCCTGCGAGCGTCCGGGCAGCAGGGCGACGGCACTCTGCAGCACCTGAGGATGACGCATCAGTTGCGCCTCAATCTCACCCGGCTCGATACGGTAGCCACGCACTTTGAGTTGGCGATCGCAGCGGCCGAAATACATCAGTTCGCCGTTCGGCATCAGGCCGACCCGATCGCCTGTGCGGTAGGCGCGTACGGCTTCCCCGGCCAAATCCAGCGTAATGAATTTTTCCTCGGTCAAATCAGGCCGGTTCCAGTACCCCCGCGCCAGCCCGGCGCCGGCGATATACAGCTCCCCCTCCGCCCCCGGCGGCGTCGGCGAACGATCCTCGTTCAGCACCAGCAGGCGGGTATTGGCGATGGGCAGACCAATCGCCATGGCGCCCTGACGATCGCGCGCCGCATCCGCCAAATGGACGCAGCAGCCCACCACGGTTTCCGTCGGACCATATTCGTTGTAAATGCGAGTGTGGGGCGCCTCCCGCAGCCAGCGCTGCACGGTTTCGCAATTGAGGGCTTCGCCCCCGACGACGAGCGCGCTGACGCGCCTTTTCGCCGCGTGATCCAGTTGCTCCTGCAACAGCGCGAGATGGACAGGGGTGATTTTCAGCAGTTGTTCCGCAGAAGAGGTGCTCAGGTGGCGCGCCATGGCCTGCAAATCGCCCTCACCGGGGATGGCGACGAGGGTGCCGCCCGTCAGCAGCGGCAGCCAGAGGCTGGTCAGGGTCGCATCAAAGCTCACCGACGAATGGAACAGGCTCTGCATACCGGCATGTAGCTGATAGCGTCGGCACGCATCGAGGAGATAATTCATCAGGCTGCGATGCTCAATCATGACGCCTTTCGGCCTGCCGGTTGAGCCGGAGGTATACAGGATATAAGCCAGTGAGTTCCCCTGGCTGACCTCCGGCGGCAAAGGCAGATCGGGCGAGGCTTCGTCAACCAGCAGCAGAGGCTGATCGGACGGCAGCGCACCCGCCAGGGTCTGCTGGGTGAGGGTCAGCGGGCACTGGCTGTCAGACAGCAGATAACGGACGCGTTCGGCAGGGCTGGCGGCGTCGATCGGCACATAGCAAAGGCCGATGCGGCTGGCGGCAAGCATCGCCGCGACATACGCCACGCCGCGAGGCAAAAACAGCGCGACGCGATCCCCGGCGCGCAGCCCGCGCTGATGCAGACGGGCGCTGATCTGCTCGGCACGCTGCCGCAAGCTGTCATAGGTCAGGCTCAGTTCGCCTTCAATCACCGCGATATGGTCGCCCATGGCTGCGGCGCGCTGGGCAAACAGCGCGTAAACGCCGCCCGCAGGCAGCGGCAAAACCGGCCCTTGCAGCCCTTTGAGCAGAGCCGCATTTCCCGAGGCGTCCAGCAGGGAGATCTCCGACAGCCGCCGGTCATCCGCGTCTATCCATTGCTGCAATATATGCAGCAGGTGCTGCGTCAACTGGCCGGCGGTATGCGGAGAGTAAAGCCCGTCGTCATACACCAGCGCCCCGCTCAGGGCCGTGCCAAACGAAGCCACCAGCGTTAACGGATAGTTGGTGCTCTCCTGGGCCGCCGTGAAACTGAATAGCCCGTTATTCTCCTGCTGCGGGTAGTTCTCAAAGACCACCAGGGTATCAAACAGCGTCGGCCAACCGGCCAGCCCGCAACCGTGCTTCAGCTCCGCCAGCGAAATGTCGCTAAAGCACTCATTTTCCAGTTGCTGACGCTGGAGCGCATGCAGCCAGTCGACTACGCGAACGTCCGGCTGGACGCTCGCCCGCATCGGCACCGTGCCGATAAGCAAACCGACCATGCGCTCAATGCCGCCGAGATCGGCATGGCGGCCAGAAAGGGTGACGCCGAACAGGCTCTCCGTCGAACCGCTGTAGCGTTGCAGCAGCAGCGCCCAGGCGCCCTGCACCAGCGTACTGATGGTCAGGCGATGACGGCGACCAAAGCTGGCCAGTTGCGCGGAAAGGGCGACATCCAGTTGAAAATCCTGCCGCTGGCGTTGCTGAGACGGCGTACGCCCCGGATAAGCGGCCGGCAACGGCGTCGCGGCGCTGAGGCCGGCCAGCCGTTGCTGCCAGTGCGCCTGGCTGCCGGCGCGGGAACGGCGCAGCCACTGGATATAGTGCCTGAATGCCGGTGCCGACGGCGGCGGCGGTGTCTGATGATAGGCCGCAGCCACCTGCGACAGCAGCAGGGTCACCGACCAGCCGTCCAGAATGGCGTGGTGATGGCTGAACAGCATCTGCACGCTATCCTGCGCGAGCAGCACGGTGATGCGGAACAGCGGCCCCTGATGCAGATCGAACCCCTGCTCCCGGTCCGCACGCCACAGCGCCGCGATGTCCTCCTCCTGCGGCGAGCGATAATCCACCACGCGCCAGGCGTCAGGCATCTGCTGATGCACCAGTTGCAGCGGCCCGACTTCGGCGTTCAGATCGAAGGTGGTACGCAGCGCCGGGCAGGCGGCGATCACCTGCGTCCACGCCTGTTGCAGGCGAGCAAGATCGATCCCGCGCGCAAGATCAAAACAGATCTGCTCGTGATAGAGCCTTGCATCGCTGTCGGCCAGCGAATGGTAAAGCATCCCCTCCTGAGTCGGCGTAAGAGGATAAATATCCACAATCTGCGAATGACGCTGCTGCAGTTGCAACAGCGATGCCCCACTCAGGCCTGCGAGAGGAAAATCGGACGGCGTCCAGGTCGTGCGCGCTTGCGCCTGGCAGTGGGCGATCAGCGCATCGAGATGCTTTTTCATCGCGTCCGTCTGCGCGGCGATGGTCTCCGCCCGCCAACTGTTCGGGTTGTAGCTCCAGACGATAACCAGTTCGCCCTCATCGATGTAGCTGTCCACCTCCAGCGCCCAGCCACGACGGTTTTCCGGCGCATAACGGTGCGCCATCAGCAGATCGGCCACGCCGCTCAGCGGAGGCTGATGGAAATCGCCGTCGAACTGCCCAAGATAATTGAAGCAGACCTCCGCTGCCTGTGCCGCGGCGTCATACAGCATGCCGTACCCCACGCCACCGTGGGGAACCCGACGCTGCGCCTCTTTGACGTCCTGGATCAGATCCCCCCACGACCCCGTCGACGGCAATTGCAGCAGGATCGGGTAGATAGCGGTGAACCAGCCCACAGTACGGCTGACATCCGGCGCATCCGGTGCGTCATCGCGCCCGTGCCCTTCGAAATCGATACGCAGTTGGCGGCTGCCGGTCCATTCGCTTAGCGTCTGCGCCAGCGCCGCCAGCAGCAGATCGCCGACATGGGTGTGATAAGCCCGCCCGGTTTGACGCACCAACGCCTGGGTGGCCGCGCGATCCAGCGTAATCTGAACCTTGCGCATTTCTCCCGTACGGCCAGGCAGCGCACGCGTGCCGCTGTCTACCGGAATAGCGGCGCCGGCATGCCGCTGCGTTTCCCAATAGCGGTGCTCATCGGCAGCCGAAACGGGATCGACGACCTGCTGCAACCATGCGCCCCATTCCGCCAGCGAAGCCGTCGCCGGCTCGCAGGGCAGCGCTTCGCCCCGTGCCAGCGCCTGATACGCACGGCTGAGATCGCTGATAATAATGCGCCAGGAGACGCCATCCACCACCAGGTGGTGAACGCTTAACAGCAGGTAATCGGCGGATGCCGCACGGATAACATCGGCGCTGAACACCGGCCCTTGGGCAATGTCCAGCTGCGACTGCCGCGCTCCGGCCCAGGCGATAACCGCCGCCTCGTCGTCGTGAGGCGCGCCAAGGCGCGTTTCACGCAGCAGCGGCGCGTCCGTCAGGGCGGCGATAGTGGCCGGCGCATCGGCTGCGCTGAAGCGGGCACGCAACCCTTCATGCTGTTGCAAAACCCCGCGCAGCGCCCGTTCCAGCTGCGGCAAATTGACCTGCGCGTCCAACCGCCAGAGGTAAGATTGGTTGTAGTGATGTGCGTTTTCCGAGCCCAGCGCGAAGAACCAGCGCTGGGCAGGCAGCAACTTATAAGCCTGCATGGGCGGGCGTGCTTGCGTCGGCGCGGATGCCAGTGGCTCCACCACGCTGGCGAGGCTGGCGATCGTCGGATAATCAAACAGCATACGCGCCTGAACGCGCAGCCCCGCCTCGCGAGCGAGGAAGACGATTTGCAGACTAAGAATGGAGTCGCCGCCCAGGGCAAAGAAGTCGTCATCCATCCCTGGCGTTTCGCCTCCCAGCACCTTTTGCCAGATAGCCGCCAGTTGCCGCTCCGTCTCACTCTCCGCCGCCCGGAAGCAGAGCGCGACCGTCACCGGCAGCGGTTGTGCGGCCAGCCAGGCGCGATCGACTTTACCGTTGCTGGTCAGGGGAATGGACGGCAGCAATAGCCACTGGGTCGGGCGCATGATTTCCGGCAGACGGCGCGCTATCTGCTGACGCACGCTATCCAGCGTTGCCGCCCCCTTGGCCAGGGCCACATAGGCCACCAGGTGAGGACGCCCGTTGACCTGACGAATACCTGTCGCAGCCTGACTGACGCCCTCGCACGCGACCAGTTGCGCTTCAACCTCTTCGAGCTCAATGCGGTGCCCACGCAGCTTCACCTGATTATCCCGGCGGCCGAGATAGAGCAGATTGCCATCCGGCAACCAGCGGGCCAGATCGCCGGTACGATAGAGCCGCTCGCCGGGTTCGGCGGCAAAGGGATCGTCAATAAAACGACTGGCGGTCAGTTCCGGGCGGTTAAAATAGCCCAGCGCCACACCCTCCCCGCCGATATAGATCTCCCCTACGCCCCCCGGCGGCGTCAGTTGCCGGTGTTCATCCAGCAGGAAAATGCGCATATTGGCAATCGGCCGCCCAATCGGAACCGCGCCCGAGACGGCGCATTCGCCCGCAGCCAGCGCATAGACGCAGCACCCGACGGTGGTTTCCGTCGGCCCATATTCATTCACGACCGAGACCTGAGGCGCATGTTCACGCCAGAAGCGCACTGCGGCGCCCGCCAGGTTTTCGCCGCCGATGACCAGCGTTGCCGCATGGCCGGCCGCCGCAGGGGGAATCTGCTGGCTGAGCAGTTCAAGATGAGAAGGCGTTATCTTCGCCATCGTCATGCCGGAAAGTTGCTTCCAGGCCGACACCAGCGCGGGGACATCCTCTTCATCGGGCAGAATAAACAGCGTTTTACCGCTCAACAGCGGCAGGAACAGGCTGGTCAGAGTGGCATCGAACGAGATGGAGGCGTGCAGCGTGTTGCCGCGTCCCTGCGCGCAATCGTAGTTATCGCAGGCATGCTGCAGATAATTGGCGAGCGCGCGATGGGGAATGACCACGCCTTTCGGCGCACCGGTGGTGCCGGAGGTGTAGAGCACATAAGCGGGATCGTCCGCAACGGCGCCCTGCGTCGGGTCAGCCATGCCGACGTCGCCGTCTGTCGTCATCTCCGGCGTCAACAACATCGTCTGCTGCTCGGTCAGTTCCAGCCGCAGAGCCTGTTCGCGCGTGGTGATGACGCGCGCCACGCGTGCATCGTCGAGCATGTAACGGATGCGCTCCGCCGGATAAGCGATATCCACCGGCACCCAGGCCGCCCCGCTTTTGACCGTCGCGAGGATCGCGCAGACCAGCGCGGGGGAACGCGGCAACAGCACCGCCACGCGCGCGCCAGGCCCGATATCCAGCCCCGCCAGCAGATGCGCCAACCGATTGGCCTGCTGATTAAGCTGCTGATAACTCACCTGCCGTTCGCCCCAGGCCAACGCCGTGGCCTGCGGAGTGGCCCGTACCTGCCGTTCGAAAGCTTGTTGCAACAGCGGCGCGGCCGCACGGCGCGGACCTGCGCTGAGGGTATCGAGCAAATGGCGACGCTCCGCCTCTGACAGCATATCCAGCCGACAGGCAGGCAACTGCGGCCGACGGCTCAAACTCGCCAGCAGGCGACCATAGGACGCGGCAAGAGCGTCGATAGCCTCGGCACTATAGAGCGACGGGCGATACTCAATATTCAGCGTCAACTGCGTCGCCGTTTCCTGCACAAACAGCGTCAGATCAAACTTGGCGTCCGGCGCGTTGAGTGCCTGACTACTGAGCCGCGCTTCGGCCCCCTCTCTGCGCTCATCCGGTGAGGCGTTATAAACGAACATAATGCGGAACAACGGGGACGTAGCGCGCCCCTCCGCCGGCAATACCGCATTAACCACCTGCTCGAAGGGCGTCTCTTTATGGGTCAGCGCTTCACGCAGAGCCGCCTCACTGGCGGCAAGAAAAGTGGCGAAAGGCTGGCTGGTGTCCAGGGTCTGACGAAACGCCAGCGTATTGAGCAGCAACCCCGGCAGATTTTGCAAGGTGTCGCTGTCGCGCAGCGACACCGGCAGGCCGATAGTTAAATCGTTTTCGCCGCTGTAACGCTGCAGCAGCAGTTGGAACGTCGACAGCAGCAGGGTAAACAGCGTGGTGTCCTGCTGCCGCGCCAGTTGGCGCAGCGCTTCGGTCAGCGGCAGGGGCAACGTCAACGTCTGATAAGCCGCCCGCCAGTCCGTTTCATCGGGCTGCGGACGCTGCGGCAGGGCGATGACCGGCGGTGGCGTAAGGAACACTTCGCGCCACCAATCAAGCCCCTCCTGATGCGAGGTGCTGCGTTCCCACGCGGCATACTGCAAATAGCTGACGGCAGGCGCGGTGCAAGCCGCCTGCGGATCGTCAATCAACAGCGTCAGACTCCGGTCTATCAGCGACAGCGTGTGTTCATCGACCAGCAGGTGATGTACGCAGAAGATCAGCGCGCTCTGTCCCTGCGGGGAATGGATAAAGCACAGACGATAGAGCGGCGCCGCGAGCAGCGTAAAGGGCTCGCTCATCAGCGCGGCCGCGCGCTGTTGCACACGGGCGTGCCACGCGTCATCGTCGACGCCTTCAGCCGTAAACTCAACGGGAGCCTCAGACCAATACTGATGGGGTACGGCGCCGTCGGCGCGCAGGCGGGTATTCAGCAAGGGGAAGTGACGGAACAGCGCGTCCAGCGCCGCGCTCAGGCGCTCGGGGGTCACCGTCGGCGCGGTAAAGGTTTTGATTTCCCCCGTAATGTAGCTGTTGCCGTCAGGATTAAGCTGCTCAAGGAACCAGATACGCTGCTGAGCGAAACTCAGCGGCGCCTCTTTCAGCGCCGGCTGCCTGCACAGCGCGCTGTCCGCCTGGGTTTCTCCTGCGCTGAGCGCCAACTGGCGCGGAGTGCGACGGGTAAAGATGTCGCTGACGCGCAAATGCAGTTGGTGCTCAGCGGCCAGCAGCGCCACTGCCCGCGCCGCCAGTAGCGAATGTCCGCCCAGCGCGAAGAAGGAGTCGTCGCGGCCGATGCCCTCGATCCCCAGCACCCGGCTCCAGACGGCGGCAATCGCCTGCTCCGCCCGGCCCTTCGGCGCCTCGCCTGGCGCGTTCGCCACGGCATCGGGTTGCGGCGTCGGAAAACGCTTACGATCGATTTTATTGTTCGGCAGGCGAGGAAACGCGGTCATCAATACATAGCAGGCGGGGCACATGAACTCCGGCAGCGTGGCGGCCAGCCAGGCATGCAACTGCGCCCGATCCGGCTGCTGCCCCGCATGCGGCAACACATAAGCGACGACGGCGCTGGCGGCCAGGTAATCCTCGCGCACCAGGGTGACCGCATCCGCCACGGCGGGATGGCGACGCAACGCGGTCTCAATCTCGCCCAGTTCAACGCGATAACCACGGATTTTCACCTGGTTGTCGATGCGTCCCAGGTAATCAATATTGCCGTCGCTGCGATAGCAGGCGAGGTCGCCGGTACGATAGAGCCGCGCCTCAGGCGTCGCGCTGAAGGGATCGGCGATAAAGCGATCGGCGGTCAGAGCGGGCTGGTTCAAATAGCCCTGTGAAACGCCGACGCCGCCAATACACAGCTCCCCGACGACGCCCACGGGAAGCGGCTCATGGAACTCATCCAGGATCCATACCTGGGTGTTATGCACCGGTCGGCCAATATGCACACGGCTGTCGGCCGGCGTCAGCTCGGCATTGGTGGCGCTGACGGTCGTTTCCGTGGGGCCATACGAGTTAATGAAACGACGGTTTTTCCCCCATTTTTGCAGCAGATCGAGTCCGCAGGCTTCGCCCGCCACGATCAGCACGCGCAGATCCGGCAACGGAGCCTCCGGTAATGCCGCCAGCGCCGAGGCCGGCAGCGTGACGTGACTGACCCGACGCTGCTCCAGTTGCTCCAGCAGATCCGGTCCGGGCAGCAGCGAGAGGCGCGGCGCCATCAGCAACGTACAGCCGGAGCACAGGGTCATGACGATTTCCCAGACCGACGTATCGAAGCTGAACGAAGCAAACTGCAACACCCGGCCAGGGGGCTGCATATCCAGCAGCGCCACTTCGGTTTCCGCCAGATTACACACGCCGCGATGACGAATGGGCACGCCCTTCGGCTGGCCCGTGGAGCCAGAGGTATAGATGATATAGGCGGTGTTGTCGGCGCCGGCGCGCGGCGCCGGGGCCAGGGTCGGCAAGCCGTTCAACTGCGGCTCCAGCGCTTCGACAGTGAACAGCGTTATGTGCTGCGCGGCACGGGTAAAGCGGTCGACAAACTGCGCCTGCGTCAGCATCAACTGCAGCCCGGAATCGGCAATCACATAATCGCTGCGCTCCTGCGGGTAGTCCGGATCGATCGGGACATAGACGCCGCCCGCCTTAAGGATGGCCAGGAAGCCAATCACCAGCGACAGCGAACGCTCGATACACAGCCCGACCGCGACATCCACCCCAACCCCCTGCGCGATGAGCCAGTGGGCGAGCTGGTTGGCGCGCGCGTCCAGTTCGCGATAACTCAGCACCTCATCGAGAAACTCCAGCGCAGGCGCGTCCGGCGTGCGCGCCACCTGGCGCTCGAACATCTGATGAATGCCGATATCGCTGCTGAAAGGTTGCGCCGTCTGGTTCCACTGCCGGATTTGCCGACGCTCCGCTTCGGAAAGCAGCGGCAGACGCCCCACCGCCTCTTCGCTGTCCGCGACGCAATGCTCGACAAAAGTCGTAAAGTTGGCCGCCATACGGGCAATGGTGTCCGGCAGGAAGCGATCGTCGGCATATTCAAACTGGCCTGCGATGCCCGCCTCGTCGGGCCACATCTCCAGCGTCAGTTCATAAGTGGCGCTGCCGCGATCCACCGCCTGCAGCGCCGAGACGCTGCTCTGGCCCAGGCGGGTTGCCGCATCCGGTTTCTGCTGCCAGACGAACAGCGTCTGAAACAGCGGGGAAATGCCCGGATGACGCGTCTCCTCCAGCGCCGTAAGCACCTGACCAAACGGCAAATCCTGATGGGCAACGGCCGCGATAAAGCCGGCGGCAACCTGCCGCATCAAACGGCTAAACGGCTGATGCAAATCCACGGTCTGACGCAACGCCACCACATTGAACAACAGGCCGAATGCCTGCTCGTTATCCAGCGCATGGCGGGAGCTGATCGGCGTACCTATCGTCAGATCCTGCTGGCGGGTATAGCGCGCCATAAAAGCGGTGTAGGCCGTCAATAACGCCACGTAAGGCGTAACGCCGTGACGCACAGCCAGCGCCGCCAGCGCATCTGCGGTCGCCTGGGCCAAGTGGAAAGGAATACGGCCGCCGCAGTAGCTGCGCACCGCCGGGACGGGAAAATCATAAGGTAGCTGCAGCAACGGCAGCGGCCCCGCCAGTTGCTGTCGCCACCAGGCACGCAGCGCTTCGCCTCGCGGCCCCGCGCTACGTGCCTGCTGGCGGCATGCGTGGACTGTCTGGCAGGAGGTCGCTGCAACCGGCGTCAGCGTTTTGCCCGCCAGCAGACGGCCATAATCCGCCAACATCTGTCGCCACAGCAGCGCCACGGACTCCGCATCCGCGATAATGTGATGACACACCAGAGCGATAAGCGTCCGGTGCGGCTGCACCTGCGCACAAGCGATGCGCAACAGCGGCGCCTGAGCAAGATCGAACGGTCGCGCGGCTAACTGCGCCAACCAGCCCTCCGCCGCTCCCCGCGCTTCACTGCCTTGCGCGCCAAAATCCTGCCGGTCGATATCCACGACAACCTGTTCGGCGATCTGCGCCGTCACGCCGTATTGATACGGGATAAAGCGGGTCCGCAGCGCGTCATGGCGACGCAGCGCCTGATTCAGCGCCTGCTGCAACAGCTCAATGTTCAGCGGCCCCTGCCATTCGGCACGGTAGGCCAACTGCCATACGGGCGATTCGGGAGCCTGTTGCTGAATTAACCACATGCCCTGCTGCTCATCGCTGAGCGTGACGCTGCTCTGCGTCTGCACGCTGTCTTGCTCGGCCTGGCGCAGCGCTTGTGCGCAGCCCGCCAGCGTCGGTTGCGCCAGCAGAGCGGCGAACTCAAGCTCCCGGTCCAGTTCGGCGCGCACGCAGGCGATCATGCGCATCGCCAGCAGGGAATTCCCGCCGAGGGCGAAAAAGTCGTCATCGCGCCCGACCGCGTTCACCGGCAGCAGACGCTGCCAGATCGCCGCCAGCTTCTGCTCCTCACCGGCGTGGGGCTGCTGCGCCGCGGCCAACGGGGCGCTTCGGCGCAGCGCAGGCTGAGGCAGCGCTTTGCGGTCAAGCTTGCCGTTAGGCAGGCGGGGAAAGAGCTCGAGGATGCTAAAATCGGTCGGCAACAGCGCGGCGGGCAACGACGCGGCCAAATAGTCGCGCAGCGCGGTTGACGCCTGATTCAGTTCGCTTTTCAGGGTAATGAACGCCACCCGTTGCTGCGACTGCGCAAAGGCGACGACAGCAGCCTGCTGCACCGCCGGATGGCGCTCAAGCAGCGTTTCAATTTCTGCCGTCTCCACGCGCTGTCCGTTGATCTTCAACTGAAAATCGTTGCGCCCCAGCAGCTCCAGATCGCCGGTGGCCGTCAGGCGACCCACGTCGCCCGTGCGGTACATTTTCGTGCCGCGCTCGTCGGTGAAAAAGGCGTCGGAGGCGGCGGGCTGCCGATAACCGGCGCTCATCCACGGCGTAATAATGATGACCTCACCGCTTTCGCCATCGGCGACGGGGTTGCCGCTTTCATCAATCACGCTGATGCTCGCGCCGGGAATGGGCCGCCCTACGGGCACGCCCGCGCGCGCGGCATCGGCCGGCGTTACGCGATAAAACAGCTTAGCCAGCGTGGTTTCCGTCGGGCCGTAAAGGTTGAGGAGCTGGGCGTTTGCCGGGCCGTTCTGATAAAAGCGCGCCACCAGCGAACCTTTCAGCATCTCGCCCGCCAGCAGCACATAGCGCAAAGCGTGCAGCCGCTGCGCCGCATCGGGATACTCCAGCAAAACCTGCAGCAACGAGGGGATCTGATGGGTGACGGTAATCCGCTGCGCCTGCATCCAGGCCAGCAGCGCGGCGGGCGTGTGGATCAGTTCGCGGGACGGCGGAATACACAGGGTGGCGCCATTGAGCAAAGGCAGCAGCATGTCGCGCAAAAAAGGATCGAACATCTGCGACGTCAGCATACTGACGCGATCGTCCGGCGTGATAGCCAGTTCCCGGCTCTCCCACTCGATAAAATGCAGCAGGCTGTCACTGCGCCCCAGCACCGCTTTGGGTATACCGGTGGAGCCGGAAGTGAAATAGACGTAGGCCAGCGGCTGCGTTCGCGTCGGCTCTATGGGAAGGCACTCGCCGGTGGACTGCGCGGGAACGCCCAGCTCATCCACCTCGACAACGCTCAGCCGGTCGGTAAGATGGCGAACCGAAGCCAGCCCGTGCGACGTCGAGATCAACCGCGCATCGGGGAACTGCGCCAACAGGGTTTCCAGTCGCTGCCGAGGCAACGTCGGCGATAAAGGAACAAATGCCTGCCCCGCATGCATAATCGCGAGCGCCGCCGTCACCAGCGCGGCCCCTTCCTCCAACAGCACCAGCGTAAAGGGGCTACCCGGTTGTCGGCGCAGCGCGGCGCTCAATGCGGTGACCCGTTGCAATAGCTGTTGATAGGTTACCCGCGTTTCGCCCTGACTAATGGCGACCTGCTGCGGATCACGATTTACAGACTGCTCAAATACTGCGGAAACAGACATTTGCCATCCTTCCTTTGCTTTTCTTGACGGGGATAACGGTAAAAGGGGTTAGATCAGCGCAAACGCGTCTGCATCCCTGAGGAAAGGCAATTGCTCCCTGAAGCCCAGCAAATGCTCACGCGACAGCGTGGCGTTGCGCACGCTTTCCACCTCCACCTCATCGATCAGAACCTCGCCGAGCGGGTCGATAAGCATCGAGTGGCCGTTGTAGCGCAGCCGGTTACCGTCCTCTCCCACGCGGTTGACGCCAATCACGTAGCTCTGATTTTCAATCGCCCGCGCGGTGAGCAGGGCTTGCCAATGCGCCGCGCGCTTTTCCGGCCAGCTGGCGATATAGAGAGCGACGTCGTAGCGAGCGTCCGCATTGCGTGACCAAAGGGGAAAACGCAGGTCGTAACAGATAAAAGGCGCAATGCGCCAGCCGCGATGCTTAACCACCAACTGAGCCTCGCCCGCGGTATATTCCCGGTCCTCTTCGGCAAAAGAGAAAAGGTGTTTTTTGTCGTAGTGCGCAATGCCGCCGTCCGGCGTGACAAACAGCAGGCGGTTATAAAAGCGCCCTTCTTCGGTGATGATCATGCTGCCTACCAACGCGCTGCCGGAATGAGAGGCGCGCTCCTGCATCCACGCGACCCCAGGCCCCTGCATGGTTTCCGCGATCCCCCGCGGCGCCATGGAAAAGCCGGTGGTGAACATTTCCGGCAGGATAATAATGTCGCTGGCTTCGGCCTTGGCGATGTGCTCCGCCATACGGCGGCGATTGCGTTCGGCGTCTTCCCAGATAATGTCGCTCTGGACCAAGGTGACGCGCAGATCCTGATCTGTCATGTCTCTAATCTCCCTCAATAATGTGTGATGTTTTCAGCGCAGATCGGCGTCATACAGTTGCTCCAGGAAGCCGCCCTGACGCACGATTTCCCGAATTTCAGCGGCAGGCCCCTGCTGCCCGGGCGCGGCGATAAATCCACTTTCCACCAGATAATCGAAGTAGCGGAACAGCAGCGCCCGGTCGCATGGCGCGCAGGTAATCCCGGCATGCGACAACTGCTGACGGGTGTGCTGCGTGGCGTAACGGGCCTTCTCGCTGATTTCGCTGCCGCAGTAGAACAGCGCCAGCAGATCGGTGAAGGTGGAGCGATAAGGTTTGCCTTGTAACCAGAGACGGTTCTCGGTCAGTGCGTCGAAATAATCGGCGTTGATCAGCGTGCTGATGCGATAGCCGTACTGCCGCAGGAAGTCGACGATATCGTCATAGGTAATGGGGTTGGGATGGGTCAGGTTGAGCGTACGGCCCTGGAAGCGGTCTATTTCCACTATCGCGCAAAGCGATGCGCGGGCAACGTAATCCACCGGCGTAATATCAAAATCTTCCCGCGAGTTAAACGTCAGGCCGGTTTCCACCAGCGCTTTGATCATCTCGTAGTAGATGCCCTTCACCCGGGTCTCCACCAGCGGGTAGCGCCCGCTGAGGCTATCGCCCCAGATATTGCCCGGCCGGGTGATCACCCAACGCAGCCCGCGTTTACCCGCCTCGTGTACCGCCTGCTCCGCTTCGAACTTGGAGCGTTCGTAGTCCATGTCATTAAACGACTGGCCGACGTCCAAATCCGTTTCCTGCAGCGTGAACCCGTCCTGGTAAAGCTTATCGCCGACGATGCTGAAGCTTGAGGTATAGAGCAGCGGCACATTGCCCAGCAGACACAGCGCAATCAGGTTTTGCGTACCGCCGACGTTGACCGGCGCGATTTTGCCGTACGACGCCACCAGGCTGACGTTAGCGGCACAATGGATAACGCGATCGATCCCCATAGCCAGTTCCTGGTAATCCGCCGGGTTCAACCCGAGCCGTGGCTGGGTGATGTCCCCGATAAGCGGGATCACGCGCCAGAGATGTTCCCGGCTGCGTCGTTCGGGATCGTAGGTATAGAGAAGTTGTTCCAGCCTCTCCAGCGCCTGCTGCGGGCTGGCGGCGCGCACCAGACAGTACACGCAGGCGTCGGTACTCAGCAGGATTTCGAGCAGGATACGGCCGCCCAATACCCCCGTTGCGCCGGTAAGCAGTATATTTTTTACCTGTTGATTAACATTGACCATGTTCATCCCTCAACAAAGCGATTAAATGAGCCTGACCCGCGACGGCTAAAGGGTGCCGACACGCATCCCCCCATCCAGCGGGATCACCGTGGTATTGAGGTAATTGGTTTTACAGCTGGCGAGGAAGCCAACAACCTCCGCCACATCCTCCGGCGTGCCCCATCGGCCTACCGGCACGATGGAGCGCACGATCTTCTCTTCTTCGGGGGTATCGATCATGTGCGGGTCGACGAATTGCGCGAGCATTTCGGTTTTGCAGATGCCCGGCGCAACCGCCGTGACGCTGATATTGAGCGGCCCCAGTTCGCGCCCCCATGACTCGGTAGCCGAGATCACGCCCGCCTTCGAGGCCGCGTAAGCGGATCCGCCGGCAGCGCCCCAGATACCGGCAATGGAGGCGATATTGATGATGCGCCCGTACTTCAGGCGCGCCATATAACGGGAGAACACGGCGGTACAGTTGAAGGTGCCCAGCAGGTTGACGTTCAGCACTCGCGCCGCGCCGCTGAGACCACGCTCGGAAAGACAGAAGCTGCGTTCGATAACGCCGGCGTTATTCACCAGCACGGTCAACGCAGCGCCAAGGCGCGCTTCGATTTCGCGCGCGGCTTGGGCAATGGACTCCTCCTGCGTGACATCCATAACGAAGGTATGCAGCCCTTCCGGGTGTCCCAGGCGCTCAGCCAGTTGCGTCAGCCGTTCTGCACTGACGTCTGCGGCGGCGACCTGGTAGCCGATATCCAGCAACACCCTGGCGATGGCCGTGCCGAACCCTCCTGCGGCACCGGTCACCACGGCGACCTGATGGCTCATGCGTCAACGCCCTCTTTAAAGGTGATGTCGATGATTTTTCTCGCATTGGCCATTGCGTCATAAATGCGCTCTTCAAAGAACTGCACATCGTCCTGGGACATCAGCATGTTGGCGTAAATGCGCGATAACGGAGAGAACTGGATACCGTAGCGTTTGGAAATTTCACGAATGATGATGTCGCAGAATTTCACCTTATCGCTGTACCCTTCGGAACGATCGACCGGCGAGTTCTGCGAGTGGTAAACCAGCGCCGTCGGCATCCCCTGAACCACCAGCGGCAGCTCTACCGATTCGGCGGCTTTAACGAAGATGTTCGAGATCTGGCGGGTGAAGCCGGCCATGCGCTCATAACAGCCGGGATCTTGTTCTATCAGCGAGAAGGTCGCCTTGATGGCGGCCAGGCCCAGCGGATAACCGTTGAAGGTGCCGGCATGGATAACCTTACCGCGCGTATACAGGTTCATGATGTCGCGACGCCCGACGATGGCGGAGATCGGCATGGAGCCGCCGCCCAGCGCTTTACCGAAAGTCGAGAGGTGCGGCGTGACGCCCAGCAGCTGTTGCGCGCCGCCCAGGCCAAGACGCACGCCGGTAATGATCTCGTCGAAAATCAGGACGATATTGTACTTTTCACACAGCGCCTTGGCTTTTTCCAGATAGCCTTCACGCGGGAAAATACCGCCGCCGTTGATGCAGATCGGCTCCATCAACACGGCGGCAATCTCATCGTGGTAGCGCTCGATGGTGGCGGTCAGCACCTCGATGTCGTTCCACGGCAGCATAAAGGATTGATCGGCAATCGCCCCGGTCGCGCGGCCCCAGGTGTCCAGCAGATCGCCTTTGAACTGCTCCGGTACCGGGTAACTCAAATCCTGTTTTTTGCGCCACCCCATAATATTGTCGGCGTTGCCGTGATAATGGCCGTGGAAGCGGATAAAGCGGTTTTTACCGGTGAAGCCGCGCGCCAGACGCAATGCGTTTTGTACCGCTTCGGTACCGCTCAGGCAGAAGCGCACCATCTCCGCGCTGGGAATATGTTTCACCAGCGTTTCGCAAACCTCGACCTCCAGATCGCAGGTGTCCACCGAGGTGACTTTGCCCATGTAATCCATCAGCGCCGCGTTGTAGGCTTCGTTGTGGTGGCCAACGAAAAGCGCGCCAAACTTGCAGAACAGATCGAGATGTTCATTGCCGTCCAGATCCCAGACGCGCGAATTACGCCCCCGGTTGAACGGAATCACCAGCGGTCGTTCGGGGTCGCCAAAGTTGTAGTGCGTGCCGCCGGGCAGCAGATCCCAGCATTTTTTATAAAAATTCTTCGATACATCCAGGGACAACTTGGTTGATGCGTCCATATTCTGTGCGTTCTCCGTTTGTTTACAGGAAGATGAAAGGATAGACAGCGACTGCCTGGCGGGCTGGCTCTCGCTGCCGACCGTCAGGTTAAAGGGGGAATAGCGGCCGAGCGTGTCGGGCAGCGCGATGTGCATCAGTTCCAGCAGTGCGGTGCGCGTCAGCCAGGCCGCGCCGCTCATCAGCAAATGCGCCAGTTCCGCGACGTGACGCTGGGCCGGATCTTCCAGCGGCGTGCCCTGTAGCCATTCGTTCATGGCGCCCATCGCCGAGCCACACCAGATCTGATAATCCATTTCGCGACCGGCTTCGCCCTGGATCGCCCAACGCGAGGACTGTCCGAGATACCATTGGAACACCAGCGCCATCTGTTTCTTTGGCTGCTGCAGCGCCTTCTCAATGACCTCCGGGCGGCCGCAGCGCTGAAAATACGCCACGGTTTCCTGCCAGACGTTGGCCAGCGGTTGACGGAAAATCTGTTTTTCCAGTTGGGCGACGTCGTCGGCGGGCAGCGCAGCCAGACCCTCATACTGCTTGTAGAGCGCATAGAGTTTCTGCGCGCGTACCGGGTACATGCTGCCTTGCTTAAGCACCTGAACTTTGGCGCCCATCTCAAACATGTCGGCAGAAGGCGCGGTCGCCACATCGCCGATGCGCACTCGTCCCAGCATCTGTTTGGCCGCGTCGGACGTGCCCGCTTCTACGCAGGCCTGGTTTATCGAACCGGTCACTACATAGGCGGCCCCGAGGGCGAACGCGGCCCGCACCGCGTGCGGCGTGCCGATGCCGCCGGCCGCGCCGATGCGCACCCGATGGCGGTGACCCGATTCGCGTTCAATGTCGTCTCGCAACTGAACCACTGAGCGGAATATGCAGGCGAGCGTGCCCTGATCGGTATGGCCGCCAGAATCCCCCTCCACGGTAATGTCGTCCGCCATCGGCACCTGACGCGCCAGCTCAGCCTGTTCGGCATTGATCAGGTTGTCGGCAAGCAGTTTTTTCAGGATATTTTCCGGCGCCGGCCGCAGAAAACATTGCGCCACCTCGCGACGCGAGACCTTGGCGATAATGCGGTTGCGGCGTGCAATGGTGCCGTCGCGTCCACGCGTCAGACCGCAGGCGCGATAGCAGACCAGCGCCGGGCTGAGGTTGATATAGGCTGAGGCCTCCACAATCGTCACCTGATGCTCAAGGCAAAGCTGTACGCAGGCCATTTCCCAGGCTGGGTTGCCGGGGTTATGCAGCAGGTTAATGCCAAAAGGCCCATCGGGCAGATGCTGACGCAGGGTGACTATGGCCTGGGCAATGCGGGGAATATCGAGCCCCCCCGCGCCGAAAATCCCCAGAATTTTTTGCTGCCCCAACGCGATAGCCATCGCCTCCGAATGGATACCGTTCGCCATCGCGCCGGCGTAGTAAGCCATGCGTACGCCATAGTCGCGGCAGAAGCTGCCGTCACCCAATTCCGCTTCCGTTACCGCAGGCAAGGTGCCGATCGGCTTTGCCTCTGCCGAAGATAACGCTTCACCCAAGGCGCAGAGGTGCGCCTCATCGCCTGACTGAACCACCTGCAAGGCTTGCCCGAGGTCATAAAGCGCGGCTGAACCTGCCACCAGCGGCAGGGCATCGAACGGGCGTTTACCGCCCGAATGATTGACGGAGAAACGCGGGCTCATGATGAAACTTCCTGTGTCTGAAGCGCCGTCAGGGCGCTGGCGTCTTGAGAAAGGCGGTGCGTGTAGCCCGCGCCAAGGTTATCGCACAGGCCGATTACGCTGCCGCGATAGAGAATTTCCACGATGAAAACCAACGCGATGGCATCAGGCGTTTTGCCGTCGGGCCGCCAGCGCGCATCGATTGATTTGCAGGTCAGCCGGTAGCGCAGCACGTCGCGTTCGCATTTCACTTCGCCGCGGAACTTGGCGCTGTACTGGTGGTGACACAGCGTATGCGCCACCAGGTCGGGGCTGGCATTCAGGCCGAGGTAATAAAGGAAGAATTTCACCAGTTGTTCACACCCCTCCACAAGGAAGGTGCCCGGCATCACCGGGTCATTCTTGAAGTGAGCGCGGAACACCCAGTGGTCGGGATCGATATCCACTTCGCCCATCGCCTCACCCAGCCCCCAGGCACCGCCGCAAGGATCGATCGATGTGACCCGGTTCAGCATGCGTGCATCGGGTGCGCACAGCGTGCCGGCTGCGTGCCCCGCGTAGTGCGGCCCAAAACAGGTCGCGACGTCCCCGCGGATCAAGGCATCCAGCGCAGCGTCATCAAATTCGCGGCGCTCGCAACGCAACAGCGGCGTAAAAGGTCGCGCCTGCGCGGCGCGCGCGAAGTAGCCGGTGGTATCAATCTGCCGCGCGTTGGCGATTTCGCGCTTGCCGAAGAAGCCCGAGTTGGCGACCAGCTTAAACACCAGCCGATCGCCGACGTAGCAGAAGTATTCATAAGCAATCAGCGCCACGCCGCCGGCCCTGACAAAGGAGGTGATATTTACCCGCCCGCGCAACATTTCGCCCGCACGCGGCATTTCGCTGTAGACCGTGGTCTGGCTGTCGACCGCCCGGTAGCAAAGCTGCCCTTTGAACAGGTGATCGCAACCGATAACGGTGAAGGCGACAATCATGGCATGCGAGGATTCCAGCGCGACGAAGGGGGGCGTTTTGCCGTCGACCAGGAACCAGGCGTCCGGCGCAATATCGTATTCCCATTCGATAAAGCAGGGTTCCAGCCGATCCTTTTTCGCGCTCAGGGCGGTAATGCGGGAGACAAACAGGTAGGGCGGCGACGGCATTCGGGTACGTACCGGATACTGATCCACCCCCGCGTAGTCTTGCCCCAGAACGTTGCTCACCAGCCCATCCGTCAGCTCGATCACCTGCTGCTCATTAAACAGCGGCTCGGCGACCGGGCCTTGCCCCGCCAGCAGTTGGCGGATCAGATGATAGTAATTTTGCTGAACATGCAGGTAATGCAGATGCGTCTGCGCATGGCGCGTCAGATGGTGCAGGGCCATGTTGTTCGCCAGGATATTCCCGGCCGGCGTCTGCGTCGGGCTGCTCGGCGCAAAACGCGCCAGCGTATCCGCATTGATGATGAACTCGCCCAGCGGCTTCTCCCGCCCGGTATAGACGGTGACCGTCAACCCGCCTCTCGCTGCGGAGTTCGCCGCGGCCGGCTGCGCGCGAGGCCCGCTCAGTGGCTCGCGCAATAACAGATGGCTACAGGCGCGATCGATGCCGATATGGTTGACCGCCGCGCGACGTAAAGCGCCCCTCGGCGGCGCCCATTCCTGCGTCTGCTGCGGCAGTCTAAAGCGTCCGTCTGCCTGCTTCGCCAACGAGGAATGCTGGTTGAACGCAGGCACCGCGGGCAGATAGCGCTGCGACAACTGCAACGCGCATTTCACGATCCCCAGCAACCCCGCAGCGGCAGCGAGATGGCCATAGTGCGCCTTCAGCGTTCCCACCGTCACGGGCGCCTGCCGTTCCGGCGTGGCATAGACGCCGGCCAGCGCGGCCAGTTCCGTTTCCATCTCCCCCGGGCGCGCTCCGGAATAGAGTTCGAGATAGTCGACATCCGCCGCGCTACAGCCGGCGGCCTGCAATGCGCGACTGGCGCTATCGGCAATCCCCTGGCGGCTGGCGGTGTAAGCCAGCGTCGGGCTCAACTCGTGCCCAACGGCCAGCCCGTCGATAACGGCGTAAATCGGCGTTCCTGCCTGCTGCGCATCCTGCTCGCGGCGCACGACCACCACGCTGCCGCCATCGCCCGGCGTCTGGTTCGCCTGCACGGATTGATGATCCCACAGCACATTCTCCAGCGCGCCGCCAAAGCTGCAACTGGCGATCAGCACGCCCTCGACCTCGTGGCGCGCCAGCAGGAACTGCGCCAGTTCAATGGCCTTAAACGCGGCGTTTTCTTCGCTGTAAAGGGAGAACGCCGGTCCGTTCAGGTGCAAATGGGCAGCCAACCGGCTGGCGACCACATTACCGATGCCACCGGTGATACCTTCGGGGTAAGGCGCAGGGAACAGGCTGTCCTTCACGACATTCTGCAATGCCTGAAGATCCTCTTCGCTCAACGCAATGCCCTGGCTGCGCAGACTCTGTTCCAGCTGCCAGCTAATCTCGTTACGCGCCTGGTAACGCAAGCAGCTGTAATCCACCCCGCCTGCGACAATCACGGCCAGATTACGGCGCGTGCCATCCAGGGCATAACCCGCGTCGAGAAAAGCGCGTTCCGCCACCGGCAGAAGAAACAGATGCGAAAGCAGATGAGGGCCGACCACATTTGGCGGCAGCCGGAAGCGTTTACAGTCAAATTCAAACGTCTCGATCCAGGCCCCCTGCGGGATCTGTTCGATACCGCGCGTGGCCAGCAGATCCTGCTGGCGCTCTACGCCCAACCAGCGCGTAGCGGGCAGTGGGCGCTGATGTTGCCTGCCCTCGCGGAAGGTGCGATCGAGACTTAGCGTATCCTCGGTATCGGCGGCGTGTACGCCGATGCCGACCAGCGCCAGCGGTTCTGCTTTTAATGGCTCTGCGGCTTGCGGCAGCGCCGCACGCAGCGCAGGGTGATCCTCGCTCAGCACCAGATGGGCGTTGACGCCGCCGAAACCGAAAGCGTTGATGCCGGCGCGTTTTTGCCGATCGCGCTGCGGCCAGGGGCGGGCCTCGCGGACCACATCCTCCAGGCCGAGTTGGCCGGCAGGCGTGTTAACCAGTTGCTGCACGCCAGGCGTAGGCGGGATGAGATTGTGCTGCATGGCGAGGATCACTTTGAACAGGCTGCCCATGCCGGAGGCCGTAAGCATATGGCCGTTGATCCCTTTGTTGGCGCCAAGCAGAGGGCGAGTCGGCGCCTGCGCGAAGAAGGCTTCCATGGCCGCCAGCTCGATCTGATCGCCCACCGGCGTGCCCGTGGCATGGCACTCCAGATAATCGATATCCGGCTCGGTCTTGCCATAGGCGCGCGTCAGCGCCAGCTGCTGTCCGTTGCTGTCGGGCACCAGCATATGGCGGCTGCCTGCATCGTTGGAGAGACCGACCGCCTCGATGACGCCGTAAATTTTATCGTTGTCGCGAATGGCGTCAGCGTAGCGTTTCATGGCGATCACGCCTGCGCCCTCTCCCGCCTTCAAGCCTTCCGACGTGCGGTCAAAGGGGATCGACTGCCCTTTCTGCGGAAACGCCTGCAACACATTGAAACCGTGATCGATATAGATGTGGTCGGCATGGCACACCGCCCCCGCCAACATCATGTCGGCTTTGCCGCTGGCAAGGTAATCGCTGGCCATTTTGATGGCGTAAAACGCAGAGGAACAGGCCGCATCCAACGCGTAGCTCGGCCCCTGCAACCCCAGCGCCTGGGCGGCGACGGTGGCATTATGGCCGCCCGTGATAAGATTCAAGTCGGACAGCGTCTCTTCAGGCCAGACGCGGTCGAAGGCAAAATCGTCCCGACCAAGCAACTGACGCAGATAGGGAGTCAGCATCTGGTGATAAAAGCGGCTCATCAGCCGCTTGCCGCTGTGCGTCGGCATGCCGATGTTGCCAATAAGCAGGCCGGTTTTTGCCAGCGTCTGCGGCTGCCCGCGATAGCCGCTATCGTTTAACGCCTGCGCTGCGGCGTGCAGGGTCCACTTGAACAAGTTATCCAGCGTCTCCAGCTCTTGCGCCGGTAGCGCGTAGCCGGAGGCATCAAAGTGAAAATCGCGGATGTGCCCATTGCGGTTATAGCCGATTTTATCCGCCGTTCCCGCCACCGGATGGTAATAGACCGCAGGGTCGATGCCGGTTTCCGCAGCGGAAAGCGGCGAGGCGCAGTCCCGGCACTGAATCAAATTCTCCCAGTATTTCTCCGTGGAATCCGCCCCCGGAAACAGGCAGCCCAACCCCACGATCGCAATATTTTCCATTACCAGCCACTCCTGAACATAAGCCTGTTGCCGGGCGCTTAACCGCGCCCGGATGAACATCGTCAGCGGTTAAGCGCGCCGTTTAGCGGTGCTCTTTTTTTTCCAGCGCTGCGTCGGTGCAGGTAAACAGCGACCGAAGCGTGGTGGAGACGGTGAATTTCACTTTTTCAAACCGGCTATAAACGTTGCCCAGTTTGTCGTGCAAAGTGATATCCGCCAGCAGCAGGGTTGCCGTCTGACTGGTAATGCGCATGGAGGCGTAGAATGTCTGGTCAAAATCCAGCGGCGAATATTGCTCGATAGCCCCTATCGCCGCAGGCAGCCCCGCCTTGTCCGATTGCTGCATCAACCACAGCAGCGGCAGTTGAAGACCGACATCGTTAATAAACAGGTTGAAGGAGTTGGCCGGGAACTGCCCCTGCTCCCGGGCCGCCAGCGACGGTAAGCGACATTTGAGGATCAGGCTCTGCTCATCGATGTGCACCACCTGCTGAATGCCGCGGAAAGCGTTACCGTGAAACAGCTGCGCGCCCTGCGTCATATCGCCATAAAGCGGTACCGCCAGCGGGATCGCGACGTCGAGATCCCCGTGCAATTCTGCAAACTGCGCTTCTCTTCCCTGTAGGGCGAGCAACAGCGTGGCCTGATAGTGCTTCATCTCCTGCTGGCTGCTGATGATCAGATCGACTGCCAGATGATCGTCGTCAGGCCTGTCGCCGGCATGAGGCGTCATGCTCACGCGATAACGCTCCGCTTCGCTGCCGTCGAACACGATGCCTTTCAGGACGGTAAAGTGGCTGACCCGCCGCAATTGATAGCCCGGGAACCGCTCTTCACAGACGCGCGTCATCCACGCGATGGCTGCGGTGGCAGGCAATACGGGGTTATCGTTGATCACATGATGTTGCAAAAACGGATTGTTCTGCGACTGGAGCAGACGCGTGACTTCGTACCCTTCCGCGAGCGCCGTCAAGCGCCGTTTCGCACGATAGTTGTCTCCGCCGATGATGACCTGAGGGTGCGCCGCATCCGTGAACTCGCGCACAAACAATTCAGTGCCGGTCTCCAGCGGAATGATCACCATGTTATGGGTATCGTAGGCGCGCTTCAGCGTATCGTTCACCATACCGCCGTCCCACGGGCCCCAATTGATGGCGCGCACTGTCGGTTGCCCCTCCGCCTGCAGCGGCAGCCATGCAAACTTGTTCAGCGTCTCGTTGGCCATCGCGTAATCCGTTTGGCCGGCGTTGCCAAAGAAACCTGACACGGAAGAGAACAGCATCACGTGCCTTAACCCGGTGATATCCAGCGCGCGGCAGAGGTTTTCCAGCCCTCGGACCTTCACGTCAAACACGGAACGTAAATCACCCAGCGTTTTTTTCTCAATGCGCTTGTCGGCCAGGTTGCCCGCACCGTGGATAATGCCGGTGATGGGGCCGACAACCTGCTGCGCCTCGTTCAGTACCGTCGCAACCTGTTGTGCATCGGTAATATCGCAGTGGCGATAAATCGCCTCTCCGCCAGCCTGAGCAATCTGGTGCAGAGTGGCGTTGATTTCGTCGCTATGCAGCAAGCCGCTCAGCATGGCGTCGATTTTTACCGGCGTTGGTTGCACGCCTTCAGATTGCAGTTGGGCTATCGCCGCTGCCTTGCGTTCCGCTACCGTGGCGGTGCCCTGCGCCCACGTCGGCAACGGTGCATCGATGTCGGTGCGGCCAAGCAAGATAAAATGAGCCTGGCTGCGCTGCGCCAATTCAATCACGCATTTTGCGGTTATCCCGCGTGCGCCGCCGGTGACCACCAGTACATCCCGCTCGCTAACGTCGGGCGGCGTTTCTTCGTTCGCCGTCGGCGCTGCGCTCAAAGCCAGCGTCATCCGTTCGCCTTGAGCACTGCGCCCGACCTCCGCCAGATCGCGGCGCGCATCCTGGAGTTCCTCCAGCAGAATGCTCACCGCCTCGCCGTTTTTCAGCCCGGCGTCGATATCAAGCGTGCGGCAAAATGCCGTTTTCCATTCAATATTCAGCGATTTGGTCAGCCCGCTAATGCCCGCCGGGAGCATGGCGGAGAGACCGCCTGCCCTTGAAAGGGACAGCTGACCGTCACCGCGAGTGACCACAAAGAACCAGCCTGGGTGCTGTTCACCGCGGTTCAGGCTCTCCTGCAGCCGCTTCGCCAACAGGAAGGCGGTTTCCAGCGAACGGTAACCATTGGCGCTGAAAACGTCGGTAACCTTTTTCACTTTTTCGCGCGTGGCCTGCAGCCAGATCACGCCGTCTAACGCGCCGCGAGCCTGCTCAATTTCCGTGATGGCGGTATCCAGCGTCGCCTCATTCGGATGAGCGAGGCTGTAGACGTGCTGCGTTTTCCCCTGCTTTTTATTTTTGGCGGCGGCCGAATGCAGCGCCAGCACCGAGACCGTCTGTCCCCGTTGCGTCAGCTGTTTCGTTACGTCATCGATGAACGTTTTTCCTTCATCGACAATCAGCCAGTGACGTTTGACGGCAAAAGTCTGCGTATCGCAATCCGGCGTCGGCAGGGGCTGCGAAGTCACGCTAAAACGTTGTGTATGCGGCTTTACGCTTACTGTTTCTTCTGTTGCAGACTGAACCGCAGGCGCCACATACTGCTGCGATTCAGTTGAAGACTTTTTTGCCGATTCAACCTCTGCGACGTCTACCGTAGAGGTGACAAAGCCGAGCGTACGCAGTTTGGCGTCGCCACCGATATCTTCGGAAGCGCGCAACGCATCCGCAGGCAACTCCGCTTCGCTTTCGCGCTGATTATCTTCAGTAAAGAAGTCTTTAGAGGACGCGGTATCCGGCGTTTCCCCCCCTTCATCCAGGCCCTGCTTGCGACGGATATCGGCAATGATTTCATCAATCATCTCTTTGAAGAACAACGACATTTTGTGAACATTGCTCAACGCCTCGATGTCGAACGTCTCCAGGTCCTTATTTTTCGACGCGTCGTGGTAGATGCCGGCATCGGCGGAGAAGGCGTCAAACATGGCACCGAAAATTTCCAGGCGCTTGATGGAGTCAATGCCGAGATCGGCCTCCAGATCCATGTTCGCGTCTATCATGTCCTGTGGATAGCCGGTGCGATCGCTGACAATGGTGACCAGCCGCGCCGTGATTTCGGCCTCCGTAATGCTGGCAAAGCGGGAAAGCTGCGCTTCAACGTCCGGCGACATTGGGCTGGCGGTCGGTTTCGCCGCCTGCGGTGCAGGCGCTGACGGAGCCGGCGCTGACGGTGCCTTGGCTACGGCAGGCATTTCAGGGACGGAAGGACGCGGTGCTGAGAGGCTGACCGGCGCCGCAACAGGATGAACAGGCGCTGCGACAGGCGACACGGACACTACGGCGGCCTGAGGGTAAGCCTGCACCGGCATGTTCAGCGCGCGAGGCGCAACAGGCATCGGCGCCTGGCCCGGCTGGAACAGACTTTGTTGAGTCGAGAAATAGCGCTCATGGTTGCTGTGATACAACTCCAGATTTTTATCCAGCAGTTGCACGCTTTGACCAAGGCTGGCAAGGATCGTCGGTAAGTTGTGGTGATCGCGGAAGTTTTCCAGCAGCGCGTACTGCTTATTCAGCAGCGAGTCCAGTAGCTGAATATACTCTTTTTGATTGGTCTGGAACTGCTGATGCAGTTGGCTCATCACCTGCTGAGCCTGCAGAACCCCATTCAACGGGGTGTTATCGTTACTTTCAACTCGCTGATTAATCTGTTCCATAGCTTGATCTCGCTTGTGAAGGGCTTCCGACGTGTTGGATTTGGTGGATTGAAACAGGGGTGACACCACCGCGGCAGGCAGGGGCGCTACGGCAGGCTGCGCTTTCGCCGCTGCGGTCACGGGGGCCGCGGGCAGCGCTGCACCCTGTCGCGCACGGATGAAGCTCTCGACCACTTCGGTATCACCTTCACGCAGCGCATGCTGCCGCCGACGCTGGTTTTTTTCTGACAGGTAAAAGCCGCCGTTCAGACGGCAACTCAAACGTCCGGTAAGATCATCCTGCTCTGGAACCGGGCGCACGTAGCGATCCAGGGCGTTCAGCTTGACACCCTCGGCCAATAACCGAGCCTGGGCACGGGCCAACTGAAGGCGATCGTCTCCCGAATCGCCGGTATTCAGTGAGATCAGCGTGTGCTCACGCCCTTTCAGGATGTCTGCCACCAGTTTTCCCAGCACCCCTTTCGGCCCGATTTCAACAAACAGCCGTCCGCCGCGCTGATAAAGGGCTTCAATGGTTTCCCGGAAACGAACCGGCATGATCATCTGCTGGGCCAGGGTTTTCGCATATGTTGCGGTGTCGGCAGGCCAGGGTGCCGCAGATGCGCTTGAGAAAGCGGTGCAGTGCGCCGTGTCGAAGCGGATGGATGACAGACTTTCCAGGAATGGTGCGCAGGCCGCCTGCAGGAAGGGCGTATGGAACGCGGCGGAAACCGGTAAAATACGGCACTGAACATCGCCGGCTTTCAGTTCGTCGTACAGCGCGTGGATGCGCGCCGTGGCGCCGCCCAAGACCACCTGGGCCGGTGAGTTGTCGTTAGCCAGCACGATATCGGGATAGCGTACCAGCAGCTTTTCACATGCCTCAACCGTCAGGGCGGCAGCCAACATGGCACCGCCGTCGCCCTCGTTTTGCGCGACGGCCGAAGCTGCCGCCATACCGCGAGCCAGCGAGGCGCGATAAAAGTCCGCATCGCAAAGCGCGCCCGCCGCCCATAGCGCGGTCACTTCGCCGTAGCTATGGCCCGCGACGAAATCGGGCGTAAAGCCGTTGGATTTCAAAATAGCGTAATAACCCGCGCTAACCGCACCAATGGCAGGCTGCGCGTTGGCGGTATCCGTTAAACGCTCCCGCTGCGCGTCGCGTTCGGCATCCGAAAATGCGGGGGTCGGATAAACAATGTCTGACAGGCCATGACCGCGCACATCAGCGGCAAATTTATCCAAGGTTTCCAGCGCCTGGCGCATCTCTGGATAATCGATGGCGACTTCACGTCCCATGTTGACATACTGCGATCCCTGCCCCGGGAAAAGCGCCACGACTTTGCCGCTCAGAGCCTTCCCTTTCGGCTGGAAATAGATGCCTTGCGGGTGCTCCCAGCCCTTGTCCTGATTATTTCGCAGCTGTTTTACGGCGGTTTGCAGCAGTTGCCCGGCATGCTCGGCCGAGGTAGCGACCAGCAACAAACGTGCCTGATGCGGTTCCAGCGTGTTGATATCCTGGGCGGCAAGATGCTGCCGCAAAGCCCGCGCGGCCGAGCCGCTACTGAAGCTCTCCAGCGCCGTTTCACAACGCTGCAAAAGCTGGTCGGCATTATCGCCGCTGAACAGCAGGGTGTAGGTCGATTCGTTCAGCCGGTAAGCGCCGTGCGCATCCTGTTCGTACTCTTCGAGAATGGCGTGGAAATTAGTGCCACCAAAACCAAAGGCGCTTAACGCGGCGCGACGCGGCGAATCGTCAAGCGGGCGCAGCCAGGGCCGCGTCTCGCTGTTGAGATAAAACGGGCTATCTTCAACGCTCAGCGCTTCCATCGGCTGCTGGACATTAATGGAAGGCGGCAGCACTTTGTGGTGTAACGCCAGCGCCACTTTAATCATCGAGGCCGCGCCCGCCGCGCAACGGGTGTGCCCGATCTGAGATTTTACGCTGCCGACGGCAATCGAATGCGCCGGCAGACGATACTCGTCAAATACCGCGCGCAGGCTCTTGAGTTCGGTGCCATCGCCGGATGCCGTGCCCGTGCCATGCGCCTCAATCAGTTGAATATCGCCAGGCAGGATACCCGCGCTGGCGTAGGCGCGCTTAAGCGCTTTGATTTGCCCCTCGTAGCGTGGAGCGAAAATACTTTTTGCCCGGCCATCGCTGGAGGCTTCAAGAGATTTGATTACCGCATAGATGCGATCGCCAGCCAGTTCGGCATCTTCAAGCCGCTTCAACACAAGCAGCCCAACGCCATCGCCGAGCATGATGCCGTCTGAGTCACGATCAAACGGACGCGAACGATTGCTTTTTGAAAGCGCGGGCGTTTTGCTGAAGCAAAGAAACGAGAAGGCCGAGTTTTCAAGATTAACGCCACCGGTTAATACCGCATCGCAGCTGCCGGAATTCAGCTCGCCTATCGCCGCCTTGATCGCCGCCAGGCTGCTGGCGCAGGCGGCGTCAACCATGTATGACGTGCCGCCAAGATCAAAATAGCTGGCGATGCGTCCACAGGCGACATTCCCCAGAAAACCGGGAAAACTGTCTTCGTTCCACTCCAGGTAGAGTTCATGCGCACGGGCGATCACATCGTCGGCCACTTCCGTGGAAAGGCCGGATTTGATCATGATTTCGCGCAGATAAGGAGCCTGCTGACGCGCCGCCAGCGAGAACGAGGTATTGCCGTTGCCTCCTCCCCCCAGAATGACGCCGATACGGTCGCGATCGACCTGAGCGTCTTTTTTATCCGCCAGCCCTGCATCCTGCATCACCTGCCTTGCCATATAGAGCGAGAAAAGTTGGGCGGTGCTGATGGAGTCCATAATGGCGGGCGGGATCTTAAATGCGACAGGATCAAATTCAATCGCGGGAACGAAACCCGCTTTATAGCCGTAGGTTTTATCCGCAGCCGTCGCATCCGGATCGTAGAAATCCTCTTTCCGCCAATATGCAGCGTCGGACATTGAACTGATATCCGTTAGCGAATCACATTTATTGGTAATATTTTCCCAGAATTCATGCAGGTTAGATGCATCAGGAAAATGACTGGCCATGCCGACAATAGCAATATCGCCATGTGTTTTCTGACCATGCGTTAGATATGTCTCTGACATATATTCCTCGCGATTCAGATGAATGGACCCCATGTCCCGCCCATAATTTCCTTACGGGCACAGTACAATCACTGCCATTATTGGCAGCGTAATAAGCGCTGTTTTATTTCAATAAAGTGAATGAAGCTTTACGTTATTATTTCTTGAGTTCCTGCGTTAACAAACTGGTCCTTGCTCTTAGCAATCCCCCCAGCGCACCTACGATAGCGCTAAGCGCCGCGACCAGTGCGTCAATCAGCGTCACCTGCAGCGGCGTAAAAGATGCCCAGGAAAAAAAGCGACTAATGATGAAAATCGCAACGATAATGCAGCCACTCCATGCATGGATCAGAAAATACATCGTTCCTTCGTCCAGAGTGTCATCGTCGTCGAAACGTAATAAATGGGCTCTAATATCGATGGTTGCCTGTTTTTGCGTGATATAGGCGATCCACAGGGCAATAATATAGGCGGTTCCGCCGCAGCTGAAGGCCATTTCTGCAACGTCAATATAGGCGGGAGCCTGTTCGCTTCTCGGTGAAAAATATCCCCACGACAGCAGGCCGGCAATGATTGCCGCGATCACGGCCCAGGGAAGAAAATAATTAAAGACCATAAATCTGTCGCTGGCTTCTTTGCTGGCCTCCTGCTGCGGCATGGCCAGCCGCCCGACATACCAGTCGATAATCCGATCGCCGACGATACGCAGGGTGAGGCAACACGCCGCGATAACCACCAGGCAGACCGCACCCAGCACCCAGCCCGTTAACGTTTTTCCTTCGGGTGAAAACGCTTGTAGCAACCAATAAAGCGGTGGCACGGTAATCAGCGCCAGCAGTATCGCGCAGCCGGCGATTCGCCCCCAGAGCGTTTCCCCCCAGCCCGCAGGCGATATGTCTTCAGACGTTCGGCGATGAACAGCATAATCTTCTGTTGCGTACCCTTTGAGGAGATCATAAACAACCTCACCCGAGATGGAAATAATCGCCACCAGCGGGAACAAGGCTAGGAAAATTCCTACAGAAGTAAATCCCCCCGACGGATTAACGTAAAAAAAAATACCGCCGATTATTAGACAATCCAGTGCACTGCGAATGGCGACATTCATGAAAGCCGCCCCAGACAACCTGTTATACGTAGAAATGTGCGTCATAACGAACCCAGTCCCGCCATATATAGCCAAACAAAGAAGTGTTACAAACAAGTTAAAGAATGCATATGAATTATGTGGGGAATAATATCACATCAAATTTATGAAATAACGGTATACATGCCTAAAGCTTATATTTCAACTTAACCGACAGTCTGCGTAATCTTAGAAACCAAAAAAGACTATCAACTTAAAAATTAATCACTTAGCTGGATTTAACCTGACCAGATTGTTACATAAATCTGCATTTGTTCTTTTTTTTAGAATTTACAACCCAATAAAAATAGAAAAACAGAATTTTACACCTAACCAACTTAACCATTCAAATCAAATAGATAGCGCATTTTATTGACCAACTTCAAAAATAAGACATTAGGTTCATTAAATATTCATAAAAAGGCCTTTACATAAACAAATCGCAAGTGCGATAGTCCGAGCGCTGTATTTTTTATTATCAACGCAGGCGGAAATATGGCCTGCCATTAGGCATTGCGGAGAAAATTATAGCCAATTAATTAATTAAAAATAATTAGAAGGGGAATTAATTCATTCATGCGTTAACCGAAAGACGCGCTACGCCGCCTGTCCGGTTAATTACATCACCCCATTGTTATGACACAGGCCCATTATCTGGTAAGGAATAGCCGCCCTATGTTTTCATTAGCCCGAGCTATTTTGATTTACGAGTGGCGACGGTTTTTACCGGCCGTGCTAGCCGTGGCTTTTGCAGGATTACTGGTGCTGATTCAGTTTGGATTACTGCTCGGCATGTTCAGCGCCGTCAGCGTTTATATCGATCGTTCCTCTGCCGATTTATGGGTTGGGTTTCCCGGTACGCAAAGTGTCGATCAGCCGCGCTCCATTCCTGAAAAAGTTGAAAATCAATTGCGCATGGATCCCGACGTCATCGACGTCGAACGTTATACCTGGACGCTGGCTGACTGGAAACGGCCGACCGGCGGTCGCATTTCCGCCACCCTGATAGGCATCAATCCAAAAGCAGAATCCATGACATTTTCACGCCTGCTGAACCCCCAACTCAGACAGCTGCTGCGGGTGCCCGGCAATCTGCTGGTTGATGAAAGCGATCTCGACAAGCTGGGCGTGAAAGTGGGCGACTATACCGAACTGCAAGGCAAGCGGGTACATGTGGCCGGGACGGTCAGAGGGATGCGCTCCATGGGCGGCGCCAACGTCATCTCTTCACTCACCACCGCACGCACCATCGATAAGAGCCTGCTCAATAACGACGTCGACTATTTCCTGGTGAAAATAAAAGACCCGACGCAGGCTGAGGCGGTACGCGATCGGCTCCAGCCGCACGGTTCGTTTCGCCATTACCAAATCTGGACCACCGAGGAATTTTCCATTCAATCGGTCGCGTACTGGCTGTTTGAATCAGGCGCGGGTGGGGGATTCCTGTTCTCCTCCGTGCTTGGCTTTATCGTAGGCGTAGTGATCACCAGCCAGACGCTGATGGCGGCTATTGTTTCCGCACTGCGCGAATACGCCACGCTTCGCGCGCTCGGGGTATCGTCCGGATCCCTGCGCGCCGTGGTGCTGGAACAATCTTTCTGGATTGGCGTGGTGGGATTGTGCATTGCCGCACTGGTCAGCGTGCTTATCGCCGCCGGGGCTGAGCTGTTTTATGTCACCTTTACCATTCCGTTGGTTGCCGCTGCCGGCATTCTGCTGTTGGTGATGATCATTACGCTGCTCTCCGGGCTTTCTGCCCTGCGCGCGCTTAATCGTGCCGAACCCTTTACGTTACTACGCTGAGAAATACGATGAAAAAAACTGCCACAATTCTGGCCGAGCAGATTTCCCACGGCTTCACCGTGGGGAAAATCGTACAGCCGGTGATCAGGAATGTTGACCTCAGCATTTTCAATGGGGAGCTGACCCTGATTATCGGGCCATCAGGCTCCGGAAAAAGTACGCTGCTGGCGATTCTTTCGGGGCTGCTGCGCCCAGATAGCGGTCGCGTACAGGTTAATGACGCAACGCTGACGACCATGTCGCGCCATGAGCTGGAATATTTTCGGCTGATGAACTGCGGCTTCGTGTTTCAGGGTTTTAACCTGTTCGCTGCGATGACCGCACTGGATAATGTCATCCTGCCGCTGGTCTACGGCGCGAAAGTCCCGAAAAAAGAAGCCGCCCGGCGGGCAAGCGAGGCGCTGGACATCGTTGGCCTGAGCCAGCGCAAAACCCTGCGTCCAACCGAGCTTTCGGGGGGAGAAAAGCAACGCGTGGCGATTGCGCGCGCGTTGGTAAAAGATCCGCCTTTTCTTTTTGCCGACGAACCCACCAGCGCGCTTGATAAGCACAACGGGCAGACAGTGGTGGACCTGCTGCACAATATCGCCCGCGAAAAAGGCTACACCGTGCTTGCCGTATCCCACGACAGCCGCCTGATCGATCATGCTGACCGGGTAATTACCATCGAAGATGGACACATAACCGACGACACTCGTCCTATTCCTGAGAGATCGTGCACCCTATGAAAAACGTCCTGCGTCTCTGCTTACTGGCAATGTCTCTGGCTCTGAGCTTGAGTGGCTGCGATGACACCCCTCTCGCCACTGCCGCCACCGCCACGCCCTCCCCTTGGGCCGCCGTGGCTAAAGGCTATATCAGCATCGAAGGCGGCTTAATCAGTATCGATGCCCCCCGCCCCGGCATTATCAAAGAGATTCTGGTAGAAGAAGGCGCGGTGGTAAAAAAAGGCCAACTGCTGGCGCGCATCGAAGATAACGAAGCGCTTGATGCACTAAACATCAAGATCAAACAACAAATCGAGGCAGTGCGCGATCTGGAGTGGGCACAGCAGAAGCTGATAATAGCGACACGGGAGTTCAACCGCTTGGCAAAGCTGAATACCACGGTGATTTCCGAGCAGCAGCATGACAACGCAGCGGATCAGATGGCACTGCAACAGCGCGAGCTGGCGATGAAGAAAGCCACGCTGGAAACGGCAAACGCGGGGGTCAAAGCCGCTGAGCTGGAAGTGGAAAAATATCTGGTCGTTGCGCCGGCGGATGGCCGCATTGTCAAACGCGACGCCAAACCGGGCGAAGGCGCGTCCACGCTGAATGTGACCCGGCTGTTTATGCTGGCCCCCAATGCGCCACGCATCGTACGCGCCGAGCTGGAAGACGTTTTCGTTAACGCCGTTCAGCCTGGACAGCATGCGGAGGTCACTCTGGAGAATAACGATAAGCGCATCTATAAAGCGCAGGTCTTGCGCCTGAGCGAAGTGTTTGGCGCCCGACAACCCACGGACGACCCCAATGTGAATCAGGATACGCGGGTTATTGAATGCGTACTGACCCTGGATGCGCCGCAGATTCGTATCGGGCAGCGCGTACTGGTGCGTATTTTGCCGGCGGATAAACCCGACGCGACGGCACGCGAAGGGTAACCTGATGGGGTGCCAGGCGCCGAAGGGCATCGGTTGCGATGTTCGCCTATAAACGTATTACGCTGGGCATATGTTTACTTTTGAAACGACGTTTATCGCCTCCGCCTTTATACGCCAACAGAGCACGGGCTTTGTCACCGATGTTCCCGCCGTTACGGCATGCCTTGTGGAATTTGATGGCTGCGGTTACCACAATGCGCTGTTTGCCCAACTGTCGATCCCCTTGCCGGACGTGCTGACGTCGGCGGTGGCGAAACGGCGGGCCGACTATCTTTCCGGGCGTTATGCCGCGCGTCAGCTGTTGATGAATGCCGGCTGCCGCGATGCCGTTGCTGTCGGCCCCGATCGTGCGCCGGACTGGCCAGCCGGCTGGTGCGGCAGTATTTCGCATACCGGCAAATGGGCCATCGCGGTGCTTTCCCCTCAGCGCTATCGCGTCAATCCGGGCGTTGATATTGAGCGGCTCCAGCCGGGAGTTATGCGAGAAATCGCGACGACCTTTACCACGCCCGATGAACGTGCGCTGCTGGCCAAGAGCCCGCTTCCCTACGAAACCGCGCTGCTGATCACTTTTTCCGCCAAGGAAAGTTTATTTAAAGCACTTTTCCCGCAGGTTCAGCATATGTTTGGTTTCGAAGCCGCTTGGCTATGTGAACTTAATCCGCAACAGAACGCGTTTACTTTACAACTGACCCGGAGGCTGGCCCCCAGGCTGCCCGCCGGATATCGCATCAGAGGCCGTTACTTAGTCCGCGACAGCGAAGTCATCACCCTGATTTTGGCGCCAGCGGCGCACTGATCGGCCGTCGGCGATCCACGCATCGTTTCCGCCATCGGCCCGACAATCATCCACAGCCCTGGAAAAGGGCTATCGTACTACCAGGGGATATCGACATAACACGCACAGCTCGCTGTCTTCAGCCAATGAAAAAGGAAAAACACCGTCTTTTTGATATTTCGTGTAGTGAAGGGTATTCAATTTCTTCACAGTCACGTCGCTTTCCAGAAAAGCGAGGTTATACGGGCTGGTCACCTCCGAAATACCAAATCTAAATCCCTTTTCAATGGCCGACAAACTCGCCGCCCGATAAAGGCTTCGCAAAATCCCTTGCCGCTGAAATGCCGGCAACACTGCGGTCATCCAGCAATGCAGCAGCGGTTTACTTTCGTTTTCCTCGTCAGAGTGTTGAAACTCATAAAGCGAATCAAGAAAAGCGAAGATGGTATTCAACTTTTGGCTTTCATAATCGCCGGGGATAAAGTCATTATGAAAATCCGTCAATATCCTTACCCCCACCAACCGGGATGACGTTTTTTCTATTGCCACCCAAGACAACTGGGTTTTTATCGCGTGATGAACCAAATCCGTTACGAAAGGTGTCAACTCGTCTGACGATATGCCTATCGCCCTCCCCAGCGGTTCCTGAGCGCTAAATACCGTACACAGACATGCAATAGTCTGTTCGGCATGAGTCTCATCCAACACGCTATAAGCAAAACGCGCCTGAAGATCTGCTGTCATACATTGAACTCCTGTAAGGTTTTAATACGGTTTCCCAACAGATGATTTATGCTTTTTCCGCCGGTATCCTGACTGCCTCATTCATCGCCACCCGCAGGTGCGTTTTAATCTGCGGCAACCAGGCAATATGCGCCGGCTTCATCAGACATACCCGTAAACACAACACCGACTCCGCATCCCAAAATGCGCTGTCCGGCGCGATTTTATCCCGCAGCAATTTTTTAGGGACGCGTGCCAATGCCAGATGGAGATTCATTTCAGCGGCCTTTTCAAACACCCTTTGCGACAGTGCTGAACTGGCCTGGGCACTGGCGCCAGCCACAAACCACAGCACAATATCCAGCGCGGGTTCCAAAACCGTCACGCAGTCCGCTTCTTCCTCTAACCACTGGAACAGTGACATGGCGGCGTCCCTGGAACATTGAAGCGCAGCAGCAAAGGTGCCGCCCGCCACCAAAGGCAGCAATTTTTGGGTGGCCCAAAGCGCGCCGGCCGATGCGCCTGCCCGTGAGCATTCCAAACTGATCTCCCCTAAATGCAATTCATCCGAACTGAAATAGGTGTATGGCGAATCGTGCTTGTAATGTATTCCTACCCCTGGGTCCTTAAACAAGACACAGCCGCATCCATAGGGCTGCATGCCATGTTTATGCGGATCGACAACGATAGAATCCGCTTGCGCCATGGCCTCAAACGCACTCCGACTCGCCACCGACAGCCCCTCGCACAGAGAAAAATAGCCTCCATAGGCGGCATCGACGTGAATTCTGAAGTGATACTTTCTTTTTAGCGCGAGAATGGCATCCAGGGGATCAAGCGTTCCTGCGGCGGTGGTGCCTAATGTTACGACCAGGGTACCTATATTGCCTTGTTGCAACCTCGCTTCCAGCTCGACGAGATCCATCCGCCCGGCAGCATCGCAGGGGATCTTTTCAAACCCCATGCCCAACACCTGACTAATACGCTCATGGGTGTAATGCGCCAGTTCTGAAGCGGCCACCGTCGTCCCTGGACGTTGCATTTTGGCAATCCAGAGCGCTTCCAGATTGGCAAAAGTCCCACCACTGGTCAGATGGCCAAGATGCTCGGACCAGCCAAACATGCGGGCTATTTCGGCAACCGCTTCCTTTTCCATCGCCGAGGTGGCTCTTCCACCATCAAGTGCATGATTATTAGGGTTGATATACAGGCATAAGGAATAAGCGAGACGCGCAATGGGATGAGGGGGTTTCAGCATTTGCCCCAAATAAAAGGGGTGAAAATAGGGGTAATTATCGGCCATTCTTGACGATAGCTCACTCAATACAGCCTCCATCGGCGCCAAGGCTTCATTTTCCTTATACTCAGGCAACAGGGAGAAACTCGCCTCCAGGGCGGAAAGCTGTCTGGCCAATATGGCCAATTCCTCTTGATTAAACATGGTTTCCTTACCCCCGATCATTTAGGTTGAATAAAAGACAAACGTTTAATTTTAAACTCAGTGAGCACTTCAGCCGCAGGGTGTAAATTTGCGCTTCTCAGGCTATTTTGGTTTTCCACAAAGCGCTCGCAGACAAAAATGTGGGCATCGTAGGCTTGCTGTACCGAGGCAACAAAATCATCGTATTCCTCACCAAAAAAATCCCGCATTCGTTCTTTATTCTTTTTTATGCGTGCCATGACTTTAATTAAATAAGCATGATCCATACTCCCCAACCCGCTGAACCTCTCAGGCATAGAGGGCCGGATAATGCTTTCATACTTTCCTTTCTGAAAGTCAGCGCTGTATTTCATTGCCAGTGCAGACATTCTCATCATATTGGCCGCATGTCTCAGTGAGAGAATACCCTCATGCCTGTTACCCTGCAGGAAATACGCTTCAACATTATGCAATGCCAACAAGGCCGCCTGAATAAAAAGGGTGAAAATCTTATGCCCGACCTTCCAACGGGTTAACTCTGGACTCTTCATATCCGCTCCCTGACATGCTGTTCTGAAGCACTGAGGTAATCAACGCCAATTAACAGTGCTTCATGTATCCCTTGCAATAATCTTTCTTGCTCATCAATCCGCAGTGCCGTTTCAGACACCTTTATTTCCTCACTAAAAAGCAATGCACAATGAACGCCTGATGAAATATAAACATCCAAGGGCCGATCCGAGGTTCGTGTTATACCGAAGTAATCATCAAAAATACTGAAGACTTCATTACTGACCCTTTCCGCCCTCGCCACCTCGTGATTTAAAAATTTCAATATCTGTCGGCACGCAGGTTCCATATTTACCAGAAAGTTTCCCTCAATGCCCTCGAGCGCCGTGAGCAACAATCTGACATCATCCTTTAATAATATACTGTGCCTGTTGGATATTAATACACTTGGAATTGATAGCATACTTAGCGTCCCACCAATAAAAACACTCGGTAAGTTATAGGTGACGCATTATAAACTCGCCAGAGCGCCATTAAAAAAAGTATCAAGTCGGAGATGTCAGTAACGTTAATTATAAAAATACCCGGGGATAATTTCAGCGTTAATTATAAGCGTTTCATTAAATGCCCACCTTTTTATAATAACGCGCCGCTAACCCCGGAGACCTTTACCGGTTCAAATGCCCATTTTCTTCATCCGCGAAAGCAAAGTGGTACGTTTCAGCCCCAGCCGTTGCGCAGCGCCACGCGGCCCACCGACCACGCCGTTGGTTTCTTTCAACACCCTCACAATCCGTTGATATTCGTCTTCACCCGCTATTGCCGGCGGTGGCGCTGCGATTGGCGCGATTGAAGGCTGCGCATATTGCAGCTCCGGCAGTTGCAGATTAAGCACCGTGCCCCGCGTCAGCAATATTGCCCGTTCAATGACGTTTTCCAGTTCGCGCACGTTGCCCGGCCACGGCATTTGGCTCAGCATGCGCAGCGTTTCGGCCGGAATGCTGTCGATGGTGCGTTTCATGCGCCGTGCAATCTTGTAGGTAAGAAATTTCACCAGTTGCGGAATGTCCTCAGGTCGCTCGCGCAGCGGCGGAATGAGTATCGGGAAGACATTGAGCCGGTAATAGAGGTCGCTGCGGAATTCGCGGTCGGCGACCATTTGCCGCAGATCGCGGTTGGTGGCGGCGATCAAACGCACATCGACGGAAAGCAGCTTGTTGCCGCCAACGCGCTCAAACTCGCGCTCCTGAAGCACGCGCAGCAATTTAGGCTGCGACTCGACAGGGATTTCCCCCACCTCGTCCAAAAACAGCGTGCCTTTGTCCGCCAGCTCGAAACGCCCCATACGCTGGGTGCTGGCACCGGTAAACGCGCCCTTTTCATGGCCGAACAGATCGCTTTCCAACAGCCCGGCCGGCATCACCGCGCAGTTCATCTTCACCATCCGCTGATCGCGGCGCTCGCTCAAATTGTGAATGGCGCGGGCAATCAACTCTTTTCCGGTGCCGGTTTCGCCGAGGATCAATACCGAACAGTCGCTTTTCGCTACCATTTCCACCTGTTGCAGCACCCTGGACATCACCGTGCTGCGGCCCACGATCTCACTGAAATCCGGATTGTTGTCATTAATCTGTTCGGTGAGATACAGATTTTCATGCACCAAACTCTCTTTCAAGCGGCTGATTTCCTGATAGGCCAACGCGTTATCGACCGCAATGGCGATACGCTCGGCGATCTGCTGCAGCACCCGCAAGTTGGCCGCATTGAAGTTATCCGGCTGGCATTGCGCCAGCTTCAGCACGCCGAGGGTTTTCTGGCCGAAAATCAGCGGCAGCACGCACAGCGTCTGAATTTGCTCATGCCACAGATCAAACAGCTGCCGTTCATACTCGGCCAGCGGATCCGAGTGTTTCAGATTCAGCAGCAGCATTTCGCCGCTCTGCATCACTTTTTCCGACAGCGTGCCGGCCAGGGGTACGCTGTATTGCTGACGTTTAGCCACGTTATCTTTCAGATAATGGGTGGCGTAGATCGTCACGCGATCGTCACGATCGCCCGGCAGTACAATGCTGATGGCATCGGTTTTGAAAAAGCGGTGGATCTCGCTGGAGATCTCGCCAATCAGATCGTCCAGATCCAGCTTGGACAGCACCGCATTGGTGACATCCACCAGCACGCGGAAATCATCGCGCTCATGGCGTAACTGGCGCTGCTGACGCTCGGCGGTTTCGCGCAGCTGTATCTGCTCTACCGCCAGCGCCGTCAACTCCATCAAGGGGATCAATGCGTCAAGCGCCGCTTCGTCGAACGCGTTGCCGTCGTTACGCAACAGTTCGCAACCGCCAAGCAGCTGCCCGCCGGTGCGTAGCGGCATCAGGCAGTAATGGCTGAGCGGCGGATACAGCGCCAACATCGCCAACTGCGGGTAACGCTGGTGCAGATCGGCGCCGCACAGGCGCAGCGGCTGCGCATTCTCGCGTAATAACGCGATCGGCCCATTGGCCAACAGCGTTTCATCCTGATAGTTCAGCGGCTGCCCATTCCCGTCCTGCCCGTGGAAACTGACTCGCGCGCTGTTCGGGTGCAGCAACACCAGCGTCACGTCGTCCGCCAGCCGCCAGCGCCGGACGATCTGTTGCAGTTGGATCAGCACATCGCCATAGCCGCGCTGGCTGAACAACAAGCGGGTAATTTCCAGCAGTTCCTGTTTTTCTATGCTTGCATTCGACATTGACCATCACTCTGCCGGTTAAGGCATCCGGTTGCGGTAATTGAATTTTTTTATTTTTATGTGAGCTACGGCGCAAAGTTTACTGCCGACCGGCGACCGCTTCCCCCGATCGGATCAACAAATGCGAGGTAAAGGCTCGGCATGCGGCAAATCGAGCAACCGGCTGATGCCATAGGCTCCGCGCAGCCGCACCTGTGTGGCACCGTCGGTCACCCGGCCGATCACCGCCGCATCCGCGCCCAACGGGTGCCCCTGCAACGCGGCCAATACCGCGGGAACCGCCGCCTGCGCCACCGCCAGCACCAGCTTGCCTTCATTGGCGAAGTTAATCGCGTCCAGCCCCAGAAGTTCGCAAACGCCGCGCACCGCCGGTTTCACCGGCAGACACTGTTCGTCGATGTCGATACCGAAACCGCAGGCAGCGGCGTATTCGTGCAGTATGGCGTTCACGCCGCCGCGGGTGGCGTCGCGCAATGCGTGTACGCCGTCAATCGCCCGCAATGGCGCAATCAACGGCGTCAGCACCGCACAATCGCTGGTGATGTCCATCGCCATACCAAGCTGTTCGCGCAGATTGAGAATGGTGGCGCCGTGGTCGCCCAGGGTGCCGCTGACGATGATCGCGTCATCGGCTTGAATGCGCTGCGCCGACCACTCGATGTTCTGCGGGATCACGCCAATGCCGGCGGTGTTGATAAACAGTTTGTCGGCCGCGCCGCGCTGCACCACTTTGGTATCGCCGGTCACGATCTGAATGCCGGCCTCGCGGGCGGTTGCCGCCATCGACTCCACCACCCGCGTCAATTCCGCCAGCGGCAGCCCTTCCTCCAGAATAAAGCCACAGGACAGGTAGAGCGGCGTCGCCCCGCTGACCGCCAGATCGTTGGCGGTGCCGCATACCGCCAGCTTGCCGATATCGCCGCCGGGGAAAAACAGCGGATCTATGACGTAGCTGTCGGTGGTAAACGCCAGCCGATCGCCCTGCCGCATTAACGACGCCAACGCGATGCGCGCCTGATCTTCACGCTGTTCCAACTGTGGGTTGGCGAAGGCGGGCAGGAAAAGCGATTCCAGCAGTTGCTGCATAGCTTTGCCGCCGCTGCCGTGTGCCAGGCTAATAACCGGATTCATGCGACGTTTTCCTCTGTTTCTCGACGATATTGATACCAGGCGGCGCAAGCGCCCTCGGAAGACACCATCAGCGCGCCAAAGGCGTTTTGCGGCGTGCAGACACCGCCGAAAAGCGGGCAATCGCGCGGTTTGCAGCGGCCGGTCAGCACCGCGCCGCAGCAGGCACGCGGGTCATCTGCCGCTTGCTGCAGCTGGGGCTGAAAGCGGCGTTCGGCGTCAAAATCGGCATAGGCGGCGCTCAGGCCGATGCCGGAATCGGCAATGGTGCCCAATCCGCGCCATTCGCTGCTGCCGCCGATCGCAAACACCTCCGCCATCGCCTGCTGCGCCAGCAGGTTGCCGCTTTGCGGCACCACCCGGCGATATTGGTTTTCGGTGCAGCTGCGCCCCTCGCAGAACTGGTCAATCAGCATCATTACGCCTTGCAGAATATCCAGCGGTTCAAAGCCGGTCACCACCAGGGGTTTATGATACTCGCCGCTGATAAAGCGGTAGGGATCGGTGCCGATGATCATGCTGACATGGCCCGGCGCCAGGAAACCGTCGATGCGTACCTCCGGCTGTTGCAGCAGGCTGCGCAAGGTCGGGATCAGGCTGATGTGCTGGCAGAAGACGCTGAAGTTCTGAATGCCCTCCAAACGCGCCTGTTGCAGCGTCACCGCAGTCACCGGCAGGGTGGTTTCAAAACCGAGCGCAAAGAACACCACCTGCCGCTGCGGATTGGCGCGCGCCAGTTGCAGTGCGTCCAGCGGCGAATACACCACCCGCACATCGGCACCGCGTTCCCGCGCCTGCATCAATGACCCCTGCTTGCCCGGCACCCGCAGCGCGTCGCCAAAGGTGCAAAACATCACCGCGGGGTTGGCGGCGATTTCATGGCAGGCGTCGATACGCCCCATCGGCAATACGCACACCGGGCAACCTGGCCCATGAATAAACTCCACCTGCGGCGGCAGCAGTTTATCCAGGCCAAAACGGAAAATGGCGTGCGTATGGCCACCGCACACTTCCATCAGTTGCAATGGACGTTCGGCGCTGAACGGCAGCGTTGCCGCCCGCTGCGTAATACGCTGCAACAGCGCTTTCACCAACTGCGGATCGCGGAATTCATCAACGTATTTCATCATTGCCTTCCCCCGCCATAAACAGCGCCACGTCGTTTTCCACTTCGCCCATCGCCTGTAACGCCGCCATCATCTCAGCGGCTTCCCGTTCATCCAGCCGACTCAGGGCGAAACCGACGTGGATCAGCACCCAAGAGCCCAGCAGCGCCTCACGCGGCTGGCCGGCCTGGCACACCAATGCAATGTTGATTTCACGCCTGGCGCCGCACACCTCCGCCCACGCATGCTGCGAGTGCAGTGGGTCCAGCGCGACAACTCGCCCCGGAATGCCTATGCACATCGTTGCACCGCCAGCCAGTTCAGCCACTGATCCATGCCGTCGCCGCGAGTGGCGGACAGCGTAATGATTTCAATCTGCGGGTTGACCCGCCGGGCATTGGCGATGCAGGCGTCGAGATCAAAATCCAGGTACGGCAGCAAATCGATCTTGTTCAGCAGCATCAGCCGCGCCGCCGCGAACATATGCGGATATTTCAGCGGCTTGTCCTCGCCTTCGGTCACCGACAGCACCGCCACCTTGTGCCGTTCGCCGAGATCAAACCCGGCCGGGCACACCAGGTTGCCGACGTTTTCGATAAACAGCAGGCTGTGGGGTTGCAGCGCCAGGCGGTGGGCAGCGTCATGCACCATCTGCGCGTCCAGGTGACACCCTTTGCCGGTATTGACCTGGATCGCCGCCACGCCGGTGGCGCGAATGCGTTCGGCGTCGTTGGTGGTTTGCTGATCGCCTTCTATCACCGCGCACGGCACGCTATCGCGCAGTCGCAGCAGGGTTTGCGTCAGCAAGGTGGTTTTGCCTGAACCGGGGCTGGACACCAGGTTCAGCGCCAGGATCTGTTGCGCGGCGAAATGTTCGCGATTGTGCGCCGCCAGGCGGTCATTCTTCGCCAGCACGTTGGTTTCGATTTCCAGCATGCGCCGCTGGCTGATGCCCGGCGCGTGGGTGCCGGCCGCGCCAAAGCCATAATGCAGATCGCCTTTCGGGTTCTGGCGCGGGCGAAACGGCACCCTGGTGGGCTGAACGTCACCTTCAATGGCCACTTCGCCCTCGGCGCAACCGCAAGTGCTACACATAAGCTTTCCCCTTTGTGGTTATTCAATTTCCAGGCGTTTTATTTGTATGCCGTCGTCGGCCTGCACGCGCAGGTTGTGGCCTTCGCAATGCGGGCAGATGCGCACCTGCGGCAGCGGCAGGGTCACTTCACACTGGCAGTCATGGCACCAGCTCAGCGCCTGCTGTTGCTGTAAATGCAGCGTGCAGCCTTCGGCCAGCGTGCCGCGGCACACCATGTCGAAACAGAAATGCAGCGCCTGCGCCTCGACGCAGGAATACGCACCCACCTCGAGCCACACGGCGGTAATTCGCCGTGCCTGCTGTTGCTGCGCATGCTGCTGCATAATCTCCAGCGCGTAATGGCAAAGCGTTATTTCGTGCATGCTGTCTCCGGTAACGGCAATAAAACGTCCAACTGAAAATACCTGTGCAAATACGGTGCCAGTCAGGCGCCGACACATTTGTCGAGTGTCGATGTCATCGACAGTAAAAACCGTCATACAGTGTTAACTCACACGTCAAATAATTCATCGCGCCATTGAATTTAAAGTCATTAATTAAAACAAAACCAAGCTGGCACGATTTATGCCCTATTAGCGTTACCACAGGAAATGTCGACACAGCGGGTGACACAGATGAGCACAATAAATGAACTGACCAGCCAGGCCGATTATATCTCCGGCAAAAACAACCGGTTGATGGCGCAATGGCAGCATTACCACAACACGCTGGTCAAAGCGGTAACCACCACAAAACAGAGTATTAATCATGAGTTTATCTGCGGACAGGGTCAGGACATCCGCTTTACGCTGTTCAATCATTTCACCTTGCGCATTCAATTGAGCGACGGTTTTTACAGCCGCGATATCTGCTACAGCATTAATTTGGCCGCGCCAAACGAAGAGGAGAATTTCGCCCCTTTCGCTCACGCCACGCTGGATGAAAGCGGCCTGATTGACGGACAAATCAATAACCGTGATAAGCCCGCGGTGCTGGAGCATTACCTGAATAAAATCGCCGTTATTTACCAATGCTTATTTGATTCGTTGCATGGCGACTGCGCCATTCATGAAGAATTGAAAAAAATTATTCTGCCGGCCTGAATAACGCCGTTTTATTACTGACAGCGACTGTCGAAACGTCATTTTTACTGTCGATTTCGTCAAAAATGACGAAACCGCAAGGAGTGTGCATGAACCGCTTTCTTATTGCGGATGCCAAATTATGCATGGGTTGCAATACCTGCATGGCCAGTTGCGCGACCGAACACCGCCTGGCCGGGTTGCAAGCCTTGCCGCGTTTACGGGTGATGCGCAATGCGCGCGATTCCGCACCGGTGATGTGCCGCCAGTGCGAAGACGCGCCCTGCGCGCAGGTTTGCCCGGTGAACGCGATAACGCATCAGGATAACGCCATCGTGCTGAACGAAAGCCTGTGCGTCAGTTGCAAACTGTGCGGCATCGCCTGCCCGTTTGGCGCCATTGGTTTTGGCGGCAGCGTGCCGCTGGCCATTCCCGGCGATTGCCAGACCGCGTTGGCGCCGCCGCCACCCGCCTCCGCCCGCCCGGTCAGCGCGTTTCTCGATTGCCAACCGGGGGTGCGTGCGGTGGCGGTGAAATGCGATTTGTGCGCCTTCAGCCCTGACGGCCCGGCGTGCATTCGCACCTGCCCGACCAACGCCATCCGGCTGGTTGCCGATCACGACGTGCGGCAGGCCAGAGAACGAAAACGCCGCAATGCGATGCAGGCGTTAGCCGCCGAGTTGCCGTTTGTCAGCCCTCCCGTCGCCCGCAAGGAGCCGAACCGATGATCACCGATTTTCTGCCCGACCCGCTGCTGTTGCTGACGCTGTCACTGAGCGGTTCTCTGCTGTTGGCCGCACTGTGCTGGCTGCTGGCGATCTGGCCGCGTTTTTGCGCCGGCGTTTGCGGCATCGGCACGCTGCTGGTGTCGCTGGCCGCCACTGCGGCGGCCCTGCCCTGGCTGTTCACCACGCCTCATCCTGCCCGCCTGCCGTGGCTGCACTATGCGGTGGAAATCAGCGGCCTGAATGCGCTGTTGCTGCTGGTGATCGCGCTGAGCAACCTGTTCGTGGGGCTGTATCTTTGCCATTGGCTGACGACGCTCAACGATCATAACCGCACCCGGCAGGGCAGCCTGATGCTGTTGATGCCCGCGGCGCTGAGCGCGGCCGTGATGGCGGACAATGCGCTGGCGCTGGTGCTGTTGCTGGAATTGGCGGCGCTGTGCGGTTACTTCCTGATTGTTCGGCGGCAAGACGCGAAGAGCCAGCAGGCCGGCCACAGCCAATTTCTGCTGATGCGCTTCGGTACGCTGCTGCTGGTCGCCGCTTTTGCGTTGATCTACAGCCAGACCCACAGCCTGCAATTCAGCATCATGCGCGAGATAGCCTTGCCTTCGGCGCTGCGCAGCGGGGCATTTCTGCTGGCGCTGGCGGGGTTCGGCATTTACGCCGGCGTGATGCCGCTGCACGGCTGGGTGCCGCAAGCGCACAGTAGCGCGCCCGCCCCGGCGGCCTCACTCTTTTCTTGCGCACTGATGAAAGTCGGGCTGCTCGGCGTGATCAAAATCGGCATGGATCTGCTGGGCACACCGCCGCTGTGGTGGGGGTTGCTGGTGTTGCTGCTGGCGGCAGGCACCGCCTTTTTCGGCGGGCTGTATGCGCTGATGGAGCATGACCTGCGTCGGCTGCTGGCTTACCACACGCTGGAAAATATCGGCATCATCCTGCTCGGCATCGGCGGCGCAATGGTCGGTCTGGCGCTGCAATTGCCTGAACTGACCGCGCTGGCGCTGATGGGCGGCCTGTTTCATCTGTGCAATCACAGCCTGTTTAAATCGGCATTGCTGCTTGCCTCCGGCGCTGTCGAACAGCAAACCGGGCTGAAAGACATGGAAAAAATGGGCGGACTGGCGCGGCTGATGCCGTGGACCTGTATCGCATTGCTGATCGGGCTGGTATCGATGGCAGCGCTGCCGCCGCTCAACGGTTTCGCCAGCGAGTGGTTGATTTATCAAGGCCTGTTCCAGTTCAGCGCCGCATCGGCCTTTGTCGGCCGGCTGCTTGGCCCGTTGCTGGCAGTGGCGTTGGCGATCACCGGCGCGTTGGCGGTGATGTGCGTCAGCAAAGTGTTTGGCGTGGTGTGCCTCGGTGCACCGCGCTGTGAAGCCGCCGCCAACGCCCGGCCGGCGACGTGGCCGATGATGTTCAGCCATCTGCTGCCGGCCTTGCTGTGCCTGCTGTGCGGCATTGGCGCGCCGTGGCTGATCCCGCTGTTTGCCCGGCTGGCCGCCACCTTGACTCCGCAAGCGCCGCTCGGCGCACATCTGCTGGTTTCCCCACCGCTGATCGCCATTTTGCTGTTGGCGATGCCGCTGCTGCCGTTGCTGATCGCTGCGATCTATCGCGGGAAACGCCAGGCGCGCCGCACGGGCGGTGAAGCCTGGGCCTGCGGCTACGGCCACGAAGCCTCGATGGTGATCACCGCCACCGGCTTCGCTCAGCCGCTGCGGGTGATGTTCGCGCCGCTGTACGCCCTGCGCCAAACCTTGCAACCGGCCGCCTTACAGCGCTGGCTGCATCGCGCGCCCCTCAACGCGTTTTGCCGTGGCGTCGCCGCCATCGAGCTGGCGGTGCTGCTGGTCGTGGCGCTGGCCTAAGGAGAACCTGATGACTTATCCCACTTTACTGATTGGCATCGTGCAGGCGTTGCTGCTGCTGGCCATCGCACCGCTGTTTGCCGGCGTCAGCCGCCAGTTGCGCGCCCGCCTCCACAGCCGCCGCGGGCCAGGCGTGTTGCAGGAATACCGCGACATCGCCAAGTTGCTCAAACGTCAATCCCTCGCCCCTGCGGCTGCGGGAATCGCCTTCCGCGCCATGCCTTATCTGCTGACCGGCACACTGCTGGCCATTGCCTGCGCGCTGCCGATGCTATTGCAGATCTCTCCGCTGCCGGCAATCGGCGATGTCATCACGCTGATTTATCTGTTCGCCGTGGTGCGCTTCGTGTTTGCCATCGCCGGGCTGGATACCGGCAGCCCCTTCACCGCCATTGGCGCCAGCCGCGAAGCGGTGCTGGGCATTCTGGTGGAGCCGATTCTGCTGCTTGGCCTGTGGGTGGCGGCGCTGGTCGCCGGTTCAACCCAGCTCAGCGCCATCAGCCAGTGCATCGCGGATTGGCCGCTGTACGCCAGCGCGCCGCTGCTGTTGGCGTTGCTGGCCTGCGGTTTCGCCACCTTTATCGAAATGGGCAAATTGCCTTTCGACATGGCGGAAGCCGAACAGGAATTGCAGGAAGGCCCGCTGACCGAATACGCGGGTGCAGCGCTCGGCATGCTCAAGTGGGGCATCAACCTGAAGCAACTGGTGGTGCTGCAACTGTTTATCGGCGTGTTCGTGCCCTGGGGCCAGGCCACTGCGTTGACCCTGCCCGCGCTGGCGGCGGCGCTGGCGTTATCGCTGTGCAAGCTGCTGCTGGCGGTGGTGGCCGTCGCCGTCGTGGAAAACAGCGTCGCACGGCTGCGCTTTTTAAAAACCGCTCGCACCACCTGGGCCGGCTTCGGCCTGGCATTTTTGGCGCTGGTTTCCTGGCTGGTCGTCAGCTAATTCACAAGTAGGAACATCATGATTACTGAACATCTGGGCCAAGATTATCTGACGGCGCTGCAACGACAATTCCCGGCAGCCGTGCTGGCGGCAGAATGGCAAACCGCCGATCAGCTCACGGTAACGGTGAAGCTGAATGCGTTGCCGGAGGTGGTGGAATGGCTGTATTACCAGCAGGGCGGCTGGCTTTCGGTGCTGTTCGGCAACGACGAACGCACGCTGTGCGGCAGTTATGCGCTGTATTACGTGCTGTCGATGGAGCAAGGGGTCAAATGCTGGATCACCGTGCGCGCCGAAGTCGACGCCCAAACGCTGGAGTTCCCGTCGGTAACGCCACGGGTGCCGGCGGCGGTGTGGGGCGAGCGCGAAGTGCGGGACATGTACGGTTTGCGCCCGGTGGGGTTGCCGGATGAACGGCGTCTGGTGCTGCCGGACGACTGGCCGGATGACCTTTACCCGCTGCGTAAAGACGCGATGGATTACCGCCAGCGGCCGGCGCCGACCACCGACGTCGAAACCTACCCCTTTGTCAGCGAAGCCGGCGCCAAGGCCAACGTGGTGCCGATTGGCCCGCTGCACATCACCTCGGACGAACCGGGCCATTTTCGCCTGTTCGTCGACGGTGAAGACATTATCGACGCCGATTACCGCCTGTTTTACGTCCATCGCGGCATGGAAAAACTGGCGGAAACACGCATGGGTTATAACGAAGTGACCTTCCTGTCCGACCGGGTTTGCGGTATCTGCGGCTTTACCCACAGCGTGGCGTACACCAGCTCGGTGGAGAACGCCATGGGCATTCAGGTGCCGGAACGGGCGCAAATGATCCGCTCGATCCTGCTGGAGGTGGAACGGCTGCACAGCCACCTGCTCAACCTCGGTCTGGCCTGCCATTTCGTCGGTTTCGACAGCGGCTTCATGCAGTTTTTCCGCGTGCGCGAGAAATCGATGAAGATGGCGGAAATCCTCACCGGCGCGCGCAAAACCTACGGCCTGAATCTGATTGGCGGCATTCGGCGCGACATCTTGAAAGACGACATGCTGCAAACCCTGCGGCTGGCGGCAGAGATGCGCAGCGAGCTCAAGGATCTGGTGGATATTCTGCTCAGCACGCCGAATACCGAGCAGCGCAGCGTCGGCGTCGGCCGGCTTGATCCGCAGATCGCGCGCGATTACAGCAACGTCGGGCCGATGCTGCGCGGCAGCGGCCACCGCCGGGATACCCGTATCGATCATCCGTTCGCCGGTTACGCCAAGCTGCCGGTGGAACTGTGCGTCGAAACCGGCTGCGACGTGTATTCGCGCCTGAAAGTGCGCATTCACGAAGTGTTCAACTCGCTCGGCATCATCGAATTCGGCCTGCAATGCCTGCCCGCCGGGCCGCTGGCGGTGGAAGGCTTTACCTATATGCCGCACAAGTTCGCGCTGGGCTTTGCCGAAGCGCCGCGCGGCGACGACATTCACTGGAGCATGACCGGCGACAATCAGAAACTGTTCCGCTGGCGCTGCCGCGCCGCCACCTACGCCAACTGGCCGACGCTGCGCTTTATGCTGCGCGGCAATACCGTTTCCGACGCCCCGCTGATCATCGGCAGCCTCGATCCCTGCTATTCCTGCACCGACCGCATGACCATCGTCGATATCCGCAAACGCAAGTCTGTCGTGGTGCCGTACAAGGAAATCGAACGCTACGGCATCGAGCGGAAAAACGCACCGTTTTAAGGGGACGACACCATGCTGAAACTGATTAAAAAAGTGCTGAAAACCGGCAACGCCACGGTGGCCTACCCGGCGCAGCCGCTGGCGGTGGACGCCAACTTTCGCGGCAAGCCAGAGTATACCCCGCAGCAATGCATCGCCTGCGGCGCCTGCGCCAACGCCTGCCCATCCAACGCGCTGACGATGGAAACCGATGTCGAAAACGGCGTGATCCGTTGGCAGTTCTTTTTGGGCCGCTGCATTTTCTGCGCCCGCTGCGAAGAAGTCTGCCCGACGACCGCCCTTCGCCTGTCGAACCAGTTCGAACTGGCGGTATGGCGCAAAGAAGATCTGCTCGAAAGCGCCGATTTCGCCCTCTGCCACTGCCGCCAATGCGGCAAGGCTTATGCCCCGCAGAAAGAAATCGATTACGCCCTGGCGCTGCTCGAACTCGGCGAGCAGCGCCGCGAACAGTTCGAAACCTGCCCCGCCTGCAAACAGCTGCAAAGCCTGACCCAGGCCGACCGTATCGACGTCGGCCGCCATTTGACCCGGGAGGTCGCCCAATGAACCAGACGCTGATTGGCCCGCGCGACGCCAACGGGCAGCCGGTGCCGATAACTCTCGACGACAGCATCGCCCAGCTAAAAACCACCTTGCTGAAAGATATCCGCCGCTCCGCCTATGTCTATCGCGTTGACTGCGGCGGCTGCAACGGCTGCGAGATCGAGATTTTCGCCGCTATTTCGCCGCTGTTCGACGCCGAACGCTTCGGCATTAAAGTGGTGCCCTCGCCGCGCCATGCCGACATTTTGCTGTTCACCGGTGCGGTCACCCGAGCGATGCGCATCCCGGCGATCCGCGCCTGGCAGGCCTCGCCGGATCCGAAAATCTGCATTTCCTACGGCGCCTGCGGCAACAGCGGCGGCATTTTCCACGACTTGTACTGCGTGTGGGGCGGTACCGACCGCATAGTACCGGTTGACGTGTATATCCCCGGCTGCCCACCGACGCCCGCCGCCACGATTTACGGCTTCGCCATGGCGCTCGGCCTGCTCGAACAGAAAATCCACCGCCAACAGCACGATGAAACCGAGGGCGAGGCCACCGCGCTGCTGCACCCGCAACTGCCGCAGCCGCTGCGCGTAGCGGTAGATCGCGAAGCACGGCGCCTGGCCGGGTATCGCTATGGCCGGCAAATCGCCGATCACTTCCTGCAACTGCTGGCCGCCACCGACGCGCAAACGGCGGAACAGCGCGTGGCGGCGTATTTGCAACGGCAAGACGACCCGCGCCTGACGGAGATCGTCGGTCATCTGTTGGCCCTTTATCAGCGCGTACAGCACGGGGAGTTACGGCTATGAGCGCGGTCTGCCACGTGACGTTTTATTCCCTCAGCCGCAAGTTCGTGCAGGAAAAGAAAGCGCCCCCCAAGGCGCAGGAAGTGATCTATTACAGCCTGGCGATCGGCCATCACCTGGGGGTGATCGACTGCCTGGAGGCCAGACTCGATTGCCCTCTGGCGGCGTTTCGCGACTGGATTGCGCACCTGCCGGCCGAGGGTGCCGCCAGGCGCAAACTGGCCGGCGTCGAACGCTTTGGCGAAATCTGCATCGACAGCAGCCACACCCATTTGCTGGCCAGCGCGCTGAGCCGCGCCGCCGGGCAAATGACGCCGCAGCAACAAGACTGGAGCCAACGGTTAATCGCCCTGTTGCAGTCCATCGAAAACGAACCGGCGATTTATCTGATGGTCAGGAGGCACCATGGATAGCGTTTTGTTATGTGTCGGCAATTGCCTGATGGGCGACGACGGCGCCGGCCCGCTGCTGGCGGAACTGTGCCAGGCCGCCCCGCCCGCCGGCTGGACGGTGATCGACGGCGGCGCGGCACCGGAGAATGACATTCACGCCATTCGCCAACTGCGGCCGCAGCGGTTGGTGATCGTCGACGCCACCGACATGGGGCTGGCACCGGGCGAAACCCGGGCGATAGATCCGGCGGATATCGCCGAAATGTTCATCATGACCACCCACAACATGCCGCTCAGCTTTCTGATCGACCAACTGCGCGCCGACATACCGGACATTACCTTCATCGGCATTCAACCGGAGGTGGTGGCGTTTTACTACCCCATTGGCCCGGCGGTGCAGCAGGCGGTGAAAACCCTGCATCTGCGCCTGGGTCACTGGCAGGCCCACGGCGGCTATTCGACATTAACCGTGACGACGGCCTGACATCGTCATCGTCATTTTTGTCGGCTCGCTCGTCACAAAAAACATAACATTTTGTTTTTATTGAAATTAGTGGATTGGCACGCTTTATGTATAGACCTTGTCATACCGCCACCGCCAACCCCGTAAACCAGGAGTTCCTGATGAACCGGTTCATCATCGCCGATCCGAAGAAATGCATCGGCTGCCGTACCTGCGAAATCGCCTGCGTCATGGCGCACAGCGCCACCCAGGACATTTCGGCGTTGACCGCCGCCACCTTCGCCCCACGGCTACACGTGATTAAAGGCGTTAACGTCAGTACCGCCGTGTTATGCCGCCAGTGCGAAGACGCACCCTGCGCCAACGTCTGTCCCAACGGCGCCATCAGCCGCCAAAACGGCATGGTGCTGGTGATGCAGGAACGCTGCATCGGCTGCAAAACCTGCGTGGTGGCCTGCCCCTACGGCGCCATGGAGGTGATCACCCGCCCGGTGATCCGCCAGAACGGCGCGCAACTGACGGCCATCAGCGACAAAGCCGAAGCCCACAAATGCGATTTGTGCACCGGTCGCGCCGCCGGCCCGGCCTGTATGGAAACCTGCCCCACCAAAGCGCTGCACTGCGTTGACCGCAATTTGTTGCAGGAAATGAACGCCGAGAAACGCCGCCGTGCCGCGCTCGACAACCTGTCGTCTCTGTTTTAGGAGCTGAACCAATGAAAAAAATCACGACCGTCTGCCCTTACTGTGGCGCAGGCTGCAAAATGAAACTGGTGGTGGATAACGGCAAAATCCTTCGCGCAGAAGCCGCCGACGGCGCAACCAATCAGGGCGAGCTGTGCCTGAAGGGTTACTACGGCTGGGACTTCCTCAACGATACCAAACTGCTGACGCCGCGCCTGACGCAACCGCTGATCCGCCGTGAAAAAGGCGGCAAGTTTGAAGCGGTCAGTTGGGACGAAGCCATCCGCTACACCGCGCAGCGGCTGAAAGCCATCAAGCAGCAACACGGCGCACGCGCCATTATGCACACCGGCTCCTCACGCGGTACCGGCAACGAAACCAACTATGTGATGCAGAAGTTCGCCCGCGCGGTGATCGGCAACAATAATGTCGACTGCTGCGCCCGCGTCTGTCACGGCCCGTCGGTCGCCGGTTTGCAAGCCACGCTGGGCAACGGCGCGATGAGCAACTCGATCGGCGATATCGAAAACTCCAAATGTTTACTGATCATCGGCTACAACTGCGCCGACTCGCACCCGATCGTCGCCCGTCGGGTCCTGAAGGCCAAAGAGAAAGGCGCGCAAATCGTGGTCTGCGATCCGCGCCGCATTGAAACCGCGCGCATCGCCGATCAGCATCTGCAAATCAACAACGGCTGCAATATGGCGCTGGTTAACGCCTTCGGCCACGTGCTGATCGAAGAAAACCTGTATGACCGCGATTATGTGGCGAAATACACCGAAGGCTTCGACGCCTATCGCCAACAAGTGGCCGATTACGCGCCGGAAACGGTGGAACAGCTGACCGGCGTCAGCGCCCAGCAAATCCGTCAGGCGATGCGCACCTACGCCAGCGCCCCTTCCGCCACCATCATGTGGGGCATGGGCGTCACCCAGTTCGGCCAGGCGGTGGATGTGGTCAAAGGGCTGGCCAGCCTGGCGCTGTTGACCGGTAACCTCGGGCGCGCCAACGTCGGCGTCGGCCCGGTGCGCGGCCAGAACAACGTCCAGGGCGCCTGCGACATGGGCGTGCTGCCAAACGAATTCCCCGGTTATCAATCCGTTACCGATCCCGCCGTTCGCGCCAAATTCGCTGCCGCCTGGGGCATTGACGCCGCCGGTATGGATCCGGATATCGGTTATCGCATCACCGAAGTGCCGCACCTGGTGCACGAAGGCAAAGTTAAAGCCTATTACATCATGGGGGAAGATCCGTTACAGACCGAAGCAGATCTCAGCCTGGTGCGCAGCGCGTTCGATGCGCTTGAGTTTATCGTGGTGCAAGACATCTTCATGACCAAAACCGCCGAACAAGCGGACGTGATCCTGCCATCCACCTCCTGGGGCGAGCACGGCGGCGTGTTCTCGTGCGCCGATCGCGGTTTCCAGCGTTTCGAAAAAGCCATCGAACCGCAGTACAACGTCAAGCGCGACTGGGAAATCATCAGCCTGCTGGCGACCGAACTGGGTTATCCGATGCATTACGAAGACAACCAGCAAATCTGGGATGAAATGCGCGAGCTGTGCCCGCTGTTTTACGGCGCGACCTACGAAAAAATGGGCGAGCTCGGCCACATTCAATGGCCTTGCACCACGCTCGAGAGCCCAGGCACGCCGTATTTGTATCAGGGCAATCAATTCACCACCCCGTCCGGCAAGGGGCAGCTGTTCGCCACCACCTGGCGCACCCCGGCAGAAGTACCGGACGCCGCTTATCCGCTGGTGCTGTGTACGGTGCGTGAGGTCGGCCACTACTCCTGCCGCTCGATGACCGGCAACTGCGCCGCCTTGCAAACCCTGGCGGACGAACCGGGCTTCGTGCAAATCAACCCGCAAGACGCCGCCGCTCTGGGCATTGGCGATCAGCAACTGGTGTGGGTCGCCTCGCGGCGCGGCAAGGTGATCTCCCGCGCCAACTACAACGAGCGCATTAACCTGGGCGCGGTGTACATGACCTATCAGTGGTGGATTGGCGCCTGCAATGAATTGACGCAGGAAAACCTCGATCCGATATCCAAAACGCCGGAAACCAAGTACTGCGCGGTCAAGCTGGAAGCGATTGGCGATCAAAACTGGGCGGAAAACTACGCCAGCCAAAGCTACAGCGACATGAAAGCCCGCCTGCGCAGGGCGGTGGAAGACGTGATGTGACCGTTAGCCAAACCGGGACGAACCTGTTCGTCCCCTACTTATCGGGTGGGTAAGATGTCCAAATCGCCGTCAGGATTATTGCTTCGCATCAGCGGCAAGGTGCAGGGGGTGGGATTCCGCCCCTTTGTCTGGCAACTGGCGCAGCGCCTCGGCCTGCGTGGCGAAGTCTGGAACGACAGCGCCGGGGTCGAAATTCGGCTGGTACAACCGGTGGATATCGATATATTCCTGCATATGCTGCAGCGCCAGGCGCCGGCGTTGGCCCGGATTGACAATATCGGCCTGCGTCCCTTCACCTGGTTGCAGCCGCCGCAGGACTTTGCCATTCGCCGCAGCCGGCAAAGCCAAATGGACACGCAAGTCATTCCCGACGCCGCAACCTGCCCCGACTGCCTGCGTGAAATGAACGATCCGCACGATCGCCGTTACCGCTATCCCTTCATTAACTGCACGCATTGCGGCCCGCGCTTCACCCTGATTCGCTATATGCCTTACGACCGCCCGGCGACCAGCATGGCGCCGTTCGCACTGTGCCCGCACTGCGCCTGGGAATACCACTCGCCACAGGACCGGCGCTTTCATGCCCAGCCGGTGGCCTGCAGCCAATGCGGGCCGCAGCTTTTCAGCTGCCACGCCGACGGCAAAGCCATCAACCTGGCGGATATGGCGCTGCAACAGGCGGCGGCGCTGTTATGCGCCGGCGAAATCGTCGCCATCAAGGGCATTGGCGGTTTCCATCTGGCCTGTGACGCCACCGATCAGCACGCTGTGATGCGCCTGCGCAACCGTAAACGGCGGCCGGGCAAACCCCTGGCGGTGATGTTGCCGGATGTCAGTTGGCTGGCGCGCTGCACCGGTAACCACTCGCTGGCACAGCTGAGCGAAACGCTGCTTTCCCCGGCGGCGCCGATCGTCCTGGTACCGCAGCGGCCCCACTCCGCGCTGTGCGATGCCGTTGCGCCGCATCTCGACGAAGTCGGCATAATGCTGCCGTCCAACCCCTTGCATCATCTCCTGATGCAAGCGGTGCGACGCCCGCTGGTGATGACCTCCGGCAACGCCGCCGGGCGCGCACCGGCGTTAACCAACGAACAGGCTCTGCAGGATCTGGCCGGCATTGCCGATCTGTGGCTGATGCATAACCGCAAGATCCTGCAACGCGCCGATGATTCGCTGTTGCGACAGCAACCGCAGGGCACCGAGATGCTACGCCGTTCTCGCGGTTACGCGCCGGATGCCCTGCCGCTGCCGCCCGGTTTCCCGGTTCAACCGCCACTGCTGGCGGTCGGTGGCGACAATAAAAATACCTTCTGCCTGGTGCGCGGCGACAAAGCGATCCTCAGCCAGCATGTCGGCAATCTGGCGCAGGAAGACGTTCAACAACAGTGGCAACACGCTATCGCCCATTTCCTGACGCTGTATCACTGCCGGCCGCAGCGCATCGCCACCGATGCGCACCCGGGTTACGCCAGCCACCGCTGGGCGCAATGTCAATCTGTGCCGTTGACCGAGGTGCTGCATCATCACGCGCATGTGGCGGCCTGCCTGGCGGAGCACCAGTGGCCGCTCGACGGCGGCGCGGTCATCGGGTTGGCGCTGGACGGCCTGGGATACGGCGAAAACGGCCAGCTGTGGGGCGGCGAATGCTTGCGGGTGGACTACCGCCACTGCCGCTCGCTCGGCGGTTTGCCGGCGGTGGCGCTGCCGGGCGGCGATCGCGCCGCGCAAGAGCCGTGGCGCAACCTGTTGGCGCACTGCGCGCGCTTTGTCGACGGTTGGCAACGGCTGCCGGAAACGCAGTTTTTGCTGCAACAACCGTGGCAGCCGCTGCTGAAAGCGATCGACGCCGGGATCAACGCCCCGCTGGCGTCGTCGTGCGGTCGGTTGTTTGACGCCGCCGCCGCCGCGCTAGGCTGCGCGCCCTTGCAACTCAGTTGGGAAGGCGAAGCGGCCTGCCGGCTGGAGGCGCTGGCGCATCAGGCAACCCATTGCCGCCACCCGCTGCACCTGCCGCTCAAAGACAATTTGCTCGATCTCGCCGCCTTCTGGCCACAATGGCTTGGCTGGCGCACACCGCCGGCCGAGCGCGCCTGGGCATTTCACGACGCGCTGGCGCAAGGATTCGCCGCCCTGGCCCAACATTTTGCCGCGCAGTACGGCATCAAACAGGTGGCGCTGAGCGGCGGCGTGCTGCACAACCGCCTGCTGCGCCAACGGTTGGTGCATCATCTGGCGCCGCTGCAGGTTCTGCTTCCACAACGCATCCCCGCAGGCGACGGCGGGCTGGCATTCGGCCAGGCGATGGTCGCCTGTGCGCAACAATCCCCGCTTTCTTCTTCTCTTTCTGACAGGACGCAACATGAATTACCCTGAGTTCTTCCAAAAAAATACCCGCGCCTTCTGGCTGCTGTTGGCGTTGATCGCCGTTAACCTGCTGGCCTGGGCTGCGGCCTTTGCCGCATTTCATCAGCACCCGGCGTTGATGGCCGCCGCGCTGCTGGCTTACAGCTACGGCTTGCGCCACGCGGTGGATGCCGACCACATCGCCGCTATCGATAACGTGACGCGCAAATTGATGCAACAGGGCCAACGGCCGGTTTCCGTCGGCGCATTTTTCTCGATCGGGCATTCGAGCATCGTGATTCTGGCCTGCGCGGCCATCGCCGCCACCTCGCTGGCATTCGGCAGCCGCATCGGCTGGCTGCATGACTACGGCTCCACCCTCGGCACGCTGATTTCTTCGCTGTTTCTGCTGGCGATGGCGGTCCTTAACGGGCTGATTCTGCGCGATGTTTATCGCACCTTCCGCCGGGTGAAAAGGGGCGAAAAACTGACGAAAAGTGCCCTGGCGCACCAGCACGGTGGCCTGATGACGCGGCTGTTCCGCGTGACCTTCAATACCGTGAATAAAAGCTGGCATATGTATCTGGTGGGATTTTTGTTTGGGCTGGGGTTCGATACCGCCACCGAAGTTGGCCTGCTGGGCATTTCCGCCGCCGGGGCCGGCTCAGGCATGTCCGTCTGGTCGATCATGATCTTCCCACTGCTGTTCGCCAGCGGTATGGCGTTGGTGGATTCGCTGGATAATTTCGTCATGATTGGCGCTTACGGCTGGGCGTTCAACCAACCGGTGCGCAAGCTGTATTACAACATGACCATCACCGCCACCAGCGTGGCGATTGCGGTGCTGATTGGCGGCCTGGAAGGATTGGGGCTGCTGGCCGAAAAATTGAACCTGCACGGCACCCTTTGGGATGGCATCGCGCTGCTCAATGACAACATGGGCAGCGTCGGCTACGCCGCTATTGCGCTGTTTGTCTTGTTCTGGGTGCTGTCGGCGGTCAATTACCGGCGTAAAAACTATGACGCACTGGCGGTTTAATCATTGTTTATATCTTGATTGTCAGGCGTCTATTTTTGCGAATACAACGAGGTTATACCCCAAATAATTGGAGTTGCATCTCGGCGACAAGGCCGTTCATCCCCGGGAGCTTGGTAAACCAAGTGACTGGGGTGCTCGTCTTCGCCTGTAAACTTGCCGGCAAAGCGAAAAAACCTCCTTTTTATCACGTCAAAGGAGGTGTTCCAGAGCAGAACCAATATCACGAAGCTTGCGATGACAAGCGGTGCACATCTTAATAAATAACCCCATATAATAAAAATGCAATATTGCGTTCTGACCATGCAGAAATTCACCTTTTAAAGAATAAAATTATTTTTTAAAGATGAGTTTCCGGGTATTTATATAAGCGCAAACAATAAAAGTCATAAACCGTATTGAAAGCGTAAGGAATGCGTAAATCTTATATTTATGGAAAATAATAAGGCCGATAAGCATAAGCGTGATTCTGTTGCGCGTTAACTGACGGCAGCAACGTCTGAACATTTAACTTTGAGCGGGATAATGTAAAACAACGGAAGATAGCGGCTCCCCTTTGGCAAGTTGGCTTGCTCTACCGGTGGAGCCTTGAACTGCAGATCGACGTTCCTGGTGAGGCCCTGGTGAGGCGCAATAGGAATAGGTTACTGAGGCAGGGCCTATCGCTATTTATGCGTGTATTACGCTATTGTTGGCCCTGTCACGTTCAATATAACCGCAGGCATGCCTGGCGGGAACGGGTGAAAAGCACCCTTGTAATACATTATGAAAAATGATAGTTAAGCTAGTTGGGCGGATTTCATTTAATTTCAACGCAAATTATTACTAAGGGAAAGTATATTACTGCCATGAATATCAATGTGACGGACCAGCCAAACCCACAGGACGAAGAGTACGTTATCGACAGCCTTTGGGCCCACAACGAAAATTATCAACCCGTAGACATCCACCCGCTGTTTCTGACCGTTACCGATGACGCCGGCAAAATCGTCGCCGGATTGGTGGCCAGAACCTGGTGGGGCGGCCTTGAAGTGCAATATCTCTGGGTCAGCGATGCTCATCGCAAAAGCGGTTATGGCCGCCAATTGATGGAAAAAGCGGAAGAAGAGGCCCGTAAACGAGGGTGCCACATGGCTTATGTCGATACGTTCGACTTCCAGGCCAGGGGCTTTTACGAAAAATTGGGTTATCAGATCTACGGCAATTTAGGCGGCTATGCCAAAAAGCATACGCGTCATTACCTGGCGAAAGAAATTTAACCCAATTCTAATCGGTGAGGTCAGAATGGATTCGCCCGATAAAAATAATGAATTTTATTTGAAGGGTCTTATTGCCATGATGGAGCACTTGAGTGATCCCTGGGGCATTAAGGATCTGGAATCCCGTCATATCTATATGAACCATGCCGCCTACCTCTATACCAATACGCCGTTGAGTTTTGATATAGCCGGAAAACGGGACGATGAGTTTCCCGCCGACTGGGCCGACTGCGCAGACGACTTTATAGAACACGACAAGATGACGGAAATGTCGCGGGATCGGGTTGCCGTAATAGAAACGCATTATTGGTACGGAAAAGACAGCCTGACACCCTTTATCAGCGAAAAACTGCCCATTTACAATGATAAAAAACAGGTATTCGGGGTGATGTGGAATGCCAAACCGCTTAACACGCTATCCCCGCTAAAATACATCAACCAGCAAAAACCCAGCGTGCTGACCACCGAAGTGAACAGTAGTATTTTCACCCAAGCCGAGCTCGACGTTATATTTTTAATGCTGCAAAGACTGTCGGTGAAAGAGATCGCCAAAATATATAACATCAGCACTAAAACGATAGAAAATAGAATATATAACATCTATCAGAAATCTGACGTCCATACACAGCAGCAGTTTGAGGAGTTCTGCAAATATGCGCGTCTGGACAGCTATATTCCCGATCGCCTGATAGCAAAAGGCATCCAGTTTATCTGAACAGCAAGGAATACCTTATCGTGATCAAGATTGAAGACTACCCGTTAACGCGGGTACCGCAGGATAAAAGAGTCTCCTTTTTAAGCGTGGCCATCGTGCATATGGGCATGCTGACCGCGCTGGACCAGTTTATGCTTGGGGCGGTGCTCGGCCACTCCATGACGCTGTTCGATGCGTTCATCGCCATTTTCATCGGCAGCCTGATCTTTGGCGTAGTGACCTACGGCCTTGGGCTGGCGGGCATGCGCGAAGGGATCTCCGGCAGCCTGCTGGCCCGCTGGTGCGGTTTCGGCCGCCTGGGCTCGGTGTTGATCGGGGTGGTGGTGGCCATTAGCCTGCTGGGCTGGTTTGGCATACAAAACGCCATCTTCGCCAAATCGCTGGATTTCGCCTTGGGCAATAAACTGGGCTTTGGCCTGGCCGCCGGCCTGTCCGGCACCCTGTTGACGATTCTGGTGGCCTTTGGCTTCAAGGCATTGCGCATTGCCGCCCGCATTGCGGTGCCGATGTTCATCATGCTGGTGGCCTATATTTCCATCACCGTCCTCTCCGGCCATAACCTGCAGGAGATCATTCAGTTGGTGCCGCCGGGAGAGCCGCTGACCATCAGCGCCGGCATCACCATCGTGGTCGGCGGTGCCATCGTGGCGAGCCTGATGACCCCCGATCTGACCCGTTATTCCAAAAACGGCAAGCATGTGTTTGGCGTGACCATTTTCACCATCGTCGCCGGTGAGTTCGTGGTCAATGGCCTGGCGATCCTGATCGCCAAAACGCTAGGCACGGCGGATGTGGTGACCATCATGTCTCAGGCCGCCGGCGGCGCAGGCCTGCTGGTCGTGGTGTTCTCCACCTTGAGGGTTAACGATCTCAACCTGTATTCGTCCTCGCTCGGCATCGTCAACGCCGTCGAAGGCATGACCGGCAAAAGGCTCAAGTACACCGCCACCACGCTGGTGATCGGCGTACTGGGCACCACGCTTTCCGTGCTGGGGATCCTGGACCGCTTCGTCGATTTCCTGACGGTGCTGGGTGTGGTGTTCCCGCCGATTATCGGCATCATGCTGGTGGATTATTATCTGCTGCGCACCCACCGCAAAATTCTGGATGAGAGCCGACAGGCAGGCAAATTGCCCGACCAAACGCCGACCATTGGCTGGGCGGCGATTATCGCCAGTATTGTGGGCGGCATCGTTGGGCTGGTTACCGAGTGGGGCGTGCCAACAATCAATTCACTGTTGGCCGCCAGTCTCTTATATTGGGTATTCAAATTGGCGCTAGGCCGTTATCAGAAGCCGGTACCCTCACAAAAACTGACGTAATCCGGTCTGTCTGCCCGAATCATACCAACACTCCCCGCTTGCGGGGAGTGAGGAGAACCCCGAATGATCACCTGCACCCTAAGATATGTTTTAGATCCGTATAAAATCGCCGAATTTGAGCAATACGCCCGTTTATGGATCCCCCTGGTCAATCGCATGGGCGGCACGCACCACGGTTATTTTTTGCCGTCGGAAGGCGCCAATAACATCGCGCTGGCATTATTCAGTTTTCCCAGCCTGGCCGCCTACGAGGAATACCGCATAAAAATGGCCGCAGATGCAGAGTGCTGCGCTGCCTATGAGTTGGAAAAACGCAATCGCAGCATCATCAGTTATGAACGGAACTTTATGCGTCCGGTTCTTTCCGGGCAGGACTGAGCGAAGAGAAAAATGAGGCGGGGTTCGGGTATCTCCTGATTTTTTTATAAAAACCTGACCTCTTTGCCATACTGAAAATATTTATCCAATACTTCACGATGCCGGTTAGACCATTGACAGGCCATGACAATTTATCCTGCATCTTGAAGTTAATTGGGTATAGAAACAATTATATACAACCAGGTTTGAACCCGTATTCTTGAGAATAGCGGAACGATACGCCGAATTAACTGGGCAGGCTGAGCGTCTGCTTAAAATGCTGCAACAGGAAGTCAACGTACAGACGGATCTTTGGCAACTGTTGACGATCAGCAAACGTCAGTACATGCACAGGCCTCGCCAGTGGTTGATACTCCGGCAATAGAGGTATCAATCTGCCCTGACGCAAATCCTCGGCCAACAGTACCTCCGGCTGCATTAAAATTCCCAGCCCATTTAGCGCTGCACTGCGCAGAGCCTCTCCATTGTTGACAGCCATAACAATATTAACAGGCACTTTAATCAACTTACCTCCCTGCTGTAGCGACCATTCACTGCCCGCCAATGGGTGGGCAAACCCCAGGCAGCGATGTTCGGTCAAGTCTTGAGGGTGAACAGGTATGCCGGAGTGCGCCAGGTAGCCGGGAGAGGCACAGATGACCGACTGATAAGCAGCCAGCGGGTGAGCAACCAGCGAATTTACATGCTCAAGTTCACCCACTTTAATCATGACGTCGACTCCCTCCTCCGCCATGTCCAACATCTTGTCGCTCAGTACCAGATCCAGCGTCATTTCAGGCCAGCTCGTGAGAAACCGGGCGGTTACCGGAGACAGCGCATGTACCCCAAATGAAACGGGACAGGCAACCTTCAACCTTCCTCGTGGGCTTTGGTGCAATGCTAGCGCGACCGACTCGGTATCCTCGATATCGGCTAAAATTTGCCGGCAGCGCTGATAATAAGCGCTGCCAAATTCAGTCAAGCTCTGGCGGCGGGTCGTCCGATTCAACAGGCGAATCCCAAGATGTTGTTCCAGCGCTTTGATATGCAGTCCGATCATAGTACCGCTCAGCCGCATTTCTTCAGCAACAGCGCTAAAACTTCCGCGTTCCACCACGCGGACAAACACCGACATGCTTTCCAGTTTATTCACGATTAACAAGCCCTCCTTGTTAAAGATCAAACTATATTGCTGTTTATCAATTTTTGTTAGTGAGTTTTAATAGAATTTCACATAGAGAGGAAAATCACAATGGTAACAAATCCAGAGCTTCGCGAACGTGGTTTAGCGTTATTTACTGAGCTGTTTGGTAATGGTGCCGGCGAAGCACTACGCCAAGATATGGCCGATGTTTGTCCCGACTTTACTGATATTTCAATAGAATGGGCGATGGGCGGCATTCTTGCTCGCCCTGGCTTGGATGCCATAACCCGAGAACTGGTAGTGATCGCTTCCTGTGTCACCTTGGGCCACACCGTTCCGCAATTGCGCGCACATACTCAGGCAGCACTGAATGCCGGGGCCAGTCGAGAACAAATTATTGAGGCCATCCTGCAACTGCTGTTCTACGCCGGGGGGGCTGCGGTGCGTAATGCGCTGGTAAACGTGCGTGATATTCTGAACTCCCAAGACAAAGCGGAGCAGTAAAATCTGGAACTCAGGACACCTGCTGGCTGTCGAGCCATTCCACTTCAGGCCAGCGCTCACTGAGAGCAGAGTAGAGATCGTAGTTATCAACGACCACCTTTTCATCCGCCATTTCTATCATCGGCACATCGCTCTGATGGTCGCCGTAAGCTCGGGAGCCACTTAAAGATAACCGATGCTGCGAGATATACTCTGCGATGAGGCGGGCTTTTCCCTCACCGATGGCCGGGGGACCTTGCAGCTCACCCGTATAGATACCCTGCTCGCTAACCAGCTCGGTACAAAGGACTGCATCAGCTTTGAGGTAACGTGCCAACGGATCCAGGCATGCGTGATAAGAGCCTGACACCAGCACAATACGTGCGTTACACCGCTGATGATGAACAATTTCGTCGCATACCTTGGTTTTCAGTAGTTTTATGCCGGTAGAATTAAACCAAGATTCACAAGTAGCGGCCAAACTGACTACGTCAATGCCAGCAAAATGCCGGTAGTAGAGCTGATTTAAACTTGCCCTATCATTATTGTCTGAAGCCTGAGCTTCAGACAATACGGCCATTACTTCACCAAAACGCGACTCTCCCATAAGGACACCCTGTACAGCACTCAAATGATGCCTGAACGTGGCCAGCAGAGTTTTACAGTTAATGAGCGTTTCATCTACGTCTAAAAATACACTGTACGACATGATAACGCCTCCTTCAGCTGATACAGGTCAAGGGGGAAAATACGTGAACATCCTTTAAGTTGAGGCCTACTGCCCCCCAAGATAAGCCGACGCCAAATCCCGACATTATGGTCCTCCCTGGCCGTTGTCCGCCGTTACCGAAATGATGGCACAGGGTCAAAGGTATGGATGCCGGACCGGTGTTACCATAATTTTCTACCGCGATCGGTACCTTGTCAGGGATAACCTTTAGTTTTTTAGTAAGGTACTGCAGCATAAAACGATTGGGTTGGTGTAGAAGAAAATGATCCACGTGATGTTTTTCCCATCCTTTCATTTCTAACGCCTTACTCACCGTGTTGTGTACCACTTTAAGCGCAAACTCCATCACAGCAGCCCCGTCCATCTGCAGATAACCATGGCGTAAATCCTCCCCCTTCGGGACGATGAGCTTGTCATAACCACCGCCATCGGTATGAATATCAAAAGCCCAGTCATCATCACCGGCAGCAATGACCGTCGCACTGCCAGCATCTCCCAGCACCATGCGAAGCTTATGATCGTCGTCAGCAATGTGTCGGGTCATTGTGTCACCCGCACAGAGCAAGACCTTTCGACAACTCTGCGAGCTTATTAACAGGGCAGCCTGATACAGGCCGTAAATATAACCAGAGCAACCATAATTAATGTCAAAGGCAACCACATCTTGGCGTAGTCCCAGTCGTTGCTGTAGTACGCAGGCAGTAGCGGGCATCAGATAATCCGGCGTTTGCGAAACAAAAATCACGCCATCGATTTCTTCAGGATGGATCTGCCCACTAAAAATTTTTCTTGCTGCATGCAGACATAAGTCAGAAGCCCGCTGTGAGACCTGCGCAATACCCAATTGATCAATACCGGTGCTAAGTGCAATCCGCGCCACTTCCGCTTCACCAAATTGCTGCGCCAGTTGTGCTAGTGTCAGCTTAGTCGACGGAACAGAGGCGGCAACCGCCTCTATTTTTAACCCTCTAAGTGTGACATTCATGCTGCAGCCACTTCATTTTGGTTAAATACCAGATCAAATATTTCTCCCACACGCTGGCAACGACCAAGAGCTTCTCCGTTCACCTGCACCGCATAGTGCTGGTCGATAGCGCCAATTACAGAAACAATCGCCAGAGAATCCCAACGCCCCTCAGGATCAAGGGTATAATCATCGTTCAATAAAGTGATATTCACCTCTAGTAGATCGGCCAGATCGACAAGTAGTAGTGTCTTATTCATTTTATACCTCAGATAGTTGGTTGACGTTTCTTTTTAAATCTCAGACCATAATCAACTTCATTTATAAATGTGATTTTCTGCGGAACTTTAAATAAAGGGAGGTATTTCTTACACCCTAAGATTACCTCTCTCCGCAATTGAACAAGATCGATATCGACATCTGCTTTTATTTTTGCAACCACTATATTCCCCAATATAGAATTACCCTCCCCATAAACCACCACATCTTCTACTCCGGAGATTTGAAGAATAACGTTTTCAACTTCGTTTGGATAAACTTTTTCTCCGCCGACATTAATTACATCCGTATCTCTGCCAACGATACGAAAGCTATCGCCTCGCACTTCTACTACGTCACCGGTGATTAACCATCCATCAGATGTAAACGGTGATGGTGCGTTCATATAACCTAACATTGACGTTTTTGATAAAACTTCCAGTTTATTATCTCTCACTCTGACCTTGACGCCTTCGTCAACGATACGAATGAAAGTTGATTGACTATCATCGCTACGAGTTTTAATTACGCCAGCCTCAGAAAGCCCATAAGCCTGAGTCAGTCTTGTTGAAGGTAATTTTCCCGTCAGGTAGCTCAATATGGAAGCTGGCATCACTTCGCTACCATAGTTAATTTGTTTTAGTACTTGTAGCGAAGTGTTTTCAAAACACCTCTTTAAGATCATTAGATTAAGGAAAGACGGTGAGGTAATCAGCACATCAACCCGATGACGCGATATAGCTTCACTGATATGCTCCGGTGTGCGCTGCTCAGGGATGACTAAACAGTTTCCGCTGGCAAATGCATTCAACATGGTATTGATACCACCAATGTGATCAAATAACAGAAACGAAATCACCGTCCTCGACTGCAAAGAGGGATTCACAGCGCCAATTAGTTGATGAAGGTTATGCACAATGGCTTTGCTTTTTCCGGAACTTCCAGAAGACATGATAATCAAGCCCGTATCTCCGGAACAACGCAAAGCATTAATTAAATCATGTTCACTATTCATCCCCGTAGGTCTTATATCTTTGAACCCATTTTCGTCAATCCACAGCTGGAATTCACTGCTGCAGATTTCGCTGTTTCTCGCGATGTCCTCTTTACTGAGACGAGTCATTGGCTGCACAATCGCTTTCAGTTGGATCAGCGCGAGCAGTGAAGCCAACGAGTCTGGTTGGTAATCGGAAATAATAGAAACTATTTTTCCGGCAACCACACCGGCAGAGCTAAAAGTCCGAGTCAATTCATCACATCGCGACAGTAACCATTTATAACTGTATGACTTCTGCTGGTACCAGCAGGCAATCCGGTCACCGTTGTTGTGAAGAGTATCAAATAACAGCGTGTTATCCATCAGACGCCCCCCAAGTAAAGATTCTGCCCCGTAATAAAGTCGCTTTCTTTCCGTAAGAAGAAATCAGTGACGTTCGAGACATCTCGCAATATACCTTTACGAATAATGGCCTGGCGGGCCACCAAGCGGTCCATTTTATCCTGAGGTACAGAACGGATAAGATCGGTATCAATCGGAGTAGGCCCCACGGCATTGACGGTGATATTAAACTCCGCCAACTCGCGTGCCAGCACCTCCGTAAGCGAGTAGACCGCTGCTTTTGAGGCGGCATAAATAGCTTCACCTTCAAGCTTTAGAGGGGTTGCAACGGTGGTAAAGTTAACTATGCGACCATACTTGTTTTTCGCCATCATTTTCGCCGCCTCTCTACAAAATAAGAAAGTCCCCACCACATTGGTATTAAATATGTTGTTTACAGTGGATAACGGAGTCAGCATCAAATGATTCATTGAGGCAATTCCGGCGTTATTAATCAAATTGTCCAAAACACCAAACTTCAGACGGATATTTTTAAATAATGCTTTTACCGCCTGTTCATCTATCACGTCGGCCAGAAAATGATGATAGCCGTCCAACTGCCAGTCTACATCGGAACGACTGCACCCCACGACAATATGCCCCTGAGCCACATAGTGCTCTGCCAGGTATTTTCCAATTCCTTTTCGTGTCCCGGTGATTAAGGTAACAGGCTTACGCATGATGCTGTTCTCCAATTAAGTCGGCGATATAATCCGTCAGTCTACCTACCGATGAAAAAGGGCTATTTTTAGCCGACATTGATTTCTCATTAGCCAGTGTAAGGGTAATATCAAAATCATCTTCCAGCTTACTTTCCAAATCAGAAATCAACATTACCAGAGAAATGGAATCAAGATGAGAATCATACCTATAAATAAAGCATTCATCGCCATTTTCAATCGGTAGTGGTTCGGTCAAGGTAGCATTAAGTTCTGTAACTGCCTGGATAATTACGTTGCGTATTTTTTCTTTCATAAATAAACCCTTATTTTATTGATTTCAATATAGTGAGAAACAAACTCCAAATTATCCAAGGATTCGTGGATAGCGACAAAACCATCAGGACGCACCAGAATATATTCCTCGGATTGAATTTCGGTTTTTTTACACGACGCATTAACTTCTAAAAAATATACCGCCATATGATAACCACCCAACTTTTTAATCAGCTGCTTATCACTTTCGCTACGTAAAATAATAAAATAACTTTCTCCATCTACAATATCATAACTACTGACGCAGTTTCCCTGACAGATGAGCGAGAGATAAGGCAAATATTTTCCCGCTAGTTTCCCCCCTTCCCAAATCAATGAGGAGCCGGAGTAACGTTGTGCCAGACCTGAGAACAATTGTGGATGTAGCGTTCTCGCACGCCATCTGTTGCTGAACAATGGCAGCCAGCAGCTTATTTTTTCGCTATCACGATCGATGCAGGTAATGAGGCGAGTGCTGGTATCGGTGCCATCACGTAACATCGCCGCCACGCTGCGCCGCTCTTCACCGTAAGTATTGAGCAAATCATCAGGTTGCCGCTGACGAATCACCGCAGTCAACTTCCACGCAAGGTTCCAGGCATCCTGGAAACCAGTATTCATTCCCAGCCCCCCAATGGGACTGAAAAGGTGACAGGAGTCCCCAGCGAGAAAAATATTGCCTGCCCGATACTGACTTGCCAGCCTATTGTAAAACTGAGATTTAGATTCCCAGACTACACGCTGAATGACAATTGGCTGCGGGATATACCGTGATAGCACAGCCTGATACTTAGCTAACGTTGGCCGCGAATCATCCTCCTGAGGGCACCGCAGAACAAAGCGATGATTACCATCCGCCAACGGGATAACGATAATAAACCCTTGCTCGTCAACAAAATAATGTACTTCATCGCGCTTGCCTTGCCAGCTGACATGAGCATCAAACAGATAAAAATCAATATCGTAGTCGAATCCACTGAAGGTGATGCCAGCAAGGTCGCGTACTGTGCTATGGCTACCATCACAACCAACGAGATAGTTGCAGGCCAGCGTTGCCCCGTCGGTGAAACCGGCATTGATCCCCGCGGATCCAACATCAATTGCGTTTAACGTAACAGCACGTCGGATTTCTCCACCCAGTTCAATAAAATGCTCTTCCAGCAACCGCTCAGTTTCCGGTTGAGGGATGGCAAGAATATGCTGGTAGCAACTATTTAACTGACGATAATCAACGTGCGAAATTCGCTGCCGGTTCCAGTAAATTGAAATATCACCGATCTCTTTTCCTGACTGTTCGAAATTCTCAACTACGCCAAGAGAACGTAATAAAGCCAAAGAGGCAGCATTCATTGACAATGCTTTCGAATGCGTTGATCGAGAACCTCTCTTTTCGACCACCACAACATCAATTCCATTTTTCTTCAATCTGCATGCCAGCAGCAGCCCGACAGGGCCAGCGCCCACAACCAAGACCTGACAATGATTTTTCATCGAGGCTCCCTATGCCTGGCGCATCGCTTTACGATTAATGACTCCCAGGCGTACCACAAACAGTAACCAGCTAACCAACAGTAATAACCCGCCGCCCACCACCGTTACACGGACATTAGTAGTATCAAGGAAACCGCCCAGCAACATTACCGTCAACGTGGCGAGCGCCTGAATGGAACTGATAGACCCCATAATTTCCCCCTGCTCATTTTCAGACGCAAGATTTGAAATACTGCTTATCAGCCCAGTCAATGCAAAACCCATAGAGGTTACAAAAATGGTAATTAGTATATGAAGATAAATAGTATTACTGACCATTGAAATAGCCATTACAGCAAGCGAAGATACCACTAGTGAATAGCTAACCATATTTTCAGGCTTAGCGAATTTGGCAACACGTCTAACTACCAGAAATTGGAAAATAGCATAGGTGGCTCCCATTGATGCGAGGAAAGAACCAATTTGAAAAGAACTAAAACTGTAAATATCAAGCAGATAAGCAGGAAGGAAAGACTCAAACAACCACCAACCTGCAACAAAAACCGTCCAGATAAAAAATGCCATTCTCAGCTCAGCATGGCTAAAGGCTTTCGCTATTTGCACCAGGCCAGAGAAGACATTTATTTTTTCCTGCGTATGCTTTTCCAGAGTATCTGGATACGCCACTAAAGTGTAAATAAATAACAGTGTAAAGATAGCAGCCATAATAACAAAGGGGGTCATATATCCACTAAATTGCCCCAAAGAGAAATTGGTTAGCCAACCTCCGGCTGGTGGCCCAATTACCCAAGCCAGACCAAGTGCAGTCTGAATCATGGTAAGATTTTTAGTTTTATTACCCGGCGCACTGATATCAGCCATGCTTGCCTGCGCAATCGCCACATTACCCGCCATAATCCCTGCCAGTAAGCGACTAATCAGCAGCAATCCCGCCGATGCTTCAACAACGGCATAGCCGCTGGCAGCAAAGGCGACTGCAGTGCCCGCTACTGTAATTAACATTATTTTTCTGCGGCCATAAATGTCCGACATTTTTCCCAAAATGGATGCGCCAAAAAACTGACCAAGGGGATATATTGCAAGAAAAAACCCCAATATAATTACTTTTACTTGATGTCCTAATCCGACTGGGAAGAGTGAGGCTGCATCAGAAATCATCATGTGGGGAAATATCGCCACCACCATTCCCAGACCAATAAAATCAAGTAATGCAACCAAGACAAGATACCAAATAAGCCCCGAATTCTCTCTCATTTTTATATTCCTCAAATTAACTCTTTCAATGCAAATGACTAAGAGATTTTTCTGCCATCTGCTGCTCGATCAAACCTAGAGATCCTTTATCAATTGCACTAAATTTAACGGTGACGCACAGACATAGGGTGCTGTTTTGCACTACAGTAATATTACACTCAGCAGTAAAATCCCCTCTTAGTCCCCGACGAACATTCTTGAGAGTCATCTCCATGACTGACGCGACAGGAAAAAGATACTCCTTAAATTCAGAATTCATCATATGCAGAACAAACGATTTCTCATTGTCTTTTTTAATGAGAAAACGTTCAGAGACGGAATTAACCATCTGCCGACATGCCTCTAACAAAACCATTCCCTGGACATGCTGCCCTGTTACGTGGTCGGCCATTTCTGCACATCCGTCATCAATCAGCAAATGACATTGATATGAGGCAACATCTATTTGACTGACTTCTGAAATAAGAACATTTTCCGTTTTATTTTTATGTGTGTTTCTGGTTGTTTCCCGATTTAGATGAGTCTGGTTGAACCGTAATGTTTTTTCGGTATCACACTGACGCAGTGATTTTTTAAGTTCCTCTATATCTTCTTTAGAGATCCCTTGACCAAAAATAACTTGATAATTCTCGACAATTTTAGAATCAGTAAGAAACTTCAACGCCTGAGTAAACGTAAATACATTATCATTCTCACTAAATTCGGAAAAGCGATCCCCTACAACGACTATACTAGCCATTATATCTCCTTTAACTTCACCATTAGATAGCTAAGTATTTAATATTCTGAATTGATAATCACAATTTAATTTTACCTCAACGACATTCCCCTCTCAGGAGAAATTAATAATGCGAGTTGGCTTTTTAGTCAACAACTTTAGTTTTGGATTCTTCCTAATAAAACTTGCAACTGACACCTGTGAAAATAACTTTACCCATTGTGTAAATAACATAATTGAAACAAAATAAATTTAAATGTAAAAAAGTAAATAAAGTGGTTTTCAAATGATATTTATTCACGAGAATTAATGTTTTATTATCCAAAACCATTACATTAACTATCAAGATTTTTTTGGCAATCTCTATGAAAACGCTTTAAAAACAACCAATGAAATATTAACCATATGATTTAAATGAAAAAAAATAATAACAAATTATTTAATAAACCTTAAGTGTTTCATGATGTAAGCCAATGAAACGTAAAGTAATCTAAAGGTAATAAGTTCTCTTTGCTAATACGCGCAGAGGTGTAAGAACACTCGTTTTAGTTCCACGCACTTTTTGAAGTTTCCGGGTTTTCAACCAGCGATCTGTGATCTCCCGAGCTTCACTCAGTGTTCTGAACAGGTAAAAATCCAGTATCTATGTCCAGTACGTCCTGTTAAACCGTTCGATAAACACGTTCTGTGTCGGCTTACCTGGTTTGATACACTCCGGCATCACGCCACAGTCTTCAGCCCATTGCACCAGAGCGCCACGGCTAAAATCATCCACCACGTTGAAGGCTTATAAAGCGCTGCCACACACCAGCGCACCATGCCTGCTCCAATTTACCGCCCTGATGTGGCAAGTGGCTGATGGATTACGCATCGGAAGGCGTCTTTACAATACGTCCGGCCTCGACAGATTTAAGAATAGCGGTGATCGGGGGCTCGATGAATCGGGTTTTACACATGGCGATCTCCTTTGAGAACATAATTCGTATGTCGGGAGATATCTAAGAGTGAATGCTTTTTTTACGCGGGGTACTTACGCAGGACACAGGCTTTAATGGCCTGAGGCGATCAAATAGATATCGGTCGGCTAAACAGCCGACTGGCATCTGGAGTTTCGGTGGGTTTAAAAGTGCGGTTTTAAAGCTGGAGACGTGATTGGAATTCCCTGGTGCCAGTTGCTAAAACATCCTTTATTACCCAGAGAACGGAAACGCCTCCCCTCTGAGTTTTTTATTATAGAAGCCGTTAATGACCGTTTTTTTAACTGTTTTGATCATCAAGAAACACTTCAGTATGGGTGAACAGTAGCCCACCCAAACCACTCTGGTCAACATAAAAGTGGACATAAAAGTCACTTTTGTGTCCACTTTTTCAAAATCTCAACATAACAAATTGATTTAGATATAATTATTTATATTACCCATCATGCTAATCATGATTAAAGCATCAATTATGTGAATGAGTTCATTTTATAGCATCTATTTTTAAAGGGGAATCAGGCGCTTATCACCGTAAGGAATGCGGCCGTTGTAGACAATGTTGGTGTGTAGGATATAGTACTGCCTGCAACAATATTGTAAGGAATGCTTATGAAGACCACCAACGCTCAGCGCAAAATCAACATCATTAAAAATATAGAATATCTGATGCGTACCCGGGGCGAAACCAAGGCATCCTTCTCTAACCGCACCGGCCTGACGCGCACTACTCTCTATAAAATCTTGGATGGCCGGGTCAACAATGTGCAACAGGCCACCGTTAACCGGATCTCAGATTTCTTTGGCGTTTCCTGCGAAGAGATCGAGGACTATGATCTGGAAAAACTGGAGCGGCTCAACGAGACACTTTCCACCGAAGGGAATAAAAACCCTTCCGCTATCCCCGTCATTCCCCAGTCCCGCTATTTATCGGTGGCCGCCTGGAAGATCGGGCAGTTGGTCACAGCCTTCCCTTTGACTTATTTCTTCGGTGACGAGTCAAATATGGTAGCAATGAAAATAGAAACCGAAATAAAAGGTTCATTTATCCCAGGCGAGGTCATTATTATAAAACGCCCGCCGGTGCTGGTTTGCGATTCGCCTTTATTGTATCACTCGGGAAAAAATGGCTTCTTTGTGGTTAACGACAAAGAAGATAACGGCATGGAGGATACCGTGCGATTTCTGGGTTATATCGTTGGAGAAAGGCTATAAATGGAATCTAATCAAAAATTCAAACTGCTGGGTTTTACTCATCATGGCACTCTGGCTGCCAATGTCATGGTCTTAGCCACCGGTAAAACCATTACCATGGGGCTCAATGAACTGGCCGACAGCGACATATCGGAAGATCTGAGCCGCCATGAGTTGCAAGCGCTCTATCGCAAAATCTACGGCAATAACCAACAGCAAACCGCCTATGAGCTCAGCGATCGTCATGAACGATCCTGGTATGCCTATCTGATCATTACCGTGGCGCTCAGCGTGATTTATATCTTCTCAACCCTGTGTGGCGTCAAACCGATTCAAATCCCCGCATTGAACCTGATCACGCCTCCGGCAATATTCATTTACCCCCTCACCTTTATCCTGGTGGATATTCTGAACGAGTTTTACGGACTGCGACTGGCCAGACGCACCATTATCATCTCGTTTATGGCCAACCTGATTTTTGTACTGGGCGTCTGGGCGACCACGCTGGTGCCGAGCATTCCGCAGTGGGAATTCAGCAAGACTTATGACGGCATCGTCCACAGCATCATGGCCGTGTTGGTAGCCTCATCCGCGGCCTATTTGATCTCCGAGAACGTCAATTCCTACCTGTTGTGCAAAATCAAGGAACTGACCAACTCCCGTTACCTGTTTGTGCGGGTGATCACCAGCACCGTGGTCGCCTCGGCCATCGACAGCGTGGTGTTCTGTACCCTGGCGTTCTACAACGTCCTGAGCTGGGATATCATCAAAACCATGATCCTGTCACAGTTCCTGATCAAGGTAGTCTACGCCCTGGTCGGTGTTGGGCCGATTTACGCCGCCCGCAGCCTGTTTAACCGCTATATCAATACCGATCTTGCAAGGAGCAATAAATATGCATATCAACAAACAAGATAAAATCACCCATCTTGGCGCCAACTCCGATTACCCGGACCAGTATGCTCCCGAGTTGCTCGAAGCCCTGCCACGCGCAAGAGGTCGGGATCTGATCGGCGTAGATGAACAGAACCTGCCGTTCCACGGCTTTGATCTGTGGACCGCCTTCGAGCTGTCCTGGCTCAATGCCAAAGGCAAGCCGGTGGTCGGCATTGGCGAATTCACCTTGCCCTATTCCTCAGCCCACCTGATCGAGTCCAAATCATTCAAGCTGTATCTCAACAGCTTTAACCAGACGCGCTTCGACAGCGTGGAACAGGTCAGCGCCGCGATGCAAAAAGATCTGTCGCAGGCCGCCAACGGCCAAGTCGGGGTGAAGCTGTATCCGGGGTTAGAGGGTTATTCATCGCAGATCGACCACCTGCCGGGCATCAATATTGACGACCTGGATATTGCCGTGGATGACTTCGACTTCAAACCGGAATATCTGCACGGTGCCGCCAGCGAACAGGCGGAAATCGTGACGGAGACGTTGTCCTCCAATCTGCTGAAATCCAACTGTCTGGTCACCAACCAGCCGGATTGGGGTAGCGTGGTGATCCATTATCAGGGCCGGAAAATCGATCGTGAGTGCCTGCTGCGCTACCTGATCTCCTTCCGCCAGCATAATGAGTTCCACGAGCAGTGTGTCGAACGCATTTTCAACGACATCAAGCAACACTGCCGGCCGGAAAAACTCAGCGTATTCGCTCGCTACACCCGTCGTGGCGGTCTGGACATCAACCCGTTCCGCAGTGATTTCGAAACGGCACCAACCCTGGGCCGGTTGATCAGACAATAAACGCCAGCCCTGTAATGCCCTCACCCGGGGGCATTATTTCCCCCATTCATCTCCTTGTTATTTTTGGCCATTACCGTCGTTAACAACTATCTTCAAACCACACCGCTAATGGGAGTTAACGACGCATGCCCCATTTTTCACGCAGACAGTTACTGCAGGCTGCCGCCATAGGATCGGCGTTTTCACTGTTACCCGCCTCGATTCGCAAGGCGTTGGCCATACCGGCCAATAACCGCACCGGTACGATAAAGGATGTCGAGCATGTGGTGATCCTGATGCAGGAAAACCGTGCCTTCGACCACTACTTCGGCACCCTGCCCGGCGTGCGCGGCTTTAGCGATCGCATCACCATTCCTCTGCCGGAAGGCCGCCACGTCTGGCAACAGCAGGGCGCCGAGCGGCTGGTGTTGCCTTACCATCTGGACAGCAAACGCGGCAACGCCCAGCGCGTCGAGGGCACGCCGCATTCCTGGGTGGATGAGCAGTCGGCCTGGGACCATGGCCGGATGAATGCCTGGCCCACTTATAAAACGCCGACCTCGATGGGCTATTACCGCCGTCACGAACTGCCGTTCCAGTTTGCCCTGGCGGAAACCTTTACCCTGTGCGATGCCTATCATTGCTCAATCCACGCCGGCACCAACACCAACCGCCTGTTCCACTGGACCGGCACCAATGGCCCGTCGGCGGCCAACGTCGCCGTGGTGGTTAACGAGTGGGATAGCCCCGGCCCGGTCGGCGTCGGCTACGACTGGAAAACCTATCCGGAACGGCTGGAGGAGAGCGGCGTCAGCTGGAAGGTTTACCAATTCCTGCCGGATAACTTCACCGATAACCCGCTGGCGGGCTTTCGCCAGTACCGCGCCGCCAGCGTTAAAGTGGGTAACCCGGCGCAACCGCCAAAAGACTTCACCGCCTTTGTGCCCTACCGCGACGAGTTCAACGACAGCGCGCCGTTGTACAAAGGCAACGGCAATACCCTGCCGGCCGCCGACGGTAACGATCTGGAAGCGATGCTGGCCGGTTTTCGCGCCGACGTGCAGCAAGGCAAACTGCCGCAGGTAAGCTGGATAATCGCCCCGGCGGCCTACTCGGAGCACCCCGGGCCTTCCAGCCCGGTGCAGGGTGGCTGGTTTACCCAGGAGATCCTGAATGCGCTGACCGACAACCCCGAGGTATGGAGCAAAACCGTGTTGCTGGTGAATTACGACGAAAACGACGGTTTCTTCGATCACATGCCTTCCCCTTCGGCGCCTTCGCTGCGGGAAGACGGCAGCTTCGCCGGCAAATCTACGGTGCCGTTCGACACCGAGATATTCCAGCATGTCGCTCCGCCCGGCTCGCAGGAGCAACCGCCGCCGGATGGCCGCATCTATGGCCCCGGGCCACGCGTGCCGATGCTGATCCTGTCGCCCTGGAGCCGCGGCGGCTGGGTCAATTCGCAGGTATTCGACCACACCTCGGTACTGCAATTTCTGGAAAAACGTTTTCAGGTGCATGAACCTAACATCAGTGCCTGGCGCCGCGCGGTATGCGGCGATCTCACCTCGGCATTCAACTTTGTCGATCCCAACGGGGAAACCTTGCCCAAGCTGCCGACCACCACCCGCCACGGCGCCGACCGCCTGCGCATGCACCAGGAACGACTGCCGCAGGTGCCGTTGCCGCCGCCTGGCAGCCAGCAGTTACCGCATCAGCAGCGGCTGGCGCGCCCTTCCCGGGCGCTGCCTTATCAGTTGCATGTCGAAGCCAGCGCCTATCCCGAACAAAAACGGCTGACGCTCAATCTGTTGAATACCGGCGAGCAGGGCGCGGTGTTTCACGTTTACGATCAGCGGCATCTGGACCAGATCCCGCGTCGTTACACCGTCGAGGCCGGCAAGGCGGTCAGCGATGACTGGCAAACAGCGGACGAATACCACCTCTGGCTGCTGGGGCCCAACGGTTTCCACCGTGAGCTGCGCGGCACCTTGCAACGGCCGCAGCCGGAAGTGCGTTTGGTTCCACATGACGGCAGCCTGGAACTGGCGCTCAATAACCCCGGCGACCAGGCAGTAACCGTCACTATCGCCCGCTGCCCTTATACGCAAAACGGCCCGTGGCGCATTGAACTGCCGGCGGGCGAAAACCATCGGCAGGCCTTCGATACCCTGTCCAGCGGCGGCTGGTACGATCTGGTGCTAGAGAGCGCACACGGCTGGCAGCGGCGGCTGGCAGGCCGCCTGGAAACCGGCCGGGATAGCGTCAGCGATCCACTGATGGGCAAAGCCTGAGATATTTGTAGCGAGCGGTTTATCGAAAAATGGGGGTAAAAGTTGTCGGCCCCCGCAATGGGGAGGCCGACAGCGCTCAACTCATCAGAAACGATAGCCAACGCCGATATTGAAGCCGTTGATCGAGAAGTTCCGGCCATTGACATCCAGTCTGGAGCCTTCGTAGCCGACATCAAACGCCAGATTCTCCATTGGGTTTACCTGGAAACCGACGCCATACATAAAGGACGTTTTCTTCTGGCTGCCTCTCTCTTCGCCCATATACTCGTAAGTGTTGTAGGCGTAGTTATTCCAGGATGACGTGTAATCGACCTTATTATAATTCAAACCCAAAAGACCATAGACGCTGATATATTGGTTAATACGGTACGCCGGGCCAACCGACAAGGAGTAATATTTGACTTCCGCATGGTTATCGATCCTGTCGCGATATATATAGTAAGATTCGCTCTTATCGCCGCTCATATAAGTAAAGGAGCTGATCACGCTGATCGGTGAATCCCACTCGTAACGGTATTTTAGGTTAACGCCGTTGATATTTTTGAAATTCTGCACCTTGCTTTGCGCATAACCGGCAGTGAGGGTGCTTTGCCCGGCATGGGCCGCAGCGCTGAGGCCCAGAGTGGAAATAACCATGCTGGCGATAACTAACGTCTTCATCGAATCATCCTTAATAGTAAGTAGAACAAATAGAGTGCCAACTCATATGAACCCATGAGTTATTTATGACATGAATATTTTATTGGAATTTATAAACCCAATAGCTAGTAAACAAGAATAAATAATAACTGATATGAGATAAAAATAAATCAGTCGAACTCGTAAGTTGCGAACCAGCACGCATTAATAGTAATTCCTTCCGCCCAGTAACCCGGTCTTGTAATGGCACTCTTTATCTTCTTTCCCCCAAGACCTTGTCGCATGGTTACCCGATGTTAAATCAATAATGCTTACATACGCATTGACTGGGTAAATATCATAGTCGTGGCCGACCTCAGGGATGAAACTGGAGGAGCACTAAATGGCTTCACAACTATGCAACACATTCAGCGCGTAGCCTGATCCTACTTATCACCACCGTTAAAATGGGGGGTTATCAGATCTGGTGATCAGAACTAAGCTGAACCTAAAAAAGCAAAACCCTATTCAGGTGAAAAAAAGTCGGGATTATTGTTTTTAGCCGGTATAGCGGAACTCGATACCTAACTTCATGCGTCCCACATCTAATGCCAATTCACCACCGTAACATGCTGACCGACCATTGGTCAGCTTGTTGTCAATGTAGTAGGTACGGAGTTCGACTAACAGTTCTGTCAGATCTCTCATCGCTCCCCCTTCAGGAAACAGCTCAGTTCTAGCTATGATCTTCTTCGCATCTTCCGACCTTGCATTTATCAGGAGTTGACCAGTTTTCTGATAGTTCTCTTGCTTATTACTCGCAATCCGTCTCCTGATTATATCTTGGATCCAACACAACTAATGGTTCAGCCTCTTCCTCCCAGACTTTCTTCTCTCGTAATTGCCATTCCGTCGGTGTATCCCAAGAGGAAATGCACTGACGAATTGCTCTAATTACCATATTAAACTCATGGTTATCTAGCTCGACAAAATGGATTTGGTCAAGCGGAAGCATTTCCATTATTTTCTCATGGAGTTTGGGATGTTTTTTTTCCAATGCATCATCAATAAGTAACTCTAATGCATCCGAAGCGCCACGATTCAATGTCACATGTAAACTTTTATCCGTAGTGTAACCGAAGAAAACTGTAGACCCCATAATACTTACCTCATAATAATAATTTTTGATTGCTGCGACTCAGGTAGTTTTTTTACAAAGTCTAAGAACACTTTTTGATTACCCGGTGTCAGCACACTAAAGTCCACAGGAACAATATCTGCCTTACCTAAATGGTCAAGAATTTGTTGTTGCCCTGCTGGAATTTCCCCCTCAATTGGAGAAGTGGTCATATTTTTCTCATAGAACTTATTTAGACCATCAATTTCTTTCTGCGAAAGGTTTTTCGTCGTATACATCAAATCAACAGTTTTTCCAGCCTGTGGTCCGCTGGTAATAACAAAATCAGCACTTTTCTGCCCGGCTACTGAATCAGGTAAGCGCTCCATTGAGCCTAAAACCGTCTCCATTCTCGCTGCAGCTGCTGCCTCTGCAGGATTAAGTTTACCATTACCCATTGTATCGACCGTATTGAGGCGCTTTTGCCCTTCAATTGGAGTGGCATTGATATTAATCTCATAAATACCATCACTATTTTTTAGCAATGATGCATCTTTCAACACTATCTTATCAACTTTCCCAATAACCTTAGCAGCAACCTTCTCCGTGATTACCACCCCACCTTTCACTAGCCCGGCACCGCCAGCAGCTAAAGATGCAACATCAGTAAGCAGTTTACCGCCTTCGATAACGTCTGGTTGGCGTGCTCGACGTCGCGGCTCAGATCGCTGAGGTTCTGCGTCTGTTTGTCCTGATCACGAATAACAATGGTGCCGTCGCTCACCACCGCTGGTCTGACAGAATTTCATTTCAGCAGACCATGCATCTATCTGCTTACTGCTCAGATAGTTATTCTCGACAACCGCAAGAAGGTGGCCCTGTGGCTGAAGGATTTTCCGGGCCCGCTGAACGATATCGGCGATGCGCCGGTGTTCAAGCGCCGTGACGGATGGAGCTGGTAACGGCTGATAAAAGGATCCCGGCTCGGTAGCCGGGATTATTTCAAGTCCATAGCTCTCCACCATCAGGTGTTAGCCAAACGACCCCAACAGGTGCCTTAACTAAAAACCACATTCCATATTCATCTAAATCATCATCCTCATCTTCATATGGGTAAGCAGGCCAGGCCTCTTGCAACATTTTTATTTGTTGCTCAACAGGAGCAGTCAAAAACACGCCATTCGTAGCTAGTTTAATTTTTTTATCATTCAATAAGTTACCCAAAATAACAAAAAATATTTTTTTCCTGAAAGAGTAGTTATCAGGCAACTCAGAACATTCAACACTGATATGTTGCCATATAGCCCCCAAAGACAATCCATAAGAACTTTCGGCAACAGATGCATATATCTCATTGATATTTTTAATCATTTAAATTTAATCTCCACCCTTCTTCCACCATTTATAGATGGAGTCATTAAATCTATGGTCCATTTAGCACCAGTTTGTTGTGCTGACGTTGAAAAGTCTCTCAATGTCAAAGTGCTACCAGCAGAAGGTCCTTCTGTGACTTTTATCGAATACACCGTACCTTTACCAGGAACCACCTTAGCTGATGGCATATTCTCTGACCCCGAAAGTTGCTTAAAGTAAGTCATAACATCAGCGTCAGTAGCTCCTTTAAATACAGGAACACCTAAACTTAACTGTGGATCTGCAACCATTGTTTTCCCATTAATATTTAACTGGAAGTCCTTCGGATGTACTGCCGGATTATTAAATGCACGCTGTCGTAGTTGCTGTGCATTTTGTCTTTGCTCAGGCTGATGCTGCCCGAGCCGGTCATGGAGCCAAAGGTGAAACTGCCGCTGGCGCTGGCATTCTTGCCGTCCAGATACTGGGGGTTTTTGGCGGAAAGCAGGTTCACGTCACGGTTAGCATTTAGAGTGACGTCCTTGCCCGCCTGCAACTGGCTACTCTGCACCGTACTCTGCCCGTTGTTCTGCGGCAGAGGTTGAGGATTAAGAGCCATAGGAGATACTGCTCCCAGCCACATTGTTATTGGCCGGGCCATCGCCGATGGTTAAGATTTTCGTAATGACTTCAGATTAGATCACACCTTTTTATGACTCAGATAGTTTAGATAACCAGCTTTCAAAATCGACTAGGTCATACAAATAAGCTCTATCCGTTGATGGGAGATCAACAGCTCCTAACGACTCGAGTACATCCCATACAATAGGGTCGCTAATCCGAATTGAATCATCATCAATAATTGACATTGCCCATGCCGAAATTTTCTCCCGGCTTTCATCACCAGAGCAAAGTCGTTCTAATTTACATTTCAGGTCATCTCTAGATGGAATAGCATGCAACATATTATCGTCTTCCTTTATAGTTACCATCAGCATCAAAAATACGATGATTTTTTTCTTCTACAACGGGCTTAGGAGCAACACTTCGTACATTCCCGGCATGGTCAACCGTTTCATACCAGGTTCGCGTTTTGCCTGATGAAGGATCCCACTCTCGAACCAGTCGAGCACCGGCCATTTCACCCTGGGTACGTGCAGGTTTTACTTCACTATAGAAACGGAAACTTCCGTTTTCCAACTCTTTTACCCCGGCTTGACCGTACTTTTCTAATTGACGGTAATAATCATTGAGCTTAGCCCCTTGAAGAGAGCTTGTTGCTTCACGACCAACATTCGTTGACCCTTTCACAACTACAGATTCGGCCTTCCCAATCACCTTAGCAGCAATCTTCTCCGTGATTACTACACCACCCTTCACTAACCCAGCACCACCGGCAGCCAAAGATGCAATATCAGTCAGTAGTTTACCGCCTTCAACCCCTGCATTGAATGATCCACTTGCCCCAGCCTTCTGATACTCGACTGTCAGTTTGTCTATTCTGTCGATATAGGACTGCTTGATTGCTTCACTGACATTGCTCAATGCCCCTTCGCCATCAAATAAAGCAGCAATAGAATGCCATGTATCTACAGGGCTCATACCCATTTTTACAAGGCCTTCAACAGTTTCGTACAATGAGGCAGGAACTCCAGCAACCATCCCCGCCGCAAAGCTACCATCTTGGCCCGCATCTATCGCAGCCCATTTAGCCTGAGTACCCGCTTTACAGACCAGCGTGCCACACTCCGCCAACTCTTTATCTTTTTGAATTTTTTGGGCATCACTCAGATAATTGTTCTCAACCGCGTTCTTGCCGCTTTGCGCCCCCGCGACCGCATCCCCGGTGCCATCACCCACCAGCCCGCCTGCCAGTCCTGCCGCAAGCGTCCCCAGCGCGCTAAGCGTCTGTTTTTGGTCTTCCGTCAGGTTTTCAGGTTTCACATCCGGATAAAGCTCGCCCGCAATGTAGCGCGCCATCAGTTCTCCGCTGGCCGCTCCGGCGGCTCCCGCCAGGGCGCTGTTACCGCTGGCTTTGGCCGCTACCGCCCCCCACACCGCATGCGCCATCGCGTTCGCGTTCGCGGCAACGTTGGTACTGCCATCCGCGTTGGTCGTCATCGCCTTGATGACCCCGGCCGCATAAGGGCTCAGCCCTCCGGCCATCGCCTGCGCAAGATTGTTGCCCGCCAGCCCCTGAATCGCCGCCGTGGCCGCCTGCATGCCCTGCTGGACGCTGCTGCCGGTGCCCCACTGCTTCTGCGTCGCTTTGTAGCTGTCTGTCGCGTGCAGCTTCTCGTTGTAGGCTTTCCACTGCTCTTTCGTGGCATCCTTACCCGGCTCTTTGATCCCCTTCTTCTCAAGCTCTGCCTTGCCTGCATTGATGGAGCGGATATCCCCCTCGGTCCGCGCTATGTCCATTGCCTGATTGCCGATCTCACCGATCAGCTGCGCCTGCTGCAGCCGTTTCTGCTCTTTCTCCTTGTCGAAGATCGGGCTTAACGTCTGGTTGGCGTGCTCGACGTCGCGGCTCAGATCGCTGACGTTCTGCGTCTGTTTGTCCTGATCGCGAATAACAATGGTGCCGTCGCTCACCGCAGCAAAGGTGGTGGAGCTGTCGTGCCCGCTGTTGTTGGCCCCCACCAGCAGGCCGTTGGCCATAGGTAGAGGTGGAAGACTGGGTGCTGTAGGAAATGCTCATCCCCACCATGTTGCTATTGGCCGGATCGCTGCCCTGCGCCAAGCGGCTGTCGCCGGTGGATTATGGGTCTATAGCTGCGTCAACTGATCTCATCCAATCCATGCTTAGCAATGCAGGTCATTCCTCTACTCTCGTAAAAACCTGTCAATAGGGTTTAGATAAAAATAACCCGATTTGAATATACTATAAAAAGTCGATGACCAAGCCTTTCTCCCCGCCCCCGAAAACAGTTGTACAACCTCTCCGAAGCCTCGAAAAAACAAAAGGTGTTTTCTCGATATGGTACAGATTCAGGCATAAGCAACGGTGCAATCGGCGGTTTCAACTTAGCCCCTGCACCAGCATCAACAGCGATACTTTGCGCTTGATTTCATCCTGCTCATGCTTGGGGATGCGGGTCATAGCCAATTCCTGTAAAAACTTGTTCGCAGTAAAAATAACTCCATTGCAGAGTACTCCATATTGGAGTATTGTCATCTGAGTTATTTAAAACAGCGAGTATCATCATGGCAATACTCACCAGACAACAACGTAATGCCATGAATACTAAAGATGAGCAGTTTTTCAAAGAATTAGGCGCGCGAATTGCTCTGGCAAGAAAAGAGCAGCAGCTGACACAGCAGCAACTGGCTGAACAGTTGGGTATTGCCCAACAGACAATGGCACATTACGAAGGTGCAAGGCTCAAGGTTTCTGCTGCGCTACTGCCGCATTTGGCAACGATATTGCACCTTACGCTGGATGAACTGCTGGGGCTTCCTGACAAGCGGGCCACCAAGCGTGGCCCCACTTCACGACTGGAGCAGCAAATTGAGATTATCAGTCGGATGCCTAAAACCCGACAGAAGTTTGTCACTGAAATGCTGGATAATGTGATTGGTAAAACAGAGTAGTTAACAGACGCGAGACTGAGGTGCGCTAACACCTCAACCCCGCTAACCACAAGCAACTATAGGAGTAGTTACTATGGCTAGAGCAGATTCTACGTCAGAACCCGCCACACCCCAAGCACGCAAGTGCATTGTTGGCTATCGCCCCAACGGCGGCAGACCCAACCCGCCGCCACAGCTGACCCTTACGGGTAAATGGCTGGAGCAGTGCGGCTTTACCACCGGCCAGAGGATCGAGGTGATCACAGAACCGGGACGGTTGATCATCAGCATCGCACCCAGCACGGAAGGAACCGTCCTATGAACATTGCCTTTACCCCAGAACCTATCCCGGAACTGACAATCTCTGGCGTTGAGCTGGCCAAGTTGGGTTTTGGCATCGGTGAGCCGTTGCAACTCACCCTGCGGCCAGATGAACTGTGGATCACTACCGTTACCGACGATGCTATCTGGGAAGCACTGTGTGACAAATCTGCCTGGAGCAGATTTGAACGCTGCTTGCAGCGGCCCCGACAGGGGCGAGGCTCATGGATGAGCCGAGTATACCCAGCCGGCACCGCACGGATCTGGGCGCGGACTGGGTCCGGCAGAACGGTGAGCTGGTGATTGGTGGCGACTGGCTGTTCGAGGCTGGAATCACTGAGGCTGAACAGCTTGAAGTCACCGCCGCACCCGGTCTGATCCGGTTGCGGCGACGAGAAGTTGGGGGATTTAGGGCTTAAGGACAACAACCCCGGCCAGTGACCGGGGGATTTATTCAGTCATAACGATACTGTAAGTTAATCTTCATATTTTCAAGATCGACGGTGACAAGACAACCATGCCATGCTGGTAAACCATTAGTAAGATTATGTTCTACGTAGTATTTCCTTAGCTCAACCAACTTTCCAAGAAGCAAGCTGTCTGTGGCCGGTGTCCCTGGTAAAAACCACGTTTTCTCCCCTTTACCATCAACGTAATCATATAAAAATTTCGCGTGATCATCTTCAGGTGATAATTCAGCATCCAGCAAGATGATTTGAGCATCTTCAGGCGCTGATTCGAATAATATACGTCCGATATCTGAGTACAACTCATCATCGCGGGAAGCCATCATTTACCTCCAGGTGCATTATTAAAGACCTCTCTCACTGGGCGATCATTATTTATCTGATAAGTAACGGTTAAACTATCTGGTCGCTTACTATTACCAGTATAAGACGGTTCTATTTTAACCTTAACTTCACCACCATCTTTCAACACATTCGCCCAGGAATTTTCCATCTGTTTCCAAGCACCTTTATTCAGATTTCCATTCATAGGTACAATGTTTAATTTCTCACCAGGACCATTGGAAATACGGGCAATTAAGTACCCCCATCATCACCTGGAGATCACCGCCGCACTTGGAGTGATCCAGTTACGACGGCGAGAAGCGGGATTTTTTGGCTTAACAACAAGTACCTTGGCCTAAGCTGGTGCTTGATTGCTCTTGTGCCATTAAAGATATTTTACTTAATGCACCACTTTGGTTGAACTCAAGGTGTAGCGCATATTCATTTTCATCGTACTTGATCCATCTATTCATGTAGCCTAAGAGCATATCGGCCTTCCCCCCCCCGCTTGATGAAGGCGGGCCTAAAACATCAATGATTTCGTTCTCACTTCTGTCCGATGCTAATTTTACAGGCAACTCCCCATTATACTTAGAGAAATTCTCACTTGGTTCTATGAAAAAACTAATTTGATCTATTTTTTCATTTTCCAGTAAGAATAACACTCCTGAATGAATAAAAGAGTAGTAATGCCTAATACCTAACATATCAGGCTCAACTATCGGCAGTTCATTCATGACCTGAGGCAATGAGATAAAGCTTCGGTCAAGCTGAGAACAACCAAGCATTTTTATAAATTCATTCCAACCTAGCATTATTTAATCACCCCCGATTGACGATTACGCTCAATGATCTGATTTATAGCATCATCAACTAGTTTTGGATCGTAGCCTCGTTCTAACATGTTGCCTCTTAAAGAGTCTGTATCTCGGCACACTGCCCCACAAAGATCCGCAGCATCTTGCTTTACTTGTGCTGGTGTATTCTTTCCTTTGTAAGTTGGACCAGCAGCATGAACATCTTTAGGGACCTCAACCGCTGTTGCATTCTGATATAAGGCTTTATCTTCAGCCGGAGTTAGTTTCCTGCCCAACTCTTTTTCTTTCGCAGTACGCAAAGCAGCATAAGAAGGGATGTGATCGTGCTCAAGAGCATCACCCACTACTTCGCGTGCTTTCAGTTCCTTGTAGGAACCCACATCAAGCGCCTTAACCGCTTGGATCTCGTTACTCGCTTGATTAAGTAACTTCGACGCTTCAGCAACATCACCTTTTTCCAGCGCTTTTTCTGCCGCCTTGATGAACTTACCGGCACCATCTCCCAGCACAGGAATCAGACCTACTGTCGCGGCCAGGTAATCCAGTGCGCTCTGCGCTTCCGCAAAGCTCTTGATATCACCCACCACAGGTACAAAGTCTATACCAAAACCGGCAGCGCCTTTCAGCATTTCATCTCTGTTAGCCTGCAACTTGGCCGAACAAGCATCTGGACTCAACCCGGCACAGGTTTTCTGCTGATAAGCCTCTACTGCCGCTTTAAGCTCATCCTGCGCTCTTTGGTATTTTTCTTCCTGCGTTATCCCAGAGAATTTATTCTCTACGATATCGCTTATCGCATTATTCTCAACCACCGTCTTACCGGTCTGCGCTCCCGCGACCGCATCGGCACTGCTGTCGCCAATCAACCCGCCGGCCAACCCTGCCGCCAGTGTAGCCAATGCCGATACCGTCTGCTTCTCCGTTTCGCTCAGTTCACTCACCGGTTTACCGTAAGCATTGGTAGCAATCATGCCGATAAGCTCACCGGTCGCTGCACCGCCTGCACCAACCAAGGCGTTATTGCCCTGAGCCGCAGCCAGCGCACCATTGACCGCCGCATGCGCCAGGACTCGCGCTGCCGGATCGTCGATACTGTCTGCTATCACTTTGGTGATATAAGGCGCGGCCCCATTAGCCAATGCCCCCGTCAAATCGCCACCAGACAACCCCTGAACTGCCGCCGTGGCTGCCTGCATGGCGCGCTGCACCTTACCGCCCGTGCCATAACCCGATTCGCTAAACGCCTGGTTATACGCCGTCTGGTAAATCTGCGCGTTGATATCATCCTCGGTGATGACCTTGCCCGGTTTCTCTTTCGCCAGTTTAGCCGCCGCAGCCTGGCGATCGGCGTCCGTGACGTTATTCATCTTCTCTTTCGCGGCTTTGGTCGCGGTGATCGACCCCTCGGTCCGCGCAATGTCCATCGCCTGATTGCCGATCTCGCCGATCAGCTGCGCCTGTTGCAGCCGTTTCTGCTCTTTCTCTTTGTCGAAGATCGGGCTTAACGTCTGGTTGGCGTGCTCGACGTCGCGGCTCAGATCGCTGACGTTCTGCGTCTGTTTGTCCTGATCGCGAATGACGATGGTGCCGTCGCTCACCGCAGCGTGGGTGGTGGAGCTGTCGTGCCCGCTGTTGTTGGCCCCCACCAGCAGGCCGTTGGCCATATTACCGGCGAACTGGCTGCCGATGCTGCCACCGGAGCTGATGCCCACGCTCTGGTGTTCTACCTCGAAGTCCGCCTGATTGTGGATGTCCTTAAAGCCCAGCGTGCCGGTGTCGAGCTTGTTTTTGTCCGCCGTGGCGGTGCTGCCAATCACCGCGCCGTTAAGCTGGGTGTGTTCGCCCACTGTCACGTCAAAACCGCCCTTGCCGGCAAAGATGCCCGTCTGCTCCTGCACGCTGTCGTAGTTGCTGTGCATTTTGTCTTTGCTCAGGCTGATGCTGCCCGAGCCGGTCATGGAGCCAAAGGTAAAGCTGCCGCCCGCGCTGGCGTTTTGCTGTTTGGAATCGTAACGGTCGCTGTCCTGCTGGCTCTCCAGCAGCAGGTTGCGGCCCACGTCGGCTTTAACCGATTCGCCGGTGACCTGCGCGCCGATCAGATTGGTGTCGCGCCCGCTGGTGATGTTGACCCGGTTACCGGCATTGACCGTGGTTTCGGTGTAGCTGGTGCCGTTGCCTTTCTCGTTGCCCTTGCCTTTGTTGACGCTGGCCGAAACGCTCAGCCCGATGCCGCCGGAGCCGACGCCGATGCCCACGCCCAGCGTGCCGCCCTGGCTCTCGTTCTTGCCGTCCAGATACTGGGTGTTTTTGGCGGAAAGCAGGTTCACGTCGCGGTTGGCGTTCAGGGTGACGTCCTTGCCCGCCTGCAACTGGCTGCCCTGCACCAGAATGTCGCCGTCCTGGCCCTTCACGCCGTTGCCGCCGGCGGTGATGCTCAGGTTGTTGCCCGCCGTCAGGCTGCTGCCCTGGGCGGTGCTCTGCCCGCTGTTCTGGGTCGAGGTGGAAGACTGGGTGCCGTAGGAAATGCTGATCCCCACCATGTTGTCATTGGCCGGATCGCTGCCCTGTGCCTGCGCCAACCGCGCCGCCTGTACCGCCTGCACGCCGCTCAGCGCCGCTTTGGTACCCTGCAAGGCCGCCAGACGGCTGTCGTCGGTGGATTTTGCCTGTTGCGAGGTTTCCACGGCGGTGTTCAGCGCGCTGCCGACGGTGCCGGAAAGCGCCAGCGTCAGCCCGGATTTTTTCTGCTCGACCTTGTGGGTCTGGCTGTTTTCATCCTGCGCCTGCGTCACCGATACATTCTTGCCGCTCAGCGCCATGTCCTTGCCGGCCACCAGCTCGGAGCCGGTCACCGCCAGATTGTTGCCCGCCCCCAACGTGACGTTGCCGTTCACGCTGCCGACGGTGCTGCCCTGGTTGGTCACCCCCTGCGTGGTATCGGTGGTTTTCAGGCTTTCGGTGCCGTAGCTGATGCCGATGCCGCCGCTGCTCATCAGGCCGGATTTTTTCTCCTGCTTGAGGTGCAACTCGCTGTTGCGCTCGGTGGCGCCGGTGACGGTCAGATCATGGCCCGCCAGCAGCTTCACGTCCTGGGTGCCGGCCACGCTGCTGCCCTGCACGCGCAGATCGTTGCCCGCCAGCACCTTGATGTTATCGCCGCTCAGGGTGCTGCTCTGCAGGGTCTGGCGATCCAGGGTGTCGCGGGTGGTGGTGGTGGTTTTCGACATCAGGCCGTTGCCGCCGGTCACCTTGTGGCGCTCGTCCAGATCCTGGGTGTTTTCGCCGTTGAGGATGTTGACGTCATGGCCGGCATTCAGGTTCAGCGCCTCGCCGGCGGAAATCGTCGCCGCATGAGCAGTGATATCGTTGCCCGCATTGAGGGTCACCGCGCCTTTACCGACCACTTCGCTGCCCACCTGTTGGCTGTTGCCCTGTTTCAGGCTGTTGTCGCCGTTCCAGATCAGGTTGTCGCGGCTGGCGGTGGTCACCGCGTTCAGGTTGAGATCGCGCCCGGCACTCAGCAGTGTTTGGCCGTTCTCACCGCTGTTGACCACCTGCGCCGCATCCAGTTTGATGTCGCGCCCGGCTTGCAGCATCAGTTTTCCGTCGGCGCCCTGCACGTACATGCCGGCCACGCTGTCGATGTTGGTGCGCTCGAAGCTGTTGGCGCCGTTCACGCTTTGCGCCGAACGGGTGGTGCTGATGGCGTTGATGTCGCGCCCAGCGCTGGCCAGCAGCGAGTTGTTGCCCTGGATCACGCCGCCGATATTGTTGATATCGGTGCGGGCGGTCAGGCCAACGTCGGCCCCCTGAATGCTGCCCGCCATATTGGTGATGTTGGCGGCGCTCAGTTTCACCACTTCGCGCCCGGCGATATGGCCGCTGTTAAACAGGCCGTCGCCGAGGTTGAGGTTAAGGTTGCGCCCGGCGATCAGCGCGCCGGAGCCATCCAGATCGCCCGGTTGCATGCGGGCATACACCTGCGGCACCAGTACATTTTGCTGGCTGCCGTCCGGCAGCGTGACCTTGGCGTTCACCAGCCAGACGATGTCTTTGGTCAACAGCCCCATTTGTTCCGGCGTCAGCGCCACGCCGACCTTCAGGTTATATTGCTGGCTGAAGGCCAACCCCTGATCCATCAGCGCCTTGAACTGCTCTTCGTCGTTGTTGTACCCGTCCAGATAACGCTGGCCGGTCAGGTTGATCACCTGTTCGCGGATCAGCCGCTGCTCGTAGTAGCCATCCCCCAGACGTTTCAGCACGTTGTCCTGGTTGTTGGTGGCTTTCGCGATCATGTAATCCGAGCCCAGCCAGGATTTTTGGTTGGTGAAGCGCGGATCGGTTTCCACCAGATACTGGCCGCCCGGCGCCGGATTGGTTTTGAACAGGCTGTTGTCCGGCAGGCGGGTGTCCGGCCCGACGATGCGCACCACGCTGTTTGCTGCGTCGCCCTGCTGGGCGTTCACTCTGTTGGCCACTTCAAACTGCTGGCCTGGTTGCAGGGCCGCCGCCTGAATCACCGGCAGTTCGCCGCCGCCGATGGTCTGCATCCCGGCAGAAATATCGCTGCCGGTGACCCCCGCATTCACCCCGCCGGCCTGGCCGATGGTAGCGTCTGTGCCTTGCGGCGTCAGCGGTGCAATGGCGACCGGGTTACCCGCCACCTGCCCGTGGTCGATCAGCTGGCTCGGTTTCAGCGCGATGGTCTGGATGCTGGTCGGCGGCGTGTAGGCCGTGGTGTTATGCCCCTGTTTGTCTGAGCCTTTTTTCTTGATGCGGTAGTAGCTGGTCACTTCCCCGACGTCGGTGGTCAGCCGCTGGCCCGCCACCGCCACGTTATTCACGCTACCGGCGTTAATCGCCAGCGTGCCGCCGGCCACTATTTGGCTCTTGTCGTTCAGCAAATGCCCTGCGTTGATCGCCATATCGCCACCGGCGATGATTTTGGCCGGATCGCTTTCCTTAATCTGGGTTTCCTGCACCGTCCGGTTATAGTCGTACTGATTAAATCTGTCGTTGCCGTGCCCGGTTTTGCCTGGGGTGTTCAGGTTCAGCAGCGAGTCTGACGAATTGCGGTCAACGAAGACGCCTTGTTCCCCCGCCTTCCAGCGCACCGGATCGCCGGACTGCTGATACTCGGTGACTTTTTCGTTGGAAACGGTGGCCAACTCGGTACTGAAACGATCGTTGATATTGTTGATCAGCGCGGCGGACAGCGCCATGCTGCCCGCGGACTCAATGGTCGAACTGTGGTTGTTAAGGGTGCCTGCCTGGCCGCTTGCCAGGTGGTTGGCGTCAAGCTGGCCGCCAATCGCCATATCGCCACCGCTGTAAATCAACCCGTGATCGTAGTTGTTCAACGTCTGGGTGCCGATATCCACCCGCTCGCGCCCGGCCAGCGTAGCGGCGGTGCCGTTTTCCGCCAAATTGTTGAAGGTCGCGGTCTTCACGCCGATGGCGTCGCCATAAATACGGCCGGTGCCGATGTTGTTCAGCGTGTTGGCCGTCAGCAGGGTGTGCTTGCCGTCGATCAGGCCGTAGTTGGTCAGGGTGCCGTTCACCGTCAGCCAATCCTGCCCGGCGTTGATCTCGCCGCCGGCGGCGTTAAACAGGTTATTGGCATGCAGATCCAGCTTCGCGCCCGCCAGCAGCTTGCCGCTGTTGGTGACATCGCCCGGCGTGGTGAAGTTGAAATTGCCGTTGGCGATCATCTCGCCGCTGTTATTGATGCCCTGAGCGCTGACCAGATTGATATCGCCCAGCGACAACAGCTGCCCGTCACCGCCGATCGCATTGGCGTTAATCTCCAGCAGCTTGCCGGCTTTGAGCGTGCCGCCGGTGTTCAGCAGATTGAGCGCCGTGCCTTTCAATTGCAGGTTGTCGGCCGCAGCCAGCTGGCCGCCGCTGTTATCCAGGGTACCGTCGTTGGTGATGGCCAACTGTCGGTCAGCCAAAATGCTGCCGCCACGGTTGCTCAGCGTGCCGCTGTTCAGCGTCACCGTCTGGCCTTCCAGCCCTTTATTGTCCGCCAGCGTAGCGTCGTTGGTGAACTGCAAGGCGTTGAGCGTCACGGTAGCGCCGCTGCGGATCAGCCCCAGGGTGTTATCGATAATCCCCTGCGCGCTGCCCAGCAACAGATTGCCGACCGCCTGAATCTGCCCGTTGCGGTTATCCAGCCCGGTGTTGTTCAGCGTTACCGCCTGCTCGCCGATAATCCGCCCGCCGTTGCTATTGTCCAGTTTGAGCGCCGCCAGCATGAAATCGCCCTTGGCCCCCAGCGTACCGCCCTGGTTATTGATATCGCCGCCGTTGAGTTGCAGCTTGCCCAGGCTGTGGAGGGTACCGTTTTGGTTATCCAGCTGCTGGCCGCGAGTATCCAGCAGCATGTCGCCGCCAGCCTGCACCAGCCCGCTCTGATTGTTCAGGCCGCCCGCGCCGGTGGTGGTGAGCGTCAACGCCTGCTGCGCCACCAGCTTGCCGCCACCGTTCAGCACCGTATCAGCGTCAAGTTGCAGATTTTTGCCGGCAATCACCGCACCCTGGCCGTTATCGAACAGGCCGGTAGACAGGCTCATCGCGCCTTGGCTGGTAATGCCGCCTTTCTCGCCGCTGTTGGCGTTGGTCAGCCGATCGACCGCCAGATCCAGGCGATCGCCGCTTTGGATCAACCCGCCGTCGTTGTTGTTGAGGTTATTGCCGTGCAGCTCCAGCGCCGTTTGGGCCGCCAGTTGGCCGCCCCGGTTTTCCAGCATGCCGAAGTTGATCTTCGCCGCATCGGCGCTGACCAGCGTCCCCTGATTATTCAGCACAGACCCGCTGTCCAGCTGCAATTTTTTGCCTGCGCCTATCACTCCCAGATTGCTGTTATCCAGCAGTTCTTTGGCGTTCAGCGCCATGTCCTGGCCGGATTTTATCGCCCCGCCCTGGTTATTGATCACCCCGGCGGTCGCCGACAGCTGTTTTTCGGAAGCCAGCGTGCCGTGGCGGTTATCCAGTTGGCTGCCACGCAGTTGCAGGTCGCCCGAGCTGGCGATAAAGCCGTTTTGGTTATCCACCTCACCGCCGGCAATGTTCAGTTTGCCCAGGCTACTGATGCCGCCATTTTTGCCGCTGTCGCGGTTGGTCAATGCCTGGCCGTGGGTATCGATAGTCGCGTCGCCGCCGGCCTGCAACAGGCCGCCGTCGTTGGTCAATGCCAGGCTGTCGATGTTCAACTGCTGCTTGCCAACCAGCGTACCTTTGCTGTTATCCAGCCGGCCGGTGAACAGTTCGGTGGCACCGCCCCCCACCAGCATGCCCTGGCTATTGTCCAGCGCGCCGCTGTGGATCGACAGCGCCCCCTGGCTGAGAATGCCGCCGGTTTCGCCGCTCAGGCGGTTGCTCAACGCGCCGCCCTGGGTGTCGAGGCTCATGTCACCGGCGGATTGCAGCAGGCCGCCGTCATTGGTCAGCGCCCCGCCGCTCAGGCGCAGATCGCCCGCAGCGGCGATAGCGCCCTGTTGGTTGTTCAATGCGCCGTTGCCGAGCGTCAGAGAAATGGCGCCGCCAACCACTTGCCCACTCTGGTTTTCCAGCCCGGTGCCGCTCAGTTGCAGCCCTTGTTTGGCTTCGATACGGCCGCTGCGGTTATCCAGCGCCTGACGTGTCGCCACCTCACCGTTGCCGGTAGCGGCGGAAACCAGGCCCTTGCGGTTATTCAGTTTATCCGCCTGTAAGCGCGTATTGCCGCTCGCAGCCAGCTGGCCCTGCTGGTTGTCGAGGGTGCCGCCAATCTGCGCATTCAGGTTGCCGTCCTGCGCGGCGATCACTTTGCCGTTTTGGTTGTTCAGCTGTGCGGCGTTCAAGGCCACATTGCCGTTGGCCGCCAGTTGGCCGCCCTGATTGTCGATACCCTTACGGGTGCTGAGGCGCATGTCGCCGTTGCCGCTCTGCACCAGTTGGCCGTTGCGGTTGGACAGGCTGCCGGCATCCATAGCGATCTGCTGCGCCGAGGTAGTACCGCCATCCAGCACGTAATCGCCGCCCTGCATCGAGAGCTGCCCGTTGGACAACAGCTTGCCGTTATCCCCTTGCAGCCGGCCGGTATTCACCGCCAGCCTGCCCTTGCCGGCATGGATAATCTGCCCGCTCTGGTTGTCGATCGCCCCGGCGTTCAGCGTCAGGTTGTTGCCGTTGCTGGCGATGCGGCCGCCGCCGTTGTCCAGTTTGCCCTGCTGATTCAGGGCCAGATCCTCTTCGCCAAGCTGGGCGATCTCGCCCTTGCGGTTAGAGAGATCCTGGGCATTCAGCGCCAGTTTGTTCGCCGTCAACTTGCCGCCGTCGTTGTTCAGCCGTTTGCCGGTGTCGGCAACCAGTTGCTGCGCCGCCTCAACCTGCGCGTTGGCCGCCGTCAGGTCGCTCTGCCCGGCGTTCAGCGTTACATTGGTGCCGGCAGTGCGGCTGCCGCTGATGTCCATGCCTTGCCCGCTGGCACGCAGGTTACCCGCCGCCAGGTTCTGGCCCTGCGCGGTCAGTTTGCCGCTGACGGTCAACGCCAGTTCGCCGCTGCCGCCCAGTTTGCCGTCCTGCTGCACGCCTGCCGCCAGGGTGCTGCCTTTGCTGCTGTTCAGGCTGGCGGCCTGAACCTGCACATTGTTGCGCGCGGCGATGGAACCGCTGTTTTGCACCTCGCCCTCGCTGGTGACGGTGGCATTGCCCGCAGCGAACAGCGAACCGCTGTTGCTGATGCCCTGCTTCGAAGCCATCGCCATATCGCCGCCGCCGCTGATCGCGCCGCTGTTTTCGATGCGGCCGTCGGCGGTCACCACCACGCTGCCGGCCTGCGCGCCGATATTACCGGCATTGCGCACCCCGACGCCGGTTTCAGTGCCGATCATGCGGATCTTGCCGGCGTACATGCCGCCCAGCTTGGCCACATCCACCGCCAGTTGCGGGCGGGTGGCCGGATCTTCGCTCTGTTTTTCGATCTGCTGATGTGCCGCATCCACCTTGTTGCGCCCGGTGGTGATTTTCAAATCGTTGGCCCACAGTCCGGCGTTGATCTTCGTCGAACGGGCAATGATCTCGGTGTAATCCTGACGCGAACTGTCCATGCCGGCGCCTTCCACCACCACTTCGCCGCGCTCGACGTTAAACCCGGTCAGATTGCCGTTGTTCATCTGCGCCTGGCCGGTGGTCAGCGTGGCGCGGTTGGCGTTGATAAAGCCGCAGCCATTACAGGTAATGCCGGAAGGGTTGGCGATCACCACCTGTGCGCGCTGGCCGGCGACCTCGATGTACCCGTTCAGGCGGCTGGGATCGCGAGAGTTGACCTCGTTGAGGATCACCTTGGCTTCGCCTTTCGCCAGCCACGGGTTGCCATCGACCCAACCGCCCTGCTGGGTCTGGGTCATTTTGTGCGAGTTGTTGAGGATTGCGCCCTGTTTATCGACGTCGAACTGGCTGTAGGTGTTGCGGGAAACCCCACCGGCGCTCGGGGTCTGAATATTGACCTGCGGCGTACCGTTGGCGCTGTTGACGATGGTCGGCTGCTGGCCGCCCGGCGCATTATGATCGGCGACAATGGCCGCCTGCACCGGCTGGATAGCGCCCAATGCCAATAACAGGCTGAAGCTGACGGCGCTCATCTTGCCGATGCACTGGCTCAGGGTATGGCCCAGGCCAGGCGAGCGTGCGGACCCGGCGCGGCCGGAGCGGGCGATATCCGCCACTACCATCAGCATGCCACGCGCTTTGTTGAAAACGATACGGTACAGGTTCTTGTTCATGGCAATGTCCTTATTGAATGTCCGACGGCTCGACGGCTAACGGGTGGTTCGCCCACCATTGCTGCGCTTGCTGGTGGCTGACCTGCGCGCCTTTAAAGTTCACGACGCGTTTGCCGCGCTGCGCCCCCCGGTGGTACAGCGCCCGCATGCAAAGGTGCGGGAAAATATCCCGGGCGATCAAACCGCGCATTTCCCGCGTGTGGCCGAACGGGGCAATCCAGTCGCAGAACCACAGGCGATCGCCGCTGTTCCAGTCATTTTCCTGCATGTTTATCGCCGGTTGCGTTAGATAACGCGCCTCGGATTCTTGATTCATCCAGGCCCAACTGAGGAAAAACACCGGCTGATTTTGGTACGACGCCAGCACATATTGCTGCCGCTTGATGATCGGCAACAGCAGCGTCGGCAGGGTGTGCAACGGCGCATCGCGGTGCATTGGCGAATGCATCCACAACCATACCGCCGCGCCAAAGGCTTCCGCCTCGCCGTCATCGCCGCCGAGGATCAGCGGTGCCCGGATATCGTAATCACCTATGCGCATTGTCGTTCCCTCAGTAGTTCCAGCTCAGGTTAAAGCCCAGCGTCACCGGGCTGGTGCTGAAGCCGTCCGGTTTGGAGAACGGCACGCCGGCGAACAGGTCGTAGCCCACCTTGAAGGCGTAACCGCGCAGGCCGACCACCCCGCCCGCCAGGTGTTGCCCGACCAGGTAATCGGTGCCGTAACCGCCCACTTCGCCATAGTCGGCCCCCAGGTACAGTTCTTGCCCCGGCAGCGGCGTGCGCCAGGCCAGATCGTTGCGCACGAACCAGCCGTGGTTGGCGTTCAGGGTGCGCTCACCGTCAAAGCCGCGCACCGTCCAGCGATTGCCGATAGCAAACTGATCCTGCGGCGTCAGCGGGGTATCGCTGATCTGACGCTGGTACTGCACGTTGTATCTGAAGTTCTGGTTGAACAGGCTGAACGGCACGTCAAGCTGGGCGTTGAGTTGCACAATTTTGCTGAGCGCCGTGGCCTCGCCAAAGGTCTCTTCCGGCGCAGGCAATGCGCCGAACCAGCGAGTGCCGCGCTGATAGCTGACGCCGGCATCCAGCGTGGCCTGCTGAATGTAATGGCGGTGCTGCAAGCCCAGCCGCCAGCCGGAGGTGCGGCGGCGCTGCACTTCCACCTCGGTATCGTTGATGTAGTTGCTGGATTCGCGCGCCAGCACGTCATAGGTCAGCGTGGTTTTCTGGCTGCCGTTACGGTGCAGCACCCGGCTGAGCTGGAAATCCAGGTTTTTGCTCTTGCCGCTGTAGCGGTAATCCTGATTCTGCCCGGCGATGGTCTGGTGATAGTCATAACTGTTGGCGGTCACCCCGGCCATCCAGTAGCCGAACGGCACCGAATAATGGCCGGTGATGTTTTTGGTGCCTCTGCCGCCCTGGTTTTGCAGGTCGGTGGTGCCGGAGATGTAGAACAGATCGCTGAGCGAGAACGGGTTATCCAGCGACAGCGTCAGGCCACCCTGATAGCGACCGGTGCTCTTGGTACCGGAGTCATCCAGCGAAGCGCCAACGCGCCACATGCGTTCTTGCTTCCAGCTCAGGGCGATATCGCTTTCGCCGGGCTGCTCGCCGGGGATGATTTCCATATTGGCCTGCACCGTCGGCAGGCGCTGCAGGTTTTCCAGCCCCTGCTCGATATCACGCAGATCCAGCAGGTTGCCGGCATGAGCCGGGAAACTGCTGTAGGGCTGAATGTAGCGGCCGCTGTCCGGCGTCAGTTTCACCTTGCGCACATAGCCGGGCACTACCACCAGCCGCAGCTTGCCGCTTTTCAGATCCTGCGTCGGCGCCAGCACCCGCGTGGTGATATAGCCGCTATCCACCAGTCGGTTTTGCAGGGTGCTCATCAACAAGTTGATGCCCTGCCCGCCCAGGCACTGGCCCTGCGCCTGGTTGGCAATGCGCTGCAACGGCAACCAATGCGGGAGTTTGTCCTGGCCGGTCAGAACGACCTGTTCGATAGGGAAGCAGGGTTTTTCCTGCGGGAAAGCAATACGGCCAAAACCGGACGAAGGCGGCGACAACCGCACATCCGGCGTCGGGGGGGTTAGCTGCTGCTCCAGCGCTTTTTGCCGCTGCTGCTGTATGATCAGCTGATCGCCATTTGGCGCTGCCGCCAGAACCGGTTGATTGAATATAAACAGCGGCAAAACAACGGAGCCAAATGGAATACAGCCCTTGCGCACAGCAAGGCTGAGCGAAGAATAAGCAGAGACGCGCATGACTTTTTCCCTGTCGAAGGACAAATAAAAGATAAGAATTGTAAGTAAACGCGAACATTATGCGCGTGAATAGCGCGGGATCAACCCTATTTTGGCCAATAATGAGCGCCGGATAACAAATACGTGGTATGAATAATCCGAGAGGTTAGTTCCCTCGTCCTACCACTCCATGGCGTGACAATTCAACCTGCTGTTTATATTAAAAAATAATAATATCACTAAAATATCAACCCAAAAGAGTTAGGAATAATCGCATTCCAATAATGCAATTATTCATCATAACCAGTTATTGCAAAACACTGCCAAAATTTAAGAAATTTCCTATTTAAAGCGCATTTAATCATGAATTAATCACCGTAATGAATGATATTGTTATTAATCCCGCCTCCAATTTTTAATTATATTCATCCTATTTCTAGCTGTAGCCTTGCTGGCCGTAATTTAAGGTTCACAAGGCGGCGTTATCAACCTGCACCCCTTATTCCCGGAGACAGTAACTGGCTCTCTATCCTTTCTTCCTGTGCCCGGATTTAGGGCCTTTGCGGATTCTTTCATTGCATTGCTAAACCGGTTCTTCTATTTTAGCTCGCCATCTGACACAGGTTAAAACAGAGGTTGATCATGGGAAATCGCGTATGGGTGCTGGGTGACGCTGTAGTCGATCTGGTTCCTGAAAATTCAAATAGTTATCTCAAATGCCCCGGCGGTGCGCCTGCCAACGTAGCGGTCGGCATCGCCCGTCTGGGCGGTGATAGCGCCTTTATCGGCCGGGTCGGCAAAGATGGTTTCGGCGCGTTCTTGCAGCAGGTGCTGAGCGAAGAGCAGGTAGATATCCGCCACATGACGCAGGATGACAAATATCATACCTCCACCGTGGTGGTGGATCTCGATCTGCTCGGCGAACGCACCTTCACTTTCATGGTCACCCCCAGCGCCGATCTGTTCCTGCAACCTGAAGATCTGCCTGAGTTCAAAGCGGATGAGTGGCTGCACGTTTGCTCTATCGCCCTGTCGCAAGAGCCCAGCCGCAGCACTACCTTTACCGCGATGGAGAACATCAGGGCGGCCGGTGGCTGGGTGAGTTTTGATCCTAATATTCGTGAAGATGTCTGGCGCCAACCGGAAGCGCTGCGCCCCTGCCTGCAAAAGGCGCTGCTGCTGGCGCACGTGGTCAAAATCTCACAGGAAGAATTGAGCTTTATCAGCAATATCGGTGAGCTGGAAAGCGCCATCGACTGGATGATGCAGCGTTATCCGCTGCGTTTGCTGCTGGTGACGCTGGGCGGCGATGGCGTATGCGTGCATGACGGCAAACGGATCCGCCATTTCCGCGCCCCCCTGATCGTCCCGATCGACACCACCGGCGCGGGCGATGCTTTTGTCGCCGGTCTGCTGGCTGCGCTGGCGCAACTCGGCGCGCTGCCGGAGGATGAACAGTGGCCAGAGGTGATCGCCCAGGCCCAAGCCTGCGGTGCGTTGGCCACCACCGCCAAAGGCGCCATGACTGCGTTACCCACCGCCGACGAGTTGCAGACTTTCCTCCAACGCTAATCTCATCACGGTGGGCCAGGCTCACCGTTTTTCCGCTGCCGGGCCGAATTTGCGCACTCGATCACAATAGCTGAATCGGGTTAGCAAACTTGGTTGCCAGCCGCCTTTCAACTCTCTATCTTTCCCCATGAAAAACCGGTTTAGCAATTTAGCACAAAACAAAAACAACTTACCCGGATGATAGAGAACCATGAAAAAACTTAGCTATTTGGCTGTAACTACAGGGCTCCTCATTTCCACCTCTGCAGCGGCGGCTGGCGCCGACAGCAGTATCGAAGCACGCCTGAATGCGCTGGAACAACGGCTGCAACAGGCTGAACAACGTGCCACCCAGGCCGAAACACGCGCCACGGCGGCAGAACGTCACGCACAACAGCTGGAACAACGCACCGCCAACACCGAGCGGCAAACCGTACAGGTTGCGCAGCGTACCGCAACGCTGGAAACCAAGGCTGCGCCGACTTCCAGCCTGAAGTTGAACGGTTTTAACGATCTGAAACTGTATGGCGACGTCGAGTTCAACCTCGACGGTGCCAGCCGCAGCGGCCAGCTCACCTCGTTGAAAACCAGCAACAACAAGGACTGGAAACCCGGCAACAAAGAGCGTTGGGATATCAATGGCCGCATTCTGGTCGGCGTGGACGGTTACCGTCGCAACCAGGACGGCAACTTCTCCGGTTTCAGCGTACAACCGCTGGCCGACATGACCGGTAAAATGAACCTTGATGATGCCGCCTTCTTCTTCGGCAACGAAAAGAACTGGCAGACCAAAATCGGGCGCTTTGAAGCCTACGACATGTTCCCGCTCAATCAGGACACCTTCATCCAGTATTCCGGCAATACCGCCAACGATCTGTATGCCGATGGCTTCGGCTATATCTACATGATGAAAGAAGGCCGCGGCCGCAGCAGCAGCGGCGGCAACCTGATGCTGAGCAAATACGCCGGCGACTTCTACTTCGAGCTCAATACGCTGGTGGAAGACGGTTCCTCACTGTTCCAGGACAAGGCCTACCACGGCAACAGCCTGGATAATAAGAAAAACGTCGCCTATCTGCGGCCGGTGCTCGCCTGGAAGAAAGACCAGTTCAGCGCGGCGGTGGCGATGGAAAGCAACGTGGTCAACAATGCCTATGGTTATCAGGACAATCAGGGAAAATTCGTCGACCAGTCCAAACGTAACGGCTATGGCATGACCATGACCTGGAACAACACCGCCGCCAATCCGGACAACGGTGTGGTCGCCAACCTGAGTACCGCCTATCTGGACGCGTCGGGCGAAAAAGACTTAACCGCCGGCATCAACGTGCTGTGGCGTCGTTTCGAAGTGGGATATATCTACGCCCACAACGACATCAAAGAGTTTAATACTGCCGGCATGGCGGCCGACATCAATAACCCGCTCAGTGAACCGGGCAAGTATGACATTCACACCATCCATACTTCGTATCAGATACCTAATATCATGAATATGAAGAACTTCAATTTGTACCTCGGGGCCTACGTCTCGATGCTTGAAGCCAATGCCGACAACAAAATAGCCAACGCCAATAACGATCAGCGCTACGGCGTGCGCGCCAGATTCAAGTACTTCTTCTGACGCAGTCTGGTGACGAATTTCCGCCGCGGAAAGCCGCGGCGGTGTTTTGATTTATTAAGGGAGAAAACATGGACATTACCGCAACCGCTAACGCGCTTTTGCCGCTGCTCGGCGGCAAAGAGAACATCGCCAGCGCCGCCCACTGCGCCACCCGTCTGCGGCTGGTGCTGGTGGATGACAGCAAGGTGGATAAAGCTGCAATCGGCAAACTTGACGGGGTGAAGGGCTGCTTCAGCAATGCCGGGCAGATCCAGGTGATTTTCGGCACCGGGCTGGTCAACAAGGTGCATGCGGAATTTATCAAGGCGGCAGGCGTCAGCGAATCCAGCAAGTCTGAAGCCGCCGACATCGCGGCGAAAAAACTCAACCCGCTGCAACGTATCGCCCGCCTGCTGTCGAACATCTTTGTGCCGATCATTCCGGCTATCGTCGCCTCCGGTTTGCTGATGGGGCTGCTCGGCATGGTGAAAACCTACGGCTGGGCTGACGCCAACAGCGCGCTGTTCGTGATGCTGGACATGTTCAGCTCGGCGGCGTTTATCATCTTGCCGATCCTGATCGGCTTCACCGCCGCGCGCGAATTCGGCGGTAACCCTTATCTGGGCGCCACGCTGGGCGGCATTCTGACCCACCCGGCGCTGACCAACGCCTGGGGCGTCGCCGGCGGTTTCCACACCATGAATTTCTTCGGACTCGAGATCGCCATGATCGGCTATCAGGGTACGGTATTCCCGGTGCTGCTGACGGTGTGGTTTATGAGCGTGCTGGAAAAACAGCTGCGCAGAGTGATCCCCAACGCGCTGGACCTGATCCTGACGCCATTCCTGACGGTGGTGATCTCCGGCTTCGTCGCCATGCTGTTTATCGGCCCCGCCGGGCGCGCACTGGGTGACGGCATCTCCTTCGTGCTCAGCACGCTGATTGCCCACGCCGGCTGGTTCGCCGGATTCCTGTTCGGCGGCCTGTATTCCGCCATCGTCATCACCGGCATTCACCACAGCTTCCACGCCGTAGAGGCCGGGCTGCTCGGCAACCCGAAAATCGGCGTTAACTTCCTGCTGCCGATCTGGTCGATGGCCAATATCGCTCAGGGCGGCGCTTGCCTGGCGGTGTATTTCAAAACCCGCGACGCCAAGATTAAAGCCATTGCGGTGCCTTCGGCATTTTCCGCCATGCTCGGCATTACCGAGGCGGCGCTGTTCGGCATCAACCTGCGCTTTGTGAAGCCCTTCCTGGCTGCGCTGGCAGGCGGTGCGCTCGGCGGTGCCTGGGTGGTGGCCAATCACGTCGGCATGAACGCCGTCGGGCTGACGGCGATCCCTGGGTTGGCGATCGTGCAGGCCAGCTCGCTGCTGAGCTATATCATTGGTCTGGTTATCGCCTTCGGCAGCGCCTTTACGCTCTCGCTGCTGCTGAAATACAAAACGGACAGTGAATGATGGAAGAACTGAATTTGATGAAACAGGCCGTTCAGGTGCTGATGAAGGGCATGCCGCTGGCGCTGCGCGATCCTCATCGCCCGGCATGGCATCTGGCCCCCAGCGTCGGCCTGCTGAACGACCCCAACGGGTTTATTCAGCATAATGGGGTTTATCATCTGTTCTATCAGTGGAACCCGCTGGGCTGCGATCACCGCAACAAATGCTGGGGCCATTGGCAATCGACGGATCTGCTGAACTGGCAGCATCAGCCGGTGGCGCTGGTGCCCGGCGCTTGTTACGACAGCCACGGCTGTTACTCGGGCTCGGCGGTGGTGGCAGACGGAAAAATCATGCTGGCGTATACCGGCAACGTAAAATACCCCGACGGTTCTCGCACCGCGTACCAGTGCCTGGCGCTGGAAAATGCGCAGGGCGGGTATGACAAGCTCGGCCCGGTGCTGCCGCTGCCGGAAGGCTACAGCGGCCACGTGCGCGATCCCAAGGTTTGGCGCCACCAAGACAGCTGGTACATGGTGCTCGGTGCCCGTGACCTGCAGGATCGCGGCAAGGTGCTGTTGCTGCGCTCCGCCGATCTGCGCAGTTGGCAGCTGTTGGGGGAGATTGCCGGATCGCAGCTGAACGGCATGGGCGATTTCGGCTATATGTGGGAATGCCCGGACCTGTTCACGCTGGCGGATGCCGAGGTGTTGATTTGTTGCCCGCAGGGGCTGGCGGCGCAGGACGAACGTTATCTCAACGTTTACCAGGCGGGCTATCTGACCGGCAAGCTGGATTATCGGCAGGCGGCCTTTGAACATGGCGAATTCCACGAGCTGGACGCCGGGTTCGAATTCTATGCGCCGCAAACCACGCTGGCCGAAGACGGCCGCCGGCTGCTGGTCGGCTGGATGGGCGTACCGGAGCAGGACGAAGCCTGTCACCCAACGTTGCAATACGGCTGGATCCATACCATGACCTGCCCGCGCGAGCTTTCTTTGCACAACGGCAAGCTTTACCAACAGCCGGCCCGTGAGTTGCAACGGCTGCGCGGCAAGGGCAGCCAATGGCAGGGAATCGCGGATAACGCGCCGGGTTGGCCGGTCGGCAGCGCCGAGATGATGCTGACGCCCAACGGCGCATTCAGCGCCGACTTTGGCGATGCGATGACGTTGAGTTGGGACGGCGCCTTACTGCGCCTGACGCGCAACAACCTGCGCAACGGGCAGCCTGAACACCGTTACTGGCGCGGTGAGGTCACCCATCTGCAAATGCTGTTCGACAGCTCCAGCGTGGAAATTTTTATCAACCACGGCGAAGGGGTCATGAGCTCACGCTACTTCCCTGGCCCGCAGCCGCACCTGCGTTTGAGCGGTGAGGCGCAGCTTGCACTGGAGCACTGGCCGCTGACGCCATGCATGCTAGAATGACGCATCTCCCGTTGAACTCAGATGCCGTCAGTGAAAAAAAACAAACGCATAACCATCAGTGATATTGCCGCGCTGGCCGGCGTGTCGAAATCGACCGCCAGCCTGGTGCTTAACGGACGCAGCAAAGAATACCGGGTGTCCGACGACACCCGTGACCGCATTCTGGCGCTGGCCGGCGAGCACCACTATCAGCCTAGCTTCCATGCACGTTCGCTGCGATCTTCCCGCAGCCATACCCTGGGGCTGGTCGTGCCGGAAATGACCAACTACGGTTTTGCCGTGATTTCACGCGAGCTGGAAACCCTGTGCCGCGAGGCGGGTTTGCAGTTGCTGATCGCCTGCTCCGATGAAAACCCGGCGCAGGAAATGATGGCGGTGAACAGCCTGGTGCAACGTCAGGTCGACGGCTTGATCGTCGCCTCCAGCCAGCTCAGCGATGTGGAATACCAAAAGATTAACGCCGGCCTGCCGGTGGTGCAGATGGACCGCCTGATCACCGGCTCCGAGTTGCCGCTGGTGATGACAGACTCACTGACCTCGACCGCCACGCTGGTGGAAAACGTCGCGCGCCAGCATCCGGACGAATTTTATTTCCTCGGTGGCCAGCCGCGCATCTCGCCGACACGCGATCGCTTGGCCGGTTTTCAGCTCGGCCTCGAACGCGCCGGGGTGACCTGTAAACCGGAATGGATCATCAACGGCAATTACCACCCCAGCTCCGGCTACGAAATGTTCGCTCAGCTTTGCGCGCAGCTTGGCCGGCCGCCGAAAGCGCTGTTTACCGCCGCCTGCGGCCTGCTGGAAGGGGTGCTGCGCTATCTGAATCAGCATCAGTTAATGGAAAGCGACCTGCATCTTTGCAGTTTCGACGACCACTACCTGTTCGATGGCCTGACGCTGAAAATCGACACCGTAGCCCAGGATTGCCGCTCCCTGGCCCAGCACAGTTTCGATATGGTCAGCCAGCTTATCGACGAGCAGCCGTTGGCGCAGAATTCATTATATCTGCCGGGCAGCATCCACTGGCGTCACCCTGGTTCGAAGGCACTGCTCGGCCAGCCCTAAATTCAGGTATTCCCGATTAAGGAGCCCATCATGAGTCGTGAGATTAACAAAGATACCCAGCTGTGCATGTCGCTGGCCGGCCGCCCTGGCAACTTCGGCACCCGCTTCCATAACTATCTGTACCAGGAACTGGATCTGAACTTTATCTATAAGGCATTCACCACCCAGGATATTCAGGCGGCGGTGGGCGGCGTGCGCGCTCTGGGTATTCGCGGTTGCGCGGTCTCCATGCCGTTCAAAGAGAGCTGCATTCCCTTCCTCGATGAGTTGGACGCTTCCGCCACGGCGATTGAATCGGTCAATACCATCGTCAATGACGGCGGCTTCCTGCGGGCCTATAACACCGACTATATCGCCATCGCCAAACTGCTGGCACAACATCAGATCCCGGCGGACACCACTTTCGCCCTGCGCGGCAGCGGCGGCATGGCAAAGGCGGTGATCGCCGCCCTGCGCGACGCCGGTTTCAAACGGGGACACATCATCGCCCGCAATCCGGCGGCAGGCCAGGCGCTGGCTAGCGCTTACGGTTATCAGTGGCTGGCGGAAGTCGGGGAGTTAACCGCGGATATGCTGATCAACGTGACCCCCATAGGTATGGCCGGCGGCGCAGAGGCGGAACAGCTGGCCTTTACCCCGGCAACCCTCGAAGCGGCGAAAATCGTTTTCGACGTGGTGGCGCTGCCGGCGGAAACCCCGCTGATTCGCAACGCGCGCAAGCAAGGCAAACGGGTGATCACGGGTGCGGAAGTGATTGCATTGCAGGCGCTGGAGCAGTTCGTACTCTATACCGGCGTGCGCCCTACCGATGAGCAGATCGCCCGCGCCGCGGCGCATGCTCGCGGCTGAATTCTATCAAAGCATTTAAATAGAAAAAGGGCGCCTCGGCGCCCTTCTCATCGTTAGCGATATCCGGCCCGCTACTTCGCGGCGCCTTCCATCCCCACCAGCCCCACTTTCAGGTAGCCGGCTTTACGCAACGTATCCATCACGCTCATCAGCGTTTCGTAGTCCACGGTCTTGTCGGCCTGGAAGAAGATGGTGGTCTCTTTGTTCGCCTGAGTGCGCTGATCCAGCACCGCCGTCAGTTGATCGGCGCTGACCGCTTGCTCACCCACGTACAGCTGCTTATCCGCTTTCACCGACAGGAACACCGGTTTTTCCGGGCGCGGCTGCGGTTTGGCTGAAGAAGCGGGGAGATCGACGCGGATATCTACCGTTGCCAGCGGCGCGGCCACCATAAAGATGATCAACAGCACCAGCATGACGTCGATAAACGGCGTCACGTTGATTTCATGCAGTTCGCCGCTGTCGTCCAGATCTTCATTTAAGCGCATCGCCATAACTCACCCCACCCGCAGTTGGTGTGAATGCTGTGAGCGTTTGGCCTCTGCCGTCGCGGCCAGATCCAGATCGCGGCCCAACAGCAACAGCACCTGCGCCGCCACGTCGCCAACCTGAGCACGATGGCCGCTGATGACACGGGCAAAGACGTTATAAATCACCACCGCAGGGATCGCGGCGACCAACCCCAATGCGGTCGCCAGCAGCGCTTCCGCAATGCCGGGCGCGACGACGGCCAGGTTGGTGGTTTGCGAGTGGGCGATGCCGATGAAGCTGTTCATGATGCCCCAAACGGTACCGAACAGACCGACGAACGGCGAGATAGCGCCAATAGTCGCCAGGAAGCCGTTGCCACGCCCCATGTTTCGGCTGTAACCCGCTACGCGGCGCTCAAGGCGGAAACCGGTACGTTCTTTGATGCCGTTGTTGTCGTTGGACTCCGCCGACAGTTCCAGCTCGTTTTGCGCGTCGTTAAGCAACACCACGCTGATGCTTTCTTCGGAGAAACCCTGCGCCAGTTCGCTGGCTTCATCCAGCGTACGCACATTGGCCAGCGCCAGCTGCTCGCGGCGCAGACGGCGCTTGGCGCGGAACAGTTCGCTGCCTTTGGAGAACAAAATGGTCCAGGTGACGATAGACGCCAGCACCAGACCGATCATCACTATCTTCACGACGATGTCCGCGTGCTGGTACATGCCCCAAACGGACAGATCCATGCCGCGGGTTTCCGGTGGCTGAAGGGTCGGCGCCGGATTGAGCGGGGTCAGACTTTCAGGTGCTGCAGCAGCAGGTGCGGCGGCCGGAGCAACGCTCTCGGTCACGGCGGGGTTGGCCGCCGGTGCAGCCTGTGCGCTGCCGGCCAGCCCAATCACCAATACCATCGAAGCGATCAGACCACGGCCTAACGCCTTGCCCCATTGCGCCCGGCCTTGGCCGAACGATCCTTGATTTAAATGCTTGCCAGCCGTTTTCACGCTGTGCCTCCACCCGTTACCGATCAAAATTGAGGAATAATTCAGCGTGCGATCATATCAAACCAATCAGGGATTGATAGTAGTTCTCATTATTATTTACCAAATAATCGGCAGTATTTCAGATCTCGCGGCGTCGGAGCCGCAACATTCGCCCATTCGCTGCCGGTTAGGCTCTTTACTCCCCTTTTAAAGGGTTTTTCGTTACTTTTCGCCCACAGAGATGCAACAAACGCGCGCCGACAGCATTTTTGCCTGTGGGCTGTCCGTTTGCCGATATGCGTGCGAGTTAAACGCCGTCATGCAGAATGATGGCATGCCAGAACGCGCTCCGACAGAGGATTATGGCCGTTTCTATATCTGGAAGTTAAAACGTCTGGATGGCTATTATATGTCATGTTAACCTAAGGGCTATCGCAAAAACGCCAGTGAAAAGCCAGTAAAAGTGAGCCCATTCCTATGACGTCAAAAAATATCGAAACCACGCTGATCGCCGCCGGGCGCAGCAAACGCTATACCTTGGGCTCCGTCAATCCCGTCACCCAGCGCGCTTCCTCACTGGTATTTGACTCCGTTGCGGCCAAGAAACACGCCACAGCCCAACGTGCCCACGGCGAACTGTTTTATGGCCGCCGCGGCACCCTGACCCACTTCGCGTTTCAGGATGCGATGGTCGAGCTGGAAGGCGGCGCAGGCTGCGTGCTTTATCCGTGCGGCGCGGCGGCGGTATCCAACGCCATTTTGTCTTTTGTCGGCGCCGGCGACCACGTGCTGATGACCGGTTCGGTCTATGAGCCGACGCAGGATTTTTGCAGCCACATCCTTAGCCGCATGAACGTGACGACCACCTATTTCGACCCGCTGATCGGCGCCGACATCGCCGGGCTGATTCAGCCCAACACCCGCGTGGTGTTTCTTGAATCCCCCGGTTCCATCACCATGGAAATTCAGGATATCCCAGCGATGGTGCAGGCCATCCGCGCCGTAGCGCCGGAAATGGTGATCATGATCGACAACACCTGGGCGGCCGGCGTGCTGTTCAAGGCGCTGGATTTTGATATCGATATTTCGATTCAGGCCGGCACCAAATACATCATCGGCCATTCCGATTACATGCTCGGGACCGCCGTGGCCAACGAACGCTGTTGGGACCAACTGCGCGAATATTCTTACCTGATGGGCCAGATGGTGGACGCCGATACCGCCTATATGGCAAGCCGCGGCCTGCGTACGCTGGGCATACGCCTGAAACAGCACGAGCAAAGCAGTATCGAAGTCGCCAACTGGCTGGCGGAACGGCCGGAGGTAGAGGTGGTCAATCACCCCGCGCTGCCCGGCTGCAAAGGCCATGAATTCTACCGCCGCGATTTCAGCGGCTGCAACGGCCTGTTCTCTTTCGTGCTGAAACAGCGGCTCAGCGACAAACAACTGGCCGACTATCTGGATAACTTCAGCCATTTCAGCATGGCCTATTCCTGGGGTGGCTATGAGTCGCTGATCCTGGCTAACCAACCGGAAGAGCTGGAGGCGATCCGTCCGGCGGGCGGCGTTGATTTCTCCGGCACGCTGATACGCCTCCATATCGGCCTGGAGAACGTGCAGGATCTGATCGCCGACCTCGCAAAAGGGTTCGAGCGTATCGCCAACGCACGCTGATCCGCAGCCCGTTGCGCTGCCAATTTTATTCTGCTTCGTTTAATGTGTGCTTAAGCTATTAGCAGTACACTACGCGAGTAATGGTCAGATACGGTCAACATCGCCTCCTGGAGAAGGGGGCCCCGGGCGCAACCGGCATGCAACAGGACTTAAAATGGATGTATTACGAGAGATTGTTCATGCGCTTTGGCAGCAGGACTTCATTGCCCTTGCCGACCCAAGCGTAATTTGGGTGGTTTATGCCGTGCTTTTCACCACTTTGTTCCTTGAAAATGGATTACTGCCAGCCTCCTTCCTGCCCGGCGACAGCCTGCTGCTGTTATCCGGTGCATTGATCGCCAAAGGCGTGATGGCTTTTGTCCCCACGCTGATTATTCTGACCCTCGCCGCCAGCCTCGGCTGCTGGCTCAGCTATTTGCAGGGCCGCTGGTTGGGGCATACCAGCCTGGTGAAAGGCTGGCTGCTGCAACTGCCCGCCCAGTACCACCAACGCGCGCACAACCTGTTTAACCGTCACGGCCTGATGGCCCTGATGATCGGCCGCTTCCTCGGCTTCGTTCGCACCCTGCTGCCGACCATAGCCGGCATCTCTGGGCTGAACAGTACGCGTTTTCATCTGTTTAACTGGTTAAGCGCGGCAGTTTGGGTCGGCACTCTGGTCAGCCTCGGCTACGCTTTCAGCCAGATCCCGCTGGTGAAACGCTACGAAAGCCAGGTGATGACCGGGCTGATGCTCTTGCCGCTGCTGCTGCTGTTGGTGGGCTTACTGGGCGCCATGCTGGTTATCTGGCGCAAAAAACGCGCTTCCGCCTAGCCGACAGGCTTCGCTTCGATCAATTCCATATTGGCGGGCAACTCGCTCGCCAACCGATCCACCGCCAGCCGCACCTTCAACGGCAGATGCGGCGTCTGCGGCCACACCGCATGAGCGTCGAAAAACAGCCCTGGCCTATCCCGCATAACCCGCACCAGTTCACCTTTAATCAGTTGCCCGCGCACCAGCCAACACGGCAGCCAGGCAATGCCGAACCCGGCAACCGCCGCATCCGCTATCGCCTGCAGATCATCCATCTGCAGATGGGTGCCCGGCATCATCTCCCGCGTCACGCCGTCCGCTTCGGGGATCAACCAGTTACGCACCACGCCGGCACGCACATAAGCCACCGCGTCGTGCTGCGCCAGTTGTTCAATGTTCTGCGGTTCACCGCGGCGCTGCAAATAAGCCGGCGCGGCGCAAAGCGCCATGCGATGGTTACCGAGCCGCCGTGCCACCAGCCCGCTGCTGTTGCCCAACTCGCCGTTGCGGATTGCCAGATCAAAACCGTCCTCAATCAAATCCACGACGCGATCGTTAAACGACAGCTCCAGCTCCAACCCGGGATGCTCGCGCGCCAGTTCAGTCAGCAGCGGCGCGATGCAGATGCGGCCAAACAGCACCGGCATCGTTACCCTTAGCCTGCCGCTGACTTCTCGTTTGCCCGACTCCAGCAGCGTTTCCGCCGTGCGGATTTCCTCCAGCGCCCGTAGGCAGCGTTCGTAGAACAGCGCCCCGTCGTCGGTCAGGCTCAGGCTGCGAGTCGTGCGGTGGAACAGGCGCACGCTAAGCCGCTGTTCCAGTCTGGCGATGGTCTTCCCCACCGCCGAGCGCGAAAGATGCAGCCGGCTGGCAGCCAGCGCAAAGCTCCCCGCTCCCACTGCGGTGACAAATACCGAAATGCCGTTCAACCGATCGGTCATGGTTTGTATCTCTGAAGGAAACAATCAAAGGAAATCTTATCGCCACTGGCGAATATCAATCAACGATAATATTGACAGGTCTACTTATTACCGACTTTGGAGTGAACCATGACTGACACAATGCAACGCTGGACAATGACCGCCCTGGGGCGTGAACACCTGCAACTGATCGAAAGCGCCATCCCGCAACCGGGGCCGCACGAGATCAGGGTGAAAGTGAAAGCGGTGTCGCTTAATTACCGCGACAAACTGGTGATTGAAACCGGGATGGGGATGACGCTGCCGCAACCCTTTACTCCCGCCTCCGACATGGCCGGCGAAGTGGATGCCATCGGCACCGGCGTCAGCCGCTTCCAACCCGGCGATCGGGTGATCTCCACCTTCAGCCCCGACTGGATCGATGGCCCCCGGAAACCGCACGGTGACGCGCGAACGTTGCCCTACCGCACCCTTGGCGGTTTCTATCAAGGCATGCTGGCGGAATACGTGGTGCTGCACGAAGACTGGCTGACGGCAGCGCCTGCTTCGCTGGACGACGTTCAGGCCAGCACCCTGCCGTGCGCCGGGCTGACCGCATGGTTCGCGCTGGTGGAACAGGGCCGCCTGCACGCCGGCGAATCGGTGTTGGTGCAAGGCACCGGCGGTGTGGCGCTGTTCGCGCTACAGATAGCCAAGGCGCACGGCGCTGAGGTGTACATCACCTCCGCCAGCGATGAAAAACTGGCGCGCGCCAAAGCGCTGGGTGCCGATCACGGCATTAACCGCCTGAACGGCGACTGGGTGGACGCCGTGTATGAACTGACGCAAGACCAGGGTATCGACCATATAGTTGACACCGTTGGCGGCCCCAACCTCGGCAATTCGGTTCGCGCCGTGGCGGTTCACGGGCGCATCTCGGTGATCGGTGCCCTGGAAGGTTTCGAAGTCTCTGCCCCTGCCGGCCCGCTGCTGATGAAATCGCCGGTGATCCAAGGGATTGGCGTCGGCCATCGCCGCGCGCTGGAAGATCTGGTGCGCGCCGTGGATCTCATTGGGCTGCAGCCGGTGATCGACCGGGTTTACCGCTTCGATCAACTGCCACAGGCGCTCGATCATCTCGACCGTGGGGCCTTCGGCAAAATCGTGCTGACACCGTAAAGCGCTGCCCGGCGGCAGGCAACCGACGTTAACCGAGTGGGCTGTCGCGCAGCCGGGCAATTTCATCGCTCGGCGTCACGCCAAAGAAGCGTTTGAATTCGCGGCTGAACTGCGAGGCGCTTTCGTAGCCGACGCGGATCGCCGCAGTGCTGGCCTTCAGGCCGTCGTGCACCATCAATAAACGCGCCTTGTGCAGCCGATACGATTTCACATATTGCAGCGGCGAAGTGTTGGTCACCGCCTTGAAGTTATGGTGAAACGCCGAGATGCTCATATTGACCTCACCCGCCAGCTGCTCCACGTTGAGGCCTTCCGCATACTGGTTCTCGATGCGCCGCAGCGCCTTGGCGATCTGGCTAAAATGCGTATGGCGGTTGACCAGCTCCTGCAACGATGCCCCGCAGGAGCCGCGCAGCACGTGATAGAGGATTTCACGCACGATCTGCGGCCCCAGCACCCGGGCGTCCAGCGGTTTGGCCATCACGTCCAGCAGGCGCTCGGTGGCGCACAGCATCTCTTCCGACAGCGCGGCCAGATTCACCCCGCTACTTTCCCGGCGCGGTTGCATCAGATAGTCGTCATCGCCGATGTCGATCAACAGATCCTGCAGCATCTGGGTATCGATATTGACCGCCAGCCCCACCAACGGCAGCTCAGGGCTGGCGAAGGTTTCGCACTCGAACGGCAGCGGTACCGACATCAGCAAATAGTTGCGCGGATCGTATTGGAACACCTTGTTGCCGCAATAACCGACCTTATGCCCCTGAAAAACGATCACTACCCCAGGTTCATACATCACCGGTTGACGCGGGCAGTAGCGATCAACGTACAGGATCTTGACCCGCGGCACCGGCGACGGCGTATAGCCGTTGCCCTCGGCAAAGCGCGTGGCCTGGCGCGCCATGCGGCAGCGCAGCTCATCGATTTCCGTCACTGAAACACCCTCTTACACCCAGAACAATTCGGCATAAATAATAGTTTAAAACTCTATTTTTCTACAGCGTTTTGTAGGAATAGGCAAGACACTCACAGGAATGTGCATTGTGCTGCGGGGCTAAGTTACTGACAATACGCATCAGATATTTTTGCGCCGCCGGCGCTTTCCCCATGCAGAAGAGAAATCATCCATGCAAAACTTTATTCTCCATACCCCAACAAAAATCCTGTTCGGCCAGGACCAAATTGCCGGCCTGGCACAGCAGATCCCTGCAGACGCACGTATCCTGATCACCTACGGTGGCGGCAGCGTGAAGAAAAACGGCGTGCTGGATCAGGTTTATGCCGCGCTGGCCGGCCGTAACGTGCAGGAGTTCTCCGGCATCGAGCCCAACCCTACCTACGAAACGTTGATGAAAGCGGTCGACGTCGTACGTGCGGAAAACATCGATTTCCTGCTGGCGGTCGGTGGCGGTTCCGTGGTTGACGGCACCAAGTTCATTGCCGCAGCGGCGCATTACCAGGCGGACAGTGATCCGTGGCACATCCTGAAAACCGTCGGCAGCCAGATCACCGGTGCGGTGCCTATGGGCTGCGTGCTGACGCTGCCGGCTACCGGTTCTGAATCCAACAGCGGCGCGGTGATCACCCGTAAAAGCAGCGGCGACAAGCAACACTTCTTCTCGCCGCACGTGCAGCCGCTGTTCGCGGTGTTGGATCCGGTAGTGACCTACTCGCTGCCGCCGCGCCAGATCGCCAACGGCGTGGTAGATGCCTTTGTGCACACTATTGAGCAATACCTGACCTACCCGGTCAACGCCAAGGTGCAGGACCGTTTTGCCGAAGGCCTGCTGCTGACGCTGCTGGAAGACGGCCCGCGCGCGCTCGCCGAGCCGGAAAACTACGGAGTGCGCGCTAACGTGATGTGGAGCGCCACCATGGCGTTGAACGGCCTGATCGGCGCCGGCGTGCCGCAGGACTGGGCGACCCACATGCTGGGCCATGAGCTGACCGCAATGCACGATCTGGACCACGCACAGACGCTGGCGATCGTTCTGCCGGCCCTGTTGATCGAGAAAAAAGCGCAGAAGCGCGAAAAACTGCTGCAATACGCTGAACGCGTTTGGGGCCTGCGCGACGGCAGCGAAGACAGCCGTATCGACGGCGCCATCGCCGCCACCCGCGCCTTCTTCGAGCAAATGGGCGTGCCGACCCGCATGGCGGATTACCAGCTCGACGGCAGCTCGATCCCGGCACTGCTCGACAAGCTGCATCAGCACGGCATGACCGCACTGGGCGAACACCAGGACATCACCCTGGAAGTCAGCCAACGCATTTATGAAGCGGCGCGTTAATCGCAAACCGGCGATTTCCTGCTAGGCTTTAGTTTCTGTTTACCGTTTCTGCACCCTGCGCCCGACCGATCACCGGGCGCAGTTCAGCGCTTTCTCTGCGCTGCCGATCGCATCGCATGACCTCGTCTCGTTAATCTAATGGGAGAAAAACATGACCTGTACCAGACCGTGCCGCAACCGCTGAAATTTGGTTAGCAAACTCAGCACCACCCCGGTTTGCCAACTAGAATTTATTTATAGCCGTTTTCCGGCGCATGCTGTGCCGGGCAATCAGTTCACAAGGAGACGCGCATGACAACGCAACAACCCATCATCAAACTCCACGATGGTAATCTGATGCCGCAGTTGGGTCTCGGCGTTTGGCAGGCGAGTATTTCAGAGACCACCAATGCAGTGACCAAAGCGCTGGAAATTGGTTATCGCTCGATTGATACCGCTGCGATCTACAAGAACGAGGAAGGGGTCGGCGCCGCGCTGCAATCTGCCTCGGTGCCGCGCGAGCAATTGTTCATTACCACCAAACTGTGGAACGACGATCAGGGCGATCCGCAGGCCGCGCTGGAAACCAGCCTGGAAAAGCTCAAGCTGGACTATGTCGATCTGTATCTGATCCACTGGCCAAAACCGCAGCAGGATCAGTATGTCGACGCCTGGCGCGGGCTGATCAAGCTACGCGAACAGGGGCTGATCAAGAGCATCGGCGTGTGCAACTTCCACATTCCGCACCTACAGCGTCTGCTGGATGAAACCAGCATCGCACCGGTAATCAATCAGATCGAGCTGCACCCGCTGCTGCAACAGCGTCAGCTGCGCGCCTGGAATGCCACACATCATATCGCCACCGAGTCCTGGAGCCCGCTGGCACAGGGTGGCGAAGGAGTATTTGACCAGCAGGTGATCAAGCACCTGGCGGACAAATACGAGAAGACACCGGCGCAGATCGTGGTGCGCTGGCACCTGGACAGCGGTCTGATTGTGATCCCAAAATCGGTCACGCCGTCGCGCATCCGTGAAAACTTCGAGGTGTTTGATTTTAAACTGGATAAAGACGAACTGAGCGAGATAGCCAAACTGGATATCGGCAATCGCCTGGGGCCGGATCCCGAGTCGCTGTAATGTTCCCGGCCCTCTCCCCAACGAGAGGGCCATTTTATTTCCCCGCTATAGCTGCTCGCCGTTGGTGGCGATCACCCGCTGATACCAGCCAAAGCTCTGCTTCTTCTTGCGCGCCAGATTGTCGTTATGATCGACATAGACGAAACCGTATTGCTTCTGATAGCCGTTGAGCCAGGAAAGCAGATCGATAAACGACCAGGGATAATAACCGCGCACGTCGGCACCCTGTTCGATCGCCGCGCCGATCGCCTGAATATGATCGCGCAGATAATCAATGCGCGGCTGATCGCGCACCTCGCCGTCGACAATCGGATCCTTGGCCCCCAGCCCGTTCTCGGTGATGTAGAGGGGAATATTGCCGTAGCGTTTGACGATGCGGCCAATGGCGTCGGTCAGCCCTTGCGGGTAAACCTCCCAATCCCAATCGGTGTAAATGCCGTTCGGGTTGCGCACCAGTTTGAACAGCCCCTTAAAGCCCAGTTCGCGCCCGCTGCCCTTCTGGCCGCTGGTGTTGATGGCATAGCCGTCCACGTCGTCGTTATGCGCCACCATCTCACGCTTGTAGTAATTCAGGCCGATAAAATCGACGATGTTCTGCTTTAGCAGTTCTTCGTCACCCGGCGCGAAATACGGCACGCCAAACGCCTGCTGCGCCATCGCCAGCAGCTCTGCCGGGTATTCGCCCTTCAGCACCGGATCGTACAGCCAGTGGGTGAAGATCCCTTCGGCGATCTCGCAGGCGCGCCGATCCTGCGGCGAATCGCTGATCGGATCGTTAGGTTGCAGTACGTTGACGAAGCCGATCTGCCCGTCGATCTCCATTTCGCGGAAGCTTTTCACCGCCCGCGCATTGGCCAGAAACACGTGGTGGCAGGCCTGAATGCCCTTTTTCGGGTCGCTCAGTCTGGGTGGATGCGCGCCGGTCATGTAGCCCATACCGATAAACACGATGGTTTCGTTGAAGGTTGACCACAGCTCGACGCGATCGCCAAAACGCTGATAGCAAAGGCGAGCGTATTCATCGAAGGCGTCGACGATCTCACGCGATTCCCAGCCGCCGAACTGTTCCTGCAAAGCCTGCGGCAGGTCCCAGTGATAAAGGGTGATCATGGGTTTGATATTGTGCTTCAGCAGTTCGTCGATCAGTTCGCTGTAGAAGCGGATCCCGGCTTCGTTCACCTCTCCCCGCCCCTGCGGCAACAGCCGCGGCCAGGAGATCGAAAATCTATAGGTCTGCATGCCCAGTTCGGCCATCAGCGCCACGTCTTCCCGGAAGCGGTGATAATGATCGACCGCCACATCGCCGTTGGTGCCCTGATAGGTAGTACCGGGCAGATGGGAAAACAGATCCCAGTTGGACAGGCCCTTGCCGTCGGCATCATGGCCGCCCTCAACCTGATAAGACGCGGTCGCCGCGCCCCAGAGGAAATCCTTTGGAAATACGCTCATGCGGTTTGCACTCCGTTCTGCTCCAGCAATCGATAAATTCTGACCAGCTCTTCCACCAGATCGCGCGCCAGCATGGCGTTCATGATGTGGTCCTGCGCGTGCACCATAATCAGGTTGACCGGCAGCTTGCCTTCGCCCTCATCAAAGCCGATCAGCTCAGTCTGGGTCGCGTGGGCGCGCTTTGCCGCCAGTTGCGATTCCGCCAGCAGAATATCCACCTGATCCCACTGGTATTTACGCGCCGCGTACAACGCCTGCATGGCGCAGCTGCGCGCCTCGCCGGCATTGATAATCAGCTCCATTACCGCCGTTTCCATGTCGATCATTCAGTCACTCCTTGCGTTTGTTCGATCGGATCCGCTTCACTCACTTCCTGATCCAGCAGTTGCTGCTCATAGACTTTAAAGAACGGGTAATAAATCAGCGCCGATACCGCCGCCAGCAGCAGCACCAGCAGCGCTGCACGGAAATCCCAGCCGGTGGCCCAGGCTGCGCCAATCGGCGCCGGTGCGGTCCAGGGCACCACCGAGATCACCCGGCCGATCAGATCCAGTTTCACCGCCGCATAGGCGATGATCGAATTGACGATCGGCGCGGTGATAAACGGGATAAAGAAAGTGGGATTCATCACGATCGGCGTGCCGAAGATCACCGGTTCGTTGATGTTGAAACAGCTCGGCACCAGGCTCAGCTTGCCGATCGACCGCAGGTGCGCCGAACGGCTGCGCAGATAAAGCAGCACCAGCCCAAAGGTGGCACCGGAGCCGCCAATCACGATAAAGAAGGTCCAGAAAGCTTCCATAAAAATGTGCGGCAGCGGTTGGCCGGCCGCGAGCATATCCTGGTTGATGCCCAGATTGGTCAGCCAGAACGCCTGCAGCATGCCGGAGACAATCACCGCGCCGTGAATGCCGGCAAACCACAGCAGATGGCCGATCAGTACCGCCAGCAGGATCGCCGGCAACGAGTCGGCGGCGGAAATCAACGGCTGGAACAGCGCCATGATCGCCTGCGGCAACAGCAGGCCAAACTGGTGTTGCACCAGCAGGCTGAGCGGATACAACGTGATCACCACCGCCAGGATCGGGATCAGCAGATCGAACGACTGCTTGATTTTGGCCGGCACCTGCTCCGGCAGCGAGATACCGATATTGCGCACTTTAAGGAAACGGATCAGCTCGGTGGTGTAGACCGCCACCAGAATGGCGGTGAAGATCCCCACGCCGCCCAACGCGGCAGTCGGCAGCACCTTCTCGGTTTGCGGCGCGGCGATCAGTAAAAAAGACATCAGCGCCAGCATCGCCGCCATAAAGGGCTCCAGCTTATAACTCTGCGCCAGATTGTAGGCGATGGCGGCGGTAATATAGATCGACATAATGCCCATCGTCATATTAAACGGGGTAAGAATGGCGACCTGATGTTTTTCCGCAGCATTCAGCCACCATTGGGCTATTCCCCAACTGCTGTCGGCGGCAAAAGGCGGATAGGCGAAGACCAGTAAAAATGAGCCGACGATCATGAACGGCATGGCGGAAATAAAACCGTCGCGGATCGCCATAATATGGCGCTGGGTCGATAATTTACCGGCAATCGGGCTGATGCGGTTTTCGATGAAATTGAATGCGGCCTGGCTGATACTCATGGTTCAACCCTCGGGACGTTTGGTGAGTAATGGAGCAAAAAACGGCTCAGCCGGGGCCGGGAAACCAGGTACAACAGGGGTGGCGCGGCCCTGGTTCTCTCGGTGTCATGCGATCATCGCTAATGCTTCGGCCAAAATCTTATCGCCGCGCATCATGCCGTAATCCATGCTGTTAATAACCGCAATCGGTTTATTTTCCCGATCGGCGATCTTTTTAAAATCGGCCAGCTTATATTTTATTTGTGGCCCCAGCAGGCAGCATTGGTAATTAGCCAGCGTAGATTCGAATTCTTCTATACCCACGGCAATAATATCCACCTCAATTCCCTGCTGTTCGGCAGACTTTTTCATTTTATTCACCACCATACTGGTCGACATACCGGCAGCGCAGCAAAGAAATATCTTTTTCATCCGATCTCCTGAGGCTAATCGCGTACAAATGATTCAGTTGAGAAATGAGTATGGTGGTAAACCTGAAAAAACAGCAACCGGTTTCAGTAACCGGTTTCATCATTTAATCGGGTTATGTGAGGAAGATCCAGAATTGCCGCCAGCGATGAATTCATCATTGTGCGGCACAAGAAAACAGCCACTTTTTTGCTAAAGATCTTTTACCCGGCTGACGCTATCATGACGCACCTGAGGTTACCCCCCACTCAACTAAAGCACGGAGCACCATGAAATTTTCTCTACGGCAGTGGTCACGCCTGGGCATCGTCTGCGCGATGCTGGTATTGGCAGGCTGCGCCGGCAAAAAGCATCGCGTCAGTTACAATCCTCACGCCTACGACGACGCGATAGAAGATGCTGCCGATAAATACGGCGTCGACCAAAAACTGATCGCCGCGATGATTAAGGTAGAATCCGGCTTTAACCCAGAGGCGGTGAGTAAGTCCAATGCCATCGGTTTAATGCAATTGAAAGCCGACACCGCCGGCTGCGATGCCTATCGCTACAAAGGGAAACGCGGCTGCCCGGACGAAGACGATCTACTGGATCCCGATACCAACATCGATCTCGGCGCCGCCTATCTGGCCGTGTTGCAAAAACAGCAGCTTAGAGGGATCTACGATCCAGTGACTCTGCGTTACGCCACCATTATCGCCTACGTAAACGGCACAGGCGCGCTGTTACGGACCTTTTCCAGCAACCGCGAGCAAGCCATCTCGATGATTAACACTCTGTCGCCGGAAGCCTTTAACTGGCATGTGCGCAAATATCATCCCGCTCCGCAGGCGCCGCGCCATTTGATGAAGGTGGAAGCGGCCTACGAACAATTGTGATTTTCAAAAGCAAAAAAGGAGAACCCGAGGGTTCTCCTTTCGTTTAAGCACCTGACTCGGGCCGTTACGGCTTACCGTTGCGGATAGGCTTGCGCGGCGGCTTGTTCGACGGCGTGCGCTGCCGGGTAATGTCGGTATGCTTGGTCAGCGCCGGGCGAGTATGACGCTGCAGGCGTTTCGCTTCGCGCTGCTCGTCGATGCTTGGTGCCGGCACCAAGCACTCGCGGCGGCTGCCGATCAGGTGCTTCATGCCCATTTCTTCCAGTGCGGTGCGGATCATCGCCCAGTTAGCCGGGTCATGATAGCGCAACAGCGCCTTGTGCAGACGGCGCTGACGATCGCCGCGCGGCACTACCACGTCTTCCGACTTATACCCCACCTTGCTCAGCGGGTTCTTGCCGGTGTAATACATTGTGGTGGAGTTGGCCATCGGTGAAGGATAGAAGTTCTGCACCTGATCGAGGCGGAAACGGTTTTTCTTCAGCCACAGCGCCAGATTCACCATGTCCTCATCGCGAGTACCCGGATGCGAAGAGATAAAATACGGGATCAGATACTGCTCTTTGCCCGCCAACTTCGAATAATGGTCGAACAGCTGTTTGAACCGATCGTAGCTGCCCATGCCCGGTTTCATCATTTTCGACAGAGGCCCTTCCTCGGTGTGCTCCGGGGCGATCTTCAGATAGCCGCCGACGTGGTGGGTTGCCAGTTCTTTGATGTAGCGCGGATCTTCCACCGCCAGGTCATAACGGACACCGGAAGCGATCAGGATCTTCTTGACGCCCTCCAGCGAACGCGCGCGGCGATACAGGTTGATGGTCGGCTCGTGGTTGGTGTCCATGTAGGTGCAGATTTCCGGATAAACGCACGAGGCGCGGCGGCAGGTCTGCTCGGCGCGCGGGTTGGTGCAGCGCAGCATGTACATGTTGGCGGTCGGGCCGCCCAGATCGGAGATCACGCCGGTAAAGCCCGGCACCTTGTCGCGGATCTCTTCGATTTCACGAATAATCGAATCTTCCGAACGGCTCTGGATGATGCGCCCTTCATGCTCGGTGATCGAACAGAACGAACAACCGCCGTAGCAACCGCGCATGATATTGACCGAGAAGCGGATCATGTCGTAGGCCGGAATGGTTTCCTTGCCGTAGGACGGATGCGGAATACGCTGGTATGGCAGGGCAAACACGCTGTCCATTTCCGGCGTGGTCAGCGGGATTGCCGGCGGGTTGATCCACACATAGCGGTCGCCATGCGATTGCATCAGCGCACGGGCGCAGCCTGGGTTGGTTTCATGGTGCAGAATTCGCGAGGTGTGCGCATACAGCACTTTGTCGGCCTTCACTTTTTCGAAGGACGGCAACAGCACGTAGGTTTTTTCCCACGGCTTTGGCTTGGCGGCGCGCACGGTGACCGGCTTGGCTTCCGGCTCTGGCGTACCGCCGTCGGCGCACGGCAGATCCTCGCCGTAAGGGTTAGGGATGGGCTCAATGCGGCCCGGCTTGTCCAGACGGGTGGAATCTACGCCGGTCCAGCCCGGCAGCGCACCTTTACGCATCACCGCCGTGTTGCGGATATCGTGGATCTCGCTGATTTTTTCACCGGCAGCCAGGCGGTGCGCCACTTCCACCAGCGGACGCTCGCCGTTGCCGTAGATCAGCATATCGGCTTTGGAATCCACCAGCACCGAACGGCGCACGGTATCCGACCAGTAATCGTAATGCGCGATGCGACGCAGACTGGCTTCTATGCCGCCCAGCACGATCGGCACGTCTTTATAAGCTTCTTTGCAGCGCTGGCTGTACACCAGCGTCGCACGATCCGGGCGTTTGCCGCCCACGTTGCCGGCGGTATAGGCATCGTCGTGGCGCAGTTTGCGATCGGCGGTGTAGCGGTTGATCATCGAGTCCATGTTGCCGGCGGTGATGCCGAAGAACAGGTTCGGTTTGCCCAGGCGCATAAAGTCGTCTTTATTGCTCCAGTCCGGCTGCGCAATAATGCCCACGCGGAAGCCCTGCGCTTCCAGCATGCGGCCGATGATCGCCATGCCAAAACTCGGGTGATCGACATAGGCGTCACCACTGATAATGATCACATCGCAGCTGTCCCAGCCCAGTTGATCCATCTCTTCGCGCGACATCGGTAAAAACGGCGCGGTGCCATAACATTCGGCCCAATAAGGCTTATAGGAAAACAATTCACGGTCGGGTTGGATCAGGCTGGTCGTGCTCATTCTGGTGCTCTTTCACAGGTTAATTAATCGCCGGGCGGCGATTATACGCACTAGTGACAAAAAGAGCATGGTTATTTCACACATTAGTCACATCGCCAACCCGCTTGCCCCTCGACTCCGGGCGTTTGCGACGTCATCATAGCCTATCTGTCCGGCCCGATGGCCGGCAGCGGAGGACAAAATGAATGAGCTTTTAGCAGTAAAACCGGTTCTGGTGCTGGGCAGCGCAATCGGCGAAATCGATCTGGGGCAACAGCGGCAGATTGGCGGCAGTGCATTTAACGTGGCGCGCGCGCTAAGCCGCCTGCAGGTGCCGGTGGTCAATGGCATGCCGGTAGGCAATGGCGAATGGGGCGCGATGATTGAAGCCGCCATGAATGAACTCGGTCTGCCGGTGCTGCTGCGCCACGGCCAGAGGGATAACGGCCAGCGTCTTACGCAGCTGGAACCCTGCGGCAAGCGCACCTTTGTCAGGGTGCCGGGCTGCGAAACGCAGTGGAACAAGGCCCAGCTCGCCACGCTGCCGTTGACGCCTGAAACGCTGATCTACATTCATGGTGACGAACTGACGGGCGAGAGCGGTGAAGCGCTGCGCGACTGGCTGACACGGCTGCCGTTCGACCAATGGCGCCTGATCGATCCCGGCTCGCGGGTTGGCCTGCTGGATGCGGATTTCTTCGCCATGCTCAGCGACAGCGACACGGTACTGACACTCAATCGCAACCAGGCAACAACGCTGTGCGGCGAAGGCGACGTGCTCACTGCCGCACAACGCTTTGCCGCCGCGCACAATATTACGCTGATATGCCGGCTGGAGGGGGAAGGTGCATGGATTTGCGATGGCCGTAATCCGCCGCTGAACCTTGCCGCATCTCAGGCCCAGGCTGCGGATACTCTCGGTGCCGGCGACGCCCACTGCGCCGGTCTGTTGGCCGGTCTCTCCGCCGGCTGGCCACTGCCGCAGGCAGTCAGCCTGGCCAACCGCGTGGCCGCCTGCGTCGTGGCAAGCCAGGACGCCGCAGACGCGCCGAACTGGCAACGGCTGCAACAAAGCTTTCCCGAAAGCTGAAGCACAATGGGCGCACCTCTGCGCCCATTTCCTTGATCTAATGAGCGCGCTCTACCGGCCCGGCATGCTCCTCCGGCCGGTGCTGATAATGGAAGGTCAGTGCGAAGACCACACCCAGCACCAGCGTATACAGCGCGAAAACCAGCCAGATGCTCTGCCAGTCTTTTATACCGTTGCGGGTAAAGAAATCCACCACCTCGCCGCTGGCGATCGCCCCCAGATAAGCGCCCAGACCATTCACCATCGTCATGAACAGCCCCTGCGCGCTGGCACGGATACGGTGATCGGCCTCTTTCTCTACGAAGATCGCGCCGGAAATATTGAAGAAATCAAAAGCACAGCCATAAACGATCATCGAAAGCAGCAGCAACACGAAGCCAAAACCGACCGGGGTACCGTAGGCCAGGAACAGGAAGCGCAACGTCCAGGCTGCCATACTGATCAACATCACCTGCTTAATGCCGTATCTGCGCAGGAAAAACGGAATGGTGAGGATGAAAAACACCTCGGAAATTTGCGACAGCGACAGCAGCACCGCCGGGTATCTGACGCTGAAGCTGTCCTGGTACAGCGGGTTTTGCGCGAAATCGTGCAAGAACGGGTTACCGAAGGTGTTGGTCACTTGCAGCGCCGCGCCCAGCAGCATGGCAAACAGGAAAAACAGCGCCATGCGCCGTTGGCGGAATAATACCAGTGCGTCCAGCCCCAGTACGCTGAACCCGCTTTTTGATTTTTCCACTTTGCTGGTCGGGCAGTTCGGCAACGTCAGCGAATAGCCGGCCAGCAGCAGCGACACTCCGGAAGCCAGATACAGTTGCATATTGCTGAGTTCAATTTTGCTGAAACCGATCAACCACATCGCAACAATAAAACCCAGAGTGCCGTACACCCGCACCGGCGGGAAATCCTTCACCGTGTCGTAACCGTGCTTCTCCAGACAAAAATAGGCAATGGCGTTGGACAGAGAAATGGTCGGCATATACATCATGGCATTGAACAGCATGACCCAGAACATCATCATCGGCTGCTCAACCTGGGCGGCACAGTACAACGCGATCGCACCGAACAGATGACACAGCGCATACAGATAATTGGCTTTGACCCAGCGATCGGCAATGATGCCCGCCAGACCCGGCATAATCAACGCCGCTATGCCCTTGGCGCTGTACACCATACCTACCTGCATCCCGCTGAAATGCAAGGTGTTAATCATGTAAGATCCCAGCGTGACCAGCCAGGCGCCCCAAATAAAAAACTGCAAAAAAACCATTACCTTCAGTCGCGTTTTTATTGCCATCACCATCACCTTATTATTTTGATTGAAACGATGATTCGCGCGGCAAGGTCCCTGCACCCTGCCGCGGGGTTTACAGCATTAAAGCGTTTTGAAAAACTCACGGATCAGGCGCATAAAATCGTCGGCCGCCAGCGCGGCGCAGCTCAGGGTTTGTTCATGGGAGAGCGGCGTATCGGACAGCCCTTCGGCGTAGTTGGTCATCGCCGACACCACCAGCACCTTCAGGCCACAGTGGCGAGCCGAGAGCACTTCCGGCACGATCGACATGCCGACCACGTCGCACCCCAGCGTCTGCATCATGCGAATTTCCGCCGGGGTTTCGAAATTAGGCCCGGTGTAGGCGGCAAAGACCCCTTCGGCCAGCGGAATGCCCGCGCGCTCGGCTACCTGCGCCAGTTGGCCGCGCAGTTCGCGGTCATAGGCGTTGGCCAGGCTGAAGAAGCGTGGACCGAAACGCTCATCGTTGTCGCCAACCAGCGGCGATTCAGGCATAAAGTTGATGTGATCGGTAAGTGCCACCAGGCTGCCCGGCGGCACCGACTGGCGCAACGAGCCGGCGGCGTTGGTTGCCAGCAAGAATTCGCAACCCAGCAGTTTGAACGTGCGCACAGCGGTGGTCATCACCTGCATGCCGCGCCCTTCGTAGTAGTGCCCGCGGCCTTTCATGCACAATACCGGCACGCCTTCCAGCCAGCCTGCGACCAGTTGCCCGGCGTGGCCCGCAACGCCGCTGACCGGGAACCCAGGCAGCTCAGCGTAGTCGACGATCAGGGTGTCGGTCATCACCTCCGCCAGCGCGCCCAGCCCGGAACCCAGTATCAGCGCGGCGCGCGGCTGGAAGCTCGGCAGGCGGCGGCGGATCGCTTCGGCACAGGAAAAAGCATCTTCTTGATTAAACATAGTATTCTCTTCTGTGGGAGGGTGAAATAATCCCCATAGTAGAGAGCGATGCGCGACGGCGACCAATACATTATTGGCAGCCGATTTATTCCGTTTACCTATAAATTGGTAGCACCAGGAGGCCATCATCAGCATAAAATCGCCCCGGCAACTGCCGGATCCCAGCCGGATTAACTTCCGCCTGCTGCACTATTTCCGCGTCGTGGCGGAGGAAATGAACTTCACCCAGGCGGCGCTACGGCTGAATATTTCGCAACCGCCGCTCAGCAAGCACATTAAAGAACTGGAGAGCCAACTCGGCGTCGCGCTGTTCAAGCGCACCACCCGTTCGATGTCGCTGACGCTGGCCGGCCGCACGCTGTTTCGCAACGTCGAGATGCTGTTGGATCAGGCCGGTCATGCGCTGAATCAGGTGCAACAGTTAGGCCGTGGCGAGGCCGGTCATATGGTGGTCGGTATGGTCGGCACCTCGGTGTGGGGCGGGTTGATCCCGGCGTTGAAGCGCTTTGCCGGGCAAACGGACAACGTCACCTGGGCGTTGAACGAGCTGACGCCCAGCCAGCAGATCGCCGCGCTGCAAAAGCGTCATATCGATATTGGCGTCTGGCGGGAGGCCAGGGAACAGGCATTGCCGGGGTTGGCCTGCCAGCTGTTGGCGCGGGAGAATATTGCGGTGGTGCTGCCGCTCGATCACCCGCTGGCACAGGCGGAAAGCCTGCCGTTGGCGGCACTGCAGCATGACAAATTCATGGTCCTGCCGCCGCACGAGGCCAGCCTGGGACTGTATTTGCACAACCTGTGCCTGCAGCAAGGTTTCAAACCGGACATCGCCTATCAGGTCAATGAGCCGCAAACCCTGATGGCGCTGGTGGCCGAAGGTTATGGCATCACGCTGTTGCCGGACAGCTACGGCCGCATTCCGTGGCCCGGCGTGCGGTTCTGCCCGCTGCAGCAGGCGCCGTCAGCGGATTTGTACGCCATTTATCATGCCGAGAGCGCCACGCCGGTAGTGCAGGCGTTTCTGGACATGCTGCGTGCGGCCCCTGACGGCGCCGCACAGGGCCGGCTTAAGGTGCCGGCTGTACCATAAACTGGCCGGCGGTACCGCGATCCGCCATCTCCAGCGTCTGGCTGTAGAACAGGAACGGGAAGTGCTCCGAGGTGGACTGATTGAAGTAAACCAGCAACTCGACGTCGCCGTCGACCCATACGGTGTCCTTCCAGCCGCGATCTTCCGCCATCGGCTGCGCGCCATTGACGCGTTTCACCAGGAACTGCACGCCCTGAATGTGGAACGCCTGCGGCGTATCCGCGTGAATGTTCCAGCGCTCCCAGGTGCCCTGCTGCGTTTGCACATCGATGCGGTTCATGTCCCAGATAGCGCCGTTGATCCCTGGCTGGCTGTCGCCCAGACGGAATTCGCGGGTGCGGCTGGCGCTGCCGTCCAGCAGTTGATCCGCCAGCAGGCGCATCGGCAGGTTATCGGTCACCAATGGCAACAGGCCGGTAGGCCTCAGCGTCAGCACCTGGGTGGAGACCAGAATGCTCGAAGGTTCAAACAGGCCGCGCAGGCGGTCCATCATGCCCGCCGCTTCACCGGCGGTGATGGTTACCTCATCGCCTTTTGACATATCGACCAGCACTTCACGGCGTTCGCCCGGCGCCAGCGAAAGCTGCTGCACCGCCACCGGCGCAGGCAAGAAACCCTGATCGCTGGCGACAACGTTGAACGGCCGGCCGTCGCTCAGTTGCAGCATGTAGCGGCGCGAGTTAGAGGCATTAAGCAGGCGCAGGCGCACCCAGCCGCGAGAAACCTCGACGTAAGGATTTTGCACACCGTTGACCAGCAGCGTGTCACCGATAAAACCGCCCTGCGACGGCGGATCGTATTCCGGCGTACCGAAATTATCCAACCGTTTGTCCTGAATGATCAGCGGGAAGTCATCAACGCCGTAGTGGTTTGGCAGCGGCAGCGCTTTGCTGACCTCATCCTCAACCAGCCACAGCCCGGTCAGGCCATTGTAAACGTGCGGCGCCATGCGGTTCGGCGTGCTGGCGTGATACCAGCAGGTGGCCGCACTCTGGCGAATAGGCAACACCGGCGACCAATCGACGTTAGGCGACATCATGCGCGGCGCGCCGCCCATCAGGGTGCCAGGCACCTGCAGGCCGCTGATGGTCATCGCCACCGGTTCCGGCAGACGGTTGCTGTAGATCAGCTTGACGTCGTCCCCGTTATAAACCCGCACCGTCGGCCCAAGATACATGCCGTTAATGCCCCACACCGACGCCTTGCGGTTATCCATAAACGCCCAGTGGGCGCGCTGCAAGGTTAAAAACAGCGGCTGACCGCGGCGGGATTCCAGCAGCGGAGGAATCGGTAATGGCGTCTGCGTTCCGCTCGCCTCAGCCCTCAGCGGCACGGCTCCTGCGCACAGCGCCAAGCCCGATGCCTGAATAAACTGACGTCGACTGAGTGACATATTTTCTCCATGAAAAGCAATGACTAAACCGTGTGCAAAGACCGGGCCCCTGTTAATCAGATTAGCAGGAGCCCAGGCGTTAACGGCATCAAGCGCCGTTTAAAAGTTCATTCTTTGAAGCCGGAGGGAATATTATTTTCCGGCCGCATTGCGCTGAGCGACTTCTTCGTCCAGCTCGGCGATCTTCGCCAACATCAGCTCATGGCAATGGGCCGCCAGCTCACGCACATTTTCTCTGCCGTAATTGCTGATGTCGATCGGTTCCAGTATTTCTACGATCGCATGACCATTATTCCAACGGTTAAGATTAATTTTACCGGTGGTGGTAGAAACGCAGATCGGCACAATCGGCACCCCAGCGGCGATTGCCGCGTGGAATGCACCGGTTTTAAACGGCATCAGCCCGCGCCCGCGGCTGCGGGTGCCTTCCGGAAACATCCAGATCGAGATATCTTTCTTCTTGAACTGTTCGGCTACCTGAGCAATGGTGCCATGCGCTTTGGCGCGGTTATCCCGATCAATCAGCAGGTTACCGGTCAGCCAATACAGCGGGCCAAAAAAGGGAACCCACAACAGGCTTTTTTTGCCGACGGTCACGGTTCGCGGCTGCACGGCTTTGGCGGCCGTTACCATATCGTAGTTATTCTGATGGTTAGCGATATAAATGCAGTTGCCGTTTTTGGCGGCCTCGGCCGGTACGCGGACTTCTACTTTCAAACCGAATAACCCGGACAGACGGCCAAACAGATGACCGAACGTCGCCACATGGCGGGGATCGCGGGGACGGAATAATAAACAGTAAATAGAACCGAAAATGCACACCAGAAGACAATACAGAGTGGCGAGCACGGCACGTAAAATTAATAACATAACAACCTCATTAGCACACTGCCGACGCAGCCTGAAGCGCTACGCAGATCCCTTTATCCCCTTCATACTTGAAGCTGCATCTGTGTTGGCTGCGTCCGCGCACCCCAATCACTTAGTTTACTAAGCTCCTGGGGATTTACGGCCTTGCCGCCTTGATGCAACTCCAATTATTTTGGGTAAACTCATTCTTTGATTGCAGAGCCGAAAACCTGCCCTGCATTTTTTTCTATTTTCCCGCCAGCCGACGATACGCACAATAATTTTATGCAGAGAAATGTTAACTATTTGAAAATAATTGCCGGTGGCGGGAAATAAAGCGGGCGCAGCATGCTGCGCCCGTTTGTTATGCCGTCAGCTTACTCTTCGCTGTCGCCCGCAGGCGCACGCGCCGGTGCATCGATTTCTACGCGATCGATACGCTGCAAGCCACGTGGCAATGAGGTGCCTTTACGGCCGCGCTCCGCACGGAATTTCTGCAAGTCTTCCGGACGCAGCGTCAGCTTGCGTTTACCCACATGCAAGGTCACGGAGGTTTGCGGTGGCAGCACGAACAACCATGTCAGCTTGTCTTCGCCGGAAGCGGCCTGCGCCGCCGGGATGGAAACAATCTTGTTGCCCTTGCCCTTCGACAACTGTGGCAGATCGGCAACCGGGAACAGCAACATGCGTCCGGCAGCAGTGATCGACAGCAACATGTCGTCGTCGCCGTGGATCTCCATCGGTGCCAGCGCTTTGGCGTTGTCCGGCAGAGTGATCATCGCCTTACCGGCACGGTTGCGCGCCACCAGATCGTTGAAGGTGCAGACAAAACCGTAGCCGGCGTCAGAGGCCATCAACAGTTTCTGATCGTCCGCCGCCATCAGCACTTGCTCAATGGTCGCGCCCGGCGGTGGCGTCAGCTTGCCGGTTAACGGCTCGCCCTGCCCGCGCGCCGAAGGCAGCGTCAACGGATCGAGCGCGTAACTGCGCCCGGTGGAGTCGATAAATACCACCGGCTGGTTGGTTTTGCCGCGCGCCGCGCTGCGGTAGCTGTCGCCGGCTTTGTAGCTCAGGCCGCTTGGATCGATATCGTGGCCCTTGGCGCTACGCACCCAGCCCATTTCCGACAGTACGATAGTCACCGGCTCGGACGGCACAAAGTCATGCTCGCTCATCGCCTTGGCTTCCGCACGCTCGGTAATCGGTGAGCGGCGATCGTCGCCATAGGCCTGCGCATCGGCCTGGATCTCTTTCTTGATCAGGGTGTTCAGCTTGCGTTCAGAAGCCAGCAATGCCTGGAGGTGATCGCGTTCTTTGGCCAGCTCATCCTGCTCGCCGCGGATCTTGAACTCTTCCAGCTTCGCCAAATGGCGCAGTTTCAGCTCGAGGATCGCTTCCGCCTGGGTGTCGGAAATGCCGAAACGCTGCATCAGCACCGGCTTGGGTTCGTCTTCGCTGCGGATGATGTGGATCACTTCATCGATATTGAGGAACGCCACCAGCAAACCTTCCAGAATGTGCAGGCGTTTCAGCACTTTTTCCAGACGGTAATTCAGACGGCGGCGCACCGTGTCGCGACGGAATGCCAGCCATTCGGTAAGGATTTCCACCAGCCCTTTGACCTGCGGGCGGTTGTCCAGACCGATCATGTTCATATTGATGCGGTAGCTGCGTTCCAGATCGGTGGTGGCGAACAGGTGGTTCATCACCTGGTCCAGATCGATACGGTTGGAGCGCGGCACAATCACCAGCCGCGTCGGATTCTCGTGATCGGATTCGTCACGCAGATCTTCCACCATCGGCAGCTTTTTGGCGCGCATCTGGCTGGCAATCTGCTCCAGCACCTTGGCGCCGGAAACCTGGTGCGGCAAGGCGGTGATCACCGCGCTGCCGTCCTCTTTTTTCCATATGGCGCGCATGCGCACCGAACCGCGGCCGTTCTGGTAAATTTTACGGATTTCATCGCGCGGCGTAATGATTTCGGCTTCGGTCGGGAAGTCCGGGCCCTGCACGTACTCGAGCAACTCCTCGAGCCCTGCGCCGGGTTTGTCGATCAACGCCACCACGGCGGCAGCCACTTCCCGCACGTTGTGTGGCGGGATGTCGGTCGCCATGCCGACGGCAATGCCGGTGGTGCCGTTCAGCAGGATGTTGGGCAGGCGCGCCGGCAACATCTTCGGCTCCTGCATGGTGCCGTCAAAGTTCGGCACCCAGTCAACGGTGCCCTGGCCCAGTTCGGCCAGCAGCACTTCCGCGTATTTGGACAGGCGGGATTCGGTATAACGCATCGCCGCGAAGGATTTCGGATCGTCCGGCGCACCCCAGTTCCCCTGGCCGTCTACCAGCGGATAGCGATAAGAGAACGGCTGCGCCATCAGCACCATAGCTTCATAGCAAGCGCTGTCGCCGTGCGGATGGTATTTACCCAGCACGTCACCCACGGTACGGGCGGATTTTTTGAATTTGGCGCTGTTGTTCAGCCCCAGCTCGGACATGGCGTAGATGATGCGCCGTTGTACCGGCTTTAGACCATCGCCAATGTACGGCAACGCCCGATCCATGATGACGTACATGGAATAGTTCAGATAGGCGTTTTCAGTGAATGTGTGCAGCGGTAAACGCTCTACACCGTCATGAGTCAGATCACTCATTACTCAATTATCCTCAGACCGTGGCTTGGCAATCCCTGGACGACAAAGGGTATAGCTTGTCGATTCTGTCGGCGATAGTAACCCATCAGCGGGGTAGCTGTCACAGTTGGCGCAGCAATCGCCCGGTGAAGCCGGTTCAACCGCCGATTTTATGCAAAAATTCATTACCTGGTAGCGCCTTTATTGACTCACAGTCAACACTGTTGTGCGCTGGATCCCATTTTTACGGCTATTGCTAACGATTACACTCCCTGTCAACGAAATGCTTTCTGTGCTCAAACGCGGAAAGCCGTACCCATTTTAACTCTGACAGGAGCCGCGAAAATGAGCAACATCCTGATTATCAATGCTAAAAAGCAATTCGGCCATTCCAACGGCGAACTTAACCAAACGCTGAGCGACGTGGCGGAAAGTTTCTTGCGCGACGTGAAACACGATGTGCAGGTCACCGTGGTCGACGACGGCTATGATATCGAAGCCGAAGTGCAGAAATACCTGTGGGCCGACGTGGTGATTTATCAGATGCCGGGCTGGTGGATGGGTGAGCCCTGGATCCTGAAAAAATACATCGATGAAGTGTTCACCGCCGGGCACGGCAGCCTGTACGCCAGCGACGGTCGCACCCGCGCCGACGCCGGCAAGAAATACGGCTCCGGTGGCCTGATCCAGGGCAAGAAATACCTGTTGAGCCTGACCTGGAACGCGCCGCTGGAAGCCTTTACCGATCCGCAGCAGTTCTTCCACGGCGTGGGCGTTGACGGCGTTTACCTGCACTTCCACAAGGCCAATCAGTTCCTGGGCATGGAAGCGCTGCCGACCTTTATCTGTAACGACGTGATTAAACAACCTGATATCGACAGCGATATCGCACGTTATCGCGCGCACCTGGCAGAAATTTTTGCTTAACTAAGGCCGCGTAAGCGCATAAATCCGCATAAATCAATGAGGTTGTGATGATCACCGTAATTGCAGAAATCAAGACCAAACCGGGCCACCGTGAAACGGTGCTCAAAGCGATCGAGAAACTGATCCCGTTGGTGCTGGCGGAAGAGGGTTGCGGCGAATATACGCCGATGATCGACAGCCATACTCAGGCACCATGGCAGAAACTGTCGCCGGACTCGGTGTTTATGCTGGAAAAATGGGAAAGCCAGGCGCACCTGGAAAAACATCTGGATATCGCTCACATGCACAAGCATCGCGATACCATTAAAGACAGCGTGGTTGGCGTAACCATTCACGTGCTGGGTAACGCGCTGTAATGCCCGGGGCCGCTCTGGCCCCTACAGCGTCTGCGCGTCGATATGCGCGCTGACGTAGTCCAGAAAACAGGTAATACGCGCCGCCAGCTGGGTATTGCGGTAATACACCGCATTAATCGGCTGGCGCACATCCAGCGTGTCCTGCTCCAGCAACTGCACCAACCGCCCGCTGCGCTGATCGTCACGCGTCATGAAATCCGCCAACTGCACTATCCCTTCGCCACGTAACGCCAGTTGCCTTAGCGTTTCGCCGCTGGATGCCGAGAGAGTCGGCGTGATGGCGAAATGCGGCGCCTGAGGGTTGCGCAGCGGCCACAGATTGAGTGATTCCGGTTGGGTAAAGCCGAGCAGGCAATGGTCGCGCAGCGCTTCCACATTGTTCGGGGTGCCGTAACGTTCAAGATAATCCGGACTGGCGAGAATACGCAAACGGCTGGCCCCCAGCAGACGCGCATGAATGGTTGAATCGCGCAATATGCCGATGCGAATGGCGATGTCGGTACGCTTCTCCAGCAGATCGATAATCAGGTTGTCGGTATTCAACTCCAGCTCGATCTGCGGATAACTTTGGCGAAATCCCGCCACCAGCGGCACGATCACGTGTTCCATAAAGGGGGCGGCGGCGTTGACCCGCAATTTGCCGGCCGGGATCAGCCTGCGCAGCGCCATCTGCTCTTCGGCGTTCTCCACCGAACGGATAATGTCGCGCGCATGACCAAGAAAGCTTTGGCCTTCTTCGGTCAGCTCAAGCCGGCGCGTGGTGCGGCGCATCAGGGTGGTGTCGAGTTTCTTTTCCAGGCGACTGAGCGCGCGGCTGATGCCGGACGTGGTTTGGCCGAGCTGTTCAGCGGCGGAGGTAATGGAGCCGCTGTCGACCACGGAGGTAAACGCCAGCAATTCTTCGAGGGTGATTTTCATGCATTCCGCCCAGAGTGGTCGGGTGCGGCTTGCCGCGCCCCTGCGGGAAGAAGGCCCGGCACAGAAGCCGGGCCTGACAAGAGATCAGACTCAGACGGAAAGATCGGCCATATCGCCTTTGTCCTGCAGCCAGTTACGGCGATCTTCAGAACGTTTCTTGGCCAGCAGCATGTCCATCATCGCCAGCGTCTGGGCCACATCGTCATCGTTCACCGTCAGCTGTACCAGACGACGGGTGTTCGGATCCAGAGTGGTTTCACGCAGTTGCAGCGGGTTCATCTCGCCCAGCCCTTTAAAGCGCTGAACGTTCGGTTTGCCCTTTTTGCGCTTCAACTGTTCCAGCACGCCGGCTTTCTCTTCTTCATCCAGCGCGTAGAACACCTCTTTACCGAGGTCGATGCGATACAGCGGCGGCATTGCCACGTACACATGGCCGCCCTTCACCAGCGAACTGAAATGGCGCACGAACAGCGCGCACAGCAGCGTGGCGATGTGCAGGCCGTCGGAGTCCGCATCCGCCAGGATACAGATTTTGCCGTAACGCAATTGGCTGAGATCTTCGCTGTCCGGATCGATGCCGATCGCCACGGAAATGTCATGCACCTCCTGCGAGGCCAGCACTTCGTCCGAGGACACTTCCCAGGTATTCAGGATCTTGCCCTTCAGCGGCATGATGGCCTGATACTCGCGATCGCGAGCCTGCTTGGCTGAACCGCCCGCCGAGTCCCCTTCCACCAGGAACAGTTCGGTCATGTTCAGATCCTGCGACGTACAGTCCGCCAGTTTACCCGGCAGAGCCGGGCCGCTGGTCAGCTTCTTGCGCACCACTTTCTTGGCGGCGCGCAGACGGCGCTGGGCGCTGGAAATAGCCAGCTCGGCCAGCTGTTCCGCCGCCTGTACGTTCTGGTTCAGCCACAGGCTGAAGGCGTCTTTCACCACGCCGGAAACGAAGGCCGCGCACTGGCGCGACGACAGGCGTTCTTTGGTCTGCCCGGCGAACTGCGGATCCTGCATCTTCACCGACAGCACGTAGGCGCAGCGGTCCCAGATGTCTTCGGCGGACAGCTTCACGCCGCGCGGCAGGATATTGCGGAACTCGCAGAATTCGCGCATGGCGTCCAGCAGCCCCTGACGCAGGCCGTTAACGTGGGTGCCGCCCTGCATGGTCGGGATCAGGTTAACGTAGCTTTCCGTCAACAGCTCGCCGCCTTCAGGCAGCCACAACAGCGCCCAATCCACCGCTTCGGTATCGCCGGCGAAGTTGCCGATAAACGGCGCTTCCGGCAGGGTGATCAGGCCGTTGACCGCTTCCATCAGGTAATCGGTCAGACCATCCTGATAGCACCAGCGCTGCTCGGTGTTGTTCAGCTTGTCGATAAAGTAAATTTCAACGCCGGGGCACAGTACCGCTTTGGCTTTCAGCAGGTGGCTCAGGCGCGAAACCGAGAAGCGAGGGCTGTCGAAGAACTTTTCGTCAGGCCAGAAGTGGATGCTGGTGCCGGTATTGCGTTTGCCGCAGCTGCCGGTCACCGCCAGTTCTTGCACCTTGTCGCCGTTTTCGAAGGCGATGCTGTAGACGTTGCCGTCACGCTTAACGTTGACTTCCACCCGCGTCGACAGGGCGTTAACCACCGAAATCCCCACGCCGTGCAGGCCGCCGGAGAACTGGTAGTTCTTATTGGAGAATTTACCGCCCGCGTGCAGACGACACATGATCAACTCAACCGCCGGGACGCCTTCTTCAGGGTGGATATCCACCGGCATACCGCGGCCGTCGTCGATCACTTCCAGTGACTGATCGGCGTGCAGAATCACGTCGATGCGCTTGGCATGGCCTGCCAGGGCTTCATCGACGCTGTTATCGATCACCTCTTGGCCGAGGTGATTTGGGCGCGTCGTGTCGGTATACATGCCGGGACGACGGCGCACTGGTTCCAGACCGCTGAGGACTTCAATGGCATCAGCGTTATAGGTGGATTGAGTCATCGTTGAATTTTTTTCGTGGTTAGAAGGAAGGTGCCTATACCCGTCGTCTTTCAAGCCGCAGGATATAACTCGCTTATTCACACAGCGTTTAGCCCTAAAAAATCCACAATTTGGGGGAAGTAGTGCTCGAAACCGACGAAGGCGTGGTTTCCACCCGACTCCACCGTTTGCCGGCACGCAGTGTAATAGGCCACCGCCTGCCCATAATCGAGAATTTCATCGCCCGTTTGTTGCAGCAACCAGATTAAATCCGGTGACTCCAAGGGATCGATCTGCATCGTTTTCAGATCGTAAACGTGACGTGACTCTAACACATATTGTTGACCGGTGTAGGGGTTCTCGTTTTTGCCAAGGTAGTCAATCAACAGCTCAAACGGCTTCACAGCGGGGTTAACCACTACCGCCGGCAGTGAAAAACACTGAGAAAGCCAGGTGGCATAGTATCCGCCCAGCGAGGAACCCACTACGCCCAGCGTCTGCCCGGCGCGCTCCATCACCATATTCTCAAGCATCTCGGCGGCATCGGCCGGGAAAACCGGCAATTGCGGCACCAGCATCTCGATGTCCGGGTGGTTCTCCGCCAGCCACGCCTTGAAAGAGGTTGCCTTGGCCGAGAGCGGCGAACTGTTAAAACCGTGCAAATAAAGTAGCGTCGACATCAGTACCCTTCCGAATCCATGTCGGGGCGAAAATCATCGTTTTCCAAGCGGAAAACCTGGGTCTCGACGCGACCGTCCGGCAGCAGATCGAGATAGCGCCAGCCGGGCGAAACGTCGTCGATGGTAAAATTGGTGCAGTGCGGCTTGAATTGCACGCAGGTGGAAGGCGATGCCAGCAAACGGCGGCCCTGCCATTCCAGATCCAGATCCTGGTGAATATGCCCGCACACCACGGTGTTTACTTTCGGGTAGCGCAACAGCACCGCGCCCAACATGTGCGGGTTGCGCAAGCTGTGCTGATCGAGCCAGGTGCAACCGGAAGGCAACGGATGATGATGCAGCAACAGTAACGTATAACGCTCGGGATGGGCCTGCAGGCAGCGCTCCATCCACTCGAGCTGGTAGTCGCTCAACTCACCGTGCGGCACGCCAAACACCTGGCTGTCCAGCAGCAACACCTGCCAGTTCTCGCCCAACAGCACATGCTTTGACGGGGCAATGCCAGCGGCGGCCAGCGCATCGACCATCGCCGGCTGAAAATCATGGTTGCCCGGCAGCCAGACACAAGGTGCAGGCAACCGCGCAATACCTTCGGCAAAGTGCCGGTAAGCAGCCAGCGAATGATCCTGAGCCAAATCGCCGGTGGCGACGACCAGATCAAAATCGCGCTGCTGCGCCATAATGGCGTCCAGCACCGCGTGGTAGCTGCGATAGGTATTGATGCCGAGCAAGGTCTCGTTTTCGCCGGCAAAAAGGTGGGTATCTGTTATTTGCAGAATCCTGACCCTGGCCCCACTTGCCACGGTCAGTTTAAACAGGCTTTCCAAATGGTGTCCTTTGTTATTTCAGTCTACCTAACAAACCGGAACCGCCATTGCTCCATGCGCCAAACAGTAGCGCAACCAATCAGCAAGAAACTGGTTAATTTGATGCTTTTCGTCGCGTTGATGCAACTTTTTATTGGGATAATCATAACGCGCTTTAAAGCGGTAGATCTGCTGACTGGAACACACTTCCGCAACCATCGCGTCATGATACAGCCGCACCGTCATGGCGGGCAGGCTCCAATAGCTGACCGCCGGCGCGGTCTGCTCTATCTGCACCAACGAGGTGTAGCGCGTGGATTCAACAATAGTCAGACGATAGCTGGCGCCGTTCACCTGATAAGTCACCGTTTCGCCCACTTCATCGTTGCGCGGCAGCAAGCGACGCAATTGCGCGAAGTTGGTTTCACACAATCTCATCATTTCCGGGAAATCAGGGGTATAGCGCTGTTTCATTGGTTGGCCCACTCTTTTCTTAACGATTCATGGTGCAACGCCAGCCACTGCAATGCAATCACAGATGCGGCGTTATCAATCGCGCCTTCTTCAACCCAACGGTAAGCCTGTTCGCGGCTGACGACGTGGACACGGATATCTTCATGCTCTTCTTCCAACCCATGGATGCCTTCGGCAGTGGTCGCGTCCACCTCGCCCACCATGATTGACAACCGTTCGCTGGTGCCGCCGGGGCTTGCCAGGTAGCTCAGCACCGGTTTGCAGCGCCCGACCTCGACGCCGGCCTCTTCCTGCGCTTCACGGCGGCATACGTCTTCGACGCTCTCGCCGGTTTCGATCATACCCGCCACCATTTCCAGTAGCCAGGGGGAGCTACTGGTATCGACCGCGGCGATCCGCAGTTGTTCAATCAGCACCACCTCGTCACGCACCGGGTCATAGGGCAGCAGCACCGCCGCATGGCCGCGTTCGAAAATCTCGCGCTTCACCTCTGGGCTCATGTCGCCGTTGAACAAGCGATGGCGGAACCGATAGAGATTGAGTGAAAAAAAACCACGGTAAAGCGTCTCACGTGCAATAATTTCTACATCATTTTTATCGAGAGTAACGGGCGACGGCTGTGAGTGGTTCATAAGCGAATTCTCCTGCGTGAGTATGCCGATAAAATAAACAGTTTTGATGACAGAAACGGCGGGGTAATCTTCCGCAGCTTTATGCTAGATTGTGAACCATGATATCAGGTGTAACGTGCTCGGCCAGTTGAACTAAAGTAAACACGGCAGTCTGAAAGGCAAAAGATACGCGAGATGGCACATTCAGCCACCTTATGCGAACAACAGACTCTGCTAGAATCGGCAACTATTTCGTCTATCGTCAGCGCTAACATAGCAATATTGCTGCACAACAAGGAATGCAAATGAAGAAACTGCTCCCCCTTCTTATCGGACTGAGCCTGGGCGGCTTCAGTGCAATGAGCCAGGCAGAGAACCTGCTGCAGGTTTACAAACAGGCCAGGGAAAGTAATCCGGATCTGCGCAAGACTGCCGCTGACCGTGACGCCGCATTCGAAAAAATCAACGAAGCGCGCAGCCCGCTGCTGCCGCAGTTGGGTTTGAGCGCCGGTTATGACCGTAGCTATGGCTATCGCGACAATCGCGACCAAAACGGCAACACCACCAGCGGTTCGCTGGCGCTGACCCAAACCATTTTCGACATGTCGAAATGGCGCGCGCTGACGCTGCAGGAAAAAACCGCCGGTATCTCCGACGTAACCTTCCAGACCTCGTCGCAACAGCTGATCCTCGACACCGCTACCGCCTATTTCAACGTGCTGAGCGCGATTGACTCGCTGTCCTATACTCAGGCGCAAAAACAGGCGGTTTACCGCACGCTGGATCAAACCACCCAACGCTTTAACGTGGGCCTGGTGGCGATCACCGACGTGCAGAACGCCCGTTCCAACTACGACACCGTGCTGGCGTCCGAAGTGACCGCTCGCAACACCCTGGATAACGCACTGGAAAAACTGCGCCAGGTGACCGGCACCTTCTACCCAGAGCTGGCCTCGCTGAATACCGACCGTTTCAGCACCCAGCGTCCGGAAGCGGTGAATAACCTGCTGAAAGAAGCCGAAAGCCGCAACCTGAGCCTGCTTTCCGCCCGTCTGAGCCAGGATCTGGCGCGCGAGCAGATCAAATCAGCGCAAACCGGCTATATGCCGACCGTTGATTTCAGCGCTTCAACTGCCGTGTCCAACAACAGATACAGCGGTTCCCGTAGTATTTCTACGGATAACGATGCCGGCGAGAACAAAGTGGGGCTGAGCTTCAATCTCCCGCTGTACAGCGGCGGCCAGACCAACTCACAGGTGCAACAGGCGCAGTACAACTTCGTCGGCGCCAGTGAGCAACTGGAAAGCGCGCACCGCAGCGTAGTGCAGACCGTGCGTTCGTCATTCAACAACGTGAACGCCTCGATCAGCAGCATCAACGCCTACAAACAGGCCGTGGTCTCTGCCCAGAGTTCATTGGATGCAATGGAAGCCGGCTATCAGGTGGGTACTCGTACCATCGTTGACGTGCTGGATGCTACCACCACGCTGTATAACGCCAAGCAGCAGCTCTCCAGCGCGCGTTATACCTATCTGATCAACCAGTTGAACATCAAGTCCGCACTCGGCACGCTGAATGAAAATGACCTACTGTTACTGAACGGCGCGTTAGGCAAACCGATTTCTACCTCGCAGGATGTTGTAGCGCCGCCGACCACCGCGCAAGACGCTTACGCGGAAGGTTATAACGGCAATGCCCCTGCGCCGCAAACGGCTGCACCGGCACCGGTCGCTACCCGCGCATCTGCGCCGGCGATCACCACCACCCAGCCGGCGCGCAGCAACAGCGGTAACCCATTCCGCAACTGATTCACGCACTGCTGAACACGGGGCCCGGCATCTGCCGAGCCCCGTTTTTTTTTGCCGCAACGCCGGTTCTGCCCACCGCCTCACAGCCAGCACCCCGCCCTGCGGTGGTATCATCGGCGCCACTGCCTTATCTCAGTCCGGATGGGATCCCATGGAGAACACCTCAAGCTGGCAACAGTTGATGGCCGATGGCGCATTGCCGCCCGCACAGCGCCCTGCACCGGCAATCTATGCTTCCTGGCTGCGCTGTCGCAGCCTGATGCAACCCGCCGTGTGGAAAGCGCCGCACTGTGCGCTCGGCGCCACCTTCAACTCTATCTGCCAGCGTAAAAACGATCTGCTGACGCTTGGCCAGGCGGCGCTGGAAGACGCCTGCGAATATATGGAGTCCCGCCGCTGCCTGCTGATGATCCTCGACGAAAGCGGCTGCATGCTGTGGTTGTGCGGTGACGCCCTGACGCGTGAGCGCCTGCAGCAATTGGGGTTTACCCCCGGCGCCTATTGGGCCGAGGGTGACATTGGCACCAACGCGCCTTCGCTGGCGGCGGCAGAAGGCCACCCGATACAGGTAAGCGGCAGCGAGCATGTGCGCCAGGCACTGCATGACTGGTCATTCTGCGCCACGCCGGTTTATGACAACAGCGGCCGCCAGCGCGGCTCGATTGCGCTGGGCTGCCTGCTGGCTGACTCCGCCGCCGGCGATCTGTCACTGACGCTGGCGATAGCACGCGAGATAGGCAACTCGCTGAACGCCGACGGCCTGCTGGCGGAGTCCAACCGTCACCTGAACCAGCTTTACGGTTTGCTTGACGGGGTGGATGACGGGGTGATGGCCTGGGACCATCGCGGCTACCTGCAATACATCAACCAGCGGGCCGCCACCCTGCTGAAGCTGGACGAACAGCAAAGCCAGGGCAAACCCCTGACGCAGTTGCTGACGCTGCCCGCCCTGCTCAACCGGGCCATCGCCCAGCGCCAGCCGCTGCAGCACGTTGAGGTCACCTTCGAAAGCCAGCGGCAGTTTATCGCCGCGCTGCTGACCCTAAAACCGATCTTCGACGGCGAGCGCTGCAGTTTTATCGCCCTGCTGCACCCGATTGAACGGCTGCACCAGTACGTCAGCAGCCAGCTGGGCCGCGTCAGCCACAGCTTTGAACAGATGCCTTCCGCCTCTCTGGAGATGCGCCGACTGATCCGCTATGGCCAGCAGGCGGCGAAGGGCCAGCATCCGATCCTGCTGTGCGGCGAAGAAGGGGTCGGCAAGGAGTTGCTCAGCCAGGCGATCCACAACGCCAGCGAACGCGCAGCCGGGCCGTATATCGCGCTCAACTGCCAGTTGCTGCCGGAAGCGCAGGGGCTGCGCGAACTGCTGGGCAGCGACGCCAGCGAGGAGGAAGCGGGCCAGCTCAGCAAGTTTGAACTGGCCAACGGCGGCACCTTGTACCTGGAGCAGATTGAGTATTTACCGGCGGAAATGCAGTCGGCACTGCTGCAGGTGCTGAAGACCGGTGTGGTGATGCGGCTTAATTCCAACCGGGTGATCCCGGTCGATGTGCGGGTGATCGCCGGCAGCGCCGCCAATCTGCCGCTGTTGGTGCAGCAGAACCGCTTCCGCCGCCAGCTGTTTTACAGCCTGCAAGCGTTCGAGATCCAGATCCCGGCGCTGCGCCAGCGGCTGAGCGACATTCCGCTGTTGGTAAAGCACCACCTGCGTGCGCTGGAACAGCATTTCCAGTGTCGGTTCCGGGTCGATGATGAAGTCATGGCCCAGCTTGGCCTGTATCTGTGGCCCGGCAACGATCTGGAGCTGAAAGGCGTGGTGGAACGCACGGCGATGATTTGCCACGGCCACCATCTCCAGTTAGCGGACTTGCCCGAACACTTGCTCAGCCACCAGCCGCTGCTGGAAAGCGAACCGCAGCCGGGTATGCCGCTGCTGACGCTGGCGGAAATGGAACGCCAGGCGATCATTCGCGCGGCCAACGTCAGCCGCGGGCAACTCAACGAAATGGCGCAGCTGTTGGGCATCGGCCGCACCACGCTGTGGAGAAAAATCAAACAATATCAAATTGATATCCGGCAGTTTAAGCTACGCGCCTGATACCCGCACTCAATGGCTGAGCTGCAATACCCCACGCGCCGCGTCCAGCATCGCTTTCTGACCGCTGCGGGTTTTGCTCATACAGTCGTTCATGCCGACCACCATCGGGATGCCCATCGCTTTCGCCAGGATCGCGCTGTGCGACAGCGCATTGCCGCCGCTCAGACAGATGCCGAGCACCAGGCGACGATCGAGCATCACCACGTCGGAAGGCATCAGTTCATCCATCACCAGTATCGAGGGCGCAGTCAGCGTAATCGGCAGCAACGGCTGCTGTTGCAAATGGCTCAGTGTACGGCGCAGCATGTCCCGCACGTCCAGTTCGCGCGCCCGCATGTACTCATCGTCCAGCGCGCGATAATCCTCGATGATCGCCTCCATTTCCTGCCGCCAGGCCTGCTCGGCACTGCATTGTTGCTGAGCAATGCGCGTATAGGCCGCCTGTTGCAGATCCGGATCGTCCAGCAGCATGCTGTGCGCGCCGAAAATCGCCGCCTGCGGTTTGCCAATCAGCGTGCCGGTACGCTCCGCCAGCCGACCAAGATCGCCCAGGGTATGCTGCAGCGCCTCACGCAGCCGCTGCTGTTCGGTCAGCACGTCGTCCGCGCCAATTGGGCGCTCGGTCACCGTCGGCCAGAAGCTGAGCGCCTGCAACACCGGCCCGCTGGTCACGCTTTCCGTCACCGGGATGCCGTGCAGCGAGGGCAGTTGCTGCTCTGATACCGTTTCGCCAAAGTGCTGTTCCGCCAGTACCCTGAACGCCGCCAGCGCCTGCTCAGCCTGTGGGCCGTCGGCAATCAACCGAACGGTGTCGCCGTGCCGCACCTGCAGCAACGCCAGTTGATTCAGGCTGCGCGGATTGGCGCATTGCCCCTGTTTTTCCAACACCAGTTCGGTGTCGAAGGGCGCCAGCGTTTCCGCCAGCCGCGCCGCCGGGCGGGCGTGCAACCCATGCGGGTTCTGCACCGTCCAACTGACGCTCTTGCCGTGGGTCAGCGGCAATTCAACGCTTTTTACCGCAGGCGCGGCTTCCCCCAACTGCACCTGTTTGGCCAGCAGAGCGCCCTGCGCTTCCGCCATAACCTGTTCCAGCCCGGCGCCGGAATTGGCGGCGACCACTGCGGCCAGCGTCCCTTCCACCAGCGGTGCCGAACACAGCCGCACTTTGGCGGCCAACTGCGGATCCAGCAGGTCGAGCGCCGTTTCGGCACTCAGCAACGCACTGCCCAAATCCATCAGCACCAGGATGCCCGCACCGTCCGCCACCGACTCAATGGCCTCCATGACTTTGATCGCATCGGTGCCTATCGGATGCTCGGCGTCCTCGACGCCCGCCGCCAGCACCAGTTTGCAGCCGTCGCCACGCATCATCTGCCGCGCCAGCTCTTCAACCCCGCGCGCCAGCTGCGCGCTGTGGGAAACTACAACGATATTGATCATCTCGCCTCCTGCTAGTGGCCGGCGACCTCGGCCAGCGTTTTTATCATCAGCATCACCGAGGTGGCGCCCGGATCCTGATGGCCGATGCTGCGTTCACCCAGGTAGCTGGCCCGCCCTTTACGCGCTTGCAGAGTAATGGTGCCCTCCACCGCCTGTTCCGCCCGCTCACTGGCGCGCTGCAAGGCCTCTGCCATGCTCAACTGCTGCTGCGCCGACTGGCCGAGGCTTTCCACCACCGGCCACCAGACGTCGCACATGGTTTTGTCGCCCGGCTCCGCCTTGCCACGCATCACCACGCCCTCTACGCCCTCTTGCATCAACTGATGCAGCTCCGCCAGATCCAGACTTTGCTTGGCATTGGCTGCCTGTGCCGCGCGAATAAAGAAAGTGCCGAACAGCGGGCCGCTGGCGCCGCCAACGCTCGACAGCAGCGTCATACCGGTGTTTTTAAGGATAAAACCGATGTCTTTATCCGCCACCGACGGCAGCTTTTCCACCACCTTGTTGAAGCCGCGGTTCATGTTCAGACCGTGGTCGGCATCGCCGATTTCGGTATCCAGCCGGGTCAAAAAGTCACGTTGCTGGGTAAACACCTCACCGCAACGCATCAGCCAGTCCACGACCTGTTGTTTCGTTAATGCCATAAATCCTCCTCAGCAACCCCAACGCAGCGCAGGGGTTTTCACCGGCGCATCCCACAATGCCAACAGCTCGTCATCCACCTTCAGCAGGGTGATCGATACCCCCTGCATGTCCAGCGAGGTGCAATAGGACCCCACCAGACTGCGTTCAACGATCATGCCCGCCTCGGCGCAGCGCTCCGCCAGCCGGTGATAAACGCCGTACAGCTCGGAAAGCGGCGTCGCACCCAGGTTATTCACCAGCACAATCACCCGATCACCGCGCGTCAGCGGCTGCTTGGTCTGCACTTCATCGCGCCATTCACCCTGCCGGCGATCCCAGGCACGAATGGTGCGCTGGTAATGCCCATGTTCGATCAGGGTATGGAACATGTCATCCACCGCCGCGTTGAGGCCGGTGAACGGACGCCGCGCAATGCCCGGCTCGCCGTGAATACCGACGCCGAACTCCATCTCGTTTTCCGCCAATACAAACGAAGGTTTGCCGGCTGCGGGCACGGTACAGGCGCCCAGCGCGATGCCAATCGAATGCCCTTGATTGTTGATCCTATGGCCCAGCGTCACCACGGTGTCCAGATCGTCGCCACGCGCTGTCGCTGCACCAAGCAGTTTTTCCATCAGTACGGTATTCGCTACCCCACGCCGGCCGGCGGTGAACAGGCTGTCTTTGACCGCCACGTCATCGTCCACCAGCACCGTCGCCACCTGGGTGCCGCTGTCATGCAGCAGTTCGGTGGCAGTTTCGAAGTTCAACACGTCGCCGGTGTAGTTTTTGATCAGCAACAAGACCCCGGCCCCACCGTCGATTGCCTGGCCGCACTCGTACATTTTATCCGGCGTCGGCGAGGTAAAAATCTCGCCAGGGCAGGCGCCGTCGAGCATGCCTTCGCCGACAAAGCCACAGTGCATAGGCTCGTGGCCGCTGCCGCCGCCGGACAGGATAGCCACCTTGCCCGCTACCGGCGCGTCGGCGCGGGTCACGAACACCGGCTCCTGATGCACCAGCAGTTCGGGGTGCGCTTCCGCCAGCCCCAGCAGTTGCTCTTCCAGTACCGACTCAACCTTATTGATCAGTTTTTTCACGGTCATTTCCTCGTTTAGCCAACGGGACGCAGCCTGCTGCGCCCCTGCGGTATCAGCGTTGGTGTTGTTGCAGCCAGGCGCTGCCCAGCCGGTCTGCCGTCAAGATTGCGGCCTGCACGCTGGCCGGCGTCACCTTGAACGGCATGTTGTGGATGGTTTCGCCGGCGGCGCAGCTGGCTTCGGCAACCGCCATGATTTTCTCTGCCGCATCGCCGCTAACGCCCATCTCGGCCAGCGTGACAGGCAGGCCGATGCGGTGGCAAAAATCCAGCACCGTTTCGATCTGCGCCATGCTGCTGTTTTGCAGTACCAGTTGCGCTAGCGTGCCGAAAGCCACTTTCTCGCCGTGGTACAGGTGATGGCACTCTTCCAGCACGGTGAAACCGTTGTGAATAGCGTGCGCCGCCGCCAGCCCGCTGCTTTCAAAACCAATGCCGCTCAGATAGGTATTGGCCTCGATAATGCGCTCGACCGCTTCCGTCACCACGCCGGCCTCAACCGCCAGTTTGGCTTTGACGCCTTCTGCCAGCAGCGTCTCATAGCACAGTCGCGCCAGGCTGAGCGCCGCCAGCGTCGATTTGCCGCCCGCCATGCTGGTTGCCTGAGCGTCGAAACAGGCCTGTGCCTCAAAATAGGTGGAAAGCGCATCGCCCATTCCCGCGACCAACAGGCGCACCGGCGCCTTGGCGATAATCGCGCTGTCCATCACCACCATATCCGGGTTGCGCGGGTAGATCAGGTACTCGGCAAATTCGCCCTGTTCGGTGTAGATCACTGACAGCGCGCTGGTCGGCGCATCGGTGGAAGCAATGGTGGGGATTAACACCACCGGCAATTGCTGGTAGTGCGCGATGGCTTTGGCGGTATCGAGGGTTTTGCCGCCGCCGACGCCAATCACGCCGCGACAGCCATGGGCCTTCAGTTCGCGCCCCAACCGGTCGATTTCCTTATGGCAGCATTCGCCGTTGAACAGGCAGGCGTGATGTTTCACTCCGTGCTGTTGCAGGCTGCCCATCAGGGTATCGCCCGCCAGCTTCATGACGAAGTCGTCGGCAATCACGAAATAATGGTCGGCAAGCGCTTTCGCGTATTGGCCCACGGCGACCAATGCATTGGCGCCCTGAATGTACTTGCCTGGAGACTGGATGATTCTCAACATAACCGGATCCTTGTAGGGAAATTGGCGATGGTAACGTTCAGATATCAGGTGATGATGCGTCCGGTCTGTGCCGTCGCGTTGTTATGCACTGACTATAGGGCTAACGGAGAGCTTTGCGACAGACCGCGTTTTTGTTCCATTATGGAACATAACAACCTCCACGCCGTTTCATAATGAAACTCTGCCGCCGCTTTTCCAGCCGGTAAAGCGAGCTGGCGCACAGCCTAACGTATAACTGCGTAAAGAGTGGATTCTACGGGCGTTTCAGCTTTAATTTTGACCATCTTTCCCCTATTCTTACCGCCACTACTGGGAAAGGGCGAAAACAGCCCGACTGATGGGATTAATAACGATGAAACGGACAAAAAACATCAACCAAGAGACGTTCCGCAAATCCTGGCGCACCTATCGCGTTGCGCCCGTAGCCTTGGCAATCAGCGGAGTCTTTATGCTGGCCGGCTGTGAAAAAGCGGATGAAACGGTCTCGATGTATCAAAATGCCGACGAGTGTTCGCGCACTAACCCTTCCATGAGCGAGCAGTGCACCACTGCCTATAACAACGCCCTGAAAGAAGCCGAAAAAACCGCGCCTAAATACGCCACCCGTGAAGACTGCGTCGCCGAGTTCGGTGAAGCGCAGTGTACTCAGGCCCCCGCTCCGGCGCAGGCCGGCATGGCGGCTGAATCGCAAAGCAGCGGCAGCTTCTGGATGCCACTGATGGCAGGATACATGATGGGCCGCATGATGGGCGGCTCCGGCTTTGCCCAACAGCCGCTGTTCACCTCCAAAAACGCCGCCAGCCCGGCCAACGGCAAGTTCGTTGACGCCACCGGCAAGAGCTACGGCCCGGCCACCGCAGGCGGCCGCACCATGACGGTGCCGAAAACCGCGATGGCGCCAAAACCGGCGGTCACCAACACCGTTACCCGCGGTGGCTTTGGCGAATCCGTGGCCAAGCAGACCAGCATGCAGCGCAGCAGCGCGACTTCCGGCAGCTCACGCAGCATGGGCGGTTAAGGCATGAAACGCGTTGCGATTACCGAGCGCCCGAACTGGCGCGAAAAAGCGACCGAGTTCGGCTTCAAATTCCATACCATGTATGGCGAGCCGTACTGGTGTGAGGATGCCTATTACCAGTTTACGCTGGCGCAAATCGAAGAGATTGAAAGCGCCACCGCCGAGCTGCATCAGATGTGCCTGCAAGTGGTGGAGAAAGTGGTCGGCAGCGATGCGCTGATGGCCAAATTCCAGATCCCGAAGCACACCTGGGATTTCGTGCGCAGCTCATGGCGTACCAGCCAACCTTCGCTGTATTCGCGCCTCGATCTGGCCTACGACGGCGTCAATCCACCCAAGTTGCTGGAGAACAATGCCGATACGCCAACCTCGCTGTATGAAGCGGCCTTCTTCCAATGGCTGTGGCTGGAAGACCAGATCAACGCCGGCAATCTCAGCCCGGAGTCCGATCAATACAACAGCCTGCAAGAAAAGCTGATTGAGCGTTTTGCCGATCTGAAAACACACCACGGCTTCGGTCTGCTGCATTTGGCCTGTTGCCAGGACAGCGAAGAAGATCGCGGTACGGTGCAATACTTGCAGGACTGCGCACTGGAAGCCGGCGTGCCGACCGAGTTCCTGTTTATGGAAGACATTGGTCTCGGCGAGAAGGGGCAGTTTACCGATCTGCAAGACCAGGTTATCGGTAATCTGTTCAAGCTCTATCCGTGGGAGTTTATGCTGCGCGAGATGTTTTCCACCAAGCTGGAAGATGCCGGCGTGCGCTGGCTGGAGCCGGCCTGGAAAAGCATTATCTCCAACAAAGCGCTGCTGCCGATGCTGTGGGAAATGTTCCCGGATCACCCGAACCTGCTGCCGGCCTACTTCGCGCAGGACGAACATCCGCAGCTCGATCACTACGTCACCAAGCCGCTGTTCTCACGTGAAGGCGCCAATATCCAGATCGTGCAGAACGGTCAGGAAGTGGCGCGCGTTGACGGTCCGTACGGCGAAGAAGGCATGATTGTGCAACAGTTCCACCCATTGCCGCAGTTCGAGGGCAGCTATACGCTGATCGGCAGTTGGCTGGTGGACGATCAACCCTGCGGCATCGGCCTGCGTGAAGATCGCGAGCTGATCACCCAGGATCTGTCGCGTTTCTACCCGCACATCATCCTCGGCTGACGAAGTCTTGCCAGATACCTGAAATGCAAACGCCAGTCTGAGACTGGCGTTTTTTATTTAACCGACCTGCACCGACAGCATGCTCAAAGCGCCCATCTCGATGCCGTCCACAGGCACGGATATCGCTTCTTCGCCATCCCAACTGCCCAGCACATACAGCAGCGGCAGATAATGTTCCGGCGTCGGGTTCGACAATGCCGCCCCCTGATGCTGCATGAAATTCACCAGAGGATGATTATCCCCCTGATAATTCAGATTATCGCGCACGAACTTGTCAAAGGACTCCGCCCACGGATAAGGAGTGGTATCCCCCTGCCATTTCACCATTCGCAGGTTATGCACCACGTTGCCGCTGGCGACAATCATCACCCCCTGCTCACGCAGCGCCGCCAGTTTGCGGCCCAGCTGGTAATGGTATTCAGCCGGTTTGGTGCCGTCGATACTGAGTTGTACGATCGGGATATCCGCGTCGGGGTACATCTTGATCAAGACTCCCCAGGTGCCGTGGTCCAGCCCCCATTCGCTGACATCCGCCGTGACCTCAATCGGCGCAAGCAACTGCTGCAACTGTGCCGCCAGTTCAGGAGAGCCCGGCGCCGGATACCGAGTATCAAACAGCGCCTGCGGGAAACCGCCAAAATCATGGATGGTTTTTGGCTTTTCCATCGCGGTCACCGCGGTGCCACGGGTGTACCAGTGTGCGGAAACGGCGACGATGGCTTTTGGACGCGGCAACGTTTCACCCAGCGTACGCCATGCCAGGGTGTAGCGATTTTCTTCCAGCGCGTTCATCGGGCTACCGTGACCGAGGAAAAGAGCAGGCATACGAGAGGTGTTCATACATAATCCTTGGTTAGTCATCTTACGTTCTGCTAACCAGATTACGCCGTTTGCCACGGCAACACAGCCGGATAACCATGATGAAGATCTTCAATAAATTTGAATGGTTTTAACAATGGAAGTCATCCGTCAAACCCGCTCGATTTCAGCTGTGACTCTGTTAGTATCAGAAAATAAACAATAATTATCAGCATACAAGGAGGCTATTCTGTCAGTACCCCTGATCCTGACCCTGCTGGCCGGCGGTGCCACCTTTGTCGGTGCCCTGTTCGGCATCATCGGCCAAAAACCGTCCAACCGGATGCTGGCCTTTGCCCTCGGCTTTGCCGCCGGGATTATGCTGCTGATTTCATTGATGGAAATGCTGCCTGCGGCGCTGCACACCCAGGGTATGTCGCCGATGCTGGGCTACGGCATGTTCATGCTTGGCCTCTTGGGGTATTTTGCGCTGGACCGCATGCTGCCGCATCAGCATCCACAGGATTTGCAGCAAAAGCCGCTCACTCCCTATAACCTGAAACGCACCGCAATGCTGCTGACGCTCGGCATCAGCCTGCACAATTTCCCGGAAGGCATCGCTACCTTCGTCACCGCCAGCGCCGATCTGGAATTGGGGATGGGTGTTGCGCTGGCGGTCGCCATCCACAATATTCCTGAAGGGTTGGCGGTTGCCGGACCGGTGTATGCCGCCACCGGCTCAAAAACCAAAGCGCTGCTGTGGTCGGGCATTTCCGGCATGGCGGAAATTCTCGGCGGCGTGCTGGCGTTCCTGCTGCTCGGCCCGATGATCTCGCCGGTGGTAATGGCGTCGATTATGGCAGCAGTGGCCGGCATTATGGTGGCGCTGTCGGTAGATGAATTGATGCCGCTGGCCAAAGAGATCGATCCGCACAACAACCCCAGCTACGGCGTGTTATGCGGGATGGCGGTCATGGGGTTCAGCCTGACGCTGTTGCAAAGCGGCGGCATCGGTTAACGCCGATTCTGACTGGCGGGGCCCCCAACCCCGCCAAATCGAATGCCTTCCAATCAATTCATAACCTATATGAATATCAAAGCATTACTGCCACACAGGTCTAATTTGTGAGCAATTTGTATATTATTTGTTAACTCAAAATATACAATGAATTTCTCTGCCGGCTCCCCGTCGGCAGGTTACGGCGCTACGGTGAAAACGTCGTACCCTTCGCGCTCGGCAACACGGAACTCAAGTACAACAAGGAGGAATTCATGTTCAGATCCACACTGGCAACCCACCTGGCTCTTTCCGTTACCTTATGCACCGGGTGGGTAGCAACCGTCTGCGCAGAGGAAAAAGCGCAACTGGTACAGCGCGAAGATCCTTACTTCAAGCAGGCGCAAGAACAGCTGCAACAAAGGCTGGCACAGCCTAAAAACACCCATCGGGCGAAAAACGTCATTCTGGTCGTTGGCGACGGGATGGGGTTTTCAACCGTTACCGCAGCACGTATTTTCGAAGGGCAACAACGCGGCGTCGACGGCGAATCTAACGTGTTGGCATGGGAAGCTTTTCCCTACCTGGCCGCAGCCAAAACCTACTCTGCCAACGCCCAGATAACCGACTCCGCCCCCAGCGCGGTCGCCATGACCACCGGCGTCAAAACCCTCAATGACCTGATGGGACTGGACCATACGGCGAGCCTTAACAACTGCGAGGATCAGAAAACCAAAACGGTCACCACCCTGTGGGAGATGGCCGCCTCCCTCGGCATGTCCACCGGTGCCGTCACCACCGCGACCATCACCCATGCCACTCCCGGCGCCACCTATGCCCATATCGCTAACCGAGACTGGGAATCCGATGCAAAAATGCCGGCCGAAGCCCTGGCCGCCGGCTGCAGCGATATTGCTCGCCAGTTGGTTGAGATGAAATACGGCAACGGCCTCAACGTCGCCATGGGCGGCGGGCGCACCAACTTCCTGCCGGAGAGTGCAACCGATCCTGAATATGCCGCTAAAAAAGGCAACAGGAAGGATGGTCGTGACCTGACGCAAGCCTGGCTAAAACGCTATGGGGAACGCGGCAGCTACGTGTGGAATCAATCGCAGTTCGATCGGATCGACCCCGCGAAGGTTGATCATCTGTTGGCTCTGTTTGAACCGTCGCATATGAACTTCGACCACGATCGGCGGGAAGATGCCGCAGGTGAGCCTTCGCTGGCCGAAATGACCGGCAAGGCCATCGATATTCTGGCCAGGAACCCCGAGGGCTATCTGTTGTTGGTTGAGGGCGGGCGCATTGACCACGGCAGCCATAACGGCAATGCCTATCGCACCTTAACCGATACGGTGGCCCTCAATGAGGCGGTAAAAACCATTATCGGCAAAGTTGACCTGAACGAGACGCTGGTGGTGGTGACCGGCGATCATAGCCATACGCTCACCCTTGCCGGCTATGCCAAACGGGGTAATCCGATCCTCGGCATCTCAATTGGCGTCAACGGCAAACCGCTGCTGGGCAGCGACGGCAAGCCTTATACCACAATCAGCTTCGCCAACGGCCCCGGCGGTGTCATTCCGCTGCCGGAGCGCCCGGCACTCACCATGGAGCAGGCCAGCGCACCCGACTTTATCCAGCCGGCGCTGGTGCCGATGAAGAGCGAAACGCATGGGGGTGAGGATCTTGGCATCTATGCCATCGGCCCTTGGTCGCATCTGTTCCAGGGCACGGTCGAGGAAAACTACACGTTTCATGTGATGAACTACGCCAGCCGTATCGGCGAACGTCTGTCAAATCTGTAGCCCTTTGTTTAGTCGATAAAAAAAGCCGCATTACGCGGCTTTTTTTATCGTCGAAGACCCGGCTGAATCAGCTGGCTTTCTGCTCCTGAGCCTGGCGGTAAGCCACCAAATCCTCGATGGTCAGTACCGTCATATCATGCTTCCTGGCGAACTCGATCACTTCCGGAGCATGCGCCATGCTGCCATCGTCGTTGGTCAGTTCGCACAGCACGCCTGCAGGTTTGAAACCGGCCATGGCCACCAGATCAATGGTCGCTTCGGTGTGGCCACGGCGGCTCAGCACCCCACCCGGCTGCGCACGCAGCGGGAACACGTGGCCAGGACGGTTCAGATCGCTCGGCTTGGCGTTGTCGGCCACCGCCGCACGGATGGTGGTCAGGCGGTCGGAGGCGGAAACGCCGGTCGTCACGCCCTGCGCCGCTTCGATAGTCACAGTGAAGGCAGTCTGGAACTGGCTGGAGTTGTTGGTCACCATCATCGGCAGCTCAAGCTGCTGACGGCGGTCTTCGGTGATGCACAGGCACACGATACCGCTGCCGTGGCGAATGGTCAGCGCCATTTGCTCAACGGTCATGGTTTCTGCGGCGAAGATCATATCACCTTCATTTTCACGATTTTCATCATCAAGCACCATCACACCGCGCCCGTTGCGCAATGCTTCAAGAGCGCGTTCAACGCGTTCTACCGGCGTGCCGAAATCTGAAAGTAGCGTCTGATTCATGGTAAAAAACCTCATTAGAAAATTATGGATTACCAGAACCAGGGCGATCTTGAGGAGTAGCTACAACAATAGCTAAAAAAATAACGCAAGCGGGCGCAAACCCGGCAGATACCGTTACTCTCTCCCATCCGGACTATAACCGTCGGCCCCGGAATTACACCGGATCTGCTGACCTCTAACCAAACTACAAGAGACTGGCTGAGCGCTCGCGGGCTTTCACCGTAGAAGGTGATTTACCGCCGGTGGGGACTTGCACCCCGCCCTGAGAATAAGCATTCTGACTATAACGCTAATGATTAATCAGGGCAATTGGCAAAAGCACAATTCGGCCCCCTGCGGAGAATGCGGTTATTGGTTTATCCGGCGGGCAACTCGCATTACACTAGGCGACAGCTATTAAACTCTGAAAGGGATACGCCATGATTGACCCGAAAAAAATTGAACAGATCGCACGCCAGGTTCATGAGTCCATGCCTAAAGGCGTTCGTGAATTCGGGGAAGACGTCGAGAAGAAAATCCGTCAGGTGCTGCAGTCTCAGCTCACTCGCCTGGATTTGGTCAACCGCGAAGAGTTCGACGTGCAAACCCAGGTGCTGCTGCGCACCCGTGAAAAACTGGCATTGCTGGAACAGCGTATGAGCGAGCTGGAAAGCAAGCTGAACGCAGCGCCGGCAGCGCAACAGCCAGACGCAGAATAAGATGTCGCCAAGGGCGCGATACCGCGCCCTTATCAGGAGCCAATCGCCGCCTGCGGCCTGCGCGGCAACACCAGCCAAATCAGCGCGAACATCCCCAACGCATACAGGCTTTTCCAGCCGATAATCACCATCAGTAACAGGCACAGCACCAAACCTGCCACCGCCATCAACCGTGAACGCCCGTGCAAAATTCGGCACCCCGCCAGCATGCACAGCAGATAAATCAGCACAAAGATGCCATTGGCATACACCAGCAGCGTATCCAGCGGCAGCTTCAGCGTATAAATCAGCAAGGTGAACAGCAGACAGCACCCCACTACCGCGCTCAATGCATTGACCGGTGCTTGCCCGGCAGACAGCTTGGCCAACGCGCTGGACGGCCGATCCTGAGCCTGCGACCACACCAGCCGGGCAAAGCTCTGCGTATAGATATTCACGCTGGCGAAGCAGGCCAGATAACCAATGATGCAGGCGACCCACAGCGCATGCTGCCCAAACAGTTGCACCACGATGCCTGGCAGCGACGCGGCGGCAGCCTGATGCTCGCCGTAAGCGTGGAAATGCAGTACCGCCACGGTGCAGCCCCAATAGACCGCCCCGGCGACCAACATGCCAAGCAACAGTGCACGCGGGAAATCGCGCTCGGGGTTACGGAATTCGGTCGCCAAATGCGCGAACGCTTCAAGGCCGACAAAGCACCAGAACATCACCGCCAGCGCATGGAACAAATTGGGAGGAGAAATTTCGTCTATCGCAGGCCAGGGGATTTGGGCAGGCGAGATATCGCCTCGCCACCAGATAGCGGCCACCAACCCCACCACCAGAATGGCGATCAGCGTTTGAATATTGGCGCTGGAGCCCGCGCTGCGCGTCCCCAACAGCCAAATCGCCAGCAGCGTGGCGATCTGCACCAACAGCAGGCCGTTGGCGCTCCAACCGAGCGTGGCTTGCCAGAACCCGGCGGCAATTTGCAAGGCGGCCGGCAGGCCGACCGGGATCACCGACAGAAACAGCCAGCCGGTGACCTTCGCCATGCGCGGACCAAAAGCCATACCGACAAAGTGCGCAGCGCCGCCGGCGCTGGGGAAGTGGCGGCCCAGAGCCGCAAAGGCGATGGCAATAGGGAATACCAGCGCAATCAGCACCGGCCAGGCCCACAGGCTATCGCCTTGCGCTACCTGAGCCGCCAGTGCCGGAACGGCAAACACCCCGGTACCCAGCAACGAAGTGGACAATAACCCGACGCCCTGCGCCAACCCCAGTTCCTGCTTCAGCCCACTCACTGACCACCGCCATTTTCAGCAGGCTTAACCACGCCCGTCTTTGATTGCCTTGATGATGTTGGTGGTCGACAGGCCGTCTTCAAAGTTCAGTACCTTGACGTCGCCGCCGTTGGCCCACACCTCGGCGCTGCCGGCGATCTCTTCAGGCTTGTAATCACCGCCTTTCACCAGCAGATCCGGCAGGATGTCGGCGATCAGACGCTGCGGGGTGTCTTCTTCAAACGGCACTACCCAGTCCACCGCTTCCAGAGCGCCAAGCACAATCATGCGGTTTTCCAGCACGTTGACCGGACGGGTTTCGCCTTTCAGACGTTTGGTGGACGCATCGCTGTTCACCGCCACGATCAGGCGATCGCCCAATTTGCGGGCATTAGCCAGATAGGAAACATGGCCGGCATGCAGAATGTCGAAGATGCCGTTGGTCATTACCACTTTCTCACCGCGCTGGCGAGCCTGGGCCACGGCAGTTTTCAACTGGGCTTCGGTCATCACGCCAAAGCCGGTTTCGGCACGGCCACGCACTGCGTTTTCCAGTTCGATTGGCGAAACGGTCGAGGTCCCCAGTTTGCCCACCACCACGCCGGCGGCGGCATTGGCCAGGAAACAGGATTCCTCCAGCGTATTACCGGCGGCCAATGCGGCAGCCAACACGCCAATCACGGTATCGCCGGCACCGGTCACGTCAAACACTTCCTGTGCCAAGGTTGGCAGATGCAGCGGCGCAATGCCCGGTTGCAACAGCGTCATGCCATGCTCGGAGCGGGTAACCAGCAGTGCGGAAAGGTCAAAGTCCGCCACCAGTTTCATGCCGCGTTCAACCAATTCGGCTTCGTCTTTGCAGTGGCCTACCACCGCCTCAAACTCGGACAGGTTTGGCGTCAGCAGCGTCGCGCCGCGATAACGCTCAAAATCGGAGCCTTTTGGATCGATCAGCACCGGCACCTTGGCGGCGCGGGCCAGTTGGATCATGCTCTGCACCTGGCTCAATGCGCCTTTGGCGTAGTCAGACAGCACCAGCGCGCCAATGTGCGGCAGGGCCTGCTGGATGCGTTCCAGCATCGGCTGCGGATCGACGTTGGAGAAACCTTCTTCGAAATCGAGACGGATCAGTTGCTGATTACGCGACAGCACGCGCAGCTTGGTGATGGTCGGGTGCGTCGGCACCGAAACAAAATCACAACGCACGTTCACTTCGTTCAGCTTGGCGCTCAGCGCCCGCGCCGCGTCATCAATGCCGGTCAGGCCCACCAGACGTGAGTTAGCGCCCAGCGAAGCGATGTTCATCGCCACGTTAGCCGCACCGCCCGGACGCTCTTCGATGGTATCAACCTTGACCACCGGCACCGGCGCTTCCGGTGAAATGCGGCTGGTCGGGCCATACCAATAGCGATCCAACATGACGTCACCCACCACCAATACCCCGGCGCGGCGAAAATCAGGCAGCGTAACTTTCATCCGATAACTCCAAAAAAGTCCAAAATTTTAGTGGCGCAGATATTACCACAGACGTCCGTAATACCTGCAAAACGTATTGCGCAACCGGCCTTGTCAGCCCAGCCATTTCGCCCAGCTGGCGCGTACCTGCTCACGTTCGGCGGCGAACAGCTCACTGCTGACCTTGCCGGAATGCTCTTGCAACGCCAGGTGATGGATCTCATCGCGCATGGTGACATAAGCCTGGGTCAGCGCGCGCGCTTCCTCTTCCGGCATGATGTCGTAATTGGCCATCAGCTCGAAAATGCGCACGTTATCCGACCAGCGCGTCAGGCGCGGCTCGGCGCCCGCATAGCCTAAGACCAGATATTGGGCGATAAATTCGATATCGGTGATGCCGCCCTCGTCGGCTTTGATATCAAACAGATCGCGCTGCTTGCTGCCTAGGTGACTGCGCATTTTCTCGCGCATCTCTCGCACCTCCTTCCGCAAGGTTTCAGGATCGCGCGGTTTGCACAGGATCTCACGGCGGATGACGTCAAACTGTTGATGCAAAGCCGGATCGCCGTGCACGATGCGTGCCCGCACCAGTGCCTGATGTTCCCAGGTCCAGGCTTCGTTCTGCTGGTAATCGGCAAACGCCTCGACGGTGCTCACCAGCATGCCGGCGGCGCCCGAAGGCCGCAGGCGAGCGTCCACTTCGTACAGAATGCCGGACGAAGTGCGGGTACTGAACAGGTGCATCACCCGCTGCGCCAGGCGCAGATAGAACTGGCGACCATCAATGCAGCGTTCGCCGTCAGTCATCACGTCCGGCGGGCAATCGAGGATAAACACCAGATCCAGATCGGAACTGTAACCCAGTTCCCAGCCGCCCAACTTGCCGTAGCCAATCACCGCAAAACCACGCCCTTCCCGCTCTTGCAAATGGGTTGGCTGGCCGTAGCGCGCCACCATGTCGCTCCACGCCTGCTGTACCACCACGTCGATGATCGCCTCTGCCAGATAGGTGAGGTGATCGCTCACTTTCATCACCGGCAGCGCGCCGGAGATATCCCCGGCGGCGATACGCAGTTGCTGGGCCTGCTTGAACTGGCGCAACGCTTCCAGCTTTTGTTCTTCGTCGTCTTCCGGCACCCGCAGCAGGTACTGGCGCAGCTCGCTGCGGTAGGCGTCCGGCGCCACCGGCTGATACAACGTCGCCGGATCCAGCAGCTCATCCAACAGCAGCGGGTAGCGCGACAGCTGATTGGCGACCATCGGCGAAGCGGCGCACAGGCGAATCAAGTGGCTGAGCGCCGCGTGGTACTCCACCAGCAGCTCAAGATAGGTGGTGCGGGTCACAATGCTCAGCAGCAGTTGGGTCAAACGCAGCAGCGCGGTCGGCGCATCCCGGCGCGGGCACACCTCGGCCAACAAACGCGGCATCAGTTGATCGAGCACGTCGCGGCCGCGCGGGCCAATGGTGCGTTTGTCTACGTCATGGCGGAATTCGGCAATGATACGCAGCACCTGCCTGCGCGCGTCCTCATCCAGATGCGGGGTCAGCGGCGCCAGTTCGTTCTCTTCCAGCGCGTCCTGCCACAGACTGTGATAGTGCTGATAATCGGGATCTTCGCCCACATCGGGGCTATCATCGCCAATCAGGTCGTTAAATACCGCCCTTACTGCCTGCATGTGGGTTTCCAGCGCCGCCAGCAACGCCGGCCAGTCGCTGAACCCCATGCCCCAGGCCAGACGCGCCTGATCGAGCTCATCCTGCGGCAACGTTTGGGTCTGTTGATCGGCAATCGCCTGCAGCAGGTTTTCCAGCCGGCGCAGGAACAGGTAGCTGGCGCTCAGCGCCTGCGCCTGTTGCGGCTCCAGCAGCCCCAGTTCACCCACCGCTTGCAGTGTCGGCAGCAGCGAACGCCCTTGCAGCATCGGCTCGCGCCCGCCGCGGATCAGCTGGAACACCTGGGTGATAAATTCAATCTCGCGAATGCCGCCGGCGCCCAGTTTGATGTTGTCTTTCAAGCCGCGGCGGCGCACTTCACGTGCGATCATCCCTTTCATGTTGCGCAGCGACTGGATCACGCTGAAATCGATATAGCGACGGAACACAAATGGCCGCAGGGTTTTGCGCAACTCCTGGCTGTAAGCGTCTTCAGACCCGCCCATCAGCCGCGCCTTTACCATGGCGTAACGCTCCCAGTCACGGCCCTGCTCCTGATAATAATCTTCCAGCGCGGCAAAACTCATCACCAGCGGACCGCTGTCGCCGAAAGGCCGCAGCCGCATGTCCACGCGATAGACAAAGCCGTCAATGGTTTGCTGGTCCAGCGCTTTGATCAGCCGCTGCCCCAGACGGGTGAAGAACTGGGCGTTATCCAGCTCACGCCGCCCGCCCTGGGTCTGGCCGTTTTCCGGGTAGGCGAAGATCAGATCGATATCGGACGAAAAGTTCAGTTCACCGCCGCCCAATTTCCCCATGCCGAGGATCAGCAGCGGCTGCGGAACGCCCTGCGCGTTGCAAGGCGTGCCCCACTCGCGGCAACAGGTTTGGTACAGCCAATCGCGGGCGCTGACAATCAGCGTTTCCGCCAGCCCACTCAGTTGCAGCAGCGTTTCTTCCGTACTGCACAGGTTCAGCGCCTGCGCCCAGGCGATCCTCACCAGCGTCTCGCGGCGGAACAGGCGCAGCACGCGCATCAGTTGCGCTTCGTCACGCACCTCTTCCAGAGAGTCCTGCAACCAGGCCGCATAGTGTTGCCACTCATTCGCCACCGGCGGTTGCTTACGCAGCGTCTCCAGCCATGCTGGCTGGTTGAGCAACATGTCGCTGACAAAGTCACTTGATGCTAAAACCCACTGTTCCTGACTGCTGAGCGCGCAATCCGCGCCCTGAGTTTCCTGAAAACGCTGCACGATGTTCTGTGCCTGAGCCTGTAACGCGCATGAGAGTGGCAACATAGTGAATGATCCGTCCTGCGGCCTGCGCCTCGCAGGCCGGCTTGATTAGCGGAGCGCGCCGTTTAACCAGAATGGCGCATGCGATAAGGCCTGTTTGCGGGTGGCTTCGTACCAGCCCTGACGCCGTTCAGCCACCGCCAGCTGCAGTTCGCGCCAGCTTTCGATATACGGGCCGGTTTCGTCGTCCGGATACGCGCCCGACAGCAGAATAAATGCCGAGACCTGGCGCGTCAGACGCGGCAGCTGTTCTTCATACTCGTCGTCATTGAGCGTGCGGGTGAAGGCTTCTTTCAGCTCGGCGGCGCTGCGCCCCAGCATAATGTCGCTGAAACGTTTGAAGGAACCGTCCAGCTTGGTCTGTGCTTTTGCGTCGATAAATGGCCGCCAGGCGCCGGTCACCAGCCACGATGTGAGCGCCAACTTACATTGCAGGTATTCCGCGCTGTAGCACAGCACCTGCGGTTTGGTGGTCTTATCAACCAGCAGCGGCTCCAGGGCAGTTAGCCGGGCGCGCAGATCGGCGCTGGCCTTGCGCGGCACCAAACCGCCGAAGATAACCAGTGCCTGGCGAATCAGAGCAATCGCCTCCATCACCGAACGGCGAGCCTGGTTATCACCGCGCAACCACAGTTCTTCGTGGTATTGCCAATGGCTCAGCCCCAGTTCAAAGCTGGCAACCATCCCCTGCTCAACGCTGGATTTGGCTGCCGGTTTCAATACCGCCAGCGGGTGGCGCTCGCGCGGGAGGTTGCCCTGCGCCAAATGATAACCGCGCGCCGCCTTGCTCAGGCTGCCCTGACGCAGGCCGCCGTGTTCTGCCAACGCGTTCGCCAACGCCAGCAAATCGGCGGTGTTGCCTTCTTTAAGCTCCAGTTCGATCTCGCACAGCGCTTCGTTCAGTTCACCCGCGCTCACCTCGCCCTGGTCCAGACCAACCTCAATCTCGCTCTTACCGTAAGTGACCACCCACTTCTCACGCACGAAATCGGTGCGGAACAGCGGTTGCAATTGCTGCTGCAGCGCCTGGATGTCGCAGCCCTGTGGCCAGATATCCGCCGGGAACAAATCCAGCGCCAGCTCGGGCTTGGCGATCGCCACGTTGTATTCCGGACGCTGATGCAAACCCGCCACCACCTTGCCGGCGGTTTTGATGGTCATTTCGTAACTGTCGTCAAAACCGCGAATGCGCAGACCCATATCATGGCTGCGCAAAAAATTGTCGGCGGTTTCAAAGTAAATATTGGTCAGCTTTTGCGGCGCCGAATGCTGATGCGGCCAGGCGGCCAGTTGCTGCGGCAACGCGGCGACGGCATCCGGGGTAGCAATAAATTTCAATTCTATTTCAACGGTCATAAGTCTTTTACACCAATAAGTTACGCGTTCGCGTCAGCCTTCACGGCGGCGAGCTCTGCCTGCCACGCTCTGCCCGATGACGCACAGTTGCCGTTATCTTACCGCGATTCCCGGCGCCTTAACCCTGCTAACTGCAGAAAAAACCTGTTACGTTATAAAACGCTGCGCAACTCACAGAATCTGCCACAGTAAGATAGTTCTCATTCCGGTTTTTGCGTTGCGTCGTCAGACTGAACGCTCTACTATCGTTCCATAAATTCACACAGAAACGATGAACTAATGCAGAAATTACGCCTAATTTGCCTTGCCGTGCTGAGCTTCAGCATCACTTGGGGCGCACATGCCGAAGATAAGCGCTATATCTCCGATGAATTAAGTACTTACGTCCACAGCGGCCCAGGTAACCAGTACCGTATTGTCGGGACTCTGAACGCCGGTGAAGAAGTCGCCCTGTTGAGCGTAAATGAAAGCACCAATTATGGCCAAATCCGCGATCCGAAAGGCCGCAATATCTGGATCCCGCTCGATCAGCTCAGCCAGACGCCAAGCCTGCGCACTCGCGTGCCTGCGCTGGAACAACAGGTGAAAACCCTGACCGACAAGCTGGCCAATATCGACAACAGCTGGAACCAGCGCACGGCAGAAATGCAGCAAAAAGTGGCTGCCAGCGACGGCACCATCAGCGGCCTGCAGCAGGAAAATCAAGATCTGAAAAACCAGTTGGTCGTAGCCCAGAAGAAGGTTAACGCGGTTAACCTGCAGCTCGACGACAAACAGCGCACCATTATCCTGCAGTGGTTCATGTACGGCGGCGGCGTCGCCGGCGTTGGCCTGCTGCTCGGCCTGCTGTTGCCGCACCTGATCCCGCGTCGCAAGAACAGCAATCGCTGGATGAACTGATTTCAGTATCGTTCAGTTTGAGATTGGCGCCTGCGGGCGCCTTTTTTATTGGCTTCGGCACGGCCCGGCTAATTGAGGTAATCTGGTCAACAGAGTCCCAGAATCATGCAGGAGCATAATAGTGAAGATCTACCTGGTCGGCGGCGCTGTCCGCGACAGTTTACTTGAGATACCGGTTTTCGACCGCGACTGGGTGGTGGTGGGCGCTGCGCCTGCAGAACTGCTGGCGCAGGGGTATCAACAGGTCGGTAAAGACTTCCCGGTGTTTCTCAACCCTGAGACACATGAAGAATATGCGCTGGCGCGCACCGAGCGTAAATCCGGCCAGGGGTATACCGGCTTTACCTGCTACGCCGCGCCGGATGTGACGCTGGAAGAAGACTTGCAGCGCCGCGATTTGACCATCAATGCCATCGCTCGCGGCAGCGACGGTGAGCTGATAGACCCTTTCCACGGCGTGGCCGATTTGCAAGCGCGCGTGCTGCGCCACGTTTCCGATGCCTTCGGGGAAGATCCGCTGCGCGTGCTGCGCGTGGCCCGTTTTGCCGCCCGCTTTGCCCATCTGGGTTTTACCATTGCCCCGGAAACCGCTGAGCTGATGCGCCACATGGCACGCAGCGGTGAATTGGCGACGCTGACCGCCGAACGGGTATGGAAGGAAACGGAAAAAGCGCTGCAAAGCCAGAGCCCGCAAGTGTATTTCCAGGTCCTGCGCGACTGCGACGCGCTGGCGATACTGTTCCCCGAGATTGACGCCCTGTTCGGCGTGCCGGCCCCGGCCAAGTGGCACCCGGAGATCGACACCGGCATTCATACCCTGATGACGCTGGCTATCGCCGCCCAGCTCAGCCCTGATGTCGACGTACGCTTCGCGGCACTGTGCCACGATCTCGGTAAAGGGCTGACACCACAAGAACTCTGGCCGCACCATCACGGTCACGGCCTGACCGGCGTTAAGCTGGTCGAAGCATTGTGCCAACGTTTACGGGTGCCCAACCCGGTGCGCGATTTGGCCAAACTGGTGGCCGAATACCATGATCTGATTCATACCGTAAGCAAGCTGCGTCCGGAGACTCTGCTGAAGCTTTTCGATGCGATAGACGTCTGGCGCAAACCGCAGCGGCTGGAACAGATGATCCTGACCAGCGAGGCGGACGCACGCGGCCGTACTGGCTTTGAAAACAATCCCTACCCACAGGGCGACTATTTGCGCCAGGCTTTCCAGGTGGCAAATGCGGTCTCGGTAAAAGAGGTGGTCGCCAGCGGCCTGCAGGGGCTGGCGATCCGCGATGAGCTAAAACGCCGCCGCCAGCAGGTACTGGCCGACTGGAAACTCACCCAGGATATCCCTCTCGATCAGGCATAAAAAAACCCCGCGAAGCGGGTTTTTTTATTGACGAGGTCGCTTACATGAAGACCATGTAAACCACGGCGGCAACGATAAAGCGGTAGATGGCGAACGGCACAAACGAGATGCGCTTAATCAGCGACAGGAAGGTCTTAATCGCAATCAGCGCCACCACGAAAGCGGTCGCAAAGCCGACGGCGAACATCGGCAGATCGCCCATCGTCAGGAAATGCAAACTCTTGTACAGGTCCAGGCCACTGGCGCCAATCATCATCGGCACCGCAAGAATGAACGAGAACTCAGAAGCCGCATAACGGTTCACGCCCACCAACATGCCGCCGGCAATGGTGGAGCCGGAACGGGAGAAGCCCGGCCACAGCGCCAGACACTGGAAACAGCCAATCATAAACGCCTGACGGTAGGTAATGTCATCCAGCCCTTCCGCGCTCGGTTTTTTCGGCTTCAACCATTCCGCTGCCAGCAGCAGGAAACCACCGACCACCAGCGCATACATCACGTTCTTTGGTGCGAACAGCGACTTGATGAAATCATGGAGTAACAGCCCCAGCACCACCGCCGGGATCATCGCCAGCAGGATATGGCCCAGTTTTAACCGCCCAGCGGTCTTGCCTTCGTGCTCTACCGGCTTGCCGCCAAAGTGAATGCCGATCAGGCCGAACAGACGGCGCCAGAACATCACCACCACCGCCAGAATCGACCCCAGTTGAATAATGACTTCAAAGGTTTTGGCCTTGTCGCCGGTAAAGCCCAGCCACTCGCCGACAATAATCATGTGCCCGGTAGAGGATACCGGCAAGAATTCAGTTAACCCTTCGACCACCCCAAGAACAAACGCGATAAACAGTGAATGCATGTCCGCCATGTGTTTCGCTCACCCTATAAATTTGCGACTACCAACATAAAAAAGCGGCAGTGTTCAATACATTGCCGCTAAAACAGTTCTCTGGTTCAGACCAGGTTAACGGTCTTTAGTTGCACGCGTATGACAGGAAGTCACACCGGCCGGGTACCACGTTCAATAATGACCCCAACCCGGCTGGCGTGTGCAACTGCGCCCGGTTTGCTGACCTTAATACGGACCCACGGGGAATTGAAGCGCTGGAGTAAAATTTCAGATATTTCCTCTGCCACCCGCTCCACTAACGCAAAACGATTCGGTTCCACGTGCTGGATGATGGCTTCGCTGATATCGGCATAGCTCAGGCAGTCGTTCACGTCATCGCTGGCAGCGGCCTGGCGGTTGTCCCAGCCCATTTCGATATCGAACACCAGCTTCTGGCGAATGTTTTGTTCCCAATCATAAACGCCAATGGTAGTAATAACGGTAAGCTCTTCAATAAATACGATATCCATCACGTCATTCTCTGTTTTTGGCCTTGCCGGATACCACTTCCAGCGGAATATGCGTATTATCCATAGATGTTGCTAGTAAAACGACCATTATTAAACGGAACCGCGTTATGAGTGCTACCGCGCTTGGCATGATTATCTTCGCGTATCTGTGTGGCTCAGTTTCCAGTGCGATCCTGGTTTGTCGGATCGCCAGGCTGCCCGATCCGCGTGAACATGGCTCAGGGAATCCAGGGGCCACCAACGTCCTGCGCATCGGCGGTCGCCTGGCGGCGGCAGCGGTGCTGGTGTTCGATATTCTCAAGGGAATGCTGCCGGTTTGGCTGGCGTACAAGCTTGAAATACCACCGCTGTATCTGGGCCTGACGGCGATCGCCGCCTGCCTGGGGCATATCTATCCGGTATTCTTCCATTTCCGCGGAGGTAAAGGCGTGGCGACGGCCTTTGGCGCCATCGCGCCGATCGGTTGGGATCTTACCGGCCTGATGACCGGCACCTGGCTGCTGACCGTGCTGCTTAGCGGTTACTCCTCGCTGGGCGCAATTATCAGCGCCTTGATTGCCCCGTTTTACGTTTGGTGGTTCAAACCGCAGTTCACCTTCCCGGTAGCGATGCTGTCTTGCCTGATTTTGATGCGGCACCATGACAACATCCAACGCCTGTGGCGTGGGCAGGAAGGGAAAATCTGGGACAAGTTCCGCAAGAAAAAAGCGGATGCGGCGGATCAGGAAGAAAAGAAAGAATCGTGAAGTCAAAGGCCGGAAATTTCCGGCCTTATGTCTATCATACCGCAGGCAACTCTGCCAACGGCCAGCGCGGACGCACCGAAACGCTCAGTTCCGGGTTGGCACCGCTCTTCAGCCGCACCAGACCCGCGTAGGCGATCATCGCGCCGTTATCGGTACAGAATTCCGGACGGGCGTAGAACACCTCACCGCCGCGTTTATGCATCATTTCCGCCATTTTGCTGCGCAGAGTACGGTTGGCGCTGACACCGCCGGCCATCACCAGGCGTTTGAAGCCAGTCTGCTCCAGCGCACGTTTGCATTTTATCGCCAGCGTATCCACCACCGCATCTTCGAACGCGCGGGCTATGTCTGCACGCGTCTGGTCATCATTGCCGTTGGAACGAATGGTATTGGCGGCAAACGTCTTCAGCCCGGAGAAACTGAAATCCAGCCCCGGACGATCGGTCATCGGACGCGGGAAGGTGAAACGGCCCGCCACACCTTGTTGCGCCATCTTAGACAGCATTGGCCCACCAGGGTAATCCAGCCCAAGCAGCTTGGCGGTTTTATCGAAGGCTTCACCGGCCGCATCGTCTATCGACTCGCCCAGCAGTTCATACTGCCCAATGCCGGTCACGCTGATCAACTGCGTGTGGCCGCCGGAAACCAGCAGCGCGACAAACGGGAATGCCGGCGGATTGTCTTCCAGCATCGGCGCCAACAGGTGGCCTTCCATGTGGTGCACCGGCACCGCAGGCACGTTCCAGGCAAACGCCAGCGCGCGACCAATGGTGGCGCCGACCAGCAACGCCCCCACCAGGCCTGGCCCGGCAGTGTAGGCGACGCCGTCGATATCGGCGGCGGTCAGGTTCGCTTCTTTCAAGGCCGCCTGAATCAGCGGCACGGTTTTACGCACGTGATCGCGGGAGGCCAGCTCCGGCACTACACCGCCGTAATCGGCATGCAGCTTCACCTGGCTGTACAACTGATTCGCTAATAAACCGGTCTGATCGTCATACACTGCAATTCCGGTTTCATCGCAGGAGGTTTCTATACCCAGTACTCGCATTACCCTTTCCCATCATTCACGTGCGGCCTGCAGTTTACCACAATCATGCCTATTTACCGCCAGCAGGGTACATCTTGTCGCCGGCCGGAAGCTATGTTGATGATTCCAGCCATAAATGCCGGTTTGATTAAAAACGAGCATTTTTTTCTGATTAGACTATAATCAGCGCCCGATGCAAAATTGCGCACGTTTTACCAGGGCGGCGCAGGTTTCAATTTGCTGTGGTGCTTTACAAAGCAGCATCCGTTGAAGTAAAATTCCGCACCATTTTGAAAAGGCTGGCGCTTGGCCAGCAGCAAACCGAATTTTATTGAGGTGAGAGGCACATGCCGGTAATTAAAGTACGTGAAAACGAGCCATTTGACGTTGCTCTGCGTCGTTTCAAACGCTCTTGCGAGAAAGCAGGCGTTTTAGCTGAAGTTCGTCGTCGTGAGTTCTATGAAAAACCGACTACCGAACGTAAACGCGCTAAAGCTTCTGCTGTGAAACGTCACGCGAAGAAACTGGCTCGCGAAAACGCACGCCGCACTCGTCTGTATTAATTCTTCGGGGGTAACCCCGCCGCGTGAATTTCTGATTTTAAAAATCGCGCAGACCGTGTAGTTGCATACGAAGGCCGTGCTTTCCGAAAGGAATGCGCGGCTTGTTCTCGTTTATAGGCTAGTAAAGTAAGGGCTTATGGCTGGACGAATTCCGCGTGTATTTATCAATGACTTGCTGGCTCGCACCGACATCGTCGATCTGATCGACGCGCGCGTAAAGCTCAAGAAGCAAGGCAAGAACTATCACGCGTGCTGTCCGTTCCACCACGAAAAAACGCCTTCATTTACGGTTAATGGCGAAAAGCAGTTTTACCACTGTTTTGGTTGTGGTGCGCACGGTAACGCCGTCGACTTTCTGATGAATTACGACAGACTCGAGTTTGTCGAAACCATCGAAGAGCTGGCGACCATGCACGGACTGGAAGTGCCTTACGAGGCAGGAACCGGGCCGACCCAGATTGAACGCCATCAGCGTCAAAGCCTGTATCAACTGATGGAACAGCTCAGCGCGTTCTATCAACAGTCACTGCATCAGCCTTCCGGCACGCCGGCGCGCAATTACCTGCAACAGCGCGGGCTCAGTGACGACGTTATCCGCCATTTTGCCATCGGCTTTGCACCTGCCGGTTGGGATAACGCATTGAAGCGTTTTGGTCGTGATGCCGACACGCGTCTCGCATTGAACGATGCCGGCATGCTGGTGACTAACGATCAAGGCCGTTCGTACGATCGTTTCCGTGAGCGCGTGATGTTCCCTATTCGCGACAAACGCGGGCGAGTGATCGCCTTTGGCGGGCGCGTATTGGGTGACGGCATGCCGAAATACCTGAACTCGCCGGAAACCGAAGTATTCCACAAGGGTCGTCAGCTGTACGGCCTGTATGAAGCGCAGCAGAACCACCCTACCCCGCAACGTTTGCTGGTAGTGGAAGGCTATATGGACGTGGTGGCGCTGGCGCAATACGGCATCGATTATGCCGTCGCCTCGCTCGGAACTTCAACGACGGCTGAACATATTCAGCTGCTGTTCCGCGCTACCGATAACGTTGTCTGCTGCTATGACGGCGACAGAGCCGGTCGCGAAGCGGCCTGGCGCGCATTGGAAACCGCATTGCCCTATCTGAACGACGGGCGCCAACTGCGGTTTATGTTTTTGCCCGACGGCGAAGACCCGGACACATTGGTCCGAAAAGAAGGCAAAGACGCCTTCGAGCAGCGAATGGAGCTGGCGCAGCCGCTTTCCACTTTCCTGTTCGAAACGCTGATGCCACAGGTAGATTTGAGCAGCCCGGACGGCCGCGCCAAGCTGAGCACGCTGGCACTGCCACTGATTACTCAGGTGCCGGGCGAAACGTTGCGCTTGTACCTGCGCCAGCAGCTCGGCAGCAAGCTTGGCCTGCTCGATGACAGCCAGCTCGACAAGCTGATGCCCAAACAGGCTGAAAATGCGAATACTTATCAGGCGCCCCAGCTAAAACGCACAACCATGCGTATACTGATAGGGTTACTGGTACAAAATCCGCAACTGGCTACACTTATCCCTTCACTCGAGGGATTGGAGCAGACCAAACAGGCGGGTTTACCGCTATTTGTCGAGCTGGTGCAGACCTGCCTGGCCCAGCCGGGGCTGACGACCGGCCAATTGTTGGAGCAGTATCGCGACAACAAATTGAGCCAGCAGCTTGAAACCTTGGCGACATGGAACCATATGATCGTTGAGGACAGGGTCGAGCAGACATTTTTGGATACCTTGGCCAGCCTGTACGACTCCGTACTGGAGCAGCGGCTGGAGACATTGATCGCGCAGGCCAGAACGCACGGCCTGAGCCCGGAAGAACGTGAAGAAGTCCGTTCTCTCAATCAGGTTTTAGCGAAGAAAAACTGAATACCAAACGGCTTAAGTGCCGATAAATGCGAGGGCAGAGCCCTGCAATATGCCGCCACAGTGGGCCGCGGCAACAACAAAAACGCCCCAAATGCTATTGTTGGCGGTTTCGCCGACCGACACCAACCTAAATACTCTGAAGTGTGGATACCGTCTTATGGAGCAAAACCCGCAGTCACAGCTTAAACTTCTTGTCCAACGTGGTAAGGAGCAAGGCTATCTGACCTATGCTGAGGTCAATGACCATCTGCCGGAAGATATCGTCGACTCCGATCAGATCGAAGACATCATCCAGATGATTAACGACATGGGCATCCAGGTGATGGAAGAAGCCCCGGACGCCGATGACCTGTTGCTGGCTGAAAACTCCAACAGCACAGACGAAGATGCGGAAGAAGCTGCCGCTCAAGTCCTGTCCAGCGTTGAATCTGAAATTGGCCGTACCACCGACCCGGTGCGCATGTACATGCGCGAAATGGGTACCGTTGAACTGCTGACGCGCGAAGGCGAAATCGACATCGCCAAGCGTATTGAAGACGGTATCAACCAGGTTCAGTGCTCGGTTGCCGAATACCCGGAAGCCATTACCTATTTGCTGGAGCAGTACGATCGCGTTGAAGCCGGCGAAGCTCGCCTGTCCGACCTGATCACCGGCTTCGTCGATCCTAATGCGGAAGAGGACATCGCCCCAACCGCAACGCACGTCGGTTCTGAGCTGTCGACCGAAGAGCAGAATGACGACGAAGAAGACGAAGATGAAGACGACGACGCTGAAGACGACAACAGCATCGATCCGGAACTGGCACGTCAGAAATTCACCGACCTGCGCGATCAGTATGAAGCGACCCGTCTGGTCATCAAAAAGAACGGCCGTAGCCACGCCAGCGCAGCAGAAGAAATTCTGAAGCTGTCTGAGGTGTTCAAGCAGTTCCGCCTGGTGCCAAAACAGTTCGACTTCCTGGTCAACAGCATGCGCATCATGATGGACCGCGTTCGTACCCAGGAACGTATCATCATGAAGCTGTGCGTTGAACAGTGCAAAATGCCGAAGAAAAACTTCGTCACTTTGTTCGCCGGCAACGAAACCAGCAATTCCTGGTTCGAAGCGGCGCTGGCAATGGCCAAGCCATGGTCAGAAAAGCTGAAAGACGTAACGGACGACGTGCAGCGCAGCCTGCAGAAACTGCGTCAGATCGAAGAAGAGACCGGCCTGACCATCGAACAGGTGAAGGACATCAACCGTCGCATGTCTATCGGTGAAGCGAAAGCCCGCCGTGCGAAGAAAGAGATGGTTGAAGCCAACTTGCGTCTGGTTATTTCTATCGCCAAGAAATACACCAACCGCGGTCTGCAGTTCCTGGATCTGATCCAGGAAGGCAACATCGGTTTGATGAAAGCGGTAGACAAATTCGAATACCGCCGTGGTTATAAGTTCTCAACTTACGCCACCTGGTGGATCCGTCAGGCTATCACCCGTTCTATCGCCGACCAGGCGCGTACCATCCGTATTCCGGTGCATATGATTGAGACCATCAACAAACTCAACCGTATTTCGCGCCAGATGCTGCAAGAGATGGGCCGCGAACCGACGCCGGAAGAGCTGGCTGAACGTATGCTGATGCCGGAAGACAAAATCCGCAAAGTGCTGAAGATCGCCAAAGAGCCGATCTCCATGGAAACGCCAATTGGTGATGATGAAGATTCACATCTGGGCGATTTCATCGAGGATACCACCCTCGAGCTGCCGCTGGATTCTGCCACCTCCGAAAGCCTGCGCTCTGCAACGCACGACGTATTGGCCGGCCTGACCGCCCGTGAAGCGAAAGTGCTGCGCATGCGTTTCGGCATCGATATGAACACTGACCACACGCTGGAAGAAGTGGGCAAACAGTTCGACGTTACCCGTGAGCGTATTCGTCAGATCGAAGCCAAGGCACTGCGTAAACTGCGCCACCCAAGCCGTTCCGAAGTGCTGCGCAGCTTCCTGGACGACTAAGGCCAGCGGTTAGCGGCAAACAAAAAACCCCGGCCTGCCGGGGTTTTTTATTGCCTGAAATCCTGAGGAATCACTCCAGCGCAAGGAACAGCTCGCGGTAGCTCTCGGTAAGCTGCTCCAGCGTGGCGCGGTTCAGCCCGCTGGGATTAGGCAATACCCACACCTCGGTTTTGCCGATCGTCATCTCCTGCCGCCCCCAGGGCGCATTTTTCACCCCAAAGGCGCTGCTGAACGCCTGCTTGCCCAGAACCGCCAATGCACGCGGCTGGAATTGCAGAATTTTGTCTTTTAACGCCTCCCCGCCGCTGCGCAACTCTTCACGCGTCACTTCGCTGGCCGCTACCGTCGGGCGCGCCACCAAAGCGGTGATGCCGCAGCCGGTATCCTGCAACTGCTGCCACTGCTCCGGGGCCAGTTGGCGCTGGGTGAAACCGGCCTGATGCAGCACCTTCCAGAAACGGTTGCTGCCATTGGCAAAGGGATAGCCCTGATGGGCGGAGGAAAGGCCGGGATTGATGCCACAAAACACCACCCGCAAGTTTGGCGCCAAAAGATTCATGGGTCTGTGAGGTCCGATAAAAGGGATTTACACCGGTTATCGCAAAATCCACCAGCAATTACAACAGACTAGAACTGCGCAGAAAAACAACATACAGGCGGCAAACAGTAGACCTGCACCGGAGGATTACCGTATAATCTCGCCGCTTGGCCCCTTAGCTCAGTTGGTTAGAGCACGCGACTCATAATCGCTTGGTCACTGGTTCAAGTCCAGTAGGGGCCACCAAATTCTCGCTGATATAACAGCGCATCAAACCACCTCTCTGCAGGTGGTTTTTTGTTTCCGCTCACTCAACGCTGCCAAAGTGAATCTCGCCCCTCCTGATGCACGTCGCAACGCCGCAGCCCGATGTCACGCAACTGACAACGGCTCATCGAGCACAAAGACTTTCTACGGATATACGTAAAATACCCACGGCGGCAATACCGGCATAATTTGCGCCACAAGCCTTCACGGTCAGCAGGTAAATCTAGTGTCTTTTCCATCACGTCACCCCAATTACACGCAAAGTAATAGGGTGACTCAGGTCACAAACACAAGACAGATTCAACGACTAACAATCAAAACCACACAGATCGACGTTCTGTGATTCTGTATGGTTAAAACAGTGGGTTTGTGTACCGGTTACCGTCTTGCCGATCGCCGACATCATCAGGCTGCGCCGTTCTGCCGCCGATGAGCGACCTGCTCCGCTCGTTGCAGGATCTCCTGCAAATCGTCCTCGTCGATATCAAACAACTCGCCCTGCATCAGCACTTCATGCAGATCCGCCCGGGTAATAGATACCGCATCAATCGGCAAGCCGGCAGGCTTGGTCTCGGCCGGTGCCAGTTGGTGCGGGTAACGGCGCCCGGCCAGGTTATTGAAGATAATCGCCAGTACCGCCAGCAACACCGAGTTAAGCAGCACCGGGTACAGTACAAAGCTGTAACCCAGTTGGTGAATGCCCGGCCCGCCGAGGATCGCAGTCAGCGCCACCGCGCCGCCGGGCGGATGCAGGCAACGCAGTTTGAACATCAATCCAATGGCCACTGCGGCCGCCACGCCGCAAGCCAGCCCGGGATCGGCAATCAGCAGGCTGGTGCTGACCCCCACCAGCGCAGCCGACATATTGCCGCCCACGATCGACCAGGGTTGCGCCAACGGACTGTTCGGTACGCCAAACAGCAAAACGGCGGAGGCTCCCATAGGCGCGATAAACCACAGGTTTACCTCCCCCAACACAAAATGGCTGATCCAACCGGTAATCATCAACCCCAGCCCGGCGCCGATGCTGGAAAGCAAAATCTCTTTTTTGCCCATGGCCAACGGATGCGGCCACAGGCGCGCGCAGCCGATCTTGAGTCTTGTTACTAACGGGTTCTTCATGTTACTTCGCACTGCCAAATTCAACGTAATAGCAACAAATATATCACATCATGCCCGGCGGAATAACCGCAGCCCCGCCTGCCCCCGGCAACAACTTTCCGCTAACAGATTGATTTTTCGCCACCCCTCGGTAATGATCAATGTTCTCCCCTTAGCCTTGAGGAAAAGCCGATGTCTCAACCGATTGCCGAGCTCTATACCGACAGCCAATTTTTCAGCCCTTATGCCATGTCCGCATTTATTGTGCTGACGGAGAAAAGCATCCCCTTCACCGTGAAACCGGTCGATTTGGCGCAGGAAGAAAATAAAGGCGCTGCCTATGCGGCACTGTCGCTAACCCGTCGGGTGCCTACGCTGGTGATCGGTGAGTTCCAACTGTCCGAGTCCTCGGCAATTAGCGAGTACCTGGAGGATATCCATCCGGCTCACGCGGTCTACCCGCGCGACGTCAAGCTACGCGCCAAAGCGCGTGAAATTCAAGCCTGGCTGCGCAGCGATCTGTTGCCAATTCGCGTCGAACGGCCAACCGAGGCGGTATTCGGCAACGAAAAATTCCCGCCGTTGTCCGCCGTCGCCGAGGCCGCTGCCAACACACTGATCGCCGCAGTCGAAAAGTTGCTGAGCCACGGCCAGGATAATTTGTTCAGGGAGTGGTGCATTGCCGATACCGACCTGGCGTTGATGCTGAATCGGCTGGTGATGAACGGAGATGACGTGCCGGAGAACCTGCGCCACTACGCGCAAAAACAGTGGCAACGCCCTTCGGTGCAGGCCTGGCTGGCGCTGCCGGAGCAAATGCGCGGAAAATAAAAAAATCGGCGGCCACGACGCCGCCGTTCTCAACTGAGAAACAACATCACTTCCTGAAGGAAGGCAAGTCACCATCCAGAGGGCAGATAGCCTAACAACGACGCAATAGCGTATACCGCACTGGCCAGATAGAGCAGCACGATGCTGATCTGCAACAATGGGTGGGTGATCCAGTTGCACTGCCAGCGCGGCGTTTGGTCACCGTGCTTGCGCGCCCCTCGCAGGATCAACATCGGCATAATCGACAGGATCACCCCGCTGAACACCCCGGCGAAATACAGCGCGTTAACGAACGACACCAGGCCGCTGTAAGCCAGCACGAACGGGGGGACCACCACCAGCAACAGCACGCCGAAACGGCGCAGCGGTTGCTCGTCATTGCCCAGTCTGAATTTGTCGAAAATATTGGTCAGGAAGCTGCCGCCCAGCCCCCAGTAAGAAGTCAGCATCGCGCACAAAGCAAAGATATTGGCGGAGAAGAACGCCCACTGCCCAAGAGCCTGCCCCCAAGAGATGGTCGCCACGTCGGAGATATTATTCAGCCCGCTGAGGGCAATCACCGACATCGGCACCGCCACCAGCAGCACGAAGGTTACCGCCATGCCGACGATAATCGCCTTCGGCAGCTGTTCCGGCTTATCCGAGAAGCCACGCGCCATTTCCGGCACTATGTACTGCGCCGAGAAGCAGAACACCACCACGTTGAATACCGGCACCATAAAGCGCCAGTCACCGTCCAGCAGGTTGCGCATCTGGGTGGTGTCTTTCAGCAGTGTGGCCGCCACCAGCGCGGTCAACATCACCACCATGCCAATACTGATAAATTTCTCACTGCGGCCAATCGCCTTCAACCCCAGGTACAACACGCCTGCAGCGGGAACGAAAAACAGCAGGCTGCCGATGGCCGGCGAGATACCGAACAGAGATTGCAGCAGCTTGCCGCTGCCGGTCATGTACGCGGTCAACGCCCCGACGCTGTTGACGCACACCGAAGCGAACATCAGCCAGGCGCCAATACCGCCGACATAGCGTTTCGCCAGCCCGCTTAATTGCAGGTGGGCACGGGTACGCAAGGTGGATTCGGCGACGTACAGCATGGTGATGGTGGTCAGGCTCCCCACCAGCACCAGCCAGAACAGCAGCGGTAAAAAACCGGCTTTGCTGGAGGCATAGGCGATGGACAGCACGCCGGCGCCGATATTGGTGCCGACAATCATCGCCACCCCTTCGAGGAAACTCAGTGATTTGGCGGGTGCAGACGTTCGCACCCCGGCGGCAAGCGCCGGAGAAATAGAGATGTTTTCAGAAGACATGCAGCATCCTTTGTTGCCCGGCGGCTCCGGCCACCGGGACAGGTTAATTTCCCGGTGGTTAACAGCTCACATCGATACACAGGTATTTCAGCTCCAGATATTCTTCAATGCCGTAACGCGATCCTTCACGTCCGAGCCCTGACTGCTTCACACCGCCAAACGGCGCAATTTCATTGGAGATCAGCCCGGTGTTGATGCCGACCATGCCGTATTCCAGCGCTTCCGGCACTCGCCACTGGCGCGAGGCACTCTGCGTAAACAGATAAGCGGCCAGACCGAATTCGGTATCGTTGGCCATGGCGATCGCTTCCGCTTCATCATGGAAACGGAACAGCGGCGCCACCGGGCCAAAGGTTTCTTCCCGGGCGAAGCGCATTTTTTGCGTCACGCCGGTCACCACCGTCGGTTGGAAGAAGGTACCGCCCAGCTCGTGCGGCTGCCCGCCGATAGCAATCTGCGCGCCTTTGATTAACGCATCGTCAATGTGGCTCTGCACTTTATCCACTGCGTCCTGATCGATCAGCGGCCCCTGGGTGGTGCCTTCATGGCTGCCGTCACCGACCTTCAGTTGCTCGACCGCCGCCACCAGCTTGTCCACCAAACGGTCGTAGATGCCGTCCTGTACGTAAATGCGGTTGGCGCAAACGCAGGTCTGGCCGCTGTTACGGAACTTGGAGGCCATGATGCCCGCCACCGCCGCGTCCAGATTGGCATCGTCGAAAACGATCACCGGCGCGTTGCCCCCCAGCTCCAGCGACAGCTTTTTAATCGTCGGCGCGCACTGCGCCATCAAAATGCGGCCGACCTCGGTCGAACCGGTAAAGCTCAGTTTGCGCACCACCGGGCTGTCGCACAGCACCTTGCCCACCTGCGCCGCGTCGCCGGTCACCACCTGCAACACGCCCGGCGGAATGCCGGCATCCTGCGCCAGCTTCGCCAACGCCAACGCGGTCAGCGGCGTCTGTTCGGCCGGTTTGACGATCATCGCACAGCCCGCAGCCAACGCCGGCGCCACCTTGCGGGTGATCATCGCCGCCGGGAAGTTCCACGGCGTGATCGCCGCGCAAACGCCGATCGGCTGTTTCACTACCACCAGGCGCTGCGAGGCCAGCGGCGCCTGCAACACGGCACCGTCGACGCGTTTGGCCTCTTCGGCGAACCAGGTAATAAACGAAGCGGCATAGGCGACTTCACCGCGCGCTTCCGCCAGCGATTTACCCTGCTCGGCGGTCATCAGCTGCGCCAAATCCTCCTGGGCCGCCAGCACCTTGTCGGCCCAGGCCAGCAACAGCACGGAGCGCTGTTTGGCGGTCAGCTGTTTCCAGCCCTGCTGCGCCAACTGCGCCGCGTTAATCGCCTGCTGCGTTTCTTCTTCGCTAACCAACGGAATGCTTGCCAGCTCAGCACCGGTCGCCGGGTTGATGACCGCTTCACGCAGGCCGCTCAAGGCGTCGCACCACTCACCGTTAATCAAACACTGGCTGCGCAGCAGCTCGGGATTATTCAGTTTCATTGCCGGTCACTCCTTATTGGGCCAACGCGCGGGAAAGAATGCCCAGCGCCTGAGTGAACTGCTCGTCAGGGATGGTCAGCGGATACAGGAATCGGATCACGTTGCCGTTCACACCGCAGCTCAACAGCAGCAGGCCCTCTTCCAGCGCCTTCTGCTGTACCTGACGGGTGATCTCCGCCGAAGGCTTGCCGGTCGCCGGATCCTTGAACTCCACCGCCACCATTGAACCCTGCGCGCGAATATCCGCGATCGCCGGGCTGGTTTTGCGCGCCTGTTGCAGCACTTCCACCAAATGCTGGCCCAAACGTTGGGAACGCTGGCACAGCTGTTCTTCGTCAATCACGTCCAGCACCGCAAGTGCCGCAGCCACCGCCAGCGGGTTACCGGCATAAGTGCCGCCCAGCCCGCCCGGCGCCGGGGCGTCCATCACGTCGGCACGGCCGGCCACCGCCGACAGCGGCATACCGCCCGCCAGGCTTTTCGCCATGGTGATCAGATCCGGTTTCACCGCGTAATGCTCCATGGCAAACAGCTTGCCGGTACGGGCAAAACCGGTCTGCACTTCGTCGGCAATCAGCAAAATGCCGTGCTGGTCGCACAGTTCACGCAGCGCCTGCATAAAATCGGCCGGCGCAATGTTGAAACCGCCCTCGCCCTGCACCGGCTCCAGCACGATGGCGGCCACTTGATTGGGATCGATATCCGCCTTAAAGATGCGCTCCAGGCTGTTCATCGCGTCTTCGGTGGTCACGCCATACAGCGCATTCGGATACTGGCCGTGGAACACCGAACCGGGGAAGGGACCGAAGCCCAGCTTGTATGGCGCCACTTTGCCGGTCAGCGCCATGGTCATGTAAGTCCGGCCATGGAAACCGCCGCCAAAGGTGATCAGGCCCGGCCGGCCGGTATAGGCGCGGGCGATTTTGACCGCATTTTCCACCGCTTCTGCGCCGGTGGTGAACAACGCGGTTTTACAAGGGCCTTCGATCGGTGCGCGCTGGTTGATGCGCTCTGCCAACGCGACATAGCTTTCGTAAGGAACGATTTGGTAAGCGGTGTGGGTGAAGGCCTTCAGTTGCCGTTCAATGGCGGCGATCACCTTCGGATGCCGGTGTCCGGTATTCAGAACAGCAATACCGGAAGCGAAATCGATGACCTCATTGCCTTCTACGTCCCACAGCGTGGCGTTCTCCGCACGCTCGGCGTAAAAACCGCACATCACGCCAATCCCGCGTGGGGTGGCATCCTGGCGACGTTGATTCAGTTCTGCGTTTTTCATGCTGTTCTCTCCGGTCGGTGTCCGTTGTACGTTTCGTTCACATTTGTGAAACAATGACGTTTATTTACACAGGATGTGGCCCTATAATCGAGTGCCAGTTACGATTAATTGAGGGATCCAATTGCGCTCACTGAGTGGTGACCTGTTATTGCAGCGCCTCGGCGAACAGCCCGATGATAAGCTGCACAAGCGGCTGTATAACGCGATCCGCACCAGCATTTTGGACGGCAGTTTGCCGCCCTCCAGCCGTCTGCCCGCCTCGCGCGATCTGGCACAGGAACTCAGGCTATCCCGCAACACCGTATTAACCGTTTATGAACAACTTCTGGCGGAAGGTTATGTTTTGGCACGCGCAGGCAGCGGCACATTCGTCGCCGAAACCGTGCCGGACAGCTGTTTATCTACCGTCAGCGCCCCCGCAGGCAGTGACGGAGAACAACGGCGCATTGAGCTGTCGGCGCGGGGCTCCACCCTGCTGCATCACGCCAGCGCCAGCCCCAAACAGTGGGGCGCGTTTATCCCCGGCGTACCCGACGTCAACGCCTTTCCTCACCAGCTGTTCAGCAAGATCCAGGCGCGCATCAGCCGCCGCCCGGCCCCGCAGCGGCTAACCTACAGTAATCAGGGCGGCAGCCCGGAGTTGCAGCATGCATTGGTGGACTATCTGCGCGTGGCGCGCTCGGTGCGCTGCTCGCCGGAGCAAATTTTGATTACCGAAGGCATTCATCAGGCGATAGATCTGGTGACGCGCATGCTGTGCAATCCGGGCGACGACGCGTGGATTGAAGAACCGGGCTATTGGGGGATCCGCAATATTCTGCGGATGAACGACGTGAATATCTGCCCACTGGGGGTCGATGAGGCCGGCATGGTGCCGCCGGAGCAGCCAACCGGCGCGCCACGGCTGATTTTCGTCACCCCATCGCACCAGTATCCGCTGGGATCGGTGATGAGCCTGGCGCGGCGGCAGCGGTTGCTGGCATTGGCGCGCAACGGCGGCAGCTGGATTGTCGAAGACGACTACGACAGCGAGTTCCGCTTTTCCGGCCAGCCCATCCCGGCGCTGCAAGGGCTGGAAGCCGATGCGCCGGTGATTTATATCGGCACCTTCAGCAAGACGCTCTACCCGGCGCTGCGGCTGGGTTACGTGGTGCTGCCAAAACCCTTGATGACGGCGCTGAAAACCGCGCACGCCGAACTGTATCGCGGCGGTCACCTGCTGATCCAGACCGCGCTGGCGCAGTTTATTCAGGAAGGTCACTACACCGCGCATATTCGCCGCATGCGGCTGCTGTATGCCCGGCGGCGGGCGTTTCTGACCGCGTTGATTGAGCAGCATCTGGGCAAGCAGGCGTTGAGCGAATTCAACAACAACGCCGGGCTGCACCTGATCCTGAACCTGCCGGACGAAGCCGACGACGTGGCGATCGCCGCCGCCGCCAGCGCACGTGGCGTGCTGGTGCGGCCACTGTCGCGTTACTACATGCTGCCCAACCACCGCCGCGGCTTGTTGATGGGCTTCGCCTGCGTGCCGGAGGAACAGATGGCCGCCGCCTTTACCCTGCTGCTGCAATGCATTACAGCGCCCTGAACTGCCAACCCCCATCCTGCCAATGCAGGCGATGAGTCAGTTTCAGCGCCCGCAGGAAAGCTTCATCGTGCGAGACCACCAGCATCGCACCGGGAAACTCCGCCAGCGCGGCCTCAATGGCCAGTGACGAAGCCAGATCCAAATGGTTGGTCGGCTCGTCCAGCAACAGCAATTGCGCCGGCTCCTTACGCCACAGCGCACAGGCCAGCGCCGCCTTCAGCCTTTCTCCGCCGCTCAGCGCCGCCAACGGCAACCTGATCCGTTCCGCACCGAGTTGCAACTGCGCCAGTTGGGTGCGCAATACCCCCTCGGCCAGCGGATAATCCTGCAACCCCAGCAGCGCCATCACCGATAACCGCGAATCGAACTGCGACAGGGTTTGATCGAGGTAAGCCATTGGCAGCGGGCAGTGAACGTGGCCGGACACCGCCACCACCTGACCGAGGATCACCTTCAGCAACGTGGATTTTCCGCAGCCGTTCGGGCCGGTCAGCGCTACGCGCATGGGTCCGTCGATGCGCATATCCAGCGGCGGCGCACTGACAAAAGGCAGTTGCAGCTGCTCGAGCACCAGCACCTGCTTACCCGCCATCACCGCGCTGCCTGGCAGGGTCAACATCACCGGGCTGTCTTCTTCCACCCGCTGGTATGCCTCGCGCACGGCGGCATCGAGACTGCCTTTTTGGTCCTGATGCTGTTTGCGCAGCGTGCCGAGGCTCTCTTTGGCCGCCGCTTTGTAGGCCACGCGTTCGAAAGAGGCGATATTCAGCGTATCGACGGTTTTCAGCGTTTGGGCTGAGCGCCGCTGGCTGATGTCGTGCTCTTTCTGCTGCCGGGCACGAGTGCGTTTGCGTTCCTGCCGCGCATGTTCCCAGCCTGCTCGCGCCGCCTGCCGCTCCAAATCGCGCTGCCGGCGATAGTCATCGTAGTTGCCGCCGTAGCTGTGCAGCCCGTCGGGCGTCAGCTCAACGATGCGCGCCATACGCGCCAACAGCTGTCGATCGTGGCTGGCAACCAGCAGCCCCCCGCGCCACTGCGCCAACTGCCGGTACAGCCAGTCGCGCCCGTCGGCATCAAGGTGGTTGGTCGGTTCATCCAGCAGCAAGCAATCCGCACCGCCCAGCATCGCGCCACACAGCGCCGCACGCATTCGCTCCCCGCCGCTCAGGGATCCGGCCGGTCGCAGCGGATCGAACTCAGGCAATCCGGCGGCAGCGAAGGCAGCGTGCAGACGATCGATCAGATCCCACTGCCCTTCCAGGCGATCGATATCGTCCGCCAACGGGCGCCCCTGCTCAATGCGGGCCAGCGCGGCAAACACCTCGCCATAACCCAGCAGCTGCGCCAGCGTGATCTGCGCTGCGATCTCCGGCTGTTGAGCCATATAGGCCAGAGAAGCATGCGTTTCCACATGTCCGCTCCCCGGTTGATCCAGGCCGGCGATCAGGCGCAGCAGACGGGTTTTGCCGACGCCGTTACGCCCAACCAGGCCACAGTGTTGTTGATCGAAAGTAAGATCCAGCGGGCCGAACAGCGCTTCGCCGTCAGCAAACTGGCAGGTCAGTTGGTGTAAAACAAAATAAGGGGATTGCGCAAAATGAGCCATAAGCACTCCTGAATGAAATCAAAACATCCCCATCCGGCACTGGCGTGCTCAGCATGGGACAAGATATCAACAGACGTGTTTGTTCATTTTCGGTGATGGCTCCGCAAAGAAGGCATGGACATGCCGCAGACAAAGGTTACCCGATAACTTGTCTACTATGCAAACAACCACAAAGATTCATGACATCTATCACATTCAGCGCAACGCAGATTCCCAACGGCACTGACAACGGCTAGATTTATCTCATCCGACCACTTGGGTCGCACATAATAATAACGATGAAAGACGCGATGGAGACTGCAATGAGCAATTACCCACACCTGCTGGCACCGCTGGATCTCGGCTTCACCACCCTGAAAAACCGGGTGCTGATGGGATCGATGCACACCGGCCTGGAAGAACTTCCCGATGGCCCGGAACGCATGGCCGCTTTCTATGCCGAACGCGCGGCGGCCGGCGTGGCGCTGATCGTGACCGGCGGCATCGCTCCCAATGAAAAAGGCGTGGTGTATCGCGGCGGTTCCACTCTCAGCCGCCGGGATCAGGTCGATCATCACCGGATCGTCACCGATGCCGTCCACCGGGCCGGGGGCAAAATTGCGTTGCAGATCCTGCATGCCGGCCGCTACAGCTATCAACCGCAGCCGGTGGCGCCGTCCGCGCTGCAGGCGCCGATCAACCCTTTCACCCCGACCGCGCTAAGCGAGGCGGAGATAGAACAGACCATCGCCGACTTCGCCCACTGTGCGCTATTGGCGCAGCAGGCCGGTTACGACGGCGTAGAAGTGATGGGTTCCGAAGGCTATTTGATCAACCAATTCCTGGTGGCACGCACCAACCAGCGCGAGGACACATGGGGAGGCAGTTTCAGCAACCGCATGCGTTTTGCCGTGGAGATCGTCCGGGCGGTGCGTCAGGCGGTTGGCCGCGAGTTCATTTTGATTTACCGCCTGTCGATGCTCGATCTGGTGGAAGACGGCTCCAGTTGGCAGGAGATCGAACAGCTGGCGCTGGCGATAGAACAGGCGGGTGCGACCCTGATCAACACCGGCATCGGCTGGCATGAGGCGCGGATCCCGACTATCGCCACCATGGTGCCGCGCGCCGGTTTCAGTTGGGTGACCCGCAAGCTGATGGGCAAAGTGCGCATTCCGCTGATCACCACCAACCGTATCAATGACCCGGCGGTTGCAGAACAGGTGTTGGCGGACGGCTGCGCCGACATGGTGTCGATGGCCCGCCCGTTCCTGGCCGATGCCGCTTTTGTGCAAAAAGCCGCCGAAGGACGCGCCGACGAGATAAACACCTGCATTGGCTGCAATCAGGCCTGTCTCGATCAGATTTTTGAAGGCAAGCTCACCTCCTGCCTGGTGAACCCGCGCGCCTGCCGCGAAACCGAAATGCCGCTGACCATGGCCGAAAAGCCGAAAAAGTTGGCGGTGATCGGCGCCGGGCCGGCCGGATTGGCGTTTGCCACCACCGCCGCCAGCCGCGGCCACCGGGTGACGCTGTTCGATGCCGCCGATCAGATTGGCGGGCAGTTCAATATCGCCAAGCAGATCCCCGGTAAAGAAGAATTCCACGAGACCCTGCGCTACTTCCGCCGCCAGTTGGCACTGCTTGAGGTGACGGTGAAACTGGGTTCGCAGGTAGAAGCCGCCGATCTGGCGGAATTCGACGAAGTGATCCTCGCCTGCGGCATAGTGCCGCGCACGCCGGCAATTCCAGGGATTGATAACGCCAAGGTGCTGACCTACCTGGACGTATTGCGCGACAAAAAACCGGTCGGCCAACGGGTGGCGATTATCGGCGCCGGCGGCATCGGCTTCGACACCGCCGAGTACCTCAGCCAGCACGGCGTGTCGAGCAGCCTGGATCAGGCAGAATTTAACCGTGAATGGGGTATCGATGGCCAGCTCAGCCAACGCGGCGGGTTGGCGGCGCAAGGGCCGGTGGCGGAACGCGGGCCACGGCAAATCTATCTGCTGCAGCGCAAAACCAGCAAGGTGGGTGAAGGGCTGGGGAAAACCACCGGTTGGATCCACCGCGCCAGCCTATTGATGCGCGGCGTCAAGATGCTCAACAGCGTGAACTATCAACGTATTGATGAGGAGGGATTGCACATCTCGCGCGCAGAGCAGGAAAGCTGTCTGCCGGTGGATACGGTGATTATCTGCGCCGGGCAGGAGCCACGCCGCGAACTGCAGCAGCCGCTGCTGGCGATGGGAAAAACCGTGCATTTGATTGGCGGTGCGGACGTAGCCGCCGAGCTGGACGCCCGCCGCGCAATCGATCAGGGCACGCGGCTGGCGATGGCGCTGTAATAAATAACCCTTAAGGGGCGCATACATTGCGCCCCCGGTTACTCAATAACGTGCGCCGGATTTCACCGCTTTCAGGATCACAAATTTCTTGTTGGATGCCACAAGGGTGCAGTTACCAAACAGACGCTTCAGCTTCTGGTGATAATCCAGATGACGGTTGCCGACGATGCGCAGCTCGCCGCCCACCTGCAGGCAACGCTTGGCGTCGCAGAACATCTGCCAGGCAGTATGATCGGTGATCGCATGCTGCTGGTGGAACGGTGGGTTGCACAGTACCGCCTGCACGCTTTCACGCTCAATCCCCGCCAGCGAGTTATTCACTTCAAACTGACAGCGATCCAGCTCCTGCGGCAGGTTGTGCTCCACGTTCAACTCGCTGGACGCCACCGCCATATAGGACTCATCGACAAAGCTCATCTGCGCTTGCGGGTTCTGCACCAGCGCGGCCAGGCCAATAACGCCGTTACCGCAGCCGAGATCGACAATGTGACCGTCCAGATCGTGCGGCAGATTTTCCAGGAACAGACGAGCGCCAATATCCAGGCTGCCGCGTGAGAACACGTTGGCATGGTTGTGGATCAGCCAATCGGTGCCGTCCAGCGTCCAGTTGGTGGTTTCCGGCGCCGCCGGTGGCACGATGTCCGCCACTTCGCAGTGGATCAGGCGCGCTTTCTTCCACGCCAGGCTGGTGCGAGTCGGCCCCAGTACCTTTTCAAACAACTGCATGGTTGAGGTGTGCACGTCGCGCGCCTTGGCTCCGGCGATGATCACCGTGTCCGGCGCCACCACGTTGCGCAGCGAACGCAGTTGCTGTTCCAGCAGCGCCAGCGCCTTGGGAATGCGGATCAACACCACTGCCGGTGATGCAGGCAGTTCGGCGAGGCTGTCCAGCAGCGTAACCTGCTCCGGATCCAGCTCATTGAGCTTCAGGTTATGGCGCGTAGCCAGCTGACTCATGTAGGAATCGCTGATGCTGTAGGGCTGATGGCCGTGCAGCGCACAGGCCAGCGTGCCGAAGTTGTCGTTGAAAATCAGCACCGGACGACCGCCAATGTCTACATTTTCAAGCTGTTGCAGCAGATATTCGTCTGCCGCTTCCCACGCCTGCAATTGGGTGGATTCTTCCTGTTGGGGATAACGCTCCAGCTCAAGTTGCTGTGTTCCCAGATCGAGTTGGCTCATTGCCCCTCCTGACTGATAAAATTTGGGCTGTTTATCCCCTAAAAACGTCCATCAGTAAAATGTTTTTTCGGATAAATTGCCCTTTGCGGGCTTTGCGCGAAAAAACGTCATAGAATAGCCCGCTGAATTGCCGCCAATACGGGAAGATGATGTCCGAACTGACTTACCTGCAGGGTTACCCTGAACATCTGCAAAGCCAGGTGCAGCAGTTGATCGACCAGCAGCGGCTGGGGGATGTGCTGTTGCAGCGCTATCCGCAGGTGCATGATTGCACCACCGACAAGTCGCTTTATCAGTATACCGTCGATCTGAAAAACCAGTATCTGCGCAACGCCCAGCCGCTGAGCAAAGTGGCCTACGACGGTAAAATCCAGGTGATGAAACACGCGCTTGGCATGCACACCGCCATTTCACGCGTGCAGGGGGGCAAGCTGAAGGCCAAGGCGGAAATCCGCGTGGCGACGGTGTTCAAGCTGGCGCCGGAGCCGTTTCTGCGCATGATCGTGGTGCATGAACTGGCGCACCTGAAAGAGAAGGATCACAACAAGGCCTTCTACAGCCTGTGCTGCCATATGGAGCCGAATTACCATCAGTTGGAATTCGACACCCGGCTGTACCTGACCCACCTCTCCGTATTTGGCGATCTGTATGCATAGCAGGATTCGCCTTCGGTAATTGCCGTGATAATCTGATTCTTTCTACCCTATGCAGCACTTGAAATTCATAGGGTATAGGGCTTGGGAACCGGAGATATCTATGATTCGCTTTGCCGTCGTTGGCACCAACTGGATTACGGAACGCTTTATCGACGCCGCACATGAAAGCGGCAAGCTGAAGCTGACCGCCATCTATTCGCGCAAGCTCGAGCAGGCGCAGGCGTTTGGCGCCAACTATAACGTCAGTCTGTTTTTCGATTCCTTGGAGGCGCTGGCCCAATCCGACGCCATCGACGCGGTTTACATCGCCAGCCCCAATTCCCTGCATTGTCAGCAATCGCTGCTGTTCCTCAGCCATAAAAAACACGTGATTTGCGAAAAGCCGCTGGCCTCCACCCTGCGCGAAGCGGAACGACTGGTCGCCTGCGCGCGGGAAAACCAGGTGGTGCTGTTCGAAGCCTTCAAAAGCGCCCACCTGCCGAACTTCCTGGCCCTGAAGCAGGCACTGCCGAAAATCGGCCGGCTGCGCAAAGCCTTTATCAACTACTGCCAATACTCTTCGCGCTATCCACGCTATCTGGCCGGCGAGAACCCAAACACCTTTAACCCGCAGTTCTCCAATGGCTCTATCATGGACATTGGTTACTATTGCCTGGCCAGTGCCGTGGCGCTGTTTGGCGCACCAAAATCCGTGATCGCCAGCGCCGCGCTGCTGGACACCGGCGTTGATGCGCATGGAACCGCCTGCCTCAACTACGGGGATTTTGACGTAACCATTTCTCATTCCAAGGTCAGCAATTCGGATATCCCGAGCGAGATCCAGGGTGAGGAAGGAACGCTGGTCATTGATAAAATTTCAGAGTGTCAGGGTGTGGCGCTGACGCCGCGCGGTGGTAATCGTCAGGACCTGACCCAACCGCAGCATATCAACACCATGCTGTATGAGGCGCAAGCCTTCGCCGACCTGGTTGAAAAACGGCAGGTGGAACATCCAGGGTTGGAAAACTCGCTGATCGTCGCCCAGTTGCTGACCGAAATCCGCCGCCAGACCGGCGTAGTATTCCCTGCCGACGGAGAATGACATGAAACCGCTATTGTTGATGCAAACCGGTGATGCGCCAGAGATTATCCGCAGGGAAAAGGCCAACTTCGACGAAATGTTCCTGCAACAGGGCAACATTGACGCCGATCGCGTGCAGATCGTGCATCTTCCCTCAGGCGAACAGCTGCCGGCACCGCAAAACTACGCCGGCGTGGTGATTACCGGGTCGGCGGCGATGGTCACCGAACAATTGCCGTGGAGCGAGCAGGCCGCCGAGTGGCTGCGTCAGGCGATGCAGATCAAGCTGCCGATTTTCGGCGCCTGCTACGGTCACCAACTGCTGGCCTATGCGCTCGGCGGTGAAGTGGGCTATCACCCGCAAGGCATGGAGGTCGGTACGCTGGATATTGAACTGCTGCCCGCCGCCGCCAACGATCGACGTCTGGCGATGCTGCCGCCGCATTTCAAGGCCAATCTGATCCACTCGCAGAGCGTACTGACGCCGCCTGTGGGCGCGAAGGTGCTGGCGCGTTCACAGCAGGACGCCTGCCAGATCCTCAGTTATGGCGATCACGTACTGACCACCCAGTTCCATCCGGAATTTAACGGTGCGGTGATGTATCAATACCTGAGCTGGCTCGGCGAACTTTACCCCGAGCAGCAAGCGCAGTATCGGCTTAAGCAACAGCAGGTTAGCGATACGCCCTTCAGTCGGTTATTGCTGCAAGGTTTCGTCGTCAGCCTCGGCGCGCAAAAGGCCCTGGCCGGCTAGCGTGATAAACGTTGACCGCTGACACATTTTGCATTACTTTCTGCGGTGCAAAGGGGAGTAACTTCATTGCCGGTTAATCGTCATTACGATGCGCAAGCATCCGGTTACCGGGCAACATGATGTGACGGGCACTGTGCAGGTGCACCTTCATCAACGTTGTAAGTGAGACCTTGCCGGAAGGCGAGGTTTGCTTGCAGCGTTCACAGAGCGGCTGGCGTCTTCCGACGTTGGCCGTTTTTGTTTTTGAAGGATATCTCTGATGATGAATACCGTTGGCACACCTTGGTTATGGGGCAGTTTCGCCGCCATCATAGTTGTGATGCTCGCAATCGACTTATTGCTGCAAGGCCGCAAAGGCGCGCATACCATGACGCTGAAGCAGGCCGCCAGTTGGTCGCTGGTGTGGGTCAGCCTTTCCCTGCTGTTCAACCTGGGTTTCTGGTACTACCTGAACCAAACCGCCGGGCGCGCCGTCGCCGATACGCAGGCGCTCGCCTTCCTCACCGGTTACCTGATCGAAAAAGCGCTGGCGGTCGATAACGTCTTCGTTTGGCTGATGCTGTTCAGCTATTTCGCCGTTCCGGCTAACCTGCAACGACGCGTGCTGATTTTCGGCGTATTGGGCGCGATCGTGCTGCGTACCATCATGATCTTCGCCGGTAGCTGGCTGGTGACTCAGTTCCAGTGGCTGCTGTATCTGTTCGGTGCCTTCCTGCTGTTCACCGGCATCAAGATGGCGCTGGCGAAAGAAGACGATTCGGCGATTGGCGACAAACCGCTGGTAAGGTGGCTGCGCAGCCATCTGCGCATGACCGACAACCTCGAAGGCGAACGTTTCTTCGTGCGCCGCAACGGGCTGCTGTTCGCTACGCCGCTGGTGCTGGTGTTGATCCTGGTGGAGCTGAGCGACGTGATTTTCGCGGTCGACAGCATTCCGGCCATCTTTGCCGTTACTACCGATCCGTTTATCGTCCTGACCTCTAACCTGTTTGCCATCATGGGCCTGCGCGCCATGTATTTCCTGCTGGCCAACGTGGCGGAGCGCTTCTCGATGCTGAAATACGGTCTGTCGATCATCCTGATGTTTATCGGCGTCAAGATGCTGATTATCGACTTCTTCCATATCCCGATCGGCGTTTCGCTCGGCGTGGTAGCCGGTATTTTGACATTAACGCTGCTGATCAATGCCTGGGTTAACCGCCGCAACGATCGCCTGGCGAATAAAGCACCATAATCTGTTATCCGGGGCGCTAGCCGCCCCGTGATTGTTTGGCAATTCGTCCAAAACGCCAAACGTTATTGCGATCACACAAATGTAACCAGTATGTTATCAAGAGTTGATCCGCCCTCAGAATTTCACTTCCTCCCCTTTCCAACCCCCTTTGTTTACTGAATACTGATTTGGCAAACATACTTAGTTACAGATAGAAATAAAAATTGCCCGGCAGCGTTCCTGTCGAGGCAGTCAGTCTGTGCGCAACCTCACCGGGAAGAAAAGCACTATGCAAAAACTGTTAAAACGGATCACACAGGGCAGCCTGGTTAAGCAAATTATGGTCGGCCTGGTGGCCGGTATTATCGTGGCGCTGGTTTCACCGGGGACGGCCTCCGCCGTCGGGCTGCTTGGCGCGCTGTTCGTCGGCGCGTTAAAAGCCGTGGCGCCGCTGTTGGTTCTGGTACTGGTCATGGCCTCGATCGCCAACCACAAGCACGGGCAGAAAACCAATATTCGCCCGATCCTGTTCCTCTATCTGCTGGGGACTTTCGCTGCGGCGCTGGTGGCGGTGGTGGTCAGCTTTATGTTCCCGTCCAATCTGGCGCTGGTTGCCGGCAATGCGGACATCAACCCGCCGGGCGGCATTGTTGAAGTGCTGAAAAGCCTGCTGATGAGCGTGGTCGCCAACCCGTTCCACGCGCTGATTAACGCCAACTATATCGGCATCCTGGCCTGGGCGATTGGCCTGGGGCTGGCGCTGCGCCACGCTTCGGAAACCACCAAATCGCTGATTAACGACATGTCGCATGCGGTCACCTTGGTGGTGCGCGCGGTGATCCGCTGTGCGCCGCTCGGCATCTTCGGTCTGGTGGCTTCGACGTTGGCGGAAACCGGCTTCGGTGCGCTGTGGGGCTATGCGCAACTGCTGATGGTGTTGATCGGCTGTATGCTGCTGGTCGCGCTGGTGCTGAACCCGCTGATCGTTTACTGGAAAATCCGCCGCAACCCTTATCCTCTGGTGTTCGCCTGCCTGCGTGAAAGCGGCGTGACCGCGTTCTTCACCCGCAGCTCGGCCGCCAACATTCCGGTGAATATGGAGTTGTGCAAAAAGCTGAATCTGAACGAAGACACCTACTCGGTTTCTATCCCGTTGGGCGCAACCATCAATATGGCCGGCGCGGCGATCACCATTACCGTGCTGACGCTGGCGGCGGTGCACACTCTGGGCATTCCGGTTGACGTCCCGACCGCGCTGCTGCTGAGCGTGGTGGCGGCGATCTGCGCCTGCGGCGCTTCCGGCGTGGCCGGCGGTTCGTTGTTGCTGATCCCACTGGCGTGCAACATGTTCGGCATCCCGAACGATATCGCCATGCAGGTCGTGGCGGTGGGCTTTATCATCGGCGTGCTGCAGGACTCCGCAGAGACCGCACTGAACTCATCCACCGACGTGCTGTTCACCGCCGCGGCCTGCCAGGCGGAAGATCAACGTCTGGCGGATGAAGACCCGTTGAACGTGCGTTAAGCGGTTAACGATCGTCAGCAAGGCGCCCAATGGGCGCCTTTTTTTCTACCGCAAAAGGATCGATGCCGCGCAGTTGCAGGCGACGAAAACGGATAATGTTGAAGCCGTTCATCAGCAGGAAGCTGCCTTCTATCAGCGAACCGCCTATCGACCCGAGCCAGATGTTATGCGTAACCCAGCAGGCGGTGGAACACCACATCACGCAACGGGTTGTCAGCCCGCGGGTGCGAAACAGTGCCCAGGTGCTGATTGAAGTCCCGAAGATCGGCAACAGTTCGATGGGATGTTGGAAGTGCGTCAGGCCGATGGTCAGCGTCAAACTGATAAACAGCCACATCACCCACAGGCTGCGAGTGCGCATTGAAACCAGGTTGCGGCAGGCGCTGAGCAACGCGCTGCTGCCGGCGGCGCTCGCCCCCATCAGGAAGAAGTGGATGCCGATAATCAGGCTGTATCCTGACAGTTGCAGCTTGAAACGCTGGTCGTCGCGATTGAAAAAACTGGTGATGCCTACCAGAAAAGCCAGTACGCCCACGGCTTGGGCAAACCAATAAAACGTCATTAGGGGATCCTGAAGCGGGAGACAATAGCGTTAAAAGTGAAACGCTGTTTTATGTTACTCCCGCTGCCGGTGCTTTACAATGTCACCCCACTTTTAAAAATCGCCAACTCGCGGAAATCGTTCGCTTCGTTGCGCGCCGCTTTGCCATCGGCGATCGCCACGATCAGATCGACAAACTGTTCCAGCAGGCGATCCATCGGCGTGCCGTGGATCAATTGCCCGGCGTCGAAGTCGATCCAGTGCGGTTTTTTCGCCGCAAGTTCGCTGTTGGTCGCCAGTTTTACCGTGGGAACAAAGCCACCGTAGGGCGTGCCACGCCCGGTACTGAACAACACCATATGGCAGCCGGCGCCGGCCAGCGCGCTGGTCGCCACCGCGTCATTGCCGGGCGCGCTGAGCAGGTTTAACCCTGGCTGCCGCAGCCGTTCGCCGTATTTGAGCACGTCCACTACCCGGCTCTGTCCGGCTTTCTGCGTGCAACCAAGGGATTTTTCTTCCAAAGTGGTAATGCCGCCCGCCTTGTTGCCCGGCGAAGGGTTTTCATAAATCGGCTGGTTATGGGCGATAAAATACTGTTTAAAATCGTTGACCATGCTGACGGTTTTCTCGAAGGTCGCCCGATCGCGGCAGCGGCTCATCAGGATCCGTTCTGCGCCAAACATCTCCGGCACCTCGGTCAGCACCGTGGTGCCGCCGTTGGCGATCACATAATCGGAAAACCGCCCCAGCAGCGGGTTGGCGGTGATGCCGGACAGCCCGTCCGATCCGCCGCACTCCAGGCCGAACTTCAACTCGCTCAATTTGCCCGGTTGGCGACGATCGTCGCGCATGGCCCGGTACAACTCATGCAGTTGCTCCAGCCCGGCTTCCACCTCATCGTCCTGCTGCTGGCACACCATAAAGCGCACCCGCTGCTCATCCGTCGGCCCGAGCGTGCTGCGGAAAACATCTACCTGATTGTTCTCGCACCCCAGGCCAATCACCAGCACCGCGCCGGCATTCGGATGGCGCACCATATTTTGCAGCATGGTACGGGTGTTTTCATGATCCTGCCCCAATTGCGAACAGCCGAACGGATGGCTGAACAGATGTACGCCATCGATCCCCCGTGCATCCTGAGTTTCCTTCAGAAAACGCTGCTGGATCTGCCGGGCAATGCCGTTGACGCAACCGACGGTCGGCACGATCCACAGTTCGTTGCGGATCCCCACCTCGCCGCTGCTGCGGCGATAGAGCTGTACTTCACGATCAGCAGCCTGCGGCGGCAGCGCGGGAAATTCCGGCTGGTACTGATAGCTGTCCAGATCGCTCAGGTTGGTTTTGGCATTTTGCGAGTGGATGTGCACGCCCGGCGCTATGGCGACCAGCGCATGGCCGATCGGCAGCCCGTACTTGATGATCGCCTCGCCGGCTGCGATCGGCCGCAGCGCAAACTTGTGCCCACGCGCCACCGGCTGCGAAAGCCGAATAGTCAGCGCTTCCAGCGCCAGCGTTTCGCCGTCGGCCAGATCGCGCAGCGCCACCGCCACATTATCCTGCGAATGAATTTTTACGATGCTTTGCATAAACCAACCTCGGGCAGCGGCTACGCCAGTTCAATGGCGAAATAGTTTTTGGCATTGTCGAAGCAGATGTTTTTCACCATCTCGCCGAGCAGCGCGATATCCGCCGGCGCTTCCCCCTCCTCCACCCAGCGACCTATCATCTGGCAGAGAATGCGGCGGAAATATTCATGGCGGGTATACGACAAGAAGCTGCGGCTGTCGGTCAGCATGCCGACAAAACGGCTCAGCAGGCCAAGCTGTGCCAGCTGCGTCATCTGGCGTTGCATGCCGTCTTTCTGATCGTTGAACCACCAGCCTGAACCAAACTGCATTTTGCCTGGCGTGCCTTCCCCCTGGAAATTACCCACCATGGTGCCGATCACTTCGTTATCGCGCGGGTTGAGGCAATACAGAATGGTTTTCGGTAATCCTCCCTGCCGGGATTGAGCATCCAGCAAGCGGGAAAGCGGCTCCGCCAGCGGCCGGTCGTTAATGGAGTCGAAGCCGATATCCGGGCCAACGCTTGCCAGCATCCGGCTGTTGTTATTGCGCAATGCGCCGATGTGATACTGCTGCACCCATTCACGGCGTTGATATTCAGCGGCCAGGAACAGCAGCACTGCGCTTTTGAACTGGGCGCTTTGCTCCGGCCCAGGCAGCTTGCCGCTCAGGCGCTGGGCCAGAATGGCGTCCAGCTCGGCTTCGTTCGCTTCGCCATACACCACCACGTCCAGTGCATGGTCGGCCACTTTGCAGCCGTGAGCGGCGAAGTGGTCCATGCGTTTTTTCAGCGCGTCGCACAGCGAAGTGAAGCGGCTGATACTGATATCCGCGGCCGCCTCCAGCTTTTTCAGGTAATCGTTAAAGCCCGGCGCATCGATATTGAACGCCTTATCCGGTCGCCAGCTTGGCAGCACCTTGATATCGAAACTGTCGTCGGCGGCAATCGCTTTATGGTGGCGCAGATCGTCGATCGGATCGTCGGTGGTGCCGACCATTTTCACCTTCATCCGCTGCATGATGCCACGTGCCCTGAAATCGTCCTGCGCCAGCAGCGCGTTACCGCGATGCCAGATATCGTCCGCCGTCGCCGGGGAAAGCAGCGTGCCGGTGATGCCGAATGGACGGCGCAGTTCGAGATGAGTCCAGTGATACAGCGGGTTGCCGATGGTATGTGGCACTGTGGCGGCCCAGGCGTCAAATTTCTCGCGGTCGCCGGCATCGCCGGTGCACAGACGTTCGGCCACGCCGTTGGTGCGCATCGCCCGCCATTTGTAGTGATCGCCCTTTAACCAGATGTCATATAAGTTTTTGAAGCGGGTGTTCTCGGCGATCTGTTCCGGCGGCAAATGACAGTGGTAGTCAAAAATCGGCTGATCCGCCGCATAGTCGTGATACAAACGCCGGGCAAATTCGCTGCCCAACAAGAAATCTTCGTTTAAAAACGTCGCCATATCAGGCTCCTCACCTTGCTGACCGTTCGGCACAGTGTTCAATACGACAAAGTTATCACACCAATTATACGAAGCGTCCAGCAAAATCTTCCCCCAGCCTGCGGCCTATTTCCCTTTAAAAAGGCAATTAACGCGTAATTTCGCAGCAAAAGACGGCCTAAATCACGTAATTACCGGCCAAAGCGTATTGCCCCATTGAATCTTGGCTTTTGTGATATCACTCAACTTTTAAATCTGTATGACAAGTTATTGTCTCGCCACCCCGTCGCTGGTGCGTTGGGAATGCGTCGGTGATGGAAGGGCCGATGCAGATCAACGAAAAGGAATCACACCCCTACACGCCGCCACCTCGGCTGCGCATATTCAAGACTGGGAGATATTTCGGATGCGTAAAATTAAAGGGTTACGCTGGTACATGATTGGGTTGGTGACCATCGGCACCGTGCTGGGTTACCTGACCCGCAACGCCATTGCCGTGGCAGCGCCGACGCTGGAAGGCACCTTGCATATCACCACGCAGCAGTATTCTTACATCGTCGCCGCTTATTCCGCCTGCTATACCGTGATGCAACCGGTGGCGGGCTACGTGCTGGACGTCTTGGGCACCAAGGTAGGCTATGCCATGTTCGCCGTCTTGTGGGCGCTGTTTTGCATGGGGACTGCGCTGGCTAACAGTTGGGGCGGGCTGGCGCTGGCGCGCGGCGCCGTGGGCATGGCCGAGGCGGCAATGATCCCCGCCGGCCTGAAGGCCAGCAGCGAGTGGTTCCCGGCCAAAGAGCGTTCCATCGCCGTAGGGTACTTTAATGTAGGTTCGTCGATCGGCGGGATGATCGCGCCGCCGCTGGTCGTCTGGGCCATCGTCGCCCACAGCTGGGAAATGGCGTTTATCATTACCGGTGTGCTGAGCCTTATCTGGGCCATCTGCTGGCTGATCTTCTACAAGCACCCGAAAGATCAAAAGAAACTCAGCCAGGAAGAGCGGGATTACATCCTCGAGGGCCAGGAACCGCAACACCAGACCGGCAACGCCAAGAAAATGTCCGCCTGGCAGATCGTGCGCAACCGCCAGTTCTGGGGCATCGCGCTGCCGCGTTTTCTGGCAGAACCGGCCTGGGGCACCTTCAACGCCTGGATCCCGTTATTCATGTTCAAAGCCTATGGCTTTAACCTGAAAGAAATCGCCATGTTTGCCTGGATGCCGATGCTGTTCGCCGATCTCGGCTGCATCGTCGGCGGGTATCTGCCGCCGTTTTTCCAGAAACACTTCAAGGTGAACCTGATCGTTTCACGCAAGCTGGTGGTCACGATGGGCGCGGTGCTGATGATTGGCCCCGGTATGATAGGCCTGTTCACCAGCCCTTATGCCGCCATCGCGTTGCTGTGCGTCGGAGGCTTTGCTCACCAGGCGCTGTCTGGTGCGTTGATCACCCTGTCTTCAGACGTATTTGGCCGTAACGAGGTCGCGACCGCCAACGGCCTGACCGGCATGGCGGCCTGGACCGCCAGCACCCTGTTTGCTCTGGTGGTCGGCGCCTTGGCAGATACACTGGGCTTCAGCCCGCTGTTCGCCGCGCTGTCGGTATTCGATATTCTCGGCGCCATCGTTATCTGGACCGTCCTGCAAAACCGGCCGGCCTTATCCCCCACGGAAGATGCTCCACAGCCTGTCCCGGCGCGCAGTTAACCCCCCGCCCGGCCACGCGCCGGGCGTCCTCTGCGGCCACTGGCAGCCCTGCCGAATAAGTGGTATAACAAATCCGACAGCCACGCCCCTTCTTACCCTAAGAGCATTCATTATGGAATTCACTGAAACCAGACGCCTGTATCAGCAACTGGCCGCCGAGCTTAAGCAGCGCATTGAAAGCGGCCGCTACCCGGTGGGCGATAAGCTGCCGGCCGAGCGCTATATTGCTGAAGAGATGAACGTCAGCCGCACCGTGGTACGCGAAGCCATCATCATGCTGGAAGTGGAAGGCTACGTTGACGTACGCAAGGGGTCCGGGATCCACGTGATGTCCAACCAGCAAAAGCATCTGGTGGTGCCGGGCGACAGCATTGAGTTTGCCACCGCCGGGCCGTTCGAACTGTTGCAGGCGCGCCAGTTGATCGAAAGCAACATCGCCGAATTCGCCGCCACCCAGGTCACCAAACAAGATATCGTCCAGTTGATGGAGATCCAGGAACACGCACGCAAGGAAGACCGGTTCCGTGATTCGCAGTGGGATCTGAAATTCCACGTGCAGGTGGCGCTGGCTACGCAAAATACCGCGATGGCGACCATCGTGGAAAAAATGTGGAGCCAGCGGGTGAATAACCCTTACTGGATCAAGTTGCACGAACATATCGACGAGCGATCTATCGCCAGTTGGTGCGACGACCACGATCAGATCCTCAAGGCATTGATACGTAAAGACCCTTATGCCGCAAAACTGGCAATGTGGCAGCATCTGGAAAACACCAAGCAAATGCTGTTCAACGCCACCAGCGACGATTTCGAATATAACGCCGACCGCTATCTGTTCGCCGAAAACCCGGTGGTGCATCTGGACGGCGTGACCGCCGAAAACAAATAGCGTGCGCGGTCAAAAACCGTTGGGTTATGTCAGGTAATGTAAAATCCTCCGAATCGATGCCTGAACCGCCGTTTGCCGTGTAGTATTTCACCGGAGGCAACGTAGATTTCCCTGTTGCCAATCGTGCTATTTTGGTAAAGTTAGGCCACTTTTTTTACCCTTTGCTACGGGGCGGAACACGAATACATGCGCTGGTTGTTTGCCATGCTTATTGCTCTTTTTTGCTGGACCGGCTCGGTCTCCGGCCAAAAGCTATGCGCGGCACCCTCCAAAGCAACCCCCACGGCACTGAGTAGCCTGCCCTCGCTCGATAACCCGGCGCTGTCCCCTTATGACCAGGTTTATCGGTCTCCAGCAGAGTTGCAGCGCAAAGCGCCCGGCAAATTGCCGCTGCTGTTGCCGCGTGTGCATTCTTACCCCGGCTCACTGCCGGCCTCCGCCCAATTGCAGCCGGTCTATACGTTGGCCTCTGAGCTGGGCCATAATGCCAGATTCCCGCGTCAGCACTTATCTGTACCCAATCAGCTTGTTCAGGCCAACTGGATGCTGCACACCCCACAGCAGCAAAACAGGCTCGGTGGCTGGAAAGAAAGTAATATGCTTTATCGTGGCACGCTGACTTACCACTCATGACCGGTGTCGCACCGATGAGAACTCACTAAAAGCAACACCGTTTCATCGTTATCAGCAGCCAGGATCGCCCGCGCGCTTTCAGCCCACTTCTGATCCGCCGCTGAGATAAAGACAAACAATGACGTTTTAGGAACACCGGATGGACATCATTAAAGAACTGTTACATGCCTTATGGCAGCAGGATTTTGAGACGCTGGCGAACCCATCGCTGGTCTGGACGCTTTATGTCCTGCTGTTTCTGATTTTATTTTTGGAAAACGGCCTGCTGCCGGCAGCATTTTTACCCGGCGACAGCCTGCTGATCCTGGTAGGCGTTTTGATCGCCAAAGGCACCATGAATTTCCCGCTCACCATCCTGATCCTGACCGTTGCCGCCAGTCTGGGGTGCTGGGTCAGTTACATACAAGGCAAATGGCTGGGCAATACGCGAACGGTGCAGGGCTGGCTGTCGCATCTGCCGGCGCATTATCACCAGCGCGCACACCAATTGTTCCACCGCCACGGGCTTTCAGCCCTGCTGGTCGGTCGTTTCCTGGCGTTTGTCCGCACCCTGTTGCCTACCATTGCCGGTCTCTCCGGCCTGAGTAATGCCCGTTTCCAATTCTTTAACTGGATGAGCGGTCTGCTGTGGGTGGTGATCCTGACGTCACTGGGCTTTGCTTTGGGCAAAACCCCGGTGTTCCGCAAGTACGAAGACCAACTGATGTTCTGCCTGATGCTGCTGCCGTTGGTGCTGCTGGTGGTTGGGCTGGTGGGATCGCTGATCGTGCTGTGGCGCAAGAAACGCGCCGACAGCCAGAATCAGGGGAAAGGGGCGTGATGGCAAAGCGCCCGCGCTGGCAGTATGTTTTGCTGATTGCACTCGCCCTGTTGGCGCTGGCGACGCTGCTGGTTCCCTGTATGGTGCGCACCGAAAGCGAGTTGCGCATCCGCGCCGGCCAGCAAGGCCTTTCGTTGCCTGACGGCTTTTTTGTCTATCAGCGGCTGGATGAGCGCGGTATTCGCATCAAAAGCATTACCCCCGAAGGCGATGGTCTGGTGATCCGTCTGGATTCACCGGAACAGCAGCTGTTGGCGCGCGAAGCGCTGCAAACGATTTTACCGCCGGGTTATATCATCGCTCTGAGCGAATCCCCTGTTCCAAGCCATTGGGTCCGTGAATTTGCACGCGCCCCGCTCAATCTGGGATAATACCCCTTCGAATGAAGGGTTTTCCTTTCGTTTTTACGCCCCGTTCAATTAATCGCCAATCGCCATCGAACTGCGGCTGATTCTTTGGGGTCTGCGCGATTCAAGACTATGCTGAAAGCTAGCTGCGTAAACTCCTGTCGCACTGCTTTTGCAAGCAGTCAGGAAAAGCGGATGCGTGCCAATGCGTCCCATTAACAAGGAACCGATAGCATGAAATTACGCCACTCACTCTTACTGATCCTCCCGTTATGTGCATTGCCGGCCCTGTCATTTGCCGCCGAAGGCGGTTGTGCGACCAAGGCGCAAAACATCCAGCAGCAGATTGATTACGCCACCCAACATGGCAATCATAACCGTATAGCCGGGCTGAAAAAGGCGCTGAGTGAAGTACAGACGAACTGTACCGAAGCGAGCCTGCAGGCCGATCGCCAGAAAAAAATCGAAGAGAAACAAAGCAAAGTCGCCGAACGTCAGCAAGAGCTGAAAACAGCCCAGCAAACCGGCAACCTGGATAAAGTTGCCAAGAAGCAGAAAAAACTGACGGAAGCACAGGCCGAGCTTAAACAGGCCCAGGCGGAATAATTTTTTTACACCAGCGGATTTATCGCTGAGAGCCGCGTCATGCGGGATTTTTACTGCATATAGAATGAATACTTAGTGATATCGGCTACTCATTCACCCTTTGCTCCGGCGAAAAAATCCGCTATGTTGAAAGTCTGTCGAAGTTAACGTTAAGGAATAATCACATGGCACATGATTCAAATGCAGAAAACTTACGCGCTGAACTTAAATCCTTAGCCGATACGCTGGAAGAAGTGCTGAACTCTTCCACCGATAAACCAAAAGCCGAACTGGAAAAGCTGCGCTCCAAAGCTGAAGACGTATTGAAAGATACCCGCGCTCGCCTGAGCGACGCCGGGGACAAAATTGCTTCCCAGACCAAGCAAATCGCCGGCCAGGCGGATGATTACGTGCGTGATAATCCGTGGACAGGTATCGGTATCGGCGCTGCGGTTGGCGTAGTGCTGGGCGTTCTGTTAGCGCGCCGCTAATTATGGCAGAACAACCACAAGTTCGTGCACAGGGCCCCGCCAAAGGGGTCCTGGATGTCGGCCAGCGCATCATCACCATTCTGGTGGGTATGGTTGAAACGCGGGTGCGCCTGGCGGTTGTCGAGCTGGAAGAGGAGAAAGCCAACCTCATTCAGTTGCTGATCATGGCCGGTATGACCCTTTTATTCACCGCATTTGGCCTGATGAGCCTGTTGATCCTGATTTTCTGGGCCATTGATCCTATTTACCGCCTGATGGCGTTAGGCGCCACCACGGGCATCTTGCTGTTCCTGGCTATTTTCGGCGCCATCTGGACGCTGGTCAAAGCACGCCGCTCCACCCTGTTGGGCGCTACACGCAAACAGTTGGAGATCGACCGTTCCGAGCTGGAGGGTGAAAAATGAATCGCCGTCGCTACCTGGAATGGAGAAAAGAGAAACTGATTCGGCAGATCCAGCAACAACGGCTGGATCTGGCCGACAACAAAACCCTGTGGCTGGAAAAAACCGAGCGCATCGATCGCGGTTGGCAAACTCTTTTCGGTCTGCGCAAATACCTGGTCGTCGGCTCCAGCGTGATGGCGCTTTACGGTATCCGCCACCCAAGCAAACTGATTCGCTGGTCACGTCGCGCTTTTGGTGTCTTTGGCACTATCCGATTGATCCAGAAAACTTTTTCTACCAAATAGCCCTACTGATTTCTTCAACTCTTCCGTCGTTATGCCCAGTTTTTCACAGAAATTTATTCCTTCTGTCGATAACGGCTGGGTAACTTTCTGATTCGCCATCATTTGTTAGCAGGCTACAGATTCAGTTTTTTTGAAAAAATACGACAGTTTTACTTGCTAACAACGGAATCACTTCCCGATTAACATTCACTCCATCAAACACGTAACGGGCAGGACAGGGTCAGAGACCCGGCATACCGCCCGCTAACAGCGGTAAACGCCAAGACTGGCGAACTAAAAATCACTTTGGAGTTGATGATGAAAAAATTAGAAGATACAGGTTTGCTGGTTGCTCGTATTCTGATGCCAATCCTGTTTATCGTGGCAGGTTACGGCAAAATGGGCGACGCCTATGCCGGCACCCAGCAGTATATGCAATCGATGGGCGTACCTGGCTTCTTGTTGCCGCTGACCATCTTGCTGGAGTTCGGTGGCGGCCTGGCGATTCTGTTCGGTTTCCTGACCCGTACCGTGGCGCTGTTCACTGCCGGTTTCACCCTTCTGACCGCGGTACTGTTCCATACTAACTTTGCGGAAGGCGTAAACCAGCTGATGTTCATGAAGAACCTGACCATCGCCGGTGGCTATATCGTACTGGCCGTTGCCGGCCCAGGCGGTTTCAGCATCGACCGTATTTTGAACAAAAAGTGGTAAGCTTCTAATACCGAATCAGGGGTCCGGCATGCCGGACCCTTCTGCTTTTTCACTCGGACACGAAGGAGATCATCATGGGACAACTCGTCGATGGCGTTTGGCAAGACATCTGGTATGACACATCATCTACCGGAGGCCGTTTCAAACGCTCAACCTCTCAGTTCCGCAACTGGGTGACTGCAGACGGCCAACCGGGCGAACACGGCACCGGAGGGTTTAAAGCGGAGAAAGACCGTTATCACCTGTACGTTTCACTCGCCTGCCCTTGGGCGCACCGCACGTTGCTGATGCGTAAACTGAAAGGGCTGGAGCAGATTATCCCGGTTTCCGTGGTGCATCCGCTGATGTTGGAAAACGGCTGGACCTTCGGCCAGGACTTCCCTGAAACGACCGGCGACAGCCTTTATCACTCAGACTTTCTCTATCAGCTTTACCTGCGCGCCGATGAACATTACACCGGCCGCGTGACGGTGCCGATACTGTGGGACAAACAGCAGCAGACCATCGTCAGCAATGAATCTGCCGATATCATCCGCATGTTCAACAGTGCATTTGATGGCGTCGGCGCTCGCGCGGGGGATTATTATCCCAACGACCTGCACGGTAAAATCGATGAGCTGAACGGTTGGATTTATGACCAGGTGAATAACGGTGTCTACAAGGCCGGTTTCGCCACCAGTCAGGAAGCCTATGACGAAGCGGTGAATGCGCTGTTTGACGCACTGGCGCGGCTGGAGCAGATCCTGGGCCAACACCGTTACCTGACCGGCGATCGCCTGACCGAGGCCGACCTGCGTCTGTGGACCACGCTGGTGCGCTTCGATCCGGTGTATGTCACCCATTTTAAATGCGATAAACGCCGCATCAGCGATTATCTCAACCTGTACGGCTTCCTGCGCGACATCTACCAGATGCCAGGCATCGCCGAAACGGTTAGCCTACCGCACATCCGCAACCACTATTACCGTAGCCACACCACTCTCAATCCGCACGGCATTATTTCCATCGGGCCGGCGCAGGATCTGGACGAGCCGCACGGCCGCGACAAACGTTTCGGTTAGCCCATTTCCCCCTTTCTTTAGCGGTCAGGGGGAACAATAAAACCGCCCGCCGTGCTTGCACCTGCGGGCCGTTGGCGATCAGGCGATCAATAGCGGCACACAGTCCGGTTACTGCCGTTCCTGCTGGGCGAAGAGCCGTGGGATTTCGCGCAGGAACCAGGCTTTCGCCTCCCCCATGCTGTCGCGCCGCCAGGCCATGATGATATCGGCCTCACGGCTGTATTCCGGCCCCACCACCCTCAGCCGCCCTTCTTCAATGTCTTTTTCCACCATCGGGTAAGGCATGGTCGCCACGCCCAGGCCGGCCAGCAGCGCCAGGCGTTTGTCGCCAATGGTGCTGACCGTCAGGCGTTGCTGTTTATCCAACAACTGCACGGTCAATACCGGCCGTTCACGGGCTGTATCCGCCACCGCAATGCCGCGGTACTTCACGCGAGTCAGTTCGGACAAGGGTTCCGGCTCCAGATGAATGGGGTGATCCGGCGCTGCGACGTAAACGCTCATCACCTTGTACAGCTTGCGGGTGTTGATCTCCGAGGAAGCACGGAAATGCATGTCCGGAGCGATGACGATATCGGCTCGCCCTTGCTCCAGCCGCTCCCAGGCACCGGCCAGCACTTCGGTAAAAATCGATACCTGGGTATTGGCCTTCAGCGCCAGCTTGTCGACCAGCGGAAACAGTTTGCTCGCCGGCGACAGCGCTTCGCTGACGATGGTCAGGTGAGTTTCCCAACCGCGCGCCAGCGCTTCGGCATCCGTGGTCAGCTTGTCTGCCGCCTCCAGCAGCACCCGCCCGCGTTCCAGCAACATGCGCCCAACGTTGGTGAACTTGGTGCGGTGGCCGGAGCGATCGAACAGCACCACGTCCAATTCTTCTTCCAATTTTTGCATGGTGTAGCTGAGCGCCGAGGGCACACGCCCCAGTTCATCGGCTGCCGCAGCAAAGCTGCCACGTCGGTCGATCGCATCCATAACCCTTAACGCTTCAAGCGTTAACGCCCGATCTCTGGCCATCGAATCTCTCTGTCAGGAAATTTGAATATGCCGACCAGATTAACTGGCTAACAATCCGGCGTCCAGATGCTTACCATTTGGATAATGAATTTAGAGAGCCGATTGCCATGATTACATGCAGAACAGCACAACAATGCGGGCAAGCTGACTTTGGTTGGCTGCAGGCTCGCTACACCTTTTCTTTTGGACATTACTTCGATCCCAAGCTGATGGGCTACGCCTCGTTGCGGGTGCTGAACCAGGAGGTGCTGGCGCCGGGAGCGTCATTCCAGCCACGCACCTATCCCAGCGTGGATATCCTGAATCTGATCTTGCAGGGGGAAGCCGAATACCGCGACAACGACGGCAATACCGTGCGCGCCAAGGCCGGTGAAGCCTTGTTGTTGGCCACGCAGCCAGGGCTGAGTTACAGCGAACAGAACGTCAGCAGCGATACGCCGCTGACCCGTCTGCAGCTGTGGCTGGATGCCTGCCCGGAGCGCAACAACGATCGAGTACAGCGTCTGACGCTGCCGGATAACGGCTCGACGCTGCTGGCGTCACCGGACGGCGCCCAGGGCAGCCTGCAACTGCGCCAGCAGGTGTGGATCCATCATCTGGATTTACAGCCGGGCGAACAGCAGACGTTTGCGCTGAACGGGCAACGGGCTTACCTGCAGTCGATCCACGGCACCATCGAAGCCAATGGCGATCGTAACGAAGGCCAACGCTTGACCTGCGGCGACGGGGCTTTTATCCATGAAGAGAACCGCCTGACGATCCGCGCCGAAACGCCGCTGCGCGCGCTGCTGATTGATTTACCGGTGTGAATCAAGCGAGTGCAACATGTCGAACTCGCTGAATACCAATGGAAAAAACCCCGCGTAACTTGCGTCACGCGGGGTTTTCTTTATAGAGGGAGTTGACCGGTAAGCCGGGTTCTGTCGTGGACAGTCATTCCTCTAGGCCAGCAATCGCTCACTGGCTCAAGCAGCCTACCCGGGTTCAGTACGGGCCGTACCATGTGAACCCCTATTTGGCCTTGCTCCGGGTGGAGTTTACCGTGCCACGAACTGTTGCCAGCCGCGCGGTGCGCTCTTACCGCACCCTTTCACCCTTACCTGATCCCGCTTGCGCGGGCCATCGGCGGTTTGCTCTCTGTTGCACTAGTCGTAGGCTTGCGCCTCCCAGGCGTTACCTGGCACCCTGCCCTATGGAGCCCGGACTTTCCTCCCCTCCACCTGTCTCCCCCGAAAGGGACGGCAGTGAAGCGGCGACTGTCTGGTCAACTCCGGCGCGGATAGTAGCGTCGCGCTCACGGCAGGTCAACCGCTTTACTGTTCTTGTTGCTCTAACGCGTGTTTATACAACGCATTTTTCTTCACGCCGTGGATTTCCGCCGCCAACGCCGCCGCCTTTTTAAGCGGCAATTCTTTTTGCAGCAACGCCAGCGTGCGCAGCGCTTCCAGCGGCAATGCGTCATCCTGCGGCTTATGACCTTCGACAATCAGCACCATTTCGCCACGGCGACGCACTTCATCTTCCTGCACCCAGGCCAGCAGCTCACCCACCGGCGCACCCGTGATGGACTCCCAGGTTTTGGTCAGCTCACGCGCCAGCACTACATAGCGCTGCGGCCCCCACACGGTGACCATGTCCTGCAAACTTTCCAGCAAACGGTGGGTGGATTCGTAGAAAATCAACGTGCGCGGTTCCTCTGCCAGCGCCATCAGCGTATCCTTACGCCCCTTGGTTTTCGCCGGCAGGAACCCTTCGTAACAGAAGCGGTCTGAAGCAACGCCGGCGGCACACAGTGCGGTGGTTGCCGCGCAGGCTCCCGGCAGCGGTACCACGCGAATGCCGGCTTCGCGGCAGCGGCGCACCAGGTGATAACCGGGATCGTTGATCAACGGGGTGCCGGCGTCGGAAACCAGCGCAATGCTCTGGCCTTCCTGCAGTTTCGCCAGCAGTTGGTCGGCCTTTTGCTGTTCGTTATGGTCATGCAGCGCAAACAGCCGCGCGCTAATCGCAAAGTGTTGCAACAGCAACCCGGTGTGGCGCGTGTCCTCGGCCGCAATCAGATCAACGCTTTTCAGTACCTCTAACGCACGGTGGGTAATATCCCCCAAATTACCGATGGGAGTGGGCACCACATACAGCGTTGATGCAGAAATGACTGATTGTTGGTGTTGATTCATTGTTTCATCCGGGTTGCCGATTTAATATTGAGCATCTTGAAAAAAACATCACTGGATACAGTATGCTTTCCTCAACATTCGTTCGTACCAAAGCAGGGCGTTCAAAGCCTGTCCGACTTACCGCAGTGATCGCGGCAGCCCTGTTCCTTGCAGGCTGTCCTAGTCAGGCCCCGCAGACGCCGCCCGCCAATATACAGGACGAAGCGAGCGCCAGCTCCGATTACTATCTGAAGCAGCTGCAACAAAGCAGCGATGATAACAAGGCTGACTGGCAATTACTTGCTATTCGCGCGCTGTTACGTGAAGGAAAACTGCCGCAGGCCGGTGAACAACTGAAGCAACTGCCGAAAAACCTCAGCAGCGTTCAGCAGGTTGAACGCCAGTTGCTGACCGCAGAACTGCAGGTGGCGAACAAAAGCTATGTGAGCGCCCGCAGCACGCTGGGCCATCTGGATAGCGGTTCACTGTCAGCTAACCAATTGGTGCGCTTCTACCAGGCGCAGATCGCCGCCAATCAGGGTAAACCCTCTCTGCCGCTGATCCGCGCCTACGTTGCGCAAGAACCGCTGCTGACCGGCAAGGCTCATCAAACCAATCTGGATCAAACCTGGCAGGCGCTGCTGCAGTTGACGCCGCAGGACATGAACAGTCTGGTGATCAACGCCAATGAAAACGTGCTGCAAGGCTGGCTGGATCTGCTGCGTGTCTATCAGGACAACAAGCAGGATCCCGACCTGCTGAAGGCCGGCATCAAGGACTGGCAAAACCGTTACCCGCAGAACCCGGCGGCGAAAACGTTGCCGACGCAGCTGAACCAGGTGCTGAACTTTACCCAGGCTTCCACCTCCAAAATCGCCCTGCTGCTGCCGCTGAACGGCCAGGCAAAAGTGTTCGCCGATGCGATCCAACAAGGTTTTGAAGCGGCGAAAAACGGCGTGGCCGCACCGGCGCAGGCACAGCAACAGCAGCAACCTGCCAACAATCCCGTTCAGGCAGCAGCCCCTGCGGACGCCAATGCCAACGGTGCGGTAAGCACCTCGGCGCCGTCTGCGGATGACGCGCCCGTGACCGCGGCTCAGCCTTCTACGCCGTCCAATGCGCAGATTACGCCGCCGCAGGCCACCAATGCGCAAATTAAAGTGTATGATACCACCAGCCAACCGCTGGCCGCGCTACTGACACAGGCACAGCAAGACGGCGCAACGCTGGTGGTGGGTCCGCTGCTGAAAGAGAACGTCGATCAACTGTCCGGCAGCAATACCACGCTGAACGTGCTGGCGCTCAATCAGCCGGAAACGCCGAAAGACAATCCGAACATCTGTTACTTCGCCCTGTCGCCGGAAGACGAAGCGCGCGACGCTGCCCGCCACATTTGGGAACAACAAAAGCGCCAGCCGCTGCTGCTGATCCCGCGCGGTTCGTTCGGCGATCGCGTTGCCAAAGCCTTTAACCAGGAATGGCAAAAACTGGGCGGCCAGACCGTGCTGCAACAAGGTATCGGCTCTGCCGGCGAACTGCGTCAGGCGGTGAACAGCGGCGGCATCCGCATGAGCGGCACGCCGATTTCCGCTGCACCGGCTCCGCAGGCCGTGACCATTGCCGGGCTGACCATTCCGGCGCCGCCAAGCGATGTGCCTGCCGAATCCGGCGGCAACGTGGATGCAGTCTACATCGTGGCGACCCAGTCCCAGCTGACGTTGATCAAACCGATGATCGACATGGCCACCACCTCGCGCAGCAAACCGGCAATGTACGCCAGCTCTCGTAGCTACCAGGCCGGTGCAGGCCCTGACTTCCGTCTGGAAATGGAAGGCCTGCAGTTCAGCGATATCCCGTTGCTGGCCGGCGCCAACCCGCAGTTGTTGCAGCAGGCGAGCAGCCGGTTCCGCAACGACTATTCGCTGGTGCGTCTGTACGCCATGGGGATGGATGCCTGGACATTGGCCAATCACTTTGCTGAAATGCGCCAGTTGCCCGGCTTCCAGGTCTCCGGTACCACCGGCATGCTGACCGCTTCACCAAGCTGCGTGATCAACAGGAAACTGCCTTGGCTGCAATACCGTCAGGGAATGGTGGTTCCCGTCTCTTGAGTCAACGCGCCAAGGGGGCGGGCTATGAGTTACAAGCCCGCCGCTATCTGGAACGCGCCGGGCTCACCTTCTTCGCCGCCAACGTTACGCTGCGCGGCGGTGAGCTCGATCTCATCATGCGCGATGGTCAAACCTGGGTGTTTGTTGAAGTCCGCTACCGCCGCAGCGACGCCTTTGGCGGTGCGGCCGCCAGCGTGACTTACCGTAAACAGCAGCGGTTGCTGCATGCTGCCGCCGTTTGGTTGGCGGGGCGCGGAGCCAGCTTTGACACATCGTCTTGCCGTTTTGATGTTTTGGCCATCACCGGTAGCCAGTTAGAATGGATACCCAACGCCTTCAATGCGGATTAATCATGGTTTACCGGTGCAGACCGGCCCTTTGACTTAGTGGATTAATACAACGTGCTGGATAGAATTAAAGCCTGTTTTACCGAAAGCATCCAAACCCAGATTGCGGCGGCGGAAGCCTTGCCCGACGCCATCTCGCGTGCGGCGATGACGCTGGTTCAATCCTTACTTAACGGTAATAAAATTCTGTGCTGCGGCAACGGTACCTCGGCGGCCAACGCGCAGCATTTCGCCGCCAGCATGATCAACCGCTTTGAAACCGAGCGCCCAAGCCTGCCGGCCATTGCGCTGAATGCCGATAACGTGGTGCTGACGGCGATCACCAACGATCGCCTGCACGATGAGGTTTATGCCAAGCAGGTGCGCGCTCTCGGCCATGCCGGCGATGTCTTGCTGGCAATTTCCACCCGCGGCAACAGCCGTGATATTGTGAAAGCGGTCGAAGCCGCAGTGACGCGTGACATGACGATTGTCGCACTCACCGGTTACGACGGCGGGGAGTTGGCCGGTTTGCTCGGTCAACAGGATGTCGAGATCCGTATCCCATCGCATCGCAGTGCTCGTATTCAGGAAATGCATATGCTCACAGTAAATTGCCTATGCGACCTGATAGATAGTACGTTGTTTCCCCACCAGGACGAATAAGGAACTGAGATGAAGCTGAAAGCCACATTTGCAGTGCTGTCCAGCGCCCTGCTGTTACAAGGCTGTATCGCCGGCGTTGTCGTCGGCAGCGCGGCTGTCGCCACCAAGAGCGCCACCGACCCACGCAGCGTAGGCACTCAGGTAGACGACGGCACGCTGGAAGCCCGGGTTGAAAACGCCCTGAGTAAAGATCAACAGTTGAAGAAAGACGCCCGGGTGGTTGCTACCGCCTATCAGGGTAAGGTATTGCTGACCGGCCAGTCGCCGAGCACCGACCTCGCCGCCCGCGCCAAGCAAATAGCGATGGGCGTCGAAGGCACGGCCGAAGTGTATAACGAGATCCGCCAAGGGACGCCAATCAGCCTCGGCACTGCGTCCTCCGATACCTGGATCACCACCAAGGTGCGCTCGCAGTTGCTCACCAGCGACACGGTGAAATCATCCAATGTGAAGGTCACTACCGAAAACGGTGAGGTATTCCTGCTGGGCCTGGTCACGCAACAAGAAGCGCAGTCGGCCGCGCAGATCGCCAGCCAGGTGAGCGGCGTGAAACACGTCACCACCGCCTTTACCTTCGTGAAATAACCCGCTGCGCCGGGGTAGGCCTGATGCCTTTATCCCGGCGCGCTAATCCAGATTATTTTCTTTCAGAAAACCTTCCCCACCCAACTGCCGCATCTGGCGCATAATCCACTGCTGCCGTTGAATCACATAGCCGGAAGGCGCACTGGCTTTAAAACGATGCGGGTTTGGCAACACCGCCGCCAGCAGCGCCGCTTCAGAAGCGGTCAGGCGTTTAGCCGGCTTATTGAAAAAGCGTTGCGACGCCTCTTCCACGCCGAATACCCCATCGCCAAATTCAACGATATTCAGGTAAACCGTCAGGATCCGCCGCTTGGTCCACACCAGTTCGATCCCCGAGGTCAGCCCGGCCTCCAGCCCCTTGCGCAGCCAACTGCGGCCATCCCACAGAAACAGGTTCTTCGCCGTTTGCTGCGACAGCGTGGAGGCGCCGCGGATGCGTGTGGGGCGACGTTCGTTGTGGCTGAGCGCCTTTTCGATCGCCGCCACGTCGAACCCCCAGTGTTCAGGGAACTTCTGGTCCTCCGCCGCCATGACCGCCAGCGCCATCTGCGGAGAAATATCGTCCATCGATACCCAGTCGGAGTGCGCCACATAGCCAAAATCGCCGCTCAGCCAGGCACCGAACTGCCGCTCCACCATCACCGCAGAAAAAGGCACCGGCAAGAAAGCAAAAACGGCTATCCCAAGCCCCCACAAGCCGACCAGGGCAATTATTCCGCGTTTCAGCCAAAACCAGGGCCGGGAAAAAATCGATTTGCCCGCGGACTTTCTCATTCAACCAAATCCAGCACCCGTGAAACCAGCTTATCAATCCCGTCGGCCGCCTCGCCGATAGATTTCGCCAACATATAGGCTGGCGTGGTCACCACTTTGTTTTCAATATCCACCACGATGTCATCAACCGGGCAAATAACCGGCTCGCCGCCCATGGCATCAATCACTTCACCCAGGTCCGGATCGTTGCCAATGGTCAGCCGCACTTGTTGATCCAGCAGCTTCGGCAGCAGCGCGGGGGCAATGCACATAAAACCAATTGGTTTATTTGCCTTATACATTTGTTGCGTTAACTTAGCTAAATCTTTATCAATCCAGCATTCTGCCCCTTCACTGGCGAAGCTGCTGAGGTTCTTCACCGCACCAAATCCACCGGGTACAATCAGCGCATCCAACTGGCCGGCATCGGCCTGTGAAAGCGGCCGAATTTTCCCTCTGGCGATACGCGCAGACTCGACCAAAACATTGCGTTCTTCCGGCATCTCATCGCCAGTTAAGTGATTAATAACATGAAGTTGAGATTTATCCGGTGCAAAGCACACCGCCTGTGCCCCCGCCCGGTCCAACGCAAGCAGCGTCAGGACGGCTTCATGGATCTCCGCACCGTCATAAACTCCGCAGCCGCTCAGCACAACGCCAACGTTTTTCATCACCCTTACTCCTTATGAGACTGTCAACTGGTTAGTGCTCGGAGTTAACAAAGACTAATCTACATCACACATTTTAATGAATCTTCTAACAAGAGCGCTTACATTTGCTATGTTGTTGGCTGTATGATGTTTAGGAATTCTCTACAACCTGCTCGACCAGAACACTGAATACCAATACGCAGGTTCACAATTTCCCTGGTGTTGGCGCAATATTCGCGCACCCCGGCCTAGGTCGGGGTCATTTTTTTTCAGCGTTCGCAACCCACTCACGCAGTACCTGTACATCGTTGCGCCATTCCTGTTTGAGCTCATCAACCCAGTCCTGCACGTTATCCCACCACGCCGGCAGCGTCGGGGTTTGAATTTGCTGTGCAAGCTGCTGCAAATGACGCAGGCCAACCGACCCGCAAGCACCCTTGATTTTATGCCCTTCTTCGGTGATGCCTTTCTGGTCACGCGCCGTCATATTGGACTCCAGCACCGCCAGATAGCCCGGCATCATCTGCTCAAACATCTCCAGGCTCTGATGAATCAGTTGCGGCCCCACCAGGTCCATGTACTGTTCCAGCATTGTGGTATCCAGTAACGACTCGTTAATCTGCATCGCCTTTTGCTCCGTTTTCTTTGTGGTGTGAGAGGGTTGATGATCCCAGTAATGTTTAATGACCTTGGTCAACGCCGGTACAGAAAGCGGCTTGCTCAGCACATCGTCCATACCCGCGTCGAGATACTCTTTTTTGTCTTTCAGCACATTGGCGGTCAAAGCAACCAGCGGCGGCAGCGTTTGCCCGGCATAACGCTCGCGCAGCACCCGGGCGATATCCAGCCCGGTCATGTCCGGCAGTTGGATATCCAGCAGCACCAGATCAAACTCGTCCGGATCGAACATCGCCAGCGCGTCGGTGCCGTTCATCGCCACTTCCACGCTGTTGCCGAGCTTCTCCAGCACCGAGCGCGCCACAATCACGTTCAGTTCGATATCCTCCACCAGCAGGATATGCAGCGCCGGCAACGGCAGATCCTCCTCGGCACGCGTCTCACTTTCCGCCTCCTGCACCGCCGGCGCATTGATGGTCAAGGTGAAGCAAGAACCGTGCCCCTGTACGCTGCTGACGGTGATATCGCCGCCCATGCTCTGCGCCAGGCGCTTGGAAACAGCCAACCCGATGCCGGTGCCGGTCGCCGGGCGGCCACCGTGCTGATCTTTCACCTGATAATACATGGCGAAGATCTTGTCCTGTTCGTCCTGCGGAATACCCATGCCGGAATCTTCCACCTCAAACACCAGTCGATCCTGCTCTTCACGTCGCACACGCACCACAATCTGCCCGTGCGGAGTAAACTTCACCGCATTGCCGATCAGGTTCCACAGGATCTGCCGCAGGCGGGTACCGTCGGTGATGATTTGCTGCGGCAGCGGCGATTGCGGCTCCATCACGAACTGCAGGCCTTTTGGCTGCGCCAGCAGGCCGGAGAGGTTTTCCAGATCCGCCAGGAAGCCGGTAAAATCCACCGGCTGGTTGTCGAGTTGCACTTTCCGCCGCTCAAGCTTGTCCATCTCAATGATGTCATTGAAGATATTGCCCAGCGTGATGGCACTGACATGGATGGTCTTCAGGTATTTCAGTTGCTCATCGTTCAAATCGGTATCGAGCAGAATGCGGCTCAGCCCGACGATGCCGTTAAGCGGCGTACGAAGCTCGTGGCTGATCGTTGAGATGAAGGTGGTCTTATCCCTGCTGGCGTTCTCCAGCGCGTCCTGGTAGCGCTTACGCTCGGTTATATCGCGGCCAAAGCCCATCAGCCCGTGACGTTTGCCTACGCGATCGTAAAACGGCACCTTGCGCAGCTCAAAACAGGCCTTGCGCCCGTCCGGGTAAACCAGCCACTGTTCGTAGGTAAGGGAGACGTTATGGCGAAAAACCTTCTCGTCGGTTTCTATCACCTTTTCGGCGATTTCCTGGCTGTAGACGTCAAACGGCGTCAGGCCGATCAGCTGCTTTTCGCTTTTGCCGGTCAGCAGCTCCATCGCCCGGTTACAGCCGGAGAATTCTTTGTCTTCGTTGCGGTAATACACCAGATCGGGTGAGGCATCGAGGAACGAACGCAACAGCGCCGATTGCTGGCCCAGCTCAATCTGCGCCAATTCGCGCTGCTCCATCTCTTCCGTCAGCTTGTCCATCACCTGCTGGCGATCTTGCTCCGCCTTGATACGGTCGGCGATTTCCTGATTCAACTGGCTGATGTTGTCTTTAAGCTGCTGGTTCAGCTCCAGATCGCGGTGGCGCATTTCTTCCAGTTTATCGACCAGACGCGCCAGGCGCTGGCGGGATTCTTCCAGTTGCTCGACCACCACCGACAGAAAATACACCGCCCAGGGCGTGATCAGCAGGCCGAAGAAGATCGAACGCACCACGTCGATGCTTTCCACCTCGCCGCGCAGCAGCATGGTCACCGCCATCTGTACTACCATCGCCAGTACCACCAGCGCCGAAGCCAGCAGCAGCGAAAAGCGCACCAGCCCCAGTTTCACCATTAAATCAACGTAGTACTGGGCTAATACCCGGATTTGCTTCATAGCGGCTCCCATCAGACAGAATCGGTTAAATCATACCGTAAAACCTCGGTGAGATAAGGAAGCAAACACCGAAGTGTGGGAAAGTTTGCAAATCAAAACAGCGATCAAGGGCGATATTGCCGCTTTTCATCCAATCCGCTGCCCTGTCCGCCATAACGCTGCAGGTAGCCGCCGACCGCCTGCATGCCGTTCCAGCGGTTTTCGCACCATAATGGTGCCAACAGCGTCGGCCGACGGGCGCTGGCGGAGATGCGGTGATAGACAATCTCTTTCGGCGTATGGCGGATCATCTCCCCGGCACTGGCGGCGTACTCCTCCAGCGCCAATTCAGGCATGCGCCCGGCCTGCCAGGCACGCGCCAGAGTGCTGCCGGTAACGATATGCAGCGGGTGCAGCTTGATACCGTCCACGCCGCTGTCCACCACCTGCCGCAGCGTAGCCAGATGATCGGCCGAGCTTTCCCCCGGCAGCCCGACGATCAGGTGGCTGCATACCTTCAGCCCACGTTCGCGCGCCAATCGGGCGGTATGCTGGTAACAGGAGAAATTGTGGCCGCGATTAATGCGCTTCAGCGTTTTATCGTGTGCCGTCTGCAGGCCCAGCTCGAGCCAAACCTCATAACCTTGTTCAAGGTAGCCCGCCAGCAAATCAAGCGCGGCGGACGGCACGCAGTCCGGCCGCGTGCCAACGCAGATCCCGACCATATCGGCCTGCTCCAGCGCCTGCCGATACATGTCCGCCAGCAGGCTCACTTCTGCATAAGTACTGGTATAGGCCTGAAAGTAGGCCAGGTAGCGTTTTGCGCGGTTGACCCTGCCGGCCTGCACCCTCAGCTGTTCGGCAATGCTCTGGCGCTGCATCTGTTCGTCGGCAAAAGAGGCTACGTTGCAGAAGGTACAACCGCCGCGGCCCAGGGTACCGTCACGATTTGGGCAGCTAAAACCGCCGTGCAGCGTGAGTTTATGGATCTTTTCGCCGTACCGACGCTGGAGATCGGCGCCAAACATATTGACTAATTGCGGCAACTGCATAATCTTGGCTTTCTCTGTACTCAAAGCCCGTGATGCTAATAAGAAACGGCTTTTCCCGCGATGACAGAGATCAACGCTTTCCCTTCAAGGCTTCACCAGGCATAACTATTCATTATAAATGCAAATAAAATCACCCGAGCCAAGATGAATTTTTCTTATTCTCCCCTAACCGTTAACGCCTGTATGACAAAGCGATTAAAAATAGTTACAAATAACAAGAAAGCATAACTTAATAGAATAAAATTCTGACATTCCCGCCCGCACTAGCATGGTGCAGAGATTCAGAGGTTGCACTATAGTGAGACAGCTCACATTTCCTCGAGCCCTGACGCTCCTCGCTACCACCGTAAATTCATGTAAAAATATTTATTTTTCAAAAAGATAACCCACAATAATTCAATAAAAAACGCTCTTAAGCCTATATTTGACCTGCGTATTCTTTCTCGCTAAGTTGGAAGTCCGCTGGAAGCTTTCTGGACGGGCAAACGTCTCGTCATATTTATGCAGTTATTTAAGACTCCCTCTTAAAACAAGTCATTCACCACTTGTGAGAACCGTCACGAGAGGCCATTGATGGAGGGCGGAAAAGCAGATCGGCGATATTAACCTTGCTGATTGGACTTCCGCCTGACGTTGGGAAGCCCCCTCGCAGTTGGTTGTAAGAGTCACGCAGAGCCTGGGGAGGTTCACTGATATGTTGTACGATAAATCCCTTGAGAGGGACAACTGTGGTTTCGGCCTAATCGCCCACATAGAAGGCGAACCTAGCCACAAGGTGGTGCGAACTGCTATTCACGCGCTGGCCCGAATGCAGCACCGTGGCGCAATCCTTGCTGACGGCAAGACTGGCGACGGTTGCGGCCTGTTATTGCAAAAGCCCGATCGCTTTTTCCGCATGGTTGGAGAAGAGCGCGGCTGGCGTTTAGCCAAGAACTACGCCGTTGGCATGATGTTCCTCAGCCAGAACGAAGAGGAAGCCCGTGCCAGCCGCCGCATTGTGGAAGAAGAGCTGCAAAATGAAACGCTGTCGGTCGTCGGCTGGCGTGAAGTGCCGACCAACCCGGACGTTTTGGGTGAGATCGCCCTCTCTTCCCTGCCGCGCATTGAACAGATCTTCGTTAACGCCCCGGCGGGCTGGCGCCCGCGCGATATGGAACGCCGCCTGTTTGTGGCGCGTCGCCGTATCGAAAAGCGCGTTCAGGACGACAGCTTCTATGTCTGCAGCTTCTCGAACCTGGTCACGATCTATAAAGGCTTGTGCATGCCTGCGGATCTGCCGCGTTTCTATCTCGATCTGGCGGACCTGCGCCTGGAATCGGCCATCTGCCTGTTCCACCAGCGTTTCTCCACCAACACCGTGCCGCGCTGGCCGCTGGCGCAGCCGTTCCGTTATCTGGCGCACAACGGTGAGATCAACACCATCACCGGCAACCGCCAATGGGCGCGCGCCCGTACTTATAAATTCCAGACGCCGCTGATCCCGGATTTGCAAACCGCAGCCCCCTTCGTCAACGAAACCGGTTCCGACTCCAGCTCGCTGGACAACATGTTGGAGCTGCTGCTGGCAGGTGGCATGGACCTGATCCGCGCCATGCGTTTGCTGGTGCCGCCGGCCTGGCAGAACAACCCGGACATGGACACCGATTTGCGTGCCTTCTTCGACTTCAACTCGATGCACATGGAGCCGTGGGACGGCCCAGCAGGCATCGTGATGTCCGATGGCCGCTACGCCGCCTGTAACCTGGACCGTAACGGTCTGCGCCCGGCGCGTTATGTCATAACCAAAGACAAACTGATCACCTGCGCCTCCGAAGTCGGCATCTGGGATTACCAGCCGGATGAAGTGGTGGAAAAAGGCCGCGTTGGCCCAGGCGAGCTGATGGTGATCGACACCCGCAGCGGCAAGATCCTGCACTCCGCCGAAACCGACGACGACCTGAAAAGCCGCCACCCGTATAAAGAGTGGATGGAAAAGAACGTCAAGCGTCTGGTGCCGTTCGAGGATCTGCCTGAAGATCAGGTCGGCAGCCGTGAGCTCGACGACTCGCAGCTCGAGACTTACCAGAAACAGTTCGGCTACAGCAGCGAAGAGCTGGATCAGGTGATCCGCGTGCTGGGCGAGATCGGCCAGGAAGCTACCGGCTCGATGGGTGACGATACCCCGTTCGCCGTGCTCTCCAGCCGTCCGCGCATCGTGTATGACTATTTCCGCCAACAGTTCGCGCAGGTGACCAACCCGCCTATCGACCCGCTGCGCGAAGCGCATGTGATGTCGCTGGCGACCAGCATCGGCCGCGAAATGAACGTGTTCTGCGAGGCCGAAGGCCAGGCGCACCGCCTGAGCTTCAAATCGCCGATCCTGCTGTACTCCGACTTCAAGCAGCTCACCACGCTGGAAGGCGAATATTATCGCGCTGACACGCTCGATCTGACCTTCGATCCTGCGGTGCAGGATCTGGAGCAAACCATCCGCGCCCTGTGCGACGAAGCGGAACGTAAAGTTCGCGACGGCGCCGTGCTGCTGGTGCTGTCCGATCGCGCCATCGCCGCCAACCGTCTGCCGGTGCCTGCGCCGATGGCAGTAGGCGCGATCCAGACCCGTTTGGTAGAGAAAAGCCTGCGCTGCGACGCAAACATTATCGTTGAAACCGCCAGCGCCCGCGATCCGCACCACTTCGCCGTGCTGTTGGGCTTCGGCGCGACCGCGATCTACCCGTACCTGGCCTACGAAACGCTGGCCAAACTGGTGGATACCCAGGCGATCGACAAGAAATACCGCGAAGTGATGCTGAACTACCGTAACGGCATCAATAAAGGCCTGTACAAGATCATGTCCAAAATGGGCATCTCGACTATCGCCTCTTACCGCTGCGCCAAACTGTTTGAAGCGGTCGGCCTGCATCGTGACCTGTCCGATCTCTGTTTCCAGGGTGCAGTCAGCCGCATCGGCGGCGCCAGCTTCAGCGACTTCCAACAGGATTTGCAGAACCTGTCCAAGCGCGCCTGGCTGAAACGCAAACCGCTGGAACAAGGCGGCCTGCTGAAGTTCGTTCACGGCGGCGAGTACCACGCGTACAACCCTGACGTGGTGAGCACCTTGCAAACTGCGGTACACAGCGGCAAATACAGCGACTATCAGGCTTATGCCAAACTGGTGAATGAACGCCCGGTCGCCATGCTGCGTGACCTGTTGGCCATTACGCCGCAAGGCACGCCGATCCCGGTCGACCAGGTTGAGCCGGCAGAATCGCTGTTCAAACGCTTCGATACCGCGGCAATGTCTATCGGCGCATTGAGCCCGGAGGCCCACGAGTCGCTGGCCATCGCCATGAACAGCCTCGGCGGTTTCTCCAACTCCGGGGAAGGCGGCGAAGACCCTGCACGTTACGGTACCAACAAGGTTTCACGCATCAAGCAGGTGGCATCCGGCCGTTTCGGCGTGACGCCGGCCTACCTGGTGAATGCCGACGTGATCCAAATTAAAGTGGCGCAAGGGGCAAAACCGGGCGAAGGCGGCCAGTTGCCTGGCGATAAAGTGACGCCTTATATCGCCAAACTGCGTTATTCGGTGCCGGGCGTAACCCTGATTTCTCCACCGCCGCACCATGACATCTACTCGATCGAAGATCTGGCGCAGCTGATTTTCGACCTGAAACAGGTCAACCCGAAGGCGATGATCTCGGTGAAACTGGTTTCCGAACCGGGCGTCGGCACCATCGCTACCGGCGTGGCGAAAGCCTATGCCGATCTGATCACCATCGCCGGCTACGACGGCGGTACCGGTGCCAGCCCACTGTCGTCGGTGAAATACGCCGGCTGCCCGTGGGAACTGGGCCTGGTGGAAACTCAGCAGGCGCTGGTGGCTAACGGCCTGCGCCACAAAATCCGCCTGCAGGTGGATGGCGGCCTGAAAACCGGCGTGGATATCGTCAAAGCGGCGATCCTCGGCGCAGAAAGCTTCGGCTTCGGCACCGGCCCGATGGTAGCGCTGGGTTGTAAATACCTGCGTATCTGTCACCTGAACAACTGCGCAACCGGCGTGGCGACTCAGGATGAAAAACTGCGCCGCGATCACTATCACGGCCTGCCGGAACGCGTCACCAACTACTTCCAGTTCATCGCGCGTGAAACCCGCGAGATCATGGCGCAGCTGGGTGTCAGCCAATTGGTTGATCTGATTGGCCGCACTGAGTTCCTGACCGAGCTGGACGGCATCTCCGCCAAGCAGAACAAACTGGATCTGTCGCCGCTGCTGAAAACCGCAACGCCGCATCCAGGCAAGGCGCTGTACTGCACCGAAAGCAGCAACCCGCCGTTCGACAAAGGATCGATGAACAAAGATCTGCTGGCGCAGGCGGAACCGCATATCGAAGCGAAGCAGAGCAAGACCTTCTACTTCGATATCCGTAACACCGACCGTTCAGTGGGTGCCACCCTGTCCGGCGCTATTGCTACCGTACATGGCGATCAGGGCATGGCAGCAGACCCGATCAAGGCCTATTTCTCCGGCACCGCTGGCCAGAGCTTCGGCGTATGGAATGCGGGTGGCGTTGAGCTGACCCTGACCGGCGACGCCAACGACTATGTCGGCAAAGGCATGGCCGGCGGCCGTATCGCCGTACGCCCACCGATTGGTTCTGCCTTCCGCAGCCATGAAGCGAGCATTATCGGCAACACCTGCCTGTACGGCGCCACCGGCGGCAAGCTGTTCGCTGCAGGCCGTGCGGGCGAACGCTTCGCGGTGCGTAACTCCGGCGCTATCACCGTAGTTGAAGGCATTGGTGATAACGGTTGTGAATACATGACCGGCGGCATCGTCTGCGTGCTGGGTAAAACCGGCATCAACTTTGGCGCAGGTATGACCGGCGGCTTCGCTTACGTGCTGGATGAAGATGGCGTGTTCCGCAAACGCGTTAACCCGGAGCTGGTGGAAGTCTTGGATGTCGAGCAACTGGCCATTCATGAGGAGCACCTGCGCGGTTTGATTACCGAACACGTGCAAGCGACCGGTTCTGCGCGCGGGGAAGAGATTCTGGCTAACTGGCCGGAATGGGCGCCGAAGTTCGCTCTGGTCAAGCCGAAGTCCAGTGATGTCAAAGCATTGTTGGGTCACCGTAGTCGTTCCGCAGCCGAGCTGCGGGTTCAGGCGCAGTAAGAGGTCATTAATGAGTCAGAATGTTTATCAATTTATCGACCTGCAGCGCGTTGATCCGCCAAAAAAACCGCTGAAGATCCGTAAAATTGAGTTTGTAGAGATTTACGAGCCGTTTTCGGAAACTCAGGCGAAAGCGCAGGCGGACCGTTGTCTTTCCTGCGGCAACCCTTATTGCGAATGGAAATGCCCGGTTCACAACTACATCCCGAACTGGCTGAAGCTGGCGAACGAAGGCCGCATCATGGAGGCGGCGGATCTGGCGCACCAGACCAACAGCCTGCCGGAAGTGTGCGGACGCGTCTGCCCGCAGGATCGCCTGTGCGAAGGTTCCTGTACTCTGAACGATGAGTTTGGTGCTGTGACCATCGGTAACATCGAACGCTATATCAGCGATAAAGCGATCGAAATGGGCTGGAAGCCGGACATGTCCCACGTACAGCCTACCGGCAAGCGTGTGGCAGTGATTGGCGCCGGTCCAGCCGGCCTGGCCTGTGCCGATGTGCTGACCCGCAACGGCGTGAAAGCGGTGGTTTACGATCGTCATCCGGAGATCGGCGGGCTGCTGACCTTCGGCATTCCGGCCTTCAAGCTGGAAAAAGAAGTGATGGTGAAACGCCGTGGCATCTTCAGCGAGATGGGCATTGAGTTCCAGCTGAATACCGAAGTGGGCAAAGACATCACCATGGATGCGCTGCTGAACGAGTTCGACGCGGTGTTCCTTGGCGTCGGCACCTATCAGTCGATGCGCGGCGGGCTGGAGAACGAGGAAGCGCCAGGCGTCTACGACGCACTGCCGTTCCTGATCGCCAACACCAAGCAGCTGATGGGCTATGAAGCCGAGCCACACGAGCCGTATGTCAGCATGGAAGGTAAGCGCGTGGTGGTTCTGGGCGGTGGTGATACCGCAATGGACTGCGTGCGTACTTCCATCCGTCAGGGCGCAACTCAGGTTATCTGCGCCTACCGTCGTGATGAGGCCAACATGCCGGGTTCCAAACGCGAAGTGAAAAATGCGCGTGAGGAAGGAGTTGAATTCAAATTCAATCTGCAGCCGCTGAGCATCGAACTTAACAGCGCCGGCCGCGTCGCCGGTGTGAAAATGGTTCGCACTCAGTTGGGTGAGCCGGATGCCAATGGCCGTCAGGTTGCTGAGCAAGTGCCGGGTTCCGAGCACGTGATCGATGCCGATGCCGTAGTGATGGCGTTTGGTTTCCGTCCGCACAAGATGGATTGGCTGGCGGCACATGACGTTGAACTCGACAAGCAGGGCCGCATTGTGGCGCCGGAAGGCACCGATAACGCCTTCCAGACCAGCAACCCGAAAATCTTCGCCGGTGGCGATGCGGTGCGCGGTTCAGACCTGGTAGTTACGGCGATTGCCGAAGGCCGTAAAGCTGCCGATGGCATCATGAGCTATCTGGAAGTGTAATATCCCTTCTGCTTCACGCTTCAGGGGCCCGGTTCACAATACCGGGCCCTTTGTTTTTCCGCACACGCGACAACCGTCACCTTCTGCCCCGATACAACGATTGCATGACTTGATTATTCGGCAGGATCAAGGCAATAAAAAAGGTCGCCTGAGCGACCTTTTGCTGTTCGTAGCTGCAGGATTATTTCACCACGCGCAGCGATGGGCGGCCACCGCGCGGCGGCTGTGGCGGTTCATCGTCCGGCTCGTGGTCATCACTCATGTCCGGGCGATCGCCATCAATCACCGACATCAGGCTTTCCGATGGAATCGTCTCATTGTCCATGCCTTCAAAAGTGCCTTCCGCTTCATAGGCGGCTTCCGGTTCAAACATGGTGCCTGCGCCATTTTCACGCGCATAAATCGCCAGTACCGCTGCCATTGGCACCGAAACCTGACGTGGCACACCACCGAAACGCGCATTGAAATGCACTTCGTCGTTGCCTAATTCCAGGCTGCCTACCGCACGTGGCGCAATGTTCAGTACGATCTGGCCATCGCGGGCAAACTCCATCGGCACCTGCACGTCAGGGCGCGTCACATCCACCACCAGATGCGGCGTCAGCTGATTATCAAGCAACCAGTCATAGAACGCCCGCAGCAGATACGGACGGCGCGGGGTCATTTGAGACATATCCATAACGCTTAGCCCCGAGTCTGCAGGCGCATTTCGCGCTCGGCTTCGGTCAGGGAGGCCAGGAAGGCATCACGCTCGAACACGCGGGTCATGTAGCCTTTCAGCTCTTTGGAGCCTGTACCGCTCAGTTCAATGCCCAACTGCGGCAAACGCCACAACAGCGGTGCCAGGTAGCAATCCACCAGGCTGAACTCTTCGCTCATGAAATAAGGCGTCTGACCAAAGATCGGAGCAATCGCCAACAGTTCTTCGCGCAGCTGACGACGGGCTGATTCTGCTTCCTGGCCGTTGCTCTTCTCGATTTTGTACATCAGCGAGTACCAGTTTTTCTCGATACGCAACATCATCAGGCGGCTTTCACCACGGGCTACCGGGTAAACCGGCATCAGTGGCGGGTGCGGGAAGCGCTCATCCAGGTATTCCATGATGATACGGGATTCATACAGGGTCAGCTCGCGATCAACCAGCGTAGGCACCGTTTGGTACGGGTTGAGGTCAATCAAATCCTGCGGCAGGTTATCCAACTCAACCTGCTCAATCTCGACGCTGACACCTTTCTCCGCCAGTACGATACGTACTTGATGGCTAAAAATGTCGGTCGGGCCAGAAAACAGCGTCATTACCGAACGTTTGTTGGCAGCGACAGCCATGAAAACCTCCAAGTTTATCTAGAAAATACTGCGAATAGCCAACTAACAGGCTGCTATCCTGAATGATCTTGACCGCTAGCCAACAGCACACAGATAAACCTTGGGTCTAAAACAGGACGCGGAGGTAGACTGACGACAGCTGCATGGCGAACAGGCGCAAAAGTGGATGATAGTTTACCAGATTTTGCTTGTTTTGTGGGGACTCTGCGGTGATTTCGTGTTGAATTGTCTGATATACCACAGATTTTAGTCGTGAGAAGGTGATTTTCAGGCATAAAAAAACCCGGTGAAGCACCGGGTTTTTGGCGTAAACTCCACTGCCGAAGCAGTAAAAATTAACGCTTGGAGAACTGAGGACGACGACGTGCTTTACGCAGGCCGACTTTCTTACGTTCAACTTTACGAGCATCACGAGTGACGAAGCCAGCTTTACGCAGCTCACCACGCAGAGTCTCGTCATATTCCATCAGTGCACGGGTGATACCGTGACGGATAGCACCAGCTTGACCAGAAATACCACCACCTTTAACAGTGATGTACAGGTCAAATTTGCCAACCATGTCGACCAGTTCCAGCGGCTGACGAACTACCATGCGGGCAGTTTCGCGACCGAAGTACTGTTCCAGGCTGCGCTGGTTAATTACGATGTTACCGTTGCCCGGCTTGATGAAGACGCGAGCGGCGGAGCTTTTGCGGCGACCAGTGCCGTAGTATTGATTTTCAGCCATTGCCTATAATCCCGATTAGATGTCAAGAACTTGCGGTTGCTGTGCCGCGTGAGTGTGCTCGTTGCCCGCGTAAACTTTCAGTTTACGGAACATTGCACGACCCAACGGACCCTTTGGCAGCATGCCTTTAACCGCGATTTCAATCACGCGCTCAGGATTGCGGGCAATCATCTCTTCAAAGGTCGCTTGCTTGATACCACCGATGTGGCCGGTGTGGCGGTAATACACCTTGTCTGTACGCTTTTTGCCGGTTACAGCAACTTTTTCTGCGTTCAGAACGATGATGTAGTCACCGGTATCAACGTGCGGGGTGTATTCCGCTTTATGCTTGCCGCGCAAACGACGAGCGAGTTCAGTAGCGAGACGGCCTAAAGTTTTACCATCCGCATCAACAACGAACCAGTCGCGTTTTACGGTTTCTGGTTTAGCTGTAAAAGTTTTCATTAGAAAGCTTACCCAATAATTAGTTACACGTTGGTGAACACCCAAACGCTCGAAAACAGTTGAGGCTCACACGACCATACAAGTCCAGCAAACCTACCCCTTCGAATAGCCATTGCCGGCACTATAAAGTTTTTGGGAAAAAAACTTTGTTGTAACGTGGGGTCGCAAGATTATAGAGAAGTCGCTCACAAAGATCGAACGCTTTTTGAATGGAAAAGCAATTTATCGCCGGCGAGAGGAAAACGGGGATCCTGGCGGCCAGGCCCCCCGGACGATCAAGGCAGATGAGGCAGCTTCAGATACTCTTCGCTTTGCATCTCCTGCAGGCGCGACAGGCAGCGTTGATACTCAAACTTCAACCGCTCCCCCTGGTAGATGTCGAACATCGACGCTTCGGCGGCAATCACCAACTTGACGTGGCGTTCGTAGAATTCGTCCACCAGCGCCAGGAAACGACGGGCGGTGTTCTCCTTCAATGGCCCCATCACCTGGACATTGTACAGTATTACGCTGTGATACAACCGCGACAGCGCAATATAGTCCAGTTGGCTGCGCGGCTCTTCGCACAGGGTATGGAAATCCACCGCCAATACCCCATCCACCGCGCGGATCGCTTGCAGCGGCCGGTGATTGACCTGCAGCACCGGTGCCTCCTCTCCTGCCTTCCCCGCCAGCTTGATGAACATCCGGTCCAGGGTCTCTCGGGTCTGACCGTCGAGCGGCGTCAGGTACAAATGCGCCTGAGTCAGAGTGCGCAAACGGTAATCAATGCCGGCATCGACATTCATCACATCGCAATAGTCGTTAATCAGGGCAATCGCCGGCAGGAAGCGCGCACGTTGCAAGCCGTTGCGGTACAGCTCGTCCGGCGGAATATTGGACGTCGCCACCAGCGTGATGCCGCGAGCAAACAGCGCCTGCAACAGCGTGGCCAGCAGCATCGCGTCGGTGATGTCGGAGACGAAGAATTCGTCAAAACACACTATGTCGGTCTGCGCCTTGAACCCGTCGGCAATCATCTCCAACGGGTTTTCCTGCCCTTGCAGCTCGGTCAGTTCTTCGTGCACGCGCAGCATAAAACGGTGGAAATGCAGCCGCAGCTTGCGCTCCCCCGGCAGGCTGTGGAAGAACATGTCCATCAGCCAGGTTTTACCGCGTCCGACACCGCCCCACATGTACAGCCCCTGCACCGGACGAAGGCTGGTCGTTTCAGCGCCCTTGCCCAGCCAGCGGCTTAACCTGCCGCGCAGGCCGTTGGCCGACACGCTTGTTGCAGGTGCCTGCTGCAATGCCTGATAAATGCCCTCCAGCCGGGTAACCGCCTGGCGTTGAACCTCGTCGGCCTGATATTCCCCCGCATCCAGCGCCTGCTGGTAGCGTGATAACGGTGATAATGCCTGCATCTGTTCGATGTTCCCTTAGAACCCGTAGAAATTATTTAGCAAATTTTCGCGGCATGTTGATGCTGCTTCGCACCGTTATCGCCACAAATGTCCGCCTCGCGGCGTACTGAAAAACCCTGCAAACGCCAGGTTATGGCTTATCAGGATTCCACTCGGACAAGGTTAACGGTTATAGTGGATATTATTAAGTGAAAAATCCCTGCGGAACAACGAAGTCAAAAAGGAGTCATCATGACCTGGGAGTATACGCTGATTGGTTTAGTCGTCGGCATCGCCATTGGTGCGGTAGCGATGCGTTTTGGTAACCGTAAATTACGTCAACAACAAGTTTTGCAGAACGAGTTGGACAAGAGCAAAACCGAGCTGGAAGAGTATCGTCAGGAATTGGTCGGCCACTTTGCCCGCAGCGCCGAGCTGTTGGATAACATGGCGCGAGACTATCGCCAGCTGTATCAACACATGGCGAAAAGCTCCAACAACCTGCTGCCGGATCTGCCGATGCAGGAAAATCCGTTCCGCTATCGCCTGACCGAAGCCGAAGCCGATAACGATCAGGCGCCGGTAGAAATGCCGCGCGACTATTCTGAAGGCGCCTCTGGCCTGCTGCGTGGCGAGCGTCCGCGCCGCGACTGATCCTCACCCTGCCCGTGGGCCTGCCCCACGGGTTTTGATCTTGCCCGCTTTATCTCCCCCGCGCCTGAACTATCCTTAACGCTGGTGCTTGAGTGAACTTTTCACGCAAATTCACGGTCTTACCCTTCACTATGGTATTGCTGCTGCTTTATCATCACTATTTCATCGGCAGGTATTGAGAGAGTTATTATCAATGAAGAAAAAGTCGTTAATTCTTAGTGCATTGGCAATGAGTATTGGCCTCACGATCACCTCCGTACCGGCAGCCAGCGCCGCATTGCCCGTCGCTGTTCAGGGGCAGTCGCTGCCGAGCCTGGCACCGATGCTGGAAAAGGTTTTGCCCGCAGTGGTGAGTGTGCATGTTGAAGGGACCCAGGTGCAGCGCCAGCAAGTTCCGGAGGAATTCAAACGCTTCTTCGGCCCCGGTGGCCCTGGGCAGCAACAAAGCTCGCGCCCGTTTGAAGGGCTGGGGTCCGGCGTAATCATCGACGCCGCCAAAGGCTATGTGCTGACCAACAACCACGTCATCAACAACGCCGACAAAATCAGCGTACAGCTGAATGACGGCCGCGAAGTGGACGCCAAGCTGGTTGGCCACGACGAGCAATCCGATATTGCCCTGCTGCAGCTCAGTGACGTGAAAAACCTGACCGCGATAAAAATGGCGGATTCCGATGCGTTGCGGGTCGGCGATTTCGCCGTTGCCGTCGGCAACCCGTTTGGCCTCGGCCAGACCGCCACCTCCGGCATTATCTCAGCCCTGGGTCGTAGCGGCCTGAACCTGGAAGGGCTGGAAAACTTTATCCAGACGGACGCCTCCATCAACCGCGGCAACTCCGGCGGCGCGCTGGTTAATCTCAACGGCGAGCTAATAGGCATCAACACGGCCATTCTGGCTCCGGGCGGCGGCAACGTCGGCATCGGCTTTGCCATTCCGAGCAACATGGCGCAAAACCTCAGCCAGCAGTTGATCGAATTCGGCGAGGTGAAACGCGGCCTGCTAGGCATCAAAGGCAGCGAAATGACCGCCGATATGGCCAAAGCGTTTAATACTGATGCCCAGCGCGGCGCTTTCGTCAGCGAAGTGCTGCCGAAATCCGCCGCCGCCAAGGCGGGCATCAAGGCCGGCGACATTTTGGTCTCCGTCGACGGCAAACCGGTCAGCAGCTTCGCCGAGCTGCGTGCCAAAGTGGGCACTACCGCACCGGGCAAAACCATCAAGGTCGGGCTGCTGCGCGATGGCAAACCGCAGGAGGTTGCCGTTACGCTGGATAACAGCGAGGGCACCTCCACCAATGCCGAAACGCTTTCACCGGCCCTGCTGGGTGTTTCCCTCAGCAACGGCACCATTGCCAGCGGTGACAAAGGCGTGAAGATCGATAAGGTGGATAAAGGCTCTACGGCAGCGCAGATTGGGCTGCAGAAAGACGATGTGATCATTGGCGTCAACCGCCAGCGCGTTGAGGACATCACGACATTGCGCAAAGTATTGGCAGCCAAACCTCCAGTCATGGCGCTGAACATCGTGCGCGGCACTGAAACCCTTTATCTGCTGCTGCGTTAATTTGTTTAAAAACCGGGCTCAGTGACATACTGCGCCCGGTATTCTCATGTTATCCTCCCTGCATCCTTCATCTCACGTACTAAAACTCCATGTTTGCTAAGCTCTTGCGTTCTGTCGTTATTGGTTTAATCGTTGCCGGCCTGCTGCTGGCTGCGCTGCCTGTGCTGCGCTCTTCCAATACTCTGTTCGCAGAAAAACATGACAATACCCGTGACGAAACGCCGGTCAGCTACAACAAGGCCGTGCGGCGCGCGGCGCCCGCCGTGGTGAATATCTACAACCGTAATATGAGCGGCACCGCCAACGTGCTGTCGCTGGGTTCCGGCGTGATCATGAACGAGCGCGGTTATATTCTGACCAATCGCCACGTTATCAAGGATGCCCAGCAAATTACCGTCGTGCTGCAGGACGGCCGCCGCTACGAAGCGCTGTTGGTCGGCTCCGACAGCCTGACCGATCTGGCGGTGCTGAAGATAGATCCGGGCAATCTGCCGGTAATCCCTATCAATAACGCCCGCGCCGCGCACGTGGGCGATGTGGTGCTGGCGATCGGCAATCCCTATAATCTCGGCCAGACCGTCACTCAGGGGATCCTAAGCGCTACGGGTCGCATCAGTATGAGCACCACCGGTCGTCAGACCTTCCTGCAAACCGATGCCTCGATTAACCGCGGCAACTCCGGCGGTGCTCTGGTTAACTCACTGGGTGAGTTAATCGGCATCAACACCCTGACCTACGATAAAATCACCGACGGCGAGACGCCTGAAGGCTTGGGCTTCGCCATTCCCATCGAGTTGGCCACCAAGATCATGGACAAATTGATCCGTGATGGCCGCGTTATCCGCGGTTACTTCGGCATTCAGGGCAAAGAGATTATTCCTTTGCGTTCGTCCAATTCCGGTATCGACCGCCTGCAAGGCATTATCGTAACCGAAATTACGCCGAACGGACCGGCGGGTAACGCCGGCTTCCATATCAACGACGTCATCACCAACGTAGACAGCAAACCGGCAATATCGGTACTGGAAACCATGGACCAGGTGGCTGAGATCCGCCCGGGCACGGAAATTCCGGTCATCGTGCTGCGCGACGGCAAACGCATTACGCTGAAGATGACGGTGGGAGAGTTCCCGGAAGACAGCAATTAAAAAGGGCCCGGCCAAAGTGAGCCGGACCCTCAACGCCGTGTTTCCGCCGGGGCGTCGCCCCGGCATCTGACAAATTACTCGCCTTTCACACGCTCAATATTCGCACCCAGCGCACGCAGCTTATCTTCAATACGCTCATAACCACGGTCGATGTGGTAGATACGATCGACGACGGTCACACCATCGGCGATACAGCCGGCCAGTACCAGGCTGGCAGAAGCGCGCAGATCGGTTGCCATCACCTGGGCGCCGGACAGTTGCTCAACACCGTGACAAATCAAGGTGTTGCTCTCAATCTCGGCATGTGCACCCATACGGATCAGTTCAGGCACATGCATGAAGCGGTTTTCAAAAATGGTTTCGGTGATCACGCCGGTGCCTTCCGCGACCAGGTTCAGCAAGCTGAATTGGGCCTGCATATCGGTCGGGAAACCAGGGTGCGGCGCGGTACGTACGGTAACCGCTTTAGGGCGCTTGCCGTGCATGTCCAGGCTGATCCAGTCTTCACCCACTTCGATATCCGCGCCGGCTTCACGCAGCTTGGCCAACACGGCGTCCAGCGTATTCGGACGGGTGTCGCGGCACATCACTTTGCCGCCGGAAACCGCTGCGGCAATCAGGAAGGTGCCGGTCTCGATACGGTCAGGCAGAACGCGATACACACCGCCACCCAGGCGCTCAACGCCTTCGATGGTGATACGGTCACTGCCGGCGCCGCTGATTTTCGCCCCCAGCGTGTTGAGGAAGTTGGCGGTATCGACAATTTCCGGCTCGCGTGCGGCATTTTCAATCACGGTGGTACCGGTCGCCAGGGTCGCTGCGCTCATGATGGTTACGGTGGCGCCAACGCTCACCTTGTCCATCACGATGTGCGCGCCTTTCAGGCGGCCTTCAACGGAAGCTTTAACGTAACCTTCTTCCAGTTTGATCTCCGCACCAAGCTGCTCCAGGCCGCTGATATGCAGATCGACCGGACGTGCGCCGATCGCACAACCGCCCGGCAGAGAAACCTGACCGCGGCCGAAGCGCGCGACCAACGGCCCCAATGCCCAGATAGAAGCGCGCATGGTTTTCACCAGGTCATAAGGTGCGCAAAACTCGTTCACGCCGCTGGCGTCTACATACACCGAACCGTTGCGTTCGATCTTGGTGCCTAACTGGCTGAGTAGCTTAATGGTGGTATCGATGTCCTTCAGCTTAGGGACATTCTGCAGCTCGACCGGCTCTTCCGCTAATAATGCGGCGAACAGGATCGGCAGGGCAGCGTTTTTCGCCCCGGAAATAGAAACTTCACCGCTGAGGCGGGTCCGGCCCTGCACACGAAATTTATCCATCTGACTACTCTCTGTTATCTAATCTGAAGCTGCCCGCCCGGAGGGCAAACAGCCTTAAAATCCGTTGAGTTTGCGGTCTCGCTGCCACTCTTCAGGGGTGTACGCCTTGATCGATAAGGCATGAATTCGGTTGTCCGCAATGTATTCCATCAGCGGTGCGTAGACCGTCTGTTGTTTCTTGACGCGGCTCATGGCGGCAAACAGCTCGCCGACCACGATCACCTGAAAGTGGCTGCCATCGCCCGTGACATGTGCTTCATCCAGCGCCAATGCTTGCATCAGCACGTCTTTAATCTCGTTATTTTCCATAGTATCCAGTTCTGCAGCAAAAGGATCATAATCAGCCTGACATCTTAGTGGAATACGACGTTTTCTTAAACTAAAGAAAAAGCCCCTGTGCAACAGGGGCTTTCTGGGGAATGACCGTATTCAGCCAGCTGAAAATATCGCTAACCAGCGGTATCGACAGGCATTATTGCTTGCAGGTTGTACAACGCGATCAGCGTTTTCAAGCGATCGGTGGCGCCGGAAATTTTTAATTCAACGCCGTGCTGGCGCTGCTGCTCACGCAAATGCACCAACAGCGCCAACCCGGAAGAGTCCACGCGCTGCAGTTGCGAGACGTCGAGAGCGGTTTTATCCGCCAGCAACGTTTCCCGCTGTTCCCACAGCGGCAGCAGCGTTTCCCGGTCCAGCTCGCCGCGCAGGATCAGGGTCTGCTGCTGCGATTCAAAGCTGAGTGCGGCCGACATCAGTTTTTCTGATCCAGCGTGATAGGCCGCTGCGCAGCCGCTTGCAGCTGTTTGGTCAGACCGTCAATGCCCTGAGTACGCAGGGTAGACGCCCACTCGTTCTGCTTGGTGGTGATCATGCTGACGCCTTCGGCGATCATGTCATACGCCTGCCAGTAGCCGGTTTTGCTGTTTTTACGCCATTGGAAATCCAGACGTACCGGTGGACGGCCGTCTTTATCGATGATGGTCACGCGGATGGCGACGATGTCGGCGTTACCCAGCGGCTGCTCAGGGGCGATCTGGTAGGTCTGACCGTGATACATCGCCAGCGCCTGGCCATAAGCCTGCTCCAGATAGGCCTGGAATGCGGTGAAATAGGCCTCACGCTGCGCCGGCGTCGCTTCTTTGTAATAACGGCCCAGCACCAGCGCACCGGCATACTTGACCTGTACAAACGGCATCAGCTCCTGATGCACCACCGAACGCAGGTAGTTAGGGTCCTGCTTGATTTTTGGCTGCTCGGTTTTCAGCCGGGTGAAGGTCTTCTCAGCCGCATCTTGCATCAGGCTGTACGGGTTGGTTTGATCGACCGCATTCGCCAGCGGCGCAACCACCAGCAGGGCAACCATAAGTAAACGTTTAAACATGCAGGTTTCCTCTCTTAATGACTTGGGGCGACAGATTGCGGCGCAGTACCGGTAGCCGGCTCAGCGGCCGCGTCTCCCGGTTTGGCTGCATTGTCCTGGCCGCCGCTTTTATACAGGAACTGGCCGATCAGATCTTCCAGAACCATGGCTGATTTGGTGTCCTGAATGGTACCGCCGTCCTTCAGAATGGTGGTGCCCATATCAGGATCTTCAAAACCGACGTTCAGCGCCAGATACTGCTCCCCCAGCAAGCCGGAGGTGCGGATCGCCAGCGAGCTGGTGTCCGGGATCTGGTTAAATTTGTCCTGAATATCCAGGGCTACTCGCGGCGTATAGGTTTTAGGATCGAGCGAGATATCGGCCACACGGCCAATCACCACACCACCGATTTTCACCGGCGAGCGCGCTTTCAGGCCGCCGATATTATCGAAGGTCGCATAGATGCGGTACGTCGGCTCATTACCGATAGACTTAATGTTTGCTACCTGCAGGCAGAGAAAGACGATGGCGCACAGCGCAATCAGCATAAACGCCCCAACCCAAATTTCACTCTTCTTCGTTTGCATCGAATCAATTCCCAAACATCAGTGCTGTCAGCACGAAATCCAATCCCAACACCGCCAGCGACGAATGTACCACGGTACGCGTCGTTGCCCGGCTAATCCCTTCAGAGGTCGGTACCGCATCATACCCGTTGAAAATGGCAATCCAGGTCACTGTGATGGCGAATACCACGCTCTTGAGCAGGCAGTTGAGCAAGTCTTTTCTCCACTCCACTGCGCCCTGCATCGCCGACCAGAAGAAGCCGCTGTCGATGCCCTTCCAATCCACGCCGACTATCGAACCGCCCCAGATGCCCACCGCGACGAAGATAATCGTCAGCAAAGGCATGCTGATTAAACCGGCCCAAAAGCGTGGCGCGACAATCCGCCGCAGCGGATCGACGGCCATCATTTCCAGGCTGGAAATTTGTTCGGTCGCCTTCATCAAGCCGATTTCCGCCGTCAACGCGGAACCGGCGCGGCCGGCAAACAGCAAAGCGGTAACCACCGGCCCCAGTTCACGCAGTAGCGACAACGCCACCATCATGCCCAGGCTGGCCTCGGCGCTGTAAGTCGTCAGTACCAGATAGCCTTGCAGCCCCAGCACCATGCCGATAAACAGCCCGGAAACCATGATGATCAGCAACGATTGCACACCCACGCTGTGCATTTGCTTTAGCAACAACGGCCACTGTTTACGCGGCTCCGGCCGCCCGACCAGCGCGTTGAACAACATCAACCCCGCGCGCCCAAAGCTGGCGCTGGTATTGATGCCACGGCGCCCTAACGACGCTAACGCCTGTAATAACATGAGCTTATTTACTCCCTAAGCCTAACAGCTCGGCCTGGTAATCCCCGGCCGGATAACGGAAGGGTACCGGCCCATCGGCAATACCATCCAGGAACTGGCGCACGCGCGCATCAGGATTGTTCTGTAATTGTGGCGTCGTCCCTTCGGCAATCACCCGGTGATCGGCCACGATATACGCGTAGTCGGCGATGCTCAGCACTTCCGGCACATCGTGCGAAACCACGATGCAGGTGATGCCCAGCGCATGATTCAGCTCATCGATCAACTTCACCAACACGCCCATGGTGATCGGATCCTGACCGACGAAAGGTTCGTCGAACATGATCAGTTCCGGGTCGAGCGCTATCGCCCGCGCCAACGCGGCACGCCGCGCCATGCCGCCGGACAGTTCATTGGGCATCAGTTCAGCCGCGCCGCGCAAGCCAACCGCTTCCAGCTTCATCATCACCGTGCTGCGCAATATCGGTTCCGGCAAACGGCTGTGCTCACGCAACGGGTAGGCCACGTTTTCAAACACCGTAAGATCGGTGAACAGCGCGCCGGACTGGAACAGCATGCTCATTTTCTTGCGTGCTTCATACAACTGATGGCGGGATAACGCGGGAATGTTATCGCCGTCGAACCAGATCTCGCCGCGGTCCGGTGCCAGTTGGCCGCCAATCAGGCGCAGCAGCGTGGTTTTACCAATACCGGACGGCCCCATGATCGCCGTGACCTTGCCACGGGGAACCGTCAGGTTGATGTCTTCGAATATCAGTCGATCGCCGCGCGAGAAACTCATGTCGCGCACTTCGACCAGATTCTCTGCATTTTGGTGCATGTTAATGGATCCTTTACGGCTCATTTTTGCCAAATCTACCCACGATGTTAAAGCAACGGACGCAACGCGTCTCATCTTTACAAAAACTTACCGGTATTTCGCTACCAATGGTGCGCTAAGGCTGCACCTGATTTTACTTTTACGCGCCACCCGGTCAAAATTGCTCATATAACGAAAAAAACGAATCTGTTCATATATTAGCCGGGAAAACCCGTTGCTGCGGCTTTAGCCTGCGCAACGGAGGGCAAAGCAAGATAGCCGAATTTCGGCTTTTAACCAACGAACCGGGTTGATACCCAACAAAGGACCCTGCATGTTTCTCGCGATAGCTTTACTCATCGTTGGTTTATTTTTACTGGTGTATGGCGCAGACCGCTTAGTTTACGGTGCTGCGGTGATTTCCCGTTCGCTTGGCGTGCCGCCGTTAATCATCGGCATGACCGTCGTCGGCATCGGCACATCGCTGCCGGAGCTGTTCGTGTCGACCACCGCCGCGCTGAATGGGCAGATAGATATGGCCGTGGGGAACGTATTAGGTTCCAACATTGCCAATATATTGTTGATCCTTGGCGTGGCGGCGCTGATTCACCCGCTGGCGGCGCGCTCCGAGGTACTGCGCCGCGAACTGCCGCTGATGTTAGCGGTCACAGTATTGTGCGGTTTCGTGCTGATGGACGGCACCCTGAGCCGGCTGGATGGCGTGGTGCTGTTGGCCGCCGCCGCCGCCTTCATTTTATTGATGCTGAAAATTGCCCGGCTGGCGCAGCGCGAAGGCAGCGACAGCCTGACCGTGGAACAACTCGCCGAGCTGCCGCAAGACAGCAGCAACACCGTGGCGGTGCTGTGGCTGGTGCTGGCGTTCATTATTCTGCCGCTGTCGTCCAAAATGGTGGTCGATAACGCCACGGTAATTGCGCATTATTTTGGCATGAGCGAACTGGTGGTCGGCTTGACCCTCATCGCCATCGGCACCAGCCTGCCGGAGTTGGCCACGTCCATCGCCGGGGCACTAAAGGGTGAGGATGATATGGCGATTGGTAATATCATCGGCTCCAACATTTTCAACACGGTGATCGTGCTGGGCGTTCCCGCCCTGTTGTCGCCGGGCAGCGTCGATCCTGCCGCCTTCCACCGCGATTATTGGGTCATGCTGGCGGTCAGCATTGTGCTCAGCGCCCTGTGCATCGGGCGAAAACATCGTATCGGTCATCTGGCGGGCGCTCTGTTATTATGTGGCTTTATTGCGTATCTTGCGGTGCTGTTTTTTAATCCTTTCAATTCATTTAGCTATAGCCTATAGCTTTCAAGTTGCAGCTAGGCGGCAAGCTCGCTCATCCCCAGGCGCTTACTCAGGTAAGTAACTGGGGTGACAAATCTGCAGGGAGCAGATTTGAACGCTGCTAGCAGCGGCCCCACAGGGGTGTGGCCCATGGACGGGCCACATAATTGAGTGCAGGTAACAACGCTGTAACTTGAAAGATGACGGGTATGACCGATGGGAATGAGCATGTCGAACATTCAGTTGCAACCGGGCTTTGATTTTCAACAGGCAGGCAAAGAAGTGCTGCAGATTGAGCGTGACGGGCTGGCCCAGCTCGATCGGTACATCAATGCAGACTTTACCCGCGCCTGCGAATTGATCGCCGGCTGCTGCGGTAAAGTGGTCGTGATGGGCATGGGCAAATCCGGGCATATTGGCTGCAAGATCGCCGCGACCTTCGCCAGCACCGGCACGCCCTCATTCTTCGTGCATCCGGCGGAGGCCAGCCACGGCGACCTCGGCATGGTGACGGCACAAGATATCGTGCTCGCCATTTCCAACTCCGGCGAGTCCAACGAGATCCAGGCTCTTATCCCAGTCTTGAAGCGCCAGCAAATCCCGCTGATCTGCATGACCAACAATCCGGAAAGCTCGATGGGCAAAGCGGCGGATATTCACCTGTGCATCAAGGTGCCGCAGGAGGCCTGCCCGCTTGGCCTGGCGCCAACCACCAGCACCACCGCGACCCTGGTGATGGGTGATGCGCTGGCGGTGGCATTGCTGAAAGCCCGCGGTTTCACGCCGGAAGATTTTGCGCTGTCGCACCCCGGTGGCGCCTTGGGCCGCAGGTTGCTGCTGCGCGTTTGCGACATCATGCACAGCGGCGACGAAATCCCGCACGTCAGCGCCGATGCATCGCTGCGCGACGCGTTGCTGGAAATCACGCGCAAAAACCTGGGCATGACGGTCATCTGCGACGATCTGATGAAAATCGCCGGTATCTTTACCGATGGTGACCTGCGGCGGATATTTGATATGGGCATCAACCTCAATGAAGCCCGGATCGTCGATGTCATGACGCTCGGCGGCGTACGGGTTCGCCCGAACCTGCTGGCGGTCGATGCATTGAACCTGATGCAGCAGCGCCATATCACCGCGCTGCTGGTTGCCGATGGCGACCAATTGCTGGGTGTGGTACATATGCATGACATGCTGCGCGCCGGCGTCGTTTAATTAAAGGAATAGAACTCAATGAGTCTGGTTGAAACCTGCTACGGGCCTGTAGAACAAGACGTCATGGCGCGTGCCGGAAAAATCCGCCTGCTGATTTGCGATGTCGACGGCGTGCTGTCGGACGGCCTGATTTTTATGGGCAACAACGGCGAAGAATTGAAAGCGTTCAACGTGCGCGACGGTTACGGCATTCGCTGCCTGAAGACGTCGGATATCGACGTGGCAATTATCACCGGCCGTTCAGCCAAGCTGCTGGAAGATCGGGCGAAAACCCTCGGCATCACCCATCTGTATCAAGGGCAGTCCGATAAGCTTTTGGCCTTCCGCGAACTGTTGGATACACTGTCGTTAAACGCGGATCAGGTGGCCTATATCGGTGACGACCTGATCGACTGGCCGGTGATGGCTCAGGTTGGCTTGGCGGTCGCCGTAGCGGATGCACATCCGTTGCTGACGCCAAGAGCCCACTATGTTACCCGTATTGCCGGCGGCCGTGGCGCGGTGCGCGAACTGTGCGACATTATACTGTTGGCGCAGAATAAGCTGGAGGACGCCAAAGGGCTGTCGATATGAGCAAAACCAAACTTTGGATCACCCTCCTTTTGGCGGTGATCGCCCTGGCGTTGATTGGCTGGAACATGACTGATTTCAGTGATGATGCGGTTCCAGGCCCCGTTAATGATCAGGACCCGACTTATCAGAGCCAGCACACGGTCACCATAGTGTACAATCCGGCCGGTAAGCTGAGTTACAAGCTGGTGGCGGAAGACGTGAAGTATTATACCGCCGATGAATTAAGCTGGTTTACCCAGCCGGTGATGACGCTGTTTGATGAAAACGCGGTGGCCACCTGGTCAGTTCGCGCCGATCGCGCCAAACTGACTAAAGACAGAATGCTGTATCTTTACGGCCACGTTGAGGTGAACAGCCTGACCACCACCTCACAGCTGGAAAAAATTAAAACGGACAATGCTCAGGTGAATCTGGTGACCCAGGATGTCGCTTCGGATGATGAAGTGACCCTCTACGGGACAAACTTTACCTCGAACGGCATGAAAATGCGTGGGAACCTGCGGGCCAAAACCGCTGAGCTGATTGATAAGGTTAAGACCAACTATGAAATTCAAAACCAAAAAACAACGCCGTAATCTGTTGATCGGAAGCCTCATTTTGGCCGCCAGCGCACCCGCATGGGCGCTGAAATCTGACTCCAACCAACCGGTGAGCATCGACTCGCTGAAACAGTCTCTGGATATGCAGAGCAACGTCAGCACCTTTACCGATAACGTGGTGATCAAGCAAGGCACCATCGACATCAAAGCGGATAAAGTGGTCGTTACCCGTCCAGGCGGCGATCAGAGCAAAACTTATATCGAAGCCTTTGGCAATCCGGTCACCTTCTACCAGATGCAAGACAGCGGCAAGCCGGTAAAAGGCCATGCGCAGAAGGTCCGTTACGATGTGGCGTCGCAGTTGGTGACCCTGACCGGGAACGCCTATCTGGAACAACTCGACAGCAACGTGAAGGGCGATCGCATCACCTACCTGGTGCAACAGCAGCAAATGCAGGCGTTCAGCGATAAAGGCAAACGCGTGACTACGGTTCTGGTACCGTCGCAGTTGCAAGACAAAAACGGGCAAAAGAAGAGTAACTAATCACTTATGGCTACACTCATCGCAGAAAACCTGGCGAAAGCCTACAAAGGCCGTAAAGTTGTTGAAGACGTCAGCCTGAAAGTGAAATCCGGCGAGATCGTCGGCCTGCTGGGGCCAAACGGCGCCGGCAAGACCACCACCTTCTACATGGTGGTCGGCATCGTTCAACGTGACGCCGGCCGTATCGTGATTGACGAAGAAGACATCAGCCTGCTGCCGCTGCACGCCCGTGCGCGTCGCGGCATTGGCTATTTGCCGCAGGAAGCGTCGATCTTCCGTCGCCTGAGCGTGTATGACAACCTGATGGCCGTCCTGGAGATCCGCGAGGATCTCAGCAGCGAGCAGCGTGCGGACCGCGCGGTTGAGCTGATGGAAGAGTTTCATATCTCCCATCTGCGCGATAACCTGGGCCAGGCGTTGTCCGGTGGCGAACGCCGCCGTGTGGAGATCGCCCGCGCGTTGGCGGCTAACCCGAAATTCATCCTGCTGGATGAGCCGTTCGCCGGGGTTGATCCCATTTCCGTTATCGACATTAAAAAAATTATCGAGCACTTGCGTGACAGCGGCCTGGGCGTGCTGATCACCGACCACAACGTGCGCGAAACGCTGGACGTGTGTGAACGTGCCTATATCGTCAGCCAGGGCAAACTGATTGCTCACGGCACGCCGGATGCCATTTTGGCTGACGAGCAGGTGAAACGCGTTTATCTGGGCGAAGAATTCCGCCTCTGAGTGCCGGCGCGTCCTGATGGACGACTGTTAACGGAAGTAGACTGAAGATTATGAAGCAAGGTTTGCAACTCAGGCTCAGCCAACAACTGGCCATGACCCCCCAGCTCCAGCAGGCTATCCGCCTGCTGCAGTTGTCCACGCTTGAGCTCCAGCAGGAGATACAGCTGGCGTTAGAGAGCAATCCCCTGCTTGAGCAGACCGATCTGCACGAAGAAATCGACGCCAAAGAGACTACCGAAACCGAAGGGCTGGATACCCGCGAGGCGCTGGAACAAAAGGACATGCCCGAAGAGCTGCCGCTGGACGCCACCTGGGACGAAATCTACACCGCAGGTACACCGTCCGGCACCGGCACCGATTACAGCGATGATGAGTTGCCGGTCTATCAGGGCGAAACCACCCAGACGCTGCAGGATTACCTGATGTGGCAGGTGGATCTCACGCCATTCTCTGATACCGATGTCGCCATTGCCACCTCGATAGTCGACGCCGTCGACGACACCGGCTATCTCACCGTGCCGCTGGAAGATATTCTGGAGAGCATGGGTGACGAGAGTGTGACAATGGACGAAGTCGAAGCGGTTTTGAAGCGCGTACAGCGTTTTGATCCGGTTGGCGTCGCCGCGCGCGATCTGCGCGACTGTCTGCTGATCCAGCTTTCCCAGTACGCAAAAGATACGCCCTATCTGGCTGAAGCGCGCCTGATCATCAGCGAACATCTGGCTCTGTTGGCCAATCACGACTTTCGCAGCCTGATGCGAACAACCCGGCTAAAAGAAGATACACTGAAAGAAGCGATGCTGCTGATACAGTCTCTTGATCCGCGCCCGGGCCAGTCGATCAATACTGGCGAGTCGGAATACGTGATCCCGGACGTGCTGGTACGCAAAGTGCAGAACAGTTGGACGGTAGAGCTCAACGCCGACAGCATTCCGCGGCTGAAGATCAACCAGCAGTACGCCGCAATGGGCAGCAGCGCTCGTAACGACAGTGACGGCCAGTATATCCGCAGTAATCTGCAGGAAGCGAAATGGCTGATCAAGAGCCTGGAAAGCCGTAACGACACCTTGCTGAAAGTCACGCGCTGCATCGTCGAGCAGCAACAGGCATTCTTTGAACAGGGTGCTGAATTTATGAAGCCCATGGTGCTGGCGGATATCGCCCAGGCCGTGGAGATGCATGAATCGACAATCTCACGCGTCACCACGCAGAAGTTTCTGCACAGTCCGCGCGGCATTTTCGAGTTGAAATATTTCTTCTCCAGCCACGTGAATACCGACAGCGGGGGCGAAGCGTCCTCTACGGCGATCCGAGCGTTAGTGAAGAAATTGATTGCGGCGGAAAACCCCGCTAAACCGCTCAGCGACAGCAAGCTGGTCACCCTGCTCTCCGATCAGGGGATCATCGTGGCGCGGCGTACTGTCGCCAAGTACCGAGAGTCTTTGTCCATCCCGCCGTCCAACCAGCGTAAACAGTTGGTTTGACCTCAATAGAGAAGGAAGACACTATGCAGCTCAACATTACCGGACACCACATCGAAATCACCGAACCTTTACGCGAGTTCGTGAATACCAAGTTCGCCAAGCTCGAACAGTATTTTGACCGCATAAATCAGGTGTATGTCGTGCTTAGCGTGGAAAAAGTGCAGCAGATTGCGGAAGCGACGGTGCACGTGAATGGAGGCGAGTTGCACGCCACCTCGGAAGACGAGAACATGTATGCCGCAATTGACACCCTGATCGACAAACTGGCGCGTCAATTGAACAAACATAAAGACAAACTGAAACAACACTGACATTCTGGGCCGTTTCCGTCAGCGGGCACGGCTCAAACATAGCCCAGGTCGTCGGCGCGTTACCTGTATTACCCTGAATAATTGGCGTTGCATCGAGATGGCATGAGCGCTTATCCCACGAGCTTACACAGGTAAGTGATTCGGGTAAGTCAGCGCAGCCAACACAGAGACAGCGTCAAGTATGACGGGTATGGGTACCGCGCCGATAAGCCATCAGGGTTAAACAAGGCGAAAAATCACCTCACAAGGCAGCTTGATGGTGTGGTTTTAAGTGAAGATGAGATGAACAACGAAACAATGCAATTAAGCTCGGTGTTAAACATCGAGTGCACCAAAAGCTCGGTACACTGCACCAGCAAGAAACGGGCTTTGGAGATTATCAGCGAACTGGCTGCAAAACAGCTCAACCTGCCATCGCAGGTGGTGTTTGACGCGGTTCTCACCCGGGAGCGCATGGGCAGTACCGGTATCGGCAACGGTATCGCCATTCCCCATGGCAAACTGGAAGAGGACACACTGCGGGCCGTTGGCGTGTTTATCCGTCTCGACCAACCCATTGCCTTTGACGCCATTGATAACCAGCCGGTCGACTTGCTGTTCGCCTTGCTGGTGCCGGCCGACCAATGTAAAACCCATTTGCATACCCTGTCGCTCGTCGCCAAGCGCCTGGCCGACAAAACCGTATGCCGCCGCCTGCGCTCGGCGCAAAGCGACGAAGAGCTTTACCAGATCATTACCGAGTAACGCCCGGCTGGCGTGACTTCCAGCCAGGATAACGATACTGTTTAGCTATGATGGGTTTCGGCACAGGCCGGAATAATAAAGTTTCTAACGGTGGCGATAAACGCCACTGAGATGCCAGGGGGAGTTGCCACATGGTGCTGATGATTGTCAGCGGCCGTTCCGGTTCAGGGAAATCCGTCGCCTTGCGGGCGCTGGAAGACATGGGTTTTTACTGCGTTGATAACCTGCCCGTGGTACTGCTGCCGCAGCTTGCCAATACGCTGGCGGAACGCAACATATCCGCAGCGGTAAGCATCGACGTGCGTAACATGCCGGAATCGCCGGAAGTGTTTGAATATGCGATGACCCAATTGCCGGACTGCTTTTCTCCGCAATTGCTGTTCCTCGACGCCGACCGTAATACCCTGATTCGCCGCTACAGTGATACCCGCCGCCTGCATCCGCTCTCCACCAAGAACCTGTCGCTGGAAAGCGCGATCGATGAAGAAAGCGATCTGCTTGAGCCGTTGCGCTCAAGGGCCGATCTGCTCATCGACACGTCGGAAATGTCGGTGCATGAGCTGGCCGAAATGCTGCGTACTCGTCTGTTGGGTAAACGCGAGCGCGAACTGACCATGGTATTCGAATCCTTCGGCTTTAAGCACGGCATCCCGATCGACGCCGATTACGTCTTCGACGTACGCTTCCTGCCGAACCCGCACTGGGATCCGAAACTGCGCCCGATGACCGGCCTGGATAAACCGGTCGCCTCGTTCCTCGATCGTCACACTGAAGTGCATAACTTTATCTACCAGACGCGAAGCTATCTGGAACAGTGGCTGCCGATGCTGGAAACCAACAACCGCAGCTACCTGACGGTGGCGATTGGCTGTACCGGCGGTAAACACCGTTCCGTCTACGTAGCCGAACAGCTGGCCGACTACTTCCGCTCACGCGGCAAGAATGTGCAATCGCGCCACCGGACGCTGGAAAAACGTAAACAATGACGGTCAAGCAAACGGTTGAAATCAAAAACAAACTCGGTATGCACGCTCGCCCGGCGATGAAGCTGTTCGAGTTGGTGCAGAGTTTTGACGCCGAAGTGATGCTGCGTAACGACAGCGGTACCGAGGCCGAAGCCAGCAGCGTGATTGCGCTGCTGATGCTGGACTCCGCACAGGGGCGACATATTGAAGTGGAAGCCACCGGCCCGGATGAGGTGAAAGCGCTGAATGCGGTGATTGAACTGATTAATTCCGGGTTTGATGAAGACTAACTTCCCCGCAACAAAGAAGTAAACCCCAGGAACGCGCCCTTTATGGCGCGTTTAATATTTTTTGGCTCATCGCTTAAATCCGGCTCAAACAGTCCAGCGCCACCGCCTTGAAGCTGTCGAAATTATCGCTACCCAACAGGCGGCTCATCGAACGTTCGCGTACAAAAGTGACGAACAGATCGTAAATCGCCATCGCCTCTTCGTAGTCGCTTTTGCTGATCGCCAGCAGGAAAATCACATGGGCGATCTCACCGTCGCCCCACACCACGCCCTGCGGCGCCAGCAGCGTCATCACCACGGTTTTTTTCGCCAGCAATCCCAACGAATGCGGCAGCGCAATCCCCTCGCCCAGCATGGTCGACACTATCGCTTCGCGCTCCACTACCGATGGGTAAAAATCGTCGCCGACATACCCTTCCTGCTCCAGTTGAACGCACACTTTTCGGAACAGCTCCGCCTGCGTCAGCGGCTCATTGACCACCCAGAAATGCGCGGCGTCGAAGAACTTCTCCAGCATGTAGGGTTTGGTACGATCCACCAGCACCAGTTTACCCAGCTGTTCCAACTGGTAGTCGGTAGGAAACGGCGACATCACCACCACCGGTTTGTTCTTTTCGCTGACCCGCGCGTTGGAAATGACAAAATCTTCGTCGATATGAGTGAGTACCTCGTAATCGCGCAGCGAAACGATGCGCGTCATCACCAGCTGCGGGTACTTGCGCGCAATCTGCGCCTGGATCATGCGCACCGTTGAGTTACCGGTATCGCACACCAGCATCACCTGCGGATGGCGCTCGTAGCCGATGTTGTAGTGCCGTTCCAACCCAACGCCGATATGCAGCACCAGATAGCCGATTTCGTTTTCGCTCAGGGTGTAAGGCGTGTATTTTCCCCAGCTCGATACCGCCGCCAGCGTCACGTCATAGGCCATCGGATAGTGTTGTTTGATGTTGGCCAATAGCGGGTTGGGAATATTAATCTGGTATTTCACCCGCGTAATCATGGTCTTGATATGGGTGAGCAAGTCAGCCCGCAATTGGCGGTCGCCCTGCAGGTTGTAGTTATAGTGCGCGTTGATGTACGACAAAATGTAGTCCACCAGCGCTTCTTCGTCGTCGGCGTTAATCTCGGTCGGCTGCACGTCCTGCACCCGGCGCGCGGCAATATTCACCCTGAGGTAGGCCTCTTCCGCCATCGACACCTCTTTGCCGCTGGCCTTGCGCAGTTCCCCCGCCAGCCAGGTGGACACCTTGCGCACCGCGTCATCGCCGTCTTCAACGTCAAAGTCCGACAGCGGGTAGCCATCGCTGATGCGCCGCAGCGCCACCGCGCAGTAAAAAATCAAATACTGCTCACCTTCATCCGTCAGGCGGATGGCGTATTGCGACAGCAGCGGATGCAGCAGCCCGGCGAAGGTCGCCACCTGCGGTTGCAGCAGGATTTCATTGTTGAGCAACGGGTTTTCGGCATCGGCCAGATGCAGTTGGAATAACAGATCGGTCAGGCAAGCGCGGATCGCCATCTCCGAGCCGAACAGCTTCATGCCATAGCGTGGTTTGGTTTCAATGGTTAATTGATAGTTCGCTAGGCGCTCTCTCACCTCAGCCATGTCGTTTTGCAGCGTTCCACGGCTGACAAACCATTCATCGGCCAAATCTTCCAGCTTCAGGGAAAAGGCTGAGGTCAAAAAACGAATCAGCAGATAGTGCACCCTCTCTTGCGCACTACGTGGCGTGGCGTGCTTTTTGCGCTCTCTATGCTGCAAGGCGCTGAACAGCGCGGCATCATCCACCTGCAGGCGATAGCCCGCCCCACGGCTATGCACAAAGCGAGCGCCGTATTTTTCCAGGATATCGTTCAACGCGGTGATATCGGCACGCACGGTACGGGTGGATACCGCAAAGCGCTTCGCCAACTCATCCTGCGGCAAGGTCTCGGACTGCAAAGCGTCGAACAGATAGGCCAAACGCGGGTAGGGAAATCGTACCATGCTCTTTCCGTCAATTAAGGTGCCCACCTGGGGAAATCAGGCGGGCAACGAGTTACTTCGCCACCGGCAGGAACACCATTTGCGAGGGGCTGCCTACCGGCGTATAGCCCTCAACAAAGCTGAGTTTGCCGCTGGCCTTGTCCAGGCTGAAACGGGTGACGTTATCGCTGCGCTGATTCATCGCATAGAGATAATGCCCGTCCGGGCTCAGCGTCAACGATCGCGGATAGTCACCGCGCGTCCAGATTTCCGCCACCGGCTTCAATTCGCCATCGGCGCCAACGCTGAACTGCGCGATGCTGTTATGCAGCCGGTTGGCGACATACAGATTCTTGCCGTCCTCACTCAGGACCAACCCCGAGGCAAAGCTGGTGCCCTTATAATCGGCAGGCAGTGAAGAGACAGTATGTAATTGTTTCAGAGTACCTTTTTGGCTGTCAAAACGGTAGCTGGTCAGCGTCGAAGCCTCTTCGTTCACCAACAGCACCGTCTTGCCGTCCGGATGGAACACAAAGTGACGCGGGCCGGCACCGGCGGAAGAGGCGGCGATCCACGGCGGATCGTTTGGCGTCAGTTGGCCGCTTGCGCCGTCAAAGCGCCACTGGTAGAGGCGATCCAGCCCCAGATCGGTGGAAAACACAAACTTGCCGCTCGGATCGCAGGCGATCATATGCGCGTGCGGGCCATTATGGTCGCTGGCGGCAAAACTGCCCTCCACCGCCGCCGCAGGTTTGCTCGCACCTGCCGGCCCCTGATCCTGTTGCACTGAACTGGCATTGCCCAATTTGCCGTCGCTCTCAACCGGGAACGCCGCCACGGTGCCGCTGACGTAGTTCGCCACCAGCAGATGGCGGCCGTCCGGCGTCAGGGAAAGGTAAACCGGCCCCGCGCCCTGAGAATCAACCTGATTCAGCTGCGTCAGCCCGCCATCAACCGGGTTGATGCGATAAGCGATGATGCCACCGTGCTTGCTGCCGTTAAAATCGGCCACTTCGCTGGCGACATACAGCGTCCGGCCTTGGGCATCCAGGGTAAGCTGCGCCGGATTAGGCTGGTTGCTGACCAGCGTTTTCGCGCTCAGCGCGCCGCTGGCCGGATCGACCTGCACCCGGTAAACACCTTCGCCGTTAGGGTTGTAAGTACCGATATAAGCAAAATGAGATGACATGGAGTTCATTGCATCCTCAGCATGCAGCGCCGGGCTGGCGATAGCCAGCAGCGCCAGGGTTAACGCAGTACGTAAGGGGGAAGCCTGCCAGTTTCGCATGATTGTCCTTATTGTAGCTAACGGCGCGGCATACCGCGCCTGTAGAGAAAGAAGGGTAGCCTCCCTGCCTTACGTCATCCGATATACCTTTCTTGCTTGAGGCTGCAGCGTTGTTGGCTGCGCTTAACCCACCAGCTTTTTGCTCATCGCCAACAGGGTTTTCACATCCTGCGGGCGGGTATCACCGGTGGCAGAATCAATAATGGAACTGTAGATATGCGGAATAATCCGCTTCACGCCGGCGGCCAATGCGATCTCAACGATCGGTTCGAAGTTTTCCAGATCGATGCCGCCAGTCGGCTCCAGCATAAAATCATGCTCGGCGCAGGCTTGAGCCACGTACCGGTATTCTTCTTTACACGCCAACCCGCCCATAGGGAAATACTTGATGGAACTGCCGCCCATATCTTTCAACATGGCGATGGCCGTCTCGACCGGTACGATGCCGTCTGGCGCGGCAGCGCTCAGCGGGCCGGTCGAGATCTTCACAAAGCCGACGCGACCGGTCGGAGAGACCAGCCCATTCACCACGCTGTCGCTCTGACCCAACAGCGCACGGCTGGCGCCCACGCCGGTAAACACCTGATTGACGTGCTGCGGCTGAACGCGCTGGGCAATCAGGCTGACCATCGCGGATTGTTTGGGATCGCCCGCCCCCAGGCCCACCGACAGCGCATTCTCGATCAGCTGCGCATAGTGCTGCATATCCGCCACTGCGCTGTCGACATCCGGATAGTTCCTGGAGAGAACCCCGACCAGCACATGCCCTTCCGCCGCCGCATAAATAGCCTGCGCATTGTCTTTTGAGCCGGCCAGTACGTTGAGGCACAGACGGTCGCGATAATAGTTTGGCTGCAGCTTCATGCTTGTTTCTCCGTAAACAGATTTTTAATGCAGGTAAAGACGGTCATCAGTTGCTGCTCGTCGACGCTACGCACATCCACTTCGATTTTGCCTTCATTGGCCTTATAGCCACGGAAGTAGATGGCGATCTCGCCAGTTTTCAGCGCCTGGACGATGTCGGTGGTAGAGCGCCCCAGCACCGCTTCGTCAAAGGTGATTTCAGCACGGGCGATATCGCGGCCGGCGCTGTCCCAGACGGTTTTGGCGCTGATGCCGGTCAGCGAGTTCAGGCTGGTGATAAACGGCGTCATTCGCGCCACCATCTGCTCACCGGTGGTTTTTTCCAGCTTCAGGTAGCTTTCAATCGCCTGCGTCAGGCCGAGGATGCCCTCTTTGCCGACCTTCATCGCCCGGCCAATGCCGCCGGATTGCAGCTTCACCCACTCCACGTATTGCCGCTTACCCACCACCAGGCCGCTGGTTGGGCCTTCGATGGCCTTGGCGCCGCTGTAGATCACCAGATCGGCCCCTATCTGGTAGTAACACATCAGATCTTCTTCTGCGGCGGCATCGACGATCAGCGGCAGATCATGCTTGCGCGCCACCACCACCGCCTGCTCGACGGAAAGAATGCTTTTCTGCACGCAGTGGTGCGATTTGATATAGAGGATCGCCGCCGTTTGCGGCGTGATGCAGGCCTCGAGCTGCTCTGCTGAGCATTCGTTGGCATAACCCGCCTCAACCACCTTGCCGCCGCCGAGGGCAACCATGGTATCGACCGGAGCGCCGAAGTTCACGTTGTGACCGCGCGGCAACACTATCTCGCGCGGCACGGTGATTGGCGCCGAGTGCAGGTTCACCAGCAGGTTGGCGTTGTCTTTGACGATCACCGCCGCCACCGACTGGGCGATACCCGCCGAGGCGCAAGACACGATCACCGCATCTTCCACATTCAGCAGATCGGCGATGTAAGCACCGGTCTTGTTAACCAGATCCTTGATTTCAAAATAGTGATTCAGGCCGTAGTCGACGGCGTCAATCACCTCCTGACGCGGGGTAGATACGCCAAGAATGGTCATGCGACCGGAAGTATTAATCACTTGCTTTAAATTATATTTTTCATAAATCGAAGACATGATGGGCTTTCCCTTCGTCGGTTAATAGAATTTCCCCGGCTACCACGGCAGCCAACGGAACCAACAACTGTTCGCCACCGACCGATTGCCCTTCTGAGTCGGCAAATACCTGCGGCCCCTGCCGGAGATCGAACAAGGTAAAATCGGCGTCATAACCCGGCTCCAGCCGGCCTTTATGGGTCAGGTTCAGCGCCGAAGCGGCATTTTCCGTCACGCAGGCAATCACCTGCGGCAGCGACAGGCCGATGCTGAAGAATTTGGACATCACCGTCGCCAGGCTGTGTACCGGCCCGGCCATGCGGTTGCGGCAATAGATATCGGAACTGATGGTGTGCGGGAGAATGCCAAGTCCAATCGCCTGGCGTGCCACGTCAAAGCTGAAACTGGCGGTGCCGTGGCCCACGTCGAGCAGCACGCCGCGTTTCAGCGCCCGCTGGATCGACTCGCGCAACGTACCCGCCGGGGTCAGAATACGGTTCGGCTTGCCGTTATAGCAGTGGGTAATGATGTCGCCGCGGGTCAGCAGATCGGCGATGTCATCCAGATTCGGCGGGTTATTGCCGATATGGACCATCAGCGGCAAACGGTTGTTTTCCTGCTGGATTTGCTTGGCGCGCACCAACGGCACAATGCCGTTTTGCCCCACCACGCTGCTGCTCATGCGCGCCTTGATGCCGATGATAAAACCGGGGTACGCATCGATGGATTTTTTCACCGTCGGTGGGTCGATATCCGCCAGATCGGCCAACTCATTTTGGCGTAACAGACCGATGCGCGAGATATTCAGGAAGGCGAACACGTTGGTTTTTGCGCGGCGCGTCAGGGTATAGAACTCGTCAACATCGTCGGTGCCGGTGCTGCCGGCATCAACCACCGAGGTCACGCCACTGGCTACGCCCACTAAATCCGGTTCGTCATAGTAAATCGGCGAAGAGGGGTAGCAGTGCACATGGGAGTCGATCCAGCCGGCGCTGAGGCGACAGTTACCTGCCAGATCCAGCTGCCTGCCGGCGCTGACGTCATCGGCCAACTGCCCAACGTCGACAATCTTACCGTCCTGAACCGCCAGATCGACCAGTCGGTCGTCCGCCAGCCTGGCGCGTCGGATTACTAAGTCATACATACTGCGCTACTCCTTTTCCAGCAGGGGGCGGCGCACCGCCCCCACTATCACACGGCTCTGGAACAGTGATTAAGCAATGGCGACAGGGAAAATGGCCCCTAACAGCATTGCGCCAAGGATCGCTCCGCCAGTGATTGGCTTGCCCCAGATATAGAACAGCAGCGCGCCAAGCAGCGAACCTATGCCAATCGGAATGGATGCGGTCATCGCCGACAGGATGATCAACGGCCCCAGGAAGCGGCCTGAGGAGTTACCTGCCCCCATCATTACGTCTGCGCCGTAGGTGGAGTTGCTCTGGTTGATGGTGAATTTGCGCGCCAGAATGATCAGGTAGCCAATCGCCAGACCAATCACCAGGCCGGTCACCAACGAGGCGGCAAAGTTGGCGACCGGGAAGATGATCCCCGCGCCCAGCAACAACGCCGGAACGCCCAACCCCACACCGGTCTGGATCGCGCCGCCGATGTCCAGAATACCCACCAGCGAACCTTCAATGATGCGCGCAAACAGGAAGCTGGCGCCGAATGCCGCCACCGCGCCATAAACGCCGGTGTCCATCCCGGCGCGCAGCATGGAAACGAAGGCCACTTCGTTAAACGCACCGATGCCATACAGGTAGTACATGTGCGTCCCGGCGAACACGCCGGACGAGAGCAGGCCAACAAAAATCGGGAATGACCAGTCGGCGTACCAGAAGCCTTTTTGGGTTTGTTCTTCCATCGTCCCGCTCCTTATTTACCGCTCAGGGTGTTGTGAATGCTGTCCAGCCAACCCGGCACGCCGAGGCTGAAGGACTCGAGGACTTTCATGTCGAAGCCGCGGAAGAAACCGCTCAGCACGAACAACAGCACGATCACTGCCATCATGATCTTGGTGATTTTGTTCCAGCCGCTCTCTTCCACGCCCTTACCGATCAGAATGCCCAGCACCAGACCCGGCACGGCGTTGCCCATGATCAGCTGCGCCAGGCCGCCGAAAATGGTGCCCCAGAAACCGGAGCGACGCCCGGCGTCGATCGCCGCCAGCCAGAAGATCACCGGCATCACGGTGTTCACCAGCAGGTTAGCCGCCGGCACCAGCACTTTGATTGCCGTAACCTGCAGCGCAGCGGGCACTGCGGAAGCGGTGGTGTTGAGGAACGCCACCACCAGCATGCCGATAACGCCGCAGGCGATAGCCATTTTTTTCGGATCATGCAGCGTTTGCGCCAGGTTGCGGTTCTTGACCATCAAGGCTGCCGCGCCCCAATGAGGGATGATGCGGTGGTCAACGTCCTGCGTGAAGGCGCCCGCCGCCACGGAAGACGCCCAGGCGTTGAAGAAGAAACCCAGGCCGAATGAGAAGTGGGAAGCCGGATCGCCTTCGCAGGAATTCAGCTCGCCCAAGGTGCGGAAGGCGCCCATGCCCTGCGTCGTCGGAGCATGGAACATGCGTGCGGCGCCAGCCCCTACGCCAACCCCCACCAGTCCGCCAATAATAAGCGACTTAAATAAGATGATTAAAAACATCAGTATACCCTTAGATTTATGCTAACGTTTTTATTTCGTGACGAAGACAACCTTTTCTGTATTAATCATTGTCACGTTCACGGTTATTTCCAGAGTCACGGTGTAGGTTTTTCTTTCTCGCGGTAAAAAGAAAAAGAGAAATTTCTCTTTTGTTATTTTCTCTTCCGCTTTTAATACGCTGACATCCTGCGGTTCAATGCGCAGCAGAATATTGCTGGTGGATTTTAATACCGTGCCCTGCACATTAGCCAAGGCGGAAGAAAAAGCTTTCGCTTTGCTGTCACCCTTGCCCTCCACCTTTACCGATGTGGTATAGTGTTCTTTCATTACGGGTTGCCGTGTTTTTTGATGTAGGCTTCCACCAGTCTTTGGCCCAATTCTTCTTTATCCATAAAGCCAAAACCCAGCACGATATAACCTTCGTTTATTGCCGTCACGCCTTCATCAATGGAGCGCATGCCGTATTTTGCTTTGTAGCCGTATTTGGTCTGCGCGGTAATTGCCCCGGCGCCGCCGCTGCCGCAGAAGGAAATTCCCAACTGCGCACCTTCCGCTTTCATTACGTCGCCCAGCTTCATGTCCGCCGCTACGCCAGGGATAACGATGGCTTTTCCGCCAGCCGTTTCAATGCCCTGGCCGACTTTCTGGCCTTTGCCCAAACGATCGCCAATCACTACGGTAATCTGACCCATGGTATTTTCTCCTGATGATATGAATGCGTTAATCGCTATTGGTTATTGTCTTTTGCCACTTCAAAATGCACAGAAAGTAAATAAGCTTCTTCGATCGGCAGAGCCGGGAAATTATCGACAACTCGCTCAGCCATTTGCATCGATTCCTCTGAAATCTCATCAAAAAGCGATTTATCGACTTCCGGCAAGGGTTCACCGGTCATTGAACGCAGTACCATGGCGCGAATATGCGATTCCAGCATCTGTTGCTGTACTGCATTGGTATAAATGTTTTCTGCATTCAGCATGGCGGTAATATCGGCCAGCACCTTATCGGTGATCGCCCCGGCCTCGCCGAGGTCAGACCGCTCATTTTTTTCTATCGCAACAGATCCTTCATTCACTTTTCAATACCCCTGGTTCCAACATTATTCGTAAGTCGCAGAATGCCTCACCTGAATATACCCTATGAATTTCAAGTTACAGCCAGGCGCTCAGCTCGTGGGTCTTGTAAAGCAGCCAACAACGCTGCAGCTTGAAAGGCGGTGGGTATTTCCCGCTTTCTTTGATGTCTTACCCTAACCCCGGGGAGAATTTCTGTGTAGCCGCTTTTTTTCCAGTTTAAAGTGGAAATTCAATGATTGTCAGGGATCCATTTCGCAAAATAAGCGCTTTTAAGATAATTTAATGACATTACAGAAAGTTAATGCCACAAAAGGTTTCCGGTTCTCCCCGCCGCAGTGAAAAGCTTCGTGATCGGGATCTCTTTCTTTTCACCGCTTAACCGCCTACTATCGGTAAGACAATTCGACATCAGCAACGCCCCCGCTCCTCTGGCGCGGGGGCGTTGCTTTTGTGCTGTTTTTCCGAATTTATGGGCGCGAAAACGGGCGCCCTTTGATTTGACTGGAGAGTGGAATGACCAAACCAACCATTACTATTAATGAGCTGGATGCGGAACGCCTGGATGCGCTATTGGAACAACCGGCCTTTGCCAACACCGACGTCGCCATCGCGCTGAACGACGAGCTTGATCGCGCCGAAATCCTGCCGCCGGCCCAGATCCCGGCCAACGTGGTGACCATGAACAGCCGCGTGCGTTTCCGCGATCTGCATACCGCAGAAGAGCACGTGCGCACGCTGGTGTACCCGGCCTCGCTGAAGGACAGCCACGAGCAGTTGTCAGTGATGGCGCCGCTGGGCGCAGCACTGCTGGGCATGCATGTAGGCAACCAGATTACCTGGCAGTTGCCGAACGGCGAAGAAGCGCGGATCGAAGTGCTGGAACTGCTGTACCAGCCGGAAGCGGCGGGTGAATACCACCGCTAAGCGGTAATTCAGGGCGGTGAACATGCCGCCCTTTCTGAGCCTTACAGGCTGATGGCGATCAGTACCACCACCAGCAGCAGCACGTAAACTCTGGCGTGCAGCTTGTCATTGACCTTCGGCAACGCCCTTTTGGCAAAGACGATCCCCGCAATGCCGGCCGCCACCAGCAGCCCAAGAATGGTCAGGTTGACGTAACCAAGATAGTGCGGCCCGCTCATTTCCTGCCAGCCCAAACCGATATACATCAATGCGCCGATGACAGCGACCGGAATCGACAAGGGATTGGCCGCGCTGACGCAGTGCTTCATTTCATAGCCATGCCGACGCAACAAAGGCACCGTCATCACGCTGCCCCCCACGCCGAGCATAGTGGCGATCACCCCAATCAGCGGGCCACCGACCCACAACGTCATCTTTGACAGCGCCGCGCGCGCCGGTTTGACCAAAAAACCCTGCCTGAACAGACAATCCGCAATCGTCACCAGCATGTAAATCACGAACAGCAGCCTGACCACATTGTCCGCCAGCAGCGTAGAGGCAAAAGCGCCCAGTGCGGCGCCAATGCTGATGAAAAAGATCAGCGGGATGATGGTTTCACGCAGCAGGTTGCCACTGCGCCAGTTGGTTAGGGTGGCGTAACCCGAATTGAGGATCATCACCGCCGTTGAGGTCGCTACGGCGATATGCATCGCCTGGCCCGGCTGTTCGCCGGAGGAAGACACCAGATGATAGACAAAGGGCACCACCACAAAGCCGCCACCAAAGCCGAACAAGATGGTGGTGATGCCGGTAATGAAACCGGCACCGAGAATAATCAACGTTTCAATCATGGCCATGCGCCCGGATGAAATCGTCGAAACCGGCAGAGAACTGGCCGGCAAGTGGATGGAACTCGTCGCCGACAAACAGCGCCAGATAATGCCGGCGAATGGCATCATGATCGATAAGCTCGATCCCGGCTTCCGCCGCCTGCGCCAGAGTCAGCGCATCCGGAAATCCCCAATAGCGATAATTACCCTGCCGCTCGACAATAAGGGACTTGCGTTCGCCCGCGCGCATTAGCTGCCCCGCTAAAAATGCACCGGACCGCATGCCCGCCAGCATCATGTTTTCCAAAAACGACAGCTCATAACGCAATTCGACCGGCAAGCGGGCAAGCACCGGCCCGGCATCCCAGTGTTCATCCATCTCGTGCAACGTTAACGCGCCGTTTTTCTCGCCGTTCATCATGGCGCGGAACAGCGTCATCACGCCACGGTAATGCGGCAAATCGCCCGGATGCAGATTCCACAGCAGCTTGCCGCGCTGGCTGAAGGCCCGGACGTAATCCGCGGAAAATTTCTGGTAGCAGCGCAAAGAAACCACCGCGTCCATATTACCCAGACTGCTGATAAAAGTGGCGTCATTGATGTCTGCAATACGGTGCGCCGTGACGCCTGCGCCGGCCAGGAAAACCTGCGGCGGCTGGTAAGCGCCCTCGCAGGCATCGGCATTTCTGCTGACAAAGGGGAAAACGAAGTCATTCAGCACTTCACGTTCATACAAGGCAAGCTGGCGAATTTCAGGCTCCTGCAGCCGGCCGGCGGCTTTCGCCAGTGGAAAATAAACCGTAAAGGTGCATTCCTTGTTTAAGGCGCTAATAACATCCTGACAGGCCAGCCAGGAAAAAATATCGTTGCCAACAAATAGCGCTATGTTTTTCATGCTTCCGCCTTATTTCCATTAAATATGCTGTTGTTGAAAACTATTTTGCTGATATCCCGGGTGATGGATTCCATCGCGGAAGTATAAAAAAGGTCACCTTTGGCAGGGGCACCAAGGGAATAGAGATCCTGCTCATTGCCTTTTTCATCCGACACTTTTAACGTAAATGGATTGCATTTTACGCCACCGAAGATATTTTCCTGCACCAGGCCGCCCTGAAGCATCTTTTTATTTAATCGACTTAACTTCAGTTGGTATGAGGGCGTAGTGCAATTAAGCAAATATTGGCTGTGCACCTCCGCATTATGGCAGAGGGTTTTAAATCCCCGGCCCTCTTTTTCTATATTTACCACCCCACCAAAGGCACGCAAACGTTGGCTCTCTAACGCCGTAATAATTTTATAGGCATTTTTTAGTGGCATGGCGTGCCGATTGCGCATCCAGGAAGAGTTATAGAAGCGCATGAAGATCTGTCGGTTATGTTCATCCATTTTTACCCAGGCTTCACATACGGCCGGATGAATCGCTGCCAGATAGCTACAGATATGCTCACGGGCAAAGCGAGCCCGATCCAGGCTTTCGGCCAGATCGTGATAGCAATCTCTGGCAGCGCCCATGGCAGACAGCACCGTTAGCCGTTCCTGCCCTGGGTAATATTCTTCGAGCGCCGCGTTAATCACCTGAACCCACTGGTGCGCATCAATATAGCTGTTGTCGGCGACAAAACGGTTCAGCCGCTGCCTGAACTCTGGCGGTGGCGCGCGCATCAACGCAGGCTGCACGCTGGGGAAAAGCCCGGAACGCGACAGGGCGGTAATATTGCTCGCCCCCACCCGCTCAATCAGCTCAATAATGGCGTCGATCGCCGTCAGGCTACAGCCAATCACGCCGACTGCCGATGCAGGATTGATGGCGGGCAGATCCCGATTGGCCTGATAGGCAATCACCCCATCAATCGGGTAGAGGCTCGCCGGCTCATTATGCCCCGAGCACAGCACTACCGCATTCATCTGCTCCGCCGCCCCGCAAGCCGTCGTCAGCAAATATCCTCCAGGATGCGAACCTATCTCCTCAACTTCGGCGGTCACGAAATTCAGCGTGACGTTGCTGGCAGCCGCCATAAACACCGCCCTGTCGCGAATAAAATCGAGATATTCTTTATAAAGCCAGCGGGGTGGGTAGCGATCTTTACTGTATCGCCGAAAATGCGTCGTGATCCAATCGGAAAAATGTGCGCTATCAAAAATATCCGCCGACATATTCTCTGGCGTCATATTTAAAATATGGCTGTCAAAATCGCTGCTGTAAGCCATACCGCCATTGAACCCCTGCTTGTCAAATACCTTCAGGGAAAGATGCTTATTACAATTATTAACAGACTTATTCTTGATAAAGTTGTAAGCGAAAGAAATACCTGCCGCCCCACCGCCAATCACACCGATCTTATACATGAAATATCACCTTATAGTTACAGCATTAAAAGAAGAACTATTGCTTCAGGTGTTGGAATAAAATAATTCCTTATTAACTTCTTGTATGATACAGACGAGATAACCCGCCCGGCCCCGGCGTTTAAATTAAAAAGGGGTTAATCAACAATAAAAATACCTCGCCACCAAGGCAGCGTTATTTTTCTGCCCTGATAGTAGAGCTATGACCAGTGGCTTGCTTTACATGAAAGGCCAACTATCATTGTATTTCGGCCAAACTGCTCTGATAAGGATTATGCGCAACGTACGCATTGATGACATCGACCATGTGCCAAGGTCGGTGATTGCCATCGGCACCGACTACCCGTCGGGCCATTTACTGCCCATGCACAGCCACCGCCGCGCTCAGTTGCTCTATGGCGCTACCGGCGTAATGCACGTATTTACCCACCAGGGGAACTGGATTGTGCCGCCGCAGCGGGCGGTGTGGCTGCCGCCGCAGATGCCGCATGAAGTGAGAATGGTCGGCGTCACCACCCGCAGTCTGTACATTGAACCGACCGCGCTGCTGGCTTCTCAACCGCAGGTTTGTCAGGTGGTCAGCGTTACGCCGCTGATGCGCCAACTCTTGATGGCAGCGGTGGATATGCCACTGGAGTACGATCCGGACGGCCGCGACGGCGCGCTGGTTTTCCTGCTGCTGCATGAGCTTGCCCAACTGCAATCCCTGCCGCTGCACATCCCCCTTCCCGCCGATCGGCGGCTGGGCGAGTTGTGCCAGCTGTTCCTGCTTCAGCCCAACGCGCACGATTCGCCGCAGGAATGGGCCACGCGCCTGTATATGAGCATCCGCACCTTCAGCCGATTCTTTCGCGCACAAACGGGGATGTCATTTTCACAATGGCGGCAGCGGGCCTGCGTGGTGCTGGCGCTGGCTCAGTTAACGGAAGGCAACAGCGTAACGCAGGTCGCTCTGGAGTTGGGGTATGAGAGCAGCGCGGCTTTTGCCACCATGTTTCGCCGGGTGTTGGGACAGGCGCCGTCCTGCTATCTGGGCTCGGAACGGCGCGAAAAGGCTTAGCGGAATTTCTTGTGGTTAACGTCGCGGGTTTGCTTGAATCCCTGGGCGATCTGCTTGGCTTCAGCCAGCTTGCCTTGATTGGCCAGCGCCAGCGATTGGTCTATCTGGCCGATAAGCTGGTCCAGCCCATGCTGAAAATCTTTTATCTCCGGGCTGCCGGCCGCTTTATCCTCCAGCTTCGGCGGCGTGGATTGCTTCGCATCCAGCGCGGCGGCGCGCATGTTCTGCAGACTCTGCTTCAGAGTGTCCGTTGAGTCAGTGCTCAGCACCGTTTTGTAATTGCCGGCGATGGTATCCATATCGTCGGCCAAATCTGCCGCGACCGCCAGTGAACTGGCTCCCAGCAGCGCCAACGCCATCAATGCTTTCAGTTTGTTCGACATGCTTGCTCACCTTCCAGTTATTATTTTATCTACCCGTCGCCTTTCAAGCTGCGGCGTCGTTGGCTACAACTCGACATTCATAGGGTATAAGTTTTTGTGCAACCTAAACATAGGCAAGGGCGCTGAAAATCGGAACAAGAGATTTGTAAGCAAGGTTATAACGGGGGAAAGGGGAGAGGCTGGCAACCGGAGCGGCCAGCCCTGGCAGGTATTATTGGCCGGCGATTTTCATGTCCGGTAGCAGTACGGAACCGCACTGAATATTGCTGCGGGTTTCAATATCGCTGCCCACGCTGACGATGTTGCGCAGCATGTCTTTCAGGTTACCGGCGATGGTGATCTCGCTTACCGGATACTGGATCTCGCCATTTTCCACCCAGAAGCCGGCGGCGCCGCGCGAGTAATCGCCGGTAATGCCGCTAACGCCCTGGCCCATCAGCTCGGTGACCACCAGACCGGTGCCCAGTTGCTTCAACATACCGGCAAAGTCATGGCCCTGCCCGGCAATGCGCCAGTTGTGGATGCCGCCGGCATGGCCGGTGCTGTGCATGCCGAGCTTACGCGCCGCGTAGCTGGTCAGCAGCCAGGTTTGCAGCACGCCGTCTTTGACAATGTCACGCCGCTGGGTACGCACGCCTTCGCTGTCGAACGGCGTGGAAGCCAGCCCTTTCAGCAGGTGCGGGTGCTCCTCGATGGTCAGCCAGTCCGGCAGGATCTGCTTGCCCAGCGAGTCCAGCAGGAAGGTGGATTTACGGTAAACGCTGCTGCCGCTGATGGCGCCAACCAGGTGCCCGAATAGACCGGTCGCCACTTCAGAAGCGAACAGCACCGGGGCGGTCATGGTTGACAACTTGCGCGGCGCCAGGCGCGACAAGGTACGACGGGCGCACTCCTCGCCCACCCATTCAGGGCTTGCCAAATCGCCCATAGCGCGGCCAATGGTATAGGCGTAGTCACGCTCCATATCGCCATCGTGCTCGGCGATCACGCAGCTCGACAGCGAATGACGGCTTGAACAGTAGCTTTGCAACATGCCGTGGCTGTTGCCGAATACCTTGATGCCGTAGTGGCTGTTAAAACTGCCGCCTTCGGTATTGGTGATGCGTTTGTCCGCCGCCAGCGACGCCTGCTCGGCGCGGGCAGCCAGTTCGATGCCCCGCTCCGCGTCCAGCTCCGCCGGGTGGAACAGATCCAGATCCGGCGCCTCAAACGCCAGCAGGTCTTTTTCCGCCGGGCCGGCGTTCGGATCCGCAGAAGTATAACGGGCGATATCCAGCGCAGCCTGTACGGTGCGGGCAATGGCGTCCGGGCTGAGATCGGTTGAAGACGCGCTGCCTTTACGCTGCTGGTGATACACGGTAATGCCCAACGCGCCATCGCTGTTGAACTCGACGTTCTCCACCTCGCCAAAGCGGGTGCTGACGCTGATACCGGTAGATTTGGTTACGGCAACTTCTGCCGCATCGGAACCGGCACGCGCCAGCTCCAGAGCCTGTGAAACGGCCTGTTCCAGCGCCTTGCGCTGTTCTGCAACTTGAGTGACTACTTTCATCAATCTGCCATAATTAATCAGAAAATCGTTGAGAAAAGTGCCGTGGCGGCGTGGTTGCGCGCGGAGTCACGCGCAAAAATCATGTGATTTATGCTTTTGAGTCTAACAGGAACCGCGTGGAATTTCGCATAAAGCCGGCAACCTGTTAGGATTAGCCTCTTTTTAACGGAGCCTACCATGAACAAACAGCCTGAAGACTGGCTCGACGATGTCCCGGAGAACAAAGACGAGGACGATGACGAGATTATCTGGGTCAGTAAAAGTGAAATTAAACGTGATGCCGAAGCACTAAAAGACCTGGGGACCGAGTTGGTCGAACTGGGTAAGAACGCGCTGGAACGCATCCCGCTGGACGAAGATTTGCGCGCCGCCATTGAACTGGCGCAGAAGATCAAGAAAGAAGGCCGCCGCCGTCAGTTGCAACTGATTGGCAAGATGCTGCGCGCCCGCGACGTAGAGCCGATTCAAACCGCGCTCGACAAGCTGAAGAACCGCCACAACCAGCAGGTTTCGCTGTTCCACAAGCTGGAAGCGCTGCGTGACCGTTTGGTGGAAGAAGGCGATGACGCGATCCCGTCTATCCTGGCCCTGTACCCGGAAGCCGATCGCCAGCAGTTGCGCGCACTGGTGCGTAACGCGCAGAAAGAGAAGGCCGCTAACAAGCCGCCGAAAGCCTACCGTCAAATCTTCCAGTACCTGCGCGATCTGGCCGAGACCGCCGAATGATCGCCGCCGTCACCATGGGATGAACCCGTTTCATCCCCGGTGATGTGCAGGTTCACCGCTGCTTTCGCGAATATTGAAACGCAGGCTGCCTTCCAGCTCTTCCTCCGCCTCTTCAAACAGCAGGATAATCGCGCCGAAGCGGCGTTTGCTACGGGCATCGAGATGGGTAAACTCAATCTCGACCGGCAACCCGATATCGACGGTCACCACGTCCCACAACGCGTCCAGATTGGCGCCGAAGGCTTCACCGAGCGCAAACTTATGCGCAAAATCGCGATAGAACGCCGGCAAATCGTGGATCTGATTAAAATCGAACTCTACTTTTGCCATCAAACTCACTCCACCCGAATGAAGTTTTTATAATGGTCACGCGTGACAAAAATCAGGCCGTCGCTGGAATACAACAGGCGATCGGCCCCGCGCCGGCCGCATTGATAATTGATGTCCGCCTCGCGCCACACCCGGCTGTGGGCGGTAGGCAGTTGCCCTTCACGGTTTGAGAAACGATCGCCGCCAATCGCTTTGCCTGGCAGAACCGAACACAAGTTGCCGTTGCGCGCATCCCACCCCTGCTCACGCGCCTGCTTTTTGGTGATGTAATAGTCCGGCAGCCGCTGATGCTGCTGCAGGTAGCTCACCACCCTTTTTTGCTGCGTCAGTTGGTCGATGCTCTGGCCTTCGGCCACCGCAGGCACGTTGGCAATCACCCGATCGTTACCGCGCAAAGCGCTAAAACCGGCTATCACAACGGCGATGACGATCGCCACGAGGATCCGCTTGTTCATTACTGTCCCTGACTGAGTGCCGACAGGGGTGCACCAGCACCCATGCCCGTTGGATTTATAGATGAAAAAAATGAATCAGAGATGACCGGCAGGTAACATTTTCACTTCAGGGAACCCATGCTTCAACCATCCGCATCACCCATTCATGCTTATCATGCCATTTTCCCGTATGCCTGGCACTCAGTGCAACTCCGAAACAAGGCCCTATCAGGCAAGTATAGCCCCGGATAGCGGCATCAGGGGCCCTTGGCGCATCAGTCGATCAACGCATGGCGATAGCGGTGCAGCATGTCGACCAGGCGTTTTACCGGCCCGGTGACGCTGGGCAGTGCCTGATAGTCCACCAGCTTCTGCTGATAGTCGTTCATCTCTCTCAGCAGCCGATCGTAATAATAGGCGCGTTTTACGTCATTCTTGGCTGAAACCACGTGATCGGCAGTATTGCGAATCTGCTTATGGAAGGCCGAAAGCTCCTCGCTGACCGGGATTTCCGCCCGCTGCATGCGCTGGTGAGCGATGATCAGGTTCAGCGCCAGCCGGTACTTGGCGATATCGTTCGGGAACATCATCAACAGCTGATTAAGCTGCTGATAAAGCGCCGGCAGATGGTTCTGCCGACGGCGCGACGCTTTGGTGGTCAGCGCCGAGACCGCGCTGCCGACAAATTGGTTCAGCAGCGTGCGGCCGGTGCGTTCACGCGAGTTGTCACGGATCAACAGCAGCACCATCAGCCCCACGCAACTGCCGAGGAACTGGCCGAGCGCGCCATCGAGAAACTGGGTGACGTTAAAGGTCATCGGGTTGCTCAACACCAAAATATTGATGGTCCCCGCCAGCAGACCGAGCGAACCCAGCCGCCGCTTTTGCACCTCGATGCCGATGAAAAACGCCAGCAGGCCAAGGCTGAGGCACAACAATAAAATGCTCTGCTGGGTCGCCGGCAGGATCACCATAAAGAACAGCGAACCGACCGGGATCGCCGCCAGCATGCCCAGCACAAAATCCATCGCCACCATGCGTGGTGCCGGGGTGCGCATCGCCAGCGACGTAATCACCGCAATGATCACCATAAAACCGCTGCCGGAAGTCCAGCCGGTCCACAGCCACAACAGGCTGCCAAACGTCGTCGCCACAAAGGTGCGCAGGCCGTTAATCATGGCGTGATGCCCTTCCGCCGAGGTCGGTCTGACCACCACTTCACTGCTCAGCACATCTTCTTCCACTGCGCTGATGCTGCTGTTGGTATGCACGCCTTTGGCCAACAGCAGGTAACGCGTGGCCGCGCCGACCCAACTGGTGATGGTCAGCAGCGTCTCGTCGGTGCGGTTGGTGGTCAGTACCTGGCGCAGCAGCTTCATGCGCTTGTGGATCTCCTGCGGCGTTTGCGCCGGCACCATCAGCAGTTCGCGGATATTTTCCTTCACCGCATCCGGGTGATTGAGCAGGATAAGATAGGTCTCGCAAGCCTGAGTAATCAGCGTCAGCGACAGAGTATGCAGCGCCCGCACGCGCCGGTTGACCTTCTGCCAGCGCGATGACTCCATCATCAGGTTGCTGCGCATGCCGTTCAGCGCGGTCGTGCTTTTGACCAGATTGCTCCAGGCGCGGTCAATGTCTTCTTTCTCGGCATTACTGACGCACATCTGCATCAGCAAATACTGATCCACCAGCAGCTTGTCTACCGCCCGATCGATATCCAGTTTGATCGAACGCGGCGAGAACAGCAGGTCCGCCAGCACCGCGCTGACGATCCCCAGCACAATCTCGCTGCAGCGTTCAATAGCGAACTGCGGCGCCTCCAGCAGATGGGCTTCGCTGGTAGCGACAGTGACGATGATGATCAACGCGGTATAACCGGCAAGCCCCCAGGCGTAGGAGTTTTCAACCTTGATCAGCGAAGAGATCCAGGTACAAAACCCGGCCCACATACAACACAGCAGCAGCATCACCACCGGCGCACGCGCGGTGGTGACGATAATCACCAGGCCGACGAAACAGCCGATAAAAGTACCGATAATGCGCAACCAGCCGCGGTGGCGAATGGCGCCGGAGAACGGCTCGCCACCCGCCGCAAAGGCCGGGCCGGCGGCCACGATGGCGGCGGTCATCGCCGACCAGCGCGGGGTTTCCAAATTGAGATGGAAACCGACAAACAGGGCAAACACAATCGCGAAGCTGAGCTTGAAAGCGAATCTCAGCCGAATAAACGTTGGGCTATTCATTAGCCAAACTCACGTAGCCGATGCATCAGGCGAACAAAAGGCGAGCCGCTGTCGGCCTTGCGATCGTTCTTGCCGGTGATCACCACGGTTGCGGTGGTGCCGGCCGGGTACGGATGCAACTGGTCTTTGTCGTCCAGCAGGATTTTAACCGGTACGCGCTGCGCCAGACGCACCCACTCCAGGTTGCTGTCGATAGACGCCAACCCTTTGCTGTTCACGGTGCTGCTGCTGTTGTTAACGGCGGCGGCCACGCTGTCGACGGTGCCGTGCATGATGCGGTTGCTGCCCAGTGGGGTGATTTCCACACGGTCGCCCTTGTTCAGGCCATTCAGCTTGGTTTCTTCCAGATAGGCCAGAATGTAGAAGGTGTTTTTCTTCACCAGCGCCACAGCGACTGAGCCGCGGGTAATGTATTCACCGCTGTGGACGTTCAGGTTGGTGACCCAGCCGTCGGCCGGCGCACGTACCGTGGTGCGCTCCAGATCCAGTTGCGCCAGCTCGCGGGTCGCCACGGCTTTCGCCAACTGATGCTGCACGGTTTGCAGCACGTTGTTCGCCTGGTCGATCTCTTCTTGCGACATCGCCTGTACGCCCAAACGCACGCGACGGCCGGCTTCACGTTTTTTCTCCGCCGCCAGCGTCTGATAATAGGCAACATCGGCGCTGGCTTCCGCCAAGGCCTGCTCATAGCGCGGCCGGTCGATAACGAATAGCACCTGCCCTTTTTTCACCAGTTGGTTATCCACCACCGGCACGTCGGTCAGCAGGCCGGTGACGTCCGGCGCTATCGCCACTACGTCGGCGGTAAACTTGGCGTCACGCGTCCAGGGGGATTCGGTGTAAAACACCCAGGCTTTGAATACGGCGACGATCGCTAACAGGACCAGAAACAAAGTGATCGCGATTCGAACTATTTTTATTGAGAAATTTTTCACAGCGACCTCAAACGAAAAGACGTGAAATCAGATAGAACAGACAGCAATACAGCGCAGTATTAAACAGCGCCGGATGCCAGACAAAATCGTAAATCCCGGTGGGTTGCAGCAGGCGGCGCAGCAAGAAAAACAGCGCCAGCGATACCAGCAACTCAAAAAATACCGGGGGAAACGACAGTCCGAAGATGACCATAACCGGAAGCAAACTCATCCATTTTTCCTTATTGTTCACTGCACCGGGCGTTACCCTTTCTTCTCATTCACATTCTCTTTACATGTTAGCTGACGCGCACCACAAATTTCGGCCCAGACAGGTCAGGAACCTGAAAAAAGGATAAACTCAGGGGCATACATCCGCGATAGGGATTGCGAGGATATCGGAGGGATCGGCCAAAGCTGCTCTGCCGACCGCACTCACGCGTTGGTAAGGTCTTTCCACCCGACCGGTTTATATTAGCGTGCTTACTATCAACCTATCAACAATCTGTGATCTAAATCACTTTTAAGCCAGAGTGAATAATGGAAAGACTAAAACGGATGTCGGTGTTCGCAAAAGTCGTTGAATGCGGGTCGTTTACGGCGGCTGCGCGCCAGCTTGATATGAGCGTTTCGTCTATCAGCCAGACCGTCTCCAAACTGGAGAATGAGCTGCAGGTCAAGCTGCTCAACCGCAGCACGCGCCGCATTGGCCTGACGGAAGCCGGGAAAATTTACTATCAGGGCTGCCGCCGCATGCTGCAGGAAGTGAGCGAGGTGCACGAACAACTGTACGCGTTTAACAATACGCCGACCGGCACGCTGCGCATTGGCAGTTCGTCCACCATGGCGCAAAACGTGCTGGCGACCATGACCGCCGATATGCTGAAGGAATATCCCGGTCTGACGGTGAACCTGGTGACCGGTATTCCGGCGCCGGACCTGATTGCCGACGGGCTGGACGTGGTGATCCGCACCGGCGCGCTGCAAGATTCCAGTCTGTTCTCCAAACGCCTCGGTTCAATGCCGATGGTGATATGCGCCGCTAAAAGTTACCTCAGCCAGCACGGCACGCCGCAGAAACCCAGCGACATGGTCAACTTTTCCTGGCTGGAATACAGCGTGCGGCCGGACAGCGAATTCGAACTGATAGCCCCCGAAGGCATCACCACGCGCATCTCGCCGCAAGGGCGCTTTGTCACCAACGATTCGCAAACCATGATCCGCTGGCTGAAAGCCGGGGCCGGCATCGCCTATGCACCGCTGATGTGGGTGATCGAAGAGATCAAACGCGGCGAGATCGAGATCCTGTTCAAAAGCTATCACTCGGATCCTCGCCCGGTATACGCCCTGTACACCGAGAAAGACAAGCTGCCGCTTAAAGTGCAGGTGTGCATCGACTACCTCACGGAGTACTTCAAGCGCGTGGCGGAAGTCTATCAGGGCTACCGCTGATCAGAAAACGGCGCGCCAGAGCGCCAAGCAGCAACAGCGCCAGCATGCCCAGCCCCCAGATTAACCAAACGGCGTGGCCCGCCCAGGTGAGCAACAACGGGAAAGAGCCGGCCAGCCAGCGCCCCAGTTCTTGCAGCATCGGCAACCAGCCCTCCAGCAGCGCCTGCGGCACCAGGCTGAGCAAGCCGGTAAACTGGGGCGCCAACTGCGCAGAGCCGTTCTCCGCCATGCCCACCAGTGCAGGTAACCAGCCCAGCACGCCGGAGACGCCCCAGGCCAGCAGCGTCCATAACCCCATTGCCGCCAGCACGGCAGCCAGCGCCCATCCGTTCTTTGTCATGATTTCCCCCCTTTCTGTGTCGCACTAAGCAGCAATGTAAACCATGGACTCCACTCCTGGGTAAAGCGCCGGCGAGGGGATTTACGTTTACTTACACCGCGACATTGGCAATGCTTTGATGCGATTAACAAAAGCACCATTGGCATTACTCCGCTCTGCAACGCTGCGCTATGCTGCGGGCACCTCTCCTCTGCATCAGGAATAAAAATGAAAAAAATCATACTGGATTGCGACCCTGGGCATGACGACGCCATTGCCTTGCTGCTGGCCTGGGGCAACCCGCAGATCGAACTGCTGGCGGTCACCACCGTGGTCGGCAACCAGACGCTGGATAAGGTTACCCGCAACGCGCTGGCCGTCGCGCGTATCGCCAATATCACCGGCGTCCCCTTTGCCGCCGGCTGCCCGCGCCCGCTGGTGCGGCAGATTGAGGTAGCGCCCGATATTCACGGTGAGTCCGGCCTTGACGGCCCGGCACTGCCGGAGCCGACCCTGACGCTGGAGCCGCGCCATGCGGTGGACTTGATCATCGATACACTGATGGCGCATCCGCCGGGTAGCGTGACGCTGGTGCCGACCGGCGGCCTGACCAACATTGCCATGGCGGTGCGCAAAGAACCGCGCATCGCCGAGCGGGTAAAGGAAGTGGTGCTGATGGGCGGCGGCTATCACGTGGGCAACTGGAGCGCGGTGGCGGAGTTCAATATCAAGATCGACCCTGAAGCGGCGCACATCGTGTTTAATGAAAAGTGGCCACTGACCATGGTCGGGCTGGACCTGACCCATCAGGCGCTCGCCACGCCGGAGGTGTGCGAACGCATTGCCGCCATCGGTACCGGACCGGCGAAATTCGTCGGCGAGCTGCTCGCGTTCTTCGGCAAGATGTACCAACAGGCGCAGGGATTTAGCGCACCGCCGGTACATGACCCTTGCGCGGTCGCCTACGTGATCGACCCTGAAGTGATGACGGTGCGAAAGGTGCCAGTAGATATCGAACTGACCGGTACACTGACGCTGGGCATGACCGTGGCCGATTTTCCCGCCCCGCCGCCGCCGGACTGCCACACGCAAGTGGCGGTAACGCTGAATCAAGACAGGTTCTGGGATTTGGTGGTGGATGCGCTGGAGAGGATTGGGGAAGTGCAGGTTTAGCGTGCAGGGTTGGCATGACGACTACCGCCCCAACGGCGGCAGGCATTGTATTCCGCCTTGTTATCGATGGCGTCCCAGCCCAACGTGCCGGTCGACAACTGGTTTTTGATGCTGTCCGCCGTCGAGGCAATCACCCCGCCGTTCAGCTGAGTGTGTTTACCGACGTTAATATCAAACCCTTTATCACCGGCAAACAGCCCGCTTTGCTCACCCACGCTGGCGTATTCGCTGTCGATTTTGGTCTGGCTCATGCTCAGCGATGCCGAACCCGTCATCGAACCGAAGGTAAAGCTGGCTCCCGCGCTGCTGTCCTTCTGCCAGCTGTGGTAATCGTCGGTATCCTGCAGGCTGCTGATGGACAGGTCACGACCGGCCTCCACCCTGATCTTCTCACCCAGCGCCTGCGCGCCAGACAGCACCGTATCGCGCCCGCTGCTCAGGCTCAGTTCATCCCGTGCATTCACCCGCGTGTTCACGTACTAGCTGGAGATCACCACCGAACCCGATATGATCTGGTTACGGCGGTGGGAAAAGGGGGATTTAGGGTTTAAAGTAAAAATCCCGGCCAGTTGGCCGGGATTAGCTATACAACTATTTGATTGATTTTTAATATATCTTTTTTTAAGTCATCGTTAATGTCTGAAGGATCTAGCTGATTTATAAGCTGCTTAATTCGGATAAAACTACTTTTTTGTTCCTTTAGATCCTCTATCTTGATCGCCGATAAAGCAGCTATTAGTTCACCGTCATAATATTCTCCAGCCAACGGATCATCAGTCAGCACATCCAACACCCTCGGCATTAACTGGTCAATGCATAGTTTCTGCCTGATAGCACGGCAAAGATCCTCCACAGCTAACTCTTCGATTGGTATATCGATAATACGCTCAAACCATAGTTCAAGCGGCGATTGTTGACTTGGATCCTTCGTTACGTTGATGTTTCCTATCAATTTACGGAAGGTACTCATATCCCATGTCCTTTCAAAGCTGATTCAATTTTATTGATGGCATCAGTCGCTCTGCCATATGCTGCCTGAGCTTCGGGGTTATTTACGTTTTTCAACGTATCCGCGTGGTTTCGCAATCCCCTGAGAGTATTTTGCATTTCCTGCATATGATCCCAATAACCACCGTGCTCTTTAGGAACAGGATTACCATCCATATCCTTGAGAGTTCCGGTTATATCATGATCTTTCAGAGCATTTTTTATGGTGTTATCAATCTTCTTGATAGCACTTTCTTGCTTCTGATTCAGCTTATCGACTTTTTTCTCTTCCGATTTGCTTGGATCATTTTCTGGCGATGGTGGTGTTCCCGTTCCAGAGCCCGCACCACCCGCTTCTGCTTTCTCTTCATCCGTCAGATCCTTCGCCACATTCGGCTTTCGCGCATTCTCTTCACGCGACTTATTCGGGTCTGAGCCATCATCAGCATCCCAGGCTTCATTCCCGCCTGCGCCGTTGATGGACGCATTCGGCACTGCCACCGGTGGCGGAACCGGTACAGGAACCGCCAGGAAATTATTCTCAACCGCATTCTTCCCGGCCTGAGAACCGGCCACCGCACCGGCTGTATTCCCTGCCGCCACACCTCCCGCCAGCCCTGCCGCCAGTTGGCTCAGCACGCTGACCTGCTGTTTCTCGCTTTCACTCAGCTCGGCGACCTTGCGTCCCGGGAACAGCTCGCCGGCTATCACCCGTGCCGCCAGTTCACCGCCGCCGGCCCCCACTGCACCGGCGACACCCGACTGGTGATTCAGCTCCGCCGTTATCGCACCCAGCACCGCATGCGCCATCGCGTTGGCTGCCGGGTTCGCTTCACCGACCCGCGTCTTGATTTCCGTCGCCAGATACGGCGCGGCACCAGCCGCCAACGCCCCCGCCAGATTGTTGCCCGCCAACCCCTGCAGCGCCCCGGTCACCGCCTGCGCCGCCTTCTGCAGGTCGCTGCCGGTACCGTATTTCTGCATCTCCGCTTTGTATTCTGGCGTTTCGCGCAACGCTTTCGCATCCAGTCCCGGATACTTCGCTTTCGCCGTCTGCAACCCATTGATGTCGCCCTGCGTGCGGATAACATCCATCGCCTGCCCGCCTATCTCGCCGATAAGCTGCGCCTGCTTCAGCCGGTTCTGCTCTTTCTCCTTGTCGAAGATTGGCCCGATGCTGCCGTTGGCGTTATCGGTATCCCGGCTCAGTTGATTGACGTCCTGCTGCTGATTCGCCGTGTCCCGAATGATCACGCTACCGCCCGACACCGCCGCCTGCGTGGTGCCTTCTGCGTGCCCCTTATTACCCGCACCGGAAAGTGCTGCGCCCGTAAGGTTGGTCAGCAAGTCCGACCCCACCGGGCCACCGCTGCTGAGACTGCCGCCCTGATGCTCGGCCTTAAAGTCCGCCTGGTTATGGATGTCGCTGAAGCCGAGCGTACCGGTATCAAGGCGGTTTTTATCCGCGGGAGCGGTACTGGCAATCACCGCGCCGTCCAATTGCGTATGCTTGCCTACCTTAACATCATAGCCGCCCTTGCCGGCAAACAGCCCGCTCTGCTCCTGTACGCTGTCGTAATTACTGTGCAGCTTGTCACGGCTCATGCTCAGGTTGGCGGAACCACCGCCACCAATGATTGCTACGCTGACACCACCGCTGACGCTGGTCTGTTTCGCGTCATAATTGTCGCTGTCTTGTTGGCTCTGCAAGGTCAGATTGCGTCCTGCGTCCACCTTCACCGTTTCACCGCTGGCCTGCGCCCCTGCCAAGGTAGTATCCCGGCCGCTGCGCATGGATAATGTGCCGCCACTGTCGACCGTTGCTTCGCTCCAGAAGGTGCCGTCGCCGTGCTCACTGCCCTGGCTCTTGTTGGCATTGGCAAATACGCTCAGCCCGGTTTGCCGGCCGACTCCGATGCTGATACCGACATTCCCCCCGCTGCTCTTGTTGCTGCCCTCCGTTTTCTGCGTGTTGGCAGCGCCCAGCAGCAGCAAATCGCGCTCAGCGCTCAGCGTTGTGTCTCCACCGGCCTTCAGTTGGCTGCCGACTATCGCGATGTCGCCGCTGTTGGTGCTTCTCCCTTTCCCGGTAGCGGCCACCTGCAGATTATTGCCCGCACTGAGCGTTGAACCGGTGACGCTGGTTTGTTCCTGATGCTGTTTTGACGACGATTTCTGCGCGCCAAGCGAAACGCTGACGCCCACCATGCTGCCCTCTTGGGTATCGGTATTCCCGGCTTCGGCCAGTTGCCCCGCCTGCAATGCCTGTACGCCGGACAAGGCCGCTTTGGTACCCTGCAACGCCGCCAGCCGGCCATCGGTTTCCTTCTTCGCCTGCTGGGCAGTCGTCACCGCGCTGTTAACCGCACTGCCTACCGTGCCGGACAAGGCAAGGCTCAAACCGCTTTGCTTTTGCTCGAAGGTTTCATCACGGCGGCGAATATCCTGACCCGGATCGATTTGGACACTATCTCCCGTCACCGACAGATTCTTATCCGCAATCACATCCGCGCCGCCGATATGCGCCTTGCCGCCTGCGATGATATTCACGTCGCCGCCGGTCGAGCCAATGGTGCTCACGCTCTGGCTTTGGGTGGTGCCGTCTTCGTTCAACTGGTGGCGCGACGAGGTGCTGCCGAAGGTTACGCCGATGCCGCCACCGCTGAACATGCCGCTGGTTTTCTTCTCGTTCAGCCGGTAACTCGACTGTTCTTCGGTGGCCGCCAGGATCTCGACGTCATTGCCCGCCTGCAGGCTGACCTTGCCGTCGCCTACTACCGTCGAGCCCTGCACCTTCAGGTCATTGCCGGCGTTGAGCGAGAGGTTATTGCCGCTCAGCAAGCTGCCCTTCTCGCGGGTGGCATAGTCCTCTTTCACCGTATGGGTGGTGGTTTTGGACAGCAAGCCTTTCTTGGTTTTGGTCTCCTCGAAGAAGCTGTAGTCACTTTCGGTGGCGCTGTTGAGCGCGATATCGCGCCCGGCGTTGACCGAGACATCGCCGCCTGCCTGCACCTGTGCGGCGTTGAGGGTCGCGTCGCGTCCGGCCTGCATGTGCGTATCGCCGCCGCTGGCGATGTCAGTGCCTTGTTGGCGGAAAGAGTCGTTCACCTGCTGCTTGCCGCCACCCTGGCTCGCCTGATACTCCCGACTTTGCTGCGGGTTGAGGTTAAGGTCACGCCCGGCGCTCAACCCGACATGGTCAGCCTGAATGACCGAACGGTAAAGAACCGTATCTTCGTTCTCGTACTCCGGCTGGCCGGTTAAACGGTACTGAATGGAGGTATTGACGTTATCGCGGATATAACCACCGCTCTTTTTGAAGTCAGCCAGAGAATGGTGTTTGTCGAAATCATATTGTGCAACTTCTCCGTCATAACGGTAATTCAGATACTTATTCTGGCGGCCTGCTTGTGTGCTCTCATTGTTCAACGTGGCACCAGCCAGTGAGATATTGCCGCCAGCCAACATATCGCTGGCAATATTATCGAAACGGGTGATATTGCCGACAATATTCTTGCCTGCCGCAATGCGCCCAGCGCCACCGCTCGCGGTGACGGTCACTCCGGAGGATTCAACCAGGATCTTTTTATCGACGGCAGCCGTTCGCCGCGCAGGGTCAGTTGTTTGCCAGCCAGCAATTCACCCTGCTGGTCAAGACGATTTACGGCCAGCGTCAATTGCTCACTGGCGTGTAATTGCCCGCGCTGGCTCAAATAATTCCCGCGCCAGTCGAGGTTGCGCGCACCGATCTCCCCGGTATTGTCCACCGTAGCGCCGCTGACCTTCAGATCCCCCAGCGTGCTGAACACTCCGGCAAGTTGCGCCCCCTCGGCGACTGTCAGAGACATACCCTGTTTGGCCTGGGTTTGCCCGCTCGCAGCGGCAATCAGCCGTTGGCTGTCGATCGTCAGCTCGCGCTCCGCAGAAAGCAGCCCGCCGAGCCGTACCTCATCCGCCTGGAGCGCGATGTCGCCATCACTGAGTAGCGAAGAACCCTGCGCGGTTTTCAGCGCGCCGCCATGAAATGCGACGCCCTGTTTGCCGGTAGCGCTGCCGGCCAGTAAAAACTCGCCCGCCTGCACCCTCAGCGGGCCGTCGGCATACAGCGTCCCGTCCAGGTTCAGGCCGTTTTTCACCGTCAAATCAAGCCGTTGTTGAGAACCGATCAGCCCCTGATTGTTCACGCCATCGGCGTTGATCGTCAGCGTACCGCCCGCCTGCAGTTTGCCGCTGTTATCCAACTGCCTGCCGGTCAGGTTCTGCGCCCCCTGCGCCTGCATCAATCCGGTGTTGGTCAGTTGCTGTGCCTGAACCCGGCTGTCGCGATTGGCAGCCAGTTGGCCATGGTTATTTAACTTGTTAGCTTGCAGTTGCAGGTCACGTCCGGCCGTCAATGTTCCCTGCCAGTCGCCATCGCCGCTGAGCGTCAGCCCGATATCGCCTTCAGCGGTCACCCGGCTGGCCACACCGCCGGTGAGGCTGTCTGCCGAGAGGTGCAGATCGCCGCCCGACGCAGCGTTGCCCCCCAGCATCAGTGCACCGGCCTGCAGATCTACCTGCTTCAACCCAGCCAACGTAGACGCGTCGTCCAGTTGCAGGCCACGTTGCGCCTGCGCCGATAGGGTTAAAGTACGATATTGACCCGGTAATACACCGAAACCCGATCCGGCTTCAGCCAGTCAGGGTAAGCCAGCGGCCAGCCGACGGTCAGTTGGCTGCCGAAATGGCGGTTACGGCTGCCCAGCCCGATGGCGCCGCCCCACAGCGTGCCGGAAGCGTTGGCGTCCAGCGCGTCGTGATGCAACCAACCGCCGTCCAACGCGGCCAGGGCGTTGATACTGCCCAGATACGGCAGCGTCACCAGCGTCCGGTTAACTTCATTGCGCCAGTAACCCCCCTGGTCGCCGGAAAGATACTGCTCTTTGAAGCCGCGCACCGAGCTCTCGCCGCCGATAGTCAGGCGCTCGCTGCCGTACAAACGTTGGGGTGTCCACTGGCCGTACAAGCTGGTGAGGTAAGTCCAGTCCTGCGTCAACGGCAAGTAGTAACTGCCGGAAAGCGAAAGCTTGTGAAACTCGGCGCGTGGCGCTTCCTTGATTTTTCCGCTGTCACCTTCGGCACCCAGCCAGGGCACGCCGCGGCTGTAAGCCGGGTTTAACGTGGCAAAGCCACCCAGCAATTTCTGGCTATGGCTGAGCCCCAGCGTAACGCTGGTCAGCTTGCGGCTGCTGCTTTCCAGCCGGGTATCGTTGAGAGCGTTATGGTTAATGCGGTGCGTCAGCCCCAGAGACAGGCCGGTTTTCATTTCACCGTCGCGAAACAGTACCCGCGACAAACTCAATCGATGAGTCTGGCTGTCGCCGCTGGATCGCCAGTCAAAACCCTGATTGTTGATGGTGGTCAGGTAGTCGCTGTAGGCATAGTTATAATCCAGCAGCCAATAGCCATAAGGCAGGCTGACGCCGGCCTGCACACTGCGTGCATTGTGATCCTTGGCGAAATCGCTGCTGCGCGCGCCGGAAACGAACCACTGGTCCGCCACGCCCAACAGGTTATTGCCAGTCAGCGAGCCGTTGATTTGACCGGTGCCGGTGCTCTTCTGACCGCTATTATCAAACCCCAGCCCCAGCATCAGCGGGAACTCGGGTTTGGCGCTCAAATTGACCACCGAATAACCCGGTTTGCTGCCGGGCAGAATTTCAATCTGCACCGGCTGCTGCCGCAGGCGATTGATCTGCTCCATGCCCTGTTCGATATCCCGCAGATTGAGAAGATTGCCCGGCAGGCCGGGGAAAGCCATTTTCAGCATGCGATCGTCGCGCTGTTCCAGCAGGATCTTTTCCAGCTTGCCTTCCAGCACCAGCAACCGTAGCTCGCCACGCGACAAATCCTGCTCGGTCAGGAATGCGCGGCTGGTGATATAGCCACGGCTGATATACCAATCGGAGATCTTCTGTACCAGCGTTTGGATTTGGCCCAGATTCAGGCAGCGTTGCAGGTAGGCTTGGGTTAGCTCCTGCCGCGCGCCGGCCGGCAGATGATCCGCTCCTTCCAGCCGAAGGGTGGTGATGGTGAAGCAGGGTCCTCCAGAACTGGCGTTTGATTCTGCAGGCGCGGGCAACGTCGGCGTCAGGCTGCGTTGCAGCTCCTGCCGCTGCTGCTGATTTTGCTCAAGCAAGCCACGCTGCTGCTGTTGAATACTGTCGCGATCCGCCGGGCTAAGCAGGCTAGCGCCGGCAGTGGAGGAAAAGAAAATGCAGAGTAAAGCAGCTGAGAGCCGCCGAGTTACTGAATCCATTCAGAAGGCCATCCGTATGATTTTTCGGCATTCTAAAGGCTACGCGCGGCGGGTAACAAGGCATAAATTATGGGTAAACCATTAGATAGACTAACCAAACAAGAAAAATCTTAAACAAAAACTCCATAAGATCAGTTTTTACACTTAAAAATGGCTTATTGGTTTTCTCTAATCGGAAAAAGCAGCGAATCCGTCTTAATTATGGCTAATGCGATAAGCGCCGCAAAAAACGAATTTATTGGGGCCGTGAACCGGCCCCGGAAAAGGACTAGGCGGTACCGCCAACGGTCAGCATATCCAGCTTCAGGGTTGGCTGGCCGACGCCCACCGGCAGGCTTTGCCCTTCTTTGCCGCAAACGCCCACGCCTTTATCCAGCGCCAGATCGTTGCCGACCATCGAAATCTGCTGCATCGCCTCAATGCCGGAGCCGATCAGCGTCGCGCCCTTCACCGGCTTGGTGATGTGGCCTTTTTCGATCAGATAGGCTTCGGTGGTGGAGAACACGAACTTGCCGGAGGTGATGTCCACCTGGCCGCCACCAAAGTTCGGCGCATACAGGCCGTACTCCACGCTGGCGATGATCTCTTCCGGCGTGGACTTGCCCGCCAGCATGTAAGTGTTGGTCATGCGTGGCATCGGCAGATGCGCATAGGACTCGCGGCGGCCGTTGCCGGTCGGCGCAACGCCCATCAGACGCGCATTAAGCTTGTCTTGCATGTAGCCTTTCAGGATGCCGTTTTCGATCAGCACATTGTACTGGCCCGGCACGCCTTCATCATCGATGGCCAGCGAACCGCGGCGCCCCTGCAAGGTGCCGTCATCCACCACAGTGCAAAGCTCGGAAGCCACCAGTTGGCCCATCTGGCCGCTGAATACCGAAGTGCCGCGACGGTTGAAATCGCCTTCCAGGCCGTGGCCTACCGCTTCATGCAACAGCACGCCAGGCCAGCCGGCGCCCAGCACTACCGGCATATTGCCGGCCGGGGCCGCTACGGCGGAAAGGTTAATCAACGCCATGCGCACCGCCTCTTTGGCGTAGGCGTCGGCACGGACGTCGCCATCGACGACTTCCAGGAAGTAGTCATAACCGAAACGGCCGCCGCCACCGCTGGAGCCGCGTTCACGCTTGCCGTCATCTTCCACCAGCACGCTGACGGAAAGACGCACCAGCGGGCGAACGTCCGCCGCCAGGGTACCGTCGGTCGCGGCCACCAGGATTTGTTCATACACGCCGGTGATGCTGGCGCTCACTTCCTGCACCCGCTTGTCGGCCGCACGGGCAACCTTGTCAACGCGGTGCAGCAGGGCAATTTTCTCTTCGCGCGGCAGGCTTTGCAACGGATCGAGCAACGGATACAGCGCCTTGTGGCTGATTTCACCGAGCGTATGCACCCGGCCGTCACCGCTGTCGCGCACGATGCTGCGCGCCGCCTGAGCGCTTTGATTCAGGGCGTTCAGGGTTATCTGATCGGCATAGGCGAAACCGGTTTTCTCGCCGCTGACGGCGCGTACCCCAACGCCCTGGTCGATATTATAAGAACCATCCTTGATGATGCTGTCTTCAATCACCCAGGCTTCGTGGTAGCTGGACTGAAAATAGAGATCGGCGTAATCGAGGCGGCGTTCGGCCAGTTGCCCCAAGACAGAGAACAGGTCCTGGTGGCTCAACTTATTCGCAGCAAGTAACTGCTCACTGACAAACGTCAGGCTCATAATTTTTTCACTCTTTATTGGAGGAGGTTTTTTCAAACGGCGCCGTCAGCGACGTCTGGAATCTGTTGTGTTGCAATACCGGCATTTGCGCGCGAAGGGTGTTGAGGCCGGCCGTATCGACCCGCACTTTTAACGCCGAAACCGCATCCGGGTTTTCGGCCAGCACCTTGCCCCAACCGTCCACCGCCAGCGAATGGCCCCAGGTGCGGCGGGTCGGGCCGTGGCTGCCCACCTGCGCAGGCGCCAGGATCACGCACTGATTTTCAATCGCCCTGGCGCGCAGCAGGATTTCCCAATGCGCCTCGCCGGTTACGCGGGTAAAGGCGGCAGGCACGGAAATCAGCTCTGCACCCTGAGCGCGCAGCGCCTGATACAGGGCCGGGAAGCGCAGATCGTAACATATCGTCATGCCAAGCCGGCCGACCGGCGTATCCACCACGGTCAACTGCTGACCATGCTGGTACGTGTCCGATTCCCGATAATGGCCGTGGGAGTCGTTAATGTCCACGTCGAACATATGCAGCTTGTCGTAGCGCGCCCGGATTTCACCCTGGTCGTCAAACAGCAGGCTGCTGGTGGTGATCAACGCAGGATTTTCGCGGCTGATCAACGGCATCGAACCGACCAGCAACCATATGCCATAGCGCCGCGCCAACTCGCGTACCGCCTGCTGCAGCGGGCCATCACCCTGCGGCTCCGCATGCTGGCGATAAGCGGCAGAGTTGGCGAACAGCAGCGCGTTCTCCGGTGTCATGACCAGTTTTACCCCGGCATTGAGCTGCTTAATCTGCTGTTCGATCTGGGCCAGGTTATCACGCACCCGATCGCCACTGCACAACTGTAACAACGCAACGTTAGCATTTCTCATGACGCCTTATTCTCCTTTGGCTTGCGCAACACCTCGTTAATTTTCGGCTGATCAAGGTTGCCGCTGATGTGATAGCGAATCAGCGAGATCTTGTTCCACAACGGTGCCAGTACCTTAGAAGCGGCAAACACCGCCGCGCCGACGATCGGATTGATCACGAACGCCGTCGCCACGCCGACCGTGGCTGATATCTCCGGCGCCACCACCGCTTCCATATCAATCTGCCGACGCGCCAGATCGATTTGGCCGTTCATGGCGATATCCGCCGCCAGCCCGTCAACCAACAGATTGTCGGTATGCATTATGCCATCTTTCATCCACGCGGTGCTGCGGATGGAATCAAAGTAGAAGCCTTTACCGAAGGTATCGCTGAAATCAAACTGCAGCTTGCGTAACAGGGCGTCGAAACTCACCAAACGCAGCAGCTGGCCGGCACGGCCGCCGCCGATGCTGTCGATCTCGCCCTTGCCCATTTTAATCGTCAACGCGCCGCTGAGGGTGTCTACCTGCGGTTTCCACGGTTGGCCACGCCAGTAGAGGTCGAAATCGACATCGTAAGGCGCCCCCTTCAGCGGGGTGGTGATACCAAAGAAGGCGGCGGTTTCGTCGATCTTGCTGCCCAGCAACTTGCCTTTCAGCGAGCTGCGCTCTTCCTGCGCGTTTTGCTTCCACAGGCCGCTGGCGGTCATGCGCCCTTTGCCGGTATCGATGAGCCCATGATCCAGCGTCAGGGTATCGCCTTGATTGACCAGATCGGCTTCGACCTTGCCGAGGTTTTGGCCCATCCCCCAACACGACTTGCAGCGCAACATCAACGACGGCCAGTCACGGAAAGAGACTTTCTCCGCAGCGGCCAACGGGTTGGTCGCCGCCGGGCCGTTCTTGTCCGTGCTGAACTGCGGGTTGTAATAGAGGTAGTTGATGTCAGCACGCCACGGCCCGCGATCCGCGATCCGCAGGTTGCCGTCGACTTCATCGCCCTTGGCGCTGACCAACGTGCCGCCAAGCTGTTTTTCCGCCGTCAGTTGCAACTTATGCCATGCCTGGCCGCCCAACATCAATTGCGGCGTTTTCAACGCTACTGTGGTCGGAAAATTAAAACCGCCCACCTGGCCTGAACCACCGCCTTGTTTTATCGCAGGCGCCAACAGCGCCAGCCATTTCTCACCGTCCAGCGGCGGCAGGTTCAGCGTCAGCGAGGGGCTACCCGGCAACGGCGGCGTAGCGCCGGCGTCGGTTTGCCATGCGGCGCGCGCCAGCGTCACCTGCTTTTTGGCAAAGATCCATTCGCTGTTGAACCGGTTCTGCTTGCCTGCGCTGCCGGTCAGCATGAAGCCATTCAGGCCGCCCTTCACCTTAACGCTCAATGGCAAGGGCTCACCCGCCGGTTTATCCAGCGGTGACGGTAAGTGACTGCTTACTTTTCTGAGGTCGGCATCGAGGCCAATGTCATAGCTGGCCGCGCCCTGATGTGGCAGGACGATCGCAACCTGGCTCTGCCACGGCGCGCTGCCGCTCAGCGCGTCACTCGCTTCCTGCGGTATGCCGGGGAATTTGGCCGGCAACCAGTCAGCTTTCAGGCCAACATTGACCTTATAGTCACTTTTGCCCTCTTGGGTGGTGAAATTCACCGCCACCGGCTGCCCGAACCAGTTAGCCGACAGCGTGTCGCTTGTCAGATTGCCATTATCAAAGCGGAATTTGCCGCTGACCTTTTTCAGCTCGCTTTCAATCGGCTTAACCAGCAGTGAATTGTTGTTCAGCTCGACCTCACCCTGCGCACGCACATCCTCGCCGTTCAAGGGGATATCGAGATGTAAGCGCCCACTGACATTACCGCCAATCTGCAGCTCATCCAAGGCGGAACCGAGCGAATCATGCAACGGGGTCTGGTTGAAATAGTTATGGATCTCTGCGCCTTCGCCCGCCACCTCGGCGTCAATCAGCAAGCGTTCTTTCAGATAGTCCGGAATGACCGCCGTAATATTCTTGCCGTCCACCTTGCCCAATTTGGTTTGCGGGGCATTCATCCACAACCCCTCGTTGGCAAAGTCGAGATCAATCGCCAGATCGGTCAGCGCCGGCCAGCCCGGCTGGAACTGGAAGGTAGAATGACGCAGCGGCACAAACACTTCAAACTGCCCTTCGTTCTTGCGATAAGGGAAATGTTGCGGATCGCCGGCGTAAATCAGCGTGGCGTTATCCACCTGCCCACCCTGAATAGCACCGCCAAGATAATCCACCAGGTGCTTGCCCATCAGCGGTTCGGGGAAGTAACGCCAGGCGTCTGCGCCGTCATACAAACGAATACCGGCCAAAATGCTCAGCCAGGGATCGCCTTTCGCCGGCTGCTGATAGCGGAAATCGCCGTTAACCCACAGCGATTTGGCCTTCACATCCAGGTTCTTGCTGGCCAACTCCCAGCCTTGGTCGTTGTTAAGCCAGGTCAGCGCACCGCGCGCGCTGCTGATTTCCAACGGGGCGCGGAACATGTCGCCGTAAGGTAAGGTGCTGTTGTCGAGATCAAGCTGCAGGCGGCCATTCTCCACGCCGCCGCTCAGCGCGCCGGAGAAGTGATTAACCCCCGGCAGCAGTTTCCAGTGCTGCCAGCTGACATCCTGCCAGCGGGCCTGGAAACGGGTTTTTTCCGGCTGTTTCAGCGGAATGTCCAGCGCCAGCGCATCGAGTTTTCCCTGCGGCTGCAAATCGTTCCAACGCTCCAGTACGTCCGGGCTGAGGAATGAGAACGTGGGCAACAGCGCCGACAGCCGCTCAAGCTGAATATCGGTAGCGCGGACACGTAATTCTTCGTTCTGCCCCGGCCCCATAAATTCGGTATTTTCCGGCAGCCACAGCGCTGAAAGCCAGCCCTTCGGCCAGGTCTTGCCGTCGGTTTGCAAACTGAGCTGCGGCACGTCAACTTGCCAGCCGTTGCCTTGGCGACTGAGCGCCAGCGCCTGATTGTCCACATCCAGCCGGTGCTGTTCGGTTCCCACGCGCCAGTTAGCCGCGCCTTGTTTCAGCAGCACATTGCCACCGGCTATCTCGCCGTTTTTGATCTGCAGCCAGGCCGCCAGGCTGAAATCCGCGCTCTCCAGGCCGGTATTGGCGCGCAGCCAGCGGGTAAACCACGGCTTCATGTCAATATTATCGGCCTGCATATAGACCGTACCGGTGTTTAATAACCCCTGGTTATCACGCAGATCCATGCGCAGCTGCACCACGCCGTGCTGGCCATTCAGCGTGGACAGGCTAAGCTGCCCTTCAGCGCGGTGGCGATCGCGGCCATTGAGCCAGGTGAGCTGTGGGATTTCGAATTCGGCGCGCGCGCCGGAAGGCATGAGAAAAGAGATACGGCTGTCGCGCAGATCAAAATGATCGAGCTGATGCAGCATCAGATCGCTGATTTTACCCGGCTCGATGGTGTTACCCTTACGATCATCACCGCCCAGGGTGGTATTCATGTCGAGCTGGAATTGATAAAAGGTGAGATCGCGGAACTGCCAGCGCCAGTGCAGCAGCGACTGCCACACATCCAGCGCCAGCGTCACGCGTTCGATGTGCAAATTGCTCTTGGGCAGCGTGGCGCGCACGTTACGCATTTCAAGCTGTGGGCCGAAGGTTTCCCAGCTCCCCTGCATAAAATCGACCTGGAAAGGCACGCCGGAGAGGCTTGCCACTTTTTCCAGCACCTGAGGGCGGTACTTGTTCAGTTCAGGCAGCGCCAGACGCAGCCCGCTGACCAGTAACGCCACAACAACAACCAGAGTGGCGCCTGTTGCTAACAAAATCCCAGGCAGTCGCCTCACACAGTTCTCCTTGCTTCCGCTGCCTGGCAACGGGAATATCTCGACTGTTCGTCCTCACCCTACCTCAGGGAGAGGTATGGGGCGAGGGCCAACGATCACATCATGACAACATCAAACTGTTCCTGGCTGTACAAGGGTTCGATTTGCACCTTAACCTGTTTGCCAACAAAGATTTCCACTTCCGCCAGCGCATGTGACTCTTCGCTTTTCAGCGCTTCGCCAACCGCCGCAGAGGCATATACCAGGAAACGATCGGAATCGTAAGCATGGTGTACGCGAACAATTTCACGCAAAATTTCGTAGCAGACGGTTTCCACCGTTTTCACGGTGCCGCGCCCATTACAGGTAGGACAGTCATGACACAGCACATGTTCAATGCTTTCTCGCGTGCGTTTACGCGTCATTTCCACTAAGCCTAGCTGAGAGAAGCCGTTGATCGTGGTTTTTACCCGATCTTTACTCAGCGCCTGCTCCAACGAGTGCAGCACCCGGCGGCGATGTTCGTCATTGTTCATGTCGATGAAGTCAATGATGATGATGCCGCCGAGGTTGCGCAGCCGCAGCTGGCGGGCAATGGCCTGCGTCGCTTCAATATTGGTATTGAAGATGGTTTCGTCGAGGTTGCGGTGGCCGACAAAGGCGCCGGTGTTGATGTCCACGGTGGTCATCGCCTCGGTCTGGTCGATGATCAGGTAACCGCCGGACTTCAGCTCCACCTTGCGCTCCAGCGCCCGCTGAACTTCGTTTTCGACATCGTACAGGTCGAAGATCGGTTGCTTGCCGGCGTACAACTCCAGCTTGTCGGTGATGTCCGGAATGTATTCGCCGGTAAATTCCACCAGTTGATCGTGGGTCTGGCGCGAATCAATGCGGATCCGGTCCAACGCCGCACCGGCGAAATCGCGCAGAATACGATGCGCCAACGCCAGTTCGCCGTACAGTTTGTATTTGGTCTGATTGCGCTTTTTGCGCTCCATGACCTTGGTCCACAGGCGCTTGAGGAATGCGGCGTCCTGCGACAATTCTTCTTCGCCGATGCCTTCTGCCGCCGTGCGGATGATAAACCCCCCCAGCTCGTCGCAGTAGGCGGATACGGCCTTTTTCAACCGCTCGCGTTCGGCTTCGCTTTCAATGCGCTGCGAGACGCCAACGTGCGCCGCACCCGGCATGAACACCAGATAACGCGAAGGCAGGGTTATGTCGGTGGTCAGGCGCGCGCCTTTGGTACCAAGGGGATCTTTCACCACCTGCACCATCAGATCCTGCCCCTGGCGCACCAGTTCGGCGATATCGCGCACGTGGAAATTCTTCTGCTCGTCGCCGGCAACGCATTCGGTGTGCGGCATGATATCGGAGGCGTGCAGGAAGGCGGCCTTGTCCAGGCCGATATCGACGAATGCCGCCTGCATGCCTGGCAAGACGCGGCTTACGCGCCCTTTATAAATATTGCCGACGATGCCGCGTTTGGATTCGCGCTCGATGTGGATCTCTTGCAGGATGCCGCCATCAATATAGGCAACCCGCGTTTCAGACGGTGTGATATTAACCAGTAGCTCAGCTGTCATGCCTTCTCCTCAGAGCCGGTCGATATGGCAGCGCCCATCAACCGGTTCTTACATCACGTAATGCGACAAAATGACTGAGCAGCTCATGTGTTTCGACCAGCGGCAGGCCCATCACCGCGTGATAACTCCCGGTTATCGTTCTGACGAAACAACCACCCTTTCCTTGAATTCCGTAGGCGCCCGCTTTATCCATTGGCTCGCCCGTTGCAATATAATCGCAGATATCCTGTTGTGACAGGTTGCGGAACGTCACGTCCGTGACCACCAGTTGGCACAAAACGTCCTGGCTATCGGCGATCGCCACTGCGGTCATCACCTGATGCTGCTTGCCCGAGAGCACCGCCAGCATTTCTGCCGCATGCGCTTCGTCGCGCGGTTTTTCCAACACCCGGCCGTTGAGCACCACAATGGTATCCGCGCCCAGCACCGGCCAGTTCTGCTGCGCCAGCGCCACGCCCGCTTTGGCCTTGTCCTGCGCCAGACGGCGCACGTAAGTTTCCGCAGCTTCCCCTTCCCGACGCTGCTCTTCGGTATCCGTCAGGATAATTTCAAACGGAACGCCCAGCAGGGTCAGTAATTCACGTCGACGCGGAGAGCCGGAGGCCAGATAAAGCGAAGTCATTGATATCCTCATTGTACGGCGAACTGACGGCGTATTTTGCGCATCAGCAGGAACAACCACGGCCACAGAATGCCGTTAACCACACTACTCCAGAACACCTCTGGGCGGAAAGAGACGTTGATCACTAAAAACTCAGCCCAGAACACCACAACGTCCATCGCCAAGGATAACAGTACGACGATCAGCGCCTGTTGCCATAGCGCCATGTTGCGGAACAGCTGGAATTTGAACGCCACCAGATAGGCGATGATGCCCAACGCCAGCGCGCGTACGCCCAGCGTGGAGCCGAGGATCAGATCCATGACCAGCCCCAGCACAAAGCCGGTGCCGACATTCACCCGGTGTGGCAGCGCCATCACCCAGTAAATCAGGATCAAAGCCAGCCAGGACGGCCGGAACATATAGATCTGCTCCGGCCACGGCATGATTTGCAGCACCAGCGCCACCAAAAATGACAGCCAGATTACCCAGCGCCCGTTGCTGCGGTAGCGGTTCATTGCGTGGCTCCCGCAGCCGGTGCGGCGGTCTGCGTCGCAGCGGCACCGGTTGCAGCAGCAGGCAGGGAGGGTTGCGGGCCCATGGCATCGGCCGGCGGCAGCACCTGCGGCATCATCTGCATCAGGCGTTCATTGGCGACGCGGTGAACTTCGTCCGGTGGCAGCGGCATATCGCCATTGCGATCGGCACCCCACAGCAGCAGCAGGTAGCGCAAGCGTTGCAGGCCTGCGGTTGGCCGCGCCTGGATCACGGTATAAGCACGCTGGTTATCCACTTTAACCGAGGAGACCACCGCTACCGGATAACCTTCCGGGAAGCGGCCGCCCAGGCCGGAAGTGACCAGCACGTCCCCCACGCGGATATCGGTATTGTTCGGCAGGTGCTCGAGTTGCAAGTCGTCAGCGCAACCGCTGCCTGCGGCAATCACCCGGATATCGTTGCGCAGCACCTGAATCGGCAGTGCGTGCGAGGCGTCGCAAATCAGCAGCACGCGGCTGGTGAACTTCGCCACCGCCACCACCTGGCCGACTACGCCTTTATCGCTGATCACCGGCTGGCCTTCATAGACGCCGTTGTCCGAACCTTTGTCGATCACGACCTGATCGCTATAAGGATCGGAACCGGTAGAGATCACCTGGGTGACCATTTTGTGTTCATCCTGGCGCAGCGGCGAGCCTAGCAGCTCACGCAAGCGGGCGTTTTCCTGCTTGAATTGGCCAAGAAGAAGAGTGTCGCTGTTTTTCAGCAGCAGTTCCTGCCGCAGAGCTCGGTTTTCCAGCTCCAGCTGTTGGCGGGTAGCCAGCGTTTCTGAAACGCCGTCCAAAACTTTACGTGGCCCATTGGCCAAAAAATAGAAAGGGCTGACGGCCGTGTCCATGTAATTGCGAATTTTCACGAACGTACCGAGACGGCTATCGGCAACGATCAGGCCAATGGCCGCAATCACCGCCAAAAAAAGTCGGAGTTGCAGGGAAGGCCCCCTGCTAAAAATCGGCTTCATAAATTATGCGAGTTCCTCGACAACAGAAAAAGGAACCGTACCTGATTTCCGCTTTGCGCTGTCATCCGATACGGTTCCTCTTTCCTGGGGCTGACTATTCTTCGCTGAACAAATCGCCGCCATGCATGTCGATCATTTCCAACGCCTTGCCGCCGCCGCGGGCTACGCAGGTCAGCGGATCTTCTGCCACGACAACCGGGATACCGGTTTCTTCCATCAGCAGGCGATCCAGGTTGCGCAGCAGTGCACCACCGCCGGTCAACACCATACCGCGTTCGGAAATGTCGGAGGCCAGCTCCGGCGGACACTGTTCCAGCGCCACCATCACCGCACTGACGATGCCGGTCAACGGCTCCTGCAGCGCTTCGAGGATTTCATTGGAGTTCAGGGTAAAGCCGCGTGGCACGCCCTCAGCCAGGTTACGGCCGCGAACTTCAATTTCATGCACTTCATCGCCCGGATAAGCTGAGCCGATGCCGTGCTTGATACGCTCGGCAGTCGCTTCACCAATCAGCGAGCCATAGTTACGGCGCACATAATTAATGATGGCTTCGTCGAAGCGATCGCCGCCGATACGTACGGAAGAGGAGTACACCACACCGTTCAGTGAGATCACCGCGACTTCAGTGGTACCGCCACCGATATCAACCACCATGGAACCGGTCGCTTCAGACACCGGCAAGCCGGCACCGATCGCGGCAGCCATCGGTTCTTCAATCAGAAACACCTCACGCGCACCGGCCCCTTGGGCGGATTCGCGAATGGCGCGGCGTTCAACCTGAGTTGCGCCAACCGGTACACACACCAACACACGCGGGCTTGGCCGCATGAAGCTGTTGCTGTGAACCTGTTTGATAAAGTGCTGCAGCATTTTTTCGGTCACGAAGAAGTCGGCGATTACGCCGTCTTTCATCGGGCGAATAGCCGCGATATTGCCGGGCGTACGGCCCAGCATCTGTTTTGCCGCATGACCCACGGCCGCAACGCTCTTGGGTGAACCGGCACGATCCTGGCGAATGGCAACCACCGACGGTTCGTTCAGTACAATGCCTTGCCCTTTAACATAAATCAGGGTATTGGCGGTACCCAAGTCGATGGACAAGTCATTGGAAAACATGCCACGAAATTTCTTAAACATAACTAAAGGATAATCCTGCAAGCTGGGGGCGGAAAATAAAATCCGCCTACTTTACCAACCACACGAAGCAGCGACAAGGCGCAAAAACGTTCTACTTCGGTGAAAAATAGTCTGTATTGTTTCTGCTCGAATGCACGGAAATTGGATGAGGCCTGAATTCCCTGAACAAAGGCTCAGTTTACCACCCTGTCAGCGTACGAAACGGCGTAACACAGCTCATAAAATCTAACATATTCTCTGATTGACGCGGGTGGTAAGCACCTACCAACGTACAACAGAAAAGGACTGACAAGAGCCTATATCAAATAGGCGTTCTTGTCGCAGGCAGTTTGGGGATAATCCCAAAATGACAGATAAGATAGCCCGGATGAATTGGCGCTCATTCTACGTCAATTTTTGCCCGGCATTCAGGTTAAACGCGATAACGACGCGAATATTTTTTACGCCCCACGTCTATCGGCTCCGGCGGCGCAAAAAAGTCACCTTGCCCGCCAAGGATCCCGCGCTCTTTCAGCGTCTGCCATTCGTTGCTCGTCCGCACGCTGGCGGCAAACACCTTGGCACGGGTGCCTTCGCAGGCGCCGGTCAGGCTCTGAACGAACAGCTGATTTTCATCACGCTTATCAATCCCCCGCACTAAACCCGGGTGGAGTTTGACGATCTCCACCGGTAAGGACTTGATATAAGAGGCACTGACCACGGTTAACCCCGCCTGAGAAACGGCAAGACGACACCCCAATCCTGAAAGCAATCTCAGCACCGGTCGCAAACGGTCGATATGTTGACACACGTCTGCCTCCGCAAGTTCAATCAGAATTCGTCGACGGTGGTTTTTTTCACACTGTAGCAGGGTATCGCGCAGCCAGCGTTGGAAACTGCGCTGCAATAATGAATCGACGCACAGCGTAAATGCCAGCGTCTCTTCCGGCCACAACGCCAGCAAGGGAAGAATGCGGCTGATGTGCTGACGATCGTAACTTTCGGCCAGCCCCAACTGCTGCACCAGCGGCATATATTCCGAGGGTAGCAACTCTTGGGTTCCATCATAAATCCGGCTCATGATCTCGCGGTGATGAACGTCCCCTTCCACCGTTACCGCCGGTTTCTGATACAGGCGTGGGCCGCCCCGTACCAATACCTGTTCCAGCAGGGTGCGCCATTTAACACTGCCGCGCCCTTTCTCGGGCACCTGGCTGTCGTAAACGTACCAGCCGTTTTCCCCCTGTAACGTGGCGTGACGCGTTGCCTGCTCCGCGTAATCAATCACCTGTTCCGGGGTTTGCCCACTGCGATACGCCACTATGCCGATATGCAAGAACGCTTCGCGATCGATAAGCGCCGTTGAAGGCAATGAGTCAATGGCATTCACCAACTGCGCGGCGATGCCGTCTGCCTCTTTCAACGTGCGGTGAGGCAACAGCACGGTGAAATCACTGTGGAAATAGCGCGCCAACAGCGCCGCCGGATAGCGCATCACAAAGGTCGACAGCAAATTGACCAGCGAGTACATCAGTTCCTGCACCGCCGTGTTGCCGTGGGTTTCCCGCAGCGTATCGAAATCGGGTAACCGCACCATCATGACAATGCCGTGCGAGCCTTGCTCCTCCAATTGAGTGGCCAGTTGGTTATCAAAAAACAATCGGTTGTTCAGCCCGGTTTTTGCGTCCTGTGCGGCAAAGGCGCGGATCAGCGTATCGACCCGGCTGCGTTCTTCACGCGCTTCCGCCAAATCCGCCAGCAGGCGATCAAGCGCACCGCTGACGTTGGCCGGCCATTCGCGCACATCGCCCTGCATCACGTTTTCTCGTTCACCGTTAAGGATGCGGCGCGCACGGCGCTCCAGCAGATCCTCCCCCTCGGCCTGCTCACGCAACCAGCGCAGGCTGAACAACAAAATCACCACCATCGCGACAATCGACAAGGTCACAGCCCCGGTGGATTGCAGCGAGCGCACATCGCTGACGAACGGATCGATATAGGTGATATGGAGCGAACTGCCTGGGTGCTGCAGCAGCGACCGGGAAACCTGGCGGTAGCCGTTCAGTGAATCCCAGGGCAACTTCAAAGTCGGCAGTTTATAAGTGAAGAGATTGGTGCGGCCGCTATCGACGCTGACGGCCACGATACCAAGCGGGCGCATCACCAGCGGCAACCATTGTTGCTGTTCATCGGGGGAACCATGCAGCATTGACTGATCGAGCGACGTCACCAGCGAATCGAAGCGGCGCTCCAGACGATCCTGAGTCACGTAGAAGAAACTGTATGAGCACCCCATCAGCATCAAAAACATCGCCAGAGCAACAAGCAGGGTGATCAGCGCAGACAGTTTAGTGGTAAATCGCATCCCTGTGCCTTGTCTGTTATGGTTACGTGAATTTTCACCTTTGGAGGTATAAAGGCCCCAAATCCGCTCAAATGAATGCAACTCAATACCTTGATTTCTTAATTGATAACTGACTTTTCACTGCACTCGTTCCGTCAACATCAGGCAGTAAATCGTGCCGCTCAACCTATCAAGCCCGGCCTGAGAAGGAAACCTTAAAACGTCATTTTTTGCCCTTTATCAGGACATAAGCGTCTTAGTAAGCATATAGTCAAATAAGTCTGATTCAGCCATATATGGCAAAAAATGATAACGAGAGGAAGAGTGACATGCGTGCACTGTTATTGGAACAACAAGACGGGCAAACTTTGGCGCACATCAAAGACATCAACAGCGATCAACTGCCCGATGGCGATGTGACGATCGATGTCAACTGGTCCAGCCTTAACTATAAAGATGCGCTCGCGATCACCGGCAAAGGCAAGATCATCCGCCAATTTCCTATGGTGCCGGGCATCGACTTCGCCGGCACGGTACGTGACAGCCGAGACCCGCGCTTTAAAGAGGGCCAGAGCGTGGTGCTCACCGGCTGGGGCGTCGGCGAGAATCACTGGGGTGGCCTGGCAGAACAGGCGCGGGTATCCGGCGAATGGCTGGTGCCGCTGCCGCACGGGTTGGATGAGCGTAAAGCGATGATCCTCGGCACTGCCGGCTTTACCGCCATGCTATGCGTGATGGCGCTGGAGGAAGGCGGCGTACATCCGGATGACGGCGACATTCTGGTGACCGGCGCCAGCGGCGGCGTTGGCAGCGCGGCAATCGCCATTCTTACGGCCCTGGGCTATCACGTCACCGCGATCAGCGGCCGCGAAAGCAACGTCGACTACCTGAAAGCGCTAGGCGCCAAAGAGGTGCTGTCGCGTAGCGGCTACCTGGAAGCGCCGCGTCCGCTGGAGAAACAGCTGTGGGCCGGTGCGATAGATACCGTCGGCGACACCCTGTTGGCGCGAGTGCTGGCGCAGATGAACTACAACGGCGTCGTCGCCGCTTGCGGGCTGGCCGGCGGTTACCACCTGCCAACCACGGTGATGCCGTTTATTCTGCGCAACGTACGCCTGCAGGGTGTGGACTCGGTACACGCCCCGCTGCACCGCCGCCAAACCGCCTGGGAACGCCTGGCCGGTATCCTGCCGGACAGCTTCTACCAGCAGGCCACGCAGGAAATTACGCTGGAACAGGCGCCGGCCACCGCCGCAGCGTTGCTGGATAACCAAGTCACCGGCCGCACGCTGGTGAAGATCCGCTAAATCTTCTCGCCCCCCGGCGACGGGGGGAAACCGCTCTGCGAAATTTCATATTTTCCTGCCACCTCTCGCATAAGCCCTGCTTTCACGCCATGCTTACCTTTATATACCCCAGCGTATTGCAGGGGCGCAGCTACTGCACCCGCGTTCATCGGGGCGAATATACGCGGCCTCTACAGTCAGTCTGACCGGCGCAGCTTTGAACGCCCCATTTGCAAGGCGACGGGTAAAAATGCGGAGAAAAACACCATGAGCAAATCCCCAAAATTGACCGAGGCCGACGTCACGCCCGAGAGCGTGTTTTATCAGCGGCGCAAAGTGCTGCAGGCGTTAGGTATCACCGCCGCGTCCTTGGCGCTGCCGCTTAATGCGCAGGCCGATGTGTTGTCATGGTTCAAAGGTAACGATCGGCCCAAAGCTCCGGCGGGCAAGCCGCTGGCGTTCAGCAAGCCGCCCGCCTGGCAGGCGCAACTGGCCATGACGCCCGAAGACAAGGTTTCCGGTTACAACAATTTCTACGAATTCGGTCTCGATAAGGCCGATCCCGCCGCCAATGCCGGGGGATTGAAAACCGAAGGCTGGAAGGTGCGCATCGACGGTGAAGTCGGTAAACCCATCACGCTGGATATCGATGATTTGATCAAACGCTTCCCACTGGAACAGCGTATCTACCGCATGCGCTGCGTGGAGGCCTGGTCGATGGTCGTCCCCTGGATTGGCTTTGAGCTGGGTAAACTCATCAAACTGGCGGAGCCGAACAGCAATGCGCGCTATGTCGCCTTCCAGACGCTGTACGATCCGGAACAGATGCCGGGCCAGAAGGATCGTTTTATCGGCGGCGGCCTGAAGTACCCGTATGTCGAAGGACTGCGTCTGGATGAGGCCATGAACCCGCTGGCGCTGCTGACCGTTGGCGTGTACGGCAAAACGCTGCCGCCGCAAAATGGCGCGCCGCTGCGGCTGATCACTCCATGGAAATACGGTTTTAAAGGCATTAAATCGATTGTCCATATTCGCCTGGTGCGCGATCAACCGCCGACGACCTGGAATGAGTCCGCTCCAAATGAATACGGTTTCTACGCCAACGTGAACCCGCACGTCGATCATCCGCGCTGGTCGCAGGCGACCGAGCGTTTTATCGGCTCCGGCGGCATTCTGGATGTCAAACGTCAGCCGACGCTGCTGTTCAACGGCTATGCCGATCAGGTGGCGTCGCTGTATCGCGGAATGGACCTGCGGGAGAATTTCTAAGTGCGTTTAACTCCGACTCACATCAAAGGGATCAAGATCACCATTTATCTGGCGGCATTCCTGCCTTTTCTCTGGCTGGTGCTGGCGGTGGATCAGGGCTGGTTCAGCGCCGATCCGGCCAAGGATATTCAGCATTTTACCGGCAGGATGACGCTGAAACTGCTGTTGGCGACCCTGATGATAGCCCCGCTGGCGCGCTATGCCCGCCAACCGCTGCTGATCCGCTGCCGCCGCCTGGTGGGGTTGTGGTGTTTTGCCTGGGGCACGCTGCATCTGATAAGCTATTCGACGCTTGAGTTGGGGCTGAGCAATATCGGTCTTCTGGGGCGCGAGCTGGTGACTCGTCCTTATCTGACACTCGGCATTATCAGTTGGCTGATTCTGCTGGCGCTGGCTGCCACCTCTACGCTGTGGGCCATGCGCAAACTGGGCGCCAAATGGCAGACATTGCATAACTTCGTCTATCTGGCGGCGATACTGGCACCGATTCACTACCTGTGGTCGGTAAAAACTTTTTCGCCGCAGCCTTTCATTTACGCCTTGTTGGCTATACTGCTGCTGGCGCTGCGATACAAGAAATTCCGCAATTGGTGGCGTTAAAGGGCGGAACTTTTCTGTGTTCTATCCCTCATAATGCGATAACGCCATCGTCAGTTTGCTGATTTAGGGTTGAATATCTTCGCTGATAAGACCAGTATTTAGCTGCGAATTGCTACGATATCGTTATAATGCCCGGCCTTGCACCTGTTCACAGGGTGAATTTCCCCCTTAACAGGTGACAAATCGGTGACATCGGGTTATTTTCTACGATGATGGTTTTATTGCCGGAGATACCAGCACAATGGCAGACAAGTCTCACATTTTGCTTCTGAACGGCCCCAATCTGAATCTGCTGGGGACGCGTGAGCCGGAGAAGTACGGCAGCACGACGCTGACAGAGATCGTTAACGGATTGGAAAACCAGGCATCCGCGCTGGATATCACCCTGAGCCATCTGCAATCCAACGCCGAGTATCAGCTGATCGATCGCATACATCAGGCACGCGGCAACACGGATTTTATTCTGATCAACCCTGCCGCGTTCACGCATACCAGCGTGGCGCTGCGCGATGCATTGCTGGCGGTGCAGATCCCGTTTATCGAGATCCACCTCTCCAATGTGCACGCCCGCGAGCCTTTCCGCCATCACTCCTACCTCTCCGATGTTGCGGTAGGCGTGATTTGCGGCCTCGGCGCGGATGGCTACACATTTGCTTTACAGGCAGCGGTTAACCGTCTGTCAAAAACCCACTAATTGCTACGCAAAAAGAGTACGGAATCACACTCATGGATATTCGTAAAATCAAGAAACTGATCGAACTGGTTGAAGAATCAGGCATTTCTGAACTGGAAATCTCTGAAGGCGAAGAGTCGGTTCGCATCAGCCGTGCCGCTCCGGTGCAGGCTTACCCAATGATGCCACAGGCCTATGCCATGCAGCCTCAGCCGCAGCCAGCTCTGGCTAGCGCCGTTGCCAGCGCGCCTGCCGCAGAAACCCCGGCAGCACCAGCGGCCATGAGTGGCCACATCGTTCGTTCTCCAATGGTCGGCACTTTCTATCGCACGCCAAGCCCGGATGCGAAAGCCTTCATCGAAGTCGGCCAGAAAGTGAACGCCGGCGACACTCTGTGCATCGTTGAAGCCATGAAAATGATGAACCAGATCGAAGCGGACAAATCCGGCGTTGTTAAAGCTATTCTGGTAGAAAACGGCCAACCGGTTGAATTTGACGAGCCACTGGTCGTCATCGAATAACGAGGCGAACATGCTTGATAAAATTGTTATCGCCAACCGCGGCGAGATCGCGCTTCGTATCCTGCGTGCTTGTAAAGAGCTAGGCATCAAAACCGTTGCCGTGCACTCCACAGCCGATCGCGATCTGAAACACGTACTGCTGGCTGACGAGACCGTCTGTATTGGTCCTGCGCCCTCGGTAAAAAGCTATTTGAACATCCCGGCCATCATCTCTGCGGCGGAAATCACCGGCGCAGTGGCGATCCACCCGGGCTACGGCTTCCTGTCCGAAAACGCCGATTTCGCCGAGCAGATCGAGCGCTCCGGCTTTATCTTCATCGGCCCGAAAGCCGAAACCATCCGCCTGATGGGCGACAAGGTTTCTGCGATCAACGCCATGAAGAAAGCCGGCGTGCCTTGCGTTCCAGGCTCCGATGGCCCGCTGACCGACGACATGGATAAAAACCGTGCCTTCGCCAAGCGCATCGGCTACCCGGTGATCATCAAGGCGTCCGGCGGCGGCGGCGGCCGTGGCATGCGCGTCGTGCGCAGCGACAAAGATCTCGAGCAATCCATTGCCATGACCAAAGCTGAAGCCAAAGCGGCGTTCAACAATGACATGGTTTACATGGAGAAATACCTGGAAAACCCACGTCATATCGAAATTCAGGTTTTGGCGGACGGCCAGGGCAACGCCATCTATCTGGCCGAGCGCGACTGCTCCATGCAGCGCCGCCACCAGAAAGTGGTTGAAGAAGCTCCGGCACCGGGCATCACCAGCGAAATGCGCCGTTACATCGGCGAGCGTTGCTCGAAGGCCTGTGTGGAAATCGGTTATCGCGGTGCAGGCACCTTCGAGTTCCTGTATGAAAACGGCGAGTTCTATTTCATCGAAATGAACACCCGTATTCAGGTTGAACATCCGGTGACCGAAATGATCACCGGCGTGGATCTGATCAAAGAGCAGCTGCGCATCGCTGCCGGTCAGCCGCTGTCGATCAAACAAGACGAAGTGAAGGTTCACGGCCACGCGGTGGAATGCCGTATCAATGCCGAAGACGCGAACACCTTCCTGCCAAGCCCGGGCAAGATCACCCGTTTCCATGCGCCAGGCGGTTTCGGCGTGCGTTGGGAATCTCATATTTACGCCGGTTATACCGTACCGCCGTACTATGACTCCATGATCGGCAAACTGATCACTTACGGTGAAAACCGTGACGTGGCCATTGCCCGCATGAAGAATGCCCTGGCTGAGCTGATCATCGATGGCATCAAAACCAACGTTGAACTGCAGCAAAAGATCATGAGCGACGAAAACTTCCAGCACGGTGGCACCAACATCCACTACCTGGAGAAAAAGCTGGGTCTGCAGGAAACCTAAGACAGGCTACTCGCATTGCCTGACAGAAGGCCGGTTAATCACCGGCCTTTTTCTTTTTCGTTTCAGGGAAGTAACGGCTTGGCAAAACGCCGACATGCCGTAAAATTCCCTACCTTTGATACATCCCTCACCCTAAACCTGTGGGAGACACTGATGGACAAACGCTTTATTCAAGCACACCGCGAAGCGCGCTGGGCGCTGGTGCTGACGCTGCTCTATCTGCTGGCCTGGTCGCTGGCGGCCTATCTGCCGGGCAACGATGCCGGCATCACCGGCCTGCCGCACTGGTTCGAAATGGCGTGCCTGCTGGTGCCTCTGCTGTTTATCGGCCTGTGCTGGTTGATGGTACGCGGCGTGTTCCGCGATATTTCGCTGGAGGATGGCGATGCAAACTGAAGTGATCCTGCCGTTGATCGCTTATCTGCTGCTAGTGTTCGGCCTGTCGGTATACGCTTACAGCCGGCGTCAGAGCGGTAACTTCCTCAGCGAATATTTCCTCGGTAACCGGTCAATGGGCGGCTTTGTGCTGGCCATGACGCTGACCGCCACCTATATCAGCGCCAGTTCGTTTATCGGTGGCCCCGGCGCCGCCTACAAATACGGCCTGGGCTGGGTGCTGCTGGCAATGATCCAACTGCCTGCGGTGTGGTTGTCGCTCGGCGTGCTGGGCAAAAAGTTCGCCATTTTGGCACGCCGCTATAACGCCATCACCCTGAACGACATGCTGTACGGCCGCTATCAAAGCCGCCTGTTGGTATGGTTGGCCAGCCTCAGCCTGCTGGTGGCTTTCCTGGGCGCCATGACGGTACAATTTATCGGTGGTGCGCGCCTGCTGGAAACCGCTGCCGGTATCCCTTACGACACCGGCTTGCTGATTTTCGGCATCAGCATCGCGCTGTATACCGCCTTTGGCGGCTTCCGCGCCAGCGTGCTCAATGACGCCATGCAAGGGCTGGTGATGCTGCTTGGCACCGTGCTGCTGCTGGTTGCGGTGATCCACGCTGCCGGCGGCCTGCACAGCGCGGTGGACAAACTGCAGCAGATCGACCCGGCGCTGGTATCGCCGCAGGGCGGCGAGCAGATCCTCAGTCTGCCCTTTATGGCATCGTTCTGGATCCTGGTGTGCTTTGGCGTGATTGGCCTGCCGCACACTGCGGTGCGTTGCATCTCATACAAGGACAGCAAAGCGGTGCATCGCGGCATTATCCTCGGCACCATGGTGGTGGCGGTGCTGATGTTCGGCATGCATCTGGCCGGCGCGCTGGGCCGCGCAGTGTTGCCGGATCTGAAGATCCCCGATCAGGTGATCCCGACGCTGATGATCACCGTGCTGCCGCCGTACGCCGCCGGCATTTTCCTGGCCGCACCGATGGCGGCAATCATGTCGACGATTAACGCCCAACTGCTGCAATCTTCCGCCACTATCGTCAAAGATCTCTATCTTGGCGTGCGCCCGCAGCAAATGCAGAACGAAAGGTTGATCAAGCGTTTCTCCAGCCTCACCACGTTGATCCTTGGTCTGCTGGTGCTACTGGCGGCCTGGCGGCCACCGGAAATGATCATCTGGCTGAACCTGCTGGCGTTTGGTGGCCTGGAAGCGGTCTTCCTGTGGCCGCTGGTGCTTGGCCTATACTGGGAACGCGCCAACGCGCAGGGAGCGCTTAGCTCAATGGTGACGGGTGCGGTATGCTATACGCTATTGGCCAGCTTCAAGCTGCAGTTGGCGGGGTTGCACCCCATCGTGCCTTCGTTGTTACTCAGCCTGCTGGCGTTTTATATCGGTAACGTCGTCGGCGAAAAGCGCCGGGTGACGTCATCATTACCCTCTTAAAGAGAATTGCTATGCCTTGGATCCAACTAAAACTGAACACCACCGGCAGCCAGGCGGAAGACCTGAGCGACGCGCTGGTTGAAAGCGGCGCGGTATCGGTAACCTTCCAGGACACCCACGACAATCCGGTGTTCGAGCCGCTGCCGGGTGAAACCCTGCTGTGGGGCGATACCGACGTGATCGGGCTGTACGACGCGGAAACCGACATGGCAGAAGTGGTGGCGATACTGGAACAGCATCCGCTGCTGGGCGCCGGTTTCCGCCACAAGATTGAACAGCTGGAAGACAAGGACTGGGAACGCGAATGGATGGATAACTTCCACCCGATGCGCTTTGGCGAGCGTCTGTGGATCTGCCCGAGCTGGCGCGACGTGCCCGATCCGGACGCGGTCAACGTGATGCTCGACCCCGGCCTGGCGTTCGGTACCGGCACCCATCCGACTACCGCGCTGTGCCTGCAGTGGCTGGACGGCCTCGATCTGACCGGAAAAACCATTATCGACTTCGGTTGCGGTTCCGGCATTCTGGCGATTGCCGCACTGAAGCTCGGTGCAGAGCGCGCCATCGGCATCGATATCGATCCCCAAGCCATTCAGGCCAGCCGCGACAATGCGCAGCGTAACGGCGTTTCAGAGCGTCTGGAGTTGTATCTGCCGAAAGACCAACCGGCCGACCTGCTGGCAGACGTCGTGGTCGCCAACATCCTGGCCGGCCCCTTGCGCGAGCTGGCGCCGCTGATCGGCTGCCTGCCGAAGTCCGGCGGCTATCTGGGTCTGTCCGGCGTGCTGGCCACCCAGGCGGCAAGCGTAGCGGAAGCCTACGAAGATAAATTCACGCTCGATCCGGTCGCAGAGCGCGAAGAATGGTGCCGCATCACCGGCCAGCGTCACTAATCACACCGCCCTTTCATACAAAAATCCATCGGAAGTTACTCCCTTCCGGTGGATTTTTTTATTTCCCTCTCGCCTGACCGATTTATACCTACTGTTAGTGGGTGTATTCTCTTCCCCGTGACGCCAACGCCCACAGAGGCGACGGCGACTCTTCAAACAAACCTCACACCGTCGTTTTTAAAGGGAGTTAACATGAAAGGTCACTTATTGATTGCCGCGCTTTTAGCCGGCAGTTTTGCGGTCACTGCGGCTGAACAGGCGCATTGGGGCTATGACGGCCAGGAAGATCCGGCGCACTGGGGCAAACTTTCCCCAGACTTTTCGCTGTGCGAAACCGGTAAGAATCAGTCGCCGATCAATATCAAAGGCGCCCTGGAAACCCATCACGCCCAATTGCAGTTGGCATTCCAGCCAGGCAAGCAGCAGATCGTCAACAACGGTCACACCCTGCAGGTCAACGTCAGCGGCGGCAATACATTGGTGCTGGATAGCAGCACCTTCACGCTGCAGCAGTTCCACTTCCACGCCCCAAGCGAAAACGAAATTGACGGCAAACAGTTCCCGTTGGAAGCCCACTTTGTTTATAAAGGCAAAGACGGCGAACTGGCGGTGCTGGCGTTGATGTTCCAGCCAGGCAAGGCAAACGCGCAACTGGCGAAGGCGTGGCAACAGATACCGACTGCCGTCAATCAAACCGCGGTGCTGAGCGCTCCGCTGGATATCCAGGCCCTGCTGCCGAAGCAGTTTAACTTCTATCGCTTCAGCGGTTCGCTGACCACGCCCCCCTGCTCCGAAGGCGTTAGCTGGATGGTGCTGGATAAACCGGTCAGCGCGTCGGCCGAACAGATTGCTCAATTCAAGAACGTAGTCCGGCATGCGAACAACCGCCCGATACAGCCGCTGAATGGCCGGGTCATCATCGACTAAGGGCATCCGCAGGGCTTTACCGCCGGTTTTGAGCACCGGCGGCGAATAAACACCTGTTCAGTCGGTTAAGCGTAATTCAGCCTATTCTCAACGGAATACCCTGATAAACACCGTATATTGATACCGTTCTCCAGTGGAATTCGCGCTGATTACAGATAAAATTCTGTTGTGTCGGGAATATTTTATTGTGCGAAAAACAATCAATTAAAGTCAACTCATTGTAAAATATATACAATATTTTTATGAAACCTGACACAGCCCCTTTTCTCTGCCCGATAACGGCAAATTGGTCAAAGTTTGGCCTTTCATCTCAACGCAAAAATGCGTAATATACGCGCCCTTGCGGACACAGTATGGTTACTCTTTGTCTATGCGCATTGGACACCACCAGCTTACAAATTGCTTGATTGCGGCCCCTATGGCCGGCATTACAGATCGCCCGTTTAGAACCCTATGTCATGCAATGGGTGCTGGGATGGCTGTATCCGAAATGCTCTCCTCCAATCCGGAGGTATGGCGGACGGATAAGTCGCGTCTGCGTATGGTACATAGCGATGAACCTGGGATCCGTTCCGTGCAGATTGCCGGATGCGATCCCGATGATATGGCTGCCGCGGCGCGGATTAACGTGGCCGGCGGCGCACAGATCATCGACATCAATATGGGATGCCCGGCCAAAAAAGTGAACCGGAAGCTTGCAGGGTCTGCGTTGCTGCAGTACCCGGATCTGGTTAAACAGATCCTCCACGCGGTGGTTAACGCAGTGGATGTGCCGGTAACGCTTAAGATTCGCACCGGCTGGGAGCCAGAACACCGTAACTGTGTAGAGATTGCCCAACTGGCCGAAGACTGTGGTATACAGGCCCTGACTATTCATGGCCGAACCCGTGCCTGCCTGTTCAACGGCAACGCGGAGTACGACAGCATTCGGGCAGTTAAGCAGAGTGTTTCCATTCCGATTATCGCGAATGGGGATATTACTGACCCGCATAAAGCCAGAGCAGTGCTCGACTACACCGGGGCCGATGCCCTGATGATAGGCCGCGCTGCTCAGGGGAGACCCTGGATCTTCCGGGAAATCCAGCATTATCTGGACACTGGGGAGTTGCTGCAGCCTTTGCCGCTTGGCGAGGTTAAGCGCTTGTTGATAGGGCATATTCGGGAATTGCACGGCTTTTATGGCCAAGGCAAGGGATTCCGGATTGCTCGTAAGCACGTGTCCTGGTATCTACAGGAACACGCCCCGAATGACCAGTTTCGGCGCACATTCAACGCCATAGAGGATGCCAGCGAACAGCTGGAGGCGTTGGAGGCATATTTCGAAAATCTTGCGTAACAAAAAAGAGCTGACAGAACTATGTTCGAACAACGCGTAAATTCTGACGTACTGACCGTTTCTACCGTGAACTCACAGGATCAAGTGACTCAAAAGCCTCTGCGTGACTCGGTTAAACAAGCACTGAAGAACTATTTTGCTCAACTGAATGGTCAGGACGTTAATGACTTGTATGAGCTGGTTTTGGCTGAAGTTGAACAGCCACTGTTGGACATGGTGATGCAATACACCCGTGGCAACCAAACCCGTGCTGCTCTGATGATGGGCATCAACCGCGGTACGCTGCGTAAGAAATTGAAAAAATACGGCATGAACTGATACTAGTCAGTCAGGTTGTTGAAAAAAGGCGCTTTATCTCATTTGATAAGCGCCTTTTTCTTTGTCTTTACACCGCATCAGCGCCGGCGTAATGCGAATGAGAATATTCGTCTACTCCTCTTCCTTCGTAACCCGTATTGTGTGATACAATAAACACTCCTAGAGCCGCCTTCGCTGGCCTACAGCCATCCTTCCGAAGCCTGATAGCAGCGCGAATCGCCCCTTCGAGTGTAAAGATTTAGTCAATTATGGAATCTGGCTAAACCATAATGATGTCTGGGTGTCTTAGTAGTCGTATCGCAATTGAGTGGATCCTTTATGCGTTACAGGTTGCTGCCCCCTACTGCATAAATGAGTTGATATGAAGCGTCCACAAGAATTCCGTTCGGCCCTGCTGCACCCGCGCTACTGGTTTACCTGGTTCGGCCTGGCCATTTTGTTCCTGCTGGTTCAACTGCCTTACCCGCTGCTGCACAAGCTCGGCGTATGGATGGGCCGCACCTCGATGCGTTTCCTGAAACGCCGCGTCGCCATTACCCGCCGTAACCTGGAGCTGTGCTTCCCGGATATGGACGAGGCGCAACGCGAGCGCAAAGTGATCGGCAATTTCGAATCCCTCGGCATGGGTCTGCTGGAAACCGGTATGGCCTGGTTCTGGTCAGATAAGCGCGTCAAACGCTGGTTCAACGTCTCCGGCATCAATCACCTGAAAATGGCGCAGCAGAATGAACGCGGTGTGCTGGTGATTGGCGTGCACTTTATGTCGCTGGAGCTGGGCGGCCGTGCTATGGGGCTGTGCCAGCCCATGATGGCGATGTACCGCCCGCACAACAATAAAGCGATGGAATGGGCGCAGACCAAAGGTCGCATGCGCTCCAACAAGGCGATGCTCGATCGCAAAGACCTGCGCGGCATGGTGCATGCACTGAAGCGCGGTGAAGCCGTGTGGTTCGCTCCGGATCAAGACTACGGCCCACGTGGCAGCGTATTCGCGCCGTTATTCGCCGTCGATCAGGCCGCCACCACCAGCGGCACCTTTATGCTGGCGCGTATGGCCAAGCCGGCGCTGGTTCCGGTGGTATTAATCCGTCGCGAGAAAGGCCGCGGCTATGACCTGTTGATCCAGCCTGCCCTGGAAGATTACCCGATAGGCGATGAGCTCGCGGCGGCGGCCTATATGAACAAAGTGGTCGAGAAAGAGATCATGCGGGCACCGGAGCAGTACATGTGGCTGCATCGCCGCTTCAAAACCCGGCCGATCGGTGCGCCCTCGCTGTACTGAGCCCAGATTCTGTTTCCCAGCCCGGCCAAAACGCCGGGCTTTTTTGTGCGTTGCGTTTAAAAAACCTGCTGTCGGCCCTTCGGCTTTGCTGTAACCTCTTTTTTTACCCGCACAGGAAAAGGAAACGATGAAAACTCACGTCCGCATTGCTCTGGTCGGTGACTACAAACCCCAGGCCGTATCTCACCAGGCCATCCCCGTCGCTCTCCAGCTCACCGCCGCACACCTTAACGTCGATATTCAATCCCACTGGCTGCCCACAGAAACCCTCACCGACACCTCGGTATTGCAGGATTATGATGCTATCTGGGTGGTACCCGGCAGCCCATACAACCATGACGATGGCGTCTTTATGACCATTCGCCATGCTCGCGAACAGAATATCCCCTTCCTCGGCTCCTGCGGTGGCTTCCAGTATGCGATTGTGGAATACGCTCGTAACGTTATGGGCTGGCACGATGCCGGACATGCGGAAACCGATACCGGCGGCCGGCTGGTTATCGCTCCGTTGAGCTGTTCGCTGGTGGAAAAAAGCGGGGACATTATTTTCCAGCCAGACACACTGGTCGCCCGCGCTTACGGCAAGCTGGAAACGCATGAAGGCTACCACTGCAATTTCGGCGTTAACCCGGAGTTCGTTGCCGATCTGCAGCAACACCCGCTGATTATCAGTAGCCATGACCACGAAGGCGACGTACGTTCGATAGAGCTGCCGGGGCACCGTTTTTACGCCGCTACGCTATTCCAGTCCGAACGTGCCGCGTTGCGCGATGAGCTGTCGCCGCTGCTGGTCGAACTGATTAAAACCGCGGCTAACAGCTGAAAAAAAGCCCTCGTACGAGGGCTTGTAGTATTGTTCAATATTTTTACCACATCAGTTGGCCAATCAGCGGGGCGGCGATCACCGTGATAACCCCCGCCAACATCATCACCAGGCTGGAAACCACGCCTTCTTCCTGTCCCATTTCATAGGCTTTCGCCGTGCCGGCACCGTGCGACGACGCCCCCAGCCCGGCGCCCTTGGCCAGGCTGCTGCGCACCGCCAGCCGCAGAAACAGAATGTCCCCCACCGCCATGCCGAATACTCCGGTAATCACCACGAACAACGCCACTAAATCCGGCTGGCCCCCCATCTGTTTGGCGGCCTCCAGCGCAAACGGCGTGGTGATGGAACGCACCGCCAGGCTACGCTGTACCTCTTCAGGCAGCGTTAGCAGCCGCGCCAGCCACACCGAGCTGTAGACCGCCACCAGTACCGCCGTCAACACCCCGGCGGTGAGCGACAGCCAGTGGCGGCGGATAATATGCAGGTTTTCATAGACCGGCACTGCAAACGCGATAGTCGCCGGCCCCAACAACCACAGCAGCCAGTGCGTTTCACCGATGTAATCCTGATACGAGATATGCGTCACCACCAGCAGCAGCACCAGGATCATGGGGGTCAGCACCAACGGCATCAGCAGCAGAGTGCGATGGCGGCGATAGAGCTTCTTATTGGCGAAGTACAACGCCAGCGTCGCCAGAAAGCAGGCCAGGCTAAGGATAAAATCATTCATCGCGCTGTTTCCGCCGCTGCAGCCAAACCTCTAGACGGTATACCCGATCGACCACCAGCCCGGTTGCGCCGAGCGTCAGCATGGTACTGATCGCAATCACCAGAAAAATCTTCCAGCCCTCCACCATCAGCAACTGGGCATAGTTGACCACCGCCACCACCGCCGGGACAAAAAACAGCAGCATCTCTGCCAGCAGCCAGCGCGAACCGGCCCTGACCCAGCTCAACGGTAAAACTCTCAGCAGGATCAGCGCCAGCAACATCAGCATGCCGACAATGTTGGCGGGCAACGGCAGATGAAATTGCTTTACCAACCGGTCGGCAATCAGAAACAGCACCGCATACAAAACAACCTGAACCGGCACCTGCAGGCGGGTCAACAGAGAGGGGGCTGCGCGGCGTAACGCCAATGACATGGAAGATAACCTCAAAAAAATTCAAGGTTTGCAGTATACGCGGCCAGGAAACCTTGCCTGAAATGAATTAAAATCATCAATATCATGCCATCAGGGAATAGTTTCCCGCCGGTATTGCCCTGAGGAGAGCCCAACGTGGATGTCCGCACCCTGCGTTACTTCGTGGAAGTCGTGCGCCAGCAAAGCTTCACCCGCGCGGCGGAGAAACTGTTCGTCACCCAGCCGACCATCAGCAAGATGCTGCGGCATCTGGAAGAAGAGTTGGAGTGTACGCTGCTGATCCGCGAAGGACGCAAGCTGCACCTGACCGACAGCGGCCAGGCAGTGTACCAGCGTGGGTTGGCGATCCTGGATGAGTTCCGCCAACTGGAGGCCGAACTGGAAGACATCAGTTCGGTGAAAAAAGGCGTGTTGCGGCTGGGTATCCCGCCAATGGTCGGCCGGCAGATAGCAGATTTGATCCGCCAGTTTCGCCAGACCTATCCTGGCATTGAACTGAAAATTTCCGAGCTGGGCGGGTTGTCGGTCGAGCAGGCGGTGATGTCCGGAGAACTGGATCTGGCGATGACGATATTGCCCGTCGACCTGGATCAACCGCTGACTTTCTTGCCGCTGCTGAGCCATCCGATGTGCGTGGTTGCGCCGCGTACGCCGCACTGGCTTAACCGCACCAGCATCGATATCGCCGAATTGGCCAACTGGCCGATCCTGATTTATAACGAGGACTTCTCGCTGTACAAAATGCTGATGAAGGCGTTCCGCCTGGCCGGTTTTGAACCGCAGATTGCCGTGCGTAGCGGGCAGTGGGATTTTCTGGCATCGATGGTACAGGCCGGGGTCGGCATCGCTACCCTGCCGGAGCCGGTTTGCCGGTGGCTGGATAAAGAAAACCTGATCTGGCTGCCGCTTGAGCCGCGGATGGAATGGCGTGTAGGGCTCATCTGGCGCCAAGGCAACTACCTGTCGCACGGCGCCCAGGCCTGGATCGCCTGCTGCCGCGACTACTGGCCGCCGGTCAAATAACTGGGGCCGCGTCTGCGGCCCCGTTGGCATTACCCTTCGCGCTCTATCAGCAGCGCTTCCAGCAGGTCGAGATCGTGCAACAGCTTTTGCAGCGTCTCGTTGCTGATTTTCTGCGTTGCACGCAGGTGATACAGCTCCCCGCGCTCGGCGCGCAGTGCAGTCAGGCGGAAGCGTCGCTCGAGGTTCTCCAGCATCAGCGCATTTTCGATATCGTCTTTGGTGGTGATCCGCCGCCGCAACGTGCCCACGACCCGTGAACTGATCTCTTTCAGCACTTGCGGGTCGATGTTTTCTTCCACGTCGACGGCCAGGCGTTCTTCCATCTTGTTGATGCTTTCGATCGCCACTTCCGCCGCCATGGCAATCGCCATCCGCTCCTCGCTCTTGCTGGCGCTCTTGTCCGCCACCACTACGCCGCGCAGCAGCAACGGCAATGCCATCACGCCGACGATCAGTGAAAGCAGGATCACGCCGGCGGCGATGAACACCAACTGATAGCGCGCCGGGAAGGCGGTGCCGTCACTTAACAGCAGCGGAATCGACAGCACGCCGGCCAGCGTGATTGCCCCGCGCACCCCAGCGAACGACGCTATCCACAGCTCACGCGTACTGTAATCGCCAAACTGCAATGGCCGTTTTTTCATAAAACGCCGGCTGGCGTTTTTCATCAACCACAACCAGGTAAAGCGCAGCAACAACAACGCTGCGTAGATAATCGCCACGTCGGCGAACAGGTACCAGGTCTGAATGGTCGGATCCAGCTCCGCCTGCAGGATTGAGGTTTCCAGGATCCCCGGCAGTTGCAGGCCCAACATGATGAACACCATGCCGTTAAACACGAACTCCAGCATCGCCCAGACGCTGTTGGCGCGCAGGCGCATCGCCAGTGGTGCATTGCGGATCACGCCGGACTGGCTGATGGTCATCCCCGCGGCAACCGCAGCCAGAATGCCGGAGACGCCGATATGTTCGGCAATCAAATAGGAAGCGAACGGCAACAGCAGCAGGAACACGATCTGCGTGGCCGGATCATCGCCGCTCCAGCGGCTCATCATCCGCAGCGATTTGCTGTAGCACCAGGTGACAGCCACACCGGCCAGCAGACCGCCGATAGCGACCTTCAAGAACTCCAGGGTAGCGCCACCCACGGTAAACACCATGGTGCCCATCGCCACCGCGATGGCGAACTTGAGCGAAACCAGGCCGGACGCATCGTTCATCAGCGCCTCGCCTTCCAGCACGCCCATGATCGGTTTCGGAATACGCCCTTTACCGACGATGCCGCCCAGCGCCACGGCGTCCGTTGGCGACAGCACCGCCGCCAGCGCAAACGCCGCCACCAGCGGGATACCCGGTACCATGGCGTAAATCAGGTAACCGACACCGACCACGGTAAGCAATACCAGCACCAGCGCCAGCCCCAGGATTTCACGGCCGTGATGCAGAAATTCGCGCGTTGGGGTTTTCCAACCGTCGGCAAACAGCAGCGGCGGGATAAACAGCACCAGGAACAGTTCGGGGTCAAAGTCGACATGCAGCCCGAAATGCGGCCAGGCCAGCAGAGCCCCGATGGCAATTTGCATTAACGGCAGCGGTATCTGGAACGGCAACATACGTGTCACCACCCCGGACAGGGAAACCACCAGGATCAAAATGAGGATTGTAAAAAATATTTCCATGCTTTCCTTAGACTCTCGGGTTCAGACTACATCTCTGATATATACCCCGATAGTAGATCACTTTTTTTACAGCGATTAAAGCTTGTTGTGCCTTTCAAAACGCAGCACAGAAAGAAGAAGACTTTTCTGAAGGGGAAGAAGGTCAGACTTTCCCCCACCCAACAGGTGGGGGAAACACAGCGGATTAAATCGCCCAACCGCCGGCATAGAACACCACCAGCGCCACCGCGATCAGCACGGTGCCGATATTCAGCTTGCGCCATTCACCGGAGCAAATGCGGCCAATCACCAGCGAGCTGAAGCCCAGCATGATACCGGTGACGATATTGCAGGTCAGCACGATAAACACCGCGCACAGCAGGCCGGACATGGCGTCGACAAAGTCGTTGAAGTCCAACTTGGTGACGTTGCTCAACATCAGCAGGCCGACGTACATCAGCGCCGGTGCAGTAGCGTAAATCGGCACCAGATAAGACAGCGGCGACAAGAACAGGATCAGCAGGAACAGCAGGCCGACCACGGTTGCGGTCAGGCCGGTTTTACCGCCCGCCGCGGTGCCCGCTGCGGATTCGATATAGACCGCCGCCGGGGCCGCGCCCACCAGGCCGGAGAAAATGCTGCTCAGGGAATCCGAGGTCAGCGCCTTGCCGCCGTTGATGATCTGCCCGTCCTTATCCAGCAGGTTGGCCTGCCCGGCCACCGCACGAATGGTGCCGGTAGCGTCAAACACAGCGGTCATCACCAGTGCCAGCACGCTCGGCAACACCACAGGTTGCAACGCACCCATAATATCCAGGCTGAAGATCAACGAATTGCCATTGGCGTCCGCCAGGCTTGGCATGGCGAACAGCCCCTGATATTTCACCGCGGGGTCAAACAGCAGGCCAATCACCGAAATGGCGATGATCACCAGCAAAATACCGCCGGGTACGCGCAGTTTTTCCAACCCGAAAATCACCGCCAGACCGAGCAGCGTCATCACCACCGGGAAAGAGGTGAATGCGCCCAGCGCCACCGGCAGGCCATCCAGCGGATTCTTCACTACCAGACCCACGCCGTTGGCGGCGATCAGCAGCAGGAAAAGACCGATGCCGATACCGGTACCGTGCGCCACGCCCATCGGCAAATTGCGCAAGATCCAGGAACGGATGCCGGTTATCGAGATGATGGTGAACAGCACGCCCATCAGGAAGACCGCGCCCAGCGCCACCGGGATGCTGATGTGCTGGCCCAGCACCAGGCTGAAAGCGGTAAAGGCGGTCAGGGAAATCGCACAACCGATGGCCATCGGCAGGTTAGCCCATAGCCCCATCAGCAATGAGCCGAGACCGGCGACCAGGCAGGTGGCAACAAACACCGCCGTTGGCGGGAAGCCCGCTTTGCCCAACATGCTCGGCACCACGATCACCGAGTAAACCATCGCCAGGAAAGTGGTTAATCCCGCCACCACTTCCTGACGCACGGAGCTGCCGCGTGCGGAAATATTAAAATAGCCATCAAGCCCGCCTTTTGGTTTAACGGCGTTGTTCGCTTGAGAATTCGACATGTTGCTGTCCCCTGTATTTCATTGCCAGCCCGTTTCACAAGGCTTGTTATTCCGCCCACGCATGTTCATTACGGAATCGTTTCCATCACGTCAGCTTCCCTGCCCTTCGGCCGCTCCGCCCATCGGCGTGGCGTTAAAAGGCAAACGTTTAACTCTCATCGCGTGATACGGGTGATTTATGGTGGTTTATTCAAGGCAAACGATTATCCGGCCTTCCATACCCTCTGATCAACCAAGATCGCGGCAATTCATGCAGAAAAGCGCCGGGATCAATCATTATCGAAATGGCGAGATTTGTCACATAGGTAAATCCGATGGGGCGCCCCCGGCTCAGGGGGCAAAAACCGGCTACTGAGCCTGTGCGGCTTTTTCATCCATGTACATCAGTTCCCAGATATGGCCGTCCAAATCCTGGAAACCGTGGCCGTACATAGAACCGTAATCCTGCGGCTGATTATAAGTATTGCCGCCGGCGGCAATCGCCTTGCGCACCAGGCTGTCCACCGCCGCCCGGCTGGGCTGCGACAGGCAAAGCAGCACTTCGGTCGCCCGCCTGGCATCGCCAATCGGGTTCGGGGTGAACATTTTGAATTTATCGTGAGTCAGCAACATTACATAAATGGTCTCGCTGACCACCATGCAGGCGGCGGTATCATCGGTAAACTGCTGATTAAAGCTGAAACCCAACTGGGTGAAAAACTCGATGGATGCGGGCAAATTGTCCACCGGCAGGTTAACAAAAATTTGCGTAGGCATAGGCTATCTCCGAACAGACGTTAACCCGTCAAGTATAGTTCATGCCCTCAGCTCAGCAGTTCATAAGGGCCGCCCTGCTCCAGTGCCCGCTGGTAGGCTGGCCGGGTATGTATACGCTGCAGATAGCCGCGCAGCTTCGGGCAATTGTCCAGCGAACCGCGCGCCGCCATCGCTTCCAGCGGAAAGCTCATCTGGATATCCGCCGCGCTGAATTCATTGCCGACAAACCAGGTGCTTTTGCTCAGGTGCTGCTCAAGATAATCGCGATGCGTGGCGATCTGTTTGTCCAGATATTCCCGCTGAACCCCTTTGCCAATCGCCCCCGCTAGCGGCCGCAACAACCAGGGGACCGGCGATTGACCCAGGCGGCTGAATACCAGCTTCATGACCTGCAGCGGCATCAGCGATCCTTCCGCATAATGCAGCCAGTAACGATATTGTTGGCGAGCATGATGGTCGGTCGGGATAAACAGCCCCTGGGCATCGTAGGCTTCTTGCAAATATTCGATAATGGCGCCGGATTCCGCCAGGGTCAGATCGCCATCGACAATCACCGGGGATTTGCCCAACGGGTGGATCTTTTTCAGCTCCGGCGGCGCCAGCAGGGTTTGCGGATCGCGTTGGTAACGCTGTACCTGATAAGGCACACCCAGTTCTTCCAGAAACCACAAGATACGCTGCGAGCGTGAATTATTCAGATGGTGCACGATAACCATGAAGTTTCTCCAATCCGTTGCCAACCCAGTTCGCCAGTCTGCACGCCGTTACCGATTTGCAGCGGCACGGTGCGCAGCCTCAGTCGATCGTCAGTGAAGCGGTAAAAGCGGATCTGATGCCATTGCGCTCCCCTTTAAGAATCACCTTTAAAGGGTAGTGGCGATTATTCCAGCACGCCAGCCTTCAAAATTAAGTCAATTTATTTGAATTAAATAATCAAAACTCTCCGATTTTCTCTTTGGGCATGCAGGTCTATTATTCAACGCATCGAGAGGATACAACCTCTCACCTGACAAATACCCTGAGGATTGAATCATGAAGAACATCAAAATTTTTGCTACCGCTCTGTTGCTGACTACCGCTTCTTTCGCTTCCGTTGCCGCTGAGCAGCCTTCCAGCCAACCTGCGGCCGACGCTCAGAAAATCGATGTCGTCTCCGTTGCCGGTGCCTCTAACCTGAGCGCACTGGAAGCCGAACTGGCTAACAAGGCCGCTGCATCAGGCGCCAGCTCTTACCGCATCATCGCCGCCGGTGGCCAGAACAAACTGCACGGCACCGCTGAAATCTTCAACTGATCGTCAGACAGCCCACTGACGGAAGAAAGAAGCCCCGCGAGGGGCTTTTCTCGTTTCTAGCGCGCATCAAAACGCGTCGCCAGATTCTGCAGGCGAAATTGCTCGGTGATGTAATCGACAAACGCCCGGGTTTTGCTGGGCAGAAATTTGGTAGTGGGAAAGTAAAGATAGACGCTGCCGCGGTCGACATACCAGGCTGGCAGCACCCGCAATAAGCGACCACTTTCCAGATAAGGCAAGGCGCTTGGCATGGAGATCAACGCAATGCCCAGCCCCATTTCCGCCGCTCGCGCCGCCGCCTCCGGCTCATTCACCATCATGTTAACGGTCATCAAGGGCGCCCGCTGTTCGTTATCCGCATTACGCAGCGGCAGGTTGCGAATCCGCCCGGTTTGCGGCGAACGGATAAAAATCCCCGCGTGGTTCGCCAACTGTTCCGGTTGGCTCAAAAGCGGATGACGCCGCAGATAATCCGCCGAGGCCACCAATACCCCGTGGGCCGGCGCCAATTCACGCGCAATCATTCCCTGCGCCAATTCAATACCGCCGCCAATTGCGGCGTCGAAGTGTTCGCCAATCATATCCACTTTGCGATTGTCAAAATGCCAGTCTGGCACGATCGCCGGGTAACATGACAAAAACGCCGGCAACAGAGGCATCACGAAGTGCAGACCGAAAGCGGTACCCATGCTGACCTTTAGCGTACCTGCCGCGACAGAGCCACTGCTGTTCACCCTTTTCAGCGCGCACTGGATCGACTGCAAACCGCCGCTCACTTCCTGAAGAAAACGTTCCCCCTCTTCGGTCAGGATCAACTTGCGCGTGTTGCGCTGGAATAGCCGCACACCCACCAGCGTCTCCAGCTTGGTGACATTTTTCCCCACCGCCGCAGAGCTGATGCCCAGCTTGCGGCCGGCAGCGGAAAAACTGCCGTTTTCCGCGCTGCTGACAAAACATTCCAGATAGCCGAGCATGGCTTTCCCCTGTGGATTTCAAACCAATGGTTTAAGCTGATTATAGCGCTTTGGGGCTAGTGGCCGCGTTGCGTTTCTCCGATACTGGTCCGGTAGATTTTTTAACCTTACCCACTCTGGAGAAACATCATGTCAGCAACCCTCTCTCTGCAAGGCAAAGTCGCATTCGTTCAGGGCGGTTCACGCGGTATCGGCGCCGCCATCGTCAAACGGCTGGCGCGCGATGGTGCCGCGGTGGCATTCACCTACGCAGCTTCCGCCGACCGGGCCGATGCCGTGGTGAGTGAAATCGCCGCCGCCGGCGGCAAGGCTATCGCCATCAAAGCCGACAGCGTCGACGCCGCCGCAGTACAGCAGGCGGTACGCCAGGCAGTGAACAGCTTCGGCAATCTGGACATTCTGGTGAACAACGCCGGGGTGTTTACCTTGGGCAGCACCGAAGAACTGGCGCTGGAAGATCTGGACCGTATGCTCGCGGTGAACGTACGCAGCGTCTTTGTTGCCAGCCAGGAAGCTGCGCGCCATATGAACGACGGTGGCCGCATCATTCACATCGGCAGCACCAACGCCGAGCGCGTGCCCTTTGGCGGTGCCGCCGTTTACGCGATGAGCAAATCCGCGCTGGTCGGCCTGACCAAGGGCATGGCGCGCGATCTCGGCCCGCGCGGCATCACCGTCAACAACGTGCAGCCCGGCCCGGTGGATACCGAGATGAACCCGGACGACGGCGATTTCGCCGAACAGTTGAAACAGCTGATGGCCATCGGCCGCTACGGTAAAGACGAAGAGATCGCCAGCTTTGTCGCCTATCTGGCCGGCCCGCAAGCGGGCTACATCACCGGAGCCAGTCTGAGCATCGACGGCGGCTTCTCGGCTTAAGGTTGGCAGAAAAGCAAAAAGCCCCGAAAAGGGGCTTTTTTATTGGCTTCAGACAGCCCGATATCAGAAAGGAATATCGTCGTCGAAGTCCATTGGCGGTTCGTTGCTGCTGGCTGCCGGCGCGTTGTTCTGCGCTGGGCGCGCCTGCTGGCCGCCGCTGAACTGGTTGCCGCCCTGTGGTTGCTGAGGCTGGCCCCAACCGCCCTGGCCGCCTGCTGCCTGACCACCGCCTGCAGGTGCGCCGCCGCCTTGACGGCCGCCCAGCATCTGCATGGTGCCGCCAACGTTAACCACAACTTCGGTGGTGTATTTTTCTACACCAGCCTGATCGGTCCATTTACGGGTCTGCAGGGCACCCTCGATATACACCTGGGAACCTTTACGCAGATATTCGCCCGCAACTTCAGCCAGCTTGCCGAACAACACAACGCGGTGCCACTCGGTTTTTTCTTTCTGCTCGCCAGTCGCCTTGTCACGCCAGCTTTCGGAGGTCGCCAGGGTAATGTTGGCCACTGCGCCGCCATTCGGCATGTAACGGACTTCCGGGTCTTGGCCCAGATTCCCGACCAGAATTACTTTGTTTACGCCTCTGCTGGCCATGAGAACTCTCCTGATGATTGATTTTTACACAGTATAAACGAGTAAGTTTAACACGCTCAGCCTGAAACGACACCCGTGTTGATAACTGCGTATTGTATTCCAGAATTGTCCTTTCGAACGACCTTGTTGCATTCGTATACTGGATATTCATTCAGGTTTTTTTGTGTCATAATTATGCGTTTCGTACTGGCTGTGCCGGTTTTTTGCGCGGTTGATCACAAAATCACCCGCACTAAACCCAGACAGGCGCGGTGTATCATCAAGACGGGAAGTGTAAATGGACAATATCGAAGTTCGTGGTGCTCGAACCCATAATCTCAAAAACATCAACCTGATTATCCCGCGTGACAAGCTGATCGTCGTCACCGGTTTGTCCGGTTCAGGCAAGTCCTCGCTGGCTTTTGATACCCTGTATGCCGAAGGGCAGCGCCGCTACGTCGAGTCGCTCTCCGCCTATGCACGCCAGTTTCTTTCGCTGATGGAAAAACCGGACGTCGACCATATTGAAGGTCTGTCGCCGGCAATTTCCATCGAGCAGAAATCCACCTCGCATAACCCGCGATCCACGGTCGGCACCATCACCGAGATCCACGATTACCTGCGCCTGCTGTTCGCCCGCGTCGGCGAACCGCGCTGCCCGGATCACCATGTGGAACTGGCGGCGCAAACCGTCAGCCAGATGGTGGACAACGTACTCAGCCAGCCGGAAGGCAAACGCCTGATGCTGCTGGCGCCGGTGGTGAAAGACCGCAAGGGCGAGCACACCAAAACGCTGGAAAACCTGGCGACCCAGGGCTATATCCGCGCGCGTATCGACGGCGAAGTGTGTGACCTCTCGGATCCGCCGAAGCTTGAGCTGCAGAAAAAGCACACCATTGAAGTGGTGGTCGATCGCTTCAAGGTGCGTGAAGATCTGGCGCAGCGCCTGGCGGAATCGTTCGAAACCGCGCTGGAGCTGTCCGGCGGCACGGCGGTAGTGGCCGACATGGACGACGAAAAAGCGGATGAGCTGCTGTTCTCCGCCAACTTCGCCTGCCCGATCTGCGGCTACAGCATGCGCGAACTGGAACCGCGCCTGTTTTCGTTCAACAACCCGGCCGGCGCCTGCCCGACCTGTGACGGCCTGGGCGTGCAGCAGTTCTTCGATCCGGAACGCGTGGTGCAGAACCCCGAGCTTTCGTTGGCCGGCGGTGCGATCCGCGGTTGGGATCGTCGCAACTTTTATTATTTCCAGATGCTGCGTTCGCTGTCGGAACATTATGCCTTCGACGTCGAAGCGCCGTTCAACTCTCTGGACGCCAACGTGCAGAAAGCGGTGCTCAGCGGTTCCGGCAAAGAGTCGATCGAGTTCAAATACATTAACGATCGCGGTGATACCACCGTGCGCCGCCACCCGTTCGAAGGCGTGCTGCATAACATGGAACGCCGTTATAAAGAGACGGAATCCAGCGCGGTGCGCGAAGAGCTGGCGAAGTTTATCAGCAACCGCCCTTGCGCCTCGTGTCACGGCACCCGCCTGCGCGAAGAAGCGCGCAACGTGTTTGTCGAAGACACCACGCTGCCGGAAATCTCCGATCTGAGCATCGGCCACGCCATGACCTTCTTCCAGAACATGAAGCTCAGCGGCCAGCGCGCCCAGATCGCCGAAAAAGTCCTGAAAGAGATTGGCGACCGCCTGAAATTCCTGGTGAACGTCGGGCTTAACTACCTGTCGCTGTCGCGCTCGGCGGAAACCCTGTCCGGCGGCGAGGCCCAGCGTATTCGTCTGGCCAGCCAGATCGGCGCCGGCCTGGTGGGCGTAATGTACGTTCTTGATGAGCCGTCGATCGGCCTGCACCAGCGTGACAACGAACGCCTGCTGGAAACGCTGATCCACCTGCGTAACCTGGGCAACACGGTGATCGTGGTCGAGCATGACGAAGACGCCATCCGCGCCGCCGATCACGTGATCGATATCGGCCCCGGCGCCGGTGTGCATGGCGGCCAGGTGGTGGCGGAAGGTACCGTCGAAGACATCATGGCGCAACCCGAATCGCTGACCGGCCAGTTCCTCAGCGGCAAACGCGAGATTGCCATCCCTGAGCAGCGCGTACCTGCCGATCCGACCAAGGTGTTGAAGCTGAGCGGCGCGCGCGGCAACAACCTGAAAGACGTGACGCTGACGCTGCCGGTGGGGCTGTTTACCTGCATCACCGGGGTCTCCGGCTCAGGCAAATCCACGCTGATCAACGACACGCTGTTCCCGATCGCCCAACGCCAGCTCAACGGCGCCACCATTGCCGAACCTGCGCCGTTCCGCGAAGTGACCGGCCTCGAACATTTCGACAAAGTGATCGACATCGATCAGAGCCCGATCGGCCGCACCCCGCGCTCCAACCCCGCCACCTACACCGGCATCTTCACCCCGGTGCGCGAGCTGTTCGCCGGCGTACCGGAGTCGCGCAGCCGCGGCTATAACCCGGGCCGCTTCAGCTTCAACGTCAAGGGCGGGCGCTGCGAGGCCTGTCAGGGCGACGGCGTGATCAAGGTGGAAATGCACTTCCTGCCGGATATCTACGTGCCCTGCGACCAGTGCAAAGGCAAGCGCTATAACCGTGAGACGCTGGAAGTGAAGTACAAAGGCAAGAGCATCCACGAAGTGCTGGAGATGACCATCGAAGAAGCGCGCGATTTCTTCGACGTGGTGCCGGCGCTGGCGCGCAAGCTGCAAACGCTGATGGACGTCGGCCTGTCCTACATTCGTCTCGGCCAGTCGGCGACCACGCTGTCCGGCGGTGAGGCGCAACGCGTCAAGCTGGCACGCGAGCTGTCTAAACGCGGTACCGGCCAGACGCTGTATATCCTTGATGAGCCGACCACCGGTCTGCACTTCGCCGATATCCAGCAACTGCTGGCGGTGCTGCATCAGCTGCGCGATCAGGGCAACACCATCGTGGTGATTGAGCACAACCTGGACGTGATTAAAACGGCGGACTGGATTGTCGACCTGGGGCCGGAAGGCGGCAGCGGCGGCGGTGAAATCCTGGTCTCCGGCACGCCGGAAACCGTGGCCAACTGCGAAGCTTCGCATACCGCGCGCTTCCTCAAGCCGTTACTGAAAATGAAGAAATAACCTTTCTTGCCGGCGGGCCCTTTTGCGGCCCGCCATTTTAACCGTTCTGCCCAAATTAAAGAGAAACAGGCAAGATTTAGACATTTTCAGGCATTTCCCTCCCTGCTCGCCCCTTTTATCATCAATGTTCCCTCTGGGCCGCCCGTATGACCTGGGCCGCGTCTCACCGGCACTCTGCCGCCGGAAAGCATTCTCCCCCCATTCACTGATGACTGGAGTTACCATGAACATTACGCATGCCTATGCCGCGCATGACGCGAAGTCAGCGCTCGCACCTTTCGATTACACACCGCGTGCCCTGCGCGACCACGATGTGCAAATCGAAGTTCTGTTCTGTGGCGTTTGCCATTCGGATCTGCACCAGGCCCGCAACGAATGGAACAACTCGATTTTCCCGGTGGTGCCCGGCCATGAAATTGTTGGCCGCGTGACCGCCGTCGGCAACCACGTATCCCGCCATCAGGTTGGCGATCTGGTCGGCGTCGGCTGCATGGTCGATTCCTGTCGCAGCTGCCCTAGCTGTGACGAAGGGCTGGAGCAATACTGTGAAAACGGCTTTACCGGCACCTATAACGGCCAGGATCGGCAAACCGGCGCCATCACCTACGGCGGCTACTCAACCGCTATGGTGGTGGATCAGGACTTTGTGCTGCGGGTGCCGGCAAACCTCGATCCGGCCGGCGTCGCGCCGCTGCTTTGCGCCGGTATCACCACCTATTCGCCACTGCGCCAATGGGGTGCAGGGCCAGGCAAGAAGGTCGGTATCGTCGGCCTCGGCGGCCTGGGGCATATGGGGGTCAAGCTGGCGCGGGCAATGGGCGCTCATGTGGTGCTGTTCACCACGTCGGCTTCCAAAGTTGAAGACGCCAAACGCCTCGGCGCTCATGAGGTAGTGATCTCGCGCAACCCGGAAGAAATGGCGCAGCACACCAACAGCTTCGATTTTATTCTCAACACGGTGGCGGCTCAGCACGATCTAAACCCGTTCCTCAACCTGCTGCGGCGCGATGGTACCTTGACGCTGGTCGGTGCGCCGGAACATGACCACCCGTCACCGCAGGTGTTTAACCTGATCATGAAACGCCGCCGCCTCGCCGGTTCGCTGATCGGCGGTATTGCAGAAACCCAGGAGATGCTGGATTTCTGCGGCCAGCACGGCATTACTTCGGATATCGAACTGATCCCGATGCAGCAAATCAACGAAGCCTATGAGCGCATGCTGAAAAGCGACGTGAAATACCGTTTCGTGGTGGATATCAACTCTCTGCGAGCATAATGCTACGGGCGCCCACTGCGGCGCCCGTTTTTTGTTATAGCTGTTTAATCACCCGCGCCGGATTACCGCCGACCACGCAGTTGGCCGGTACGTCTTTGGTGACGACCGCCCCAGACGCCACCACCACATTATCTCCCAGAGTAACGCCGGGGTTAATGACCGCCCTGCCGCCGATCCAGACATTATTGCCAATGCTTACCGGTTTGCCGAACTCCGCACCGCCGACGCGGGTTTGCGCATCCAGCGGATGGGTAGCGGTATAAATATGCACCCCCGGCGCCAACAGGCAGTTATCACCAATATGCACTTCGCACACATCCAGAATGACGCAGTCAAAATTGGCGTAAAAATTCTTCCCCAGATAGATGTTATAACCGTAATCGCAACGGAACGTCGGTTCGATGGTTCCCCCCTGATACTGGCCCAACAGCGCCGTCAGCCACTGTTTACGCAGATCGCCCTCGTCCGGGGATGAATGGTTGTAATGGTGCACCAGTTGGCGCGCACGCTTGCGTTCGCTGCGCAGCAGCTCGTCACCGGCATCGTACAGTTCGCCGGCAATCATCTTGCGTTTTTCTTCACTCATGGCCATCTCACGGCATCCTTTGGTCTCGCGGCTCATCGATTAAAAAGCCTAGTTCTTCCTGGTGCGCAATAAAACGGGAACGTTCCCATTTTCGAATCGCGATCACAATTTAAGAGAAAAAAGGAGACAACGGAACGGAAAAGGCAGGCGGCCACGCCTGCCCTGCCGGCTAAGCGCGCAGTTCCTGCCGCACGTGGTCGGGTAACCCTTCCAGCACCAGCTGATATGAACTGTCGATCAAGGTGTAAAATTGCGAGTTCGGCAGGTTACCGTCGAGAAACACCGTATTCCAGTGTGCCTTGTTCAGGCCAGCGCAGGCGACGATCTCCGGGTGATGCTCGCGCAGACTTTCCGCCAACTCCGGGCTTGATTTCACCGCCAGGGCCGGCCGGCCCTGTACCTCGCACACCATGGCGAACATCACGTCGCCGACCTTGATCTGGCTGGCCTGCCACTGGTTCTGGTCGCTTTGCTCCGCGCCCGGCTTCGCCATGCAGTATTCCAGCAGTGCTGTGTTATTCATTGGGTTACTCCCCCTGTAAAGTGGCCACAATACGGCGTGAACCGCCGTGGATGCGGTGCTCCCCCAGCCAAATTCCCTGCCATGTGCCCAACATCAGCCGCCCATGGCCGACGGGCAGCATCAAAGATGCGCCCAGCAGCGAGGATTTGATGTGTGCCGGCATGTCGTCCAGCCCTTCGTAGTCGTGCTGATAGGGTGCGTTCTCGGGTACCTGACGCAGGAAATGCTGTTCCATATCGGCTCGCACCGTGGGATCGCAGTTCTCGTTGAGCGTCAGCGAGGCCGAGGTATGCTGCAACAACAGATGCAGCAGGCCGGTTTGCAGGCGGTGTAAGTGGGTTAACTGGTCGGTAATCTCTTCGGTAACCAGATGAAAACCACGCGCTTTTGCGCTGAGGATAAGCGTTTGCTGATGCCACATGAGTGAGCGCCCCTCAATCAGTATATTCTCTATCCGGTTTGCGGCAACTTTGGCGGCAAACCGACAACAAAAAAGGAGCGATATCGCTATCGCTCCTTTGCGAACGTCAGTTCACCCTAACAACATTACTGCACCGCGGCAAACGCCTCGGCCACCTGATGCACGTTGTTGTGGTTCAGGCCGGCCATGCAAACGCGCCCGCTGTGGATCAGGTAGACGCCGAACTCTTCACGCAGGCGATCAACCTGCGCCGCGCTGAAACCGGTGTAGCTGAACATGCCGCGCTGCTGCAGCAGGTAATCGAAGTTACGCTGCGGCAACGCGATTTTCAGCGCCTCTACCAGCGTTTTGCGCATCTCAAGGATACGGGTGCGCATGCTTTCCACTTCCGCCAGCCACTGGGCCTTCAACTGCGTATCGTTCAGCACCTTCGCCACCACCTGCGCACCGAAGTTCGGCGGGCTGGAGTAGTTGCGACGTACGGTGGCCTTCAATTGCCCCAGCACGCGTCCGGCGGCTTCTTCGCTTTCGCACACTACCGACAGGCCGCCGACGCGTTCGCCATACAGCGAGAAGATTTTCGAGAATGAGTTACTCACCAGGCACGGCAGGCCGGCGGCGGCGATAGTGCGGATAGCGTAAGCATCTTCGGTGATACCGCCGCCAAAACCCTGATAGGCGATATCGAGGAACGGGATCAGCTCACGCTCGGCGATCACCTTGACCACCTCGTCCCACTGGGCATTGGTCAGGTCAGAGCCGGTCGGGTTGTGGCAGCACGGATGCAGCAGCGCGATGCTGTGTTTCGGCAGCTGTTTCAACGCGCTCAACATGGCGTCGAACTTCACGCCCAGGCTTTCGCCATCAAAGTATGGATAGGTGTTCACTTTGAAACCGGCCCCGCCGAAGATGGCGATATGGTTTTCCCAGGTAGGATCGCTGACCCACACCTGCGAATCCGGGAAGTAGCTTTTCAGGAAGTCGGCCCCCACTTTCAGCGCGCCGGAACCGCCTACGGTCTGAATGGTGGCGATGCGCCCCTGCTGCAGCATCGGGTGCTCGGCACCGAACAGCAGATGCTGAATGGCGGTACGGTAAGGCAGCAGGCCTTCCATCGGCAGGTAGACCGACGCGCCCTGATCCACGCTGTTCAACTGCGCTTCCGCTGCGGCAACCGCCTTCATCTGCGGGATAATACCCCGCTCGTCATAGTAAAGGCCGATACTCAGGTTAACCTTGTGCGCACGTGTGTCTTTTTTGAATTTTTCCATCAGCGACAGGATAGGATCGCCTGCATAGGCATCAACGTTCTGGAACACGGGGTCGTTCTCCTAGATTGGGTTATTCAGAGGGTACAGATTCAAACGCTGTAACGACCAGGGCGATGGTTCATCGCGATAATCAGATTCAGCACCATTGCACCTAATATAGACGCAATTAGCAGGGAAATATTCACCACAAACAGTGAGGCTAACACGATAGAAATATCGACCGCCATTTGCAATTTGCCGGCGCGCAAACCGTATTTATCCTGCAGATACAGCGCGAGAATATTGACGCCGCCCAGGCTGGCCTTATGGCGAAATAACACAATAAACCCTAACCCCATGATCATGCTACCGAACACCGTTGCATAAAAAGGCTGCAGGCGGTCGAAATGGATGAAATAGGGGTGCAAATCGGAAAATATCGACACCAGCGCCACCGAGCAGAAGGTTTTAACGGTGAACGCCCACCCCATACGGCGGATCGCCAGATAATAGAACGGCAGGTTAAGCAAAAAGAACGCTACGCCGAACGACAGCGGTGTCAGGTAATTGATTAAGAAAGCCAATCCGGCGGTGCCACCGGTCAGCGCGCCGGCCTGCCGCAGCAGGATCACGCCGAACGACACCATCAGCGTGCCGATCAGGATCGCCAGCACGTCTTCCAGCAGAGTATGGGAAATATTGTCTTCAGGGCTGATGCAGTTATCCATGGTGTTATTACTCAAAGTAGGTTGCCATCACCGCCCGGTGAACCGGGTTTGTACGCTGAATAATGCAAAAGCCACACCATAAGATAAGTAAAACAGCCGTCATCATGCGATTTCGCAGAATGTTCGGCATTTACGCACAATAAGCCGCTGTTTTTATTTAAAATAAAAAATGCACAAAATACGCATAAAAAACAAAACAACCGCAAACATCACGCATTAAATGCAAATTTATAGACCAACCTCCGCATTAAATGCCCATTAATGGTGCAGATCGCCCCTAATGGTTCATTAAATGGATGCGGCAATGTCCGATCAGCGCGCTACCGGCAGCAGTCCGTTTTCTTTCAGCCGATTCAGTACCACCGCGGTTTTCACGTGCGCTACGCTCTTGTGCATAGACAGAGTCTTGCTGATAAAGTCGCTCAGCGCTGCCAGATCGGCCACGGCCACCTTTAACAGATAGTCAGCGTCGCCGGTGGTTTTATAGGCATCGAGAATAGCGTCAACCTCTTCCAGCATGCGATGAAAGCTGTCCACATGCTCCTGGGCATGGTTGGTCAGGCTCACTTCGATTAACCCCACCATGCCCAACCCAACGGCCTCCGGCGCCAGCCGCGCATGGTAGCCGCGGATCAACTGAGCCTGTTCCAGGCTGATGCGCCGCCGTGAGCACTGGGAAGCGGACAACCCCACCAGCTCGCTCAATTCCTGATTGGTCAGACGGCCATTGGCCTGTAACAGCGTCAGGATTTTCATATCAAAATCGTCAATGTTGTACATAGCCACCTGTAAACCCGTTAAGAAATGTTGACGTTACAGACTATCAGTTTTTTTGCCCCTGTAATCCCCCCGTTTTGATTCCCCGGCGACGCCTCACAATTTCATTGCACCACCCTGGCCCATTTCCGGTCATCACAGGCACCCAATACGGGCATTGCGTGCGATAAATAAGGTTAAAACGCCATAAATTCTGCAATAAACACAGTTTAATGCACGGTTCGTGAGTTAAAGTGAAAAAATAATTAAATAACGTTTTCAGCAGGTTATTAATGATATGTCCCCATCCCCCATACTCACTGGCCCGATAGTTGCTAAATCCCCAGCGACACGCATTTACCTTTTTGGGGAACACAGATGGACAATCATCAGTCAGAAAACCAGTTGAAAAGAGGGTTAAAAAACCGTCATATCCAGCTGATCGCTCTCGGCGGCGCCATCGGCACCGGTCTGTTTCTCGGCATTGCCCAGACCATAAAAATGGCTGGCCCCTCGGTGCTGCTCGGTTACGCCATCGCCGGGGTTATCGCCTTCTTTATCATGCGCCAACTGGGTGAAATGGTGGTGGAAGAGCCGGTGGCCGGTTCCTTCAGCCATTTTGCCAATAAATACTGGAGCGGCTTTGCCGGCTTTATGTCCGGCTGGAACTATTGGGTGCTGTACGTATTGGTGAGCATGGCCGAACTGACCGCCGTGGGCATTTACGTACAGTACTGGTGGCCGGAAATTCCGACCTGGGTCTCCGCAGCGGTATTCTTTGTGGCGATCAACGCCATCAACCTGACCAGCGTCAAAGTGTACGGCGAGATGGAGTTCTGGTTTTCCATCATCAAAGTGGCGGCGATCATCAGCATGATCGCATTTGGCGCCTGGCTGCTGGCCAGTGGACACGGCGGGCCGGACGCCAGCGTGGCCAACCTGTGGCAATACGGCGGTTTCTTCCCTAACGGCATCAGCGGCCTGGTGATGGCAATGGCGGTGATCATGTTCTCGTTCGGCGGTCTGGAGCTGGTCGGCATTACCGCCGCCGAAGCGGATAACCCGGAGAAAAGCATCCCACAAGCCACCAATCAGGTGATTTACCGTATTCTGCTGTTTTATGTCGGCGCGCTGGCGGTGCTGCTGTCACTGTATCCGTGGCAGAAGGTGGTGGAAGGCGGCAGCCCGTTCGTCCTGATCTTCCATGCGCTGGACAGCAATCTGGTAGCGACGCTGCTGAACATGGTGGTGCTGTCCGCCGCCCTGTCGGTGTACAACAGCTGCGTGTATTGCAACAGCCGCATGCTGTTTGGGCTGGCGAAACAAGGCAACGCACCCCGCGCACTGCTGAAAACCAACCGGCGCGGCATTCCGCTGGCGGCGCTGAGCGTGTCGGCGCTGGTGACCGCACTGTGCGTGCTGCTCAATTACCTGATGCCGGGCAAGGCGTTTGAATTGCTGATGGCGTTGGTGGTGTCCGCATTGGTGATCAACTGGGCAATGATCTGCATTACTCACCTGAAGTTTCGGCGCGCCAAGCGGCTAGCCGAGCAGCAAACGCGTTTCCAAAGTTGGGGTTACCCGTTCACCAATCTGATTTGTCTGCTGTTTTTAGCCGGGATTTTGGTCATTATGTTTATGACGCCAGGCATCCGGATTTCGGTATGGTTGATTCCGGTTTGGCTATTGGTGCTGGCGGCAAGCTATCTGCTGAAGAAAAAGAACGCCGCCGCACCGGGCGCCATTGCTGAATCCAATAACGTATAAGCAAGGGAAACAGATGAAAAAGCTATTACCTCTCGCACTGCTGGTCGCCGCCGGGAGCGCCAGCGCCCAATCCCATCTGGATAAGGTGACACAACAGGGCACGCTGGAAGTGTGCACCACCGGCGATTACAAACCCTACACCTTTTTGAAGGAAGACGGCAGCTACGAAGGCATTGATATCGCCATGGCGGAATCGTTGGCCAAGAGCCTGGGCGCCAAAGTGAAGTGGGTGAAAACCAGTTGGAAAACCCTGACGCCGGACTTTGTCGCCGGCAAGTGCGACATCGCCATGGGCGGCATTTCCGTCACGCTACAGCGGCAAAAACAGGTGTTCTTCGCCGATAAGCTGGATACCGACGGCAAAATCCCGCTGGTGCGCTGCACCGACGTGAAGAAATACCGGACGGTCGAGCAGATCAACAAGGCATCCGTGCGCCTGCTGGAACCGGCGGGCGGCACCAACGAAGCGTTCGTACATGCTTACCTGCCCGACGCCAAGCTGACGTTGACCCATGATAACGTGGGTATTTTTCAGCAGTTAGTGGACAAGAAAGCCGATGTGATGATTACCGACGCTTCCGAGGCGCTGTATCAGCAAAAACACTATCCGAAACTGTGCGCGGTCAATCCGGACAAACCGCTGCAATACGGCGAGAAGGCCTATATGTTGCCGCGTGATGATCTGAGCTGGAAGCTGTATGTGGATCAGTGGCTGCACCTGGCCAAAGCGACCGGCGAGTATCAGAGCATTATCGATCAGTGGCTGGCGGTAAAGAAGTAACGCGTTGAAGATTAGGGCCGGCACCTTGCCGGCCCACGACAGGTTATTCGCCGATATATTCCATCGCTACGCGCTGCGTCAGCTTGGTAATCAGCTCATAGGCGCTGATGCCGGTACAGGCAGCAATACGCTCGACCGGCAACGCCTTGCCCCATAGCACCACTTCATCACCGACCTTATCGGTAGCGTTTGGCCCGAGATCGACCGAAATCATGTCCATAGATACCCGGCCGACCACCGGCACTTCGCGGCCATTAAGCCATACCGGGGTACCGGAGGGCGCACTGCGCGGGTAACCATCACCGTAACCCATCGCCACCACGCCCAGCCGGGTGTCGCCTTCGCTCACCCAGGTGCCGCCATAACCCACCGACTCGCCGGCCTTGTGGTCGCGCACCGCAATCAGGTTGGACTTCAGCGTCATCGCCGGCTGCAGATCAAACTGGCTGCCGCAGGCATCCTCCATCGGAGAAACGCCGTACAGGATAATGCCCGGCCGTACCCAGTCATTGTGCGCATCCGGCCACAACAAGGTGCCGCCCGAAGCGGCGATAGAGCGCTGGCCCGGCTTGCCACGGGCAAAACTTTCGAAACACTGCATTTGCTTGAGCGTAGCGTCAGAGTCCGGTTCATCGGCGCAGCTGAAGTGGCTCATGATATTGACCGGCTGCGCCACGTTACGGCAGGCGCTCAGACGCTGATAAAACGCCTCGGCCTGTTCCGGACGCACGCCCAAGCGGTGCATGCCGGTATCGAGCTTCATCCATACCGGCACCGGACGCGCCAGCTCGGCCTGCTCCAGCGCTTCAAGCTGTTCGATGCTGTGCACTGCGGTTTCGATGTTATTCGCCACCAGCACCGGCAGATCTTCAGCGCAGAAAAAACCTTCCAGCAGCAGGATCGGTTTCACGATGCCGCCGGAGCGCAGCATCAGCGCCTCGCCAATGCGCGCCACGCCGTAGCAGTCGGCGTCTTGCAGAGTGTGGGCTGTTTCCAGCAGGCCATGTCCATAAGCGTTTGCTTTCACAACGGCAATCAGGCGGCTTTGCGGCGCCTGGCGGCGCACCTGTTGCAGATTATGTCGCAGAGCGCGGCGGTCGATTACAGCGGTTGCCGCTTTCATTTCAGTTCCTTAGCTGATTATTCATCATCATATTGTGGCCCCGCGTAGTTATCGAAACGCGACCACTGGCCGTTAAAGGTAAGGCGCACGGTACCGATCGGGCCGTTACGCTGTTTACCCAGAATAATTTCGGCAATCCCTTTCATGTCGCTGTTCTCGTGATAAACCTCATCACGGTAGATGAACATGATCAGGTCGGCATCCTGCTCGATGGAACCGGACTCACGCAGGTCTGAGTTGACCGGGCGTTTGTCGGCGCGCTGCTCCAGGCTTCGGTTCAGCTGCGACAGCGCCACCACCGGCACCTGCAGCTCTTTCGCCAGCGCCTTCAGCGAGCGGGAGATTTCTGCGATTTCCAGCGTACGGTTGTCGGACAGGGCCGGCACACGCATCAGCTGCAGGTAGTCGATCATGATCAGGCTGAGGCCGTCATGTTCGCGGAAAATACGGCGCGCGCGGGAGCGCACTTCGGTTGGCGTCAAGCCAGAGGAGTCGTCAATGTACATATTGCGCTTCTCCAGCAGGATGCCCATGGTGCTGGAAATGCGCGCCCAGTCCTCGTCGTCGAGCTGGCCGGTACGGATGCGCGTCTGGTCGACGCGCGACAGCGACGCCAGCATACGCATCATGATCTGGTTGCCGGGCATCTCCAGGCTGAAGATCAGCACCGGCTTTTCCTGCGTCATCGCGGCGTGTTCGCACAGGTTCATGGCGAAAGTGGTTTTACCCATCGAAGGACGGGCGGCGACGATGATCAGGTCCGATTTTTGCAAACCGGCGGTTTTCTTGTTGAGATCCTGATAGCCGGTATCTACCCCGGTAACGCCGTCGTGCGGCTGCTGATACAGCTGCTCGATACGCGAAACGGTGTCTTCCAGAATACGCTCGATGCCTTTCGGGCCTTCATCTTTACTGGCGCGATTTTCCGCGATCTGGAATACCCGCGATTCGGCCAGATCGAGCAGATCTTCGCTGCTGCGGCCCTGCGGATCATAACCAGCGTCGGCGATCTCGTTGGCTACCGAGATCATTTCGCGCACGACCGCACGTTCACGCACGATGTCGGCATAAGCGCCGATGTTGGCGGCACTTGGGGTGTTTTTCGACAGCTCGGCCAGATAGGCGAAACCGCCCACCGAATCCAGTTCGCCGCGCTGCTCGAGCGATTCGGACAGGGTGATCAGATCGATAGGCCGGCTCATTTCCAACAGCCGCTGCATCTCGGTAAAGATCAGGCGGTGCGGGCGGCTGAAGAAATCGTTGGAGACCACGCGTTCCGATACGTTATCCCAGCGTTCGTTATCCAGCATCAAACCGCCCAACACGGACTGTTCCGCCTCCAGCGAATGTGGCGGCATCTTCAGCCCTTCCATCTGGCGATCTCGAGGGCGATCTCTGGCTTCGTCCGCGTAAGTTTTGTTGGTTGGTTTTTTTCCTGCCATGAAGCGTATTCTTTATCCGGTTGCGAATGGAGAATCCTGACGCGAGAGTATACGTGATTTTTATCTGTGATTCCCGCGGCATAACCGATGCAAAAAAGGTATCAATCCGCACCCGGCTAAACTGGATCGTCGATACTAAAACGCGTAGGGTGAAATCAGACACCCCAACGAGGTAATGAAATGGCAAAGCGCATTCAATTCTCCGCCACCGGCGGCCCGGAAGTGTTGCAATACGTTGATTTTACACCTATCGATCCGGCAGCCGGTGAGGTACAGGTTGAGAATAAGGCGATCGGCATCAACTATATCGATACCTATATTCGCAGCGGCCTCTATGCGCCCGCCAGCCTGCCAAGCGGGTTGGGCACCGAAGCGGCCGGCGTGGTGATCAAGGTAGGCGCCGGCGTCAGCGCGGTGAAACCGGGCGACCGCGTGGTTTACGCCCAGTCATCACTCGGAGCCTACAGCGACGTTCACAATGTTTCGGTGGAAAAAGTGGCGATCCTGCCGCACAACCTGAGCTTTGAGCAGGGGGCCGCCTCGTTTCTGAAAGGGCTGACGGTACACTATCTGCTACGTCAAACCCATGAAGTGCAGCCGGGCGAAGTGTTTCTGTTCCATGCCGCCGCAGGCGGCGTCGGGCTGATTGCCTGCCAGTGGGCCAAGGCGCTCGGCGCAAAGCTTATCGGCAGCGTCGGTTCTGACGAAAAAGCTGAACTGGCTAAACGCGCCGGCGCCTGGGCGACCATCAATTACCATCAAGAAGATATCGCCCAGCGCGTGTCTGAACTGACGCAGGGCGAAAAAGTCGGCGTGGTGTACGATTCGGTGGGCCAAAGCACCTGGCAGGCTTCACTCAATAGCCTGAAGCGCCGTGGGCTGATGGTCAGCTTCGGCAACGCCTCCGGCCCGGTAACCGGCGTCGATCTGGCATTGCTGAACCAGAAAGGTTCGCTGTACGTCACCCGCCCTTCGCTCAACGGTTACGTCACTAACCGCGCGGAGTTGCAGTTCGCCAGCAATGAACTGTTCTCGTTGATCGGCAGTGGCGCCATCAAGGTCGACGTAAAAGAAGAGCAAAAATTTGCGCTGGCCGATGCGCAACGTGCGCATGAGGTGCTGGAAAGCCGCAAGACCAGCGGTTCAAGCCTGCTGATCCCCTGATCCCCAGGCAAAAGAAAAGGGCTCCGTAAGGAGCCCTTTCTATTACTGCATTTGTAGGGGTAGAGCAGAGTCCGCCAGAGACAGGGGGTTGCTTCAGCAACGCTCGTATTGGGTATTATTGTCTCTTGCGGTGATGAAATAGGCCGCATCGCTGCATCGACAAATATCCTACCAGCCCCTAAACGCAAAAAACACGCTTAATGTGCCGCATTCGCATTTAAAACACCAAGGTGTGATCGTCGCCGCATTCACGATGCATTCGTTACGCAAATTTCAGCGTGACTGTCTGATTACTCGACAAAAAATCAGTAACGGCGTATTTGCGGCTTCTGCATCGAACGGTATATCCAAACGCCCACCACCGCCAAAATCAACCAGGGCAGCAGCTTGATCACCATCGCCAACAGGCCGCCCAGCAGCATAAACGCCGCCGCGACCAGTAACGCGGCGAAGACACCCAGCAGCGAAATTCCGGTCACCATCAGCATCACTACAAAGCCAATGAGAAAGAAGAGTTCTAACATGATTGCTCCTTCGCAAAACAAAGTCTCTGCAGGAGTATTACAAGATGCGTGCCAGAACGGCGGAAAAGATAAGTAGTTGAAATATAAAAACAGGCAAACAGCAGAGCGCTGAATGCCTGATGAAAAAGACTAACTGTTAGTCAAATTCTTTGCGTATTACGCCACTTCGGTACGCGGCAGACGAACCAGATCCAGCGCAGCTTCCACCACACGCGCATCGGCACCCGGTTTATGGGCGTTCTCGCTCAGATGGCGACGCCACTGGCGCGCCCCCGGTACGCCCTGGAACAGGCCGAGGATATGGCGGGTGATGTGCCCCAAATAGGTGCCGTTCGACAGCTCACGTTCAATATACGGATACAGCGATTCGATAATCGCCACGCTGTCCATGACCTCGGTCTGGCGACCAAACAGCTCGCTGTCGACCCGCGCCAAAATGCCCGGATTCTGATAAGCCTCGCGCCCCATCATCACGCCGTCCAGATGCTCCAGATGCTGCTTTGCTTCTTCCAGCGTTTTCACACCGCCGTTGATGGCGAGAGTCAGCTGCGGGAAATCACGTTTCAATTGATACACGCGCGGATAGTCCAGCGGCGGCACTTCACGGTTTTCTTTCGGGCTGAGGCCGGACAACCAGGCCTTGCGTGCATGGATAGTAAACATGTCGCACTCGCCGCGCCCGGCAACGGTGGCGATAAAATCGCACAGAAACTCGTAGCTGTCCTGGTCGTCGATGCCGATGCGGGTCTTGACCGTTACCGGGATCGACACCACGTCGCGCATCGCCTTGATGCAGTCGGCAACCAGCGTCGCCTGCCCCATCAGACAGGCGCCGAACATGCCGTTTTGTACGCGATCGGACGGGCAACCGACGTTGAGGTTAATCTCGTCGTAGCCGCGCTGTTCGGCCAGTTTGGCACAGTGCGCCAGCGCAGCCGGATCGCTGCCGCCCAGCTGCAACGCCACCGGATGTTCTTCTTCGCTGTAGGCCAGATAGTCGCCCTTGCCGTGAATAATCGCGCCGGTGGTCACCATTTCGGTGTACAGCAGCGTTTCTTTGGTCAGCAGGCGATGGAAGTAACGGCAATGACGATCGGTCCAGTCGAGCATCGGCGCAATGGAGAAACGATTGGCGGCATATTTTGAGGCGTGGTTGTCTGTCGTCATGCTGAGTTACTGGCTACCTGATTCTGTCTGGGATTCAACGAACGGCGTACTGCCGCAAACGGCTATTATAACGACAATCGGCGGCGTTGGGAAAACCGCCGTGTCATCAGGCCAAAAAGAAAAAGAAAAAACGAATAAAAACGCCTCTTCAGGTGTTCTCTCACCAAGGGGGCAATTCGTCTCCCCTCCAATGAGGAAAAAACCATGAACAGTTTCGTTAAACGCCTGTTGCTGCCCGTGATTGCGGGCTCTGTGCTGTTTTCCGGCGCGGCCCTGGCAATGGGGGGTGACGGCAGCGGCCAAACCACGCCGACCTGCCCGAAAGGCCAGATATACGATACAAAAACCAAGACCTGCATGGTGGATAAAAGCAGCATGATCGGCGACAACGATCGGGCGAACTACGCCTATGCACTGGCAAAAAGCGGCCGCTATCAGGATGCCCTCGACGTGCTGAATACCCTGAAAAACCCCAACACTGCCGTGGCATTGAACTACCGGGGTTATGCCACCCGCAAACTCGGGCGCACGGATGAAGGGATCGGCTACTATTTAAAATCAGTAGCGCTCGATCCCAACTACCCAAAAGTCCGCGAATACTTGGGTGAAGCCTATATGGTGAAAGGCCGTCCGGACCTGGCGAAAGAGCAGCTCACGGTGATCCAGTCGCTGTGCGGCACCGGGTGCGAAGAGTACCGCGACCTGGCGGCAGCCATAGATCACCATCCCGAATCATAAGGTAGCCAGGCCCGGAGGCGAGCATCAGCAACGACGCAATCCGCAACGAAATCGGCCAGTATCTTTCCCGCCTGTGGCGCTATGGTTTAGTGCTCTCTCACCGGCGGGATATCGCCGACGATCTGGTACAAGCCACCTGTGTGCGGGCGCTGGAGCGCGCCGCACAGTTTACTCTGGGCTCGCGTATGGATCGCTGGCTGTTTTCGATTCTGCATTCCATTTGGCTGAACGAAGTCCGTGCCCGGCATATCCGTCAGGGGCAAGGTTTTGTCGATGCCGACGATCTGGCCGGCGAGGAAAACGGTGAAGATACGATATGGGCCAATGAAGTGATGCAGCGGGTCAATCGCCTGCCGGAGGCACAGCGCAATACGCTGTTCCTGGTGTACGTGGAGGAGCTTTCTTACCGGGAAGCGGCCGAGGTACTGGGCGTCCCTATCGGCACCATCATGAGCCGCCTGGCAGCGGCACGTCTACGGCTTGCGAACGACAGTGTGCTGCAACCCCATATCCCGCAGTCAAAAGGAGAACGATCATGAGCTCATACTATACTGCGGATGAACTGCTGGTCGCCTATCTGGACAATCAACTGGATCCCCAGCAGCGCCGCAGCCTGGAACAGCGCCTGGTCGACGAACCGGCATTGGCCGACCGTTTGTCGCTGCTGGAGCGCAGCAATCTGCCGTTCAAACAGGCGTTCGCCCCTTTGCTGGATGAGGCACCGGTGCAACAACTGCAGGACAGGTGGCCACTTGCCATGCCGATCCCACAACGCGGCGTCAGCCGCCGTGCCCTGATTGCCGCTGCCGTCGGTTTTCTGGCTGTGGGGGTCGCAGGCGATCGCGCCTGGCTGCAAGCGAGCCAGCCGGAAGACAACTGGCGCGGCCTGGTGGCCCAATATATGGCGCTTTACACCCCGGAAACACTGGCGGGCTTCGATAGCGCCCCTGCGTTACTCGCCAGTCAATTGCAGCACACCGGCGAACGACTCGGCATTGCCCTCCCCGCTCCCAAACTGGCATTGAACGGCGCTGAGCTGAAAAATGCCCGCGTGTTGGCTTACGACGATCGCCGCATTGCTCAGTTGACCTGGCTGGACGCGCAGTTTGGCCCGCTGGCGCTGTGCATCATTCAGCAACCGGGCAAGCCGGAGCCCGCACAAAGCGAACGCCGCCAGGGGATGAACGTGGTGTATTGGGCCGATGGCAGCCACAGCTTTATGCTGATTGGCCATAATCCTGCGGCGGAGATGACCAGGCTGGCGGAGCGCTTGCAGCGTTCACTGTCCGCCTGAGAAGGCATCACGGCGCTTGCCCACCGCTCAGATGCCGGTGTAGCGCGTGAAGGGTCACTCATTTTTCATCGCGCCAGCCGTATCTCCGCATCAGGTTGCGTCTTATCAGCGGAAAAGGGGGCGACTCTCGGCGATTGCGCTTAATCATGATAAAATCGGTTTTTTTACGTACCGGGATATTTGCCATGAACTCAAGCACCCAGGAAAAACTGCTGGCGCAGGCTGAACAACTCTGCCTGCAACGCAATGTGCGGCTGACACCGCAGCGGCTGGAAGTGTTACGCCTGATGGCACAACAACCCGGTGCCATCAGCGCTTATGACCTGCTGGATCTGCTGCGCGTGGCTGAACCGCAGGCGAAACCGCCAACGGTCTATCGCGCGCTGGATTTTTTGTTGGAACAAGGGTTTATTCATCGGGTGGAGTCGGCCAACAGCTACGTGCTGTGCCATCATTTCGAACAACCGATGCATACCTCCGCGCTGTTTATCTGCGATCGCTGTGCTCAGGTGACTGAACGCACCACCGAAGGAGTGGAGGAAACGCTGCAAAAACTGGCGAAAGAGTCGGGTTTTGTGCTGCGCCACAGCGTGGTGGAAGCGCATGGCCTGTGTTCGGGCTGTGTTGAAGTGGAAGCCTGCGACAGCAAGCATGATTGCGGTGAGCACGATCACAGCATTGCCATCAAGAAGAAATAAATTAAGCGGGATTGGTCAGGCACTTCCCTGTACCTGTGGCCGTGGCGTTAAGGGGATCAAAACACCAGGCCGGCTACAGTCGATTACGGCCACCGTATGCTGTGGCCCTGCTCGCTACCAGCGATACTTGCTGTGGTCTTCCCAGGATTTCACTTCTTTCTCGGCCGCCTCTTTCTGGTAGCCATAGCGTTCCTGGATTTTACCGACAAGCTGTTCGCGTTTCCCTTCAATGACCGCCAAATCGTCATCGGTCAGCTTGCCCCATTGTTCCTTCACTTTCCCTTTAAACTGTTTCCAGTTACCGTCGGCTTGATCTTTGTTCATAGTCTCTCCGTTAACCTGTCGTAAATCAGTTTGATACTGTGCTGACCGGGCGTATAACCAAGCAATTTTTATGGTCTATTACCGCCAACCAAAGGGTTGCCACTCCCCTATTTATTTCGCCAGCCACATGATTAATTGTAGACACAGATAACGACAACAAAACAAAAACCAGAATAAAAAGCCATAAAAAAACAATTAAACAGAAAAAGACACTAACAAACAAGGTACTACCCGACTGGCATGTCTCTTGGGGACATGTAAGCAAATATAAATAAAAACATAAGAAAAATTACTCAATTATCTATAAAACTCTCTGACTTATTGCACCGTAAACCAGGTACCGCGCAGCCGGTGACGGTGCCAGAACCAGCCCAGTGCAATGCCCCGCAGCGACAAAAACACCGCCAGCGCCAGCCATAATCCGTGATTGCCTAATACAGGGACGGTAAACAACGTCAGGCCGAAGCCGACGGCCGCCACCGCCATGCTGTTGCGCATTTCGGCGCCGCGAGTCGCGCCAATAAACATGCCGTCCAGCAGGTAACACCACACACCGATCAACGGCAGCACCACCTGCCACGGCAGATAATGGCTCGCCAGCGTACGCAACTCGGGTAAAGAGGTTAATGCCGAGATGATTTGCTGCCCGGCAACGGCATACACCACCCCAAAAGCCAGTGCCACCAAACAAGCCTGGCGACAGGCGGCGCGCCACACCTTGCGCAGTTGGCTGTCGTCGCGAGCGCCATAGGCATGGCCGGAATGCGCCTCTACCGCGTAGGCAAAGCCGTCGAGCGCGTAGGCCGTGAAGGTCAGCAAATTCATCAGTACCGCGTTTACCGCCACCACGTCGCCGCCAAGCCGGGCACCGAAGATGGTCAGTGAGGCAAAACACGCTTGCAGCAGCAGTGAACGCAACATAATGTCGCGATTCAGCGCCAGCAGGCGCCGCAGATTACCGCGCCAGGCTTGGCGCAGCATCGGCGCGGAAATGCCTCGTATGCGCATCACCCGCCAGGCAAGCCATAGCCCCAGCAGCAGGGTGGCATATTCAGAGATGACGGTCGCCGTCGCCGCCCCTTGCACGTTCCAACCCAGCCCCATCACCAACCAGATATCCAGTACGATATTCAGCAGATTACCGATAATCAGCAAGATCACCGGTGCACGCACGTATTGCACACCAAGCAGCCAGCCCAGGATCACCATGTTGGCCAACGCCGCCGGCGCACTTAACCAGCGGATTTCGAGGAATAGCCGCGCTTGTTCCAGCACCGCGCCATCGCCGCCCACGATCTGCAACGCCATATCGATCAACGGGTGGCGCAGCAGCACAATCGTCACACCGGCCAACACCGCCAGCCACAACGGCTGCATAAAAGCGCGCGCCAACCCCTGAGGATCCTGTGCACCGAGCGCCTGTGCCGCCAGACCGGTAGTGCTCATGCGAAGGAACAGCAGCAACATAAACAGGAAGCTGGTAGCCATGGCACCAATAGCAACGCCGCCCAGATAGGTGGGGCTATCCAGGTGGCCAATCACCGCAGTATCCACCAGCCCGAGCAGCGGAACGGTAATATTGGAAAAGATCATGGGTAACGCAAGGCGCCATAGGGCTTTATCAGTATCGCTGGTGAAGGCAGAAAGCAGGCGCATAGTGAAATGTTCCCGTGGCGGTAAGGTTTGAATGAATCAGAAATGACATCGCCCCAGAGCTGGGGCGATTTAAATCAGAGGACAACGTTCAGGCGTAGCGATTAAATCCAGTCGCCGTTGCGGATCACGCCGACCGCCAAACCTTCAATGGTGAAATTTTGCTGACGCAGGTCGACCACGATAGGCTGGAACTCGCTGTTTTCCGGCAGCAGTTCAACCACATTGCCGTGTTTTTTCAGGCGTTTGACCGTAACTTCATCTTCAATACGCGCTACCACTACCTGGCCGTTCCGCACGTCCTGGGTTTTATGCACCGCCAGCAGATCGCCGTCGAGGATGCCGATATCACGCATCGACATGCCGTTGACCCGCAGCAGGAAATCCGCGCTCGGTTTGAACAGAGAAGGATCCACCTTATAGTGCCCTTCGATATGCTGCTGCGCCAGCAACGGTTCACCGGCGGCCACGCGGCCAATCAGCGGTAAACCTTCTTCATCTTCCATCAGCAGGCGAATGCCGCGTGAAGCGCCGGAGACGATCTCGATCACGCCCTTGCGCGCCAGCGCTTTCAGATGTTCTTCTGCAGCATTTGGCGAACGGAACCCCAGACGCATGGCGATCTCGGCGCGCGTTGGCGGCATGCCAGTTGACGAAATATGATCGCGAATCAGATCATAGACTTCTTGTTGTCTGGTAGTTAATGCTTTCATTCCGCCCCCTGTTTGTTTATACAGTCTTGCTGTGAGTATATACAGGTAAGCGCGGCTTGGGAACCGAAGAATGAATAAAAATCAGGGATTAGCGCCCCGCCGCAACGGAGCGTTCCACTCAGGCAAAGTGCTGCCACAGTACCGAACCCCAGACAAACAACGCCAGTATGATCGTCAGCGTTACCGCCGCCGACCCCATATCTTTCGCCCGCCCGGAAAGCTCGTGGTGTTCCGTGCCCACCCTATCGACAATGGCTTCAATCGCGCTGTTCAGCATCTCGACGATCATGACCAACAGCACCGATCCGATCAGTAAAATGCGCGCTATCGCACCCACATCCAGCCAGATCGCCAGTATGATAGCCAGCACGGTCGCCACCAGCTCCTGGCGGAATGCGGCTTCGTGCTGCCAGGCAGCAGAAAAGCCTTTATATGAGTAGCCGGCGGCTTTAATAATACGGGTCAGGCCGGTTGCTTGGTTTGCCATGTTTTTTAGTGCCTTTCACAGAGGTAAGTCATAATTATAGAGCTTGGGTCAGGAAACTCTCCCGGCTCACGGTTTTCCAACACCACAGATCTGCTACCCGGTTTCTGGTATGCTTGCGGCGCATTGCTAACAAGAGGCTTCACGTTGTTATGTCAGGTTGGCGTAAAATTTATTATAAATTATTGAATTTACCACTCAAATTGTTGGTAAGAAGTAAGGTTATCCCTTCAGATCCGGTCACGGAGTTAGGGTTGGATCCCTCACGGCCGATTTTGTATGTTTTACCTTATAATTCCAAGGCGGATTTACTGACGCTGCGCACCCAGTGCCTGGCGCAGGATTTGCCCGACCCCCTCAATCCGCTGGAAATAGACGGCACCGTACTGCCAAGCCACGTGTTTATTCACGACGGCCCGCGCGTGTTCCGCTACTACACACCGAAAGAAGAGTCGGTAAAACTGTTTCACGACTATCTGGATCTGCACCGCAGCAACCCGGATCTCGATATTCAGATGCTGCCGGTGTCGGTGATGTTTGGCCGTTCCCCTGGCCGCGAAGGCCACGGCACGCCGCATCTGCGCTTGCTGAACGGCGTCCAGAAATTCTTCGCCGTCCTGTGGCTGGGCCGCGACAGCTTCGTGCGTTTCTCCAACACCGTTTCGCTGCGCCGAATGGCGACCGAACACGGCACGGACAAAACTATCGCACAAAAACTGGCGCGCGTGGCGCGCATGCATTTCTCGCGTCAACGTCTGGCCGCCGTCGGCCCAAGCCTGCCGGCTCGTCAGGATCTGTTCAATAAGCTGCTGGCGTCCAAAGCGATCGAAAAAGCGGTCGAGGACGAAGCGCGCAGCAAGAAAATTTCCCATGAAAAGGCCCAGCAGAACGCCATTGCGCTGATGGAAGAGATCGCCGCCGACTTCTCGTACGAGACGGTGCGCCTTTCCGATCGCGTGCTGAGCTGGACCTGGAACCGGCTGTATCAGGGCATCAACGTCACCAATGCCGAGCGCGTGCGCCAGTTGGCGCAGGACGGCCACGAGATCGTTTATGTGCCGTGTCACCGCAGCCATATGGACTACCTGCTGCTGTCCTACGTGCTGTATCACCAGGGCCTGGTGCCGCCGCACATCGCCGCCGGCATCAACCTCAACTTCTGGCCGGCCGGGCCGATCTTCCGTCGCCTGGGCGCGTTCTTTATCCGCCGCACCTTCAAAGGCAACAAGCTGTATTCAACGGTGTTCCGCGAATACCTCGGCGAGCTGTTTACCCGTGGCTACTCGGTGGAATACTTCGTTGAAGGCGGCCGTTCCCGCACAGGGCGCCTGCTGGAACCGAAGACCGGCACCCTGTCGATGACCATCCAGGCAATGTTGCGCGGTGGCACTCGTCCTATCACGCTGGTCCCGATCTACATCGGTTATGAACACGTGATGGAAGTAGGTACTTACGCCAAAGAGCTGCGCGGTGCAACCAAGGAAAAAGAGAGCCTGTTGCAGATGCTGCGCGGCCTGCGCAAGCTGCGTAATCTCGGCCAGGGTTACGTCAATTTCGGTGATCCGCTGCCGTTGACCACCTACCTGAACCAGAACGTGCCGCAGTGGCGCGAATCGATTGACCCGATCGAAGCCCAACGTCCAAGCTGGCTGACGCCAACGGTCAACGACCTGGCGGCCAAGATCATGGTCCGCATCAATAACGCCGCCGCCGCCAATGCCATGAACCTGTGTTCCACGGCGCTGCTGGCCTCACGCCAGCGCTCGCTGACCCGTGAGCAGCTGCTTGAGCAGTTGGAGTGTTATCTGCAACTGATGCGCAACGTGCCTTACGCCGGCGACGTCACAGTGCCGACCCAAACGCCGGACGAGCTGCTGGATCACGCGCTGAACATGAACAAGTTCGAGGTGGAGAAGGATAACATCGGCGATATCATCATCCTGCCGCGCGAGCAGGCGGTGCTGATGACCTATTACCGCAACAATATCCACCATCTGTTGGTGCTGCCTTCGTTGATCGCCACCATAGTGATGCATCACCGCCGGGTGTCCCGCGCTGAACTGCTGCGGCAGATCGGCCTGATTTACCCGATGCTGAAGGCCGAACTGTTCCTGCACAACGACAAGGAACAACTGCCGGAAGTACTGCGGCCGCTGATCGAGGAAATGATCCGCCAGCAGCTCATCTGCGACAAAGGCGAGGATCTGGTGCTTAACCCGGCGCGCATTCGCCCTCTGCAGTTGCTGGCAGCCGGCGTGCGCGAAACGTTGCAGCGCTATGCCATCACCATGTCTATCCTCAGCGCCAACCCGAGCATCAACCGCGGCGCGCTGGAGAAAGAGAGCCGCATCATGGCCCAGCGCCTTTCGGTACTGCATGGTATCAATGCGCCAGAGTTCTTCGACAAGGCCGTGTTCTCTACCCTGGTGGCGACGCTGCGTGAAGAAGGCTACATCAACGATGTCGGCGATGCAGTTCGTGAGCACACACTGGAGGTGTACAGCATGCTGAGCGATTTGATTACCCCGGAAATCAAGCTGACTATCGAGAGCGTCAGCATGCCGGCGGAAACCAGCGTGCAGCCGGAAACGGCGGCGACGGAAGAGAAAGCTGAATAATTGATTGATAATAAAAAACAAAAAGGCACCGTAGGGTGCCTTTTTTATTGCCGGAATACCGCTAGCCCTGCCAATAACTCAATGCGATACCGATAAACAACACCAGCCCGACATAGTTATTATCCAGGAACGCCTTGAAGCAAGCGTCGCGATCGCGGGTAGCGATTTGCTTTTGCTGATGAATAAACAAGGCACCCGCCAATAGCAATGACCAATAAAACGCCCCGCTCAGTTGGGCCAGATAGCCCACCCACAGCAGCAGCAGCAGCGTCGCGAACTGCAGCAGACCGACGATCAGTTTGTCGTAACGGCCAAACAGAATGGCGGTGGATTTGACGCCAATCTTCAAGTCATCGTCACGGTCCACCATCGCATACAGCGTATCGTAAGCCACCGTCCAGCAGATATTGGCCAGCAGCAGTAGCCAGCAGCTTAGCGGCAGTGCCTCGCTAACGGCGGCGTAGCCCATTGGGATGCCCCAACCGAACGCCGCTCCCAGCACGAACTGCGGCAGATTGGTGACCCGCTTCATAAACGGATAGATCCACGCCAGCGCCAGCGCCGCCAGCGACAGCCAGATGGTCATGGCGTTCAGCGTCAGCACCAGCCCAAACGAGACCAGCACCAGCACCACGAACAGGATCTTGGCCTCTTTCTCGCTCACCCGGCCGCTCGGCATTGGGCGCCCCGCTGTTCGCTTCACATGGCCGTCAACGGCGCGATCGGCATAGTCATTCACCACGCAGCCGGCAGCACGCATCAGGAACACCCCAATCACGAACACAAGCAGGATAGACAGTGGCGGCACCCCCTGCCCCGCAATCCACAGCGCCCACAGCGTTGGCCACAGCAGCAGCAGGCTGCCGATCGGTTTATCGAGGCGCATCAGATGGCCGTAAGCCCGCCATTTGCTTTGAGTCACGCTTCCCTCCAAGGTATTTCCTCTCCTCATCATGCGATTTCCGCGCTGCCCGCAGCGTACAACGGCGAAGCCGGTAAAAACAGTTCTGTCAGCAATAAGGGCTTGCCCGCCAGCCGTAAACGGGAGCGGCGCGCCCATAACGCATCCTGCCGCCCCATATGAATGTAATCGCGAGTCAATTCACCGCTGCTGAACAGATAGCGCCCCAGCGGGAGCGTGCCCAAATCCACCAGCGCCTGATCCGGGCCGGTCAAGGTCTCTTGCGGGATCACCGTGCGCCCCAGCAGCCAAGGCTGGTTATCGCCCAGCAGTATTATCTCTCGTAGCCAGTAACGCGGGCTATCCGGCAGGTGTTCGGCTTCTTCACCCAACTGGTCGCGGGTGACGAAACATTCGCGCTGCGGTTCAACGTGCACGCGACCACAGTGGCGTTCAAAACGGCGGGTCATGGATCCTGGCTCCATCAGCCAGTCACTGACGGCGGCGGGTACCGGGGGGTGTTGTGCAGATAACCACTCAAGCGGCGGCAGGATGGAATCCCTATTGCCAGACATTGTTCTACTCCAGGCCTGGCGCCGCACCCTGCGGCCGCACCAGACCATACAAACTGTTAACAGAAATTCATTGTAACGCAGAAATCCAAAAGCGGCAGGCTGATTCGTGGCGCGGCGGGCAGCAAAATCGCCGCGCTAAAAACGCCGCAATGTCATCTTTCTGCCATCTGTTTTCTTTACCTTCACTCCCCGGAGCGGTGGGGATTCTGTGATCGCCTGCAAACTTTCACCTCTGCAGCATTGTTTTATCTACGCGCGTAGATACCTTTGTCATGCAACGTTGAATCGCCACCCGCTCGACACTTTTGTCAGCAAACCTTATTGCCGACGCCAGGGAAACCATCTTTAACGGCGCCACTCATGGCGCATGACGAAAAGAGGATATCAATGCCATGAGCGAAACAACGCTTGCCCCCCCACAGGCCACCGGCGATACGCTGGCAGCCGATGAACGCCTGGCCACCAAAGAAGGACGCAGTCAATTCTGGCGCGCCACCTTCTCATGCTGGCTCGGGACCGCTATGGAGTATGTCGATTTCGCCCTGTATGGCCTGGCGGCCGGCATGGTGTTCGGCGACGTGTTCTTCCCCGAAGCTACCCCTATGGTGGCGTTGCTGGCCAGTTTCGCCACCTACTCGGTCGGTTTTATCGCCCGCCCTATCGGCGCTTTGGTGTTCGGCTGGATTGGCGATCGCAAAGGCCGCCGCGTGGTGTTGATCACCACCGTGGCGCTGATGGGCGTCTCCACCACGCTGATCGGGCTGATCCCCTCCTACACGCAAATCGGCATCTGGGCGCCAACCTGCCTGGTGATCCTGCGTTTTGCCCAAGGGTTCGGCGCCGGGGCGGAGCTTTCCGGCGGAGCGGTGATGCTGGCGGAATACGCGCCGGCCAAACGGCGTGGCCTGGTCGCCTCGATCATCGCTATCGGCTCCAACAGCGGTACCTTACTGGCCTCGCTGGTCTGGTTGCTGGTGTTGCAGTTGGATAAAGCCGATCTGATCGCCTGGGGCTGGCGCATTCCGTTCCTTGCCAGCATTCTGATCGCCGGGGGTGCCCTCTACCTGCGCCGACACGTGCGCGAAACGCCGGTATTTGAACGCGAGCTACAGCAAAACCACCAACGCATGCTGGACGCTTCCACCGCTGCGCCGGATGACCGCAGCTATCTGCAGCGCACCAAAGCCTTCTGGGTGATGCTCGGCCTGCGCATCGGCGAAAACGGCCCCTCTTACCTGTGCCAGGGCTTTATCGTGGGTTATGTCGCCAAGGTGCTGATGGTGGATAAGTCGGTGCCGGCATTGGCGGTGATGATCGCCTCACTGTGCGGCTTCCTGGTGATCCCGCTGGCCGGTTGGCTTTCCGATCGCTTCGGCCGCCGCATCACCTACCGCTGCTTCTGCCTGCTGCTGGTGTTGTACGCCTTCCCGGCTTTCTGGCTGCTCGACAGCCGCGATCCGGCGACGGTGATTTCGGTGATTGTCGTCGGCATGTGCATTGCGTCGCTGGGGATTTTTGGCGTGCAGGCCGCTTACGGGGTGGAGCTGTTCGGCGTCAAAAATCGCTACTCAAAAATGGCGTTCGCCAAGGAGCTGGGCTCGATCCTCTCCGGCGGCACCGCGCCGCTGATCGCCACCGCGTTGCTGTCCGGCTTCGGTCACTGGTGGCCTGTCGCCTGCTATTTTGTTGTAATGGCGGCCATTGGCTTAATCACTACCTTCTTTGCACCGGAAACCCGTGGCCGCGATCTCAACCTGCCGCAGGATGCGGTGTAACCAGGGGCACAGGAACCCAACTTGGATAATCAACCCGCGCGGCGCATCACCCGCGCCGACGTTGCCCGCGTGGCGGGCACGTCGGTCGCCGTAGTCAGCTACGTGATCAACAAGGGCCCGCGCCCGGTCGCAGAAGCCACTCGCCTGCGAGTGCTGGCGGCGATCGAGCAGACCGGTTATCGGCCAAACGACATCGCCCGGGCGCTGGCCTCGGGCAGTACGCAGACCTACGGTTTGGTCGTGCCCGACATCTCCAACCCGTTTTTTGCCATGTTGGCGCGGGCGCTGCAGCGTGAGGCATTCAGCCACGGCCGCGTGTTGCTGCTGGGCGACGCCGGTGATGACCGCCAGCGCGAGTACGAATTAATTAACCATCTGCTAAACCGTCAGGTCGACGGCCTGCTGTACACCAGCGTCGACCGCCATCCGTGGTTCGATTTGATCCGCACCTCCGGCACGCCGTGCGTGATGATCGACACCATCGACAGCCATGCCGGCATCTGCGCCATTCGCGTCGACGAACGTGACGCCGCCCGCCAGGCAACCCGCCACCTGTTACAGCACGGCTACCTGGAGATCGGCATTTTTGTTGGCCCGCTGACCATGCTTAACGCACAAGATCGCCTGAACGGCTGGCGTGATGCTCTGCGCGAAGCGGGCATCACGCCGCGCGAAGAGTGGATTTTTGAAGCGCCCTATACCCGCCAGGGTGGGTTCCAGGCCGCACAGAAAATGGTTCAAGGTCCCCGCCCTCGGGCGATATTTACCTCCAACGAACAGCAGGCGCTCGGCTGCCTCTCCGCGCTGGCGGAACATCGCCTGCATGTGCCGGACGATCTGGCTATCATTTGTTTTAACGGCACGCAGCAATCCGAGTTCAGCGTACCGCCGCTCAGCGCAGTCGAGCAGCCGATTGACGCCATGGCCAGGCAGGCCATCGCCATGCTGGCCGCCGGTGCCGCGCAGCCGGAGCTGCACGAGTTCGCCTTCCAGTTGCATATCCGCCGTTCATGCGGCTGTTAGTTTTTTTATTCAGGTAACCGTTATGCGTTTGATTATTGATTGCGATCCCGGCAACGGCGTTCCCGGCGCCAACGTGGACGACGGGCTGGCGCTGGCATTGGCGCTGGCGGCCAGACCGAAAATCTCTCTGGAGTTGATCAGCATCGTAGCGGGCAATACGCCGCGCGACGTCGGCTTTGCCGTGGCCAACCACCTGCTGCTGCAAACCGGCTACCAGGTGCCGGTCGTGGCCGGCGCCGCCCGTGCATTGATCGAACCGCCGGAACCCTGGCGCGCCCACCTTGATCGGGCGATTACGCGACAGGATTTGGCCGCCCTGTGGCATAACGTCCCTTACCCGCACACGGCGGCGATCGTCACGCCAAACGCCGCCGTGGCCCTCGGCGAACTGATCTGCAATAACCCGGGTGAAATCACGCTGGCGGCGATAGGCCCGCTGACCAATGTCGCCCATGCTCTGCAGCTCTACCCGCAGATGGCGCAGGCGGTGAAGGAAATCGTGATTATGGGCGGGGTGTTCAACGTGGAGGGTTACCTCAAGGACACCAATTTCGGTCTCGATCCTGAAGCCGCCCGACAGGTGCTGACCAGCGGCGCCAACATCACGCTTGCGCCGCTGGACGTCACTACGCAAACCATGCTCACCCAGACGAGTCTGACGCGCATGACGCAGCCGGATACGCCGCTGTGCCGTTATCTGCGGGCCACTACCCAACCCTGGGTCCATTACTCGCGCCAGACCCGCCACCTGCCGGGTTGCTGGATCCACGATGCGTTGGTGATTGCCTGGCTGCTTGAGCCGCAGTTGGTGACCACCGCGGAGTATTATGTGGATGTGGCATTGGAAGGCGCCATGACGCGCGGCAGCTCTCGCCGCTGGCGACCGGACGGCCTGCGGTTGACGGTCGGCATGCCGGAGCCGCAGGGCAAACCGATACGGGTGATGGAGCAGGTAGATAACGCCCGTCTGCTGGCGCTGATTGGCGAAACGCTGGCCCGCGCATGAAAAAAGGTGCGCCGAGGCGCACCAATCATCGAGCCAGCATCGGCAGCGTCGGGTACTACCCCTTGCCTTTCACGCTGCCAATAAACGTTTCACGCGCTGTGGTGGAACCCAGTCTTTCAGCCTCATTCATCAGTTTCAGCGCTTTATCGATATCGCCCGCCTTCACCGCCTGCCTGATGCTGTTATTGAAGTAGCTTTCGGTGTCGTTCAGCATCGGCTCCGAAGGCTTGGCCGGTACTGCGGCAGGTGCCACCGTGGCCGGCGCGGTTGACCCCACCACCACCGGCGCAGCGGCCGGCGCCGGTTGCAGCATACCGATCATCACGTTGCCGGAACCCTGTTCAGCGGTAACCTTCAGCTTGAGCGTCCCACTGGTGCTGTGGCTGGCGATCGGGTCCGGGATATCCGGCACCGCGTTACCCACGCCGGCGGCATAGGCCTTGGCCGGGTTAGTCAACTGGGTGGTTTTGGCCAGATCCTGGCGGGTGGTGTACACCAACATATAAATCTGTTTTTGACCGAGCGCCGGGGTCAGCTTCAGCGTGCCCTCGAGGCGATCGGAGGACATCGCCCCCGGCGGCTGATACGGGAAGTAGCTGCTCGGGTAATACGCCGCCGGGCGCAGATGCTCATCCAGCACCAACACGCTTGGCGCGTAAATCGAATTATTCTTGCTGATGCTGCTCAGCGTAACTTCCAGCGAACCGCGATCGGCCGGCAGCGTATAGGCGGCAATGGCGCCCTGAATATCGCCCTGATTGATTTGCGGGCTGACGTTATCCAGTTTCACTTCCTGGCTGACCGGCGGCACCAGCGGTTGCCATGGCAGGCTTTGCAGCGTGGCGGCGCTGATGGCCGGGGCAACAGAAACATTGGCCGGCGTATCGGCATTGGCCGCCAATGGCGCACCAAGGCTCAGCGCCAGTGACAAGCAGAGTGACAGCAGATTCTTTTTCATTGTTATACCCTCTATCAGCGCCGATGCAGGTCAGGCAAGAGAGCCGGCGTCGGCGAATACATGTTGGGGAGAGCGCAAGGCTCTCCCCGTCCTGTCATTACCACCAGATTTCCATCTGGGCGCCGAAGGTGACTTCATCGTCATTGCCGCGGCTGAAGGTGTGTACGCTGGTGTCGTTATAAGCGGTCCCCGAGGTGTAAGCGGCGCCGGAATCGCTGTTGGCGTAGCCCCATTTCTCATCCCACTTGGCGTAGGTGGCGAATACGCGGATAGCCGGACGTGACCAGATGCTGTTGCCCGCCTGCCACTGTTGCGCCAGGGTGACTTTGTATTGGCCGTTGCGATCGCCGGTGCGCTGGGATTTCACGTTGTCGTAACCGGCTTCCAGCAAGGTGCTCATGATTGGCGTCCATTTGTACATCGGGCGTACGCCCACGGTGTACCAGGTCGTGCCGTTGTTGTTGTCGCGATCGATATCCTGGAACATGCCGACGTACATCAGCGCCCATTTATCGTTGAAGTCGATAGCGCCGTGATCCAACACGCGGATCATCTTGCCGTCGTTATTAATGGTCGCGCCCTGGCTGCGGCCGTTGTTTTGCGAGGTCATAGAGTCGGTGGCGTACTGCAGCACGAACTTGTTGTAACCGCTCAGGATGCTCTGGGTATGCTCAGCAGTTAACAGCCAGCCGTCTTTGCTGGCACCGTCGGCCAGGCGGAAATTATCCTGCGCGTTGGCGCGACCGTAGTCCACGCCGAGCTCCAGCGTACCGCCCGGGTTCAGTTCCAGACCGGCCAGGCGCACGTCGAAGGTGTCATTCACGGTTGGGCGTTCTTTCCACTCATTGTCCAGGTAGCCGTAGGAGCCGCCGGATTCGGAGTTACGGGTCACGGCGGCAGACAACTTGCCGAAGCCCAGATCGATGTTTTCCAGACCCGCGCCCGGGCCGGAGATATCCCAGTAGTAGAAGTCGATCATATGGACGTCATGACGCTGATAGAAGCGCTTACCTGCCCACATGTTGGCGCCCGGCAGCCAATCGATCAGGTTTTTACCCTGCACGTTTACTTCACGGAAGCCTGGCGTCACGTCTTCCCAGTCGGAACGTTGTGAAACGGAATACGCCAGATTGGTATCGAAGTAGAAGCTTTTATCGCCTTCTTTCCACACTTCCTGACCCAGCTTTAATTCAGCGTAGGTTTCACATTCGTTACCGAGACGGTATTTGCTGTCGGCGCCGGTGGCCTTGAAACATTGCTGTTCACCGCCGCTGCCGGTCCAGCCGATGCCGGAACGTGCATAGCCTTTAAAATCAACGGCCATTGCCTGGGTGGTCAGCACACCTGCGGCGATTGCCAGTGCCAGAGGAAGTTTGCGCAGAGTAGTCATCATTATTCTCCTGTTATACAGACTGTGATGCTTTAAACGCCCGGCTCCTGGTGCAGCCGTTTACATGCCGTACCGTCTTCACGGAACAGATGGCAGCGGTGAGGCGGCAGGCCTATAGCGAATGTTGCACCTTCTTCTACCAGCACCACGTCGTTCTGGCGGTAAACCAGGTTCTGACGAATTGCCGGGATTTGGATGTGGATTTGCGTCTCGTTACCGAGTTGCTCCACCACCTGTACGTCCCCTGAAAGCTGAACTTCAGAGGCATTGCTGGGCAGCAGATGTTCCGGGCGGATGCCCAGAGACATGTTCGCGCCGGCCTGAACCTGCGTACCTTCCACCGGCAGCCATACCAGTTGGCGGTTAGGCAGTTCGACCTGCACCTGTTGCGGCTCTGCGGCGGTCACTTTGACCGGCAGGAAATTCATTTTTGGCGAGCCGATAAAACCGGCGACAAAGCGGTTGGCCGGATAGTGATACAGCTCCAGCGGCTTGCCGACCTGGGCAACTCGCCCGGCGTCCAGCACCACGATCTTGTCGGCCAGCGTCATCGCTTCCACCTGATCGTGAGTGACGTAAATCATGGTGCGCTGCAGGCGTTTGTGCAGGCGGGAAATCTCGATGCGCATCTGCACCCGCAGCGCGGCGTCGAGGTTCGACAGCGGCTCGTCGAGCAGGAACACGTCGGGTTCCGCCACCAGCGTACGGCCGATCGCTACCCGCTGACGCTGCCCGCCGGACAGCGCTTTGGGGCGCCTGTCGAGCAAGTGAGCCAGTTGCAACACTTCCGACACCTGATTCACCCGCTGGCTGATCTCCGCTTTCTTGGCGCCCGCCAGCTTCAGACCGAACGACATGTTGTCGGCAACGGACAGATGCGGGTACAGGGCATAAGACTGGAACACCATGCCGATGCCGCGCTCAGACGGCGGCACTTCATTCATGCGTTTATCGCCGATCAGCAGGTCACCGGAGGTAATGTCCTCCAGCCCGGCGATCATGCGCAGCAGCGTCGATTTGCCGCAGCCCGATGGCCCGACAAACACCACAAACTCACCGTCATCGATGGTCAGATTGACGTCTTTGGAAATCACAGCTTCGCCGAAGGCCTTATAAACGCTGCGCAGTGTGACGCTAGCCATGCGTTACTCCCCTGCTTTCGCAGTTAACATTTCGTGTAAAAATGGCGGACGCAAAACCCGCCAAAACCCATTGATGACCCTCTTGCTGCGCGCCGTGCTGCCATGCCAGTGGCAAGGTCGCCTCAGACGGCGCGGCCGCCTGAGTATAAGGCTGCAGATTAATCAGCGCTTCAAGGCATTGATCCTGATGGGTAATAAGTAAACGAACCACACCGTTCTTTTGGCTGACTGCGCTCAGCTCACCGCGCTGGATCACCGGCAAGCGACGTAGCGCCAAAAGCGACTGGCAGTAACGTAAAGTGGATTGGCTGTCATGCTGTTGACGACTAATCGCCAGTGCGCGGTGCTCTATCGCCACCTGCTGATACCAATGGATCTCACCGGCAGTCACCTGTTCCGGCGCCTCGTGCCACGGCATCGGCGTTTGCGCGCCAAGCGGATCCTGCAGACCGGCGGCGTGCGGCAGGCCAAGTTCCTCGCCCTGATACAAGCAGACAGGCGCAGGCAACATCGCCAGCAGCGTCAAAAACGCATCGGCGGAGCGTAAATTCCCCTGCCCCCAATGGCTGACCACCCGTGGCTGGTCGGCATCGCCGGTGCTCCACAGGCTGTCCGCCAGCGTGGCGCGGCGAGCATGCAATACCTCAACCAACCGCTCGATGCTGAAGGGCATGACCTCCAGCGCCAACGGGCTGCGGACGTACTGCTGCCGGGCGACAGAGTGCCGGACAGGGCTTTGCCCGTCGCAGTACCACAACCCCAGCCCCTGAGCGGCGACCGCAGCCGCGGCTTGCGCCGACAGCTCATACGGCAATACCAGCCCATCGATCGACAGCGTATTCAGATAAGGCAGCGCCGAAACCATGCCGTGTACGTCACCCACGCCGTCCCCGTTTCCATCACGGAAACTGACCGGATGGATCCGGTACAAGGTGGGTTGAGTGACGGTAGGCATTAGCGACATAAATCCGGTTCCCTGCTGCACATGACGACGAAAAATCAATGTGGCCGATAGTGCGGGAATCCCCACAAGGGGTAATCATCCGTAACAAGATTTTTCATGGGGGAGGAGATGGGAGGATGAGAGAACGACCATCGCGGTGAGAAGTTCAACGCTAAAAGCAAATCTGTGATCCGTATGGCAAAAATCGTCACCCTATTTTGTGTCTTCCCCCACAGAATAGGGCGCAACGTTAACTGGATCACACTCCGCAGGCGTGGGGCGTAGAGGGGGGGAGGATGAGAATGTGTCGCTTTGTGACCCACTATTACTGCGAAACCTCTCTCCTTGATTTACGTGCCCACAAAAAAGAAGGATTGGATTATGACTCGCAGCTTTACCACCGCCCGTACGCTGGTGCTTTCCGCTCTGACCACCTTGGTGCTTTCCTCTTCCGCCTTCGCCAAGATCGAGGAAGGGAAACTGGTTATCTGGATCAACGGCGATAAAGGCTATAACGGCCTGGCCGAAGTCGGCAAAAAGTTTGAGAAAGACACCGGCATCAAAGTCACCATTGAGCACCCGGACAAGCTGGAAGAAAAATATCCGCAGGTAGCCGCCACCGGCGACGGCCCGGATATCATCTTCTGGGCTCATGACCGCTTTGGCGGCTACGCGCAGTCCGGCCTGTTGGCCGAGATCCACCCTTCCAAAGCCTTCCAGGACAAGCTGTTCCCGTTCACCTGGGACGCGGTGCGTTATGACGGCAAGCTGATTGGCTACCCGATCGCGGTAGAAGCGCTGTCGCTGATTTATAACAAAGACCTGATCAAAGACGCGCCTAAAACCTGGGAAGAAATCCCGGCGCTGGACAAAGAGCTGCGCGCCAAAGGCAAGAGCGCCATCATGTGGAACCTGCAAGAACCCTACTTCACCTGGCCGATTATTGCCGCCGACGGCGGCTATGCCTTCAAGTATGAGAACGGCAAGTACAACATCAAGGACGTCGGCGTCGCCAACGCCGGTTCACAGGCCGGCCTGCAGTTCATCGTCGATCTGGTGAAAAACAAACACATCAATGCCGATACCGATTACTCGATTGCCGAAGCGGCGTTCAACAAAGGCCAGACCGCAATGACCATTAACGGTCCTTGGGCGTGGGCAAACATCGAGCAAAGCAAAATCAATTACGGCGTAACCCTGCTGCCGACCTTCAAAGGCAAGGCGTCCAAACCCTTCGTCGGCGTGCTGACCGCCGGGATCAACGCCGCCAGCCCGAACAAAGAGCTGGCGACCGAATTCCTGGAAAATTACCTGCTGACCAACGAAGGCTTGGCGGACGTCAACAAGGACAAACCGCTGGGCGCCGTGGCGCTGAAGTCATATCAGGAACAACTGGCGAAAGATCCGAAGATTGCCGCCACCATGGCAAACTCGCAGACCGGCGAAATCATGCCGAATATCCCGCAGATGAGCGCCTTCTGGTACGCCGAACGCAGTGCGGTGATCAACGCCGTCAGCGGCCGCCAGACGGTGAAAGCCGCGCTGGACGACGTGCAAACCCGTATTACCAAGTAACAAACGACGCTGTGCGGGATTAGCATCCCCAAAATAATTGGAGTGACACCGCGACGGCAAGTACGCACATCCCCGGGAGCATAGATAGCTATGTGACCGGGGTGAGCGGACGCAGCCAACAAAGGCGTCGCTTCAAGTATGAAGGGGAGAAGCGCCCCGCTGTTGATCCACAGAAAGGAACGCCCTATGCAATTAGCTCACGCCGGGTCGCCTGCGCGCAAGAAGTCGAAGTGGTGGCAGAGTGACGTACTGAAATGGCTGGTGATCGGCCTGTTCAGTCTGGTTACCTGCTACCTGATTGTGTTGATGTATGCACAGGGTGAATACCTGTTTGCCATTCTGACGCTGATTCTGGTCAGCGCCGGGCTTTACGTCTTCGCCAACCGCCGCGCTTATGCCTGGCGTTACGTCTATCCGGGCATCGCCGGCATGGGGCTGTTTGTCCTGTTTCCGCTGATTTGCACCATCGCCATCGCTTTTACCAACTACAGCAGCACCAACCAGCTCACCTTTGAGCGCGCCCAGTCGGTGCTGATGCAACGTCAGTTCCAGACCGGCAAGACCTTTACCTTCGGCCTGTATCCGGCGGAAAACCAACAATGGCGTCTGCAGTTAACCCACCCTGACAGCGGCCAACAGCTGATTTCCGGGCCGTTCAGCTTTGATGCCAACGCGCCGCAAACGCTGAAACTGACGGTGGAAAACGCCGAGCCGACAGGCGAACGCGCCACGCTGCGGGTGATTACTCAGAACCGCCAGGCCCTGAGCCAACTGGTAGCGCAGTTACCGGAAGGCGGCGAGCTGCGCATGAGTTCACTGCGCCAATTTTCCGGCACCTCTCCGCTGTACCTGCTGGATAAAGACAGCAAGGTGCTGACCGACCAACAGACCCATATTCAATACCGACCGAACCCGGACATTGGTTTCTATCAGGCACTGACTGCCGACGGCAACTGGGCCAAAGAAACCCTTAGCCCGGGATATACCGTCACCATCGGCTGGAAAAACTTCCTGCGCGTTTTGCAGGATGAAGGCATCAAAAAACCCTTTGTGTCGATCTTTATCTGGACCATCGTGTTCTCGGTGATGACCGTGATCCTCACCGTGGCCGTGGGCATGGTGTTGGCCTGCGTGGTGCAGTGGGAAGCGCTGAAAGGCAAAGCGGTGTACCGCGTCATGCTGATACTGCCCTACGCGGTGCCGTCGTTTATTTCGATTCTGATTTTCAAGGGGTTGTTTAACCAAAGCTTCGGTGAAATCAACATGATGCTCAGCCACCTGTTCGGCATCAAGCCGGCCTGGTTCAGCGATCCTATTACTGCCAAAAGCATGATTCTGATCGTCAACACCTGGCTGGGTTATCCGTACATGATGATTCTATGCATGGGGCTGTTGAAAGCGATCCCCGACGATCTGTACGAAGCCTCGGCAATGGACGGCGCCACCCCGATGCAGAACTTTTTCCGCATCACTCTCCCGCTGTTGATCAAGCCGCTGACGCCGCTGATGATTGCCAGTTTCGCCTTTAACTTTAACAACTTCGTCTTGATTCAGCTGTTGACCAACGGCGGGCCGGACATGATCGGCACCACCACGCCGGCCGGTTATACCGACCTGCTGGTCAGCTACACCTACCGCATCGCCTTTGAAGGCGGCGGTGGGCAGGACTTTGGTCTGGCGGCCGCGATTGCCACGCTGATCTTCCTGCTGGTAGGCGCCCTGGCGATCCTGAACCTTAAAGCCAGCAAGATGAACTTCGACTAGGGAGAAAAATAATGGCTATGGTCCAACCCAAATCCCAGCGCCTGCGCCTGTGGATGACTCACACCCTGATGCTGTGCTTTATTGCCCTGATCATGTTCCCACTGCTGATGGTGGTGACGATTTCACTGCGCTCCGGCAACTTTGCTACCGGCAGCCTGATACCGGAGCAGATTTCGTGGGATCACTGGCGTTTGGCGCTCGGCATGAGCGTGACGCACGCCGATGGCAGCGTCACCCCGCCACCGTTCCCGGTGCTGCTGTGGTTATGGAACTCGATTAAGATCGCGGTGATCACCGCTATCGGCATCGTCACGCTGTCCACCACCTGCGCCTATGCCTTTGCCCGCATGCGCTTTCGCGGTAAAAGTACGTTATTGAAAAGCATGCTGATTTTCCAGATGTTCCCGGCGGTGCTGTCGCTGGTGGCGCTGTATGCGTTGTTCGATCGCCTGGGCCAGTACATTCCGTTTATCGGCCTGAACACCCACGGCGGGGTGATCTTCGCCTATATGGGCGGCATTGCGCTGCACGTCTGGACCATCAAGGGCTACTTCGAAACCATCGACAACTCGCTGGAGGAAGCGGCGGCGCTGGATGGCGCCAGCCCGTGGCAGGCCTTCCGCCTGGTGCTGTTGCCGCTGTCGGTGCCGATTTTGGCGGTGGTGTTTATTCTGTCGTTTATCGCCGCGATTACCGAGGTGCCGGTAGCGTCTTTGCTGCTGCGCGACGTCAACAGCTACACGCTGGCGGTAGGGATGCAGCAATATCTGAACCCGCAAAACTATTTATGGGGCGACTTTGCCGCTGCGGCGGTGTTGTCGGCCATTCCAATTACCGCCGTATTCCTGCTGGCTCAGCGCTGGTTGGTGGGTGGCCTGACGGCCGGCGGGGTGAAAGGTTAAGGTTTTTGCCACTGCAATGCGCTTGATGTACTTCAGTTCTTTCCGATCAATACCTGTGTCTTCGGCGGCCCTATGGGCCGCCATTTTTATGTCGGTTATTCGCGTTTCAAGCGGTCGGTATTGGCCAAATAGAGAGTCACTACCAGCAGCAATATCGCTCCGGCATAAATCAAGGTATCAAATGGATTTTTATGATCCACTATGATCAAACGAATAATCGCGGTAATGCCGATATAGATGAAATAACGCAGCGGAAAATGATATCCCGATTCAAAATACTTGACGATCAAGGCGATAAACTCAAAATACAGGAAGTAAATCACGATGCCTTCGATCAACAAGTAAGACGATGATTCCTCACTGTTTACAAACAATACTTTCGCCAAGTGAATAGTTTCTTTCACCAAAAAAACGATCAGGATCGCCGCCAGCAGCAGCAGCCCGACGTTCAGTACCCGCTGCAACCCCTTCGCAACCATTATCGAACGCGATGTTTTCGCCATAAGAACCCCCCTTAAATACCGCTAAAATTATCCGCGCATCCTAACATAGGCATTATCTTAAAATTTATATCCTCAATGAAATCTCATTAAACTCAATTTAATTCAAAAGGTTACATTAGGACATTTCTGGTTGATATATTTGTAGCAAATTGAAATGTCAACTATGATGGGACATAGATCTTTACATAAAACTAATAACCTCGAATTAACAAGGGAATTCTTTATGCGCGCTAAACTTAACGGACTGGTCGCGGCGGGCCTGTTTACCTGTGCATTAACCGGCCACGCCGCCGGCCTGGTCACTCCTGATAACGATCTGCGTAACGATCTTGCCTGGTTGTCTGATCGCGGCGTGATTAACGTCAGCTTGTCCACATGGCCGCTGAGCCAGGAAGAAATCAGCTCGGTTATTTCACAAGCCAAGCCGGTAACCAGTACCGAGAAAAGCGTCATTGACCGCGTTCAGCGCCGTGTCGATGCCCTGAAAGCCAATATTCGCGTCAGCGGCTACGCCTCTACCGACAAACCCGGCACCCCGCAGGGCTTCGGCCAGAATGAATATGCTGATGACCGCCTGACTATCGGCGCAGGTGCCAACGGCGAGTTCTGGGACGTGCGCGTCCAGGGTTCTGTCGAGGGCGATCAACGCGTCAGCGACGGTTCAAAATTCAACCTGAATGGCTCCTACGGTGCAGTAAAAATCTGGAACCAATGGCTGTCCTTCGGTGAAGTCTCCCAATGGTGGGGCCCGGGTTACGACGGCAGCCTGATTCGTTCCGACGCCGCTCGCCCGGTGGCCGGCTTTATGCTGCAACGCGCCGACCAGTCTCCGTTTGAAACGCCTTGGCTGTCGTGGATTGGCCGCTGGCAGTACCAGCTGACCGCAGGCCAGCTGTCGCAATATGCTGCAGTTCCCCATACCAAGTTGATTGGCGGTCGTTTCACCATGATGCCGACCGACTTCGTAGAATTGGGTGCCTCACGCATCATGCAATGGGGTGGTCAAGGCCGGCCTCAGTCCTGGAGTTCTTTCTGGAATGCGTTTGCCGGTAATGATAACGATGACTCTGGCAAAGGCAACGATCCGGGTAACCAGCTTGCCGGCTTCGACTTCAAGTTGAAAATGCAGCCGTTGATTGGCCTGCCGGTAAGCTTGTATGGTCAGTTGGTAGGTGAAGACGAAGCGGGTATGTTGCCTTCACAAAACACCTATTTACTCGGGCTGGAAGGGCACCCGGAATGGGGCACGACCACCATCAACTGGTCTATCGAAGGGGCTGATACCCGCGCCGATATGAACCGCAAAAACTATGTGTATAACCATTACATCTACAAAGGCGGCTACTATCAGCAGGGTTATCCGCTGGGCCATGCGATGGGCGGCGATGGCCAAATGCTGTCCGGCCGTGTAGAGCTGGTGCTGGATGACAGCCAACGCTGGAGCACCCGTTTGGTATACGCCAAAGTGAACCCGAACAGCCAGTCAATCAACCAGGCGTTCCCGAAATCCGACACGCTGAAAGGCATTCAGCTCGGCTGGGGCTACACCCTGGATTCCCAGATCAAGTTTGATACCAGCCTGTGGTATACCGATAACAATGCCAGCACCGCCGATGACGTGGGCGCAGGCATCAGTTTCGAAGTGCCTATCAATCTGTAATCATCCAGATGTAAAAAAACCCGCCGCGGCGGGTTTTTTGTTGGCATCAATCGGATACAGCTATTAACGCCATTCTTTAAAGCGGTTAATCAGCGCGTTGGTTGAGCTGTCGTGGCTGCTGACTTTCTCGTTACCCGCCAGCTCCGGCAGGATGCGGTTAGCCAGCTGTTTGCCCAGCTCTACGCCCCACTGGTCGAAAGTGAAGATGTTCAGGATCGCGCCCTGGGTGAAGATTTTGTGTTCATACAGCGCAATCAGGCTGCCCAGGCTGAACGGCGTGATCTCGCGCAGCAGGATGGAGTTGGTCGGGCGGTTGCCTTCAAACACCTTGAACGGCGCCACGTGTTTGACTTCTTCCGCAGTCTTGCCCTGAGCGGCGAACTCTTCTTCCACCACTTCCAACGACTTGCCGAACGCCAGCGCCTCAGTCTGCGCGAAGAAATTCGACAGCAATTTAGCATGGTGGTCGCTCAACGGGTTGTGGCTGATGGCCGGCGCGATAAAGTCGCAAGGAATCAGCTTGGTCCCCTGGTGGATCAACTGGTAGAACGCGTGCTGACCATTGGTACCCGGCTCGCCCCAGATGATTGGGCCCGTCTGGTAATCCACCGGATTGCCGTTACGGTCTACGTATTTACCGTTCGATTCCATATTGCCTTGCTGGAAGTAAGCGGCAAAACGGTGCATGTACTGGTCGTACGGCAAAATCGCTTCAGTCTCTGCGCCGAAGAAATTGTTGTACCAGATGCCGATCAGCGCCAGCAGTACCGGTAGGTTTTGCTCCGCCGGCGTTTGCGCGAAGTGTTTGTCCATCTCGTGCGCGCCGCTCAGCAGCTGTTCGAAATTCTCATAGCCCAACGACAACGCGATAGACAGGCCAATCGCCGACCACAGCGAGTAACGGCCGCCGACCCAGTCCCAGAACTCGAACATATTGGCTGTATCAATACCAAACTCACCTACCGCCTTGCCGTTGGTGGACAGCGCCGCAAAGTGTTTCGCCACGTGCTTTTGATCGCCGGCGCTGTTCAGGAACCAGTCGCGCGCGCTGTGGGCGTTGGTCATGGTTTCCTGGGTGGTGAAGGTTTTGGACGCCACCAGGAACAGCGTGGTTTCCGGGTTCAGCGGTTTAAGCGTTTCGGCGATATGGGTGCCGTCAACGTTGGAGACAAAATGCATATTCAGGTGATTTTTGTAAGGACGCAGCGCTTCGGTCGCCATATAAGGGCCGAGATCCGAACCGCCGATACCGATATTCACCACGTCGGTAATCGCTTTGCCGGTGTAGCCTTTCCAGTCGCCGCCAATCACGCGATCGCAGAACTGTTTCATCTTGGCCAGCACCGCGTTCACTTCCGGCATCACGTCTTTGCCGTCAACGATAATCGGGCTGTTGCTGCGGTTGCGCAGGGCAACGTGCAGTACCGCACGGTCTTCGGTACGGTTGATTTTCTCACCGGCAAACATCGATTTGATCGCGCTTTGCAGATCGGTCTCTTTCGCCAGTGCCTGCAGCTTCTCCAGCGTTTCTGCGGTAATGCGGTTTTTAGAGTAGTCCACCAGCATCTGATCGTTGAAGGTGGCTGAGAAGCGGGAAAAACGCTCTTTGTCCTGAGCGAACAGATCGCTGATCCGGACATCTTTCATCTGTTCAAAATGTTGCTGCAGGGCTTGCCAAGCAGCGGTTTGACTAGGATTGATATTTTTCATAGCAACACTCTTAGGCTTGAGAATAAATGTGACGTGATTGTCCGATTGTAGCCTGTTCGACTGTGATTATGATCTCTTTTCTTGCGATAGGCGTTAACTGTCAAACCTCTCCTGCATCGTTTCAGCCATTCCCCTATACTTTTGGATAACAGCCTGTTATCGGGGTTGCCGAACTGTCACTGAAATGTGCCATTGTTGCTGATAGCCAATTAGAGAAGGACCTCCGCCATGGAATTATCTGCCCCACTGATGTTGGTGATCATCGGGTTAAGTTCACTGCTGGCGCAATGGCTGGCCTGGCTGCTGCGCCTGCCTGCCATTCTGCCGCTGCTGCTGTTTGGCATCGTGCTGGGGCCGGCGGTGCATCTGGTCCAGCCGGACGCGCTGTTCGGCGATCTGCTGTTCCCGCTGGTGTCGCTGTCGGTGGCGATCATTTTATTTGAAGGTGCGCTGACGCTGCGGATAGAGGAGATACGCGGCCTCGGCGGCGTGGTGCGTAACCTGGTGACCATCGGCATGCTGATGACCTTCCTGGTGATCGGCGTCGCCTGCTGGTGGCTACTGGACTTTCCGCCCGAGCTGGCAGCACTGATCGGCGCGGTAACGGTGGTGACCGGGCCTACGGTGATAGCCCCGCTGATGCGCGTGGTGCGGCCCAATGCCAATATCAACCAGGTGCTGCGCTGGGAAGGGATAGTGATCGACCCGGTTGGCGCTATCTTCACCCTGTTGGTATTTGAATTTATCGTGCTGAAGCAGCATTCGGAGTCCTATACCCACCTGTTCTGGACGCTGGGCATCACCGTCGCCGTCGGCCTGGCGATCGGCGCGCTGTTCGGTTATCTGCTGGGGCTGGCGCTGCGCCGCGTCTGGCTGCCGCGCTACCTGCAAAACCTGGCGGTGCTGGCGATCATGTTGACCGCCTTTGGCGTGTCCAACGCCATTGCCGACGAATCCGGCCTGTTGACCGTGACGGTGATGGGCATTTGGCTGGCCAATATGCGCGATGTGGATACCAGCGACATTCTGGCATTCAAGGAAGAGCTGTCGGCTATCCTGATTTCTGCGCTGTTTATCATTCTGGCGGCGCGGCTGGATATTCATGCGTTGTGGAACATGGGCTGGCCGCTGTTGGGCCTGCTGCTGGCGGTACAGTTTATCGCCCGGCCGCTGTGCATTGCGGTGTCGACCTGGCGTTCTTCCCTGCATTGGCGCGATCGCCTGCTGCTGTGCTGGATCGCCCCACGCGGCATCGTCGCCGCAGCGGTCAGTTCGCTGTTTGCCCTGACATTGCAACGCAGCGGTTATCAGGGTGCCGATCGGTTGGTGACCGTGGTGTTCGCCGTCATCATCGGCACCGTGGTGTTGCAAAGCCTGACCAGCGGCATGATGGCCCGCTGGCTGCGAGTACAGCAGCAAAAACCGCGTGGCGTGCTGATCGTCGGTGCCAACAGCGTGGCGCGCATGCTGGCGCAGGCGTTGATCAAAATGAATATCCCGGTGCTCGTCACCGACAGCAGCTGGGAATATTACCGCCAGGCGCGTATGGAGGGTATTCCCGCCTATTATGGGCATGCTTACTCCGAACATGCCGAGAACTATCTCGATCTGAGCGATACCGCGCAAGTGTTGGCGCTCTCGCCCAACCGCCATCAGAATGCGTTGGCGGTGTACCACTTCGGCCATCTCTTTGGTGACGAACAGGTCTTCGCCATCCGCTCCGGCGCGCCGCTGAAAGGGCGCGGCAACAGCGCGGAAAGCTCGCGCTTCCGCCGGCACGAAATCCTGTTCAATCAAGAGGCTACCTACGGCCGGTTAAGCAGTCTGATCGCCAAAGGCGCCACCATCAAAGCCACCAAGCTGAACGAAAACTTTGGCTGGCTGGAGTATCTGGAAAAACATCAGGGCGTTATTCCGCTGTTGTGCCAACGCGAGGACGGCAAGCTGCAACCGATAGGCACCGGTTTCGTTCCCGCCATGCCCTGCACGCTGATAGCGTTAGTGCAAATTGAAAATACCTCAACGTCTGACCGTTGACACAAGCGCAATAACCGGCTATTCCTATCAGCCTACTTGCGCACCCGGTGCGCAAGCCAGAAGAGGCGCGTCGCCCAGGTAGAGTGTCAGAGGAGCCGTTTTCCCATGACGGCACTTGAGGGGGAGCGACGCCGAGGTAGGGTGATGTACGGCATTCATCGTATCGGCTACAGGGGCTGAATCCCCTGGGTTGTCACCAAAGTTTGCCCCGCGGGGGCAATCAGCAAGGTGGGGCGCTTCTGGGTGTATCGTAGTTTCAACCTCTACGTCTGCCCCCTGTTTATCGCTCTCCCCTTGTGCCAAGGCTATGGAAAAAAGTGCTCTCAAAATAGGGCAACCCTGACACGAGGTTTTACATGAACCAAGCAGCACCCCAAAATTCTACCGTTGTGGCTAAATTCGGTGGCACCAGCGTTGCCGACTATGCAGCCATGAACCGCAGCGCCGACGTCGTGCTCGCCAATCCGCAAGTGCGCCTGGTGGTCCTGTCCGCTTCGGCGGGCGTCACCAATCTGCTGGTCGCGCTGGCTGAAGGCTGCGATGGCGACAAACGCAGCGCCCGGCTCGATGAAATCCGCCGCATCCAGTACGCCATTCTCGACAGCCTCGACAAGCCGGCGGTGATCCGCGACGAAATCGACCGCATGCTGGAAAACATCGCCATGCTGTCCGAAGCGGCAGCGCTGGCGACCTCTACGGCGCTGACCGACGAGCTGGTCAGCCACGGCGAACTGATGTCCACCCTGCTTTTCGTTGAGATCCTGCGGAGCCGCAACGTGCAGGCTGAGTGGTTTGACGTGCGCAAAGTGATGCACACCGACGATCATTTCGGCCGCGCCACGCCGGACAGCGCCGCATTGCACGAACTCACCCAAACCCTGCTCAAGCCGCGCCTGCAGGAAGCGCTGGTGGTCACTCAAGGCTTTATCGGCAGCGAGCCGAAGGGCCGCACCACCACGCTGGGCCGCGGCGGCAGCGATTACACGGCCGCCCTGTTGGGCGAAGCGCTGAACGTCAGCCGGGTAGATATCTGGACCGACGTGCCGGGCATCTACACCACCGACCCGCGCGTTGTCCCTACGGCGAAGCGCATCGACAGAATCACCTTTGAAGAAGCGGCTGAAATGGCCACCTTCGGCGCGAAAGTGCTGCACCCGGCGACCCTGCTGCCGGCAGTACGCAGCGATATTCCGGTGTTTGTCGGTTCCAGCAAAGATCCGTCCGCCGGCGGCACCCTGGTGTGCAATACCACCAAAAACCCGCCGCTGTTCCGTGCATTGGCGCTGCGCCGCAAACAAACCCTGTTAACGCTGCACAGCCTCAATATGCTGCACGCACGCGGTTTCCTGGCCGAAGTGTTCAGCATTCTGGCGCGCCACAATATTTCGGTGGATTTGATCACCACCTCCGAAGTCAGCGTGGCACTGACCATGGACACCACCGGCTCCACCTCCACCGGCGGCAGCCTGCTGACCACCTCTCTACTGACTGAGTTGTCGTCGCTGTGTCGGGTAGAAGTGGAGGAGAACCTGGCGCTGGTGGCGATAATCGGCAACAAGCTTTCCCAGGCCTGCGGCGTGGGCAAAGAGGTGTTCGGCGTGCTTGACCCGTTCAATATCCGCATGATCTGCTACGGTGCCAGCAGCTACAACCTGTGCTTCCTGGTACCGGGCGATGACGCCGAACAGGTAGTACGTACTCTGCACCACAATCTGTTCGAATAACCGGATCTCATCCCATTGCGGGCGCAGCAGGCTGCGCCCCTACTTATAAAAAAGCCGTTCATCATTCGCAGGGGTCCTGCACGCTGAACCCGCAAAAAACACAACGCCACCCCACCGTTCCCTTTTTGGCTAAGGAAAACCGTATTCATGCTGGCATTACTAACCCGATTATTCCCCCTGTGGGCGGTGCTGCTCGCCGTCGCCGCCTACGCTACGCCCACCACCTTCACCGGTATTGGCCCGTACGTCAGCCCATTGCTGATGCTGATCATGTTCGCCATGGGCGTCACGCTGCGGCTGGATGACTTCAAGCGCGTGCTGTCGCGCCCCGCGCCGGTGGCCGCCGGCATCTTTCTGCATTACCTGATCATGCCGCTGGCGGCCTGGTTGCTGGCGATGCTGTTCCATATGCCACCGGATCTTTCCGCCGGTATGGTGCTGGTCGGCAGCGTCGCCAGCGGTACCGCTTCCAACGTGATGATCTACCTGGCAAAAGGAGACGTTGCGCTGTCGGTGACCATTTCGGCGGTCTCCACGCTGGTGGGCGTATTCGCCACGCCGCTGCTGACCCGCCTGTATGTCGATACCGAAATCAGCGTCGATGTCATGGGTATGCTGCTGAGCATCCTGCAGATCGTCGTGATCCCGATTGGCCTCGGCCTGATCGTGCATCACACCTTTACCAAAACCGTCAAACGCATTGAGCCGTTCCTGCCGGCGCTGTCGATGGTCTGCATCCTGGCGATCATCAGCGCGGTGGTCGCAGGCAGCCAGAGCCACATCGCCTCCGTCGGGCTGGTGGTGATCATCGCGGTGATCCTGCATAACGGCATCGGGCTACTGAGCGGCTACTGGGGCGGCAAGCTGTTCGGCTTCGACGAATCCACCTGCCGCACGCTGGCCATTGAAGTCGGCATGCAGAACTCCGGGCTGGCGGCGACGCTGGGCAAGATTTACTTCTCACCGCTGGCCGCGCTGCCGGGTGCCCTGTTCTCCGTGTGGCATAATCTCTCCGGCTCTCTGCTGGCAGGTTACTGGTCCGGGCGGCCAATCAAGAAAAAATAATCTCACGCCGGGGCGCAGCCATTTGCGCCCTGCTCCACTTCTGCGAAATTTCGTATTTCCTCCCGGTTGGATTGTCATCATTATCCCCATCCCTTATTATCTCCCGACAAAATAAAATTCAGATTCTTCTTAATCCTGCCGATAACCGGGAGTAAGAGCGAAAAAGAAAAAACCCAATAAGTGGGTCTTATTACCTCCTTTGGGGTAATTAACGGGCATGCATTGAAAAATAAAAACAAGCAGCCTAATTATTATTGGAAAGAATAAAACCCCATCTTCTTATTTGCCCTGAGCAATAAAAGAACCCCGCAATGTGATTGTCGCTCGCTGTTTCGGGCCGGCCGCCGGCCGTCCGTTATTGACCTCATGGATTGAGCAGGCTGCCCCCGGCGGCTTCTCATAATGGATTACAATGATTAAAAAAACTGCCGCCCTGGCGCTGCTGTTCAGCACCGCACTCCCTGCCGCTACCCTGCCCGACATGGGCGATTTTTCACCGATGAGCGAATCACGTCGCGCCCTGCAAGACAGCACGCGTGAAGTGAATCAACAGATAGAACAGCGCCGTTATCAGCAGCTCAAACAGCAACAATTGTTGGCGGAACCAGCGCCTGCAGCCCCGACGCTACCGCATTCTGCGCAGTGCCTGCCGATCGCCGGCGTGTATTTACAGGGGATCACCCTGCTGTCTGCGAAGGATTTGGCGGCGCTAAGCGCACTGCCGCAACGCTGTATCAGCAGCAATGACATTAACCGACTGACGCGTGAATTAACCCGCTTATACGTTGATAAAGGCTACATCACCGCGCGCGTGCAATTTATTCGCCCTAATGCCGATGGCGAATTAGGGCTGCGGGTCACCGAAGGGTTTATCGAAAAAATAGAGGGCGCCGACCGCTGGGTGAATAGCCAATTATTATTCCCCGGGCTCGAAGGCAAGCCCTTGAAATTAACTCAGCTCGATCAGGGATTGGATCAGGCCAATCGTTTGCAATCAAACAAAACCCGGCTGGATATATTGCCCGGCACCCAGACGGGCGGTTCTATTATTCGCCTGAATAACCAGCACGCCAAGCCCTGGCAACTGACCGCCACGGCGGACAATTATGGCCAAAAAACGACCGGTCAGTGGCTGGCGCGCACGACCGCCACGCTGGACAGCCCATTCGGCCTGTCGGATTTCGTCAGCCTGAACGCCACCAGCACGCTGACAAACCCGGCGCAGCGCTATAACCGCGCCTACACCCTGCTCTATTCTCTGCCCTATGGCGCTTTCACCTTCAGCGGATTCGCCAGCTATTCGGAATACGTGAACCATCAACAGCTGACGTTCAACCGCTATAAGCTGCACGGCCAGACTCAGCAATACGGCCTGCGCGGCGACTATGTGTTTTACCGCGATCGCGATCAGATCAACACCTTCAACGGCCAGCTCACCCATAAACGCATCGATAACTATTTCGACACCGTACGTATCGGCCTCAATAGCCCAACGCTCAGCCTGTTTGAACTGGGGATCAACCACCTGCAGATCCTGCCCACCGGCCTGATCAGCGCCAACCTCAGCGTGGAGCAGGGATTACCCTGGTTTGGCGCGGATCGCCACGCCGCTGCCGGGCTACCCGACGCTCAATTCACCAAGGGCAAACTGTTTGCCAACCTCAGCCAACGTGTGCAGCTTGCCGGTTCAACTTATCAGCTCAGCAACCTGCTGTATGGGCAATACAGCCGCGACAGCCTGCCTGGCGTGGAATGGCTCAGCCTGACCGACCGCAGTGCGATCCGCGGGTTCAGCCGCAGCACGCTGTCCGGCGACAACGGTTGGTATCTGCAAAATACCCTGTCGCGCAGTTTCAACCTGGGCCAGAGCACCCTCACCCCGCGCGTCGGCGCCGACGTCGGCCGGGTCCTGCCGCGCGACAACCGGCCATCAGGCTGGCAAAGCAGCGCCGGCCTGAGTACCGGTGCCACTCTGCGTTACCAGCGGGCAATTCTCGACATAGAAGCCAGCCGTGGCTGGATCCTCTCCGGGCACCCGATGCCCGATGATCCGATCCAGCTACTGGCACGCTTCTCATACACCTTTTAGTCAGCGCTTTTTTGCACTACCACAGCGATATAGGGAGATACATGGATGAAAAATAATAACTTCAGGCTTTCCGCAGCGGGCAAGCTGGCCGCGTCACTGGCGATTATTCTCGCCTCGTACGGCGCCGGCTACGCGGGGGAGATCGTGGCGGCCAACGGGGCTAATGGCCCCGGCGTTTCAACCGCCGCCAACGGCGCGCAGGTAGTCAACATCGTGACGCCCAACGATCACGGACTGTCGCATAACCAGTATCAGGACTTTAACGTCAACCAACCTGGCGCCGTGCTGAATAACTCGCGCGACGCCGGGCTGTCGCAGCTGGCCGGCCAACTGGGCGCCAACCCAAACCTGAATGGCCAGGCAGCCAGCGTGATCCTCAATGAAGTGATCAGCCGCAACCCGTCACTGTTGCACGGCCAACAGGAAATCTTCGGCATGGCGGCCGACTACGTGCTGGCGAATCCGAACGGTATCAGCTGCGATGGCTGCGGCTTTATCAATACCAGCCGTTCATCGCTGGTGGTGGGTAACCCGTTGGTCGAAAACGGCATGCTGCAAGGCTACAGTACGCTGGGCAACCGCAATGTCTTGAGCCTTGAAGGTAAGCTGAACACCGGCGGCGTGCTGGATCTGATCGCGCCGAAAATCGACAGCCGTGGCGAGGTGATCATCGCACCGACATTCGATAAAAAAACCGGAAAAATGCTGTCGGATATTAATGCCATCAGCGGCAATAACCGCCTATCGCGCGATGCGCGAGTGCTCAGCAGCGAGCAGCCGCTGAGCACGCTGGACAGCTACTACCTCGGCAGCATGCAGGCCGGGCGCATCAACATCATCAACACCGCGGCGGGCAGCGGCGTGAAGCTGGCAGGCAGCCTGCGGGGCAGCGACGAAATCAGCGTGAAAGCCTATAACATTCGCGCCGAGAGCCAGATCAGCAACGCAAGCACCCAGCATGACAGCAATGAGAACTACCAAAACTATCGCGGCGGCATCTACATCAACGACCGCAGCACCAACCAGAAACTGACCCGTACCGAGCTGGCGGGCAAAAATATCAGCCTGCTGGCCGATAACAACCACCACCTGACCGCTACCGATATTCGCGGCGATGAGATAAAGCTGCAAGGCGCCAGCCTGACGTTAGACGGCCAACAACTGAAGCAAACTCAGGGTCAGACCAACGACCGATGGTTCTATTCCTCGCAGTACGACGTTACGCGGGAAAATGAGCAGCTCCAGCAGGTTGGCAGCACCATTACCGCGACCAAAAGCGCCACGCTGACTGCCACGGTGCAAGATGTGAAGTTGCTCGGCGCCAAGGTTGCAGCAGGCGACGCGCTAAAAATCGAAGCCAGGCGCGATGTGCAGATCGCCGGGCTGGTCGAACGGGACAAAACCAGCGAACGCGGTTATCAGCGCAACCACACTTCCAGCCTGCGCACCGGCAATTGGAGCAACAGCAACGAAACCGAAAGCCTGAAGGCCAGCGATTTGCACGCCGGCGGTGAGCTGGATCTGACGGCCGGCAATAACCTGGTCACTCAGGGGGCCAAGGTCCATACGAAGGGCAACCTCACGATAAACGCCAAAGAACGGATCAACATCGACGTACAAAAGACCGTCAATACGAAAACGGTTAGCGACAATACAACCTCATGGGGCGGGATCGGCGGCGGCAATAATCAAGACAACAGCAACCGCCGCGAGATCAGCAACGCCTCCGAACTGACCGCCGATGGCGTGTTGAGGCTCAACGGCAAACAGGGCGTGACCATTACCGGCAGCAAAGCGAGAGGCAAACAGGGCGGTTTCGTCGAAGCCACCGCCGGTGGCCTGCGTATTGATAACGCCCTCAGCACCACCGTGGACAAGATTGATGCCCGCACGGGCACCGTTTTCAACATCACCAGCAGCTCGCAGAAATCCAACAACAGCCACCAGCAGACTACCGGCAGTGAGCTGGTTTCCGATACCAATCTGCAGTTGGTCAGCCATAAAGATACCGACGTGGTAGGCAGCCAGGTGAGCAGCGTCGGCAAACTGGACCTCCGCTCCGGCGGCAATATCAACGTCAAGGCCGCCGAACAGCAGCAAAGCATCGACGAACAGAAAACAGCGCTTGCCATCAACGGCTATGCCAACGAGAAAGGCGATAAGCAATACCGTGCAGGTCTGCGCATCGAACATACCCGCAACAGCGAGAAAACCACCCGCACCGAGAACCAGGCCGCCATGCTGAGCGGCGGCAGCGTGGCGCTGAACGCAGATAAAGACGTGACCTTCAGCGGTTCCAAACTGGTCGCCACCCAGGGCGATGCCAGCATCAGCGGCGATAATGTCGCTTTTCTGGCGGCCGATAACAAAACCGCCTCTGACACCGAACAAACCAACATCGGCGGCGGCGTCTATTACACAGGCGGCATCGACAAACTCGGTTCCGGCATCGAGGGGGGCTATGAGAACAGCAAAACCCATGCAGAAAGCAGCAAGGCCGTCACCGCCGCTACCCATGTCGCAGGCAACCTGACCATTATCGCTAAAAATCGGCTCACCCAGCAGGGCGCGCAGCATCAGGTAGGTGGGAAATATCAGGAAAACGTCGCCAACGTCTCCCATATTGAGGCCACTAACAGCGAAAGCAGCACCACCCGCAAAACAGACGTCGGCGTGGATATCGGCGCTAACGTCGATTACAGCGCGGTCACCCGCCCGGTGGAACGCGCGGTGGGTAAAGTTGCCCAGTTGGATGCCAACGGCGTAATTAACGAAATCGGCGGTATCGGTGCGCCGAATGTCGGGCTGGATATCGGTGCCAAAGGCGGCAGCAGTGAAACACGCACCGGCGATTCAACGGCGGTAGTCAGCAAAATTACCGCCGGGGAGATAGAAGTGACCGCCACCGGCGAGGTCCACGATCGCGGTACCCAATATCAGGCGACTCAAGGTGCAGTCACGCTGACGGCGGACAGCCATCGCAGTGAGGCGGCGGAAAACCGCCAACAGGAAAACCACAGCGAAACTCACGGCAGCGCCGGCTTACGCGTCTATACCACCACCGGCAGCGATTTGACTGTGGACGCCAAAGGCGAAGGCGGCAGCAAACGCAGTGAAAGTTCGGCCAGCCAGGCGGTCACCGGCAGCATCAGCGCCGCCAAGGGTATAGACATCCGGGTTAAAAAGGACGCCGTTTATCAGGGCACCGCGCTGGACGCCGGTGACGGCAAGGTGCGGGTGAAAGCCGAAGAGGGCAACATCCGTTTTGATCAGGCCACCGATACCCACCATGAGAGCCACAGTGGCTTCACGGTCAAGGCCTCGGCCAAAGGCGGCTCCACGCCAGAAACCAAAAACGTTGGTGTCGGGTTAGGCGGTGGTCGCAGCCAGGGTGAAAGCGACGGCAGTAGCGCACACGTCAGCAACATCGGCGGCAAACAGGGCGTGGAGCTGGATGCAGGCCGCGATCTGTCGCTGCAAGGCAGCGTGCTGACCAGCGACGGTGACGTTACGCTCAAGGCGGGCAATCAGGTTGCACTGACGACGGCGGACGCCCACCAGAGGCGTAAAGATGACAGCCTGTCGGGCAATGTCGATCTCGGAGGCAACAGCACCGACTCCGCCAAAAAGAGCGGTGGCGGCATCTCCCTTGGCGGCGCATTTGATATCGCCAAGGTGGATGAATCCTCCACCACCCATCAGGGCGGCAAGATCACCAGCGGCGGTACCGTGAAGATTACCGCCGGCGGCACGGGGAGTAACGCGTTGCATTTACAGGGGGCTGAAGTCACCGGTAATAGCGCTACGCTCGAAGCGAAAAACGGCGGTATCGTGCTGGAATCAGTGCAGAACCAGGAGCAGAAAAACAATCTGAACCTGGGGCTGAAGGCCAACGCCAAAGGCGGTCAATCCTTCAACAAGGATGCCAAAGGCCAGGTTGACGCCACCAGCGGCAGCGACACTCACACCCTGGGTGCCGGCGTGAAGGTCGGCGTGGATAAACGGGAGAAAACCACTCAGGGCAATACCCTGATTAACGCCGGGAAAGTGACGCTCAACAGCGGTAAAGATACCCGACTGGCCGGCGCCAGGGTGGACGCCGATCAGGTACAGGGCAAGATCGATGGCGATCTGCACGTCGAAAGCCGCAAAGACAGCGAAAGCAGCGTGAAGGTCAATGTGGATGTCGGCCTGAGCCACACCAACGATCCGGCCAGCAGCATCACCTCCAAATTGTCGAAAGTGGGCACCCCGCGCTATGCGGGTAACGTGAAAGAGAAGCTGGAAGGCGGCATCAATAAAGTGGCCGCAGCGACCACCGATAAGTACAACAGCGTAGCGCGTCGCCTCGATCCTAAGCAGGACACCGCCGGTGCGGTCGGTTTCAGCAAGGCCGATGGTAAGGTGACGCTGCCGGAAACGCTGGCCGGGGAAAAAGAGAAAGGCCCCTTGTGGGATCGCGGCGCTCGCTTCCTGGGCAACAAGTCCAAAGAAGCCCTGACCGGCCCTGCCGGGCTGCAAGGGCAGTTCAAGGTGAACGCCGATGTGGTCGATAACGATGCGGTTGGCGTGCAGTCCGCCATCAGCGGGAAACATGGCGTTGCGCTGAACGTGCAAGGCGAAACCCACCTGACCGGCGGTGAGATCCGCAGCCGGCAGGGCCAGGTAGCGCTGGGTAACGGCAAGGTGGAACAGCAGGACGTGGCGGGCAACCGCTATCAGGGCGGCGGGCATCTTGATGCGGCGGCGTCTGCCGGCGCGCTGCTCGGTATCGCCGGTAAAAGCGCGGTCAAACTGGAAACGCCGGTTGGCGGCTACATCAATAATCAGGCCGCCGATGCCAAGGCGGGGATCTTTTCGGGTAAATAACCCGCGGTAAATAAACCTGGCACTGCCCCCGGTTTAACCGGGGGCAGTTTTTTACAGGGTGCTCGGCGTATCGTCCCACTCACGCTCATCATCGCGTTCATCCTGGTCCAGCACGTTATACGCCACGGCGCAAAACAACGAGTTTAGGCGTTTCATATCCCCCAACAGCCCCAGATGCAGCGAACTGGTTTCGATGCTTTGCACGTTTTGCTGATGCAGACGATCGACGTGCGCATGCGCGTAACGGCGATCCAGAATGCGAAAACGGTGTTTGGAGCGTCGCAGCCGTTTGGCGCTGGTAAGATCGCCGGACAGGAACACCGACAGGCTCAGGCGCAGGTTGCCGACCAGCCGCTCATGCAGCGTATCCAGCTCCGCCAACCCTTCCGCCGAGAACGCCCGCCGCGCCGCGTGCGATTTCGCCGCCACGTCGCCGGTCATGCGCTCAATGATGTCCCCGGCTTGCTCCAGGTTCAGCGCCATTTCGATGATTTCAGCCCAACGGCGCGAATCCTCTTCGCCCAAATCCTCTTTCTGGATCTGCGCCAAATATAGCTTGATGGCGGTATACAACACGTCGACATCGTCGTCCAACCGCCGCACCTCTTTATCCTGCCCATTCTTGCCGTGCAGCACTTCGCGCAGCAGGATCATCATGTGTTCCACCACGTCGCCCATACGCAGGGTTTCACGTGCCGCATTGGCCAGCGCCAGCGTCGGCGTATCCAGCGCGCTGGCGTCCAGATGCCGCGGCCGCAGGCGGGGATCGTCGGCCGCCACGTCGGCGATCAGGGTTTCGCATAAACGCGCCATCGGCCCGGCCAGCGGGATCAGTATCAGGCAGCGGATCAGGTTGTAGAAGACGTGAAAATAGATCACCAGTTCTTCGTTTTCGCCCGGCAATCGAGTCATTACCTCTGCCAGATAAGAGACAAACGGCAGCACCAGCACGCAGCCAATCAGCTTGAACAACAGGCTGCCGAGCGCCACCCGACGGCCGGCGGCGTTCTGGCCGCTGGTATTGATGACCGCCAACAGGCCACTGCCGAGATTGGCGCCAATCACCAGACACAGCGCCACTTTCAGCGAGATCACGCCGGATGCGGTCAGGGTGGCGGTCAGCAACACTGCCGCCAGGCTGGAATAGCTGACGATGGCGAACAGCGCGCCGGTAAGGGCATCCAGCATCACGTCGCCGGTCAGCGACGAGAACAGCACTTTCACACCCGCCGCCTGGGTAATGGGCGTCGCGGCGGCCACGATCAGCTCCAGCGCCAGTACGATCAGCCCGAGGCCGATGCACACGCGCCCCATTTGGCCAACCCGGGTTTGCTTGCGGCTGAGGAACAAGAAAACGCCGACCAGAATCAACAGCGGCGACAGCCAGGAGAGGTCGAAAGTCAGCACCCGCGCCATCAAGGCGGTGCCGACGTCGGCGCCCAGCATGATCACCAGCGCAGGCGCCAGCCCCACCAACCCTTGCGCGACGAAAGAGGTGACCAGCAGCGCGGTGGCGTTGCTGCTTTGCACCAGCGCGGTTACGCCGATACCGGAGACGAACGCCAGCGGTTTTTTCTCGACGCTGTCGCTCAATACCCGGCGCAGGTTAGCGCCGTAGACCCGCATAATCCCGGTGCGCACGATGTGGGTACCCCACACTAACAACGCCACGGAGGAAAGCAGGTGAAGAAGGGTCAACACGGAAAATACGCTCCATTAGCGCCCGGCAGGAAAAATCAAATCCATACCCTATGAATTTCGGGCTGCAGGATGGCGGCAAACGGGTGAATCCCCAGGAGCTTACCCAAGTAAGTGACTGGGGTGAGACCGCGCGGCCAACACACCTGCAGCTTGAAAGGTGACGGGTATAGCAGGCTATCCTGCCTGCCGGGCGGTAGTCGGGCAGGACAGCGGTAACAGGCTGCAGACCGCATATTGGAGGGTTAACGCAACGGCAGGCATTACCCTGGAGTTATCATTGATTGCCGCAGCGAAGTCATGCAACTTCCCGTAATGTAACAGTTTCCAAGTGTAGCCCAATTTCGCTGCCATCGGGCCGCAAATCCTCGACCGACCGGTTGAGCGCGTCAACCAGCAGCTCAACGCCACGAACCTGGACACGGTAGCGCACCACATTCCCCAGCAGGCTATGGCTGAGGATCACCCCCTCAATCCCCTGCCCGGCCGGCAGCAGCGCGATGGATTCAGGGCGTATCGCCACCTTGCCGGCGTAGCGGCGGCCGGTGAGTGCGCTCGCCTGTTCGGCGCTCAGCAGGTTGTAGTTACCGATAAACCCGGCGGCGAAAACGTTAGCCGGCTGGGTGTACAGGGTTTCCGCATCGCCGCTCTGCACGATTTGGCCCTTGTTCATCAGCACGATGCGATCCGACAACGTCAGCGCCTCTTCCTGATCGTGGGTAACGAAGATTGCCGTCAGGTTCAGTTCACGCTGGATACGGCGGATCTGCTCGCGCAGATGCTTGCGGATACGTGCATCCAGCGCCGACAGCGGCTCGTCGAGCAGCAGCAGACGCGGGCGGGTCACCAGCGATCGCGCCAGCGCTACCCGCTGACACTGCCCGCCGGACAGTTGATGCGGATAACGCTTCGCCAGTTCGGTCAACTCCACCAGCGCCAGCACTTCCTCTACCCGATGCTGGATCTGCCCGGCCGCCAGTTTCTGCATTTTCAGGCCAAATGCCACGTTGCCTTCAACGGTCATGTTCGGGAACAGCGCATAACTCTGGAACACCATACCTATACCGCGCTTTTGCGGCGGCACCGGCACCAGATCCTGGCCCTGCAGCAAGATTTTCCCGCTGTCGACCGATGTCAGCCCCGCCAGGCAACGCAGCAGCGTGGATTTACCGCAGCCGCTCGGCCCGAGCAGCGTGACGAACTCGCCCTCCTCGGCGGTAAAATCGATATCCTGAAACACCTGGGTCTGGCCGTAGCGTTTATTGAGGCGGGTGACAGTGAGATATGCCATGCGTTAACCCTTATTTTTATTCAGCAAATTCGCCAGCAAGGTGACAATCAGCACCACGGCGAAATAAGAAATGACCAGTGCGCTGGTGAAGTGGCCGCTGCCGTTGCGCATGTTATAGAGGTAAACCTGCAGCGTTTCATATTGGCTGCCCACCAGCAGGTTGGCGAAGACGAATTCGCCAATCAGGAACGAGAACGACAGCAGCACCGCAATCATTCCGCCCTTGCGCAGGTTCGGCAGCACCACCAGCAGCGCCGCCTGCCAGGTGCTGGCGCCCAATAGGTGTGCCGCGTCCATCAGATCGCGCAGGTTGATCGCCTGCATGTTGTTGCTGATGGCGCGGTAAATAAACGGCAGGGCAATCGAGAAGTAGCAGCCGATCAGGATCCAGGGCGTACCGAGCAGCGGCAGCGGATCGGCGGCGAACAGCTGCATCAACCCGACCGCCGACACCACCGGCGGTACGGCGAACGGCAACAGGATCAGCACGTTCATCACCGCGTCCAGTTTGGGAAAATAGTACGCAATCACGAACATCATCGGCAAAATCACCACCACCGCCAGCACCAGGGTGCCGAAACAGATCAGCAACGAGTGCCACAGCGCCAGCAGGAAACGGGGATCGCTCCACAACGCCGTCACCCACTTCAGGGTAAAACCGTCCGGCAGGATGGTGGCGCCCCACTGAGTGGCCAGCGCGTAAATCAGCGTCGCCGCCAGCGGTAACAACAGGATCAGCAACAGCAGACTGGTCACCACGCGGTGGTAGCCGGTTTCAAAACGGGACATGGCCGCCCTCCGCAACATTATGAGCGCGCATTCAGGTAACTCCTGCGCAACAGCCATTGGTGGATCAGGGTAATGAACGCCATCATCGCCACCAACAGCATCGCCAGCGCGCTGGCCAGGTTCGGGTCGAGGGAAATATCCCCCGCCACCAGCGACGAAATACGTATCGGTATCACGTTGAAATTGCCGGTGGTCAGCGCATATACCGTGGCATAGGCGCCCAGCGCGTTAGCCAGCAGGATGACAAAGGTGCCCATCAGCGCCGGCGCCAGCACCGGCAGGCCGATATGCCGCCAGTAGCGCCACGGGCTGGCGCCAAGCAGCGATGCCGACTCGCGCCAGTCCTCACGCAGCGCGTCGAACGCCGGGTACAACAGCAATACGCCCAGCGGGATCTGGAAATAGGTGTAAAGCACGATCAGCCCGGTTTTGGAGTAAAGGTTAAAGCTCTCCATCAGGCCGTACTTGCGCAGCAGCAACGTCAGGCAGCCGTTCAGCCCCAACAGGATGACAAAGGCGAAGGCCAGCGGCACCCCGGCAAAGTTGCTGGTCATATTGGTAAACGACATCACAACATCGTGGAACCGCGTCTGACCCAATTGACGCAGTGAGTAACTGCCGACCAGGGCAATCAGCAGCCCGTAAACGCTCGACCAGAGGGAAATCTCCAGCGAGAACTGAAACGCCTGCAGATAGAACGGCGAGGTCAGGACGTCAACGTAATTGCCCAGCCCCCAACCGCTGGTCTGGCTGAAAAAACTGCTGACCGCAATCCACACCAGCGGCGCGATTTGAAACGCGCCGAACAGCAGGATAAACGGCAGCAGGCACAGCGCGGCAATCCACTTAGCTTTCATTATTCACCATTCACCCTTATGCCAACAGCGCACGGCAACGCGGCTTGTCGTGCGCTACCTGCAGCACCTCGCACAGCGTGCCGCACAGGTCAGTTTGCTGCGGGTTAGCGTCGTTCTGGCTGAAAGCCGCACCGAACACGAACAGCGGCACCTGTCGCTCCTCCGGCAATACACCGCCGTGGCTGCGGTCGTCATTCATACCGTGATCGGCCGTCACCATCACCTGATATCCGGCGCTTAGCCAGTCGCCCAGATAGCGAGACAGCACGCCATCGGCATTGCGAGCCGCGTTACGGTACTGCGGTGAAGACAAGCCGAAGCGGTGTCCGGCATCGTCGATGTTCATCGGATGGATCAGCAGGAAGTCAGGCTGATGACGGCGTCGCAGGCTTTCGGCGTCGTCAAACAGATGGGAGTCAGGGTAACGGTCATCGTAATAAAAATGGCCGTGCTGAATGGGCAGCCCGGCATCGTCGGTATGGCGATCGCGCGCGGCGTCGAACGGGGTACGGTTATACAGCTCACTGAACCAATGGTAGGCGGCCGCAGCGGTAGTCAGCCCTGCGGCGCGCGCATAGTGAAACACGCTTTGCTGATGCGAGAGGCGCGATACCTGGTTATGCACCACGCCGCTTTCCACCGGCGGCACGCCGGTGAGAATGCATTCATACAGAGGCCGAGAGAGCGAAGGCAGCTCGCTCTCCAGCTGATACAACCGTCCGCGCCCTGCCGCACACTCGGCCTGCAGATACCCCATGGCGTCATGCGCCACCTGATAGTTCAGACCGTCCAGCAGTACGAGGATCGTTTTCATGATGGCTTAACTCACTGCTGCATAAACATAATGACGTTTTCCTGCCACTGGCGCGGCAGCGTTTTGGCGCTTTGTTCCCAGGCCGCCGGATCGGCGATCGGGTGGGCGTTTTTATACTGTTCAGCCGGCAACAACTTGGCTTTTACGTCGTCCGGCAGCGTCAGGTGTTCCGCACGGATCGGGCGAGCATAACCGCGCGCCAGATTGATCTGACCGGCGTCGGAGAAGATGTATTCACGCGCCAGCTTGGCGGCGTTCGGATGTTTGGCGAATTTGTTGATGATGGTGGTATAGCCTGACGTGATTGAGCCGTCGGATGGGATCAACACTTCAAAACGGGTTTTGTCGATCTGGTCACGGTAGTTCAGGCCGTTAAAGTCCCACACCACGCCGACCTGCACTTCGCCTTTTTCCAACGAGGCGATCACCGGGTTGCTCAGGCTCAGGCGCCCGGCCTTGGCCAACTTGCCGAAGAACTCCAGACCCGGCTTCAGGTTTTTCTCGTTGCCGCCCATGGCGTAAGTGGCCGCCAGCACGCCGCTTGCCGCCTGCGAGGCGGTACCGACGTCACCGATGGTGACCTGATAAGTGCCTTTCAGCAGATCGGCCCAGCTATGTGGGATCTCTTTCACCTGCTGTTTGTTGATAATGAAGGCAATGGTGCCGGTATAGGCCAGCGCCCAATGGCCATCCTTGTCTTTCGCCCAGCCAGGCACCTGCTCCCAGGTGGACGGCTTATAAGGTTGGGTTACCCCTTTTTGCACCGCGATGGGGCCGAATGCCGCGCCCACGTCACCGATATCCGCCGTGGCATTGCCCTTTTCCGCGTCGAACTTGGCGATTTCCTGCGCCGAGCTCATGTCGGTATCGAGATGCTTCAAGCCGTACTTGCTCTGCAGATCCTGCCAGGTGTCTTTCCAGTTGGCCCAGCTGTCCGGCATGCCGACGCTGTTGACTTCACCTTCCTTCTTGGCAGCCTGCTCCAGCGCAGCCAGATCGGGATCCGCGGCCCAGCTCATCTGGCTGGTCAGTACAATGGCACTGGTTAACACAGAAGCGCACAAACGTTTCATAACAGATGCTCCAGGTGGTAGTGTGGGAAGTCGCTGGACTAGTCCAGCAAGAACCAAGCCAATCTAACGGACGAATGTGATAATTATATGTCAGCCCAAAAAAGCAGCAGTTTTATCTCATTTACGCCTCAAGGGGCCGCCCACTGGTCTACCTTAACGAAGGCGAAACGCACTGAAATAGGGCACCTGTTGCATGAATGATGTACCGACCACGGTCGCGACCCTTTGCCGGACGCTGGCCGCCCGTATCGCCAGCGGCGAATTCAGCGCCGGCGGCAAGCTGCCTTCCGAACGCGCCCTGAGCGAGCAGTTTTCCACCACCCGCATTACGCTGCAGGAAGCGCTCGGTCAGCTGGAGGCGCAGGGGGTGATTTACCGTCAGGTGAGGCGCGGCTGGTTTATCTCACCGCCACGGTTGGTGTACAACCCGTTGCAGCGCAGCCACTTCCACGCCATGGCCCAGCAGCAGGGGCGCGACGCCCACACCCAGGTGATCGACAGTGGCCACGTGCAGGCCGACGCCGCCCTGGCGCGGCGGCTGGAGCTGCCGGAGGGCGCAGAGGTTTACCGCATCCGCCGGCTACGCTTTATCGACGGGCGTGCAGTGTTGTATTGCGAGCACTACCTCAATCCGGCCTACTTCGCCGGCATCCTGGATGCCGATTTGACGCAGTCGCTGACCGCGCTGTACGCAGAGCGCTACGGTATCCGTTATGGCCGGGTGCGCTTCGATATGCTGCCGACCCTGTTACCTCAGGAGGCAGCCACGATGCTGAAGGTCACCTACGGCAGCCCGTCGCTGTTTATTACCCGGGTAAACCGGGATCAGCACGATCGGGTGATTGATTGCGATTTGGAGTATTGGCGCTACGACGCGCTGCACATTGATGTGGAGGCGGTGGCGAACGACGAGGGATAAGAAGGGGCCAACATGTTGGCCCCTTACGAGAGGAACTTGGCTGACAGGGGCGCCGCGTGCAGCGCCCCTGCGTCATCAGTCGGCGTCGTAGCCCAGGTTAGGTGCCAGCCAGCGTTCAACTTCGCTGATGCTCATGCCTTTGCGCGCCGCATAGTCTTCCACCTGATCGCGCTGGATCTGCGCCACCGCAAAGTACTTGCTCTCCGGATGGCTGAAGTACCAGCCCGACACCGCCGCTCCGGGCCACATGGCGAAGGATTCGGTCAGCTCCATGCCGGTGTGGCGGTTAACGTCCAGCAGGCGCCAGATCTCCGCTTTCTCGGTATGCTCCGGGCAGGCCGGGTAGCCCGGCGCCGGGCGGATGCCCTGGTAATTCTCGCGTATCAGCTCTTCGTTGCTCAGGTTCTCGTCAGCGGCAAAGCCCCAGTGCAATTTACGCACCTGCTCATGCAGGTACTCGGCGAAAGCTTCCGCCAGGCGATCGGACAACGCTTTGATCATGATTTTATTGTAATCATCATGCTGCGCATCATAGGCCGCCGCCAGCTCATCCTCTTCCAGACCGCCGGTCACGGCGAAAGCGCCGAAATAGTCGGCCTTGCCGCTGCTTTTCGGCGCGACGAAGTCCGCCAGGCAGTAGTTCGGGAAGTCGGTTTTCTCGGTCTGCTGGCGCAGGTGACGGCTGACCACCAGCACCTCGTCGCGGTTTTCGTCGCGATACACCTCGATGTCGTCGCCGACGCGGTTGGCCGGGAACAGGCCGTAGACGCCGCGCGGGTTGAGGCTGCCGTTGGCGGCCAGCATATCCAGCATCTGGTTGGCATCGGCGAACAGGCGCTTGGCCTCCTCACCCACCACCTCGTCCTCCAGAATCCGTGGGTATTTACCTGCCAGCGACCAGGTCATGAAGAACGGTGTCCAGTCGATGTACTGACGCAGCGTCTCGATGCCGGCCTCTACCGCATGTACCCCAAGCTGCTTCGGCACCGGCGGCTGGTAGTTTTCCCAATCCAGCGCCATGGCGTTATCGCGCGCTTTCTGCAGGCTGACCGGCGGGGTGCGCGGTTTTTTACGCGCATGCTGGATACGCACGGTTTCGTATTCTTTGCGGGTACGCGCCACAAAATCGTCGCGCTGGGTAGCGGACAGCAACGCCGACACCACGCCCACGGTGCGCGAGGCATTTTGCACGTAGGTGGTCGAGCCGCTGTAGTTCTGTTCAATCTTCACCGCCGTATGCGCCTTGGAGGTGGTCGCGCCGCCAATCAGTAAAGGCAGGGTAAAGCCCTGGCGCTCCATCTCTTTCGCCACGTTGACCATTTCATCCAGCGACGGGGTGATCAGCCCCGACAGGCCGATGATGTCCACGTTCTGCTCGCGTGCGGTTTTCAGGATTTTCTCCGTCGGCACCATCACGCCCAGATCGACGATTTCGTAGTTGTTGCACTGCAACACCACGCCGACGATGTTTTTGCCGATGTCATGCACGTCGCCCTTCACCGTCGCCAGCAGGATTTTGCCCGCCGTGGTGCCTTTCTGCTTGCTGGCTTCAATGTAGGGTTCCAGATAGGCCACTGCCTGCTTCATCACGCGGGCGGACTTCACCACCTGCGGCAGGAACATCTTACCTTCGCCGAACAGGTCGCCGACCACGTTCATCCCCGCCATCAGCGGCCCTTCGATCACTTCGATCGGGCGATCCGCCCGCTGCCGGGCCTCTTCGGTATCCAGTTCGATAAACTCGGTAATGCCTTTCACCAGCGAGTATTCCAGCCGTTTTTCTACCGGCCAGCCGCGCCATTCCGCCTGTTGCACCGCCACTTCGTTGTCTTTGCTGCCGCGATATTTCTCCGCCAGATCCAACAGGCGCTCGGTGCCGTCGTCGCGACGGTTGAGGATCACATCCTCCACCGCGTTACGCAGTTCGTCACTCAGATCGTCGTAGATTGCCAGTTGCCCGGCGTTGACGATGCCCATGTCCATGCCGTTGCGGATCGCGTGGTACAAGAAAACCGCGTGGATCGCTTCGCGCACCGGATCGTTGCCGCGGAACGAGAACGACACATTGGACACCCCGCCGGAGATCATCGCGTGCGGCAGGTGGGTTTTGATGTCGGCGCAGGCCTCGATAAAGTCGACGGCATAGTTGTTATGCTCTTCGATTCCGGTGGCGACGGCAAAGATGTTCGGATCAAAAATAATGTCTTCCGGCGGGAAGCCGACGCGTTCGGTCAGAATTTTATAGGCGCGGCGACAGATCTCGAACTTGCGCTCGCGGGTATCGGCCTGGCCAACCTCGTCAAACGCCATGACCACCACCGCCGCGCCGTAGCGGCGCACCAGTTTGGCGTGGTGAATAAAGGCCTCTTCGCCTTCTTTCATCGAGATGGAGTTAACGATGCCTTTGCCCTGAATGCACTTCAGGCCTTTTTCGATCACCGACCATTTGGAGGAGTCGATCATGATCGGCACCCGGGCGATGTCCGGCTCGCCGGCAATCAGGCTGAGGAAACGCACCATCGCCGCTTCGGCGTCCAGCATCCCTTCATCCATGTTGATATCTATTATCTGCGCGCCGCTTTCCACCTGTTGGCGCGCCACGGCCAAAGCTTCGTTATATTTTTCTTCTTTAATCAGCCGTTTGAAGCGCGCAGAGCCGGTGACGTTGGTCCGTTCACCGACGTTGACGAACAGCGTTTTGGCGTCGATATTCAGCGGTTCAAGGCCGGCCAAACGGCAGGCTACCGGGATATCCGGCAAGGGGCGCGGCGGTACGCCCGCCACCGCATCGACCATTGCGGCGATATGCTCCGGCGTGGTGCCGCAACAGCCGCCGATAATATTGAGGAAACCGGCATGCGCCCACTCGCCCACCTGTTTCGCCATCTCTTGCGCGTCCAGATCGTACTCGCCGAAAGCGTTGGGCAAACCGGCGTTAGGGTGTGCGGTGACGTAGGTTTCCGAGATGCGCGACAGCTCGGCAACGTATTGACGCAGCTCGTCCGGCCCCAACGCACAGTTCAGGCCAAAACTCAGCGGCTTGACGTGGCGCATCGAGTTATAGAAGGCTTCGGTGGTTTGGCCGGACAGGGTACGGCCGGAGGCGTCGGTGATGGTGCCGGAGATCATGATCGGCAACTCCACCCCCAACGCTTCGAATTCGGTTTCCACCGCAAAGGCGGCGGCTTTGGCGTTCAGGGTATCGAAAATGGTTTCGATCATGATCAGATCGACGCCGCCTTCCACCAACGCGCGCGTTGATTCGCGGTAGGCTTCCACCAGTTCGTCGAAGGAGACATTACGGAATGCCGGATCGTTGACGTTCGGCGAAATGGAAGCGGTGCGGTTGGTCGGGCCAAGCACCCCGGCCACGTAGCGCGGTTTATCCGGGGTGCGCGCGGTCCATTCGTCGGCGCAGGTGCGCGCCAGGCAGGCGGCCTGATAGTTAATCTCGGCTGACAGCGACTCCATGTGGTAGTCGGCCATGGCGATGGTGGTGGAGTTGAAGGTGTTGGTTTCAAGAATATCGGCGCCCGCTTCCAGATAACCGTAGTGGATCGCGGTAATCACTTCCGGCTTGGTCAGCACCAGCAGGTCGTTATTGCCTTTCAGATCGCTCTGCCAGTCGGCAAAACGTTCGCCGCGAAAATCGCTCTCTTCCAGCCGGTAGCTCTGGATCATGGTGCCCATGCCACCGTCCAACACTAAAATGCGCTGTGCTAACTGCCGGCGCAGTTGTTCTACTCGATTTGTCACTGTAACCCCTTCAATTACCATCCAGCCCATCGCTTAACTGCCGCAAAAACCAACGAGTCATCCTAGCACAGCTTGTGGGGCCAAAGTGGCGCGCGGCAATTGAGAGTTTTTCAGGTTGCCCGACAACACATCCGATGAGATGACAGACGGCTTGCAATTCATCTGCAAAAAACGAAAATGAATTCCATCATACGGAAAGAGGAATGCGAATTATGGTCACCCCCGCTCCCGCCAAACGCGGCAAAAAGCCCCGCGCCGCCTCGCCGGCCGCCAGCGCGGCGACCGGTCAGGTTCAATCGCTGACCCGCGGCCTGAAACTGCTGGAATACATTGCCGAAGCCCAGGGAAACGTGGCGCTGACCGATCTGGCCCAGCAGGCCGGGCTGCCGAATTCCACCACTCACCGCCTGCTCACCACCATGCAACAGCAAGGATTCGTGCGGCAGGTGGGCGATCTGGGCCTGTGGACCATTGGCTCACACGCCTTTGTGGTCGGCAGCAGCTTTCTGCAAAGTCGTAATCTGCTGGCGATGGTGCACCCGACGCTGCGCCGTCTGATGGAAGAATCCGGCGAGACGGTCAATCTGGCCGTGCTGGATACCAGCGAGTATCAGGCCATCATTATCGATCAAGTGCAATGCACCGCGCTGATGCGCATGTCGGCGCCGATCGGCGGTAAACTGCCGATGCACGCCTCCGGCGCGGGGAAGGCTTTTCTCTCTACCCTGTCGGATGAGCAAGTCACCAAACTGCTGCATAAAAAGGGCATGCAGACCTACACCCAGCATACGATGACGCCGCATAACCTGAAGGAAGGGCTGGCGCAGATCCGCAAACAGGGCTTTTCCTTCGACGACGAAGAGCATGCCCTCGGCCTGCGCTGCGTGGCGGCCTGCATCTTCGACGAGCACCGGGAAGCCTTCGCCGCCATTTCCATCTCCGGCCCGGTGTCGCGCATCACCGACAACCGCGTAATTGAGCTGGGCGCGCTGGTGATCCACGCCGCGAAAGAGATCAGTCTGGAGTACGGCGGCGTACGCTGAAGTGACCCCGTGGCGCCGCCAGCGGCGCCACGTATCCCATGCTGTTGTCAGCATGTAAAACTCTGTAGGCAGAGTGTTTCCAGCCCCGAAAAAACCTTGAAGCCGATCACAGTTAACGATCCTCACCGCTAAAGCCCATTGCAACCGGCCAAACTTCCTTCGACAATGTTACCGATAACATGTTACCGGTAACAACGCCTGTCAATTAACCCTGTTTGCCGTTTTGGAGCTAAGCCATGACCAACAATCAAAACCGAATCTACGTCATCATGGGCGTTTCCGGCAGCGGCAAATCCGCCGTGGCCGCGGCGACCGCCCGCCAACTGTCCGCCGGGTTCCTCGACGGCGATTTCCTGCACCCGCGCAGCAATATCCTGAAAATGGCCGCCGGTGAGCCGCTCAACGATGATGACCGTGCCCCGTGGCTGGCCGCGCTCAACGACGCCGCCTTCGCCATGCAACGCACCCATAGCGTGTCGATCATCGTCTGCTCTGCGCTGAAAAAGCATTACCGCGATCGCCTGCGCGCCGGTAACGGCAACCTGTCATTCATCTATCTGCACGGTGATTTCCCGGTGATCGAAGCCCGCCTGGCGGCGCGCAACGGCCACTTCTTCAAACCGCAAATGCTGGTCACCCAGTTCGCCGCGCTGGAACAACCGGGCGTCGACGAAAGCGACGTGATGGCCGTCGACATCAACCAGCCGCTGGAAGGCGTAATTGCCGATACGGTGCGCCATATCCAAAGCTTCCTGCCGCAGGACGTGTGCGCGTGAGTACGATAACGCTGGTCGGTACCGCAGTCGGCTCGGTTTTACTGCTGTTATTCCTGGTGATGAAGGCGCGCATGCACGCCTTCGTCGCGTTAATGCTGGTGTCTATCGCCGCCGGTATTTTCTCCGGCATGCCGCTCGGCCACATTGCCGACACCATGCAGAAAGGCATGGGCGATACGCTGGGATTTCTGGCGATTGTGGTAGCGCTGGGAGCCATGTTCGGCAAGATCCTGCATGAGGTCGGCGCGCTGGACCAAATTGCGACGCATTTACTGAAACGTTTCGGTCAGAGCAAGGCGCATTATGCCCTCGGCATCGCCGGTTTGATCTGCGCCTTGCCGCTGTTCTTTGACGTGGCGGTGGTGCTGCTGATCGGCATCGTATTTGCCGTGGCGCGCCGCACCGACGGCAACATCGTCAAGCTGGCTATTCCGCTGTTTGCCGGCGTCGCGGCAGCCGCTTCGTTCCTGCTGCCGGGGCCGGTGCCGATGCTGCTGGCTTCGCAGATGAAGGCCGATTTCGGCTGGATGATCGCCATCGGGCTGGTCGCCGCCATTCTCGGCATGCTGATTGCAGGCCCGTTGTACGGCAGCTTTATCAGCCGCTTCGTTAACTGGCCAATGCCGGCGGAGGAAAACGAACCTACGCTCAATAAAGGCAATCTGCCGTCATTTGGCTTTAGCCTGGCGCTGGTACTCTGCCCGCTGGTGCTGGTCGGCATGAAAACCATTGGCGCACGGCTGGTCACGCCCGGCTCACAATTGCAGCAGTGGCTGGAGTTTATCGGCCACCCGTTCACCGCCATTCTGATCGCCTGTCTGATCGTGATTTACGGCCTGGCTAAACCGCGCGGCATGACCAATGAACAAACGCTGGCCATCTGCTCTGCGGCAGTGCAACCCGCCGGGATTATTCTGCTGATGACCGGCGCGGGCGGCGTGTTCAAACAGATCCTGGTGGATTCCGGCGTTGGCCCGGCGCTGGGTGATGCCATGATCGGCGCCGGCCTGCCGATCGCCGTAGCCTGTTTCGCGCTGTCCGCCGTAGTGCGGGTGATTCAGGGGTCTGCGACCGTCGCCTGCCTGACTACCGTCGGCCTGGTGCTGCCGGTCACCAGCCAACTGGGGCTGGGCGGCGGACAACTGGCCGCGCTGGCTATCTGCATCGCCGGCGGCTCGATCGTACTTAGCCACGTGAACGACGCCGGTTTTTGGCTGTTCGGTAAATTTACCGGCGCCAACGAACTGCAAACGCTGAAAACCTGGACGGTGATGGAAACCATTCTGGGCAGCGTGGGTGGGATCATCGGCATGGTCGCCTTCACCCTGTTTTAAAAAAATATAACGACATAACCCGCCCCCGGTCATTGCACATCAGGGCTGCAATCAACCACCGGGGGCAGCGCCACTGGCGACGTCAATAACAACAGCAATGTGAGGAAGGTATGCTTAATCCAACCCTATCTCGTGTCACACAGCGCATCATCGAACGTTCCAAAGAGAGCCGAACCGCCTATCTGGCGCGCATCGAGGCCGCCCGCTCCCAAACCGTGCACCGCGCGCAACTGGCCTGCGGCAACCTGGCGCACGGCTTTGCCGCCTGCCAACCGGATGACAAGACCGCGCTGAAAAATATGGTGCGCAGCGATATCGCCATCATCACCGCCTATAACGACATGCTTTCCGCCCACCAGCCGTATGAGAACTACCCACAGCGGCTGAAACAGGCGCTGCACGCGGTGGGCGCAGTCGGCCAGGTGGCCGGCGGCGTACCGGCGATGTGCGACGGCGTGACCCAGGGGCAGGACGGCATGGAGCTGTCGCTGATGAGCCGCGACGTAATCGCTATGTCTTCAGCCATTGGGCTGTCGCACAACATGTTCGACGGCGCGCTGTTCCTCGGCATCTGCGACAAAATCGTACCGGGTCTGGTGATGTCCGCCCTGTCCTTCGGCCATTTGCCGGCGCTGTTTGTGCCCGCCGGCCCGATGAGCAGCGGTCTGCCGAACAAAGAGAAAGTGCGCGTGCGCCAGTTGTACGCTGAAGGCAAGGCTGACCGCCTGGCGCTGCTGGAAGCGGAGGCTGCCTCTTATCACGGCATCGGCACCTGCACCTTCTACGGCACCGCCAACACCAACCAGATGGTGATGGAAGTGATGGGCCTGCACCTGCCGGGCGCGTCCTTTGTTCACCCCGCCACGCCGCTGCGCGATGCCCTGACCGACGCCGCCGCGCGCCAGGTCACCCGCCTGACCGAAACTGCCGGCAATTATCTGCCTGTCGGCCAACTGGTGGATGAGAAAGTGGTGGTGAACGGCATTGTTTCACTGCTGGCCACCGGCGGCTCCACCAACCTGACCATGCACATGGTGGCGATGGCGCGCGCTGCCGGCATCATCATCAACTGGGACGATTTCTCGGAACTGTCGGATGCGGTGCCGCTGCTGTGCCGCATCTACCCGAACGGCCCGGCGGACATCAATCAGTTCCAGGCTGCGGGCGGCGTAGCCTTGGTGGTACGCGAGCTTTTGAAGCATGGCCTGCTGCACGAGGACGTGCACACCGTGGCCGGTTTTGGCCTGGCGCGTTACACCCAGGAGCCGTGGCTGGATAACGGCCAACTGGCCTGGCGTGAAGGGGTGGAAAGTTCGCTCGACGCCAAGGTTATCGCCAGCCTTGCCCAACCGTTCGAACATCACGGTGGCACCAAGGTGCTTTCCGGCAACCTCGGCCGGGCGGTGATGAAAACCTCGGCGGTGCCGACCGACAATCAGATTATCGAAGCGCCGGCGGTAGTCTTCGAAAGCCAGCACGACATCGTACCGGCGTTCGAGGCCGGCAAACTGGATCGCGACTGCGTGGTGGTCGTGCGCTTCCAGGGGCCACAGGCCAACGGCATGCCAGAGCTGCACAAGCTGATGCCGCCGCTGGGCGTGTTGATGGACCGCGGTTTTAAAGTGGCGCTGGTGACCGACGGCCGCTTGTCCGGCGCTTCCGGCAAAGTGCCCTCCGCGATTCACGTTACCCCGGAAGCCTACACCGGCGGCATGCTGGCGAAGGTGCAAAACGGCGACCCGATCCGCGTTAACGGCCGCACCGGCGAGCTGGAGTTGTTGGTCGATGCCGATGTGCTGGCGCAGCGCGCCCCCTCTCAAGCGGACCTGAGCGCGGAACACGTCGGTTGCGGCCGCGAACTGTTCGGCGCCTTGCGCAGCCAGCTTTCCGGCGCTGAACAAGGTGCCTGCTGCATCAAATTTTAATCGTTAGCATGGCCGCGGCGGCCATAACTGGAGAACATCGTTAATGAACAATTGGAAGACAAGCGCAGAGCAAATCCTGATGGCCGGGCCGGTCGTACCGGTGATCGTCATCAACAAGCTCGAACATGCGGTTCCGCTGGCAAAAGCCCTGGTCGCCGGCGGCGTGCGGGTACTGGAAGTGACGCTGCGCACCGCCTGCGCGATGGACGCGATCCGCGCCATTGCCCAGGAAGTGCCGGACGCGATTATCGGTGCAGGCACCGTGATTAACCCGCAGCAGTTGCAGCAGGTGGCCGACGCCGGCGCACAGTTCGCCATCAGTCCGGGCCTGACCGACGAGTTGCTGAAAGCGGCCACCGCCGGTTCGATCCCGTTAATTCCCGGTATCAGCACCGTGTCTGAACTGATGCTGGGTATGGATTATGGCCTGCGCGAGTTCAAGTTCTTCCCGGCGGAAGCCAACGGCGGCGTGAAAGCGCTGCAGGCGATCGGCGGCCCGTTCCCGCAGGTGCGCTTCTGCCCCACCGGCGGCATTTCTCCGGGCAACTACCGCGACTATTTGGCGCTGAAAAGCGTGCTGTGCATCGGCGGCTCCTGGTTGGTGCCGGCGGATGCACTGGAAAACGGCGACTACGCGCGCATCACCGAGCTGGCTCGCGCAGCCGTTGCGGGTGCCGCAGCTTAATCGTATCGGGCGCGGCATGCCGCGCCCCTACGCGGTGGCTGATGTCGCGGGCAACTCCGTGCCGCTACGCTGGCTGAAACGCCGTTTCTTGCGGTAAGCGAACACATCTTCCACATGCCCATCGCGGATTCGCTGTTGCAACCCGCGCCAGTAGTCGGCCTCGAACAGGTCACTGTGCATCTCTTCAAACACCTGGCGGATGCGTCGATCGCCGCACAGGAAATGCCTGAACTCCTCCGGAAACACGTCGTTCGGTGACACGCTGTACCACGGCTCGCTGGCCAGTTCGTCTTCCGGATAGCGCGGTGGTGGAATATCGCGGAAATTCACCTCGGTCATGTAGCAAATTTCATCGTAATCGTAGAACACCACCCGCCCGTGACGGGTCACGCCGAAATTCTTGAACAGCATATCGCCGGGGAAAATATTGGCCGCCGCCAGTTGCTTGATGGCGTTGCCGTACTCCTCAATCGCATCGCGTATCTGCTGCTCACTGGCCTGCTCCAGATACAGGTTCAGCGGCGTCATGCGCCTTTCCATATACAGATGCTTGATCACGACGCGATCGCCCAGATCCTCCAGCTTGTCCGGCACTTCGCGCTGCAACTCCGCCAACAGCTCCGGGCTGAGACGCGCCTTGTCGACGACAAAATTCTCGTATTCCTGGGTATCCGCCATACGCCCGACGCGATCGTGTTCTTTCACCAGTTGGTAACAGGCCATCACCTGCGCCTGCGTCACTTCTTTTTGCGGTGCGAACTGATCTTTGATCACTTTGAACACCCGATCGAACGACGGCAGAGTAAACACCAGCATCACCATGCCCTTAACCCCTGGCGCGATGATGAACTGCTCCTGCGAGCGCGCCATGAACCTAAGGTATTCGCGGTAACATTCTGTTTTACCGTGCTTCTGGCAGCCAATCGCCATGTACAACTCGGCGGTGGTTTTACCCGGCAGGATCTCGCGCAGCCACTCGACCATAGCCGCCGGCAAGGGTGCATAAACCATGAAGTACGAGCGGGCGAAGCCGAACACGATGCTCGCCTCGGCCTTGCTGGTCAGGCAGGTATCGATAAACAGCGCGCCGGAATCGCTGTGATGAATAGGCAACAGGAAAGGATAAACCCCCTCCGCCAATCGCAGTTTGCCAACCAGCCAGGCGGCCTTGTTGCGATAAAACAGCTCATTGGCGATCTGGAACGTCGCCCCCGCCAGTTGCTGTGCGCTAAAGCTTTGCTGCAATGCCAGGGTGATGTAATGAATATCGCGCGGCAAGTTTTCCCACGGCAGGCGCAGGGGTAAATCGGTCAGCAGGGTATGCAGCATCGCCGGGACGTCGCCGCCGGCGGTAAAATTGCGCGACAGCGGGCGCGGGATATCGCGAAAACGCCCCTCCGGCTGTGAACTGAAAACGAACAGCTTTTCCGGCGTCAGATCGCGGTGCCGGAACAGGCGGCAGTAGACCGAATTAAAGAAGCTCTCGGCAATCTCGAAACGCGGATACTCCGGCAACAAATCGGTATAGACCGCCTTCACCCGGCAAGGGAAATCCGCATCAAAATATTTTTGCCCGGTGATGCACTTGAGTTGCTCCACCACCAGACCGACATGATGATCATACAGATGGATACGCTTTTTCATCGCCTGCTGTACGGCAGGCCAATCCGCCCGCTCAAAGCGCTGCTGCGCGCCGGCGGTCACCTCGAGGAAACGGCCGTATTGCGCATCAAAGCCCTGTAGGATCGTCTGCGCGATCAACAACTCCAGTTTTGCCGCCATCCTTACCTCCCGCCAGAAAACAGAGCCTGCATAAGCAGGCTCCGGAATACCCGTTATCAGCGCAGTTCCATCAGAACTGTTGCTCTTCCGTCGAGCCGGTCAGCGCGGTCACCGAGGATGCGCCACCCTGAATGATGGTGGTGACTTTATCGAAGTAACCGGTGCCCACTTCCTGCTGGTGTGAGGCAAAGGTGTAGCCACGTGCAACGGCGGCGAATTCCGGCTCTTGCACCTTCTCGACGTAGTGTTTCATGCCTTCACCCTGCGCATAAGCGTGTGCCAGATCGAACATGTTGAACCACATGCTGTGGATGCCGGCCAGGGTAATGAACTGGTATTTGTAGCCCATCGCGGACAGCTCTTCCTGGAAGCGAGCGATAGTCTGATCGTCCAGGTTCTTTTTCCAGTTGAACGACGGCGAGCAGTTGTAGGCCAGCAGCTTGCCCGGGAATTTGGCATGGATCGCGTCGGCGAAACGCTTGGCCGCTTGCAGATCCGGGGTTGAGGTTTCACACCACACCATGTCCGCATAAGGGGAGTAGGCCAGCCCGCGGCTGATCGCCTGTTCGATGCCGGCATGGGTGCGGAAAAAGCCCTCGGCGGTGCGTTCACCGGAAACGAACTCGCTGTCGTAAGGATCGCAATCGGACGTCAGCAAATCAGCCGCATCGGCATCCGTACGCGCAATCACCAGCGTCGGCACGCCGAGTACGTCGGCTGCCAGACGCGCGGCAACCAGCTTCTGAATCGCTTCCTGGGTTGGCACCAGCACTTTGCCGCCCATATGGCCGCATTTTTTTACCGCCGCCAGTTGGTCTTCGAAATGCACCCCGGCAGCACCGGCTTCAATCATCGCTTTCATCAGTTCGTAGGCGTTCAATACGCCGCCAAAGCCAGCTTCCGCATCGGCGACGATCGGCAGGAAGAAATCGGTGTAGCCTTTGCTGCCCGGTTCAATCTTGTTGGACCACTGGATCTGATCGGCGCGGCGGAAAGTGTTGTTGATACGCTCAACCACCGTCGGTACCGAGTCCACCGGGTACAGCGACTGGTCCGGGTACATCGCGGTCGCGGTATTGGCATCCGCCGCCACCTGCCAGCCAGACAAGTAAATCGCCTCGACGCCCGCTTTGGCCTGCTGCAACGCCTGGCCACCAGTCAGCGCCCCCAGGCAGTTAACGTAGCCTTTGCGTGATTTGCCATTCAGCAGATCCCAAAGTTTGGCAGCGCCGTTCTGCGCCAGAGTGCAAACCGGGTTGACTGAGCCACGCAGGTTGATCACGTCTTCGGCGCTGTACGGGCGAGTGATGCCTTTCCAGCGGGCCGATTTCCATTCCTGTTCCAGCTGTTGAATCTGTTGAGTACGTGAGGTAGACATAATTTTTATCCTTTTCAATAATGTAGGGTTAATGTTCAGGAATGTTTTCAGGCCAGTAATTCGTAGCCGGGCAATGTCAGGAAATCGATCAGCTCATCTGAAACGGTGATTTTCTCCATCAGGCGCGCGGCCTCGGTAAAACGCCCGTGGCTGAAACGTTGCTCGCCGAGTTCTTCTTGAATAACGAGAACTTCTTCGGCAAGCATCTTACGAAACAGCGCTTTGGTGACCAGTTGGCCGTCGCTGAGGGATTTTTCATGGTGGATCCACTGCCAGATCGAGGTACGGGAAATTTCTGCCGTCGCCGCATCCTCCATCAGCCCGTAAATCGGTACGCAGCCGTTGCCGGAGATCCAGGCCTCGATGTATTGCACTGCCACGCGAATGTTGGCACGCATACCGGCTTCGGTCCGCTCGCCGTCGCAAGGCTCCAGCAGTTGCGCGGCACTGATGGGCGCATCGCTTTCACGCAGCACTTCCAGCTGGTTGCGGCGCTCGCCGAGTACCCGGCTGAACACTTCCATCACGGTGTCCGCCAGCCCTGGGTGCGCCACCCAGGTGCCGTCGTGGCCGTTATTGGCCTCCAGCTCTTTATCCGCCCGCACCTTGTTCAGCACCCAGGCATTTTTCTCGGCGTCTTTGCTCGGGATAAACGCCGCCATGCCGCCCATCGCGAAGGCGCCACGTTTATGGCAGGTTTTGATCAGCAAGCGGGAATAGGCGCTGAGGAACGATTTGTCCATCGTGACCGACTGACGATCCGGTAACACTCGGTCAGCATGGTTTTTCAGCGTTTTTATGTAGCTGAAGATGTAATCCCAACGACCGCAGTTCAACCCGACGATATGGTCGCGCAGGTGATACAGGATCTCATCCATCTGGAAGACCGCCGGCAGCGTTTCAATCAGTACCGTGGCTTTGATGGTGCCGCGCGGCAGATCAAAGCGATCCTCGGTAAAGCTGAATACCTCGCTCCACCAGGCCGCTTCCTGCCAGGACTGGGTTTTCGGCAGATAGAAATAAGGGCCGCTGCCTTTTTCCAGCAGTTGGCGGTAGTTGTGAAAGAAATACAGTGCGAAATCAAACAGGCCGCCGGGGATCGCTTCCCCCTGCCACTGCACGTGTTTCTCCGGCAGATGCAGGCCGCGTACACGGGCGATCAATACCGCCGGGTTCGGCTTCAACTGATAAATCTTTCCGGCTTCGTTGGTATAGGAGATGGTGCCGTTCACCGCATCATGCAGGTTGATTTGCCCCTCGATCACTTTGTCCCAGCTAGGTGCAAGCGAGTCTTCGAAATCGGCCATAAACACCTTCACATTGGCGTTCAAGGCATTGATCACCATCTTGCGTTCAACCGGCCCGGTGATTTCTACCCTGCGGTCGCGCAGATCATCGGGAATACCCAGGATCTTCCACCCACCATCACGAATGGAAGTGGTTTCCGAAATAAATCCTGGAAGATCGCCTTGATCGATCTTCTGCTGCCAGCAGGCGCGCGCAGCCAATAGCTTGTTGCGCTGTGGAGTAAATTTACTCACCAGTTCCGCCAGGAATTCGACCGCGTCATCCGTTAACACCTGTCGCTCAGCAGCGGTAAAACCCTGCGTAAACGTTAACTCCGTGCCTACTATCTGTTGCGTCATTGTCTTACTCCTTCCCATTGTTGCGCACCCGCCGTCGCCAGAAGACAGGTGCTTCTTCATCAGAAATCAATGTGGATCAGGGCATGCAAAACGATCTCGGCTGGTCAGATCTCAACCCCATTGGATCTAAGAATACTCAACTAAAAATAAAAATCAAAAACGATTTCCATTTTAATATTAAATATTTTATTAACCTATTATTATCAACAAGTTAATTTAAATAACGAATTTAACCGACAAGGAAACCGGTTCCATTAAATATCAAAATATAAAATAAGTGTTTGTTAATGAATGGATTTTATTGAGAATTCGGAGTGGAAAATGGGTTCTGGCCAGGAGGGAAGAACATCGGCGGCCTCGATTCAGCCGCCGGTAAAGGTAAAAAACGTTACTCGAGAGTGGGGTTCATATGGCGCAGATCGTACGGCGTGATCTGGTAGACATAGTAGTTCAGCCAGTTGGCGAACAGCAGATGGCCATGGCTGCGCCAGGAAGCTTTTGGAGTGAGTTCGGGGTTATCATCGGGGAAATAGTTTAGCGGAACAACAGGGTTAAGGCCGGCCTCGTTATCGCGACAATACTCACCCGCTAACGTCAACGCATCATATTCAGGGTGGCCTGTCACAAATGCCAGTCGCTTGTCTTTGCTGGCGAATAAATAAGCCCCGGTTTGCTCCGACTCGGCCAGAATGTCCAGATCCGTGTATTGACGAATAATCTCTGTAGGGAAGTCCGCATAGCGTGAATGCGGTGCCAGGAAGGTCTCATCAAAACCACGAGTCAGCAGTGCATGCTGCTGCAATGTCTGATGCTGATAAACGCCCGAGAGCTTCTCCTCACGCGTCATCTTCGGGATGCCGTAGAGGATATTCAGCGCGGCCTGGACCGCCCAACACACGAACAGCGTGGAGGTGACGTGGTTCTTCGCCCAGTCGATAACGCGTTCTATCTGCGGCCAGTAGGCAACATCACAAAAATCAACCAACCCCAACGGGGCGCCGGTTACGATCAGGCCATCGAAGTTCTGATCCTGAATGTCTTCAAAATCACAGTAAAAGTTGTTCAGATGCTCCGCCGGCGTGTTCTTCGACTCACGGCTGTCGATGCGCAGCAGCTGGATGTCAATTTGCAGCGAAGAGTTGGAAAGTAGACGCAAAAACTGGTTTTCCGTCTCGATCTTCTTTGGCATCAGGTTGAGGATCAGTACTTTCAACGGCCTGATTTCCTGTGTTTTTGCCCGAGAGGATGTCATCACAAAGACATTCTCATTGCGCAAGAAACTGACTGCAGGTAACTCATCAGGAACACGAATCGGCATTGCTTAATCCTCACACATCCGTTTATACGTTTAGACTTCTAGATGCCCGAAGATAGCGTTTTTTTGGCTCAATGTCGAGTGTTCAACGGTAAGGTGAAAATGTTTCATTGCTGAGAACCTAAGGGGATGAAGCACCGTTATCGGGTAAATGCTGAAAAGCAAAAAGGCCATCCTTTCGGATGGCCTCTCGGCTTAATTGATGCTTGGCAGTGTCCTACAATATTCGTCTCATCCTGAGACTCACCCCTTCGGGGCCGCCGCAAGCGGCGTTGAAGCCCGTTCCCGACGGGCTTTTCGCATTCCCATGCTCGAGTAGAACACCCAAAAGTAGATAAAACAAAAAGCCCTATGCTTTCGCATAGGGCTTGTTGCTTTAATTGATGCTTGGCAGTGTCCTACTCTCGCATGGGGAGACCCCACACTACCATCGGCGCTACGGCGTTTCACTTCTGAGTTCGGCATGGGGTCAGGTGGGACCACCGCGCTATTGCCGCCAAGCAAATTCTTTTAATTCTTTTTGCCGAACTTCTAAACCCACTTTAAATAAAGTGGTGCTGATACCCAGAGTCGAACTGGGGACCTCACCCTTACCAAGGGTGCGCTCTACCAACTGAGCCATATCAGCACACTAATTTGATGCCTGGCAGTGTCCTACTCTCGCATGGGGAGACCCCACACTACCATCGGCGCTACGGCGTTTCACTTCTGAGTTCGGCATGGGGTCAGGTGGGACCACCGCGCTATTGCCGCCAGGCAAA